>FLSH01005863.1_pt1 | contig 527487 bp, 422 predicted proteins | sample 1550441 | NCBI WGS metagenome assembly FLSH01 (sample SAMEA4031756, study PRJEB14383) | metagenome | biome: human; feature: oral; material: saliva | place: Philippines | collected 2014 | reverse complement strand
CACCATATTAGAGTTCTCTTTAGATCGGGTCGCCTTTTAAAACGTTCAATCTTACCTCGTATTCGTTCCCACGCACTCATTCCTTGTTGCCAAGAAATTCGTGGCGTGCACTACACAATTTGTTATATATCAAGCTTCTCAAAGATCTCGTTATCTCGCCCCACTTCTCGGATTCTTAACCCCTTAAGAGCCGAACCCCGCTCGTGAAGCGAACGTGACTGCAAAGATACAAAAACTATTTTGACTCCTGCAACACCTCGAGGGAAAATTTCTTTCATCCTCAGCGCAACCGAGGCCTGTTTTGCGGAAGCTCGCTCGCCCCCTGCCCTCCTGCCCTCCTGCCCTCGTTTGCGTTTGCAAAGGTAAGGCTTTTATTCTATTCCAACCAAATTTATTCCCCACCCTCACGAGTTAATAATTGTTGCACCACTGCCAATCAGCAACTTACAAAAGAAACTCTCTTGCACAGAGAGGAGAAAAACTCTAATTAGCGGCCGTATAGAGCCAAAACTCCCGCTTTGTAAACGAAGTCGTATTGGGCGGCAAGCGCTTCTCGTTGTGCTAAAATCCATCGCTCCTCAGCCTGCTCCAATTCGTATGCTGAAGCTTTTCCTTCAATAAATTGCTTCCTCGCAAACTGCGAAGCACGTTCAGCAGCCCCAACAGCAAGAGTCGCAGATGAGATTTTGCGCTCTGCGGCAACAGCATTAGCATGCGCCTTGAAAATATCTTTGTAAAGTCCGAGATCGGCATCAATCTTATCAAGTTGTGCAGAATGCAGATCTATTTTTGCCCGACGCACCGCATGAGCGGTATTTAGAGCATCGAAGATGGGCAAAGAAATGGAGAATCCCACATAAAAGCGACCATTCTCTCGGAGCTGATCACCAAAGGACTTATTCGCCTGCTGTAGCACACGAAAGTAACCATTGCCATACCCTGCATTTATACTAAGGGAGGGAATATATCCCGATCGAGCGGAACGGATCTTTTCTTCGGCAGCAGCAATTCCAAGATCAGCCGCTTTGAGGTCGGGTCGATGGGCTAAAGCATGACGATAAATAGCCTCCGGAGGTAAAAGTTCTGCGCGCGCATTCCGGACAAGAGCAGGGAGATCCGGAGCCACTAATTGTATGGGGGCCTCGCCATAGTACTCAACACAAACAGAGAGATCAACTCGCGTCATGGCACACAGGCTCTCGGCTTCGTAGAGAAAGCCTCGCTCCGTCTCAATCAGCGTAGCCAGCTCATCCAATCGACTAGAGGGATACTTCCCCTCCTTCACAAGGAGCATGGCTCGCTCTTGCAACTCTTCTAATCCCGAAAGATGCTGTTGAATAGCCTTAATGATATTCTGCTCCAATAAATATTTGTAGAAGAAGCCCATTACACGCAACTCGGCTCGCTCGCGGAGAGTCGCCAACATCGCGTCGCTATTCTGCTCATCCAACCGAGCCGCCTTTACCATACGCGGACGACGCAAGCCCGAGAAGAGCTCGTACGAAGCAGAGAGATCAAAAGTGGTATTTGCACTTGACCGTGGACCGAAAGCCCCCGTATTATCCTGACTTCTTCCATACTCCCAGTCCTCCTTGATAGAGGCCTGTACCTTGGGTAAGTAGAGACTTCTTGCCGTATCATAAGCAAGACGCCGTTGGGCGCTATCAACCTTTTGCCGTCCTACATTACTGTCGAAAAACACACTGCGCTCTACACACTCTTGATAAGTCATAGGGCGATGAAGCGACTCATAAATCGTTTCCAATTGTTGTGCCGAAGCTCCCCATGCAAGTCCGGCAGTAAGGGTTAGGGCAAGAACGCTCTTACGCATAATCTCTTTATATATTGGCTAGATGCTAAACAAAACTGGATTGCAAAGGTACGATATAAACAACACTTTCTCAAATGACACAAAACCCTCTTCTCAACCGGAGTAGAGGGGCTTCTAAAGGAGATATGCCTCAAGGTAGGGCACCAAGAGCATTGAGACCGAAACATAAAAAAGCCGCACTCCACGAGTATGGGGTGCGACTTCATCTTTGGGGACAACTCTTCTCCAAGACCTCAAGCTATACACAAAAATCCGAAAGCTGTACGGCTATGGGAACAAGACAGAAGAAAAAAGCCCTAGCAGCTCCGTCCCTCTTCATTAGGAAGAAGCCACTAGGGCTAGTCTTAATATCGAAGCGAATCTCTTCGTGAAAAGAGTTGAATCAACGTAATGAAGAGATTGATAATATCAAGATAGAGATGGAAAGCGGACTGAAGCACAAACTTATTTGCATCTTGCTCAGACATATGCCCATTGTTTCGCTCAAGTGTGGTTTTGATCCCATTGATACTAAGAATCGTCATTCCGGAAAAGAGAACGACTCCAACAAGAGAAGTGATCCACGTAACTAGAGGATGGGCAGCAAACATACCTACAATAGAGGCAATCACAAAGCCGATAGATGCCATTATCACAATACTTCCCAGCGAAGAGAGGTCTCGTTTGGTTAGCAAGCCAATGAGGCACATAGCTCCAAACATAACAGCCGTTATCCCCAATGCAGCGATGATGGAAAAGGCATCATAACCTATAAAAATAGAGGAGAGGGTCATCCCATTAGCCAAGCTATACAAGACGAAAAATATGATTAGCATACCATAATTCATCTTGTAAAAGAAAAAGGAACAGCCTATCCCCAGCACAAGTTGTAGAAGCACAAAGATGGGCATGAACCACATAAAACGAAATGTAGGCACAGCACCATCAGACGTCAAAGACTCTATCAGACTGGCGGGACTAAGCACCGCAGCCAAAGCAAACCCCGCAATGGTGGAGAGAGCAAGCCCTGCTGCCATCCATAGAAAGATCTTTGTATAGATGGTTTTAGGATTGAGAGGAGGATAGCTAGGGCGCTTATCTTGCTCCGGGGGTTGTGGCGTCATCCCTCTCATCATACCAAAAGGGGAAAATCCCTGACCAACCCCATTGGGGCGAAACGTAGAGAATAAATTTCCTAACATAACAAGTGTTTTTCTATTGGGTTGATTAATTTGTATTTTACATGCAATGTTGATTCCAAGATAGATATAGAAAGAAAGGAAATTATCGCCTCCCGCTTCCGGGCTCTCCACGAAGGCAAGAGGCGATAAGTATATAGCTCAATTATCGTCTATTCCCGCCCAACAGACGAAGGACAAAGAGGAATATATTGATAAAGTCTAGGTATAGCTCTAATGAACCCAAGAGAGCTATTTTGTGCATTCCTTCTTCCGAAACAAGACCATTCTTTTCTACAAGTAAGCGACGGATCTTCTGTGTATCGTATACCGTAAGAATGGCAAAGAGGACAACCCCCACAAGGGAAATAATCCACTCCATTGTCGATGAATGCAAAAACAGATTGACCACCGAGGCAATTATGAGGCCAATGAGTGCCATGAGAAGTATGCTCCCCCACGAAGAGAGATCTCGTTTTGTAACCGTGCCTATAATCGCCATCACAGCAAACATCCCTGCCGATATGACAAAAGCCATCGCAATGGAAGAATAAGTATAGACAAGCAATATAACACTCAACGTCACCCCATTAAGTACCGAATAAATAGCCATCATGAGCACTGCCGTAGAGAAGGACATCTTATGAATTGCAGCAGAAAGCCCCATAACGAGACCAAGCTCTGCAATAAAAAGCCCCCACATAAGCCAACGATTCATAAGAATGGTCATCATCATTGACTCGGAACTATAAACGAGGAAAGCCGTGAGAGCGGTTAGCCCTAGAGCCCCAGCCATCCAATAGAACACCTTGGTGAAAAGTTTGGCGACATCCGCCGTCTCCACAATAACTTCCGGTGCTTGAGAAACCACATCCTCACGATAAGGAGGAGGGGTCAGATTCTGATTATCCATAATTTTCTTTTTACTATATCTTAGTTATTCTACAGTTACCGACTTTGCCAAATTGCGTGGTTGGTCTACATCTTTTCCCTTGCACACAGCAATATAATAAGAGAGAAGTTGCAGAGGTACCACAGTAAGGAGAGGTTCTAATTCGGGTGCTATCTCCGGTATCTCTATCACATAGTCTACCATATTAGCCACCTGAGTGTCACCCTCATTTACAATAGCAATGATACGTCCCTTTCGCGCCTTTATCTCTTGGATGTTGCTCACTACCTTCTCGTAAATCTTGTCGCGAGTAGCAATTACCACAATCGGCATCTCTTCGTCAATCAAGGCAATGGGACCATGCTTCATCTCTGCGGCAGGATAGCCCTCTGCATGGATATAAGAGATTTCTTTGAGTTTGAGTGCTCCCTCTAGAGCCACGGGATAATTAATTCCTCGCCCTAGATAGATAAAATTATGGGCATAAGTAAAGCGAGTTGATAGCTGCTCAATACGCTCCTTCTGCTCAAAAATCTTTTCTATTTTCTCAGGGAGAATGAGCAAATCGTCTATAATTTGTGTATAATGCTGAGGATCTAAACTCCCCTTTTCGCGTCCGAGACAAAGAGCCAGGAGGGCAAGCACAGTGACCTGCCCCGTAAAAGCCTTAGTGGAAGCAACACCAATCTCGGGACCTACGTGGATGTACGTCCCAGAGTTTGTAGCACGCGCAATGGACGATCCTACCGAATTACAGATACCATAGATAAAGGCTCCCCTCTCTTTTGCCAACTGGACGGCAGCAAGAGTATCCGCAGTCTCTCCCGACTGAGACATAGCTATAACTACATCGGTAGGACGAATAATAGGATTACGATAACGGAATTCCGATGAATACTCAACCTCAACAGGGATGCGAGCCAAACTCTCGATAAGCTGCTTACCTATGAGGCCAGCATGCCAAGAGGTTCCACACCCCACGATGATAATACGCTCTGCCGAGAGTAGGCGGTCGCGGTGGTCCACCATAGCAGATAGGATTACCTCCTTAAGATCCGGATTGACTCTACCCCTCATACAATCGCATAGCACACGGGGTTGATCTAGTATCTCTTTGATCATAAAGTGGGGGTATCCCTCCTTCTCAATCATCCCGAGATCCATAGTGACATTGCTAATCTTAGGCTCTATCACTTGATTCGAGAGTGTTTCGATGTAAGGAGCCTTACCGGGGATAAGCTCCACAATACCTCCATCCTCTACAAATATAATATCGCGAGTATATTCTATCATAGGAGTGGGATCCGAAGCCAAAAAGAACTCCTTATTATCATCCCCAACACCAATTGCCAACGGACTACTTTTGCGTGTGGCAACAAGGCAATGAGGTTCGTTTTTATCAATTACCGCAATAGCGTAGGCTCCGATCACATTGCCCAAGGCTTTCTGCACGGCACGGAAGAGCGAGAGGTTGTACCTTTTCTTGGTATACTCTATAAGTTGTACGAGCACCTCTGTATCCGTATCACTTTGGAAGGTATACCCCTCGGCAGAGAGGGAGCGTTTAAGCTCTCTATAATTCTCTATAATGCCATTATGTACAAGGGCTATTTCGCCACTCTCTGAGTAGTGGGGATGGGCATTTCGCTCCGAGGGCTCTCCGTGCGTAGCCCAACGAGTGTGAGCAATCCCTAAAGACCCACTCAAATCCTTGCCCTGAGCACAACTCTCTAGATTGATTACTTTTCCCTTTGTTTTACATACGACAATATCTCCCGAGGCGTGCTGCAAGGCAACCCCTGCACTATCGTACCCTCTATATTCAAGCCGTTTGAGCCCCTTTATTAGAATGGGGAATGCCTCTTGTTTCCCTATATATCCAACGATTCCGCACATAGTATATGTGTGTTTCTTCTTTTGTGTTTCTTCCTTATCATTGTTTAGCGAGCAGGCTATCCTTTTAGTCTGCTACTCTCCTCGCGAAAGTACAACAAAAATCCGAATCAGCGTGACTACGACCTGCCATGGACACCGAGATTTGCGATACCGTACCTATTAATACCAGACCTAGTATTTACCATTTTTACGATACGAGCATCGAACGACAAAAAGAGAATCCCCCGAACTAACCAGCGTAGCATCGGAGGATTCCCCTTTGTCAAAAAACCTTCTCCCGAGGGGGGGGGGGACTTTAGTCTTCTACGCAACCAAAGAAAGAGGTGCTAAAGAGATTTGGAGCTTGCCAAGCCAGCGCTTGAGCAGGAATGGGGAGGAGTTTCTCTTGTGCCTTTTCGTCTTCCTCTCTGTAGGCTGCCGAATACGTACGCTCTAGGTAGGGAACCCGTCCGGCACGAATGTAACGAGAGGAGAAATAGGCGCTAGATTGCAATTCTTCTTGTACGATTCCTCGAGAATTGGTGCTATGCATCATAGTGATGCGAGAGCCTTGCACCTTTACAACCAGTGCAACATGCCCAATACGATCACTCCGCCTATTGCGTCCTTTAAAGAAGAGAAGGTCGCCCGGTCGAGGATTCTGCACTGTCCTTGTTACCTTAGCAAGGTCTGCAGAAGAGCCACTCAGATTGATGCCAAAACAAGAAAAGAGATAGCGCACATAACCCGAGCAGTCCATTGCCCAAGGCAACGAACCACGATAGCGATAGGGTTTTCCCAAGAACTTCCGACCTAGCGTGATAAGATCTTGTACAAGATCGCCCGTGGGAGCCACTTCATGTACCGCATAGGCGGGGCAGTCGGGGTGAGCGAGCAGCTTGCCATTAGCATCGTAGACAGCAACTGCGTCATCCGAAGAGAACGAAGAGCGCGAAGCCCTCGCCTTTGCTCCACATGAGGAGCAAATAGAAGTAAGCGCAACGAGGACAAAGAGGATATATCCTCTTCGTACCGAGTGACATACAGCATTTTGTAGGTTAATCATACATCTTTTATTATAGGTGAATAATCAACCCCTCTTGGGCGGCTGTTGTATTTGGGAAAACACTACGTGCTTCGTCCAAGAGGGGAGTTACATCGGTGTATCTAGAAGAATAATGCCCAATTAAAAGGCGTTTAACCTCCGCTTTGAGGGCAATAGTGGCGGCTTCTCGCGCCGTACTGTGCGCAGTAGTGGCAAGGCGCGCACGCAAATCCTCACCAAAAGTAGCCTCATGGTAGAGGAGATCAACCCCACGCACCTGCTCTATCAAATTGGGGAAATACTCCGTATCGCTACAATAGGCATAGCGGCGGGGGATGCGTCCCGGTTTAGTGAGTCTATTGTTGGGGATGATGCTACCATCCTGCGCCGTATAAGACTCCCCAAGTAAAATAGCAGGGTAGCAACAGCGGGGGACTTGGTAGAAATCCACAGCAGGCTTATCCAAATGACGGGCGGCACAACGCTCTTCGAATAGGAACCCCATTGTAGGGATGCGGTGACTCAAGGGCAGAGAGCGAACGCACAACGAGGGATCTTCGTGTATCACCTCACTCTTGCGGTAGTCGTGTTCGTGCGTAATAATCTCGTAACTGCACTCGGCAAGGAAACTCTTACGGTGAGCGTCGATATACTCCGTAAGCCCCTCCGGTCCGTGGATGTGCAGCTCCCCCGTCCGCCCAAGCATAGAGAGGGTCGAAAGCAACCCCGGCAAACCAAAGCAATGGTCACCGTGGAGATGAGATATAAAAATAGTGTGAATGCGTCCAAAGTGAAGACCTTGCCGGCGAATCTGGAGCTGGGTGCCCTCGCCACAGTCCACCAAATAGACCTTACCTCTAAGGGTAAGTGCCTGAGCGGAAGGATTGTACTTTGTAGTTGGGAGAGCAGAACCACAACCCAATATATGTACCGATAGGGTCTCCATGAGATGCAAAGATAGAAATTTTTACGCGGGAACTTTCCCTTTTTGAGTCTACGAGGCAAAAGTCGCACATTTTGCAGGGCACAGTGCAAGATATTCCCGCGTAGGGTCCCTCCCAAAGTCAACCTCGTAAGACCTTCTCTTATTCGCAATATCTGGTCTTGAGAGCTGGGCTTCTTAGGATTCTCTTCTCAGACACTCTCCTTTTTATTGTACATTTGTACTCACAGAACGACAGAGTAAAATAGGTAAAGAATGAGACTAACTAGAAGAGTAAATGTAACTATTATTGCCCTAGCTTTTGCCGCACTCTCCCATGTCTACATCTGCACCGGAGGCAGTGCAACAAAGTACCATTCAACCCCAAACTGCCGTGGACTTAACCGTTGCAAAGGTGATGTAATTAAGCTCTCTATAGGGGACGCTAGGAATCAAGGCCGAACGGCTTGTAAGATTTGCATCGGCAAATAGTCTAGCCCTAGACTCTCCTAGATACCATTATAAAGAAGAAAAAGAGGGGACCTCTATAATGAAAGTTTCCCTCTCTCCATAAGTACAGAAAAAGGGAACCCCTCTCAAGGGAGCTCGTCGCAGGGCGAGGCATCTTGAGAGGGGCGATTTGTATTCTTATAGGATTGGCAGGATCTAGGGGGTATTCCCATCCACATCCTCTTGAGGTAATACGCTATCGGTGGGCTGAGGAGTCGGTTGCGCGGCTCCGTCTTGGTCGAATCCACGGGTAGACTCTTCCCCATATATCATTTGGATAAAGCCCATCAGCGTATTAGCTTCGTGGTCTACTACTTTGGAGCCATGGCTTCGTGCCACTTGCAAAGCAAGGCGAGCCACAGAGAAAGTCTCGTCTACCACCCCATCTCTATAGTGGCGGAAGAACATCTTTTGTAGTCGCGAGCCTCCCATGGCAAGGTTCATAAGCCAACGGCTCTTGCGCATATATTTTGCCATTACATCCGAAACGATCTCATCACCTCGCTGCGTAAGCCCTGCCTTATAGCAGACATCGGCAAGCATAAGCTCGTTGCGCGAATAGGGAACTGCCTTAGGATTGATCTCCTTAAAACACTTCTCCAAAACCTCACACGCACGCTTCTTATCTCCCTTAGCGAGTAGCGCATTAGCCAAAGAGGGGAAGAGCATCCCACGATAGTAACCGCTGATCGTATTGCGGATATTCTCGTCAAAATAGATATTAGGATCACTAGCACCAAACCAACGGTACTTATTCATCACGAGATCGTACTCATGCTCTACGTCCTCTTCATAAGGAGTCCCCACCACAGAGATGGGGTTAAGTCGCCAAGTCATACCATCCGCTGTCAGGTAATTGGGCAGATTGGCAAAGGCATTGATAGGTGTAGAACGTGCCCAGTAGAGAGGACGTTGCCAATTGTTAGCCCCGAGCAAATCGAGGATAGCGAGCTTATCTCGCCCAACAATTCGACTCCCCGAGAGGTCGATAAGCATTTCGCCGGGCAAACTATCACCCAAGAGGGGATAACGCTTCGCCAACATGGCTCTATCCAGAGGGAGCAAAAGTTGATGTGACGGCAATACGGACTGCCCATAACCCGGGGATTGTACTGCAAACTCTAGAGCCTTGTCTAGAGGCAGTAGAGCCCCCTCTTGCACAAAGGCAAGGGGATTTTTATAGTAAAAATCGGGTGTCATGTAGCGGTGTGGCATGGGAGGTGCATCGTAGAGTTGCTGCTGCATCTGATCTACATACCACTCACCCCCTAAATAACTTAGGTTCGCCACCAAGACGTCGGGGCGTACCCCCTCAATCTCCTGGGCATACCAAAGAGGGAAGGTGTCGTTATCGCCGAAGTCGAAAATAATTGCATTGGGCTGACACCCTATTAGGAAATTGTACCCGAAGTCGGAAGCAACCGTTCTTCCGGAACGGTCGTGATCGTCCCAGTTCTGACCTGCCATTTGAAGGGGAATCAGCACGGCAACAACGGCTCCGATAGCTGCACTCACCATGGGAGAGAGCTTCAGCCGCTGCAAGAGGTAGTAAAGTCCGGCTATACCCATACCTATCCAGATGGCAAACGCATAGAACGAACCGGCATAGGCGTAGTCTCGCTCGCGGGGTTGACCTGGGGTTTGGTTGATATACATCACAATGGCAAGCCCCGTCATAAAGAAGAGGAAAAATACCACCCAAAAGCTCTGTACTCCTCGTGCTCCTCGCATCAATTGGAATACAATCCCCAAGATCCCGAGAATAAAGGGAAGGAGGAAATATACATTATGCCCCTTGTTATCTGTAATCTCATCGGGGAGATCGTCTCCGCTCCCCAGCACCAAGTTATCAATGAAAGGTAGCCCTGTAGAGACACCTCCTCGGATGTTAGAGCCATCGCCGTAGAGGTCGTTTTGCCGTCCTATAAAGTTCCATGCAAAATAACGCCAGTACATATAGTTGACCTGATAGCCAAAGAAGAACTTCAGATTCTCCACAAGAGTAGGTTGGGAGAGGTCTCCTTCGCTACGTCCCATCCAGCTGTTGTAACTAGCAATATGGTTAGGATCCGAAGAATAAGCCCTTGGGAAGAGGGTTTGATTGGTGTAAACCGGCTTCTCTTCCATATAGAGTTCGATATAGCGATCGGGGTCGTTGGGGTTCGACTTGGGGGCCGCGCTTATCACCTTCTTCTTGGATTCGTAACGCACCACTTTGGACGCAAACGTTTGCCCATAGAGCAAGGGTCTATCGCCATACTGCTCCCGATTGAGATATTTCTTGAGCGACAAAGCGTTATTGGGGCTATTCTCATTCATCGGTGTATCTGCCACGGAGCGAATCAAGATCACACCATAGGAAGAAAATCCGATAGCAATTACAGCCAGCGAAATCTGTAAAAGCCCCAGCACTCGCTGCGATACCTTTTTGTTGAAGAGGGTAAACCAACCCAAAATTGCAAGGCACAGCAACCACACCCATACGCTATCGGACATGAAGGGAATCCCCATCAAAATGGAGCTACAAAGTAGCGAGATACGGCTACGACGCTCATTCTTTCCTCGATAGAACTCCCATGCAGACCATGCCAGCACGCCCAAAAGCAGAATCACATAGAAAAGGAATCCGCTATTAAAGCGCAATCCCAACGTATTTACAGCAAAGAGGTCAAACGCAGCTCCGAGCTTTACAGAGCCCTGTATGATGCCATACATCATCACTACAATCAGCACGAAAGAGAGAAGGACGGCTCCAATGGCTCCCTTCATAGAAGGCGTTTTAGTCCTCTTATAGTAGTAAATCAATGCCATGGCAGGGATGCAAAGGAGATTAAGGAGATGCACCCCGATACCTAAGCCCATGAAGTAAGCAATGAGCACAAGCCAGCGATCGGACTCGGGCTTCTCGGCGCGCTCTTCCCACTCCAGCATCAGCCAAAAAACAAGGGCTGTGAAGAAAGAACTAAAGGCATACACCTCCGCCTCCACGGCACTAAACCAGAAGGTATCGCTAAATGTGTAGACCAATGCCCCGGCAACGCCCGAAGCAAAAATAGCAATAGACTGAGCTTTGGTGAGGTGAGCCGGCTTGCCATCCGATGTGAATCCCGTACGCACCCCGGGAGCAATAAGCCGACGCACTAGGTGGGTGATAGTCCAATAGAGGAACAAAATGGTGAAGGCACTGAGTAAGGCACTCACGGCATTGCAAATAAGCCCCACCTTCATGGGATCGCTCGTCACCTGTGTGGCTACGTTATACACAAGCATAAAAAATGGAGCGCCGGGGGGGTGCCCTACTTCTAGATTACGCACGGTAACAATAAACTCAGCACAATCCCACAAGCTAGCTGAGGGACCAATAGTCAAGAGATAAACTATGGCTGCAATGGCAAATGTGAGCCATCCTAAACCACAATTGATCTTTCTAAAAGATTTCCATTCCATACTATATGGTAAATAAATACCCTATTACATTGGGTACAAAGATAGTTGAGAATTAGCGAAGAGCAAGCACTCTCCGCTCCCAAAGGAGAAGGGCCGCCTTGAGAGTGGAGCCCAAAGCGAAGTTGCCCAAACGCCCATCGGCACGTACAACCCGATGGCATGGAACCACCCAAACAAAGGGATTAGCCCCCACAGCTGTGCCCACGGCTTGCAAAGCTCTAGGGTTGCCAATGGTCTGAGCTAGCGTTTGATAGGAGGCCGTCTCACCGAGGGGAATGGTCGTTATCGCCCGCCACACAGACTGACGAAATAGAGAAGCCTCAACAGCGGTAAACTCGGGACGAGCAGAAGAGAGAAGGGCTAACACCTCCCGTTCGTCCGAAGAGAGGGGTACCTCAAGGTGTAGATCGAAGGAATAAAGTGTGCTAAGCAGGGTGTCTTGGGAGCACGAAGGGAGTTCTAGATGGGGAGCCTCTAAATGCCAATAGTTAGGGGCAATCTCTAGCTCTATCGTGCCTAAGAAAGGGAGCGTAAATAGGGGCATAAACCACTAAGCTCTCACGAATGAGTCTCCTGCTCCTCGGGGAGAACAGAGGCTATGGAGCTACGCACCTGATCCAAAGCTTGTAGCATATTACGGGGGAATTCACCCTCCCTATCAATCTGTATGGGAGGGTGGATGGTAAGAGTAAGGCGAGTGGGCGTAACCCATCGCCCCCCTGCACGGAGAGCTCGATAAGAGCCATCGATAGAGACAGGGATAATGGGGACGTCTAATTCGTATGCCAAGACAAATCCACCTTTTTTGAAGCGGTCCATCCTCCCCGTAAGCGTACGCCGCCCCTCGGGAAAGATAAAAATAGAAGTCCCCTCGCTCAATACCCGTCGCGCACTGTCCATCGTCTCTTTGATCGACCCCTTCTTTTGGTCGTCGACAAAGATGAAGCCTGCCATTTGGCATGCCTTACCCATAAAAGGAACTCTGCGCAAACTCTCTTTCATAACCCATCGAAAAGGGATGGGAAGCAAGCCGTACATCATGAAGATATCAAAGGCTCCCTGATGGTTGGCCATCACCACGCAAGGTTTGTGGTCTTTAGGGATATACTCACGACCTACCACGCGCGTAGGGCACAAAGAAAGCACCAGAGCAATGCGCGACCAGTAGACTCCGGGCCAGTAGCCAAAGAGGCGTTGCCCACCCAAAGCACACCCCACTACGGTAATTGTGGAGAGCAAAATGGTAGCTACGACAAACAAAGGAGCTGCCACGAGACAATAGTATACAAGATAAAGTGCTCGCAGCAGGGTCTTCATGAGAGGGTAGTTGTATTTATGATTTTATGTTCAGAACTTTAGGATACGACGCTCATTACGCAATTGGTGCAAAGCGGAGTCTAGCAAGCCGTTGACAAAGACTCCACTCTCTGCCGTGGAGTAAATCTTTGCAAGCTCAATATACTCGTTGAGAGTTACCGTGGTGGGGATTGTGGGGAAAGACAACAGCTCAGCAAGTGCCATTTGCAGGATAATCATATCCACATCGGTCACTCGATCCATATCCCAATTCCTGAGATTCTTATTGATAATCTCACGGTACTCCTCTTCGTGTACAATGGTGGTTCGGAGCAATTCTGCAGCAAGGTGGGTGTCCTCCTCGTCTTTGTAAGCCGGGATAATAACCTCGTCGAAAGAGGTATCGGGCTTGGCCTTACGCATACTCTTTAGGGCAAACTCCTTCTCAATCTCCACCGGACTAGAAGCGAGTCGAACAGCGTGATAATACTCTGTGCCCTTGAGGCCGGCTACCACTTCGTCTACTTCGTCTATATCGATCTTGTCTTCTACCTCTATCTTTTCTGTTACCCCCAGAGGGTTATCCCAGTAGAGCGAAAGCCCTTCGAGGTACTCGTCAAGCTCTTCGTTGCGGAAAGTATAGCCGGCAAAAGCCTGTACCCAAAACTTAGCATCGGCTGCAAAAGTATCGGGAGCCGAGGTTACGTACTCTCGGTAGAGGTCACTCGCTAAGATTTCATCAAGGAGGGTAGACAAGAGTCTATCGTCGTCTGACCAAATAAGCCCACGCTCACGAATAAATTCTTGCAGAGTAGTACTAGCCTCCATAGCCTGCGCCAAGCGATTGTTGGCGAGACGCATATTGGGATTTATATCCTCCTCTGTCCGCAAGAGTTTATTGCGACGACGCTCCAAACGCGCTTGATGGAAGCGAGTCAGAGTCGGTACAAGGGTCAAAAGGTGGAGGTAGAGGTCGTGTGTTCTCTCGTTGGAGGTGTTCAATTGGGCTTCCGCCTCAGCAAGTTGCTTCCCAGGGTTATGGTAATAGGCAAAGAGTTCTTGCAGCACACGGATGCGAATGAGCGTTCGGTTGATCATTGAGTTTCTATTTCAATCCATCGCAGGGGGAAAAGGGCACTTATTACCTACCCCCTTACGGGAGTGCAAAGGTAGCGGTTTCTCGGTTCTCTACAATACGCTCCCCCCAAGAAGCCGGAGTCCACATCAAAGAAGACCTATGTGTAGGGGGTAGTCTCTATAAAGTTATGCTCCTCTTTCTCAAGAGGAGTGAAAGGAATACACCTCTCCCGTATCAGAGAGGTGTAAAGCCACGGAAGGGAAAGCCCGAGTGAACGAACACTCCGACTCCCCCTTCCGGTCTTTCTACTTATCTATTATCGACAGAAACCTTGTAAGATATGCCATCAACAACGACAATGTATAATCCTCTCATGACAGGTATCTGCATAGAGGGACTTTCTCCTATCCTGCCCTGTGCCAACAGATCTCCATTTACACTGTAGATACTATAAGCACTTTGACTTGGGGCTACAATACCTATCTGCCCATTAACTCCGTAGACAGAGACATTGTGAGAGATATGTTCCACTCCATTCTCCTTGACAAATGCAAGTCGGATGGTAAGATTCTTCTTTGCCGTTACATCAATTACAAAGTCTCTCTCAGACCTCCTAGTTCCATCAACCGTCCACTGAGGTGTATACCCTTGCATAGCCTTGGCTTCACACTTAATGGTTTTCCCCTCAAGATCCTCTACGTAGTAAGCTTTCACACCAGGAGTCATCTCCTGTCCCCTTAAGAGTTTTCCATCTAGACTAACAGTTAGGGAGAACTGTTCCTTACCATCACTTATTCCGTCAGGGATCGTCAAGAAGCACACCATGTTTACTCTATCAAGCTCTAAGACTACATTCAGGTCTCCCTCTTCAGGCATACGAATGAATATAGGATTGGCATACGACACCTTGTCCTCTGTCGGGGAGTCTGTCCAGACTCTATCATTTACAATCCAATTTTTGATAATAAAGCGTCTGTCATACTTAGCAAACACTTTCACACACTGTCCTGGTGCGAGGTGGTCACCACTCTGGACGACCTCCCCATCTACCCAATTGCCTGCTTCGTCTTGCATTTGCTTTGTAACAATGATCTCTGTGCCTGCGCTAGTAGCATTATCCCCCCTAGGAGCAAAGGTTATAGTGCCATACTGATGTAGCATTTTTGCTACAATCTCTGTATCCTTATCTATAGAAAGCTCTATGTATTGCCCCTCAACACCGGCATCCACGACTGCACCTTGGAATTCATTGCCGTTGACAATAAACTTGTCTATCTTACAAAGTGCTGCGGGCTTGACATATGCTCGGACAATGCTCCCTTCGGGGACCCATTCGGTGGTAAGTCTCTCAAATGCTCCATTAGGAGCTTTGCCCTTAAGGAGAGTCTCCTCTGCATAGTTAGACGGATCTGATGAGAGACTCACGATGTAGTGACTAACCATAGTCTGGAACTTGACCTCAACCTTCAATGAGTGAATGTCTAGGGTCGTTTGATAGCTCAACTTGGCATCTGTACTCTCCTGCTTAACTCCATTAACAAACCATTTGTCCACTTTATATCCACTAGGACAAGAAGCTTCAAATGTAAATAGAGCATCTGCACAGCCTACATCTGATCCATACAGAGTGCCAATACGCTGACCGAGCACGATCTCACTTTTCCCATTTTGAGTCTTAGTCACATTGATAGTAAATTTAGATAGCTCCTCGTCTGTTACTCCATCTGGAGCAATAATTTTCCATGAGACAACAATGTTTGTAAAGTTGGGGACAACCTCAACAGCGCCTTCAGCGGGCATAATAAATCGAAGCATATCTCCTCTAAATGGCTTAGCATCTACAGCAGAGACTGTGACAATATCTCCATTGATAGTCCAATTGTCGATAATCATCCCATAGTCCCATAAAACTTTGACAGCTACATGAGTCCCAGGCTCGACCTTGTCACCAATATTTATCTTTTTTTCGATGATCCATTGACCATCTTCTTCTTTCTCTACATACACTTCGTAGGAGGGTTCTACCCATGCGGCATAAGCTCCATCAGACACATAGACGCAGTGATTGTCATCAACTAGAGATACGGTTACAGGGGCAGAGTAAGAGTTAGAATAGAATGGATAAGCATCGTTGCTAACCTTGCATACAATCTTAGCTCGCGTTACTCCCGTACCAAAAGCTCCTGGCTTAAAGGTAAAGACTCCATCTCGCTCCTCATAGTATGAGGGGTCTATTCGCTCATCAAGAGGGTCATACTCGGTCAGAGGAGCTAAGTACCAAGTATACGTCGACTGATGAGTACCCTCCATCAAACCATCACTAATCTCGCGTAGATATGACAAGTCAACCTTTGAGACTCCAATTTTGTCTTTTGGTATGACAAACCTCTGAAAATCGTATTGAAAAACATATGGACTGGCAGCATTAGGTTGGCTGGAGATAAGATTGTCAAAGTCTAGTGCATTGTACTCTAGATTACAATAAGTAAGATTCTTTAGCTCCTTTACTCCTTTGATTGTTGTCAAAGTTGGCTTCATCGAGAGATTCGTGGACCCTGAAATCATTAGGGTTGTAAGCTCCTTGTTTTGCGTCAGATCGATCTCCTTAAGCATATGTGATGCTTGCTGTATCTGTAGCGTTTTAAGCTTTTTGGCACGAGACAGGTCAATGCTGGTGAGATAGGGAGCACTCGCCCCCGTACTACGATACATAGAAAACGACAGCAACGAGTCAGGAGCGATAAAAGAAGATACGGCATTGAAGGAGACATACTGTAGCTTAGGAAGGTGTGAGAAGTCAATCTCAGGAGTAGCGATCAGGGCACTCGAGGTGGAGAAGGCTATCATCTTTGGAGCATTTATTTCTCGCACCCCAATAGGAGCCCCATCATAGTCACCATCCTTGAGTATTTCCACATTACTAACATCTATGATGACGATGTGATACCCATCCACATCTTTACTAAAGGTATGGTTGATGTAGCCATTCTCGTCTAGAGTTACTTTCTCTACGCCATTGCCTTCTCCCCAGTCTATACGTATAGTCTTCTCTTGAGGATCTACTAACTCAATGTACAGCGAGGCTTTCGCCTGACTCTTTGGAGAAAAAAGGAGTACAGCTTTATTCTCAATATCGTTCACAGGATTACTATGAGCATTGACTTTAAAGCTATGTCTTGAGCCTCTTGTAGAGGATGATCCACTAGCGGCCCTGAGGAGCATCGGGATAAAGAGCATACAGAGTACTAGAAGTAAAGACTTATAAGTCCTATTATTGACAATTGATTTCATATTATTGTATGTTTAGTTTTTGAATAGTCGAACGGCAAACTTGTCGTTAGGTAGCTTGTAGTAACTTGGCAGAATGTACATAGAGTTGAAGTAAAAGATATTAGGGTATGATCCCCCAGCTATCTCATACAGATCAGAAGCCCAATAAAAGCCAGAGGCTCCTCGCTTAAAGACGTCATTGGGACTGTCAGCCATTTTAATACACCCAGTAGCAGGTAGTTCAACCGTTCTGTCGAGACTACTGCTTTGCTCCCAAAAGTCTGTTCGCGTCAAGTCTCTCTCAGCACTTATTGGTAAGTCTAGGTCTATAGGACGAGCTGTTATGACAAGTCTACTGTCAAACTTATGCACCTTATCCCTATATCGTTCATAAGAGTACCGCCAGGCTGAATAATAGTCTGTATCCTTAAATCTGACTGCATAGGTAATCCCTACCGTCGTATTAAAGAACTCAGAATTCCCCTCTACAGTTACACCATTAATTACGACCTGCTCATAACAGGTTCTCAGCGTGTCTTTTTTACCATAGTAGACTACATTTGGGAACTCTGATGCGACCCCAGTCCACTCTTTGAATGTAGGTAGATGCCATCTTTGCCCCTCAATAGTAATTTCAGAGAATCGGTCTTTGGCTTCTGACCAGGTGAAAAGAGCAGAATTCTCAGGGAAGCCACTCTTGTCAAAAGAGACTCCATCATGAGCTATATTATAAGGAGCAATATACTCCAAAGCTGTCGGCTGTAGAGTTCGTTTGACGACCGATATACGCAGCTCTGTCGGAATCCCCTCTTTGTTAAAGAATAGCACTTTACACTGGCCAACCTTCATTGGATGTATATCGATTACTTTGGAATCTGGAGCATAAGTTACCGACAAAATGTCTAGGGGTTCTACTTGATGTGAGTGTATCTTTCCTTCCAAAAGACTAATCTGTACATCTTTCCCCATTCTTATCGTTATCTCAGACTCAGATAGCATAATAACAGTATCTCCATCCTCGTTTGGCGCAGGCTTCTCTCTGTCACATGAACAGAGGATACCACAAAAGATAAGGAATATAATGCCTAGCAGAGCCCTCATCTTCTTACGACTTATTTGTGTCATATGCTTAGTAGATTATACATTTGCAATCAGTGTGACAAAAGGACCTTCTTGCTGTAGGTCTTACCATTACAAACGATCTTCACTAGATAGGTGCCGTTGGCAAGGGGAGTTATGGGTATGCTATTTCCGCGCTTGTCTATCAACATTACACCAGCACTGTCATACACCGAAACTTGGGGGTTGCTCAGTCCTGTGATGACTATAGAGGAGCCTTCTAGCTTCAGCTCGACATCATTTCTTTCAAGAATAGGATAGATAGTAGTGGGGTTCTCAATGTAAAACGCTGGAGATAGCACTTGTGTCTGCGTATTGTCAGACAGATCCTTGAGCTCGACCTTTAAGTCAAACCATCCTCTCCGACCTGTTACATCGGACAATGCACCACGGAAGAAGTCACCAAATCCTTGAGCCCAGTAATGCTCGGGTTTTAGCTCAATACTTAAGGGATGCCAGATCTCAGAACCGTGTTCTGAGTAGTAAAGTTTGACATCTACACTATGCTGTTTACAGCTCCAATATCCTAGTCCCTTGCCATTATCAATGTGGTCAAAGTCTCCTGTAGCCAACTCTATATAAGCATCCTCACCACTATTAAAGCGATCTGTGATGACACCCTCTGTGTCAACGAATCTCAACATCTGAAGGACTGGAGGTACGAAGTCGCTTCTGCTCGTATTGTAGTCTAACGTTGTGATATTGTATCCAGCGACATTGTCGACCTGAACATTGGAATTTGTAATAACATGGTGTACAACATCCCCCTTGACATCTCTATCTTGGTGTAGTATAGACTCTTCTTTGGCATCGGTCTCTCTTACTTCTCCATAGCGCCCTAGGTAAGTATAGCTAAGAAGCAAGGTTTTTTTGTCTGGAATAGTAATCATCGAGAGTATCGGGCAACTATTTCCATACTCAAACTCTCCTTGTTTTTCGGTAAAAGAAAAGACTGGATGACCGGGATAAATGCTCTGGCGTCCATCAGGAAGCATCGCATAGCCATACCACAATCCATAGCCAAAGTCTACATACTCCGTACCATGAACATTACCACAAAGAGGGAGCCCTACCATATATCGATAATCATACCTAGCAGATCCGCCGACTGATGGTATTACCGTGCGCTGATCTTGGAAGGCCGGAGCAACTAAGGTCATAAACTTCCCATCCTTACTCTTGGGGAGATCATACCAAAAGGAAACAATCTTATCCTGTGCGATAAAGTCGTAGTCAAACATGAAGGAGTTTGACAAGGCCCCTGAGTCGTACACACTCCACACGTAATAGGCAGGAGAGGCAATAGAGATATACCCTCGTCCTACCTTCGTTGGCTCAAAGCGTTGCTTCGCCAGAGCATAGTTGTTTGGATTATTTTCAAGCGTTTGACCAGCTTTGTCACTACTATAGGAAAGAAAATAGCGAGAGCCATCCTCTTTTTTTATTCCCTTGACCGTGGCTCCCAAAGAGATGTTGTCCCCAAAGTCATTGGTATATATGCCAAAATTGTAGTCTGGACTATAGTAGTTGTTGAATGAAGTCATAAGACAACCCAGCTTGTTATGGACGAAGTAGACATCTGTTGACAAGTGCCTACAGTTCCCCAACTGCAAGATTTGTCCATCCTTTTTGACATCACCCTGTAGCAAGACGGATTTCTCGTCATAAGATTTGATCTCCGTGAGATACTTAGCGTCTTGGACGTTAAAGTCGATAGACATATTACGTAGAACAGCCACATTGTCCTTAAAAACAACGTAACAACGCATATTATCCTTTGAGAGATAATATGCATACATAGTGTAGGTACCTTTAGGCAACTTACAGCTAGCCTCCCCTATGGAGGAAAACTTTCTAATCATGATAGATTCAGGGATATTTTCCCCGAAGATGGCTAGTACGATCCTGTCAGTCTCAGCCGTTTCGTCTAGCATAAATGATACGGTATACTCTGCCATAGCTTGGGATTCATACTCCTTATGTCTCTTAGGGGCATATAGACCGTACTCTTGTATCATGTAATTCTCACCACACAATTTCCTTTGCTCTCCTTGTGTCTGAAAAACATCAGAAGAGACATCGAACACTTGTGAGTGCAGGCTTTCACTTGACAAAATTATGATGGACAGCAATCCATACAAGAAGTTGGATATCCTCATATTGGAATAAATCTTGATGTTGTGTTGTATAAAAGAAACTCTTCTTGGAAATGAACCAAGGGCACAACAAGATGTTACTCTCGCTGCAACTTGGTAAATCAAGGCAATACCTCAGAAGGCATCAACAGATCTGACAAAGAAATAGTAGACACGCTACCAAGGTCAAATCCTATGGTATTATATAACCCAATCTATCTCTAGGTCGACTTAAGTGGATAAATCAACACTAGAGTTATAGACAATATGGTGGATTACTTCCTTCCATACGATAAGGAGACTTTTTATTGTTCCGTTTTTGCAAAAATAGTTATTTCCCAAGAACTATGCAAATGAATAAAAAACCGACTTCAACCTAAAAAAGAATCCCCAGAGCCCTCGCATTTGGGCATGTATGGCTAAAATCGACGGGATGGATAGCTGATATCCGCGCTGTTCTTGCCCTAAAATCGGTGTCTTTTTGGGTAGATTTCGGAGAAAACCCATCCAATATCCGCGCCATTTGCAGGCAAAAAAACAGCCCCTCTCACCTAAGATGAGAGAGGCTGCGCCTTATATTTATGTTACTCCTAAGGAGGAATTACTTCTTAGCTACAGACTTGCTACGACGCTTCTCCCAAATCATGTAAGCAATAGGAGAGGCTACAAACAAGGTGCTATAGGTACCGATAATAACCCCAAGCAGGATGGCAAACGTAAAGCTACGCATCGATGCTCCACCAAAGATGAAGATGATAAACATCACAAGAAAGGTGGTGATTGAGGTATTCAACGTACGAGCCAATGTGCTGTTAAGAGCATCATTTACAGCCGTGTGGGGATCACGATTGGGATAGTTCTTCACGGTCTCACGTACACGGTCGAAGACTACCACGGTATCGTTGATAGAGTACCCAATGATAGCAAGAATAGCCGCAATGAAGTTTTGATCCAACTCCATCGTAAAAGGCATAATGCGCCAGAGGAGTACATACAGAGCGATAATGCTTAGTGTCGTTGCCGACACAGAAGCAAAGGCTCCCAACGAGTACGATAGGTGACGGAAGCGCAACAAAATGTATGCTGCCATGAAAACGAGAGCCAAGATCACCGCAATAAGTGCCTTACGAGCAATGTCGTGCGACATACTTGCACTCACCTTTTGAGAGCTCACAATACCCGTAGAGAGGAATGTATCTCTATCGGGAGCATTCTTGTAAAGCGACTTGGTATTTTCGTAGAGAATCGTGTTGATTTCGTCTTCTACTTCAGCTGTATTCTCATCTACCTTAAAGTTGGTTGCGACACGTACTTGGGTACCCTGAGAACCAATTGAGGTTACCACCAGTTTGTTGTCAAACGGAGCAGCAAGGACATCACGCACCTGAGCTACCTGCACCGGTTGATCAAACTCGATTACATAATTGCGACCTCCCGAGAATTCGATACCCATGTTGAGCTTGAGAGTAAAGAGCCCGACAAGACCGGCAATGATAAGGATAACAGGCATAGCAATACCCATCTTACGCTTACCAAGGATGTTGAACTTAGGATCTACCAACACGTTCTTGGAAAGAGCGGTTGTGTAGGTCACCTTGCTCATTTTCCCCTTCTTATCAAGAGCCTCTACTACAAGACGAGTAAGGAATACCGCTGTGATGAAAGAGGCAACAAGACCAATCATAAGCGTAGTTGCGAACCCCTTGATAGGACCCGTACCCACGATAAAGAGGATAGCTGCCGTGATGATGGTGGTGATATTGGAGTCGAAAATAGCAGAGAAAGCGTTACCGTAACCATCGGCGATAGCACGAGTCATAGACTTGCCGGCTCTAAGCTCTTCCTTGATGCGCTCAAAGATAAGCACATTAGCATCCACGGCCATACCCAACGTAAGCACAAGCCCGGCAATACCGGAGAGGGTGAGTACGGAGTGGAACGATGCCAAAATACCAAGCGTAAAGAAGCTATTAACAATGAGAGCACCGTCTGCAATGAGACCGGGGATTAGACCATAAACAAGGCACATGTACACCATTAGGAGCACCAATGCAATGAGGAACGAAATAACCCCAGAGCGGATAGACTCTTCCCCAAGGGTAGGGCCTACCACATTTTCTTGCTCGATCATTACCGAAGCTTCCATCTTACCAGAGTTGAGAACGTTGGCAAGGTCGGTTGTTTGCTCTACTGTAAAGTGACCGGAGATCTCCGAGCGTCCACCCGTAATTTCGCTATTAACGTTGGGTGCAGAGTAGACTACGCCATCAAGTACTACGGCAATAGCCTTACCGATATTATCCTTTGTCAGACGAGCCCACTTGCGAGCACCTTCTTCGTCCATGGTCATAGTAACAACAGGACCCTTGCTGGCGATACCCTGACTTACTTCGCTCTTTGCTCCTGTCACAACATCTCCGGAGAGATCCGGATCGCCATTGCGATTACCACGGATTGCATAGAGTTCGTAGATATCGGTTTCCTTCTTTGTCTGAGGATCTACATAGGGATCGTTGCCCCAAAGGAGCATGAGGTCTTCACGGATGAAGCCACGCTCATGTGCCACCTCAAGCATGCTGTCGATAGCTGCACGGTTGGCGTTGCGAGCAAGCCCCACTACGGTTCCGCGGTTTACCACCTGGAGAAGGTCGAAAAGCTTAGAGCCTTCGGCCATCTTTTTATCCATTGCTTCTACAGACTCACGAGCGCGTTGCTCAGCAACGACATTAGAATCTGAAGCATTGGCCACTGCGGGAGTAGCTTCCGTTTCGGTAGAGTCGGCTACAGCAACAGTTTCCGGTTCCACTTCGGGAGCTCCGGAGAGAGCCGCAAGACGCTCATTCGCTGTGATAAGATCGCTCTCTACATCAGCGTATGTATAGGTGCGCCAGAATTGGAGGTTCGCGCTCTGTTGGAGAAGCCCGCGTACACGCTCCGGTTCTTTTACACCGGGGAGCTCAACAAGGATACGTCCTTCTCCCTCGATTTTTTGGATGTTGGGAGAGACAACCCCGAAGCGGTCGATACGGGTGCGAAGCACATTAATAGAAGCCTCTGAAGCACTTTCGTATTTTGCTTTGAGGATTTTGATCACGTCCGCATCGGTACTACGTGCAGAGATTTCCTCACGGAGACTACCATTACCGAAGACCACAGCGAGCTGACCCTCGGGTGCGAGAGCCTTGTATTCTGCGACAAACTTATCAATAAAGTCACCCGAATGAGTACTCTTAACGGCGTTATCAAGAGCCTTTAAGAACTTAGGATCCTCGTTTTTCCCAGACAAATTCCGGAGAAGATCCTTCGCATTCAGACGGAGTACTACGTTCATACCACCCTTGAGGTCCAACCCAAGGCCGATCTGTTGTGTACGCGCTTTTTTGAGAGTGTATCCAAACCAAACCTTTTCGTTTGCCATGGAGTCTAGGTAGGCTTTACCATCTTGACCTGCTGCCGTAAGAGCCTCGGCGCGCTTCTCATAGTGCTGCACCACCGGGGTAAATGAGAGGTAGAAGGCACAGATAATGGCCAAAGCTGTCGTGATAAATATCACAAATCCTTTGTTCTGCATCTGTTGTTACTATTATATATCAGTTACTTTTTTCCACGACCGCAAAGTTATAGGTTTTTATTGACCTAGTTGACTTATAGAGACGAATTAGGCCTAATAATCTCTTCCTTGCCCCCCTAGGAGTAAAAACCCAAAGACTAAAAAAGTATTGAAATAGGTGTCTAGCGGCGTTGCAGAATGCGCATTTTGGCACTTCTGGCGCGGGGGTTTTCAGCGATTTCGGCATCGCTTGGTAGAATAGGTTTGCGGTTCACCACCTCTATTTCGCTCCGCTTTTGTCCGTAAATAGCGGCCATAGGGTCATTATCTTCCACGCTCTGAGAGACTCCCAACAATCCCTTTCCCCACTCCTTTACCAATCGATCTTCGAGGGAATGGTACGTTAGGACTACCAACCGACCGCCCGGAGCGAGAAGACTGGTAAGACTAGTAAGCAACGTGCGTAGTGCCCCCAGCTCATCATTCACCTCTATCCGTAGGGCCTGGAAGAGCTGACTTAGTTTTTTACGCCTTAGGGGCGGTTGAGGAGGCAGCACAGGCGCCAAGACCTCTAGCAAAGACTCTATGGTGCGGTACCCTGTCGAGGGGCGTCCCTTCTCAATAAGAGCGGCAATGCGGCGAGCGTCTTTGAGCTCTCCATAGTAATAGAATAGGTCGGAGAGAGCCTCCACGCTATAGGTATTGAGAAGATCGGCAGCCGTGCGCCCGGCACGATTATTCATGCGCATATCGGGCAAAGCTCCCTCAAAACGAAAACTAAACCCTCGATCGGCAGTATCGAAATGATGAGAAGAGACCCCCAAGTCTGCCAGCACTCCGTCTAGATGCTCAACGCCAAAATAACGCATCCAGCGCGAGAGATAACGAAAATCGGAGGCAACAAAAGTAAAACGTGGGTCTACCGGAGCATTGGCAATGGCATCTCGATCTCGATCGAAACTATACAAATGCCCTTTTTCTCCCAGGTGGCGAAGAATCTCGCACGTATGTCCGGCACCTCCCATTGTAACGTCGGCATAGACGCCATTGGGGCGAGTAAGCAAAGCCTCTACAGCTTCGCGACAAAGTACGGGGAGGTGATACATTTATTTATCTCTTTATGAGTAACTATAACGATGTTGGGGATATGAGGAGTGGGATCCGACCCCACAATAAGAAAGCAAAAAGGGCTCTTTTTGATAGACCTATAAGCCGGGTTCTGTACTCTGTAGCCTCTCTACGAGAGAAAAGCTACCGAGCGTCTGCCATTAATCTACGCCATACGTTGCCGCATGGCTCTAGCAATCTACCCCCCGGCAAGGCGCGAGCAACTCCTATATGCCGGTGTACTTGATCTTACAACCCATGAGACGTACGGCAGCGAATGTCACCATCCACCCCGGTGAGCTCTTACCTCACCTTTTCACCCTTACTCATCGAAAAGAGTCCTAAAAGAACCCCGATAAGCGGTTATTCTCTGTTACGCTACTACACCTCGCATCCCCCATAAGGGGATACTCGGTGCCTTCCCGTTAGGAAGCATGGCGCTCTATGTTGCCCGGACTTTCCTCTCCTCAAGGCTTTACCCTTTAAGCAGCGACAGACCGGTCTACCAAAGAGAGATTTTGCTTCTATTCTCTACTATTTATCAATGCTTCGAGACAATTACCTTTTTTGTCTCGGGCAAGGTCTCATTACGCAAAGCCACCTGCTTTGCCACGCGATCGGCTAGATCAGAAAAATACTCTGCAAGAATCGTATTTTCTCTTAGAGCCACTGGGACTCCCTGGTCTCCTGCCTCACAAACCCCTTGTACGAGGGGGATTTGTCCCAAGAGCGGCAACCCAAGCTCTTCGGCAAGGCGTGCTCCCCCTCCATTCCCAAAGATATAGTATTTATTATTGGGGAGCTCCTCGGGGGTAAACCAAGACATATTTTCTACAATACCCAATACAGGCACATTTACCTTATCGGTGAGGAACATGTCAATACCCTTACGAGCATCGATGAGGGCAATCTCCTGAGGAGTCGTTACAACGATAGCCCCACTCAAACCGATTGTCTGCACAAGGGTAAGATGGATGTCGCTTGTACCAGGAGGCATATCAATGAGGAGGTAATCCAATTCTCCCCAGTTGCCATCCTTAATTAGCTGACTAAGCGCATTCGAAGCCATAGAGCCACGCCATAGAAGAGCCTTATCGGGATCCACAAAGAAGCCTATAGAGAGAAGTTTAATACCCTCTGCCACTTCAATGGGTTGGATGGTATCTCCACGCCCTTCTATGGTCTCTATCACAGGACGTGCATCTTCGCAAGCGAACATTTTTGGCATACTGGGGCCGTAAATGTCGGCATCCAGCAAGCCCACTCGATAGCCTTTGCGAGCGAGAGCTACGGCAAGATTGGCGGTAAGTGTACTCTTACCCACACCGCCTTTGCCCGAAAAGACAGCGAGCGTATTGCGTACGCCCTCTAGAGGATTATCGCGCTCCACCTTTTGGGGCTCGTCAAAAACAGCTTTTACGTTTCCACGAACCTCTACATCCGGAGCTATATACGTCAAGATCGCTTGCTCTGCAGCTTTAATTACAGAAGCCTTAAAGGGATCATTGCTTTTAGCGAACTTGATAGAGAAGGACACCTTAGATCCCTCTATGCGGATGTCGTCTTGTAGCATCTCCGAAGAGACAATATCCACACCGCTACCGGGGTAGCGCACATGCTTCAATGCCTCTATAATGAGTGCCGGATATAATTGAGTTGCCATATTTATTTAGATCTGTTGTTCTCTATTTCCTCAAAAGAAGGGGGAGAGACTACGCCACGAGAGAAGCTATGATAATCGTCATGCTCCGGCTCCTCCGCCGGCTCTACAAAGGTCTCTCGGTGGGGCAATTGCCATGAAATATATTTGATAGACATGCCACGACTCAGCCACTGCGCCTCATAAGCCGTCTGTGTATTAGGGATCTGCTCCAACACATTACGCCCCGTGCCGTAGAGGTCTTCTGTAGCGAGGCGTGGGCAAATTTCGTTTACTGCTAGGAGGTCTTGCGTGTATTGGTAGAGGAAAGGGCTATCGGTCTTTAGATGGATAATGCCCTCTTTCGCTAGGATACGTCTGTAAAGCCGAAAGGCAAACGAAGAGACGAGTCTTGCCCTTGTTTTCGACATCTGGGGGTCCGGGAAGGTGATCCAAATCTCACTGACCTCCCCCTCGGAAAAGAAGCGATCGAGCAAATTTATATCGGTACGCACAAAGGCAGCATTGGGCATTTCTGTACGATGAGCCACCCCTGCACCTGCCCACAGACGCGCTCCTTTGCGATCGAACCCCACGTAGAGAGACCCTGGATTACTCGCTGCAAGTGCCACAGTGTACTCCCCTCTACCACACCCCAACTCTATAACAAGAGGCGAGGAGGGGGAGGCAAAATACTTGGTACGCCAAGAGCCTTTGTAGGGGAATCCCTCAGCCTCTAGACGCGCATAAGGGTACTGAAGAACGCACGAAAAAGTCTCTAGATCTGCAAACTTAGAGAGTTTATTTTTGCCCATCTACTAAGCCTCTTCTTGCTCTTCTTCAAAGCCGCAGAAATCCATTTCTGCCTCTACAATCGATAGTACTTCCTCTTCTGTAAAAGAACCGATTTGGTCCTTCTTGGCATTCTTGATAATGTATTCCACAATCTCCGAGAGGTCAATATCCACTACCGAATCGTCACTCTCGTCTTCAAACTCCTCTATAATGCCACGGCTTTCGTAGTATTCGTAGATCAAGTCGACGAAGTAAACAATATCATCATCACTGAGACGCTCCTTTAGAGCTGGAGAGAGTTTCTTACGGATATAGGCGACAGCTTCGCTATCGTCGTACTCAAAAGATTCGGGTTCGTTATTCATTATATGTTGTTCCTTGTGATATACTATTATAATAAGAAGAGAGGAGACGATGAGCCGCAACAAAGGGCGTTATGCTCTCCGTCTGCACGGCGTGCTCCATCTCCGGGAGGAGTTGCTCGATCGCCTCGTTGTGGAAAAACGAATGCTTGAGGGCATCATTGATCGCCTCATACATCCACCATTTGGCTTGGCGCTGACGTTTGAGCTCAAAGTAACCCGTATCTACAGTATAGTGACGGTACTTATCGATCATGTCAAAAATCTCCTTAATCCCAATCGCGTAGTAACCACTATAGGTAAGCACCTTAGGCTCCCATCCCGACTCTGTTTGGGGGAAGAGTTGCAACGCATTGCGGAAGTGGGCAGCGGCGAGTCGTGCAGCGTCTACATTCTCTCCGTCGGCTTTGTTTATGACAATACCATCTGCCATCTCCATGATTCCCCTTTTGATCCCTTGCAGTTCGTCTCCGGTACCGGCAAGCTGGATGAGCAAAAAGAAATCTACCATGGAGTGCACGGCGGTTTCACTTTGCCCTACGCCCACGGTTTCTACAAAGATCGTGTCAAACCCGGCAGCCTCGCACAAAATGATGGTTTCGCGCGTTTTTCGCGCCACACCCCCCAACGAATCTCCGGCAGCACTCGGACGAATAAACGCATTTGGCTCACGAGCGAGTTGCTCCATACGCGTTTTGTCTCCTAAGATACTCCCTCTACTGACTTCGCTAGTAGGGTCGATAGCCAAGACTGCGAGCTTACGCCCTTGGCGAACAAGGTGCATACCAAAGGAGTCTATACTTGTACTCTTGCCTGCCCCGGGCACCCCTGTAATACCAATACGGATGCTCTTGCCGGCATAGGGTAGACAACCCTCTATGATAGCCTGCGCCTTAGCACGATGTGCCTCCAGTGTGCTCTCCACAAGGGTAACGGCTTGACTTAAACGTGTGATATTCCCTGCCACAATGGCCTCCACATACTGCTCAACAGACAACTCCGGCAGACGGCGTCTCCGGAAGTGCGGATTGACAATGGGAGGCGCAGAAGCCACCCCACTCTGTACCTTAAGCCCCTTGTAGGCAGGGTCATTCTCCGGGTGGTGGTGCTTATCTTCCATGGGGATAATTATCTCATTCGCTTTCGGCAACGATTTTACTTCCTAACTGCTGCTTCAAAACGTACTTTACGAAGAGGGCCATGAGGGTCGTTGACCAAAATATCAACGTTCTGCGAGAGCTTCCCTCCCTGACGAGCGACCTCTCGCATATTCACGCTATAAACCAATTCGCCCTTCTCACCAGCGGCTACGATCTTGCTCTTCGCCTTGATTTTTATTGCCTTATTGTCCGATACGATACTATAGATTTCGAGAGGAGCATCTCCCTTATTCTCTATGGAGATGCGCCCCTTGATGGTCTCCGTTGCCGAGCGTTCACCGAAATCGAAATAGGTAAGCAAATCCATTTTGGGAGCCTTCTCGGTAGCCATCATAAGTTCATCGGGGACTACAGGCATACTCACTTTAATATCGGTACGCTCACGAACACCCCCTTGAGTATCCCATGCCTCAAGGCGCAAAACACCCTGACGAAGAGCCGGTTTGTCCTTAGGAGAAACCAAGGAGGTGAGATAAAGCTCCTCGGGTTCATTAGGTGCTAAAGTAAACTCTGTCTTACTGATAGAAACGAATTTGGGCACCTTACGAAGGCGTACCATAATGGGCTGATTGGTAGAATTATTGACTACCAAACGAATTGCGGCCTCGCCTTCAGCAGAAACGATGGGGAATGCGAGGTGTTGATTGCTCACCTGAAGGCCTCCCACTCGGAGCTGATATTTCCGATCTTCATTCCCCCCAAGCGTAGTCACGTTCCCCTTGATTACGAGCTCCTTGGGCAGCTCTCCGGCATTGGAGTAGATACGCACTTTCTTGACAAAAGTACCGGGTCTCCCCTCCGGATTATAGCTCACTCGCACCTCGCCCTTAGCTCCGGGTTCTATGGTCTCCCGTGTATAAGAGGGGGTAGTACAGCCACAATCTGCCGTAGCATTGGTAATAACGAGTGGGGCATTCCCCGTATTCGTAAAGGAGAAAATGCACCCAACAGGGCCTTTTTCTTCTGCGACCAAACCAAAGTTGTGGACGGAGTCTGCAAAAGTTATTGCTGGGATTGCTTCTCCCATTACCCCCTGCGCCCACAGGCTGTAAGCCCCAGAGGAGAGTACAGAAGAGATCAGAAAAAGTATTCCAAGGCGTATTATTCGTTTCATAACTATGGCAAAAACCGCCCCCTAAGGGTAGTCCATAGAAAGGATTGCCCTCAGAGGGAGGAAATAATCTTTCTTTGTACGGACTTACTCTACCGTACCTTTTATCTGAAGCGTAAAGGCCCCGTCTTTGCCGTTACTATATACAGCGACGGTCTTTACGAACTGACCGGGACGACCGGCAGGGTTGTAGGTAACCTTGATCTTAGACTCCTTGCCCGGAGCGACAGGCTCGGTCGAAAACTCGGGTTTAGTACAGCCACACGCTGCATTTACTCGAGTAATAACGAGAGGAGCCGTACCTACATTCTTAATCACAAATACGTGACTTACGGGGCCATTTACTTCTTTGATGGTTCCAAAGTCGAACTCAGTTTTATCTGCACTTATAACGGCACCATTCCCTTTTTTATCGTTCTGTGCCAAGGCTACTCCTAAAGAGAAAAAGAGGGTAACCAGTAGAAAAACAACTTTCTTCATAGCATTGTATATTACTTTACTATCCTATTATCCTTTGACAATACAATACCGATAACGTTTACTCGGTTCCGCAAATATACAAAGCTTTTTGGTAAACGGGTCTTTTTGGGGAGGGACAAAGAGAGAAAAACTCCCCCTATTTTGTATCTAATCGCCGCTCCATCAGCAAGCAAATAGCACGACTTTCTCCTCCAAAACTGACCTAGAGATCTTTTATTCCGGCCCCATAACTCCCCTCCTAATTTCCCTAAGAAGGGAAAAGTACAACCCACGAAACTTTTTGTTTTAGGTCTGTATCTCACAAAATTTAAGGCAAAGAAAATTCTCCATTTCACAGAGAAGGAGCGAAGAAGAAGATTGACTTCAACTCTTCTTGTGTAGCATCGTATTGTTCAATGTTTCCCTATCTTTGTGACACAAAAGCTGAGATTTTTCTTTCTCCCCACCAAAAGGGGAGGATAAATCGGAGGCTCGTAAGGATTTTGCACTGCAAAATAGTTCTCCCAAGAAATAAGTACAATACACTAGAATACCCCCAAATGAAAAAAATCAGTAGCATCTGCTTCTTACTTGTGACCATGCTGCTCGCAGCATGTGATGGGCCGGCGAAACCCTCCCAAACCAAGCTTACACTCAGTACCGATAAACTCACCATCATGGCCGATGGCGAGGACAAAGCGGTCTTTACAGTACGCGACCAGGCCAATCAAGATTGCTCTCAAAAAGCTATATATAAGGTCAACGGGAAAAAGATAGACAAGGCGGAATTTTCCACCAAGACCCCCGGAGAATACAAAGTAGTAGCCATGGTTGGGGAGGTCGTTTCCAACGAAATTACCATCAAAGCGCACGAAAAAAAAGCTGAGGTAAAGGCTATTATCCTCAAAGTGGACAAGACTACAGTATTGGTAGATGGCATAGATAAGATAGTCCTCTCGTGCTATGATGCCGACAATCAGGGAGGGGAACCTCTCAAAGAGGTTGCCTACTTTGCCAACGGAGAGAAGCTAGAGGGTGCTGCATTCCAACCCAAAGAAGCAGGCACATTCAAGCTCAAAGCTCAATATGGAGAGCTGTTTTCGCCCGAGATTGAGGTGACAGCAACAAAGGGAGAACCGGAGGATTTCAAACCCACTCCACACGTTCTGCTCGAAGACTGGACGGGGACTTGGTGCCCAGCCTGCCCCAGGGCTCATGCAATACTGGAAGAGGCTGCTAAAGATCCTAAGTTTGTAACCCTTGAGATTCATGTTGCTTCGGGAAGACAGGATCCCTTTGCTGTTGATCAATTAGTTCGGGATCTCGTTGCACCCCAAGGCATAAGGGCATTCCCTACGATTAGGGCTAATCGCACGTATTCCTCACCCCTCAATTTTGAAATGATTAAAAAGACGTTTGCCGACATCACCGCTCAAGTTGGTATTGCATTGGAGGTAAAGCTTGAGAATGGCAATGTTGTAGCAAAAACAAAAGTACGCCGTCAACCATCCTTTACATCGGAGATTCGTCTCTGTGTTGCCCTCTACGAAAACAACCTACATGCCGATCAGGCCAACGGCGCTAGGAACCAAAGATTTGACCACGTACTCCGCGACTTCTACAATAAAGCATCGCTTGGGTTTGGTGTAGAGTTTGAGGGCGATATCCATGCCGGGCAGTACGTCTTTACCCCTGAGAGCAATTGGAAGCAACAAGACCTCGGGGTCATTGTTATGGCACTCGACAAGAAAGGGCGAGTGCTCAACGCTCAGTATGCCAATATTGGCGATAGCAAAGGCTACTAAATAGTAGACTTCTTAGGTTGTGATGAACGTATCCCCTCCCTGCCGGCTTCGGAAGAAATTGCATCAGCCGGCAGTATGGAGGCGGTATTTGTCACTTTATCCTCCAACGCCAAGGGCTGACAGCCTCACTCTCCTATACGTTCTAATTATTTGTTTCTCTTCTATCCTTTTTGGCTAGAGCGAAAGAAAATATTATTATATTTGCCTGCGAAAGTATCTCTCTTGTGGTACTATAATTAAAAGTTTTATTAACACAAACAATCAGGTTTAGTACAATGAAAAGATCTTTACTCTTACTAACCCTCCTTGTAGGGTTCCTCGGGCTATTCCGTCCCACAGAAGCACAGGCACAGAGTGGCGAGCGGATGCTCTTGTACACCAAGAGCGGAAAGGTTATCCCATACCGCGTCCAACATCTTGATAGCATCAAGTTCCTGACGGACAAGGTAGACCTTGCTCTCCATCCACAGATTGCCCCACATCCCAATGGCGCAACAGGAGCTATGAAGCTGACTGTAGGCGCTGTGGGGCAAAATGTACGGCGCATCTCTTTTGTGCTTCCTGAGGCTCATCAGGTAGCAAAGATGGACGAGTACCAGTGCCTCCAATTGTTTGATCCCGAAGAGGCAGCACGCGCAGGGTTGCAAATCCTAGAGGCAGAAGGGAATAAGCAGTACGACCTACCGAGTATGCAACGAGGGTATAGCTACACGGCTCTCTTTTTGCCCTACGATGAGTTAGTTTGCCCCGGAGATGTTACACGCGTCCAGTTTACCGTGCCTCTAGGCACGCTCAAAGGAGAACCGAGTATACAGGTGCCTTTCTCGGATGTGAAGGCCAATGGATTCAAGGCAAAGTTGATACCCAATGGGGATGTAAAAGGCTACTTCTATCTATGCGAAGAGACCAACAACCCCGCACGTGACCAGAAGATGCAGGAGCTTGGGATCCCCGACATGAAACACTACATAGTCCAATTCGGGGTAGACCCTGAAACGGGGAAGCCATACGAAGGTGTAAAAGAAAAGACCTTTAGCGAACTGAAAAAGAATGTAGAGTATACCCTCTATGTGGTTCTAATTGATGCCGAAGGGCAATACTCCGATCTCTACGACACCTTTAAGGTGATTACAAAACCCAAGGGCACCTCCGAGACTGCTTCCTGTACCATCGAAGTGACGGAGATTACCGAGCAAACAGCAACCATCACGACCACACCCGACGTCAACACCTCCTCCTTTAGGGAGACCATTTTCCCAAAAGGCACCAAGACAGAGGAGGAAATGCTCGCATATTTGCGAGACACTCCGGAGACAGCCCAACTCCCCTTCCACACAGAACCCCATACTTGGGTTTGGGAAGAACTCGAGCCGGCAACCACCTATGTAGCTGTTGCTCTTGCCAAGAATGCAGACGACAAGTGGGGACCTCTTGTACAAAAAGAGTTCACCACCAAGGCGCTTCAAACGGAGCCAAAACTCCCCCTTGAGTACGTAGCAGAATACAATCTCAACGAGGAGGGTAATAACTTCGTTAGCACACAGGCAACCGACGTGAGCGGATACTTTACTTATCAGGAAGCTATAGAGAAGGCGAATAAGGTTACAATAGCTGGAGCAAACTACCATCTTCCCACTCAAGCAGAATGGATGTCTATTATCCCTCTTGACAAGAGTCCCGTTGATTATATCAACTTTGCCGTAGCTTATGACCAGAAGGATATCTCGGAAACAGTATCCGTAGCAGGAAAAGAAGTTACGTCGACCAATGACTACCACGCCGCAGGCGATGGTATCGTATATGCCCTTCGCTACAAGGGGACAGAACTTGTCTCGGCATGGCGCTACGAGCTAGTACCCAATGACGGACATAGGGTTCTAAAAATCACTGCACGGCCTCTAGCTACTCCATTAACGATTACCGTTGAGGATATTGCCAAGGACTCTTTTTGGACGGGAGAGAAGGAAGTGGTGAGACAATTCCCTGCATCGGGTATGGTCACTTCGTCCGGATCAGTTGTATTTAGAGGGTCTGAGGGCTATTTTTGGTCAGCTACAGATAATGGTCCTTTCTATGCTTGGGGAATGTTCTTTGGCGACTCCTCTTCGGATGTTGGCCGCTATATGAGCAGGCTTAAGAACTCGGTACGCCTATTTGTAGATGCGGAGTAAATGATCTTACTTGTACCCTCAGAGAGAGAGCCTCATTCTTCGGTTTCGACGATTCGTGCAATAACCGCAGGACGAGGGACTCTGAGGGTTTTTGTTTTCAAAAATCAACCTCACAATCAAACACAATAAGTTTGTATGAAAAACAGATATTCCACTATGAGGATGGCCGTCTCCTCTTTTCTTGTGGCTCTGATCGGAAGTATTTCTATCGCCCAAGCTACGGAACCTCCTTTCAAAGAAGTAGTAAAAGAGGACTTCTCTCTCTGGACTAAAGGCAGCGAAACCACTCCACATAACGAAACAGAAGGGGGGAGTGGCAATAGCTACAACCTCAATTCCGCCATCATGCACCAGTCCGGATGGAGGGGTAACTTCGTGTACCAAGCAGGAGGGTGTGCTTACCTTAAACTAACCGACGACGGAGTGGCAGGGCACCTCCAAACCCCGGAGATGGCTCTCTATGGTGTGGTAAAGATCACCTTCCGAGCAAAACTCCTTCCCGGGAAGCAATCAAATGGGAAACTTTGGATTGCCCTATGTGACAATACACAAGGGCCTGTAGACAACAAAGATGTAGACCTAACCACCGAGTGGCAACAGTACGAGATGGTGTCGGATAAGGCAACCTTCAACACGAAAAACATGTTCCAGTTGCAGCCACTTGACTGTGATATGCTCATTGATGACATTGTGGTGGAGAGAAAGCAAACAACCCTCATCCCCCCAAAGGCTCTATCCCCACTCAATACTTCTTCTACCTCTTTTAAGGCAAGATGGGAGGCCTCGCCCGATGCCAAGAGCTACCTATTCTCGCTCTACTACCTTGATATGCCCCAAGAGGTCATTCCACCTACAACGGTTGTAGAGGGTTTTGATGGTATCAAGACAGATGGCAATGGCAAGATAGATACAGCACAACCTAACTACCCCGAAGGGTGGACCATCGACCTCTCCTCTCATGGCTCTCAAGATGTAATACAAACACAAGGGAACTTTCATTCTTCTCCCCTTGCATTGGTCTTCGATGCAGTAGACGATTCTATAGTGTCACCCAAGACAAATGCACCCATCACAGAGCTATCCTTTTGGGTAAAACCCACCTCCATAGAGCAGGAGACAGACTACACCTACACCCTACTAGAGGTCTCCGTGCTCTCAGATGGCAAATGGGTAGCCATTGCCAATCTACCCAACTTGTGGATGCAAGAGCAGGGGGGATTCTACAAGTTCGATAGCGAGGTGCTCAAAAATTACAACATTGAGCGGGTGCGTCTTCAGCTGATTCAAAAGAATAGCGTCTCTTTTTATGTCGATGATATAACCTACACCTATGGTAGTAAGCCCGTTCCCTACTATATCCATAAGGATAAAGAGTTGACTGCAACAGAGTACGAAGTCTCCGAATACGACACTTCAAAGGAGCACTTCTACTACGTACGCGCAAAAGATGGAGATGCCCTCTCTGAGCCAACATACCCTACTTGGGTAGATGGGATTAAAGGTATAAAGCCGGCAGTGTATGCAGCTTCTCAGATAACGCCTACAAGCTACGTAGCCCAATGGGAGAAGATCTACAACGCCGGGCTTTATCAGCTCAATAATTACAAAGATCTAACCCACAAACCGGGCACTCCCAAGCAGGAGATTCTTCGTGAGACCTTCGATACTATAACGGAGGGAAGCGTAGAAGAGCCCGTCAAACCGGAAGATAAAGTTGTATTCCTAGCCAAAGAGGGAGTAACAAAGACCGATTGGGTAGTGCAGCTCCCTGCCTATGCCAAGGGCATGATGGGCGTTAAAGAGACGGCTCCATACAGCTCAACCGCCGGATTGGTCGTATCACCGGCTCTTTACCTCATCCCCGACAAGGGAGCTTTTGAGGTTTTTGTAAAGGCGCAAAGCACCGTGGATTGCGATACCCTCTTCGTGATGGTAATGAAAGAGTACACAGACAACAAAGTAGATGAGTTTATGCGCATCCCATTCCCCGAGAAAGCAGGAGTAATCTCTTCTACAGTACAGTTTGCAGCCCCTAAGGAGCTCAAAACAAGAGAGCGCATCCGCATTGGATTTATGAGCCTTAGAGGCAAACCCTTCTACATTGACGAGATGGCTGTTTATCAAAATATCAACGAAGGAGAACACGGCTACGCTCCCTACCAAACCAACTTTGTTGCCGGCGACAATTCCTTTAAGATAGAGCATGGTCTTGATGGACAGAACTTTGTGTACAACGTAACGGCAAGCCGAACGCGCATGTACCAAAACTACGTATCGGAGATCTCGGACTTTATGCCTGTTGTAAACCCCAATAATACAGCTCTCCCCGAGGCAATGGATTCAGGAGATCTAGTGGTAGAGCAAACAGAGGGCGGACTGATACTATCGGCAGACCGAGATACACAACTCGCCATCTACGACCTCTCGGGGCTCCTTATCTGTAAGATGACTATTAACGCCGGAGTGCCCCGATTTGTCTCCCTAAATAGGGGCATTTACATCCTCCACACAACGGAGAAAAACTACAAGGCAGTCGTTAGATAGCACAAAAGAAATCCGTATAAATCCTCTCCCTCCTCATCCCAAAGGAGGGAAACAACAGAGAGGGGGTAGCAGAGTCTTATTGGGCAACTCCCATACAGCTCTTGCCTCCCTCTCTTTGTTTTATCATGTATCAAAAGCCCCCTTCTGTGAAACACGAAAAAATCACAGGCCTACAAATTTTCCGAATTAGGGCAAGAAAAAAATGTTTCTCGGCGAGGACGAGAAAAAATCTCACCCAAAAAAGGACTCCCATTCCAGCTGACTTCTAATCCAAAACCAGGCAGCATTCCCCACCCTTACTCAGCAGGCTTCTTTTCCGCCCAGCTCTACCCAAGGAATTCAAGTAGTACAATTGAGACAGCGACCTCCTTTTTATACCTTTACTCCCACTACGACACAAGAAATGAGGTGTATTGGCGAAAAAGAGAATTCACACAAATAATAACATCCACTCTTGCTCCCATCCAAGAGGATAAATAGGGAGCGAGGTTATCCACACAGAAACGAATCCACAAGAGAGGGTGTGTGGCACCACAGAATAAGGAGCTCCCATCCCCTCCGACTTTAGGGGGTGGAAGGGAGCTCTTTTTCTTTTCGTATAGTAGGCAAATGGGGGCTATCGTCTCTATTCTTGAGCAGAGTGGTATCAAGCAGTTGGGAAGAAAAATGTACCTTTGCAGGGCACAAAGAGGCAATAAGGCTCGGTAGCTTAGCTGAATAGAGCGTCAGATTCCGGTTCTGAAGGTCGTGGGTTTGAATCCCACCCGGGTCACTTCTCCCTCTTGCAACACCTTCTCCGAGGGGTTTTTCTTGGGGCGATGGGATTGCTGATTGAGATATAATGCGTACCTTTGTGCCGCTTAAAGATTTCGGGGTGTAGCGCAGTCCGGTTAGCGCACCTGCTTTGGGAGCAGGGGGTCCCGCGTTCGAATCGCGGTACCCCGACAGACAAAAGATTGTGTATATCTTTGAGTTTTTCATGTTGGAAAGGCAGCATTATCCGCTTGAGGGTGATGCTGCTTTTCTTTTTATCCAAGGGCAGGTAAGGTTTACACTCTAGGGCATTATTACTCTAGAATGTACTACCTTTGTGGGTGATTCTAAAGAGGAGCGGTGTAAATCCCTACCGGTGGTGATAGTCCACAACTCCCCTTTTTGGGAGCGTCTATATAGAAGAGGCTCTTTACAGGGGGGACTGATATGGTGTAATTCCATAACCGACGGTTATAGTCCGGATGGTATTTGAATCTTGAGAAACCAACCTTTTGTCGTACAGGCGTATGGGTTGGGGTTCTTGTGTGGGCAGTCTCACCTCCCTCTCTATGGGAGGCCTTCATCCTACTCCTCAAATACTTTCGCAGCTTATACTTTCCCTCTCCCTTTAGTATCAACAATGAGTAAACTACAGATATACTAATGCGGAGATAAAATGAAAGAAGGGAACAACCTCGAGGCGGTAGAGCAGCGCATTGCCACTGCCACCCAAGCCCTACAAGAGGGGCGCGGCATCTTGCTTGTAGATGACGAAGACAGAGAAAACGAAGGGGATATTATCTATCCCACCACCAATCTAACAGAGAAAAATATTGCCCTCATGATACGCGAGTGCAGCGGTATTATTTGCGTATGTATGAAGGATAAGAAGTGCCAAGAGCTGGAGCTCCCGCCCATGGTGCAAAACAACACCTGCAAAAATCAAACCGCTTTTACCATCTCCATAGAGGCAAGAGAGGGCGTTACTACGGGCGTCTCGGCACGGGATCGTCTCTGCACGATTCAGACAGCAGCTCGCCCCGGTGCTCGCCCCGAAGATCTCGTTCATCCGGGACATGTATTCCCCCTTCGTGCTCGCGAGAATGGCGTTTTGGAGCGTAGAGGGCACACCGAGGGCAGCATCGACATTGTGCGTATTGCAGGTTTGGGAGATACCGCTGTACTCTGCGAGCTGACCAACGAAGACGGCACTATGGCTCGCCTCCCCGAGATTATTCGCTTTGGGGAGAAGCACAATATGCCGGTACTTACCATCGAAGATATTGTGGCTTACCGCGTAGCCCACAACATCTAACTCTGAGTGTCCATCACTATTCTATTCAGCCGAGGGGAGTGTGAGGGTAAGGGCTTTTTGCTCCGTATGATGTACCTTTGCGGTCGTGTTAGAGAGAGCAATTAGTCCTTCTGCCCCCATGGCGGCTCACGACCTGCGTCGAGCCATAAATCTTTTAGGATCGCAAAAGAAACCTTTTCTTTTTGCCGTTGATTTTGCCGTTCGCGAAGGCTGGGTTTGGCAGGAGCCGTTGGCTCAGCAGGAAGTTCTCTTTAGGGTGGGGGCCTATACCAATGTCCCCCTTACGGCTGAGCATCCTCCGCTCCCTCACCATCCTCTACTCGTGGCACACCCTCTATCTGAAGAGTGCTACCAAGGCAAGTTTGCACGCATCCAAGAGGCACTATCGAGGGGAGATTCTTTTCTCGCAAACCTTACCATCTCTACTCCTATAGAGACACCCCTCTCCCTCTCAGAGATATTTTCCCGAGCAGAAGCTCCCTATAAATTGATGGTGCCCGGGCGATTTGTCTCCTTCTCTCCAGAGCGATTCATTCGCACCCAAGGAGGCTGCAAGACCATCGAAACAAACCCCATGAAGGGTACCATAGATGCTGCTACGCCCAACGCCCGAGAGCATATTCTACAAGATTATAAAGAGACTGCCGAGCATTATACCATCGTGGACTTGATGCGCAACGACCTTGCACGAGTCGCAACAAACGTGCGCGTGGAGGATTTCCGTTACATCGATCGGGTAAAGACGCTCCAAGGAGAACTGCTGCAGGTAAGCTCGCGGATTGCGGCCGATCTGCCCCCAAACGCCTCAGAGCACTTAGGGGATATCCTATTCACGCTATTACCCGCAGGTTCTATATCGGGAGCCCCCAAAGAGGCTACCCTACAAGCCATTGCAGAAGCAGAGGGAGAGCCACGCGGTTTTTATACCGGAGTGTTTGGCTATTTCGATGGCAAGGATCTTGATACGGGCGTACTGATTCGTTTTATTGCCGAGCATCCCGATGGATCTCTCCACTACCACAGCGGAGGGGGTATTACCATCAACAGCCTTTGCCACGACGAGTACCACGAGGCTATTGCCAAAGTTTACCTCCCCTTTTTCTAAATAGAGCGTATGGAGGAGTTTATAGAGACCCTTCGCCTTGAGGATGGGAAGGTACAATTGCAGCCCCTGCACCAAGCACGTATGGAGCGAACGGCACGCGACTTGGGGTTCGTTTGTCCGCCAATGCCTCCTTTGGAACAACTCTGCCCCGAACCTCTCAGAAAGGGGCGAGTAAAGTGTCGCTTCGTCTATCGAGAGACCATTCGTGAGCTAAGTTTTACGCCCTATACCCCACGGATTATTCACTCTTTTGCCCCTATGGCACTGCCCGTTGGATACACATACTCCTACAAGAGTACGGATCGGGAGGTACTCAATCGCCTCAAGGAGGGATGCGCGGCAGACGAAGTGCTTTTAGTGGACAGCGAGGGGCGAATTACTGATTGCTCTTTTGCCAATCTTGCTTTCCACCGGGAGGGACGATGGTACACCCCCGATACGCCCCTTTTGGAGGGGGTACAGCGACAATTTCTCATCCAAGAGGGGCTGCTCACCCCCTGCACCATCCGAGTTGCAGACCTAGAGGGATACGACCAAATCCAACCCATTAACGCCATGCTCCCCCTACCCCTAAAAGACTCTTACTCATGATACAAATTGAGGATAAAATAGTGAGCCGAGACATCCTAGAGGTGCAGTTTGTTTGCGACTACGAGGCGTGTCGTGGAATATGCTGCGTAGAGGGCGATAGCGGAGCTCCCTTAGAGCATGCCGAAGCCATGACGATGCGCCGTTTACTTCCTCTGGTAGAGCCGTTGCTCAGTGCAGATGCTTTGGAGGTAATACACAGCAAGGGGATTAGCTACATAGATGCCTCGGGAGACGAAGTTACCCAGCTCGTCAATGGGCGAGATTGTGTCTTTACAACCTACGACGAGGAGGGGCGTTGTCTTTGTGCCTTTGAGAAGATTTATCGAGAAGGCAAGAGTACATTCCCCAAGCCCATCAGCTGCCATCTCTACCCCATACGGGTACACAAATACAAGTATTCTACGGCACTTAATTACGACCGTTGGGAGATTTGCCGCCCGGCATGTGCCCTCGGCAAAAAGCTCGGGATACCTGTCTACAAAGCCCTCAAAGAGCCTCTTATACGAGCCTTTGGCGAAGAATTTTTCCATCAATTAGAAGAGGCAGAACAGCTCCTCAGCGAAATGCCTCGGTAACCACACCACAGGTCAAAAATGACAAATCATCTAGAACAGATATTCTGTATCCTACTATTTTACGCTTTTGGGGAGGCACTTAGCATCCTCATTGGGCACTTTATCCCCGGGAGTGTTTTGGGTATGATCCTCCTATTTGCCGGCCTAAAGGCAAATATTGTACGGCCTCATCAAGTGGAGAATGTGGCCTCTTTTCTTACCAAGAACATGGGGATTTTCTTTGTTCCTGCCGGGGTGGGATTGATCACGCAACTCGACCTTATTCGGGATTATTGGATTGCTATTGTGCTTTCTATGGTACTCAGTACTATATTGGTACTTGCCGTGGTGGCATGGAGCGAACAAGCCATGGAACAACGCTCAGAGAAACGCAAACGACGTAAGGAGGGCTCCCTATGATGCAGCAAATTTTATCGAATCCCTATTTTACTTTGCCCCTCACGCTAGGGATTTATCTGGGGGCGCAATGGTTTTATCGTCGGGTACATTTCCCCCTCTTTCACCCCCTGCTCGTGACCATTGGACTGCTCATAGGGCTGTTGCTTACCTTCTCAGTCCCCTACGAGAGTTACGAAAAGGGGAGCCACCTTCTTAGCTTCCTCCTAGGTCCCTCTGTGGTGGCCGTGGGCTACTTGCTCTACAAAGAGAGTGCCCACCTCAAGGGGCGTGTTGTTTTCATTCTCACCTCTGTTTTTGTGGGGGCGGTAGTGGGGATTGTAAGCGTCGTAGCCATCGCCTACCTATTTGGAGCCGATAGAGCGATTGCAGCCTCCATGCAACCCAAATCGGTAACAACCCCTATTGCCATGGCTCTTGCAGAACAATCGGGAGGCATCCCGGCACTCACAGCCGTTGTGGTGGTTATTGCCGGCATCTTTGGGGGGCTCGTGAGTCCTCCCATTTTCCGTCTACTAAAGATTGAGAGTAAGATAGCTAAGGGGCTTGCCTTGGGGGCGTCGGCTCATGGTATGGGTACGCTCACCGCCATCCAACTAGGCGCTGTAGAGGGGGCTATCGGAGGGCTTGCTATTGGGATTATGGGCTTCTTTACCTCCATACTCATCCCTATTGCCGATAAGATTTTCTTCTATTTCTTCGGTTGATTTTAGCCCATCTCACCCTCTCGAATAGACTACAAAAGGGGACGATGTTGGCTGCGGCGGAAGTTTTTTTCAGCCTCTCTCACATGGGAGTTTTCGTCGGGATGGAGCCAACCTGCGAGCAATTTTTGTCGGATAAGATCGATGGCCAATTCGGAGGGATGGACTAAGTCTCGAGCATAAAACCGATAGTCTCGGAGCTCGTCCAGCATGATTTCGAAGGCAGGAAAGTAATAGGCTCGAGAGGGAAATACCCCTTCGATCTGCTCGGCCGTACGCAACAAATCGGCTTTACTTCGCATGTTTTCCACAGCTCCATAGCTGCGATAGCGGATGGGGCTTACCGTGATGAGGAGGCGGAGTTGCTCGTTCCGTTGGAGGATAGGGGTGAGAACCTGAAGGAGAGCTTGGGCAGATTGCTCAGCACTCAAACGCAGTTGTCGAAAATCTCCGGCAGGGCGTTTATGACAATTCGCCACCACTTCACCCGTCTCCCTTAATTCATAATAAAAAGAGGAGCCAAGGGTCAAGAAAAGCCAATCGCCCCCCAAAAGTTTCTCCCTCCCCACCTCAAGATCGCGATTCATCTGCTCTAGGGCAACGCTCTCTTGAGTGTCGGAATAGCGGCTATGATGCATAAAACTCCTATACCGCTCCCCATCGTAGAATAGATGCTGAGAAGAGAAACAAAAAGACTCATCCGCAAGGATGTTGAGCGCCCTAGCTAGAGATAAAGGGTTATAGAGGGTGCCAAAAGGATTTACCGAGATGTCAAATTGATGCTGAAGTAGCCAATTGCCAATATTATCGCTAAAGCAAGAGCCGAGGGAGAGCAGTCCATGGCTGTATCGCGCCCTACTCTCTAGAGGGATCCCTTGCCAAGAGACTTCAGTAAAGAATTCATTCTTCATCTTAGAGTGCGGATGGGGAGAAGAAATTCCCTAGAGGGTCAGTTCTCGCACTTCGTCCCCTTGGATCATGAAAAACAGAGGCAATCTTTGCACCCCATAACTAGAGGCAGAACGCCCCTCCGGATCCCATGTATTGATCCAAGGCAGGGTACGAACGGACTGTAGCCACAGGCTCTTATCCTGATCCAAAGAGACGAGAAAAATCTCCAATCCCTCCCTTTTTTCTCGCTCGTAAATACCACGCAATCGAGAGACGACTGAGGGCGCATCTTCGGCTCCCAAAGCGATGAAGCCAAGAATTACTTTGGGGTGTTGGGCTGCAACATCAGCAAGCGAACGCTCCACGCCTTTGCTGTCGTACAAGTGAATCGGGGGGAATGCCACCTCTTTGGCTTGCGAGAGGAGCTCCCGCTCGCGAGCCTGTTGTGTTTGTGCCTTAGACTTAATGGCCATCCCCAAGAGTGCCTTCTCTTTGAGCATTGGAGTGTAAACGCTATTGGGGCGGAAGGTCTCAAAAGCCGTTGCCACTGCCCCATAGGCTTGGATATCGACCCTATTGCCCGACTCGGGGAAGAAGAGGGGGATATTGAAAGGAGCCTGCAAAAGGGCTACAATCGCCGCCATACTGCGTGGCTCGGCATAGATAAAATCTTGGAGCAAATGCTGGCGAAGATTCGACACGAGTGAGTCGAGAGTAGCTATGTCCTGCGTCTGCCTAGTTGTCATCTCAAAGGCTCGCACCTCCTGCTGTATGGCATAGATCGCCCTATTTTCTTCATCTGCGTTTACGAATTCAAAAGGCATCGCCCCCTCAGCTTTGGAGGACGTAATTTGCAGTTGTGTACTACTATCGGCGGAGAAGTAGAGCGAACCAACCGAGGTGGAGAGCTGATAAAGTTTGGTATCGCCGCTTGCTGTGTGACGGAGTGTAAAGCGACCCTTCTCGATCTTAACAGAGTCCACGAGCTGGGGTTCTCCCACCACTTCGTAGAGGTAGAGCATAGAGTTGAGGGTATCGGTCAGCTCCCCACGGACACTAAACTGATGGCCACTCTGCCTGCAAGCAGAGACAAGGGCAAGGAGCATCAAGCCTCCTACAAGATGGGTGAAGCGTCTATTCATATTTTGAGTACAACTTATTTCCCTTTTACAATCATACCACTTCCGAAGCAAAGACGGCTCTCGGTGTCGTAGATTACAGCGTATTGCCCGGGAGCAATACCTTGGATGGGGGTCTCGCTTACGATGTGATACCCCTTGTCGAGACGGTGGATAGTAGCCCGAACGAACTCGGGTGTATGTCGGATCTTGAGCGTAATGGGCACTATTTGCGCCCCCTCTTTATTGCCAACAGCCCCCTCGGGAGCAAAGAGATCTTCGGTGATAAAATCGAACTTATCCACAAAAATCTCGGTACCATATTGGGTGAGAGGGTCATACCCTCGGCTCACAAGTATGATATTTCGTTTGCAGTCTTTCTTTACTACAAACCAGGGCCCGCCACTAAGGCCCAGGCCTTTGCGTTGCCCGATAGTGTGGAACCAAAAGCCTTGATGTGTACCCAGCGTTTTGCCCGTTTCGTACTCAATGATACGGCCGGGGCGCTTGCCTAGGTAACGCTCAATAAAGTCGTTGTAATTGATTTTTCCCAAAAAACAAATGCCCTGACTATCCTTGCGGTGGGCATTGGCAAGGCCGGCCTCCTCCGCCGCCATACGCACCTGCTGCTTGGTAAGGCACCCTAGGGGAAAGAGGAGTTTGGATATTTGTTTGAAATTGATCTGGGCAAGGAAATCGGTTTGATCCTTCACAGGATCGGGGGCAGTAGCGAGAAAAGTTTTCCCCTCAACCCGAGCGGTAGAGGCATAATGCCCCGTAGCAATGTAATCGTATCGGTGCCCCACACGCTCCTCGAAGACCCCAAACTTGATGAGTTTGTTGCACATCATATCGGGGTTGGGGGTCAATCCCTGACGCACGCTCTCTATTGTGTACTTTACCACGCGCTCCCAATACTCCTTGTGCAGGTCTATCACCTCATAGTGTAACCGGTACTTACGCGCAAGAAGGGTAACCATCTCCATATCCTCCTCGGCAGGACAATCTACAAACCCCTCCTCATCTTCCATCCCGATACGGATGTAAAACAGATCGGGACGAAAGCCGGCTTGCAGCAATAGATGCACCGCAACCGAGCTATCAACGCCACCCGACGCCAAAACGGCTATGGAGGCATCGCGCGGCACCTCTTGCAGAGTATCGGACAGGAGATAAGTAGAGAGCGTCATTCGGGAGCAGTTACATTCTCTCGGGCATTTCGATGCCCAATAGGTCCATAGCGCGGGCAATAATGTCGGCTACAATACGGCTAATATAGAGGCGAGTATGACGTATCGAATCGTCCTCTTCGCGCAGTACAGGGCAATCGTGATAGAACGAATTGTACCCCTTTACCAGCTCGTATACATAGTTGGCAATAAGGGCGGGGCTGAAGCTCTTCCCGGCCTCTGCCACAATAGAGGGATACTCAGAGAGCTGACGAATGAGGGCGACTTCGCGGTCGGAATGAGCATTGTCTAACCGAACGGCTGCCTCAGAAGTAAGCGGAGCCTCGGGGGCTTCTCCGGCTACACGTGCCTTCTCTACAAGAGAGCGAATGCGGGCATACGTGTACTGAATAAACGAAGCTGTATTGCCGTTAAAGTCCACAGACTCTTCGGGGTTAAAGGTCATATTCTTGCGCGGATCCACCTTGAGGATAAAGTATTTGAGAGCACCTAAGCCCACACGACGCGCCACCTCCTGCATCTCGTCTTCGGGGAGGAGAGCTGCACGCCCTGCCTCTTGAGCAATGGCTCGTGCCGAGGCAATCATTTCGTCCATTAGGTCGTCGGCATCCACCACAGTACCCTCACGGCTCTTCATCTTACCGTTGGGGAGCTCCACCATTCCATAGCTAAAGTGTACAAGGCTCTTGCCAAAAGAGAAGCCCAAACGATCGAGAAGGATGGAGAGAACTTTGAAGTGGTATTCTTGCTCGTTGCCCACTACATAGATCATCTGGTCGATGGGATAGCTCTCGTAACGCATCTTGGCGGTACCGATATCCTGGGTCATGTACACAGACGTTCCATCGGAGCGGAGTAGGATCTTTTCGTCCAAACCATCGGCCGTTAGGTCTGCCCACACACTACCATCCTCGTGCTTTACAAAAAGGCCTTCGTCCAAACCGCGGAGCACTTCGGCCTTCCCTTTGAGGTAGGTCTCACTCTCGTAGTAAATCTTGTCGAAGTCAACACCCAAGCGGCGATAGGTCTCATCGAAACCATCGTACACCCATTGATTCATCATACGCCAGAGGGCAAGCACCTCTTCGTCCCCTGCCTCCCAACGGCGGAGTAGGTCGCGCGCCTCTACCATAGAGGGGGCTTTTGCCTCAGCCTCTTCCTTAGTCATACCTTGAGCTATGAGGTCTGCCACCTCGGCTTTGTAGTGCTTATCAAAAGCAACATAGAAGTCTCCTACCAAGTGATCGCCCTTCTTACCGGCACACTCGGGCGTAATGCCATTACCCCACTTCTGCCACGCAAGCATAGATTTGCAGATGTGAATACCCCTATCATTTACGATATTGGTCTTTACCACTCGCTTGCCGTTGGCGGTAAGGATGCGGGCAAGGCTATTCCCCAACAGATTGTTGCGGACATGCCCTAGGTGCAAAGGCTTATTGGTATTGGGGGAAGAGTACTCTACCATTACAAGAGGCGATTGCTCTGTAACGGAGGTATGACCCCATGCACTATCGCCATCAATCGTACTCAAAAGCTCAAGCCAAAGAGCCGTCGAGAGGCTCAAGTTAAGGAACCCCTTTACTACATTAAAATCGGTGATCCAGGGATATTCGGCTTTGAGGGCAGTACCAATCTCGGTAGCCGTCTCCTCGGGTTTCTTGCGAGAGAGCTTGAGCAGGGGGAATACAACAAGGGTATAATGCCCTGCGAACTCGGCTCGCGTTTTTTGTATTTGGATTTGATCCGGACTCGGGGTTGCGCCGTAAAGCTTCCCCAATGTACTAGTAATAGCTTGATTGAGTGATTCGATGGGAGACATCTTATATAGGGATGTATAGTTCGTTGTTACCTACTTAGTTTTGTGGAACAAAGTTACGAATTTCTACCTGCAGGGCAAGAAGAGCCCCACGGGCGAGCAGAAATATCCTCAAAAAGAGAAGAGGAGAAAACGGGAGGCAGGAGAGTCTTATTTTGCGAGAAGGGTAGCAAGTTTAGCGACCCCTTCGGAAGCCGTAGATTGTATAAAGACAATATCCTTTCGATAGGAGCTCTCCACGGGTTTGGGGTCAATCAGATAAATGGGCGTGGCATGGGGCACATAGGCAAGAAGCCCTGCCGCAGGATAAACATTGAGCGAGGTACCAATCACCACAAAACAATCCGCTTGGCAAACCGCCTCTGCCGCCGGAGCAATCATAGGCACAGCCTCGCCAAACCAAACAATAAAGGGACGTAGCTGACTGCCATCGGGGGCAAGATCTCCCACCTTGATCTCGGGATGCTCCATATCCACGGGGTAGGTAATATCGGGATGGGCAACGGAGCAGTTTTTCAAGATCTCCCCATGCAAATGGATCACGTGCCGACTACCGGCTCGCTCGTGCAAGTCGTCGATATTTTGAGTTATGATAGTCATCTCCCACTCCTCTTGCAGGGCAGCCAAAGCATAGTGACCGGCATTGGGTTTGCACCCTACAAAGTCGCGCCGCCTTGCTGTATAAAAATCGAGTACCAACTGAGGATTTTCACGAAACCCCTCTATTGAGGCCACCTTCTGTACGGGATACTGCTCCCACAAACCATCGCTGTCTCGGAATGTTGATATGCCACTCTCGGCACTCATCCCGGCCCCTGTGAGGACTACCAAACGCTTCTTTCCCATAGTATCTTGCTTATTCTTTTGTTGCTATAGCACAAAGATAGTCGATAACTCCCTAGGTAGCAAAAGAAACCCCACACCCAGGATTTCGCCCAAGCGTGGGGTCATAAAATCGTTCCTCCTCCCCTCACGACGGAGGGAGGAAGCGGAGTTTACTATTAGTTGTTCTCGTCGAGTTGATCACGAAGAGCGGCAAGAGCACCAAGGTCGCCAAGTGTAGCCTTTTCTACAGGAGCCTGAGCTGCTGTTTCTTCTGCACGACGAGCGGGCTTGCGTTCTGCGCCTTCAGAAGCGCGTTCGCTGCGTTGCTTGTCTTCGAATGTACGGCTGTGCGATACAATGATACGATGCTTTTCCTTGTTAAACTCAAGAACCTTGAAGGGGAGCTTTTCGTCTACTTGAGCCTTAGAGCCATCCTCTTTTACAAGGTGCTTTTGAGTAGCAAAACCTTCGATTCCATAGGGGAGAGCCACAACGGCACCCTTATTGTCGATGATTTCTGTGATCACACCTTCGTGGATAGAGCCTACCGTAAAGGTATCTTCAAAAGCATCCCAAGGATTTTCTTCGGTCTGCTTGTGACCAAGGCTGAGACGACGATTTTCCTTGTCGATCTCCAAAACTTCAACTTCGATCATCGCACCGATTTCGGTTACTTCACTGGGGTGCTTCACCTTCTTAGTCCAAGAGAGGTCGCTGAGGTGGATAAGACCATCTACGCCTTCTTCGATCTCTACGAATACACCAAAGTTGGTAAAGTTGCGAACCTTAGCCTGATGACGAGAGCCTACAGGGTAACGCTCTTCGATATCTGCCCAGGGGTCGGGAGTGAGTTGCTTCATACCGAGGCTCATCTTGCGCTCTTCGCGGTCGAGAGTGAGTATTACAGCTTCTACTTCTTCACCTACCTTGAGGAAGTCTTGTGCGCTGCGGAGGTGCTGAGCCCAAGACATTTCGCTTACGTGGATAAGCCCTTCGATACCGGGAGCGATCTCTACAAATGCACCGTAATCCGTGATAAGTTCCACCTTCCCCTTGAGTACGTCCCCAGGCTTGAGGTTGGGGTCGAGGTTATCCCAGGGGTTGGGAGTGAGTTGCTTAAGACCAAGAGCGATACGTGTCTTGTTCTCGTCGAAGTCGAGGATTACTACATTGATCTTCTGATCAAGCTCTACCACTTCGCTGGGGTGCGATACGCGTTCCCAAGAGAGGTCGGTAATATGGATAAGACCATCTACACCACCAAGATCTACAAACACACCAAAAGGAAGGATGTTCTTAACGGTACCTTCGAGTACTTGACCCTTTTCGAGTTTGCTGATGATGTCGCGTTTTTGTTGCTCAAGCTCGGCTTCTACCAAGATCTTGTGCGATACAACCACATTCTTTTGCTCCTGATTGATCTTTACGATCTTGAACTCCATTGTCTTATCAATGAGAGCATCGTAGTCACGGATGGGGCGAACATCGATCTGTGAACCAGGGAGGAAGGCTTCCACGCCAAACACGTCCACAATCATACCGCCCTTGGTGCGGCTCTTGATAAAACCAAGGATAACTTCGTCCTTTTCTTGGGCTTCGTTGATACGCTCCCATGCACGCTCGAGACGAGCCTGACGGTGAGAGAGCACGAGTGCGCCGGAGCGGTCTTCTTGACTGATCACGTACACTTCTACTTCGTCGCCCACCTTAAGGTCTTGATTGTAGCGGAACTCTGTGTAAGGAACCACACCCAACGACTTGTAACCTACATCTACAAGTACTTCGCGGATAGTCTTGTCGTTCTTTACGAACTCAACTACCTTACCAATAACTACCTCATTAACTTTGAGAGAGTTAAGGGTTTCTTCATACTTAGCTTCTTGCTCTTTGCGGGCTGCCTCGCTTAGGGTTGTCCCTTTTTCATACATCCCCCAGTCGAAATCTGGATTAGGTGTAAGATGTTCTTGATTGCTCATCAATAATTAATGCGATGGATCTAAATTGTTATACTTAAAACTGATACACAATGCCCTATCCTCAGAGGCCTCCTGCCCAAGCGCCCATCGCAAACGCCTACGGCAAGTGCCCTGTTTGTAGAGACACGTGTCTTGCAAAGGTACAAATAATTCACTAAAAACCAACTAACTATACCGAGAGTCATAAAAAGAGATCGCCTCCAAGGCTTCTCTCGCTCTTCGAGAAAAGATCTTTGGAGACGACCCCTGTTAGATAAGAATTTGTCCTTAGCCTCTTTTAGGCAAAGGCATACGTGCGAACAAACTCTGTTGCTTGCTGTATTAGCTTGTACATTACAATGTCATCCTCAACTCGGGGTACAACCTGACGGAATGCTGCCAACATCTCTTCGATTTTGGGAGAAGACTTAGCAGGGCGACGGAACTCTAAAGCCTGAGCGGCATTCATCAATTCGATACCGAAAATGATCTCCAAGTTTTCGATGATAGGGAGCAACTTAGTGGCTGCATTCGCCCCCATCGAAACGTGGTCTTCCTGTCCATTGCTCGAAACAATGCTGTCGCTAGAAGCAGCAAAGCAGTACATTTTGTTTTTGCTTACCATAGAAGCGGCTGCGTACTGAGGGATCATATAACCGGAGTTAAGCCCGGGGTTGGCAACGAGGAACTCGGGGAGGTCTCGCAAGCCTAGGATCAATTGAGCAACGCGACGCTCAGAGATATTCCCGAACTCAGCCAAAGCAATAGCGAGGAAGTCGTATACGATGGCGAGAGGCTGTCCGTGGAAGTTACCACCCGATACCACCTTATCTTCATCGGGGAATACCGTAGGATTGTCCGTTACAGAGTTAATCTCGGTCTCAACCACAGAGGTAACATAGTCAATAGCATCTCTAGAGGCACCATGTACTTGGGGCACGCAACGGAAGCTATAGGGGTCTTGTACCTGCTTTTTGGGGCGAGCGATCAATTCGCTACCCTCTAGAAGAGAGCGGAGGTGACGAGCTACGGTGAGCTGACCCTTATGCGGACGAATGGTGTGAAGAGCATCTGCAAAAGGAGCATCCAATCCATCAAAAGCCTCTAGCGAGAGGGCGGCGCAAGAGTCCGCAAGACGGGCGATACGATGAGCCTTGATGAGGGCATATACCCCATGCGAGCTCATGAACTGCGTACCATTGAGGAGGGCAAGACCCTCTTTGCTCTTGAGAGTAACCGTGCTAAGTCCGTGCTCTGCAAAGACTTCGCGAGCGCAACGCTTTTCGCCACCGGCTACACGCACTTCGCCTTCACCGATAAGGGGGAGGAAAAGATTAGCAAGGGGAGCCAAGTCGCCCGATGCACCCAAAGAACCTCTATCGTATACGATGGGGATAATATCCTTGTTGAGCATATCGAGGATGCGTTCTACCGTTACCACCTGCACCCCGCTATGCCCTAATTGCAAAGCGTGAGCCTTGAGGAGCAACATCAAACGCACGATATCCTGATTTACCTCTGTACCACAGCTACAAGCGTGACTCTTAACGAGATTTTCTTGGAGCGTAGTCAAAGCCTCAGCAGAGATAGAGCGATTGCAAAGTGAGCCAAAGCCCGTAGTTACACCATAGATAGGGCGGTCGCTCTCTTTTACTTTATTATCAAGATAGTTGCGACAATGCTCAATGCGAGCACGCGCATCATCTCCCAATGCTAGGGGGAAACGCTCTTTGAGATAGCGTTCACAAAGGGCGAGGGTAAGGGGTTCACTCCCGATATAAAATGTCTGTGCCATGTCTTTATTTATTCGCAAGCCTTCTTTGTGTGAGCAATAACAGCTGCCTCACGAGCTAGAACATCAGCTTCGAGGCGATCTGCTTCTTCGCGAAGGCGAGCTACAAACTCTTCGTCTTTGATAGAGGTAAGGTTGATGCGAACGTTGAAGAGAGCACCTACCACAGCTACACGAGCGCACATCATGGCTACACAACCATCGGTCACCGCATTTTGGTTGCCACGAGCTACCACAGCCTCAATAGAGGGCAAGAGTGCACTGGCACGGCGAGCTACCTCCATAGGTACAAGAGCTGCCTTTTTGGTGTTTTCTTGGATGGCAGCCGAGCGGATTGCCTTCTCCTCGTCCGTTTCTTTGGGGAGCTTGAAGGCTTGAGAAACGCCGTCGTAAGCTTCGCTGTCTCGGTCTACATCAAGTACGAGTTCTTTCTGTAGAGCAGCTGCGCTCTTAGCGATTTCTGCCATTTCGTCTTGTACATCGGCATATTTCTTTTTGCCTATAGTAAGATTGGCTACCATCTCAGCAAGAGCGGCAGCAATGGCTCCATTGAGGGCAGAGATACTTCCACCACCAGGTACGGGAGCATCGCCCGCAGTCTCGGCAAGAAGGCCTTTTACAGTTAGTTCGGTAAGCATATTGCTGGTTGTTAAGTATTAAAATCAGTCTATGTGATTGGTATAAACCGCACCACCCTTTATCGTAGAGTGTACGATATTCATACCGATATGATACGAAAGGAATTTATAGCAAGGATAACCCAGTACCACGAGGTCTCCTTCTTTACCGACCTCGATACTACCAATTCTATCGGCACGCCCGATAGCAGCTGCACCATTGAGCGTAAGTGCCGTAAGGGTCTCTTCGGCCGTCATGCCCATGTAAATGCACGCGAGGTCGTACATGAGGGGGATGGATGCACTAAAGCAGCTCCCGGGGTTAAGGTCACTGGCAACAGCCACAGCGCAGCCGTTGTCTATCATCTTACGAGCGGGAGCATAGGCGGCTTTTAAGCTGAAAGCCGTGCAGGGTAATAGGGTAGCCACCGTATTAGAATTAGCGAGTGCGGCAATTCCCTTTTCTGAGATTTGGAGCAAATGGTCGGCAGAGAGGCACCCAAGCTCCGCAGCCAATTCGGCACCACCAAAGGGCACAATCTCATCGGCATGCATCTTGAGGGAGAAGCCCATAGCGCGAGCCGCATTGAGCAAGCGACGAGTCTGCTCGTGGTCGAAGACCCCCTCTTCTGTAAATATGTCGCAGCACTCTGCAAGCCCTCGGCTCTTAACCTCGGGGAGTACCGTCTGTACCAAATACTCGATGTAGTCCGTGGAGCGGCCTTTGAACTCGGGAGGAGTATCGTGCGCCCCCATAAAAGTAGCGTGAAGTGCAATGGGTTGCGACTTTTGCAGACGACGAATTACCTCCAACTGGCGCAATTCGGTCTCCAAATCCATGCCATAGCCACTCTTGGCATCGGCCGTAGTCACACCCATAGAGAGCATAGCGCGGAGGTGAACTTGGGCGGCTGCCTCTAGCTCTTCCACACTCGCCTCGCGAGTTGCCTTGGTAGTACTGGCAATTCCTCCCCCTGCCTGCATAATGCTCATGTAGGAAGCTCCACGCAATCGCATCTGGAACTCCTCTTCGCGGAATCCTCCAAAGACAAGGTGAGTATGGCTATCAACAAAACCGGGCACTACGGCACCTCCTTGGGCGTCGTAGACGGCACAATCTTGGATAAGGTCGCCAGGGACCTCAGACTCCTTTCCTACATAGGCGATAATCCCATCTCGGATTACGATAGCCGCAGGCCCCATAAGGATATCTAGCTCTCCCATGGCTTTCCCATGGATCGCCTTATTCCCCTTAGGCGTTGCTACCTTGCCTATATTTTTTACGTATAGATTATGACTCATGTACACTATATAAAACAAGGGAAGCTCCCGGGAGAGCAAGCGATATGTACCACCCTCCCGAGAGATATTCCTAGCTCATTCCAATATTACTCCATCATGCGGAGCTCGAGGATCTGATCGTGTGAGAAGTTTTCGATCCCGAGGTAATATTCTGCACAATCGATAAGAGCAGCCATAGGAAGCAAACCAATTACTTCGCTACCTACAATCTCTACACCGTAACGCTTTGCCTCCATACGTACCATTTCGTGTGCACGATATACGCTGGTCTTGGTAAAGTCGGTAAGGTTCATAGATACTTGTGCGATGTGACGATCGGTCAACTCTACACCCATAGCCTTGCAGAAGCGGAGCCCCCCACCGATGTGACGCACTCTCTTGGCAATAGCATCAGCGATAGCAACATCGCTGGTATTGAGGTTTACGTTGTAGGCAACAAGAGGCATACGAGCACCTACAGCCACACAACCTGCCGTAGCGTGACGATCTGCGGGACCGAAGTCGGGGAGCCATTCAGCTTCGTGCACTTTGGTTTCCATCCCTTCGAACTCGCCCTTTCTTACCTTGGCAAGATTTTCACGATGAGGAGCTGTTGCACTCTTTTCGTAGAGGTATACGGGCACACCATACTTAGTACCAATGATTTCGCCAACCTCACGAGAGAGGGCGATAGCTTCGTCCATTTCCATATTGCGGATGGGGATGAAGGGAACTACGTCCACAGCACCCATACGGGGGTGTTGCCCCGAGTGCTTAGTCATATCGATTACCTCAACAGCTACACCCACTGCTTCGAGGAGAGATTCCTTCACTGCTTCCGGAGTACCTACTACGGTTACAACAAGGCGGTTGTGGTCTTCGTCGTTGCTATAATTGAGCAACTTAACGCCCTGACGTGTACGGAAAGGATTTACAATCTTCTCGATTTTTTCGCGGTCGCGTCCCTCGCTAAAATTGGGTACGCACTCTACAATTTTCGTTGCACTTGCCATGATGATTTATTCTTTAGTAGTTTAGTCTTTTCGTTGGCGAAGTTAGCGCATTTTCTTGAGCTTACAGAGATATAGGGCAAAAGAAGAGCTCCACCCTCGTAAGAAACAATACTCATAGCACCTTCATCTTAAGGAAAATAAAAAACGCATCTAACCCACGGAAGGAAAGATGCGACATTATAATAGGAAGGAGAGCAGCCCCACAAAGAAGTGTACCTACACCACCCCCTTCTTTTGCTATCAGCTCAAGTTGTCCCGGAAGAATTCGAATCCTCAATTTCAGAGCCAGAATCTGACGTGTTACCATTACACCACGGGACAATTCATTTAGAGCTACAATCCCACTCTAAGCAGGCGGCTTAGGTTGCGCCCCTTGCGAGATTGCGGTGCAAAGGTACAATAAAAATCCGGAAAGGCAACAACCTGCAGATGCAGATTCCAGTATGCAGATTTCAGTATCAAGTGCAACGGTATGACAAAAGTAGTGCTAGTACTTCATTCGGGGATTGAAAGTCCAAACTTTTCCTAGGTCTGTTGTTTAGCAGTCTCCTGATATTCCGTATTTGTTTGTCCTCCTTGTCTTTGAACGAAGTTCCTTTGGGTATGTAGTCCTCTGGAGAATCTACATCAGCAAGTAATTCTTGATTGCAACCCATAAATATAGGTAATCAAAAAGGCGTTCGTAATGAGCGCCTTTCTTTCTGCCTTTTCTGCACATTATCCTAGTCTTCTTTCTCGTTCCTTATTTGTAGAGGCTCCACTCCCTAGCCCCACATCATAGGAAAACATGGTCAGGAACAAGGCACTCCTCTGGGAGATTAAAGACTTCCCAAAGAGAGAATAAAAGAGACAAAACGGAGACCTAATAATACACTTAGATCTCCGTTTTACATTTGAAGAATCTGACTTATAGCTCTAAATTTCGAAACGAAGATTTAGTCGACAATCTCATTTTAGGGCTACATGACCTACTAGAATGATAAAAGTATTCGGTAGGTAAGCTTACAAGAAAGCAACCTTCTTCGTTGCGGTGTAGACTCCTTCGTCCGTTGTAAGGGTTATAGTCACTGTCTGAACGCTATTGGACGGAGCTTTAGAGAATCGCATACGATAGAGGGTATTCTTGTCTTGCGGATTTTTCGGTTCTATCACCGCATTGCCTGGTTCTAAATAGACCATCGCAAGCTCCTCTTGTGATACCTTATCAAGAATCTTGCTAATTCGCTGCACGCCGTATCGAGGATCAGTGTAGCCTACATTTGGTTCGATTAGTCCGTCTAAATTCGTCGGGTCATAGTGACGCTTGATGCTCGGATAGGCAGTCAGATATTCAATCTCCACAATGTCTGAGAGAGAAGAGGCTGCCGGATGAGTTGCATCAAAGTCATCAGAAGTAGTGATTGTCACATTCTTCACAAAGGCTGATAGGGCAAAGCCTTCATCTATGTCATCTGGGAAAGTCATTTTAGAAGCGTTGTCTCCAAACTTATTGGCACACTGTACAAATTTGCTCACTTCTGTTACCGGCTTTCTATAGCCATAGAAGTTCTTAGTGACAAACTCCACAGTCATAACATAGTTTCCATGATTATCTTTTTTGAGAGCATCCTCTCTGATAGAGAGATCGCTGATCTTATAGTAGCGGTTTATCTGATGCCCTGAACAGATATATTCATCCCGAGGTGGAGTGTTGGGGACTTCTGTGTTCCCATTGTTCTCCCCCTCATTGTTTTTGTTTGGATCTTGCTGCTCTTTGTTAGCTTCATTGGTTTTGTTTGGATCCTGTTGCTCTTTGTTGACTTCTTTCTGACCGCCCGTGGGAGTACTTTGACTACACGAGAAGAGCATGATCCCCAAGATTGAGATTAACAACACTCGTTTCATATGTTTATTTTTAATGTTTTATATTAGGAATGATACGCACATTTAGGTGATAACGACCCTTTTGAACGGGTTTGTCATCATCAGCTCCTTTGTCAAAACTGATAGCATCTCCAGGCGTAAGTACATCAGCTAGGAAATATCCATTCCAACCTTCTCCCCAACCCCAGTTACAAGCAACTATGTTATCCGTTTCAAAGAATCTCGCTACGAGTTTTCCTAGATGGTAACACTGAACTCTTCTTCTTCGTACACCAACACCATCAATTACCCAAGCGTGCCCTGTATATCCAGTCTTGTTGACCTCATCCTTATATCTGAAGCCTTCAATATACACAGGATACCCATTGAGTATGGATTCTTTTATCTTTGAAACACTGTAGTCCTGTAAATTTTCACACGAGAAGTTTAAAGATCGCATATACGCTAAAGCGTTATCGCTAGAAGCCCCACTTCCAGATGATCCGTAGTCCATATGAACCCCCTCTCCAATATCTCTCAATAGTTTAGCTATAAGAGGCTTAGCTTCTTCCTCTTCTTGAGTAGACGGTGTGTATGTTGAGTTCGCAAACTTGTTGATACAAGTCCAGTCATACTGAATGGGATTCTCGTAATAGGAAAATATTTGTCCTAGAGCAATGGCAACACAACCCGCAGGGGCTTTAACCCCTCCCTTAACAGGAGCATTGTCATTGAAAGGAGGGTTTTGATGCCAAATGGTAGTAAGAAAACGATCAAGAACGTACTGATTCCAAGAGCCGTAGGACTGATAAATGACCAATTGATAAATATCATTAGGATTGATGGGACCATTAATTCCGACAATCTTATCCACCCATTTTTGTTCTTCAACTTCCTTTCGAATGTAAGAAACAGCCCTGTTTACATACATCTCAAAGCCTGGGTTATCAATATCACCCAATCCGACAAGGTGTCCCTCAGGGACATATGCAACAACTGGGGACACATGCTTATCTGCTGCAGCAATGGCATATCCTCCATTATCTACAAAGTTAATGAGGTATAGGGTCGTGTCTGACAGATTACCATTTCTTAGCTTTGCCCCTCCCTCTCGGAGAGAAGAAGAAATAGGAATAACAGACTCAATATTGAGACTTACATTTCTTAGACTCCCATTCTCAGAGATTCCGAGGATAAAATCTCGAACATTTTGAGCAGCTTCTTCTGGAGTCCACAGATTATCCATATAAACAGATGATGAGTCCTCTTTTAGCTGTGGATCCAAAACATAATGGTTGTTATTACAACTTGAAAGCATGGCGATAATCGCAATGCAAAATAGTGTAATTCGTTTCATCTTACAACAACTAGTGTTTAAAATTCCCTACTCTGACAGGTTTTCGGGATTTCCTCCTTTTAGTCAGTATGGTCTGAAATTTGTTTTTATCATTAAGGGCAACTCGACTCTCTGCTATCTTTGCGCTGAGAACATCACATTAACCAAACATAAAGAACACGTTCTTCTAGTTCGAGTATGACTGTGCCCTATATCTCATTGTACTCTCTGACATTTCGTAGTTATAAGTGATTAGGACACGATCCCATTAGGAGGTCTTTCCTCTCTCAGGAACAAAAAGGAGAATCTTTTGTCCTTGCCTTATCTCTTTTGTTCTAAACAATCACCCAATATCTTTATTGCCAAGGTGATGAAATTCGTTTTCTCTGCGAAAGGTACGAATAAAAATCGAAGCAACAAAAAAATGCAAACCCCACTGATTTTCTTTCGCTCCTACCCTTTCCTCATTTTCCGAGTAAAAAAGGAGAGGAAGAGAGCCTGAAAATCAAAAAAGAATCAGCCGGAAAGTACTCCGACTTCTGCCTAAGATTTTGCAAAAAACAGCCCGTGAAATATTTTATTCCTGCCCTAAAAAGAAAAAAGCGCAGGGCAGCAAAATCCGAGCATTTCACACCTAAAACAAAACCGATCCCTCCGCTAAACTCAGCGTAAAGGTAGAGATGTAGGGAGTTCTCTTCCCCTAACTCAAGAGAGAGCCTCCCCCTTACGATGGGATAAAAACGCCGTAAGGTGGTCTAAATTGGCTACTCCCTGAAATATCCTTATCTTTGCGTTAGTTGAATCAAACCTAGTACAAGACTATGATCAAAATTGCAGTGCCCACGCGAGAGAATAGCGTGGACGATCACTTCGGGCATTGTGCCTACTACACGATTTTCAGCATCGAAGACCGAGAAATCAAAGCTTCGACCACGCTTCCTTCCCCCCAAGGGTGTGGCTGCAAAAGCAACATCGCCGCTACTTTGCAAGAGATGGGCGTAGGTCTTATGCTTGCAGGGAACATGGGAGACGGCGCAAAGAAAAAACTTGCAGACCATGGCATTGAGGTAATCAGAGGGTGCAGTGGCCCTGTAGAAAAAGTCGTAAAAGACTACCTCCAAGGTACATTGTCCGATTCGGGTGTCGCCTGCCTCCATCACGACTGCCACTAAACGAAAAAGTCCCCTTGCCCAAACAACTTGAGCAAGGGGACTTCTTTTATTGAGCGGTAAGGGTCCGGTTTAGAGATTCGGATTGAGCGTAGCCCAATCTGCAACAGGAGGAATTATACCCATCTCTGCCACCTGAGCGATCATCGTAGCCAAGTGCTGCGCACTCTGTTTGAGGGCGGACATTTCTTCGTCGGTTCCCTTCGTTTCGAAGCAATGTACCCCATCTTTGTCGATGCGCGTCTCCATCGCCATCATCACCTTACCGTAATCAGCATGAGACACGTAGCACCCCGAAGGTAGCATAAAAGGCTCGCCACCCATGGCAGCGGCAATCATCTCCACAGCTACATAAGAGGGACTTTGGAAGCTACTACGCCCCCGCAACTTAATGATATTGGCACCTCCTTTTACAACGCGCTCCTTGAGAGCCGTCCACTCCTCATGCGAGAGCTTCTCTGTACCAATAAGCGAGAGCAGGGGAGTTCCATCCACAGCTGCCGTAGAGGCAAAGACTGCCATAGACTCGCCATGACCGCCATAGGTGCGGCAGCGAGTTACCTTGCTTTGGAGTACCCCGAAGTGCTTTGCGAGCTCGCTTTGCAGACGATTGGAGTCGAGAGCCGCCAGCGTGGTTACTTGCGAAGGCTTCAATCCGGAATGAATGAGCGTAACCAACCCTGTAATATCAGCGGGGTTGAATATGATAACCACGTGCTGTACATCCGGGCAATAACGCTTGATATTGTCGCCCAATTCTGCCGCGATTTGGCTATTACCACGGAGAAGATCCTCACGGGTCATACCCTCTTTGCGCGGAGCTCCCCCTGCGGAGATAATATATTTAGCACCACGGAGAGCCTCTTCTATACTCGAAGTAAAAGTAAGATTGAGCCCCTCAAAAGCACAATGGCGCATCTCTTCTGCTACACCTTCCAGCCCTTGGGCGAATGGATCGTAGAGACAAATGTTTGGAGTAAGGCGCATCATGGCGGCCGTTTGTGCCATGTTAGAGCCGATCATACCGGCAGCTCCAATGAGCGTTAACTTATCGTTTGTTAGATAATTCATAGCGATATTCTTTTTATTATCATTGTCATATTGTGGGGAGCATAGATCTCCGACTCCATATTCGGGAGCGTCCGTACACTCAGATCTCCCTCGGAGAAGTGCCTGAAAGCAAGCTACCAACTCCTAAGCAAAGATATATAAAAAGCGAATTGCCACGCACAAGAGGGAGACTACGTCGCACGTACAACGATGGGCTCATCTTGCCAAGTCACAACCACGGAGTCTGCCGCAACATATTTAGAAGAGAGAGGATCTTGCGAAGAGGCGGGGTACTTCTCCACACGAATCCCCATAAGGGAGCAAAGAAAGTAGGGCAATACATCGGTAGTAAAGAGCTGGTGCTTCACCGCCTCCAGACGCGAAACTAACTCGGGATGGAGCTGACGCATTTTGGGACTTACGTACACCATAAAGGGCACTGAGATTGACTTCCAGTGCGGAGCGTGCCCAAAGACATCGCTCATATCGCCGGCTTCGGGGTCGTACGTAAGGATACCATGATCTGCCACATAGACTACCACAGAGGGCTCTTGCGCGTAACGTTGAATGATCTCATGGAGCATATAGTCCGTGTAGAGGATACTATTGGCATACTCGCAAATTGCCTCGTTTTGGCTCCGATCCTCGAGGGGAGAAGGGAGGTCTTCGGGCTTAAATCGGGAGAAATTACTCGGGTAACGCTCTTTGCAACAGGGGTGCGAACCCATCAAATGCACGAGTTCAAAAATTTTATTCTTGGGTAGAGAGGGCGTTTTACTCGTCAGCAAATGGGGCAGGACATCCCCATCCAGCTTCAACTCCTGAGCCCACCAATCGCGAGAAGAACGCACATTAGCGTAGTACAAACTATCCGAAGTGGAGGCAATCGCTGCCACAGGTTGGATAAACAAGCCCTGCTTCTCTTGGTTGCTCAACCAGTAGGTATAGTAGCCGGCTTTCTGCAAAACGAGCGGCAGGGTAGGCGTAGCATCCCACGTAGAGAGCGTATCCGTTCTTTGGAAAAAGGTAAGCACTTGGGACAAAGAAGCCGCCGTATAGGGAGCCGGAGCCACGGCATTATCGAACAGAATCACCTCTTTGCTTGCAATCAGACTATCCAAAAAAGGAGTATTCGCCAAGGGAAAGCCATAGCAATGATGGTAGGCACGCGTAGCAGATTCCCCCACAACAAGCACCAGCGAATGCGCCGAATATGAGGGATCTTGATGCACCTCTCCACAGTCTACTCGGCGTAAAGCCTCCAGAGTCTCCTCTACAGAAGACATTTCCTCGGCGCACTTCATCACCCCTGTTACAAGTCGAGAGAGAGGAGTCATCACTTTATAGTTGGGGTAATTGTTCCGGTAACTCGTAATAATAAGATAGGAGGAAAAGAGACCACCTCCCAATAAAACCACGAGAGGGGCAGCCAACCAATAGGCACTTATCTCCCCTTTTTTCGTACGAGAAAGACGGTAAACGACATAGGCAATAGCAAGGCCCGCAATAAATAGCAAGAGGGGTAGAAAGAGATATTTTACAAGGCTGGCTCCCGCCATAAACTCTGCGGCTTCACGAGGATTCGTCGCCAAGATATTAAGTGCAATACTGTCCGTAAAAATCGTTTTGTAGCCGGTGATGAGAATTTGCTCCCCGAAAAAAAGTAGCGAGGCAAGGAATAAGAAAAATCCGATAAGGCAACGGCGCAACACCCGGTACCTATCGGGTACGAAGGCAATAAGGAGAGGGATGAAAAATCCCCACCCAAAAGTTTCGGGTAAGGAAAGGAGTGTTGAGTCTCCGCCTGGGTCTGTATTGATAAAGGAATAGCGAAAATTGGAGCAGAGAACAAGGAGAATGATGAAAACTCCAACCCAAGAATTCCGATAAAAGCGTGTAGCAAGACGAGATAAAAAGGACATAAATAGCATTTTATTTACTTGTGAGAAGAGTCACTCAAACATATTCTTTGTTGCAGGGATCGCCAGTGGATCGGCATTCCTCTCAAGAGCGCGAACGATGAGGGTACTGGGCAACTCCTGCAAGATCTCGGGACGCACCTCCGTAAGAAGTCCCCACGTATCGTAAGAAATGAAGAGGAAGTCATACCCACGCAGCACCCCCACTCCATCTCCGGAAGTGAGCAGATTCGCCTCCTCCGGTACGGGGCCCAAATCGAGGGCAGGGGCATTTTCTCCGAGCGACAAAGGCAAGATGGCTATAGAAGCGTTGTGCGCTTTGGAGAGATGGCGAGCAAGGGGGAAAAGCACCTCTCTGTCGGTTGCGTCTTTTGCGAGAAGCAAAACTCGCTTAAGAGAGCCAAAGTGTCTATCGACAAAAACGCCCAACGAGCAATTCGTTTCTTCCGCAAATCGGGTCATTTTATCATTGAAGAGGGTACGAGCATTGAGGAGTACCTCGGGAGAGGTTATTGAGAATTTGCGCCAACGCTTCTGCAAAAGCATTCGGTAAGAGACCACATTGCGATCCTTCTCTTCACTGGAGAGGCTTAACCCAGCCCCCACGAGCAAGAAGCTATGATGGGGCAGATTGGCTTGTGCAATTATCTCGCTTGTCACTTGATCGCTCACCCTATAGATAGGCTCTACAGTGAGCCCGAGGTGGCGAGCTTCGCGCAAAGCAGGATGGAAGTTATCGGCAAAAAAAGTCTCTTCGTTAATTACATTCACATTGTTGCTCATGGTAACATGCAATAACGAAACCCCGGATGAGAGTTTTTCGTCGGGGAACAACTGCCGAGCCAAACGCAGGAGAAGCGCCCCCGTTTCGGGGCGACCAAATGCGATAAGGATGCGGTGCGAAAGGCGAGCCACAGCCTCCTTGGTCGGACGATGAAAGTGTAGAAAGAGGTAATCGATAAGGTGAATTATAGGGGTGGTCATCACCGTTGTGACGAGTGTCATCAGTACCAAAATCGCAAAAAAGACGGGAGGCAATACCCCCATATCCAGTCCTATCTTAAGCACTACAAGCTCCATGAGCCCTCGGGTATTCATGTAAGCCCCGAGGTAAAGACTATCCTTCTGATCTATACCACACACGCGTGCGGCAATGTAGGTTCCCCCTGCTTTCCCCACAACAGCCACGAGCACAAAAAGGAGCAAAAGCAACCAGAGTTCTCCCGAATTGATAAGCCCAAGCTCGGTTCGAAGCCCCGAGGAAACAAAAAAGAGTGGCAAGAAAATATTAAGTGACACATCCTCTACCTTCTCGGTCATCACATGCCGGAACTTCACGTCCTCCGGCATAATCAACCCAAAGATAAAGGCTCCGAAAAGGGCGTGCATACTCAGGATTTCCGTAAGATAAGCACTCAAAAGTAACAGGATGAAGATAATACCGACCAGCCCCTTGCCCAGCAGCTCTTCTTTGTTGTACATACGCCCAATGAGAGAGAAGAGAGGACGTAAGACACCAAAGGCCAATCCCATATAGAGAAGCAGGAAAAGAAAATTGAAGAACGCACTGGCAACGCTTCCGCTCTGGGTTATTGCCATAATGGCGGCCAGCATGAGCCATGCCATAATATCCCCGGCAGCAGCGGTATTAAGAGTCAGCTTCCCAAGATAGGTACGGCTCATATTGCGCTCTTGCACGATGCGAGCCAATACGGGAAAGGCTGTAATACTCATCGAAATACCGATAAAAAGAGCCAAGGGGAAGAAGGCAACTTCGGCAGCGTAGCGCTCATAAGTCACGATGCTCAGTAGCAATCCCAAAATAAATGGGATAAAAATACCCGACTGACTGATTATAATCGAGTTGCGTGCTTGGGCTTTGATGTCGGCAATCCGCAGCTCCATCCCAATGGTAAACATAAAGAGGATAAGCCCGAATTGGCTCAAAAGCTCAATATTGACTATGCTCTCCTCTGGGAAAAGCCACGCCGAAAGATCCGGAGCAACAATACCCAAGAGACTCGGTCCCAACAGAATACCTGCAATAATCTCCCCAATAACCGTAGGCTGCCCAAGCCGTGCAAAGAGCCACCCAACCCCACGAGCTACCGACAGGATAACCACGATTTGGAGCAACAGACGCCCAATAGTGGTAGCCACATGGTGCTGTACCCCTTCGCCAAAGGCCGTGAAAGCCCCTCGCAATCCGCCCGAAGTGGAGCCTGCCAAATCTCCCGAAGATAGGATAGGCGTAGCCACAGCTGCCGTAGCCCAAATAGCCCCAACGAAGAGGAGCAAAAGCACAAAATAGTAGACTAATGCACCACGCTTTTGGGTGGCAGATATAGGGGTAGGAGCTTCTTTCATGGAGCGAATCCTTCTCTAGAGATACAAAACAATAATACGGTGCAAAGGTACGAATAACGCTATAAAAAAGGTGCTCCCAAGAGCCGTAGCCCTAGGAGCACCTCCGATAAATCCTAAGAGAGGATAATTACTTTGTAAGCTCTAGAGATACTTTAGTAGAGGTTATCTCAAGAGGAGTTGCCGTGGGAGCAACAAAGGTTCTACCTCCACCTACGACCTCAAGTTTGAGGGCAGATCCCGGTGCAGCACCTTCGTCCGTCTTAAACTCAAGAGTAACAAGATCTCCCCACTCCTTCTTGAGGTTACGGGGCATAGCTACCACTATATGGTCTGTATTAGGGGTGAGCCCATTAGCGTTCAAAGTCTTTTCCTCGGCAAAGAGCGGCAAGTTCATGTCTTCATCCGGAGTTTCTTTGAATGCATTTTCAACCACTTCTTGATTATACTTAGCCTTCTCTAGCACAGCTACACGATACACGGTTGTGTTTTCGTCAGGCTTGCAGACAAACTTAGCTGAGTTAGCCGTCTTTTCTTTGAGGGTGAGTGTAATGTGCGCTTTTTGCTCTGTACCTAATACCTTGGTCGTAGCTCTGTCGCTGTCAGAGACCTCACTATACTGACCATTTTTGTCCACAACTACAAGGTACACACCATGTTCTGTACCACTGGCAAGGTCCTTTATCTCTTTTTCTTCCTCGCCAACATGTTGCTTTTTAGTATCAAAATCAACACCAAATATAGTCACATAATGCTTTAGATCAGGGATACCCATCATCTGCATCAGCATTTCTCGATTGGGGTCATCCACAGGCATTACGAGGTAAAAGTAGCCTAAGACATCGTCATTAGGGGTAAACTTAATCTTCAAGCTTGTACTACCGATGTTGGTAAACTCAACCTTTACCTTAGGATTTCCTACAAGAGCTGCTTTGGGGACTTCGAAAGGAACATACTTCACCTCTCCTGGGCAACCATACTCATCTTGACCATAGAAGATGGCGTAATAGGAGTAACCTTGTTGTAGACCCGTGAGGTTGAATTCCATCTTAGGGCCATTGGGAGTACCCCAGTGCGACTCCATCCTTGAGAAGGCATCCATAAGCTGATCCTGTGTCATTCCATCAATACCTCCACGGAACTGAAACTGCTCAGGGAATGCCACTCTTACCTTCTTAACATCAAGCCCGAAGTCAAACTCAAGGTGCATCCCACCCACTGTAGGGGTAGCAGGCTCCGTTATTTTAAGGCTTGCATTAAGATCGGGCATATCAGTCAGGAACATAACACTATCTGTATGATCTACCCAATAACCTACAGGAGAACCTCCCTTGGGATAGACCACCATGCGCTCACGCACTTGGGCATGAGAGCTAAAGCAAGAAGCGGCAGCAACACATGCACCTACAAAAAAAGTATAGAGTCTATTCATTTCTTTATGTATTTAATGGTTTGATTGTTGATAAGAATAAGATAAACACCGGGCGCCCACTGTGCTGTAGAGATGGGGGAGCCAGCCTTAAATCTGGGATAAGAAGCAATAGCAGCCCCATTAGCAGCGTAAACAGCTACACTATGGAGGAGATCTGCATCAAGCCCTTCGAGGTAGAGAGCCTCCTCAGTATCACGCCATGTAATAAGCCCGGGCGCTACTAAAGGAGAGAGAATCCCCGTAGGAGCATACTGCGTGGAGAATAGGCACTTGGTGATCTCTTTAAGAGGGAACACACCACCCTTGGGGAGTTCCGCATTGTCTTTTGCGAGGAGCAGCATCTTACCTTCGGAAAAGGTGACCTTGGAGATTTTAGACAGCTCAACTACTTCACGCTCTGCCGGAGCCTGCCCCTCTACCACCAAAGACATTGGATAGGTAGTTTGCCCGTGGGCTACCCATGTCGCGAGGAGGAGCACAGCCATCCATAATACAGTTTGTTTTTTCATCTCAATACGTATTTTGTTATGAATTTATAAGAACTCTTCTTCATGTTTTCCCCTCCCTTTCCTCTTTTCTTTCCTTGGTAACATCATCTAACCTGTGCCTACATGACTACACAGGGGAGAGGGATCCGGTTCATTTGTTTCTATGTACTCTGCAAATATAACAATTTGTTTTGATTATTATCTGGTACTCAACAAAAATACAGTACAAAGCCATGCATTGAAATGTTCTTTACTGAGGTACTAAAATGCCCTCTCCGCCACTCCATCCCTTCGTTGGATAGGATTCTCTAGCCCAAATGGTATAAGAGATTACCATTTAAGGCAAAATATCACACGGGTTTATTACCTTTGCAGAGACATAAATGGGCAACATGCAGTAATACACACACCACACGCATGATAAAGAGGCTACTCGATGTATTAGTAAGTTTGATTGGGATAATTCTTTTATCCCCCCTTTTTATCGTTGTATCCATTCTTATTAAATGCGACTCTCGGGGATCTGTATTTTTTCGCCAAGCGCGTGTAGGACGCAACAACAAAGACTTCGTTCTCTATAAATTCCGCTCCATGCACCACCAAGATTGGGGCAAAGACCAGCTTCTTACCGTGGGAGACAACGACCCTCGCATCACGCGGTTGGGGCGGTGGCTTCGTCAGCTAAAGATAGACGAGATACCCCAATTAATCAATGTACTAAAGGGAGATATGAGCCTTGTGGGTCCTCGGCCTCTCGTTCGCCAGCAGGTGGAGTTGTACCCTGATCTGTATCTCCCCATCCTAGCCGTACGCCCCGGTATCACAAGCCCGGCCTCCATTTACTTCCGCCACGAAAACGCACTCCTCGGTGAGCAAGAGTGCCCAGAAATCTATTTTAAGGAGGTGATCATGCCCAAGAAAATTGAGCTCAACCTCGAGTACGTCAAGCACCATTCTTTTATAGGCGACGTCAAGATTCTTTTGCGTACTGCCTACCTCACCATCTTCGACCGCTAAAAAATTTCTTTCCTTACACACCATAGATTCCTTTCTACCCAGAGCAGAAGGGTCTTTTTTTCTGTGAAACCCTTGTAAACAGGCTGCCTGGAAATAAAAAGAATGGCAGCCTAAATTTTTTCATTTTTCAGGCAGCGGAAGAAAATTTCTTGCCCTAGAGCGGCCGGATTTTCACCCTAAGAAATTTCTCTATTCCACCTGCTTCTCTGTAGTCTGATAGCCACAAAAAGAAAAAGAGGAGAGCACTCTTTCGGTACTCCCCTCCCCATTTTCTGATATAAAAAAAGTCTTTAATGAGCTTCGAGCCAACTACTCCCTACCCCGATTTCCACCTCAAGGGGTACTCTGAGATTGGGGATGGCTTGGCACATCTGTTGGTGCACTAAGGCTCGCAACTCGTCTACTTCGGGCAAATAGGCATCGAAGTTAAGTTCGTCGTGTACCTGCATTATCATTCTACTCTTCATGTTTCGCTCACGCATTTTTGCGTCTATACGTATCATAGCCACCTTGATAAGATCGGCAGCCGTCCCTTGAATAGGTGCGTTTACAGCGTTGCGCTCAGCAAATTGACGCACAGTGGCCGAGCGACTATTGATGTCGGGCAGGTAACGTCTGCGCCCCAAAAGTGTTTCGGTATAGCCCAGCTTCCTCGCCTTCTGCACGCACTCATCCATATAGGCACGCACAGCGGGATAGTTCTCGAAGTAGCTGGATATAAGGGCAGAAGCCTCGGAAGGATCGATATTGAGACGCTGACTCAACCCATAGGCAGATATGCCGTAGATAATACCAAAATTGGCGGTCTTGGCATGGGATCGCTGCAGGGGCGTAACCTCCTCCGGAGCCACGTTGTAGATCCGTGCGGCGGTAGAGCGGTGTACATCTTCCCCCTCCACAAAAGCCTTTATCAAATGCTCGTCTTGACTAAAGTGAGCCATAAGGCGAAGTTCTATTTGCGAATAATCGGCACTCAAAAAGGTAAACTCCGAGCTTCGAGGCACGAAAGCAGAGCGAATTTCTTGCCCCATAGCGGAGCGAATGGGGATGTTTTGGAGATTAGGATCACTCGAGGAGAGGCGCCCCGTAACGGTCACGGCTTGATTGTACGATGTACGCAAGCGACCATCAGGATAGACCAATTCGGGAAGAGCCTCCGTATAGGTGCCGATGAGCTTTTTCAGCCCTCTATAATCCAAGATTTTCTGCACAATAGGGTGCTGATCTACACATTTGGAGAGCACTTCTTCGCTTGTAGAGTAGGTGTTTGTCTTTGTTTTCTTACCCTTGGCATGCAAGCCCAGTTCTTCAAACAAGACCACTCCCACCTGCTTAGGGCTACTGACATTGAAAGAGTGACCAGCCCAGTGGAATATCGCGTCTTCCGTCTCGCGGAGGTCATTCGTAAGCTTCTCAGAGACCTCATGCAGTCTCTGTACATCCAATTGTACACCCTCACGCTCCATGCGCTCCAGCACTCCGACAAGGGGCATCTCTACCTCCCAAAAAAGTTTTTCTTGCTGCTCTTGCTCTAGCTTCTCCCGAAGAAGGGGGTAAAGTCTGCGTACCACATCGGCATCTTCGGCGGCATAATCCACCAAAAGCTCCTCTGCAACATCTCGGCGCAAGTCGAAGTTCTTTTTCTCCGATAGGTCACTATAAGCAATAGTACGATAACCTAGGTATTGCTCCGCTAGGGTATCTAGATTATGCCTCTGGTCGGGAGCAATAAGATAATGCGCCACAAGCGTATCGAAGAGTGGAGTGGCAGACGAAACCCCATAGCGAGCCAAAAGTTTTTGGTCGAACTTCGCATTCTGAGCCATCTTGAGTATCTCAGTGTTACGCATGAGGGCATCAAGAGGTTGAAGGATGGCGCAAGCCTCATCAAAGTCTTGGGGCAGGGGAAGATAGTAGGCTTCGCCCTCTTCGGGAGCAAATGAGGCTGCCACAATAGAGGCGGTGAGCGGATTGAGCCCATCCGTCTCGGTATCGAAAGCAAATTGTTTGCTCTCGGCAAGGCGCGCCCAAAGCTGCTTCTGCTCCTCCTTTGTACGCACTACGTGATAAGTGTGCGCTGTATCTTTCAATGTCGTAAGCCCTTGTAGAGAGGCTGTTTGCTCAGGAGAGAAAAGAGAATTAGCCTCTGATGGCTCCTTCCCCTCGTCTTGACTGGTAGAGCTAGAGGAGAAGAGCCCCCCTCCCCAATCGGCTACCTCACCCTTACTTGGGAGCAAACGCTTGGCTAGCGTGTGCATCTCAAACTCTGCGAGCAGAGCCTGAAGCTGGGGCACATTCGGATCTAAGTGGCGGAAAGTCTCCCACTCCACCTCCATGGGTACCTCGGTACAAATCTTGGCCAAATAGCGTGATAAAAGCGTATTCTCCCGCCCCTCCTCGAGTTTCTTTTTGAGGGAAGGGGATAGCTCGTCTAGGTGTTCATAAATGGCATCAATACTACCAAACTGGGTGAGTAGCTCCGAAGCTTTTTTCGGGCCGATACCCTTACATCCGGGGATATTGTCGCTGGTATCTCCCACAAGAGCAAGGTAATCGACCATTTGCGAACAGTGCACAAGACCAAACTTCTCGCAGACCTCGGCCTCGCCCCACACCTCAGCCCCTTTAGTCCCCGGACGGTACATGAGAGAATGCTCGGTAACAAGCTGCCCGTAATCTTTGTCCGCAGTGACCATATAGACCTCAAAGCCCTCTTTCTCAGCACGCTGAGAGAGGGTGCCTACCACATCATCTGCCTCGTAGTCCGGCACCTCTATGGCCGGGATTCGTAGGGCTTCGAGCAGGCGCTTCACTTGGGGGAATGCCCAGAGGATTCCTTCCGGCGTTGCATCGCGTTGTGCTTTATAATCGGCATACTCTCGGTGACGAAAGGAGCCTCCCGCAGGGTCAAAGACGACCGCCAAGTAGTCGGGCTTCTCCTTTTTAATAATCTCTATGAGGCTATTGGCAAAGCCCAAAAGAGCACTTGTATTGTTTCCCTTGCTATCGAATCGGGGGGTACGAATAAAGGCAAAGTAAGCTCGATAAATGAGCATACTGGCATCGAGAAGAAAAAGTCTTTTGCCGGTAAAGGTAGAGTTCATTGACAATCTTTCTTTTAGGACTTCTCCGAGGAGAAGAGGAGGTTATAACCAAGCTATTGCGTTAGATTGATGCGGAGGGAGACACCAAAGTTCCTGTTACGTGTGGGGAACGAGGCTGTACTTACGAGCGGATAATTCATGTTCCAATCATAGAAGGCGCGCAGGGTAAGCATACGGCTGAGGGCATAGTCCGCACTAAACTTTAGGGTGTGAGCGATATTGCCATTGGTGGCTTGCGAGAAGTTCTCTTGTATCTTACGAATCAGCATAGAGGTGCGACTATAGCTATAGTCCAGGCGCAACGTCATGGAGCCGCCCGAAGTCAAGAGGGCATCTTTAGCTTTGCGACCAGAGGGTCTCTTGCGCTTAATCCCTAGCCACTTAAAGAAGTCGTCGACCTTGTAACCAATCCCGGCAGAAATCTCGTTAGACGACGACTCAATCAACTGGGATGCTGTGATATTGAGGTTAAGGGCGCGACGTTTATTCCAACGAGAGGAGAGCGTCATCCCACTCTTGAAGGTAATCTCCAAACCAATGAGGGGATTAAAGCCCTCTTGTAGGGCAACGGAGGGAATATCGTAGGGCATAGCGGCAATACGTTGTCCCGCAGTTGAGGAGCCAGAAGAGAGGTCATCGGCTGCAGTCTTCCTCAAAAAGCCGAGAGGAGTTTCGTCCTCACCAATCGCATTCCAACCTAGGAGAGAAGCATAGTTACCCACGGTGTAGGTAGAAGTATAGGTATGCGAGAGGGAGAAGTTGCGGAAGAGCTCCGAGAAGAGAGGGGATTTATTCAATCCTGTATAGGTAATACTCCAGTTAGGGAGCAGGCTCTTGAGGGAGGGGAAGGGAGAGAGAGAGACAGAGCTCGGTGCGCTCGCCGTATAGGCGGCAAGGAAGGCCGGTATCAGTACATCTGCACTATTCTCTCGTACCGTAAAGGAGGAAGAAGGAGCATGAGCCTCATAACGCTCTCGCAGTCGCTCCGCAATAATGGAGCGGAACGCGAGGAATTGACTAAAGGCAGCAGAGGCGTATCCGTCACTCGCCTGAGCTGTAGCAAAAAAGTCTCCGAGCCCGATAGTGGTCATCATAAAGGAGCCGCCCCAAGTGCGTGGCATGCCTTCAAAAACAAATTGGGTCTCCTCGCGTTGCGTACTGTTGCGGTTGGCATTAAGAGTAATACGGAGATCTTTGATCGGTTCTAGCGTAACACGTATCCCAAGGTTGTCGGTTTGCGAATAGGCGGAGGGCCTTACATTCTCCTGCAACTGCGTAAGCCATCCACGACGAGCCGCCTCCTCTACAAAACTATTGTCCGTGAGCCCAAAGGCAAAAGCAAGCCCCGGAGCAAGGAGATCACCCTGCCGCGATTGCCCTCCTACGCTACCTATCTGTGGCATGAAGCCCGGTAGGTTGAGATTATTGGTGTGATTGTAGGTAATGTTTATGTCGCGCACCATCATAAGAGTGTAGGCAAGATGCTGCACAAAGCGAGAGGGTTCGTCTGGTTGGGTTGCCTTCTTGCGCGCCTTTTCGTTCTCTATCGAGAGGGCAATCTGTACCGTATCGAGGTTTTGGATTTCCAGCGAATTGTTGTCTATCGTGCGCGTCTTGAGTTTGTACGTTTTGCCGGAAGCGGTGCGAGCAGAGACCTTTAGGTTACGGCTCCCCAAGTTGTGACGCACCACAATGGCACTATCGGCACGGAGCGTAATGTCCTGAGTATATCGGAGAGGAGCCGAGGCTTTTTCGGGTTTTTGAGCTTCGGGCTGCCGTCTACGGATTGTTGTATTGGACGGGGTAGCGTTCAAAGCCTTCTCAGCTTGGGCTAAGAAGGGAATTTGTCTGTAGAGTTGCATAAAGCCCAGCACTAGAGATCCGTCGATACGTGCCTCATTGCGGATAATATTACCAAAAGAAACGCCATCGGCTCGCTTCGCTCCCAAATCCCAATTGTAGGTACCGGTATAACTCAAAGAGCCGTTAATCCAACTCATGTATGGGATGAGAGCAAAGGGCAGCTTCCAGGTAAGTGTGGCTGTTTGATCGTACTTTAGAGGACGCCCCAGCTCGGCAATACTGCGACTAACCGAGTCGCGCCAAATCTTGTAAAGGTCGGGTTCTAACTGACGATTGACCTGTACATGAGGCTCTTCGATGCGTGCATTGGTACCCGAGCGGAAGGAGAACTGGAGGTCCGAAGTCAGTGCCCAATTGAGTGTGAGGGCTCGGTTCCACAAAAAGTTTTGCACAAATGTAGCCGGCAAAGAGGGTGCATTGGCTACCCCCGGGATGTAATTGCGCACTTGCTGCTCGCTGTAGTTGCGCACCATCTGAGAAGACAAAGCAATCTTCGAAGGCAACCAATTGATCTGATAGCTCTTGAGCGAGGAGACGAGATTGCTCCCCGATTTGATCCAACCAAAGGGTTTGAGGGGGGGGACTATGGGCGAATAGTCATAGGTAAGCCCTGCTTGCCAATCGCGCCTCGAGTCGTAAACGAGGTCGGGCGTCTGGTGATTGCGTTGATTGTAACTATAGCTAAAGGAGAAGTTGGCAGGGTCGTAGGGCATCGGGGTTTTGCTCTTTACATCCACCCGTATGTTGTTCAGAGAAAGAGAGTGCGTACGTGTCTCCGTTATTGCCATGCGCCGTATCGAGTCTCTCTGCGACTTGTTTGTGGTGGCTTTGAGAGCCTCCGAGAGCAAGACGTCTTGGTCGAGAGGGTTATAGCGCGGGGTTATTACCTCATTGCTGTATGCATAGTAGAGGGGGATGGATACGTGTGCCTTCTCGGGGAAGAAACGCCCCATTTCGAAATTAGAGGAGATGTTGATTTGCTGTAAATCTTCGAGCCGACGCTGAGAGAGAGACTGGTCTAATGCGCCAAATCCGGCGGTTTGTATCATTCCTCTTGCCGTCACACTCCCCCAGTCACTTACCTGCAACTGCATATCGGCATTGGCTGCCCAACCGCCCTGTTCGAGGTAGTCGCTCAAACGCAATTCGTTGACCCATACCTCCGCACTCTTGCTACCTTGCCCTCCGTTGCGCACCCCTATCATGATGGTTTTCACGTTGGAGAGCGAGGGGTTGCCCACTACGGTGATGGTATTACGGGGGTTCTCGGGGTCGGGAGCTGCGTAGCGCAGAGAGAAGTCTGCCTTGGGATTACCCTTGCTTTTCTCCATATTTCGCTCGCCCTTAAGGTCGGTAAGGTGCGAAAAGAGGATGGTCATTTTATTTTCGTCCGGCCACACGGTACGCCGATCTGCGGCTACATCGGAACTATAAAGCCCATAGGGAGAGAGCTTGAGAGGTACGGAATACTCGTAGTAATTATTGCGATAATCGCTTCCCAAACGAATGAAAACGGAGAGGTCTCCATCCCCAACAGCGTCAGCGGCATCCTGTATACGCTCGGCATGCGTAAAGAGCTCTAGCTTTTTGTATCGACGCAGATCCAGCCCTGTATTGCGGTACACAGCGCGCGCATCCCCAGGGGCTAGATCTCGGATTTTCATGCTTAGCGATTGCTCATTTTGCTGCGTAGCCTGCGACTGCGAGGGGTCAATGCTGCGCAACACTCCGGGAGGAAGCACATAGTTAATAGGCTGACGGTCCCCATTTTCTTCGATATTAACGGCGCTGACTTCCATTGTCGCTTTGGTGGAAGGCAGTAGCGAGGGGTCGTGCAACTCCCTATCGTATTGCCGCCAATCCCCCCGTACCAATTTGAGTGTACCGAAGCGAAGGAACGTAGCTTCGCGGAAACCCGTTAGGTACATACGCATAAAGCGAACCGTCTTGAAGTCTGCAATACCCCCAATCTTGCGATCAAACCCTCGCACCGGCACCTTAAACTGATACCAATTGACCGTCTCTCTCGCGCCATTCGCCAAGGAAACCGTGGCCGGACGCACGTCTACGATATGATTTTTGCCCACCACCATATCGGCAGGGTTGAGCGAGATTTTATACTCAAAATACTTCTCATTTTCGTTGAGAGTATTGTCTTGATTTATATCTTCGGCATCGGGTACGGAGCGGCTGGCCGTGCTGTAGGGGTCGTTGTTGTCGGTCGCCTCGGCACTATTGCCCTGCACGCCATTGTAGTACTTGTAGCGGTCGAGGATAGGAGCTTGAGCCGCATCAAAGGCCGTATTGCGGAAGTGCATAAAGTTATCCCCTGCGGGGTCGGATAGGGGGCTCATGGGGTCTCTCTCCCACTGAGACAGCACGGCTCCTCCTACCTTGCTGCGGATTGCATTGAGGTAATCTACGTAAGCCGGCCAGGTCTTCTCCTCATCGTCGTTAAGTCCGTTGAAGCCGACATCCTGCTTTGTACGCGCTCCAGGCGAATTGTCGAAGGCATAACCAGCTCCCTGCCTTAGGGGTACTTTACCCCAGATGGTACTCTCCGTCGCTTGCGGATCGTCGTTGATGGGCATCCCATTCTCAAAGAATTTCTTTTCGTCCTTGAGTACCTCTTCGCTCACTTCTCCTAGGTTGATGTACAAATCTCCCCCTTGCCCATCACGATTGTAGATAAAGGGATCGAGCAACCAAAACTCTACATACTCTATGTTTGCAGCCTCAAAGTCGCTCTGGTCTACCTTACGCATAATCCCACCCCAGTTGTCTTGCGGGTTAGAGAGTGTGCCATCGGGCAATAGGGCGTTGGCGTTTAGGTTGTAGGGCCCACGCTCTTGGGGATAGTACGATAGGCTAAAGGTCTGCAAATAACTCAAATAACTCTGGCCGTAATCGCGGTAGGGGAAGAGCTCTTGCATACTTACCTCTCGCACATAGTGATTGCTGAGGAACTCCGGATTATTGCGGATGTAGCTGGGAGTTAAAGACGAATTGGCCCGATTGAACATGGGGTCGATATAAAACCACGATAACCTAGCGCGCCTATTGCCGTAGCGAAGGTCGTTGCTAAGAGCAGCCTCGGGGAACAGAGCCGAAGCTCCATCTTGATACGGAGTGGAAGCCAGCATCCAAGCATAGGGGTTCATCAAATCTATATACCCTTGGGAGGATTCGAAGTCATCAATGTAGCTGTAGCCTTTGGCGTATCGCCCTTCGTAATGCCCCGGGATGAGGTGGGCGAACTCGGCATTTAGCTTCAATTCACTTGGTTTTGTGAGATCGAGGAAGGGCAATTTGTCTATCAAATTGGTAAGTCCCTGCCACTCGGTGCGATAGCTCAGGTTGGCCCCCCAGAGGGTGTTGCTCATCGATTCCGCCCCTATTGCGCTCTTGGTGGTAAGAGGCAGCTCCGAGAGGTGCATAAAAGAGGCTCCAACGGTGAGGTCTTTGCTGAAGCTATAATTGGCATCGAAGCCCACCACCGTTTTGCGTTGCATGTTCATAAGTCCCTTATTTTCGAGGGAAACATCGATGCGTGTACCGCTATTCAAGATCGATTCGTTGATGATAGTCACGGTACCCATGGCGTAGTTGACAGTGTAATCTACATTCTCCGTAAGGAGTGCCCCCCCGGCTGTAACTCGCACCGAACCGGGCGTTACGTTGGCAATACCGGCACCAAGACTAATCTGCCCCGAAGATGCCGCCTTGTACTCCCCTCGCAGGATAAACTTATCGCGCTCGGCAGCCTGTCGCGCCACCACAGAGGTGTTGTCGTAGATCTCTTGGTATACATACTTATCGGCAATGGCGTCATCCCCGAGTCGCTTCCGCAGTGCCTTACCAAAAGGCTCTACCGTAGTAAAGAAAATCAATCCGCGGCGTGCCTGTACGGTGTAGCCCTCCACAAAGTCGAAAACCCCATCGGGATAGGCTTCTCCTCGGCTATCGAGGCGATCCATACCGAGGTATTGTAGGAGGAGTTTGCCCTTTGCATTCCCTTCATCAAGATAGGGAAGAGCCGTCCCAGCCTCGTCGTTACGATAGTATATATCGAGTTTGAAGCGATCTTGTTGTAGGTCACTTACATTGGAACCTAGGGTGTAGACGTTGCGCATCATAAAGTACCAATAGGGAGCCGATGGGGTCATGGCCGATCCTTTGATAAGCTTTACATAAAGATTGTCGCTGCTGTTTTCACTTCGGTCTGTACTGAACTCGCCCACTTGGTAGACCTTCCCTTTATAGGTATACTCGTAAGCGATACCGAGCACTTCGTCTGCATTCAAGCGCGTATTGAGTGAGATGTAACCGAGCGAAGCATTGAGAGAATACTCATTGGGCGTCAAACGGCGAGCACTCTCGAGCTTCTCGTAATCGGTTCCTCCCACAAAATGCCCCTGCAATAGCTGCCCCACGCGATCGATGCGGCGGAGATCCGGCTTAGAGAGCAACTCCTCATAGAGCGAATTGGCACTATTGTCGGGCACACCTCCCGTCTTATGCGTGGCAATTACCCCGGGTGCCGTGAGCTTCTCAGGCTCCCCTAAATCCGTAAAGGCAACAATATTGCGCGCTTCCTCAAAGCGTGCACGTTTGTTGGTAATCCACACTTCTACACGATTGATCACCACCCCCGACGAAACAAACGGAAGGGTAGAGAGGGCATGATCGTAGCCATCGCGGAAATAATGCCCGAGGAAGAAGTGGCGATTTTCGTCGTAATTGTTTGCAGAAAACTCAAATGGAGTGGTTTGTGCTCCACGCTCTGAACTCACTCGCTTGGTCTCTGCCTCTTGCTGACTCACCACCATGCTAAGTTGGAGCTTACCAAACTGCATTTTGGTATGAATCCCAAAGAGAGAGGCTCCGCCTTGGATGAGAGAATTTTTGGGTTGTAGCGAAACGCTCCCTGCCTCCACAAGCTTAATAATATCGTCTTCTTCTCCCTCATAAGCGAGTTTGAGCTTACGAGCGTCGGTATCGAAGGTCGTTTCTGTGTTGTAATTCAAACCAAAATTGAGCTTCGTTCCTACCGAGGCTTGTACATTGGCTTGTATCTTCTCGTCAAAGTCGAAGAAGGTATGACTGCGAGCATTCTGAGGGAGGGAGGGATTGTCCGTTGCGTTGGTTTTTACACTAAATAGTAGCTCTGCCGATCCTTGCGTTCGCAATTTCACCCCTCCGGGACCAAATATTTTTTCGGCAGGTCCTAGCTCAAAACCGAAATCGAAGGGGTTGAACTGCTGCTTGCCCTCTTCCTTGGCACCCTCACGATCGCGCTGTGCAAAGTAACTTGTGGCGTCGCGTCGCTTGAGGTAGGCGAGGTACTGTTCTGTGGTGTAAATAATGGGAGTGCCGATGCGCTTTCCATTGAGGGTGGTCACGTATAGGTAGCAGCCCGTGGCTCCATCGTAGATAAATTCGCTCTTTAGCTGGGATGGATTGCGCAAATCCATGGGATGCTTCCGAGCAATATCTTCGGCAGTTTGGGGATGCGTCTTCTGTACTTTGGGACGATGGGTCGTGTCTGCAACAGAGGCAATGCGGTAGGGCACTCTAGGAGAACGCACCAAGGCTCCCCCTCCCCACCACGAAGAGAAAGCGAGAAAAGCTAGGGCTAGAACAGCCAAAAACCAACGTCTCTGTTGCTGCGACATATGGGGAACCGGCTAGCAAAAAGGGTAATCAAAGACGCTTTAGAGCCTGCTTGATCACCTCCTCCACAGGGAGATGAGCATCCGCCCCAAGCACTGCCTTTACCGCCTTGCGGATAGCTGCCTCGGGGAATCCCAGCATCTTGAGGGCGCGTTGAGCCTCGTCGCTCACAGCCGCTACCTCGGGAGCATTTCCACCCTCGGGCATTCCCTCCGAGAGGTCGTAGGCACTCAGGTCGATCTTTCCTTTGAGATCCACCACAATACGTTGCGCTGTTTTAAGCCCAATCCCTTTTACATTCTTGAGCAAATCCACGGCTCCGTTACCGATAATACTTGCCAAATCGTTGGGCGTATACGAGGAGAGAATAAGGCGAGCGGTACTAGGCCCCACCCCCGAAACAGAACAGAGTTTCTCAAAAAAAGCTCTACTCTCCTCCCGCACAAAGCCATAGAGGAGATGGGCATCCTCTCGAATGATCTCGGTTATCCACAGACGAGCAGAGGGTTTCCCCTGCAAAGCGGTGTAATCCGTGAGTGTTATGTTTATATCGTACCCCACTCCTCCCACATCAAGCAGGGCATTTGTTGGGGAGAGTCGATCTATTTTTCCTTCTATATAGGCAATCATATAAATATAACGCATGAGGGGCTCTGCCTATTGTGATTAGGCCGAACGAGAAGCTCTGTATATCTCCTTCTTACAGGAAAGGGGGACACTCCACAACAGAGCATCCCCCTCTCTCTATCAAATTTATCTTGCTACACCAAGACCATTAGCGATGAGAGATTTGTACCGAATAGGCATTTTTACCGCAACGTACAATGTAGGCTCCCGAGGGAAGGGCTCGTACATCTAAGCGAGCAAAGCCCTCTATAGCCCAGGTTTGGAGCAATATCTGCCCATCCAAACCATACAATTGGACAGGCTCTTGGGCAGTTAACCCCGAAATGAAAATGAAATCACTCGTAGGATTGGGGTACACTGCAATGGGGTTCTCTCCCGAAATCTTAGGAGCATTGGCGGTGGGAATGCCGTCGTAAGGGGATTCTTTGAAGTCTGCATCTACCTGATAGACTTTCCAGAATGCATCTAGAGCGATCTTTACGTCGGTGTCTAAGCATTCATTTTTCTCATCTTCTAGCCCCGTACCATACACTACAATAGCAGCTTGGGGATTAGCGCCTTCATAACGACGAGGGAGAGACTCCATCAAGCGAGTCATATCTGCTCCCCTTATCTTGTTCAGGAAAACGGTGGCACTATACAGCATAGGACTTGCAAAAACAACCTTATCAAGTTCATTGGCATGTAGCTGCACCATCTCAAGTTTCTTATTCTCAGAAAGATTGATTTGAGACAAGTTGCACCCTGCCAAGGTCAAGTTTTCAAGATTTTTCCACTTAGAAGGGTCTACGCCGGAAAGCGAAGTATTGCTACATTGTAACTCTATAAGCTTATCCGAGGGAGCAACATCTATTTTGTTGATTTTGGTTGAGAGAGCAACAAAGGCTTCGAGGTCTTTTGCATTCTTTAGATCCAATTCCGTAACAGGACAGCGAGATACGTCCACTCGCTTTAGCTTCACATGCTGAGAAAGGTCGAGAGAATTGATCTTTGGATTATCCGCACAAATAAGCACTTCCAGCTCCTTGTTGCCGGAAATGTCGAGAGAGGAGATCTGGCACTCAGTGAGATCGAGGTAGCCAACCTTACCCGTGATGGTAACAGTTTGGCTCGTCAGGATATACTCATCACGCCTATAATGATATTGCCAAAACTCGGCACCTTCGACGTTGAAATCGGCATCATCTACGCCCTCAATACGCATATGGATCTCCTTACGGACGGGGATCTCTGTGGTAAAGGTGATCTTATCTTCTGTATAAGATGGCACGTAGTCTTGTCCCTTGTAGTCTTTGCGATCTTCGGTCTTTGTTCTCCAGTGCTTCTTTCGTGCAATCTTCACATCGCTCACGAGACACACATTCCCTTCAGTATACCGGGGATTATCGCCTGTGATAAAGACCCAGCCCTCTTCCATTCCATCTTTGTTACGATCGGAGAGATCATTCATCAACTTGGTCATTTTCTCTCCCTTGATTTTATTCCCAAAGAGGAGAAGAAATCGCAATCCTTCGCAACCCGTAACATCAAGTCCCTCTAGAGCAGCCGGAGCAAAAGAGGCTACCGACAGGTTCTTTAGGTTGGCAATGTTTACGGAAGTAAGCCCCGTAAATCCGGCTCCAATGGTCTTAATCTCGGTATTTTTACTGAAATCAAGTTCTTTCAATTCCGGATTATTATTGATGTATAGCTCTGCTAACTCAGGACACTTCGTAAGGTCAATTTTCGTGATAGCACAATTCTCCACAGAGAGCATGGTGAGAGGGTACGTATCCGATCCCTTAAAGGTAACCTTGTCGGAGGTAAATTTGTAGTAACGAGTTTCATTAACATGATACTCATCCCACTCGCTGTGGTCAAATTCTACTCCGTCCATTTGCCCATCGGGGATAGATGCGGCAATAACAACAGTCTGCCCCTTGGCCTTGTTGTGCTCCATTGTAATAACCCCCGGCTCCGAGGCGCGTAGAGACGACCTCCTAGGCTCTACATTCTTATCTTTATCCCCCATGGGGAGAAGATGTTTCGTCCTGAGGGAAACAAGAAATGGGATTTTTGTTTTAGTCTGCTGAGAGAGCTGCTGCCCAAAAGCAGAGGAAAAAAGAGCCATCATCACAACCACGAGGCTCATAATTGTAGTTCTTCTTTTCATAGAGTTCTAATAACTTCTTTATATTCAAAACAACGATAAAGAAGGAGAGTTCAAATAGGGAAAGTACTACCAAGTAGAGATCTCTCATTCTGTCCAAAGTTACAAAAAGATTTTACGTAGAGTGCGTTTGTGTGCAAAACGACAAGAGAAGTAAAAATCTCTTCATGGGAAAGAGAAAATAAAACAGGCTAATATCCAGTAGGTACACAGGGTAGAAAGTTTTTCTTTTTCAGGCAGCAAAAAAACATTTTATACCCTGTAATAGGAGTGAAAATCAGGCAAAAAGGGGAGTGGAGAAAGGCACTCCCCCAAAGAGAAGCCCCTCCTTCTTTCGAACAAAAAAGGAGGGGGACTTCAGAAGCACTCTTAAAATGAACAACATTAATTCGTGATATGAATTTCTTTAGGAGCAAAATACCCCTCAACGGAACGTACCTCTATAGTCTCTGCTGAGCCTGACCTATTTGACTTGAGATTGCACTCTATACGTCGCCCTGCAGGCATAGGCTTGGAGAGAGTATACTCATAGCAAGTCCTTCCTTCTACTCGTTGGAAAGAAAAGCCTTGCCCATTGGATGGATAGAAATGTTCTGTAAAGACTCTAAAAGTAATGGGGAGCAATGCTTCGCTAAACTCATCCGGGAGAACGAACTCAATCTTTAAGTCAGATCCTTGCGTCTTAGCGACCCTTACGTTTGAGAGGTTCGTTTGATCATTTGCCTTAAAGCTCTTATACTCGTAATGCCTACGAACCTCTACGCGCACAAGGCGTTTGAGGTCATCATTATCACTCACCCCTACAACCACATCTGAGACAAGGACCCCCTCACCTTCCGCAGGCTGAGGCGCAAAATGGAGCGTAATCTTACCACTAGCGTCTACAGTCGCACTTGTAACGGCGTCTCCTGTAGGCCTCACCGTGAGTTTACTATTATCTTGAGTAGAGGAAGTCTGATTGGGAAAGTAGCGGGCGTTGAAGGTAGCCTCACGCTCATCATTGGTAAGAGAAAAGTACGTTCTATCAACCTCCAAGCGACCTTTGCCATCAGAGAAAGAGGGAAACATCTGTACCTCGTCCGAGAGAGCGATATTGTTGGCAGCTGCTCCGGCAAGAGCCAGCTCGGGGGTGGCATACCCCTTTACACGCACATCCTTGATCGTAACTTTGAAATAATGATTACGCAGGAGGTGGTGGCGCTTAGTCTTGTCATTCTTATCAACAAGGTCTATCTTGTAGTACGAAAAATCGGCATCATTTCCAAATTTTGCCTTTAGGATGAGACAGGGTACAGATGGAGAGAGGGTGTTATCTCGCTCATACACGTAGAAAGGGCTTACCCCATCCGTAGCGTGCCAAGGCTTATTGTTGGCAAAAGGAACTCCTGCAGGCTCTGTGGGGATAGTAACCGGTCTCTTAAAGGCCTGGTCCCGATTGGGGGCAGAGGGATCGAAAGGTGCCAATGTACCTTCTGCCAGCGTATTGTAGATACTATAGGTAGCCTCTTTGATGGCATCCGTATCCACAATTAGATTGCACTTTGTCATATTACGAAGAAGCAGAATGGCTCCCAAATCGGAATTCTTCTGTACGCTATCATACTTCTTGCGCGCCCACATGGGGATGGTGGTGTGGGCAGCAGCCTTGAAGGAGGGAAGCATCTGCATTTCGTCCCGCCCTATCCATTCACTCTCATTCGTAAGAGATGCATTAGCGACAAAATGGATGATACGAGGTTCTGCACAAGGTGTAATAGAGGCAGTGTATGCTCTCGTTGAGCCTTGCGAGGTAAGCGTAGCCGTTGCTTTTTCCACAAAGTGACCATCGCGGTCGAAGACCCACAACTCAAGGTTACTGATGCCACTCTCGTCTAGCCCTCCCTCTCGTGCTATCGAGAAGTCGGGCATATCTATAGAGAAGTGTACCTGCTCCTTACCTGTGGGAGAGGGCAACTCTTTGGAGGCACATGCCGAGAGTGCCAGTAGAGCTACTAGGTATAAAAGTATTTGTTTCATTGCCTTGATCTCTAAATCGTATTATCTTTTACATCACGGACGCAGCGTATATGAGCCCTATCAGAAGAGGATCCTCTAGACTCGGGACGGGCCATCAACTTTGCACCATTCGCTGAATAAGAGTCCCAATAATATCTCCCCGTCATAATTCGTTTTACGGCACTCTTGGTGTCATTCTGCAATTGATCAATCAATTCAATCTCGGCCTCTGTCGGGAGCCTCCAGCCTTTGACTTCCTCAGTAACGCCATCTTTATCTCGATACTCTACATAAGTCGCACAATTGTAAGTTGCACTCTTTCTATTTTCAGTATCTATTTGCGGCTTTCCTGAATAGAAGAAAGTAAATCTATAGTAAGGCCAGGTGAAAGTTGCCCCCAACTGAGACGCCAACTCAAACGAAGGAGATACCATCCTGGAGGTTTCCAGGTCATCCTTAGTAAGATCATGGGACTCTTTGTAGGTATTCCTTTCGTAGAATTTTACCGATTCCATAGGAGGGAACCCGAGTATCATATTCTCCGGAGGGACTAGGATACGAATGTGATACATTGCTTTATTGTGGAGGTGAGGTGGCAAATTTCCATCGGGATTGAGGCTAGAGCTTGTACCCATGGTATGGATTATAAAACTTGAGGGAACTTGTGTTACCTTCACCTTTTCGACGAGACCGGAAACCCCATTTGTTACTTCAAACTCTATATACTTAGGGATATTATTCTCTGGGATAGAGGAGCTAATGGAAATTGAATTGGCATCACTGGTAATGGTAGGATACTCCGACTGCCCACTTCCGTAGGAGATCGTCTGTAGTACCCCCTTATCATCTACATAAGTCGCATACACCTTTTTGATATTGATAGTGATGGGGTGCTTTGACGACTGATAAGGAAGACTATACTGAGTCGCATTCTTCATCTCCACATCATGCTCAGCAACAACGAGGAACTGGGTTGCGGGTAGACCGTAGGAGTCTTCGTGCTTGCTCCACTCTTCTATCGAGATAGCCCCTGTTACAAGTTCCGGATTTTCGGGGGAGGGAGAGCCAATAATTTCTATTCGGAGAGATAGCTCATAGAGTTTATTGGACTGTAGGGATTTTTGCTGAGGTTCCAAAGGCACTTTGTAGTGGTAGTCCTTAGCCATATTGTCGCTTTCACCCACCTTCTTCATCTTAATCTGCACCAAGAACTCGGGGCGCCGGTCTAAAGCTGTAGACGAAGCCCACTCATTGTAATACGAATAGAAGTGTGCGGATTTTTTTCCTCCGGCGGTGACTTCAGTTACAGACCGATAGTCTGTTGTTTTGTATTCAGCAGTAGGGAGATTCTCCGCAGTTGCCAAATACCCCCGATCTGCATAGTTGCGGAGCTTGACTTGGGCATCCCCCACTTGCACGTAGCCGGCAACGTCTACAGTGGGTTGGAGTACTCGTACCTTGGCAGCCACGCGCTTGAGACCAATAGAACCCAAGTTTCGACCAGCTTGAGTGGCCATGTCAATCTTCTTATTAGTCGCACTCCCAATCATCACAAAGCTAGCGGGAGCCGTGGCATTAAGCTCATCTGCAACCACCTCCTTGAGTAGAGCGGCTTCGGTGGCAGGTGCTACAAAAGAGGCTTTGTTGCACACAACGTACACGTTGATGCCATTAACGCCATTGAGTTGCGCCTTCTTATCATCGGGCACCGGTATGATGTAATGACGCCCTGGGGTGGTAATACTTCCATTTGGAGTGATCCCTCCTTGTCCGCTCTCTTTACTTTGCCAAAAGAGTTGCCCACCTTTGTAGAAAAGGACGGTAATGGAAGATACGGTATTCTCGTTGTAAGCATCTTCTCCCACCTCTGTAGCGCGAAGGTCTGTTGGTGAGACTTGCAATTGAAGCAGCAAAGAGTTTTTTCCAACATGAGCCCCTCCATCGCCAAGAGACTCTCTAGTACACCCTACGCTTGCAAAGAAAAGAACAATTGTAGTAAGGACAAAAGGGAATATATATTTACGGATCATCATTTCGAGTAGTAGCTAAAATTTAGATTTCTGTATAATCTCAATGCGGGTAAGGCGTAACCCGCCCTCTTTTTTGAGCACGACTTCCTTACCATCCACTGTAAAGTAAAGCTCAGTCTTACGGGGCTTATTGCCAGGGACTTTCAAAGGGACAATTGTAACCGTATAGTCCCTGTCTACATTTGTATCTCCCGAGGTATCCCCCTGAAGAGCAAACTCCAAACCATTGGTAAGAGTAGCCTTCCAGTGACTTCCTTCCGTAGCTTTAATACGGATTGTTACAGAGAAAGGATGCTCTTTGGATGTGTAATTAGGGCCGGGGAATACACTACCAGGTTCCAGCTTGCCCTGCTGTGGCTCCAAGATTTTATGCTCTAACTCTTCCACCTCCCAAGGCAAAACTTCGGTAGTAAGCATCAAGAAGGGAGACTCTCCCACCTTGGTAATATCCCCTTTAAGCATGTAGTGATGGTTACGCTTTATTGAGTAATGATGATCGGCAGAGCTGTTTTTGTCATTGACATAAGCGTAATAATTGCTGGCAATGCCATTGTACAACGCTTCAATCATAAGGATAGGAGCACGGCCTGTAGAGTCTACCGACGAACCTAAGTTCTCGTAGACATAGAGAGGCTCCTCCTCTTTAATATAGGGTTTGTATTCAGTATCATTATTGACAAGTGCCATCGTTTCCACCTTGGTCCATTCCCAAGGAGTACCTAACGGAAAGGCGGTGCTACGAGGGATAAGAGGCTCCGTTTTTGCCAATCGGTTGATAAGAACTTTTCGGATCTGCACTTGATCTGTACTCAATGCAGAGTGGTGCTTGAGAGAAAGTGTGACCTTGGCAACGATACGCCGGAGTGGGACTACAGCTTGTACAGACTGATCGGGTCGAAGGGTTGCCTCAGCCTCGCCTGTAAAGACAAGGGGCAACACGGCAGAAGCGGACAGCTCGTCCGACAATACCTTCTTGAGCTCTCGCTCAAAAACGATGGTCGAAAGACGTGTACCGAGGGCGTCGCTTTCGTTTGCCACAACGTATATCTTACGAAGACCGGCGTGGGCAACTAGAGAAAATGGATTGGTGAATGCACTTGTATTGGCAATAAAAAGCTGCTGTACGTCGAGCCCTTCTCCTTTGAAGACAAGAATACGCACTTTGGTAATCTCCTGATCTCCTGCGAAAAGGGAGCCGCCCCGAAGACGAGTCTCCGGCAACGACAAATTAATGGTAGCCTCTTGGTCTTCGGCAACATTAAGTTCCCCCTTTCGGGCACAAGAGGCGATCAGTACTGTGACGAACAACAACAGAACCTTCAAGAAGGCTATAGGGCTATTTAGTTTCATCTTTTAGATTTTGTTTCTTGCATGGGTTTTCGCATCCTATACAACGGGGTGACTAATAAGTTGCAAATTGATGTACAACATCCCAAGGGGTAACTACCACTAAAGTATTGAGTGAAGACGAACGCATATCAATTAGGATATTGAGCATTCGCCCTACCTCTGGGACGAACTTCTTACCATCACTGCTCTCCGTAAAGGAGAGTTGCTTCTTGCCATTGGCGTAAAGAAAGAGCACCAATGGAGCAGCATTTAAAGTTGGGAATATGCGGAAAGGAGCAACAATTAGGTTGCCATTCCCTTCTATCACGCCCTTAGGACGATAAGATACAGGTTGCCCTCCCAATTGTTGGTGGGAGATATAGGTATCGGGGGTAGTCCCCAATGTGATGGCATCTGCAATAGTCTGAGAGGCGCGCAGCGGAGAAGTCTTAAGATGTTCTGCCCAAGATTTGTACCCAAGGACAGTGACGGTAACCTCTGCTGTGCGGCGTGATATCTCTACTGTGATGGTACTATTTTTCTTATTAAGGTCGTACTCCATCTCGTGCTCTATGCTGCCGGCAAATAGGTCTGTGGGGGATTGGGCTATACCATCTTGAGATAGAAGACGTACATACAAGTCGCTCAAACGAGTGATCGAGGAGAATTGTTTTCGATCATCTTCTGAGGGGTTACCCCAAGCCACACAAGTTATCTTCGACGCGCCTTTCGGCTCCACAAAAACGGGCTTTTGGGCAACGATTTGCGCAGCATTCAATTCTTTAGTCTGGAGGCAATTGCCTGCCTCATCGAAAAAGAATAGCACAACACTCTGCACTGCCCCGCCAGAGGTTATATCCTTGTTATCTGCATCAATAGCTTTCACCTTGAGGAAAAAGGGACGAGGACATTCTGAGAGATCGTCGTATATACAACCTGTCAACAAGAAAGCCACACCCCAAAAGAGACTCAAGAAAGTCAGTAATAATTTCTTTGTGTTGCGCATACTATTGTTTTACAAATAAAGGGAGCTATCAAAGGAGCTCTCTATCTTATAAAAGGCTGGGGAAGAGAAGAGGTGGCATATACCCCTCTTCTCTCTCCCGTAGGTAATCAGAATATCTCTTTCTTACCAAGTAGCATTTTGAGTAATGATAACCCAATCAACGATCTTACATAGAACGTCGAGGTTAGCTTTTTCGTCGGTCTTATCTTCAGGCTTATTCGTACCAGGACCTGTAATCGTTAGCACCACGTTGTACTTTGTATTACGAACGATTTTGTCTCGTTCAGTCCCACCATTGTAAGAATAGTTGTTAGATGTTGCATTGATGATTACAGGGTAGTAAGTAGTAGCATCTGTTTCAGAAACGATCCATCCTGCTGCAAAAGCCTTCGCCATTTGTTCGGGGGTCAACGGATCATTATTCTTCTGTACGAGAGTCCCCTTGAGACAGAGGATCGTAGGATGCTCTTTACTTGCATTTTCTAGCACATAGAACCCCTTCTTCATGTCAGAATCTTTGATATCTGCTTGGCTAATAGCAGTCTTGAGCCAAGCAGCCTCAGTGTAGTTGGCAGGTGTTAGGGAACCAGAAGTAACGTGTACACCATATAGGTAATCTTGGTTTGCAACATTGTAAAGGCTTGAACCAAAGATCATGGAGTTCTTCTTAGCAATCAAAGCGAATACCATGCCATCGTCAAACTTCACATTATAGTCCTTATACTCGGGCTTAAAGGTAACTTTTACACCTTCGAATGCGATGGCAGCATGCACACGCTTAATCTGAAGAGGAGCCCCCACAGAGATATGCTCATCAGCAGGATTACCTACACTATTGGCATAACCATAATAGTTTTTTCCTGCTTTGAGGGTGATAGAAGTAAACTCAGAAGTCATAAGAAGCTTGTTGTGCGTCTCATCATCTTTTGCCAATTCATAAGTAAGTTTCTCTAGTTCTTTCTTCGTTTTCCCCACAAGGTCCATAGAGGCGGGAACATTAGCTAGCACAACCAAGGTGCGCTCTCCGGCACTACACTCGATATCCTTCACCTCAGGAGCCCCAGCTTCCCCAACTTTGATTGCTTCTTGTACATCACCCTTGTAGATAATAGCAGTAAGCTTCTCAATGTGCTTTTCTCCATCTTCATCGCCATAAGCACGCATCCCAGAGGCATTACCTGCCACTACAATACTAACTTTGGCATTACCTTTTTCCTTGGGCTCTGCCTCTTTGTTACTTTTACAGCCAACAGCCAAGAGGGCAAGAGAAACCAAGCCTGTCATTAAAACTTTTGCTTTCATTTGAACCATACTTTATATTATTACATTAAACTTATATGTGCGCTATGACTCTTTATCTCATATCTAGCATTCCCCGCAGAAAAATAGGGCACTTCAGAGCAGTGATAGGAAAGGGATATCCCTCGCATAGAAAGCTCAAAGAACATCTTATCCCTTTTCGGTAGAGGCCCCGATAGTTATTCCGCTCTCGCTATCCTCCGTCATGTATACTCAATGCATTCCCGTCTTCATTCTTTTTTCGTTTTGATGACGGTGCAAAACTAAAAAAGAGGAATTCGGGGGACGTGTCATATCTGAAAAAAAGTGTCTCATAAGTGTCTCATATTTGCAAGATACTCTAAATCAAATAAATATGAATGAGGAAAAAGTTGTCACCTCAGCTCTTTTTCCTCTTGAGAGTTACTTCCCTATCTTCTTTTCTTTGGAGATGACCTTGTATTCCGATGGTGACATGCTGTAGTAGGATCGGAAGCAGCGGTTGAAGGTGGAGCGAAAGTTGAAGCCCTATTGGTATTCCACCTCGTTGATATTTAGGTTGGGATTTTCTGTCAGTCAGGAGAGCGCTAACTGCGCAAAGTTTGCTGCAGGATTTTGGTTTATTACTCCTATCTGAACAATCCACCGCAATTTCATCGGATGATTTATTGAGCGATTGAACAGATTCTACAAACGGACTTTCAAGAAGCGAGGAGCACTCCCCTCGACCGAGACAGTAGTGTTTTTAATGGGAAGAGTAGCGAGGAAGAAAACCCAATCTCCTATGCAAGATCGCTGCCTCTTTTCAAGGATTGGGATGCTCTCAGAGTGTTCAAAAAAATAATATCTAAAGGAAAAGTAATGACAAAGAACTCCATGCTAGGATACTACCCTTACACACTTTTCCAGACACTACCTGTTCCCCTAGCAGCAAGAGGCAAGAAAGGGAGACCGCAGGGGGGGGGCGGGAACTCTCTCCACCGCCCCACGTCTAGTATCCGAGAGGAAAAAAGAACCCCGCGGCAGGGTCACTAGGAGCCTCTGCCGCAGGGCAATCAAGAATATAAATTATGGGGAAAAGAACTTATCGGCGAGAGCAAGAGAGGGCGGACATATCTACTAAGATGTTCGTCTCATCCACCTGCCCGATACCAATAAATCTTCCTAAAGAGCCGAAAAGAGCGACTACTTACGGAGGTAGGGGAACATGCGACGAGCAGCCTCTTCTAGCTCCTCACGGAAGTCGGGGTGCGCTATGGAAATAAGAGCAAGAGCACGCTCCGCCACCGTCTTACCACGCAAACGCGCGATACCAAACTCCGTTACGATGTAATCGACTTCGTTGCGCCCTGTTGTTACTACAGAGCCCTCTTTGAGGACGGGAACAATGCGTGACAATTCGCCTCCGCGCGCTGTTGAGGGCATGGCTATAATGCTGATACCTCCCTTAGAACGCTTGGCTCCGCGAAGAAAGTCCACCTGCCCTCCCGATCCACTGAATAGAGAATAGCCAATGCTCTCCGCTGTAAGTTGCCCCGTAAGATCCACTTCGATACAAGAATTGATGGAGACGATATTATCGTTTTCACCAATAACATAGGGGTCGTTGGTGTAATCCACCGGATACATGGCAACGTCTTCGTTCCCTTGAAGGAACTTGTACAACTCTTGAGAACCAAAGGTAAAGGCAGAGACCACCTTGCCGGGCAAGAGCGTTTTTGCCTTACCATTGATAATGCCCTTCTGCATGAGTTTCATCACCCCATCGGTAAACATCTCGGTATGGATACCCAAGTCTTTGCGGTCGTGCAGGTTGTTGAGAACGGCATCGGGGATAGCCCCAATACCAAGCTGTAGGGTAGCTCCATCGCCAATAAGAGAGGCGCAATACTCCCCAATCTTAGCCTCTACGGGGCCAACGGCTCCCCCGGGCACTGTTACGAGAGGCGCATCTTCTTCGATAATATAATCGAGACGCTCTACGGGTACTGCGGTATCTCCGCCCAAGAAAGGCATCTGTTTATTAAGAATCCCCACTACCACCTGTGCCTTATCTACGGCAGCACGAGAGTAGTCGCACGATACCCCCAGAGAGCAAACGCCCTCAGCATTGGGGCGAGAGAGCTGTACTACAGCTACGTCCACGGGGTAGAAACCCTCTTTGAGCAGAGCCGGCACCTCATGGAAGTGACAGGGCAAGAAGTCGAGCAGGCCCTCTTTGTAGGCAGTACGCGATTGCTTGTCCATAAAGTTGATCATGGGGTGTACCTTCTCTTTCATCTCGGGCAAGAGATAGAGAGCCTTCCCGAAGTAAAGTACGTGGAAGAGATTGATATGGGGCATGGTTTCGCGCTGTGCGTACATGGCCTCTATGTAGAGATCTACATGGGCTGCCCCACTCCCAATTACTACGTTTGCGCCCTCAAAAAGCGAGCGGCGCACTGCCTCTTCGGCAGAAACAAGATGTTCTTTGTAATGGTTTTGCCAATTCATATCGTTAAGAAATGGATTTATTTCGTTGTAATAAGCACGTTTGCTCCGGGCATTCCCTCGGCAATATAGCGTTCGAATTCCTCTTTACTTTTGGTGGTAAAGTAGCTGCGATCGCATATCGCAAGGAAGGTCAAAGGCTCTCTATCTAGCACCCAACCGAGCAATTCTTCCATAGAGGGGTCGTTGGGTAGAGCGTAGTACTCTTCGTAAGAGAGCTTGAGGAAGGCGGTATGAAGCCCCACGCCACGCCGATCGACAAGGTAACCTCCATCCAAAAGTAGAGGTGTGAGAAAAGCCCCGGGTCTTCCCAAATCGTAGCGAGAGGGGTAACTAACAACGGTAGAGCCATCGGCGGATAGCTGAATAGGTACCAACTCGCGATAGTCTCCGCGGGTCTTGTAAATAACAATAGGGGCTTGGGCAGCCACGATAGGGCGTCCGGCACCGATTCTGTCCGGCACAACCTGTCCGGAGGTATTGTTATCCCCTGCCTCTACCGGCATTCCAACGTAGATAGACGAGGGTAACTCAGATTCCTTTTGATTCATCTCTTGCTTTTTCTTTGTCGAACAAGCCCCTAGCAAGGTCACTCCCAAGAGGAGAGCTACCATCGGGAGCAATAGATTCTTTTTATTTTTCATACGAATGGTGGATACAAATTTGAGTAGAGATTATTGTTGATTCGAAGGGAAATTGGCACTGCGACGCACCTCATAGGCCGCCTTTGCCCCTTGAGGGGTTGCTACAATCAGGAGGTACTCCACGGAGGGGATAGCGCGGAGCATTTTCTCGGCACGCTCTGTCCCCAAAGCCATAGCCGCAGTAGCCAAAGCATCGGCGCGGTAGCAATCGGGATGCAGGATGGTGGCACTCAGCACATCCGTCTCGGCAGGTCGCCCTGTGTGCGGGTCTATGGTGTGGGCATAGAGAGTGCCATCTTCGCGCACTTTGAAGTTGCGGTAATTTCCCGAAGTAGCCACTCCGCCTCGCTCTCCCGGTAGGTCTATGATCACTTCATACTCCTCGTAATGCTCCAAACCTGTGCTATCGAGGATGGGTTTATTGAGGCCAATGCGCCAGGGTTTCCCCTCGGGATTCACACCGCCATAGGCGATCTCACCTCCAATCTCTATCATATAATCTCGGATTCCTTTGGCACGAAGAGCACGAGCTACGTAGTCAGATGCCATCCCTTTGGCAATGGAAGAGAAATCGATTTGCATCCTAGGGTCTGCCTTCTTAAGCGTATCTCCACGCAGCGTTACCTTGTCATAACCGACAAAGGAGAGGATACTATCGATGGCAGAAGCCGGTACCTCACCGCCCTTCCAAGGCGAAGGAGAGAAGCCAAAGCCCCACGCATTGACAAGGGGCGCCACCGTTACATCATAAAATCCGCCCGAGAGGCGACCATACTCCTGGGCGGCCGTCAGCAGCTCCACAAAGCCCTCGTTGACAAGCTCCGTGCGATTGTTGTTAATGGCATAGAGCAAGGAGGTCGAGTCGAAAGGGTTGGCGGTATAGTTTAGCTCCTGTAAAGCCTGTTCCACCTCAAGGTGTGCCGAGGAGTCGGCTGCGTACTTCATGTGGTAGAGTGTATGAAAGACCTCGCCCATCTCACTGATGTAGGCAGGGCGAGAAGGCTTACAAGCTTGTAATTGCAGTAGTAAAAGAAGCCCCAAGAAGGGCGAAAAACGCAAAAGATTAGCTTTCATTCCTTACCAATTTCTTCCCTTATATTGTATTCGTTGCGGTTACTATATTGCCGGCTTAGCAGCTCTCCCAAAAAGCCGGCGCAGAAGAGTTGTGTACCAATAATCATGGCAGCCAAGGCAATGTAAAAGTAGACTCTATCGGTCACGAGAGGTGCCGGAATCCCCCGCGAGAGGGCTACAAACTTGGTCACAAGCACCACAATGAGAGCAATCATCCCGATTAAGAAAACCAAGCTCCCCCAGAAACCAAAAAAGTGCATCGGCTTACGACCAAAACGAGAAGTAAACCAAAGGGTAAGCAGGTCTAGGTAGCCATTGAAATAGCGATCCCAGCCGAACTTAGATACCCCGTACTTGCGTTTCGTATGCACCACGGGCTTCTCCGTAATACGTGTAAAGCCGGCATTTTTCGCCAAATAGGGGATATAGCGGTGCATATCGTTGTAGAGCTCGATACTTTTTACCACCTCGTGGCGGTAAGCCTTGAGCCCACAATTGAAGTCGTGCAGGTTGCGAATCCCCGAAACGCACCGTGCCGTGGCATTGAACAACTTGCTGGGGAGGTTTTTGCTCAGCACCGGGTCGTACCGTTTTTTCTTCCATCCGCTGACCAAGTCGTACCCCTCCTCGGTGATGAGGCGGCACATCTCGGGCAGCTCCTCGGGCTGGTCTTGCAAATCGGCATCGAGGGTACACACAATCCGTCCGCGCGCTCGGGCAAAACCGCATTGCAAGCCGGGCGACTTTCCATAGTTGCGAGCAAAGCGAAGCGCACGCACCTCGAGGTATTCCGCCGCAAGACACTCAATCTCGCGCCATGAGCCATCAGTGCTACCATCATCCACAAAAATCACTTCGTAGCTGTAGTGAGCAGAAATCATCGCTTGGCGGATGCGGCTATGCAACTCGCGGAGCGACTCCTCTTCGTTGTAGAGAGGAATGACCAAAGAGACCTCTACAGGATATTCCTTATCAGGCATAGAATGGTACAAAAAGCTGCCCACTCTCCTAGAGCCTATTGTCTCCCAAAGAAAAAAAACGGGAGACGAACCTCGGAGGTGGGCAAATGGATTATTCTTTTAGAAATCTAGTGGGTCTGATACCGGCATTGTAGTGGGTTTAGGAGTTGCAGGAGGCACGTTCTTTACCTCCTTAACAAGGGGAGCCAAGGGACCTTTTGCCCCACCGGCAATATCTTTGATACCCCCAATGGCAGAGAGGATGCCCGTAGCCTCGAAGGGGAGGTAGACAACCTTGTCGCTCTTGCTGGTACCCATCGTTCCCAAAACTTCGAGATAACGCATGGCTATGAGGTACTGAGCGGGGTCTGCTCCGGAGGCACCTACGGCATTCGTAATACGGCGAATGGCTTCGGCTTCTCCCTCAGCACGGAGTATCTTTGCCTGCTTTTCTGCCTCGGCAGCAAGTATCTCGGCTTGGCGAGCCCCCTCAGCATGGTTGATAGACTCCTGCATCTTACCTTCCGACTCGCGTATAACCGCTTCTTTTTGCCCCTCGGCTGTGAGGATTTGGGCACGCTTATCACGCTCGGCACGCATCTGTTTCTCCATGGCATCGCGGATGTCTCGGGGAGGATTGATATCCTGCAACTCTACACGATTGACCTTAACGCCCCACTTGTTGGTGGCCTCATCGAGAATATCGCGCAACTTACTATTGATCGTATCTCGGCTGGTAAGAGTCTCGTCGAGGTCCATTTCTCCGATAACATTACGCAAACTTGTCTGCGTAAGCATCTCAATAGCCACAGGCAAATTGCTAATCTCATACATAGCTCGCATGGGATCTACAATTTGGAAGTAGAGTATGGCATTGATCTCTGTTACCACATTGTCGCGTGTAATCACACTCTGACGGGCAAAGTCGTATACGGTCTCTCGCAAATCGATATGGGTGATGCTGCTAAAGCGTACTACGGGAGTACCCTTAGAGCTTTGTAGCGTATAACGCCAAGTCATCGGGCGCGCCTTGTCTATAAAAGGCATGATGATATTAACCCCCGAAGAGAGCGTTTTGTGATAGCGACCTAGTCGCTCAATAATCACCGTTTCACTCTGCTGGACAATAGTAAGCCCCTTAGAGATGAAGAAAATAACGAGCAATAAAATAGCTCCTACTACTATAAGCGTACTACTCATATATGTGTGTATTTTAGGATATGAAACTAACTCTCGAAAGGTTCTACGACAAGTACAATACTATCGTAGCTCACCACCTTTACAAAAACATCTTGGGGAATCTCTAGATCTTCGGCGAGCACCACCGCAGGCCACTCGTCTCCATCAATAGCAACGCGCCCTCCTTGCCGAGAAGAAACCACTCGCACCACTCTTGCCTTTTTGCCGATAAGCGCATCCATCCCCGTAGTAGGGGTTTTCTTGTTCTTGGATAGTCTCTGGAGCAAAGGACGCAACAGAAAAAGCGCCAGCAAGCTACCCAACGCAAAGACAAGCACCTGCCAAACAATCCCCAACCCCAGCAAGGCCGGGATACACGCCACCAAAGCACCGGCTCCAAAGCAAGCCAATACAAAGCCGGGAGTAATGATCTCGGCTGCAAAAAGCAGGATAGAGGCTATAAGCCAAATAAGTGCAGCATTCATTGTTATCTCCTATTTGTGTTCTAGCTTCTTGGGCTGCGCTCCTTGGCGATCGCCCTCGTAGCGGAAAAATATCCAAAAAAGAATCGTGATTACAAGAGCGTAAGCAGCAAAGAAATACCAGCTGGTAGCCCACCCTTCGAGACGTGCTACGGCATCGTGCTCACTCTCCACAAAATAATTAACGACCCACTGCGCCCCCAACGTGCCGATGGTGGCTCCAATACCATTAGTCATGAGTATAAAAAGACCCTGTGCGCTCGATCGCATACTGCTATCCGTCTCACGATCGACAAAGAGAGAGCCGGATACGTTGAAGAAGTCGAATGCCATCCCGTAGACAATCATGCTGAGGACGAAAAGCCAGAGCCCTCCGCTTGGATTCCCGGCACCGAGGAGCGAGAAACGAAGCACCCAACAAATCATGGCAATCAGCATAACTCGCTTGATACCGAGGCGACGAAGGAGGAACGGAATGAGCAGAATACAAAGAGTTTCGGAGATCTGAGAGAGAGAAATAAGCATATTAGAATGCTTTACCCCGAAGGCCTCAGCATACTCCGGCAGCTCTCCAAAGGCTCCGAGATAGGGGTTGGCAAAACCATTGGTGATCTGCAAATTAATCCCGAGTAGCATCGAAAAGAGGAAGAAAAGCGCCATCTTAGGCTCACGGAAGAGCGTGAAAGCCTTGAGACCAAAAGCCTCGGACAAACTTTTCTTCTCGCCTCGAGGAGCTGTAGGGCAGTGGGGCAAGAAGAAAGAATAGAGGAAAAAGAGAATCCCTATCCCTCCCGAGAGGAGGAACTGCAGGGGCGTCTCCTGAAAGCCCAGGGCGTCCACCGCAAGCATACTCACGATAAATCCGATGGTACCAAAGATACGAATGGGAGGGAATGCCTTCACAATATCTTCGCCGGCCTGCTCCAAACCGGAATAAGCCACCGAGTTGCTCAGAGCCAACGTAGGCATATAAAAGGCAACACTGAGCGTATAAAGAGGGAAAAGTGCAGAAAAAGTAGGAGCATCCCCCAGCGATTGTGCTACATAAGAGAGGGCGATCATGGCACCACCGGCGATGACATGACAGAGCCCCAATAGGCGTTGGGCAGGGATCCAGCGGTCTGCAACAATCCCCATAAGTGCCGGCATAAAGATGGAGACAATACCTTGGATGGAATAAAAAATACCGATTTTATCCCCCAAGCCATGCGTACCCAAATAACGCCCCATAGAGATAAGATAAGCCCCCCAAACGGCAAATTGGAGGAAATTCATAACGATAAGTTTGAGGCGAAGGTTTACGTTTTTCATCGTGCTCTATCTCTTGTTTTTGTCAAGTGCTACTCTCTTTTGTATTCAAACTCCATCTCTCGATGCGAAGCAATACCCCTCTAAAAATACGAGTCTCCCATCGACACCCAAAACGGCAATCGAGGGAAGACTCGTCAAAGAGGTGGTTTACTCATAGGTCGTATGGATAATCCCCAAACGTATCTTGCTCTTATCTAACTTAATACGCACCCCGGAAGGGAATAAGTAATGCGCTACCCCTGTAACGCTAGAGGACGAAGAGCCTGCTTTCCCTCCCTCTAGGCTTACAGGCACAAGTAGCAAGCGAAGGGGTTCCTTTATCTCTATAGAAGAAGCTGTCTCCGACTTATGATTCAAAACATGTCGGGTAATCAACTTACTGATGTTACTGAAATTGTACTGCCTAGACAAGACGCTGTACTCCGACGACAAGAAAGCAATATCGGGTTGTGTGAGGTGCGATTGCCCTGTTTCGAAGAAGTTCTTTACCGAGTCCGCAGGTAGCAGCAAAAGATACTTCGGCGGCTGCAACACGGTACGCCCATGGGCAGGGATGTCTACAGGGAGGGTCAATTTGGCTTCATTAAAAAGCCTCTTGGTCTTTTGGTTCCAGCCGGACTTCACCACCTTATTGAGGTCTTCTGTAGTGAGCGTAAGCTCCGTTGCCAACCCCAATGGCGAGGTAATGAAACTATATGTGCTGTTGGGCTTCAAGAGCTCATCCCTATTGGCATGATCGAATTGCTGCGAGAGATAGAGCTGATTGGTATTGGCAAAGCGATACGAAGCTCGCTTGTGGTGTATGGAATCTGCCTTACCATCTGCCGTTTTGCCCTTAGCCGTATACGTATAGTAGATAAGCAATGCCGTACTATAAACGCTAAGCATGCAGCCCGACCCCGTAGAGGCTTCCACATAAATCCCCCTCAAGAGGTTTTCTTCAAAGGCTTTCTGATTGTCGAAATACTCGGGATGCTGTACAGAGGCATCGTAGAAACGCTGACCAATCTCCCTATCCACAGGGATATAGGCGTAATGATCTCCTATCTTATTTCCTGCCTTGTAGCTCCCACTACCCAGACGTTTAGCCCCTTCGAGATAGGGTTGAATGTTTCCGGAGTAGTGACTATCCGGGAGGGGCTTTGTAACCTCATAAATAGAGGCCTTTGCCCACAAAGTGCTATCGCCTGCCCACGAGGAGTAACTAATCTCTACTAGGACGGAGTCTATTTTCTTACCCTCAGGCTCATGTGCAAACTTGAAGCCCGGAGCATGACGCAAGCGCGTAATATACGACGAACGCAAGTCCCCAAAAAGAGGATCGCTAAGCTGCCCCAAAAGCGTATAAGTGGAGCGTGAGTAGATACTCGGCACCTCCACCGTTTGAGCACTTAGTAGAAATGTATCTGCCTTTGCCGTAAGCGCTTCATCTTTCGGCTGTGTAGTAAAACCCACTTTGGAGGCATTGTCGTTGCAACCCGCAAAGACAGAAGCTCCGATGGCGAAAGCTGCCAAGGCAGCCCAGAATGATTGTTTTATTATCCTCATCTATATAATAGATAACTGACCTACTCCCCTACCACACTTTCTCCCACAGCGGAGAGGACGAAACAGAGAGAGAGGGTACTATTTCGGCTGCTAAGATAAGATATTTCTTACTGCAAAAGGCTATTATAGAATTGGCGATAATCATCGGCCTGCTCTTTCTGCATGCCGGGATATGACAAGATAGGCTTACCGAGCTGCTTTGCATACTTGGCAGAGGCCCATTTCCCGGCCTCTTCTGCAGGCAATATCACACCATCGCTATAATTTATCGCAATGCGGCGGAGAGCTTCGGGGTCGTAGGCTCCTTGTAGCGGAGCCACCCAATCGTCTTTGAGATTATCGAACGCCAATATATCAAAAAGCTTCTCTGTAATATCTCCTGTTACCTCTGTATCAAAGGGCGTGTAAACCACTTTAGCCTTGCCAATATCGGGGTCGTCTTTGTAGAGCGTGTGCAGATACAAGGGGGCAAGAGCGGCAAACCACCCCGTACAATGGATGATATCGGGGATCCAGCGCAATCTCTTGATAGCCTCAAATACCCCTCGGAAGAAGAATATAGAGCGCTCTGCGGTGTCGTTGCCATACTTTTCCTCTATCCCAAACTGGCTCTTACGTTGGAAAAACTCCTTGTTATCTATGAAGTAAACTTGGATGCGAGTTTGAGGTACCGATGCCACCTTGATGAGTAACTGACAGTCTGTATCGTTGACAATGATATTGATACCCGAAAGACGAATCACCTCATGCAACTGATGGCGACGCTCATTAATCGTTCCATACTTAGGCATAAAAACGCGCACATCATCCCCTGCTTCTTGCACGATTTGGGGGAGCAAGCGAGCAAAAGATCCCATTGGGGTTTCGTCTAAGTAAGGGGTAATCTCCTGAGCTATGTAGAGTATTTTTTTCTGTTCCATAAGCTATAGGCTCATCTGATTTATTGCAAAGATACGAAAAACCTACGTGGAAAACTTTGCCCCTCTAGGGGAGCTTTTAGCCTCTAGGATGCTAAACGGCAAGCCACACCTCCGCTTATGCGTATTCAAGCCTCGCTCTCTTTCCTTCCCCTTTAAGCAAGAAAAAGGGTGCAGGGAGGCTCTTTTTGCCTCACACTGCACCCTCAGAGATTTATATATTACTAGGTTACTCTTTCGGCTCAGGTCTAGTAGCAATAAAGGCTTTTATAAGCATGAAAATGCAAGCAAATACCATCAGAACAGGTACTGCAACCCAGAACGCACGTGTGGAATAAGACAAGCACACGAACGCCCCGGCAAAGGCCAACACATAGACAAAAAACAGGTCTCTCCAACGAGGGAGAATCACCTCTTTCTTCCTTTTCTTATCAATGAGAGCAAAGAACCTTACTACCAAGAACATGAATATAGGAATCGTGGAGAGCCCCACCACTATCGCCATTAGGTTTGGCACGCCTTCTGCGGAGTCTTTGTACCATAAACCGATAAAGAGGGCAATAAGGAGATAGGGTACAAATGTCCAAGTGTGCAGCTCGTAATTAATTTTCTTCTGTGCCATAACTATATTCTTTTATTCTATTTGCCTTTCTTTTGCCCCTGACTATTGCCACTCGAGCCACTCGAGCCACTCGACGAAGAAATTTCTGTTGTAGCCTTGCCTCCAGGATTCTTTCCACCTTCCTCACCAGAGGCTGCCTCCAATGATGCTCCAACTGCTTCAACAAGAAGAGTCCCCATCCCTAGCTCAAAAGCCAATTTGGATGCACCAGGACCTGCTCCGGCCCCCCCGGCAGCAGCCCCGACAATCCCCCCAACTACAGCACCTGCGACTGTAGCTGCCGCCACGTGAGAAGGCTTAGGGCCTTCGGCATCAGCTTTAGCAAGTTCCTTTACTTTTTCCCATAAGTCAGACCAACCACCATCCCTCAAAGAAGAAGAGCGAAGATCTCCCTCTGGAAGAACCCACTTCCCATAATTATCCGTCCAATAGGAAAAAGAATCTTCGTATATTGACAACCTCATAAGCACAACTTTTTGCTCTGTAGGATTCATCTGCAACAACTTTGGATTTCTGAGAGCACTCTTGATCTGCTCCTTTAAATCACAAGGCCCCTCCATTTTTTCTATAGACGAACAAAAGTCATCAAAGAAAGCATCAACTTTCTTCTCATCAACCACATCTGCTGTAGCCTCTGCAGATCGCAGCTGTCCCTCTACAGATGTCAGGGTCAAAGCTCTCGAAGCGTTTCTAAAAGAATCCTTAGAAACTTCTTTTTCCAAGAAATTTTTCAAGGCAAGCTCCATCTTATCCTCATCAACGCCTTCCACGAAGGATTTGCCAGATGGAGCAGTATCCTTTAGAGAGAGATAAATATTTTCCAAAGCAAGGCTATGGTAACTCGCAAATTCTCTCCAAGCGTCAAACTGCATCTCTAATCCCTGAACATCCTGCAGAAGAGCATTCTGTTCCTCTTTCTTGGAACAACTAAAAAAAAGGAAAATAACACCACAGAGGAAAGCCCCCATACACAACATCTTCTTTTTCATAAAGCATTCATTTTGATGATTAAACATTTATTCTGCAGCCAGAAATCCGACCACAATGCAAATATAAGAAGAATCTTCTTATAAACAACCTTTTGACTGAAAAAACAAAACATAAACAACAAAAGGAAAGTCATATCAAGGTCATTTGCACAAAAAAGAAGAGGAGAGGATAGCCTTCTAGTGGCCTTTTTATCTCTCGTCGGAGGGGAGGGAGGGTAGCCGAAGGGTGTAGGTGGCTCGGTAGCCTTGGGCATCCGGTATTTCAAGCGGAGCGAGAGACGTGGCAGAAACCAGCGGGAAAGGCTCTCCGAAACCACGTATTTCGTTGGCCACCCACAGGCTGATTGTTTGAAAAATATAGGGCAGAATAGAGGTCCCATTCTGCCTAGAAAAAGTTAAGAAATCAGGCAGGGTTTTGGTCGTTAATTCGACCTCGAGCAAACCGGTTAGTCCCTGCCCCATATTTTGCTCATCGTCCTGATAGGTTAGACCCAAGGTGCAGTGAAGCGAGGGCTCTTGTGCCAGCAGGTCGAGTTGCCACATCACCTCTTGGTACAGTTGCTCCGCATGGTCATCACTATAAATAATGGCAGGAAACTCTCCGTCAAAGCCATTCGCGACGAAGAACTCCTGCCATGGGAAGAAAGACAAAGCCGAAAAGAGGGAAAAGTTGGGAGCGTATATATTGTGCGAACCGAAGCCCACTTGCTCCTCCTCTTCCTCCAAAGGCTGTGTTGCACTAGGCGTTATGGGGGTGATCATACGGGCGTCAGTCGCAGCAATGCTCCATACCGCAAGGGGTATCCGGAGCGTCCATCTCTATGGTAGCGTGCTGCACTCCGGCCTCTTTGGCAATCGCACGCACACGCTCTTTGAGGGCAAGCACCTCAGTAGGCGAGACGCAGCTCTCGGGATTGAATACCACATGGATGGTAAGCACATGTAGTTCGCCATCGACACTCCAAAGGTGCACATCGTGGGTAGACAAGACCTCAGGCACTTCTGCAATAGCGTGCTCCAATGCCGGCAAATCTATGTCCGTGGGCACACCTTGTAGGAACACTTTGAACGTACCAATAAGGGTGCGAACCACATTAAACAGCACCCAACAAGAAATGGCAATAGAGAGAATAGGGTCGAGAATCGGCAGGTGAACGAAAACCATTACCACACTGACGATCAAGACAGCAGCCCATCCCAATACATCCTCTAGGAGGTGAAGCATTACGGCTCGCTCATTAAACGAATGCCCTTTGCTCACTCTCAGCGCCGCGACTCCGTTTACCACCAAACCAACAATGGCGATGACAAGCATCCATCCGGCCTTAGGCTCTCCGGGTTCGATCAGTCGTTTTGCCGCCGCCGTTAAGACGAAGATAGAGCCGACAATCAGTACCACCGAGATAAAGAGGGCACCTAGAAGTGAAAAACGTTTATAGCCATAGCTAAAACGGGCATCGCGCCCTCGCTCGCTCAACTTCTGTAGATACCAAGCAACGCCCAGCGAGAGGGCATCCCCAAAGTCGTGCAAGGCATCGGAGAGGATCGCGATACTAGAGGTGAAGAAACCGCCTACGAGTTCGAAGAGAGCGAAGGAGATATTAAGCCAAAAAGCGACTTTGATGTTACCCGTTGCGGAGTGGTGATGATGCCCGAGTGCATGGTGGTGCCCATGGTGATCGCCGTGCTTATGCTCATGAGCGTGCTCGTGATGATGCTCGTGACAATCGTGATGAATGTGTTTGTGTTCGTCCATACTACATCCTCCTTTCTGTGATTTCTATAGAGCACAAATATACAAATATTAGAGACTCCTTGTCCTCTTCTACCTACTATTGGGTAAAATTAAGTCCTAAAATCCCTACTCTTATCCCAGCCGCAGGGCTCCGAAAGGCCTTTAATGCATCAGGGGAGGGCACACACTAGGCGCAACTACGATCCCTATCGTCTCTTCCTCTTTTCTTTGGGTTTGGGCAGAGGCTTGCGTGGAGCCTTGTCTTTACGGAAGTGCTTCTCCCTAGGGGCGGAGTCTTTCCTCCCACGAGCGGTTTCCTTCTTAGAATCGGAGCCATCCGCAGCATCGGCATAATCAACGATAATGCGCCGCCCCTCCACTTCGTACTGAGAGAGCTCTTCGATTATACGGTGGGCATCGTGGCTATCCACTTCGAAGAAAGAAAACTTTTGCATCAGGTCAATCTTGCCAATGCGCACTCGCCCCGGCACACAACGATTGATCAGCTCGATAAGTTTATTCGGGAAGAGGCGATCCGTCTTACCAAAGTTGATAAAAAGACGCGTCATCCCCTCCTCTACCACACGAGGCGCACTATTTCGTCGCTCGCGTTTCTCGTCTTTTGTCTCGCGCTTCAGGCTCTCGGGTTCGATCTCTTCTGCGGTGCTATAGTAGGCGAAGAAACGCTCAAACTCAAGTGTCATGAGGCGGCGGAGCAGTTCGTCGCGGTCGAGCCACGAGAGTTTTTGACTCACTTCCGGCAAGATAGCAGCAATCTCTTCGGCATGAGCGCTAGAGTCTACATGCTCCAATCTATCGGCAAGGTGGAAAAGATGCTTGCTACAAATCTCGCGCCCGGAGGGCAGTGTGCCGACCTCCATTTTGGCACCAATTAGTTTCTCAATGCTGCGAATGCGGCTCTTCTCCCTCAGGTGACAAAGGGCGATAGAAAGCCCGGTTTTTCCGGCACGAGCCGTACGTCCCGAGCGGTGCGTATAGTTCTCCACGTCGTCGGGGAGGCCGTAGTGAATCACGTGCGTTAGGTTATCCACATCCAACCCTCGGGCTGCCACATCGGTAGCGACAAGCAATTGCAAGTGCCCACTACGGAAGCGTTGCATTACACGATCGCGCTGCTCCTGACTCAAATCCCCGTGAAGCGCATCGGCATTATAACCATCGGCAATCAGATGCTCGGCTATTTCCTTGGTCTCCACACGCGTACGGCAGAAGACAATCCCGTAAATAGAGGGGTAGAAATCGACGATCCGTTTGAGAGCAAGATAGCGTTGCCGAGCCGGCACAAGGTAGTAGATATGGCGAATATTGCTGTTGGCTTCGTTCTTACGCCCAATCGTTATCTCTTTGGGATTGTGTAGATAACTATGTGCAATGGTAGCGATCTCTCGCGACATCGTAGCCGAGAAAAGGAGCAAATTACGCTCTTCGGGGATCTCCGAAAGGATGGCTTTAAGATCTTCGCTAAAGCCCATGTTGAGCATCTCATCTGCCTCATCGAGCACTACCGTATGGATCCCCTCGAGAGAGAGGGCATGGCGGCGCATCAAGTCGAGCAAACGCCCGGGGGTAGCTACCACTATGTCTACACCACGTTTGAGGGAGCGTATCTGCGTCTCTATGGAGCTACCTCCGTAGACTGCCAAAACATGTACCTCCGGTAGAAATTTGGCAAAAGACTCCAAATCGCTTGCAATCTGCAAACAAAGCTCTCGCGTGGGAGAAAGGACTAATGCTTGAGGGAAATCGCGTTGGGGACGGAGCTTCTCCAAAAGGGGTAAACCGTAAGCGGCTGTTTTGCCCGTACCCGTCTGCGCCAACGCTATAAGGTCTATGTTATCTTCTAATAGATAGGGGATTACGGCAGCCTGAACAGGCATCGCCTCTGTAAATCCCAAGGCACTAACTGCGTCCAGCAGGGGTGCACTAAGTTTGAGTTCGTCAAATGTCATCGCCTGCAAAGGTACGCTAAAATCTCCTCTAAAGCATCATAAAAAGAGGAGTTTAGAGGCTGATTCACCATCACTTACAGAGAGAGCAAGAAAAACAAAGAAGACAAAGTGTACAGGGAGATTGCCCCTTAGAGTAAAAAGAAACACTTTAGACAAAATATTATTTCCCCCTTTAAGGTATTGCATAATCAAAAAGTTTCATATCTTTGCGCCAGAATATTAATTTGGAAACTTTAGAGCTTATACAAAGCGACTATTGAAAGGAATATAGGATTGACTTAGTAATATATGCTTATGAAGACTAGTTTTACTTTTGGGATGCAGAGAGGGATATTTTCACTCCTTTTTACTGCACTATTTTTAGGATTCTCCGGGCTCTCTATGCAGAGCTTTGCCCAGGGAGTAATCACCATTAAGACCAAGAAGGCCAAGGGGGATAAGATGAATCTCAGGGTCATTGCGCTTGGTGATTTTACCGTTTCCGGCACCGAAGCCAACCCTAATCCCTACGGAGAAGGCTGGGCTACCTATACATTAACCGATCCCACGATCACTATAAAGGGAAAGGTGCAAGAGATCAATTTTATTGCTGTAAAGGCAACATCCATTACCCTTGAGGACTGTTCTGATTTGGTTAAGCTCGATTGCAGACAAAACGAACTGACAGAAATTGCCCTCAAGAACACCAATAGTCTTCGAGAACTTTACTGTGTAGAGAACGCCCTCACGGCACTAGACCTATCCAATCAGACTCAGTTAAACACATTGGATTGCTCTATGAACTTTATAAAAACTCTCTCTCTGAAGAATTGTCCTCTCCTGACATTCTTAACTTGCTACCAGAATCAACTTCAGACTTTAGATCTCACAGACTGCCCCAATTTGGAAAACATCATTTGCTCTCTCAACCAAATCTCAGAACTCAAACTGGGGAAAGTCGATCAGCTCACCTCGCTCTCGGCTACCGTAAACCACCTAAGAGGCGATGCGATGAAGCGTGTGATGGAAGCATTACCCGATAGAACAGGTGCAGCAACCCCCGGACTTTTTGGGGCCTATGCAGGCTGGGACAAGAACGAACAGAACCAATGCACCACAGAAGATGTAGCCATTGCTAAAAAGAAAAACTGGGAGGTCAACCAACATGATGGGGAAGACTGGGTTCCCTATCCGGGAGAGCCGACTTCGCTAGAGGCTATGGGTCAGAAAGCACCTGAGCTTTACGTAACCCCTTCTAGCAAAGTACTATGTATCAACAATGCCTCTCCCGATACTTATGTACGTCTCTACTCTACAGAAGGAGAGCTAATGACTCATGGGAGAACTGATGCCAACGGAGCTAGTCGACTCCACATTGAGTCTTTGGCAACAGGCGTTTACATCGTATCCATTGGAGGAAGAACGCACAAGTTACTCATTCAATAAAAACCGAAATACCACTGCAAAAACACATGGGCTTCCCTAAGCGAGGAAATAGAAGCCCTTATAAAAGAACCTGAGAGGCTACCAAAAGATACTCTGAGTAAACTCGGATTTGCTCTGTATCTTTGGGTAGTTCGCTCAGAATGTTTTCCTTAGAAAGGAATCCACTCATCCTAAAGGAAAACGAAAGAGGCTGCGCCATGCTCCCCCAAAACCGGGTGCTGTGGCACGGCCTCTCTTACTATTCTACAGGTCGTCTCTTGCCCCGTGCTTTTCCGCATTAAGGGCAAAGAGACGAGAAGCAAAAGGTAGTGAGAGGAGGGTTACTCCTCTACACTCCAATCTGTCTTAACGAGACGTTGATAGCTATTGTAGCGATACTTAGCAGCTTCGAGAGATGCCTCGGCAAGCTCTTCTGCTTCGTCGGGGAACTGCTTATAGAGAGAAGAGTAGCGAACTTCACTCTTAAGGAAGTCCTTAAACTTACTCCAATCCGGTTCCTTACTATCGAATGAGAAGGGGTTCTTGCCCTCTTCGGCCAACGTAGGATCGTAGTGCCAGAGGTGCCAGTAACCGCACTCTACAGCGCGTTTTTCCTCGCTCTGAGCATTACCCATACCGCCCTTGAGTCCGTGAGAGATACAGGGAGCATAAGCAATAACGAGAGAGGGTCCATCGTAAGCCTCAGCCTCACGGATTACCTTAAGCGTCTGAGCTTGGTTGGCACCCATGGCGATCTGAGCTACATATACATAGCCGTATGTAGTGGCAATAAGCCCGAGGTCTTTTTTACGAACTCGCTTACCACCGGCAGCAAACTTAGCAATAGCACCCAATGGCGTACTCTTAGAGCTTTGTCCCCCAGTATTGGAATACACCTCTGTATCGAGTACGAGTACATTCACGTTCTTGCCGGAAGCGAGTACATGGTCGAGGCCACCGAAGCCGATGTCGTATGCCCAACCGTCACCACCGACGATCCATTGTGAATGCTTGAGGAAGTAGTCCTTAAGTTCACGCATTTCGGCCAAAGCGGGCGTCTTATCAGCCTCTAGCAAAGGTAGGATAGCATCGCTGAGACGACGTGTTTCTGCAGAGTTTTCGAAGTTAGCAGTCCACTCTTCGAGAAGAGCCTTTAGCTCACCTGCAACCGCTCCGTCTGCCAACGCCTTTTCTACCACGTGCGACAAGCGCTCTCTCATCGTATTGGCAGCAATGCGCATACCCAAGCCAAACTCGGCATTGTCTTCAAAGAGAGAGTTAGCCCATGCAGGGCCGTGGCCACAAGCATCTGTAGTATAAGGAGTAGAAGGAGCCGAAGCCGAATAGATAGACGAGCAACCCGTAGCATTGGCTACCATCTGACGCGTACCGAAGAGTTGTGAGATGAGCTTAACATAGGGAGTTTCACCACACCCCGAACAAGCTCCAGAGAACTCGAAGAGAGGTTGAGCGAACTGACTATTCTTCACATTGGCCAAAACATCTACCAATTTAGACTTATTGGTCACCTGCTTAACCATCTTATCCCAGTTGTCCTGCTCGTCGTATTGGGTGGTAAGAGGCACCATCTCTAGAGCCTTACCATTCTTATTCCCCGGACAAACGTTGACACAATTGCCACAGCCCAAGCAGTCGAGTACATCCACTTGTATGCGGAATCCTAAGCCGGCTTCCTTGAGCCCCTTACCCATTGCCTCGAGCGTTTCAACTCCTGTTGCGTTCTTTTCTGCAGCATCAAGGAGGAAAGGACGGATCGTAGCGTGAGGACACACAAACGCACACTGGTTACATTGGATACAGTTTTCCATCTTCCAGATGGGAACAAAGGTGGCCACACCACGCTTTTCGCTGGCTGCCGTACCATTATCCCATGTACCATCTTCGCGACCGATAAAGGCACTTACGGGCAAGTCGTCTCCGGCTTGTGCATTCACCTTGCGCACTACGTCGTGGATAAAGTCGGTATCGTCTGTGTGGCGAACGGGAGCGTCATCTTCGAGATTTGCCCACTCAGCCTTCACAGGTATTTCAACGATCTCGCTACCACGATCTACGGCTGCATAGTTCTTGTTTACCACGTCGTCGCCCTTCTTAGCGTAGCTCTTAACGATGAATTTCTTCATCTGCTCTACAGCGAGATCGTAGGGGATTACGTTGGCAATCTTAAAGAATGCCGATTGCAAGATTGTGTTGGTACGGTTGCCCAAACCAATCTCCTGAGCAATAGCCGTTGCGTTGATCGTATAGAAGCAGATATTGTTTTTCGCTAGATAACGCTTTACCTTGTTGGGGAGATGTTGCTCAATATCTTCGGGAGCCCAGATAGAGTTGAGAAGGAATGTTCCGTTCTTCTTGAGCCCCTTGAGCACGTCGTACATATGGAGGTAGGCCGGCACGTGGCAGGCTACGAAGTCCGGAGTTACCACCAAATAGGTAGAACGAATGGGCTTATCGCCGAAGCGGAGGTGCGAAGCTGTGAAGCCGCCCGACTTTTTCGAGTCGTAAGCGAAGTAAGCCTGGCAGTATTTATTGGTATTATCCCCGATGATCTTCACCGAGTTTTTATTGGCACCTACGGTACCATCTGCCCCAAGACCGAAGAACTTTGCTTCGAATGTTCCATCCGCAAAGATGAGGTCTTCGTGTTGGGGAAGTGATGAGAAGGTAACGTCATCCACAATCCCGATGGTAAAATGGTTCTTGGGAGTGGGAAGGCTCAAATTCTCGAAAACCGAGGCAATCTGAGCGGGAGTTGTATCCTTAGAAGATAGCCCGTAACGACCGCCTACTATGAGAGGGGCGTTTTCTTTACCATAGAATACATTGCACACATCCATGTAGAGGGGATCGCCCAATGCACCGGGTTCTTTAGTACGATCGAGCACGGCAATACGTTTTACCGAGGTGGGCAACGCCTTCAAGAAGTGCTTAATGCTAAACGGACGATAGAGGTGAACGGCAAGAAGACCTACCTTTTCGCCCTTAGCTTGGAGGTAATCGATGGTTTCGCGGATAGCTTCCGTTGCCGAACCCATGGCGATAATTACGCGGTCTGCATCGGGGGCTCCATAGTAATCGAAGAGGTGGTAGCTACGACCCGTAACCTCTGCCATCTTATCCATATACTCTTGTACCATATCGGGCACAGCGAGGTAGAAAGGATTGGCAGCCTCTCTATTTTGGAAGTAAATATCCCCATTCTGAGCCGTACCACGAGTTACAGGTTTATTGGGAGTAAGAGCACGATTGCGGAAGGCGAGCAGAGCATCACGATCTACAAGTGGTGCAATATCTTCGTTGTCGAGGCTTTCGATCTTCTGAATTTCGTGCGAAGTACGGAAGCCGTCGAAGAAGTGGATAAAGGGAACTCGGCTCTTGATTGCCGTAAGATGAGCTACGGCCGCAAGGTCCATCACCTCCTGAACAGAACCTGTACAGAGCTGAGCAAAACCCGTCATACGTGCACTCATCACGTCTTGTTGGTCCCCAAAGATAGAAAGAGCTTGTGCTGCAATAGCACGAGCCGATACGTGGAAAACGCCCGGGAGCAACTCCCCGGCAATCTTGTACATATTGGGGAGCATGAGCAAAAGCCCCTGAGATGCCGTAAAGGTAGTAGCCAAAGCACCGGCTTGCAGTGCCCCGTGCATAGCTGCAACGGCACCACCTTCGCTCTGCATTTCTTCTACGTTTACAATTTCTCCGAATATGTTTTTACGCTTCTGAGCAGCCCATTCATCTACAAACTCAGCCATCGTAGACGATGGAGTGATGGGGTAAATAGCGGCTACTTCGCTAAACATATAGGCGATGTGTGCTGCGGCTTGATTACCGTCGCACGTCATCATTTTCTTTTGTTTTGCCATAGCTTGTATAAGTTTGATAATAGATATTTCTCTCTTTCGTTTTGTTTTTTGTCTGAGGGAAGTCTTCTAAAAGACTTAGTAGAGGAAGCCGAAAAGCCACAAGGGGATCACGTTGCGGCTCCCTACGTTAATGCCATGTACGGCATAGAAACGCTTGGGATGATAGCGAGCGGTTATCTCGCGATCCACACGGAACTCCTGCGTACCATCTATAATGAAATTGACATTGGCTCGTATCGATGCTTCGATGTTTCTACCTCGGCTTATCTGGTTGAGGAAGAATGTGCGGCACACATCGTTGTCCACGTGAGACCCCACAGGAGTATGGGGCAATAGGGCATAGAGAAGGTTGGTATTCTGCAAATAGAAAACAGCAGGAGCCTTGACCTCCGCTGATCCATTCTTGTGTATCAAATTGACGAGGTGAGCATCGCGTAAGAAATTCACGTAATTGGTCACCGTTGCCCTAGAGGTATCAATCCCTTTGGCAAGGCGAGAGACATTGAGCAAAGAGGGTCCCTCCATGGCCATAAGATAGATAAGCTTACGGAGCTTAGGGAGGAGACGCTGATCGATGTTGCGAATGTACATAACATCGACCTCCAGTGTCATGTTGATATTTTTAAGAATATCTTCAGAATAGCTATGCTGCTCCATGAAATAGGGGTAGTAGCCATGCTGAAAGTACTCATTGAGCCAATGTACCGGATTGAGCTTTGTCAGAATCTCCCGAGCGAGGTCAATATGATGATGGAGAATATCGTCCCACTGCACAAGAGGGAGCTCTACCCCCGTCTGAGAATAGATGAACTCTCGCAAAGAGAAGCCAAGCAATTCGTACGTTTTTCCCACCGGCACCCAGCCATTCGTGCCTGTGCCCACAATTAGTGGAGAGCCCGAGTAGATAATCTTGAGAGAGGGATATTTTTCGTAGCACTCCAGCAATTCTTCTCGCCAAGAGGGATACTTAAAGATTTGGTCGAGCAGAAGCGTCTCGCCTCCACCCGCCACAAACTCTCCGGCAAACTCCACAAGAGTTTTTGTCGTAAATAGGAATTGGTTTAGATTGACGTATAGTGCCTTACGATTAAGAGGCCCATACTTTTCATTAGCCCAATCTAATAAGAAAGTGGTCTTACCCACTCCCCGAGCGCCCACAATCCCTACCAAGCGTTCTTTGGGGTCGATTTCATCCATCAGCGTGCGCCGTACCGTATTCTCACGTGCACGCAATAAATGATCGTGTGTCCTAAAAAGACTTTCCATTCTATTGATACCAATTTTTCGGTAACAAAGATAGGGAATACTTTCCATATTGCAATAAGCAAATGACAATAACGAGCAATTTGAGGGTAAAACAACCATTCGTAGGTATAGAAGTAGCACCTAATAACGACTTCCGTTTCTGGGAAGAAAAAGAAAATTCACAGGGAGATTCTTCTGCAAAAATCAGATAAAAACACCTCCAAAATCGGCCTAAGACAAAAAAGAGGTGCCTATCTTTTTTCGGATAGACACCTTAATTTCTCGACATAAGCAAGGGGGCGTTATGCCGGTGGGCGTGGAAAGAGCTGTATTAAGCTAGCTTTGCCATGAACTTCTCCCGATAGACAATGAAACGCTCCAGCGTGCCATGCCCAATCTCTCCTTGACTATCTTCGGCTCGAATGTCGAAGACGAGTTTACGCCCATCCACTTCGGTAAGGGTTGCCATCACACGCACCGTCTGACCTATTGCCGTGGCACGAGTGTGGTGTACATCAAGGTGAATCCCCACAGTAGAAGCCCCTTCCTCTAGATGGGGAGCTACGAGTTGTACTGAGGCCTTCTCCATAAGAGCAATCATGGCAGGCGTGCCAAAAACGGGTAAATCTCCCGAGCCAACATGGATGGCGGAGTGGTGATCTTGGAGAGTTACCTCCAGCTGACAAGTTTGATGGATAGGTAGCATATCTTTCTATTTTCGGTTGTTTATATTCCGGATGCAAATGTACAAATATCCGACAGGTGCCCTCCGCCCCATTCGTAAGAGAGAGCATAAAAAAAGCCCCTGCCCTAAGAGAGGAGGCTTATAAACCAACTCTCCAAAGACAGGGGACTCTTATTGCTTATGAATACCCCCTCTCTCGTGAGGAGGATCGATGAGGTTTAACCGTTGTAAGGAACGAAATCCGACTTTTCGGCACCACAGAGAGGGCAAGCCCAATCGTCTGGGATGGATTCAAAAGGAGTGCCGGGGGCGATGCCGCTATCGGGGTCTCCCACTTCGGGATCGTAGATGTACCCGCAGAGTTCACAGATGTACTTCTTCATAATTCTTTTCTCTTTCTATTATTTTCTTTCAGTTCTTATTTTCTGAGAACAAAGATAGTCGTTGTAGGAGCATAGGGTATTAAGAATCCATCTATACCCCTATAAACCGCGTCTTAATTAGGGGTCTGAGGAGCCTTGGGATCCTCTCCATATTTATTAGGACAACGCACCCCCTCCTGAGCGGCATAGATGATAAAAATAATTGACCCCACCACGGGGATAAGCGTAATCAAGAGGAACCAACCCGACTTGCCAATGTCGTGCATACGACGTACAGAGACAGCAAGCGAAGGAATCATGAGAAATAAGGACACCACCGTAAGAAGTCCGTAGGTAGTGATAAAGCCTGGATTCCTAAAGATCTCGCCATACATATCTATGATACCTCCACTCATATAGGCATCGAATATCCGCTCCCCAAAAACATCGGACATGATGAAAGGAAAGAGTATGAAAGACGAAAAGAACTGAATCAGGTAACGAAAAATGAACGAAAAGAGCACAAATCCCCAGAACTCACGCCGTCTGGCTCGTCCGGAGAATTGCGCAAACCGCTTGGTAATGCAGCCAATAAAATAGCTCCAGAGCGATGGCTCGGGAGTATAGACTCTACCCTGCGTGTTTACCCTCTCCCTTGTAGCGCCGGAGAACGAAGGGGGCACCTCAGACGATGCCGAAGCCCCATGATAGGGCGGAGGGGTAGCTGCGGCTGGCTTAGCTGGGGGTGGAGTGGGCACACTCTCTTGGGCTTGTGCAGCGAGTAATGCCGCTATCTCAGGCTCCTTATCCAACGCTATCCACTCGGCAAGCCCTTGGTACCAAACCCACTTTGCCCCTCCTAGAGGGGAGGGATCTCGACGTAGCTCCTCAAGGGTGAATACCCCGATTTGCTCGCGGAGATTCGCCAAATGATACTCCCTTGCAGGTCCTTTTCTTTCCTCCTTCGGGAGTGCCGGCGGGAGTTCACCACCCTCTTGTGTGGGTGAAAAGTCATCAACTTCGGCAAGAGGGAGCCAGCGTGTCCACCCCTCACTCCACAGCAAAGTCTGATCGGGCAGAGCCATTTGCAAAATCTCTTGACGCGTAAAAGGGCCCTCTTGCTGGTTGTTGCGTAAGATGTAATAGGTACGTTCCATACTTAGTAATGCGAGTTAAGAGGATATTTCTAAAAGAGCATGGGATGGAAAGCCTAGCACGAAAGGCGTTGAGAGAGAGGCGAGACTCCTACTTCTTCGCCTCTTCTTTTTTGGGAGTTGCCTCCGGAGCCTCCTTTTTATAGGCCTTGTTAAGCTCCTCAATCACACGTCCGGTAATATCAAGTCCATCGGCTGCATAGAGGATATTATCGGCCTTTACGTTAGAAAGGATCAAGTCGAAACCCCAGTCTTTATTCATCTTGGCGATTTCCTCTTTGATGGTCTTGTAAAGTTTTTCTTCGGCAGCTTCCTGCTCCTTCATGAGTTGCTCGGTGAGGCTGGCATTGAGGGATTCCAACTCCTGTTGCATCTTCATCAGGCGAGCTTGCTCTGCTTCGGCAGCTTCGCGAGTGGCGAATTGATTGCTTTGCAACTTCTGCTGGAAGTTAGCTCCGGCACGCTGTAGATTATTCATCTTAGCCGAGAGCGAAGCACGACTGTCGTTGCTCTTCTTCTCAAGCGTAGCCTTCATCTCGGTGTACTGCTCGTAGTTGTTGAGCACAGAGTCTAGCTCTACATAGGCAATTTTGAGTCCATTTGATGGTTGAGAAGCCAAAGAATCGGACACGTTGGCAGTACTATTTGTACTTTGACACGCAGTACCCAATGCGAGTATTGCAAGAGCTACAAAAGAGGCCACTAGGGCTTGTTTGAATGATTGCATGAGGATTGTCTATTCTATCTTTTTCCTATTTATTAGCAGTATCGATACGGTCGAAAAGATTCTTCCTGCGCGCCTCGGCCTCCATTTGGCTATTGGCACAATGGATTCCCTTCTCCCTGAGCGCTTTATTTGCTTCTATGTGCGTACTAGGGAACTTGCCCCCACGAACAAAAAAGACACGAACCCCCAAAAGAAGCACTGCCAAGAGCACGATTATGAGGGCAATTATCAGTATTATCGGCATTTTGTTCTATATTTGTAGCACAAAGATAAGTATAAATAGAACATAGAGAAACGCTATGAACATCACTGAACTCAAGCCCTCTGCAATATGGGGCTACTTCCACCAAATCACTCAAGTGCCTCGTCCGAGCAAAAAAGAGGAGAAGATCCTTGCTTTTCTTAAGAAATTTGCCGAAGAGCACAAACTAGAATACGACCAAGATGCCGCTGGTAATATCGTTATTCGCAAACCTGCCTCCAAAGGCTATGAAAACCGCAAGACGGTAATTCTTCAGAGCCACGTGGATATGGTTTGTGAGAAAAACAACGATACAATCCACGACTTCGACAACGACCCCATCCGCACAATTATCGACGGAGACTGGGTACACGCCGATGGTACAACACTGGGTGCCGACAACGGAATAGGCGTTGCTGCAGAAATGGCGGTACTAACAGACGATACGCTAGAGCATGGTCCTATCGAATGTCTCTTCACCGTTGACGAAGAAACCGGATTGACAGGAGCCATGAACCTAGCCCCCGGATTCGTAAAAGGTACCATCCTTCTAAACCTCGATAGCGAAGACGAAGGCGAAATGTTTATCGGCTGCGCCGGAGGTATGGGTACAATGGCTTACTACAAATACAGCCAAGAGAAGGCTCCCCAAGACTACTACTATGCTACCATCAAGGTGAGTGGTCTCAAGGGCGGACACTCAGGGGGTGACATCCATGTAGGGCTTGGCGCTGCTACCAAGATCATCACCCGCGCACTCTACGCTGTACGCGAAAAGATGCCCATGGTACTTGCGCACATCGACGGCGGTAACCTACACAACGCCATCGCTCGTGAGGCAACTGCCGTAATCGGAGTGCCTATGGACAAAAAAGAAGCTCTCAGCGTGATTATCAATGAGCTTGACGGCGATGTTCGCCAGGAGCTAAAAGCCGTAGATCCTAGCGTTAAGATTACGGTAAATACGGCCGACGCTCCCACACACGTTGTGGATGCCGATACAACTCGTCGCCTTATCTTAGGTCTCTACAGCTGCCCCCACGGCGTGATGGGCATGAGCCACAGCATCGAAGGCCTTGTGGAAACCTCTACCAACCTCGCCTCTATCAAGATGAAAGAGGAGGGCGTAATCCGCGTAGAAACGAGCCAACGCTCTTCTAGCGAATCCCTCAAGACGGATGTTGGCAACATGGTGAAGGCTGTATTCGAATTGAGCGGAGCCGAAGTGGAAGTACGCGACGGCTATCCCGGCTGGAGCCCCAATACGGATTCGCCCATCCTCAAGGTTACGGTGGATGCCTACAAGAAACTCTTTGGCAAAGAACCTGCCGTTAAGGCGATCCATGCAGGGCTAGAGTGCGGGCTCTTCCTTAGCAAATACCCCTACCTAGATATGGTTTCGTTTGGTCCTACGCTACGCGACGTTCACTCTCCCGTAGAAAAGATGGAGATCGCCACGGTAGACCTTTTCTGGCGTCACCTTGTAGAGGTACTAAAAAATATCCCCGAAGCATAAACTTCAGGGAGCGATTCTTTACCTGAATCCAATCGCTGGGCCCCATAGCAATGTTCTGTTGCTGTGGGGCTTTTTCATTTCCATTAGTTAGACAAGGAGGTGAAAGAAAGAGCCACCCATTCGCCACTTTCTTTTCTCATCCTGAGGGCAAAGCCCATCCGCTCTAGGGCAGAGGTGATGATTTCTTCGTCTTCTCCTTGGTAAAACCCGCTCACGAGCAAAAGCCCTCCAGGGGATAAAAGGGTTTTATATCGGGGCAAGTCGTGCAGGATGATATTGCGGTGGATATTGGCAAGAAGGCAATCAAAAGAAGCTTCGTCCCAAGCCAATTCCTCTAGTATCCCTTCGTAAAAGGAGCAGGGAGTCGTAAGTCCATTCAACTCCGCATTATGCCGGGCGTTCTCTACCGCCGTAGCGTCAATATCAACAAAGCTAACACTCTCGGCACCCAAGAGGGCTGCGGCAATTCCTAAGACGCCGGTACCGCACCCTACATCCAGCACACGTGCGTGAGCAAAAGCCGAATGCTCCTCAAGGAGGAGGGAGAGCATCATCTGTGTCGTATGGTGTGCCCCGCTACCAAAAGCACAGCGCGGCTCCAGTAGCAATTCCCGTGCAGCACAAGGCGAGGGGACGTGATAGGGTGCTCGCACATACAAATCTTCGCCCAGAGCCAGTGGTGTAAAGCTCTCCGCCTCCCAACGGCTATTCCAGTTCTCACTGGCACAATCCGAAGAGGTGTAGGTAAAAGACAGGGGGAGATACTCCAAATGCCACACGCCTTCGCTAGGGAGAGCGGCGAAAAATCGTTCACTCACATAGCCCACGAGACGCCCCTCCTCGGGGTACTCCTCAAACGTCTCGAAGCCAATATCTGCCAAACTTTGGCTCAGAATTGGAAGATAAATCGTGGCATTCCACTCGGCAGCATGGGCCTCGTGGCTCAAGCTAAAAGTGTATTGTTTGTATCTCATCTTGGGACACAAAAGTACAGAAAGAGACAAAAAAGGGAAACCGATAGGAGCAAAAGAAGAGCTCTTCTCGGTTTCCCATCTAGTAAAATCACCCTCTCCGGAGAGACATTCTCAGCCTCCCCCCTAGAGTGATAAATTCTTACTTCAGGCCTTCAAAAAGAGCGGAAAAACTAATAGGTTCTACCTGGAAGTAAAGGTCGGGGCAATTGAAAACAATAAAGTATTCTCCCTTACTATTCTCATCTTGTTTCAGTGTTTTGAGAACTTCAATGCCTTTCTTTGAACCGGGCTTTCCTCCTCCGCAATGAATCCAAAAAGAAAGAACCTTTGTCTGGTAAATGCCCGAATCTTGGTAGGGTCTGTTCTCACGGACATCAATTGTTACCGTGTAGGGTTCGTTCGGCTTATAGCCATTCTGAGGGGTAGCTCCCTCTAAGAATGCAGCCATCTGATAGGGACGAGCATAGTTTATATCCTTACCAAAAAGCTCTTTAAGGCGCTGTACGCAGCTATTCACGTTGGTAATCGTATTGCACAACTTAAGGCATTCAAGACCCACATTGCGATTGCGACGGTACATCTCCATCGCCATAACTTCTAAAGCTGCAGCACCCTGAGGCTCCTTTCCGATTTGCTCACGCACCTGCATGAACTCAGCAACAGAGGCGGGGAAACGATTGAAACTTACAGAGCCACTTTGCCCGGGGGGGTGCTCTTCGTGGTCTATTTTCCCGGTCATTGTAACCTCAAGAGGCTCAAGCTTCTTCACTCCTTTTACTTGCACCTTACATACAGCGCGAGCAGATCCGGAGGAAGCTGTGATCTTTACATTCCCCTCTGCAACCCCCGCTACAGTACCATCGGGCATAACGGTAGCAACTCTCTCGTTGCTCGAAGACCAGGTAACAAACTTGACCTTGGCCTCGGCATTGAGTACAGCCGTGAGTTGTTTAGTCTCATTGACCATGAGAGTCATCTCAGTTGCACTGAGGGTAATCCCCGTAGCGTCACTAGGATCGTCTGGGCTAGAGCCATTATTCTTAAGGTCACATCCCGAGCAGACAATACCCATCAAAATGAGCATAGCTGCAGTAGTCAACGAGGGAATCCATGTTTTCATTTTGTTCATAGTGTTTGTAATTTTAAGTGATTTGTCTATTTTGTCTTTTTCCCATTACCCCTTCCTCTCTCTAGGCGGAGAATACAAGGGACGTGGGATGAAAATATCAATCCTTAGAGCATTAATCTCTTCTTCCTACTCTTCATTTGTATACGAGGGCTGCGTAGTATTTTTCACCGTTGTGTCCATGGCGTAGCTCCCAATACGAAGCAAAAGTACTATTTATTTTCGCACAAGCGAATCCATTTTCTGTAAGGAGAAGAAAAAAAGCCCAGCCAATAAAAAATCAGAAGTCACCCAAAAAGGCACCCCATTGCAGGGTGGAATTTTTAGATTTCTCAGGCAGCAACAAAGTAAAACTCAGCCTATATCCCTAGGGAATTTAGGCTGAATGTCTACCATCTATCACGTAGCTAAAAACAGAGCGAGAGGCAGCTCTACAAAAAAACACCCCTGCCTCTCGCTGGTGGAGAGACAGGGGCTATACCCTTTATGAGGAAATCGAATCGGGATTAGTGCGCTACACGCTCAAGCCACTTAACCATAGCCAACATGATTCCCATGGAGATAATGCAGACAATTGCAAATACTGTCCAGCACTGCCAGAGAGGGATCTTGTTGTACATCAACGGGCCAATCCAAATTAGCAAGTTACCGATGGCAGTTGCACCGAGCCACAAGCCTTGGCACAAACCCTGCAAGTGCTTAGGAGCAACCTTAGATACAAACGACAACCCTAGAGGTGAGATAAAGAGCTCTGCCACCGTAAGGAAGAAATAGGTAACGATGAGCACCCAAGCCCCGGACTTCATAGCATTTTGTGCCGTTTGATCCATAGCGCGGAATTCGTCGCCTGAGGGGAATCCATTGATCATTGACAAGATTGCCAAGAACACATAGGCAATGGCAGCAATAGCCATACCGATGGCAATCTTACGAGGAGTAGAGATACTTCTGCCCCTACGTGCCAATGCCCCAAAGATGGCCATGATGATGGGGGTGAGCACAATTACGAAGAAGGGATTCACAGCCTGCCAAATTTCGGGGGGAATAGAGGATGTTACGATAAAGTCACGAGCAAAAACAGAGAGTGACTGTCCGTTTTGGTGGAAAGAGAACCAGAAGAAGATGGCAACACCCAATACAGCAAAGAGAGCATACAAACGACGCTTAATCTCAGATGCCATAGCAGCCTTTTCTTCGGGCGTATAGTCTACTGCCTTGTGCGCTTCTTTCTTAGCAGGGTTAGGCAATTTCTTCTTTGTTACAACAAAAATCACCATAGAGATAAGCATGGCAACAACGGAAGCAATAAACGAGTAGTGCACCCCGGCATTGAATATATCTAGGTATCTTTGGCAGAATTCAAGAGTCACTTCTGAGCCACCAACTTCGGATACCAACTTGGTGATATTGTCCAAATCTTGTCCTACCAAGTTGCCTCCGTTATTGATAAACTTATGGCACAATTCGGGCAAACTTGCGTTGTAGGTCAAGTTATGAACTCCGAGCCACCAGCTTCTCAAGAGAGGGGCAACGAAGGGGGCAATGAGACCACCAATGTTGATGAAAACGTAGAAGATTTGGAACCCGGAGTCGCGCTTACCCTTAGCAAGACGGAGAGCTTCTTCGCCTTCTTTGGCAGCCTCGGTTTCCAAGTCGTCGTACATCTGACCCACAATGGCTTGCAGGTTACCCTTGAAAAGCCCATTACCAAAAGCGATGAGCAACAGAGCAAAGCAAGTGAAGGGGAGTAGCCAGCTGATGTTGTCGGATGTAGACATGATGGGGATAGAAATCAAGACATATCCCAACGTCATAACGGCAAGACCCGAAATGATCGTTGCCTTATAGTTCTGACTTCTATCGGCAACAATACCCCCAACAAGGCTGAGGATGTAAATCAATGCATAGAAGACAGAGTAGATCACTCCACTCGTGGTGTCGTCCAATCCAAACTTGGAACAGAGGAATAGCAGTAGCACTGCGTTCATAATGTAGTAGCCAAAGCGTTCCCCCATGTTACTTAGGGCTGCCGCTACAAGTCCTTTCGGATGATTTTTGAACATACTGGTTACTAGGATTAATATGATTAATGATTTTGAATTTACAAGCTCACTACGGCATCGGTGTTGCTAGCGGATTAATACCAAGCAAAGCCCCCGTATCCGTATCAAAGAGGATGGAAAAAGTGTTGTCTTTGCTCTTAGGGATTTGGTTAGCAAGCGAAACTCGTGTGCCAAATTGAGTAATGGGTAACTCCACCTCGGCAAAGAGGCGAGAGCCCTTCTGGAGGCGAACAGTGGCGCTCCCCGGCAAATTATATATGATACCATGCAACTTCCGCTCCTGCTTTGCCAGCTCCTCGGGGGAAAGCAGAGGGGCTCGGCGCGTTGCTTTTAGGTCTAAGGTAATCGCTTCTCCCTCTCGGCTCGTTGCAGGGAGTATCCCTACGACGGGAGAAAAGCGAGCGATGGTGCGGTGGTTTATCTCCTCCTCCGGCTCCACTTTGTAGCGTTGCGTAAAGGGTTCACGCATCGTCGTCCCCACAAAAAGACGCTCCACAGCCGCAATTTGTCCCTCAAGGCGAGAGACAGCAAGGGTGTAGGCCTCTCCCTCTCGGGGGGCATACTCTGCCTTGCCCGAAAGCAAACTCATGAGATCTTCTCGAAGAGAAAAAAGATGATTAGCGGCAATTTGAGCCTTTTTAGCACGCGAAGTAGCCAAAGCGAACTCCCGAGGGAGCAAGGGATCTACGCCCTCTTGCCTAGGGGCAAACGGCGGAGATGCAACCTCCTCTTGTAGGGGCGTAGAATAACCGTTGATACCCGATAGTATTCCATTTTTGGTTAGAGCGACATAGCTATAGGGCTGTGCTACCTTAAACTCCACCAGGTAACTATAGTTTTCGTCGGGGACTCCCAACGAACGAACTTCTGCCGACTCAATCTCGTACGATACGGCCAATTCGGTAGCCACTTTCTGCCCGAGAAGAAGTGGGGCATACTCCGAAAATTCGCCCGGAGTTACGGTTGTTTTTACAACCCTTAGAGCTATATCCAACCGGCTCTTAGGCAAGTAGTACACGACGCCTCGGTCTTGATATTCGGTAGCGGAGTAGCGTACAACATCAGTCTGCGCCCACGCCATCATGGGACATAAAACGACGAAAGCCACTGAGAGGGCTAGTTGCTGTAAAGCCTTGTGCATGATACCATTTGCCAAATTCGTGAGAACAAAACTAATCAATTCCCTTATATTGGCTAGCCTTTATGACAAAAAATCTCTTTTCACACTCCTCGAAAGGGCTCATTTCGTTTGGTGCTGTGCAGAGAGCATTCCGCAGGCGGCAGCGATGTCTTCCCCTCGCGAAGCTCGTATCGTTGTAGGTACTCCCGCCCCGTTGAGATAGTCTGCAAAGCGTTGCATTCGCTCCTCTTGGGAAGAGGGCAAAGCCACATTGGGGATACGATGGTAACGGATCAGATTGATATGACACTCGAGAGGACGGATAAGCCGCAGGAGTGCTTTGGCATGGGCGATATCGTCGTTAAGCCCCCCGAAAACGATGTACTCAAAAGTAAGTCTACGCTGCCCCGAGAAGTTATACCGCTTGAGGGTCTCTATCGTTTTCTCTATGGGCATGGCTCGCTCTATGGGCATCATCGAGAGTCGCTCCTCGGGGAGGGCATTATGCAAACTAATCGCAAGGTGACAAGAGCATTGCTCCAAGAACTTAGAAAGCCCCGGCTCAAGACCGATCGAAGATAACGTGATTCTCTTGGGGCTCATGGCCAACCCCGAGGGATGCGTAAGGCAAGCAATGCTCTTGAGTACGGCCTCCACATTGTCGAGCGGCTCCCCCATTCCCATATAGACGATATTGGTAAGCTTGTCACTATCGGGTATGGAGAGAATTTGATTTACAATCTCGGCAGGGGTGAGGTTACCCTTGAATCCCTGCTTCCCGGTCATACAAAAGAGGCAATCCATCTTGCATCCGATTTGGGAAGAGACGCATAGCGTAGCGCGATCCCCCTCAGGGATGAAAACACTCTCGACGTACTGCGCCCCATCCCCCACGGCAAAGAGGAACTTGCGCGTACCGTCTTTGGAGTCGGCTCTTGCTACGGGTGCCTTTCGCCCTATCGTTGCTTTCTCTTGCAGCAGAGCCCGATGGCGAAGGGAGATATTGGTCATTTCGTCAAAGGAAGTGACGCGTTTGTTGTAGATCCAATCTGCCAACTGCCGACCTGCAAACTTGGGCATCCCGATGGAGAGAGCAAGGCCGGTAAGCTCCTCGGGTAGCATCCCTAATAGGGTAATCATACAGAGTGAAAGGGGGCTAATCTACCAATTCAAAATCGATTTGCCGACGCTCAAAGTCGCTATGGATGGCACGCACGCGCACCGTATCTCCAAGGGTAAACTTACGTCTATACCGCCGACCCACAAGGGCAAAATTCTTCTCGTCGTAGTCGTAGAAGTCGTCATTAAGAAGTCGCATCGGCACCAACCCCTCACAATGCGAATGGGTTAGTTCCACATAGAACCCCCACTCCGCCACATTGGAGATAACCCCATCAAATACTTTGCCTAGGCGTGTACTCATATACTCTACCTGCTTGTAACGTACGGAGTCTCGCTCGGCTTTGGCGGCCACTTGCTCCTGATCGCTACAATGTTGGGCGTACGCCTCGTACTCGGCTTGCGGCACACTGCCCTCGCCTGCCATATAGCGGGCAACAAGACGATGCACCAAAAGGTCGGGATAACGGCGGATAGGCGAAGTAAAATGGGTGTAATACTCAAAAGCCAGCCCGTAGTGACCGATATTTTCTGTACTATACTCAGCACGAGCCATCGTGCGTACAGCCATGGTTTGGATGAGTGTTGCCTCAGGCTTATCTTGCGAAGCCTCGATCACGGCATTGAGGCTCTTGCTAATGGCACTAGCCTCAGTAGCGTTTTTGAATTGGTAGCCAAAGCGACGAATGAACGCCCCCATCTGATTCAATTTATCCCCATCAGGGAGGTCATGGATACGGTATATAAAGGTCTTGGCTTCCCCATTACTATTGCGCTGCTTTTTGCCAAACTCGGTAGCGACCGTCCTATTGGCAAGGAGCATAAACTCCTCAATTAGTTCGTTTGCTGTGCCATGAGGGCGAGCCGCAACGTCTACGGGACGCCCCTCGGCATCGAGTACAAACTGTACCTCCTGACTTGTAAAATTGATTGCCCCTTGGGCAAAGCGACGCTTCCGAAGGAGCTGAGCGAGACTATGTAGCGAGAGGATAACCTCGGCATCGTCGCCCTCCTTCGTGTCAATCACTTGCTGCGCCTCCTCGTAGGCATAGCGTCGGTTGCTCTCTATGATGGTACGCCCAATGCGATACGACTGTACCTCAGCCGCTTCGTTAAGCACGAATACACACGAGAAGGCAAGGCGCGCTTCGTTGGGTCGCAGACTACACAAATCATTACAAAGCCGCTCGGGCAACATGGGAATCGTGCGGTCTACAAGATAGATACTTGTAGCTCGCTCATAAGCCTCCTTGTCAATCACGCTCCCCGGGGTTACGTAGTAACTTACGTCCGCAATATGCACACCGACCTCCACAAGGCCACCCTCCAACTTACGCCACGAAAGGGCATCGTCAAAGTCTTTGGCATCGGCAGGGTCTATGGTAAGCGTGAAGACTTCTCTAAAATCCTCCCTCTTTGCCATCTCCTCACTAGGGATCTCTGAGGGGATCTGACGCGCAGCCTCTTCGGCCTCTTCGGGGTACGAATAGGGGAGATCGTACTCTGCCAGGATAGCGTGCATCTCGGTATTGTTGTCTCCGGATGCCCCTAAGACCTCTACCACTTCGCCCGTAGGCTCGGGCTCTCGTGCGCCCCAATGCGCGATTCGCACAATGGCCTTGTCGTTGTTTTTAGCCCCTGCCAACGCCTCTCGGGGGAGCAGAATGCGACTATCGAGAGCACGATCTTCGGTATGCAGATAGGAAAAACCTTTCGTAACGACAACGCGCCCCACATAGGTAGAGCGACGGCGCTGCAAGACCTCCACTACCTGCCCCGTGCGAGTACGACGCGCCTTGAGAGGGAAAAGAGCTACGCGCACTCGGTCGCCCGGTAGGGCATGCTCCGGATTATTTCTATCAGAAACGATAACCTCCGCGCTCTCATCGTCGGGCACAACCACGCAATAATTACGGCGAGACTCGAAGACGCCCTCCAGCATTTCGGCGCCCACCTGGTAGCGGTAACGCCCAATCTCCACTTGTGTAAGCATACCCTGCTCTACCAGAGACTCCAGCGTACGCACCACAAACTGCTTCTCAGACATGGTGGTAAAGCCCAGACTTGCGGCTACGGCCTTATAGTTTACCACCTCGCGAGGGTGGCGAGTAAAATAATCTATGATGCTATCCACAATCTTATGACCCGAGAGACGCTTATTCCGTGCAAGCCGCTTAGTACCCGACTTGCGCGCCGTAGCTTTACGTCGCCCCGTTATTGTTGTAGATTTTGTTGACTTCTTTTTCATATTACTTTGTCATACTCCTCTCCCCTTTCAGCAGAGAGTAAGGGAGAGAAAGGGGAGGAGAAAGAAAAAAGATCACTGTTCGGGGCGATACTTACCGCCCTCTTCGTCACCCAAGATGCCCAAGTAACTCACGTAACGCGATGGGGCAATCTCTCCTCGCTCTAGGGCTGCTAGCACGGCACACCCAGGCTCATTGATATGGGTACAATTGCTAAATCGGCACCCCTCACTCAGAGCAAAAAACTCCCGAAAGTAGTGATGCGCATTGTGCTCATTCATCTCCAGCGTACCAAAACCTTTGATGCCGGGAGAGTCGATAAGATACCCACCGCCACGCTCGGCAGCGAGGGGAATCATAGCACTATAAGTAGTCGTATGCATACCCGTACCATGTGCCAAACTGATGCTGTGGGTACGCAAAGAAGAACCCGGGAGCAGGGCGTTGATAAGACTACTCTTGCCTACTCCGGAGTGCCCACTGAGGAGCACAATACGCCCTGCGATATGCGGCCAAACCTCCTCCAGACCTATCCCTTCTGTCGCCGAGATGGAGAGTGTAGGATAACCCAAGGGAGCATAAATCGATTGCCACTCGGCTAGCCGTTGATTCTCCTCCTCTCCGTAGAGGTCTATCTTATTAAAAAGCAAAACAACGGGGATGTCATACGCCTCCGCCGTTGCCAAAAAACGATCGACAAAAGTAAAGCTTGTCTCGGGTTGTATCATCGTAACCACGAGCAAAGCCACATCTATATTGGCCGCAAGTATATGCGACTCCTTAGAGAGATTAGACGCCTTACGGATGATGTAGTTGCGCCTAGGGCAGATAGCGGTAATGTAGTAGGGGTGCTCCAAATCCTCTCGAGTAGGCTGCAACTCCACCCTATCTCCCACCACCACGGGGTTGGTAGAGCGGATTCCCTTGAGCCGCAAGTTACCCTTAACGAGAGCGTCACACTCCCCTCCGTCACCATCGAGTAGTACCCGACACAGATTGCCAACGCAACGCAGTACGAGCCCTGTCATTTTAGTTGTTAGATGTTAGAGAAGAAGCCTCGGGGAGCTAAAGCACTCTCCCACAAAGAAGAGCCCAAGCCTCCCTGCTCCGCCGTTGCATCTCTAAATCTAAATCAAACGGTAAGGATTTCCTTCTCCTTGGCAGCGAAAAGTTCGTCGCAACGAGATATGTACTTATCGTGTAGCTTCTGAATTGCTGCCTCGGCATCCTTGGCAACATCTTCGGGAGTGCCGTCTGCCTTTACGCTCTTCTTAACGGCATCTATAGCGTCGCGGCGCGCATTACGCACGCTTATTTTTGCCTCTTCTACCTCGCCCTTTACCTGCTTTACAAGCACCTTACGACGCTCTTCGGTAAGAGGGGGAATGCCAATGCGGATAAGATCGCCGTTATTCTCGGGCATAATCCCAAGGGGTGAGTCGATAATGGCCTTCTCAATATCCTTGATAATCTTCTTCTCCCAAGGAGTAATAACGATAGTACGTGCATCGGGCACGGTCACGGTACCGACCTGATTGAGGGGAGTCATCGTGCCATAGTAAGACACCATAATGTCGTCGAGTATCTTGGGATTGGCTTTGCCGGCACGTATGTGTGCGAGCTTTTCGTCGAGATACTCAATGGCATTTTGCATTCCTGTTTCTGCCTGCTGTTGGTATTGCTTTACGTCACTCATATTGTCTATTGATGGGGGAATGTGTATTTGTTAGTTATGTACAAGGGTACCTATCGGGTCTCCACCGAGCAACTTCGATAGGTTTCCGGGGGTATCCATATCAAACACCATAATCGGGAGATTGTTCTCTTTGCAGAGGGTCATCGCGGTAAGATCCATTACCTTAAGATTGCGTGTATAGACTTCGTCAAAGGTAATTTTATCGAATCGTGTCGCTGTTGGGTCTCGTTCGGGATCGGCAGTATAGATACCATCCACACGCGTGCCTTTGAGTAGGTAGTCCGCCTTGATTTCCACCGCACGTAGGGCAGAAGCAGTATCCGTTGTGAAGAAAGGATTGCCCGTACCACCGGCAAAGAGAGCCACATACCCCTCTTCTAGCTTTTCTATTGCCTCATGCGAACTGTAGAGGCGAGCCACCGGCTCCATGCGAATAGCCGTGTATACGATGGACTTGCAGCCAATAGCCTTGAGGGCAGAGCCTAGAGCGAGTGCATTGATTACGGTGGCAAGCATCCCCATTTGGTCGCCCGTGGTTCTATCGAATCCACGTGCTGCACCACTCATTCCTCTAAAGATATTGCCCCCTCCTATCACGATACCTATTTGGCAACCACGGGCTGCCTCTTGGGCAATTTCTTGGGCATAAGCCGCCAGTCTTGCATCATCTATACCATGACCGGAACCGGCGGCGAGCGACTCTCCGCTCAACTTTAGTAGTACTCTTCGGGGTTTCTGCATTGCTTTCTTCTCTTACAATTATATGCCACAAAGATAGCAATTGTTTTCTGCCCAAAGGGAACGTAGAAGGCGGTACAGATTGTAGATAGAAAGCGAATCAATTGGATGGAGAAAAAACCACAGGGTAAAACTTTTTCCGTTTCTGCCCGAAACAAAAATTTTTCTTGGGCAGAAATGTCCCTCTTTTTTGGCTGAAAAGGGAAAATTTTTCACCCAATACTTTTCTCGTTTTTTGGGTGGAAAAAATTCAAAAGACACCGGACTTCATCCACGAAGTCACACAAGGTAAGAAAAAGAGAAGGAGAGCAACGGAGCAGCTACACGCAGTCGGAGAGGGTGACGCTAGCCCCTCCCACTTGCCCTTTGAAGGGGGGATACTCTTTCGTCAGCCGTATCATAATCCCCTCCACTTGGGGGAACTGCCCACGAATATGCCTCAAGATACGCCCTGCGGCATGCTCCAGCAGCTCCGAAGGGATAGCCATCTCCTCCTCCACAGCCGCATACACCTCGGCATAGTTAAGCGTATCTTGGAGTTGATCGGAGAGCGCAGCACGAGAGAGATCGACCGATAGCTCCAAATCTACAGAGAACCAATTGCCCACCTTTTTCTCCTGAGGGAGTACGCCATGGTAGGCATAGAAACGCATCGCGTTGAGTGAGATTTTACTAGTCATTAAGAGGGATTTTTATACGAAATGTGGTGCCAATACCTACCTCACTGCGCAAGAGCGTAATACGCCCATGGTGATAGGTCTCGACAATGCGGCGAGCCAGTGACAAACCCAAGCCCCATCCGCGACTCTTGGTTGTGAACCCAGGGTTGAAGATGCGCCTACGATGGCGAGAAGCGATACCGCGACCCGTATCGGTTATATCAATAAGGGCGACATGCCCCCTACGCTCTATGGCAATGGTGATTTCTCCCTTCCCCTGCATGGCATCAACGGCATTCTTAACGAGATTCTCAATAACCCAGCTCCACAGAGCAGGGATAAGCATAACCGGTAGCGGCTCCGAAGGGAAGTCGTAAAAGAGGGTGACCCCACGGCTAATGCGCGTGGAAATATAGCGAGCGGAGGTAGCGACCTCTTCGGCAAGGTCGCATCGTTCGAAATGGGGTTCCGACCCTATTTTTTGGAATCGGTGCGCAATGGTCTGTAAACGCTCCACATCCTTGTCCATCTCCACGAGCGACTCTTCTGCAATGCCTTCAGCTCGCAACAATTCGAGCCATGCTAAGAGAGACGAAATGGGCGTACCCAGCTGGTGTGCCGTCTCCTTTGAGAGGCCTACCCAAAGGCGGTTTTGTGCATTGCGCTTTGCCCACACGGCGGCGATAATCACGATGCCGACAAAGAGAATGAAAACAACGCCCTGCAGCCAAGGGAAGAGCGTCAAACTCTCCAGTGTAGAGCTATCCGAATAGTAGAGATATTGGTACCCCTCCGCGCCTAAATCTATGGCAATGGGCGGATACCCCCCTCGCACCTGAGCGAGGTAGCGACTCAGGTATTCTAGCGTGTCGCGCCCCTCCGGAATAGAAATGTTGTTAAAAGAGACAATCGAATCTCTATCGGTCACGAGAAGTATAGGTATCGTCTCATTGCTTTGTATGATATGGAGCATCAGATTGAGGGCATTTTCTTCGCTATCACTGGCAAGCCCCTCCGTTGCCTCCGCCCACAACTCCATTTTGGCTCGCTCGTCTGCCACCATCTTGCGGTGCAGTTGCTGTGATAGCACCACAGGCAGCGTAGCTACAGCAATAGCCAAGAGAGCCAGCAAGATATTGAGGGAAAGGCTATAATGCTTCATACTGCAAAGTTAGAGTACAGCCTGCTTACTCCAGCGAATAAGCCCCACTACGGCCAGAACCGTATAGACGACAAAAAAAGCGGCCGTGATGTAGAAACCCTGCAAGAAGTAGAGCGTACAATAGAGCGCATTGGAGACAATCCAACAATACCAATTCTCTAGAAACTTCTTCGCCAATAGCCACATCCCCACAAAGCCACAGCAGGTGGCTATGCTATCCAATAGGGGATAGGGGCTATCCGTCAGGTAGGCAAAAAGAGGCAACAGAGCACTGGACAAAGCCACGACTCCCCCAAGAAGTGCGGCGAGAGTAAGCTCCCGATTTTTTCGCTGTTGCCGTACAAAACTCCTAATTGCCCCTTCGTCTTCCGTAGTTTTTCCCTGCCTTGCCCAAAGCCACCAGCCCCAAATGGAGGTAATGAGGTAGTAAAGATTGACAATAATATTGCCGTACACCTTGCTCTGCCATGAGATATAAATATAGAACAAGGGGAGCAGTACCCCCACGCGCCAGAGCCACATACTTGCCTTTACCTCAAGTACAAGATAGAGCACCCCGAGGGCAGCTGCTACAAGTTCGATAATCTGAATATAGTCCACAAGAAGTGAAAGGGTTAGGGATTTATACTTAGAATTTGGGAGGGAAGAGCCCCTCGATATACTGCTGCATCACCCCGCGCACTTTCGCTCTATTGGCACAACCATTGGCCAGAAGGGCTATGGCATACACCCGCCTTTGGTAATAGAGATACCCGGCATAGGTCTGCACCCCTCTCATAGATCCACTTTTGCAGTAGAGTTTAAGAGAAGTTCCCAGCATAAAACTTTTGACCGTTCCTTCCCGACCCACTCTAGGGAGCGATTGCGCAAAAGCATCAAGCGTATTCCCACGTGCCTTGGTAGAGACGCCCACAAGCAAAGCTACCATATCTTGGGCAGATAGTCTATTGGCACGAGTGAGACCCGACCCATCGTAGAGATGCGCCTTTGGAGAGAGAGTCACCCCCCAACCGCTCAAAACTTCCTGCTCCCGAAGCCAGGCCGCGTTACTTGTTGCCCCATTCTCTTTTACAAGTGCTTTGAAAAGGGCTTCGGCATAATGATTGAGGCTTCGGTAATTCATTTCTCGGCAAAGATCCCTCAAAGAGGGGGAGTAGTAACGCCCTATCAGAGTACGAGGATGAGAGGAAGACTCAAAACGCGCCTCCTCTTGCCCCAAGATTTCAACACCCTGCCCCTCAAGCGTAGCACGCAACAAGCGAGCTGCATGCAGAGGTGGATGCGGAAGATCTATAGCCACACGCACACTCTCTCTGTTGCAAGGGAGCGTGCCCAATAGCGTGCGATGCTCTACAAGGTTAATACCATCTCCTTCCCAACCCTGCGTTTTGCAGTTTACTTTTAGGCGGTTGTCGAGCGTGAGTTGAACCCCCTTGGGGTAGGTGCCTACAAGGCGGATACTATCTTTTACCCCCCCGGTTGCGAAATAGAGATCGAGCCAATTGTCGTACAAATTGAAGCCATATACCCCTGCGGCGTAATAGTCCCCACGATCATCGGGAGCCCAACGGGGGTGAATGCCCATGCGCTCGAAGCGAGAGGCATCTATCACAATATTCCCCTCTATTCTGCGGATGCCTTTTGCCTGTACGGTCTGGAGTACACTCTGCTGCCAGCGCTCTTTGTCTTGCTCGAAGAACTTAGAATCGATGGAGGGATCTCCGCTCCCTATTACTAGTAGATTGCCGTAGAGCACTCCCTTCTTCAGCTCTCCCTCCATGTACAATTCGGTGCAAAAAGAGTAGTCCGCTCCAAGCGACTCCAGAGCCGTAGCCGCAGTAAACAGTTTGGTAATGGAGGCTGGAGTACACATCTCCTCGGGGCGATAGGCAGCCCAAAGTGTATCCTGACTCACATCCTGCACCGCGAAGGAATAACGCGCAACTCCGGACTCTTCGCTCGCACGAATCAAGCTATCGACACGCGCCAAAGCAAGGGGATTGGGGGCAACCCCTTGAGCAACTAACTGCCCTAAGGGAAGCGCCGCAAGAAGTAAAAAAAAGATGTTTCGTAGAACCATGATTGATTGTGTTTATCGTAGATATTCGAGCCGAGCAATAATAGTCTGTGCTGCCATTTTAGGGTTGTCTTCTGTTGGGAAATAACGCCAAACAGGGTGTTGCCACGAACCCGTTTGGCTACATTTGGCATACGCCTTATCGTAGTAGACAAGGGCGAGACTAGCCGCCGTGTGGAGATCTCCTGCCTCTACAGCCTCTCGAGCTTGGGTAAAACGCTCTGCCCCCAGACGCTTGCGAATCACCCCAAAAGCGTGCAACAAAGCCTCCTTGCCCAGCACTCCATACTCGGCAACGATGCGCTCCACACGAGCCTCTCTTGGGGTAGCGTACTCAACAAAGGGGGCAGATTGCATCCTCTGCCAAAAGCCGGGCGTGAGGGCACAATGCCCTATCATTTCGCTCTCCCCCTCCACCCATACGGGTCTCTTGGGGTCTAGGGGCAAAAAGGCTTCGCCTAGGAGATTTAGGAACTCCTCGCCCGAAGGTTGCGGCCGATCCAGATGACCGCCAAAGACGGAACCGCGGTGCCGTGCCAAACCCTCAAGGTCTACCACTTGCTGACCTAGGCAGGCAAGCTCGCTCAGCACCTCCGTTTTGCCACAGCCCGTAGCTCCCCCCAATACAATAAGAGCGTATTGCAGAGGTATCTGCATCATCTCCTGGTGATAGGCGCGGTAGCCTCCCTCCATACGATACACCGATAGCCCGGCAATAGAAAGGAGCCATGCAACCGCCTCGCTCCGCATACCTCCTCGGGCGCAGTAGACGCCAATTTGCCCACTCTCGCCGGCGAGCGTCTTGGCCTCCCGCACAAGGGAGCGCATTTTACCTCCTACGTACTCCATCCCCAGCTCCACGGCAGCATCTCGCCCCTCTTGAGCGTAGAGGGTGCCAACGGCAGCGCGCTCTTCGTCAGAAAAAAGGGGGAGAGAATAGGCACCCAAGAGATGAGCTCGAGAAAATTCCCCGGGAGAACGCACATCAACGATAGGTACCCCCTCGGCACGTAAAGCAAGGATTTTTCTAGGCGAACAGGTCTCAGACATTAGATTTTGGATAGTCTCTGCTTAATCTCGTGAAGGCGATTAAGCGCTTCGAGAGGGGTCAGATTATTGAGGTCGATACCGAGGAGATCGTCTCGGATCTCCACGAGTAGAGGGTCTTCTAATTGGAAGAAAGAGAGTTGCACCAAGTCCTCACGAGAGGGGGCGGATGAATGGTGCGTCGCTTTAAGTCCGGCAGTCTCTATGGCTTTCTCGGCGTCTACCGAAGTGCAAGACTCCTCTTGGGCGTGCTCCTTCTCTAGGCATTGCAGCACCACTTGGGCACGCTCTACAATCTGCCGAGGCATCCCCGCAAGCTTAGCCACTTGGATACCAAAACTGTGCTCATTGCCCCCTTCCTCCAACTTGCGAAGGAAGATCATAGTACCCTCAACCTCCCGAGCCGAAACGTTGTAGTTACGTACACGCGGATGCTTTTTGGCAAGCTCGTTAAGCTCGTGATAGTGGGTGGCAAAAAGGGTTTTGGGGTGGTGTGCCGGATGATTGTGTAGATACTCCACAATAGCCCACGCAATGGAGACTCCGTCGAAAGTGCTCGTACCGCGCCCCAGCTCGTCAAAAAGCACCAAACTCCGAGGGGTTAAGTTATTGAGAATGCTCGCGGCCTCCTGCATCTCTACCATAAAAGTGGACTCTCCCATGGAGATATTATCGCTCGCCCCAACTCGGGTAAAAATACTATCCACCAAGCCAATAGAGGCCTCTCGTGCCGGTACAAAGCTACCGATTTGTGCCATAAGGGTAATAAGAGCGGTCTGCCTGAGGAGGGCACTTTTACCACTCATATTGGGCCCCGTAACGATCATTATTTGGCAATCGTTATTGTCCAAATGCACATCGTTGGCAATGTAGGGTTCACCCTGAGGTAGCTGACGCTCAATTACGGGGTGGCGCCCCTCTTTTATATCTATAGCGAGGGAATCGTTCACCTGTGGGCAGCAATAGTCGTAAGCCTCCCCCACTTCTGCAAAAGAGCGAAGCACATCAAGCATCGCGAGGAGGTGACTATTGCGGAGAAGTGCCGTAACCTGAGGTTGAGCATCGTCTACCAGCTCTGCAAAAAGCATCGTCTCTAGAGCAAGAATCCGCTCCTCGGCCCCCAAGATTTTGCTTTCGTATTCTTTGAGCTCTTCGGTGATATAACGCTCGGCACTCACAAGGGTTTGCTTACGAATCCACTCGGGCGGCACCCTATCTTTATGGGTATTACGCACCTCTATGTAGTAGCCAAAGACATTATTGAAGCCTACCTTTAGACTTGTGATACCCGTGCGCTCAATCTCGCGCTGCTGTAGGGAGAGCAAGTAGTCTTTTCCGGAAAAAGCAAGGCTCCTCAGCTCGTCCAACTCTTCGTTGTAGCCCGTAGCGATCACTCCGCCCCTATTTACGAGGGGAGGGGCATCCGGATTTAATTCGTATCGAATGCGGTCTCTTAGTTCAGTACAGGGTGCCAACTCTTTCCCTAAAGCCTGAAGGGAGGGACAAGCACTCTCTTCTGCCACTTTTTTGATGGGTTCCAAAGCGGCGAGGGCATCGGCTAGGTGCACCATCTCGCGAGGCGAAATACGCTTCATAGATACTTTAGAAGCGGTGCGCTCTAGGTCGCCCATCTCCCTCAAATGCTCCTCAAGTACAAATCTCGCCTGGGCATCGTCTACCAAGGCTCGTACCACTGACTGCCGCTCCTCTATCGCTGCAACACTCTTGAGGGGGAAGGCAATCCACTGACGAAGGAGGCGTGCCCCCATGGGCGTATAGGTGTGATCCAAAATATCTTTCAGGCTACATCCCTCTGGATTCATCGTAGTGAGGAGTTCCAAACTACGTGCCGTAAAGCCATCGATACGCACATACTGCTCCTCATCTATGCGGTGCAGTGAGGTAATGTGCCCCAGTTCGCTGTGCTGCGTAAGGTCTAGATAGTGCAAAATGGCTCCTGCCGCAGTGAGAGCGGACTCCATACCCTCAAGCCCGAAACCTTTGAAGTTGCGCACGGCAAAATGGCGTAGAAGTCTCTCTTGATTGTTGCTCGGGATAAAGAGCCAATCGTCTGCCTCGAATATATAGGTGCGATAGGTGAGTTGACTATCGTAGAGAAGGCGTGTACTCCGCTCCACAAGGATCTCTTTGGGTCGGTAGCCTGCGAGTAATTTATCGACAAGGGCTGCGCTCCCCTCAGTTGTAGCAAACTCGCCCGTAGAGAGGTCTAGAAAGGCCACCCCCATACGCTCTTTGGCAAACGAAACGGCAGCTACGTAGTTGTTTTCTTTGTTCTCTAAAACATTGTCGCTAACGGCAACCCCGGGGGTAACCAACTCTGTAATTCCTCGCTTTACCAGCTTTTTGGTTTGCTTCGGATCCTCCAGTTGGTCGCAAATAGCCACTCGCTTACCGGCTCGCACAAGACGAGGCAAATACGTCTCTAGGGCGTGATGGGGGAACCCTGCCAGCTCTACATGCTGTGCAGAGCCATTGGCTCGGCGTGTAAGTGTAATCCCCAAGATGCGCGAGGCCTCTACGGCATCCTCTAGAAAAGTTTCGTAGAAATCGCCAACCCTAAAGAGAAGTATCGCATCCGGATGCTTCCCTTTTATCTGCAAAAATTGCTTCATCAGAGGGGTCTCAACTACATTCTTTGCCACAACAATAACTCACTATATTACACTCTTCTAACGTCTTACAAAGATAGGGTTTTAGTGCCAAACTCGGCACCACTGCCACCACACCACCCAGGGCTCCCACACCTTATATCATAACATCTCCCCTTAGATCATCATAAAGAGACCAAGGGGAGACGCACAATTTACATAAAGTGGAATTGTCTTCTTAAGAGAAGACAGAGACGAAAGCGTCTTAGTTTCGCAAAATCTTGAGCATTAATTGCCTGGATTACAGAGAGCAGCAAAATAGCAACTGATAGTATTTTCTATTCAGATTGCACAACGATATTAGGTACTTTGACTGCAGTATAGGAAAGATCGAAAAATCCATTCTCAATTCTTTTCGACTCTATAGTTCCATTTACCAGAACTCTTTTCAGGATTCCGGAAAATCGTCCGCAAATAATACCATTAGAACGACTAAGCCTTGTCACCTCAAAGATAATATCCTCTTTCTCACAAAACCAACTTCCCAATGAGATGCGCCCATTTGTCATAATAGAATCTTGATGTAGACTTTCTTCTGATAAAGTTATCCACATTCGGCAGGACACATCATTATATTTCTTTCTCCTTCTATTCACTTTCCAATAAAGCTCCCCTTTAACAACACCATTCTCAGTATATTCTTTTAATTCACATACCCAAGGTGGAGCTTGAAAGATTGATTGACACATTCCCTCCTTAGGGAAGACGTAGGGTTTGCCATCCAATTCAAAGGCAACGATATTGGCACCCGTTTCGGTGCGTGGGGGCATTCGACTGAAGAAGAGAGAATCTTCGTCAATATCGTATCTAGGGTTACCGATACGGAGACAACTAGAAAGGGCGGCTTGTAGGAATAAGAAAATAACTATTCCTAGGACTGTAATTCGAGTACTACGCATAATGTTTCTTTTTTGTCAGTGTGTTCTGTCCTGCCAAATTTACAAAAAAAATCAAAAACGCAAGCTATTGGCAAAGAAAGTCAGATGTTTTCCTTAGTAACCCATTAAAGGCTACCGACATGCGTGCTCGTTGCAAGCCCAAGCACAACATGCCACACTCAGGTACGGGCACCACTCCTCCTCTACACGAAAATAGGTCTCCCTTCCCTACAAATCGGGAAGAAAGACCTATCACCTCTAGGAGATAAGGAATCGCCTAGAGCAGGCTTATAGCCGAACTACCAACTCAAACTAGGGCGTTAAAAGAACGTTGTTAAACCAATAGTTGTGGCAATCGAGTTGCTCGTAATGTTACGGTATCTCGTGGGGTATCTGCTGTGGAGATATTGAAGTCCTAAGTCCACACCTACGTGCTTGTTGAGCATCAAAACGCCTCCGGCTCCGACTCCCATACCAAGGCCATGAAGGCTGGAGCCTCTAACAGAGACCCCCACATAACCAACTTGGAAATCGAGGTAGGGAATAAAGCCTTTTCCATGATTAAAGAAGTAGGTCAATGTTGGCATGGCAGAATAAGACACCGAACTTGCTGAAGAGGAATACAATATCTTTCCATTAAGCCCAAGTGCTAAATTATCGGCAATAAAACCGCCAAAAGAGGGAGAAAAGGCGAACAAGAACTCTTCGCCTGAGCCATTGGTGAATGTGGACTGGAAGGAGAGCTGAGAGGCTCCCGTAAGGAAATAATGCCCTCGTCTGGTTTGAGCGTTAACACTTTGTACAGCAAAACTTCCTAAGATAAAGCTCGCGACAAGAGCTAATACTAATTTCTTCATACTACAAGTTTTGATTTGTTTCTTTTGAGGTACCACGTTTGGTACTGGCCGCAAAGATATAAAACAAATCAACTTACCTCTCTAGTAAGAGCCTTTTCTTCAGGGCACCCGCATCAAATCTTTAGCAACTTTTTGAGGTAGTCCATATTCAATGCAGCTTTGAATAACCTCTTCCGTAAGGATAGTTTGTCTTTGTATTGTGAGACAATAGCTAAGGCAAACTTTCTCAATGTGTTTAGATTTGTGGCTGAATAATCCTTACGAGCTCGACAAGCATCTTCCCTAAAGGTTACATCCAAATGCCAATGGAGTCGGTTTTCAATTCCCCAATGCGCTCGAATATATTGTCCAATTAACGGACAATCTTCCAGTGGTAAACTGCTGATATAATATTGTTTATCTATGCGTGTTTCTCCCTCTAAACTACTAATCTCTCGCTTCACTTAGACTAAACTTCTTAAGCCTTGCCATTGACGATATTCCCCCTCGTCAAAAACCTCTGAAGCCGATAATGTGGTATAGGTTCGCTTCTCAATACGACCATGATTTTTCTCCAAGGTCTCATAGCTATGAGTCTTGTATTGACCTGTGAAGCAGTCTTGTACGTCCTCATACAAGTGTTTTTGACTCCACTTAAGGCTTAAGATATAGTCGGCTTCTGATTGGATAATCTGCTCTGCAATGTGGGTTTGAGTCCCCATCGCATCTATGCTGACGACTGCCCCTGACAAATCCAAGCTATCCAAGACTTCCGGAATGGCTTGTAACTCATTGCGTTTTTCGGCAACAGTCTCTTGAGCCAGGCTTAAGCCTACTTCATCAACCCAAGCTGAGAGAATATGCGTACTGCCCGTTTTCTTCTTCGAACCTTTCAGACGTTTGCCGTCAATGGCGATATGTTTACCTTCCAAGTCGCGAAGCATGGCATTATTCGCGACAAGAAAGGCGATATATTCTGATGAATAAAACCCCGGCAGAGAGAGGGGCAAAAAGGGAATCCCTGCCACGACCAACGAAGGCTGAGGCAGGGATTATTTTTTATATGCGTGGTAGAAGCGAAACGACTGTTTCGACTTCGGTCCCCGAAGAGGTGTGCGGGTCAGGCAACGTACTACGAGCCTTTGCCGACACACCCCTAATCGGGGAGAAGATTAGTGCACGACGATGAGCGAAAGGCTCTTCGTGCCGACCTTAACGAGGTAAGAGCCTTCCGACAAGGTTGCGATATTGATACGTGCCTTGCCCTCGGCATCCGTCTCCGTCGAGAGGAGACAAACGCCCTCTAGTGAATAGATCGCCACGGGAGCGTAAGCTGCACCACCGGACAAGAAGACAACATCTTTAGTAGGATTGGGATAAAGGATGAGCGGATCGGTTGCCACGGCTTCGAGGGCGGTATCTTCCTTGAACTCGGCTCGGATCGTCGTCGCCTCCGTTACCTCAAAGCTCTTGGCACTAGTAATATCTGTGCCGTTGGCCGTGATCTTGTGGAGGATGTAGCCCTTATCAGGCGTTGCCGTAACGGTAAGTCGTGTACCGTAAGGCACTGCCGAGAGGTTGTCATACCCTGCGACAGATAGTTTACCGTGGGTGGACTCAGCGACCGTCACTGCAAAGGTCTCCTTCACGAACTCGCCTTGGATCGTCGTCTCCTCCGTTACCTCAAAGCTCTTGGCTCCGGTAATATCTGTACCGTTGGCTGTGATTTTGTGGAGCGTGTAATGCGCATCGGGCGTTGCCGTAACGGTGAGTCGTGTACCGTAAGGCACTGCCGAGAGGTTGTCGTACCCTGCGACAGATAGTTTACCGTGGGCAGACTCAGCAACCGTTACTGCAAAAGTCTTGATAGCGAAAGTCGTCTTCACCACCACTTCTTCCTCACCGACCGTTGCTTCAAAAGTCGTGCGCCCGGTGTAGAATGGGAGCTCGATCTCCTCAGTACCCACGAGCCACTTATCGACATTGTAACCGGCATCGGGGTGAGCCGTGATCACGAGTTTGTCATCTTTGCGAGCACGACTGCCTGAGGTGAAGGGCTGACCATTTTTGGTAGCTGTGAGATGTCCATGCCCTGCAGAGGTGAATCGCACCACATACTCGGGGACTTTCGTAAAGGTAGCCACCACTTCGGTAGCACTCGTGAGGGTAAAGCTCTTGGCTTGGGTTATATCTACGCCATTAGCCTTGATCTGAGCGAGCGACCAACCATCAGCGGGCTGTGCCTCTACGGTGAGCTCAGTACCGAGCTCGAACTCACGCTCTGACGTGCCAACGAGCCCGAGTGTACCCTCTCCGACGGTGCGGAGTGTCACAGCGGCGGTTGGGACGATAACATGCAGATCCAAAAGCATATCACGCACGGCATCGAAGCTGTAAATGTAGTGCCATTGCCCATCGGCTGCGGAGATTCGCAGATTTACGTGATAAGAGGCACTGTTCTGACCGTTAATTGTCAGTGCAGCACCGAAGCGAACAGGATAGACGTATTCGATCTCGACTTTAGCCCCCCTAGCAACGGTGCCGGGGAGGGGCTTCTCGATGCCGTTTTCACGATAGACAATTTGCATCTTCGCATTGTCGCATGTTGCACCGATGGCATAGCTATCTCGGCAACCATCGCCAGAGCCTTCAAAATCCGTTGACGTAAAGTGCCCGGTGTAGGCCCTGATGGCATATCCCTTGGCGGCAGCAATAGAGGTCGTACTATGTACTACATGATATGAACGTATAGCGAAGTGTTCATCTTGCTCAGGATTTTCACTTTTGAGATAGGTGAGCAATAACTTCTTCCCCTCTACATTAAGATCCGTAGGCAGACTCCTATAGAAGTCATCCCATGCACACGCTCCCATACGAGGGATACGAGCTGTCGGACAATTTAAGATTGCCAATTTGGGCGAAGCAACGAGCGAGCGTAACTGATTAAATGCGTCATATAAAGAGAGTTCCTCGATATTGGGATTGCGGCTGAGATCCAGTTGCTCAATCGATGTCATATTGGCCAATCTAAGCGATTTGATCTGTTGCCAAGCACTCGGGTCGAAGCTCTTCCAGGGAAGATACTCAATATAGATCGTTGGTAGAGTCTCTGGGAGTTTCAAATCCTCTTGTCGGGCGATTTTGAGATCTTTCAGTTCGAGGTTGATCAACTCCGTGTTACTTGTCAGATTGAGCGTAGAGATGGCATTGCGTGATATACCCAAATAGGCGAGCTTGGTCATCTTGCTGAGATCAAGCTCTGAGAGGGTACTGTGATGCTGAGTGCTCCAAGGGAGGCTTGCATCATTACGGGCATTGATATATCCGATGCGAAAGTGTGTGATATTTTCCACATGCCCCCACTCAATAGCAGCAACATTTTGAAGCACATCAATAATCCTGATCGGGTCATGAGCAGGACGCTTCTTTTCGTAGACCTTTACCACGGGATTTTCTTTGGCAGCGGTGATACCCCTAAAGCGAGATCCCTGCTTCCGTGTTTGACAGAGGTAGCGTCCACCACCACAATCCACGGCAAAAGAGATCGGTGTATCGTTTCCGTTGGAGAAGTAGAAGTATAGCGGATCGCCTGCATGTGTCTGCTCTGTGGAGAAGCTACCGATCAAATCCCACTCCGAAGCCTCAGGGGTAAAGTCCGTCACCTCTGCAGAGAAGGTCATCGGCTCGGTAAGCGTGAGGTCATAACGATTGATACTCCCCAAGTCTGCACCATTGAAGAGGAACTTTTGGAGGAGCTTACCCGACTCCAAATGGGCGTAGATGGTAAGTTTCGTACCAATAGGGAGGGAGCTCCCACTGGGGACATTTTGCGCTCCATTCTTTACGACGATGGTACATCCAGCCACCTGATTGATCGTAACGGTTGCCTCCGTAGCACTACTCTCAATGGGGTGATAGGTATAGTTATCATGAAAGTGGTCGTAATAATCTCTATCGGGGTCGTTTTTTTCGTTCTTGTACTCCTCTAGGAGAGGTGCAGGCACATAGACATCGAGGGTTTTACGTGGATCTCCAAAACCACTTGGGTTGTTTTGCCATGTACAGATCCTGTACTGCGCCTTTACAGGAGCGTGCAGGATGAGCTTTTGAGGAGCAGTAGGCTCTAGGTGCTTGCTATTCGTCCAAATCAAATTGCAAGTAACAATGGTACTCCCCATACTCACCTCGCTGAGGGCATCGCACCCATCGAAGAGGCGAGATGGCACTGAGCTGATAGTTGCACCGACAAAAGCAGAGGTCAGAGAGGAACATTGAGCAAAAGCACCATTGCTCAAAATCGTTACGGAAGAGGGGACATTAAGCACCCCTGCCAGAGAGGCACAATGGAAGAATGCTCCCGGATGGATCTCCGTAACACCCTCTAGAGAGGGCATACTCGTAATACCCGTCTTTGAGAATGCATACTGCCCGATGCGACGAAGAGAACCGGGGAATTGAAGAGCCGTAATAGCCGTCTGATCTCGATAGGCATTGACGGCAATGAACTCCACGCCATCGGGGATCACCACAGTACCCGTCGCCTTGCGATCGAGCCAAATACCCTGTGCCGTTTTTACCTCTTGGAGCTTGGGGCAATCCTCCCAGAAGGGGTTGCCTTGTGTATGCTGAAGGGCGGGCAACGTCACTTTAGCAAGCTCTGAGCAATCTTGGAATGCACGAGCATAGATTGCCGTGACTCCCGTAGCCTCCAGCTCCGTCATCTGTTTACAACCATCAAAAGCAGCGTAACTGATTGTCTTGATCGAGGGATCCAAGGTTACTTTGCCCACGGCTTTACTTTTAGGATAGAAGAAGAGGACACCATCTGCACCAACAACTGGCTCTAAGAGAGGAGACCCCATAAAGCGAATCATAAAGCTCCTAGTAGGTGTTCCATAGAGCTCCGTACAGAAGGGTGCCGAACTTATCGTACCAAGCTCATTTGCATCCTTATAACCCGAAGGAGACGTTGGCATATCTTTTAACGTGCGTTTCAGCTTGGGGAAGGTCACTTTTTTGAGTTTATCACAACCAGTGATGCCGTAGCACTCCTCGACATTCACCCCCTTGATCGAGGTGACTGTGGGGTTGTTGATAAAAGCCTTTTCACCGATCACTCGGACACTTGCGGGCAGCTCGATGTCGCCGCTTGCATTATTCCAGCTGACGAGGGTATCTGCCTTGATGATCATACCGGTCATCTCCTGACCATTGAGGTCGTAAAACTTCCAGTTTTTGTCACGTACAAGCTCAAGATCACTAGCGTAGGCATTGTTGTCCTCTTCGGTGGTGGCAATCTTCGCTAGGAGTATCAATTTGCCGGCCGTAGCCTCTTGTTTGAGATCGGGGAGGGCGGTGTAGAAGCGATTAAGCTCGCCCTCTTGGATGCGGTTACTTGCGATAGCGACAGAGCGTACCCCTTGGAGGGCTTCGCCGGTAGTTGGGGTATGGATCTCTTTGAGTTGATTACGACTGCACCTTAAGTCCGTAAGGAGCGGATTGTTGATGGTAAGCTCCGTGAGTTTATTACTACTGAGGTCTGCCTCTTTGAGCTGTTTTGCTCCACTGAGATCCAATGTACCACTGAGGGCGTTGGCGGTAAGCTCTAACCGCTGTACCGAGGCAAGAGGAGCCTCGTCGATGTGAGTCAAATTTCGACAATCAGAGATCGTAAGAGTCTCTAGCCCTGAGGGAGGAAGTACAACAGCCTGCAGGGTATCACAAGAGCGGATCTCGAGCCATTTTAGAGAGTTTCGAGAGAGGTCAAGTTGCTCCAACCCGGAGATCCCAGAGAGGGAGAGTCGCTCCAACTGAGAGAGGGAGGCGAGGTCGGGGAGTAGCGACTGGGGAATATATTTGAGGTTTAATTTTTTGAGTTGTGTCGCTCTCGAGAGATCAAGCTGCGTCATCACAGCCGAAGGCGTGCAGAAGCAATCGAAATCGGTTCCGTAAACTTTGATTTCAGGATCTGCGACAGCGCTTTTGAGCCACTGCATACCTTTGAACTTATAGAAGGTTGGTTCTTGACTATTACGTATTGGACTTGCAAGGGCAAATAGGCGGATCTTGCCATCACCGAGGTCCATACCCACGACCTTCCCCTTGGTGTAGCTTCCGACCCAAGGGAGAGCCCTTTCTAAATTAGCACCTTGAGGCAACGTTATCTTCACAGAGGCAATGGGTGTAGATCGGTCAATCCGGACAACTTGAGTGAAGATACGGGCGGGAAATGTTGTGGGCATTTTGGCCAGCACCGCCTCATTTGCAACAAAAATGTAGCACTGATCCTCCCCCCTTGGAGAGGCGAATGGGAATGCATCGGGGGCTATCGTTCTGAGGTTTACCGCCTCCGAGAGGTCTACCGACCAAGGGGCTCTTTTATTAAAAGCCTCTTTGCCGATCTCCTCTACTTGGGGGAGGATGTAAAACTTAGGCATCAAAGCCCATGCGAGAGCCGCTGTACCGATCTTTTTGAGTTGGGGGAAGTCCGCTTCGTGGAACCGCTTCGCATCCCAACCATTTCCGAGCCGATAGAGTGCGGAATCCTCTAAGATCTCCACCTCAGGAGCCGAGAAGTCTACAACAGATCTCATCTCTCGACAAGCATTCTTGCCCACTTTGTGCACCTTATTGAGGTGCAGAGCCGTCACTTTGTTATTTTTTAAGAAGACGTTGGGAGCAATCTCCGTAACGTCATCGGGGATCGTGACCTGCCCCGATGCTCCACTCCACGAGATGAGGACACCCCCCTCAACGACGGGTCCCGTCTCCTGCGCCTCTAGCGTACCCCACCCAACGAGGGAGAGGAGACAGAATAGCGCTACGTAATGTAGTAGTTTGTTCATAGGTTTATTATTAATTATTAAAAGTCTATTTCCAGTGCAGACCCCAAAATCAAGTGCAACGGTACGACAAAAGTAATACTAATACTTCATTCGGGGATTTAAAATCTAAATTTTTCCTAGGTTGCAGGTCCCAGAATCAAGTGTAACAGCATGACAAAAGGAGGAGAGGTGTTTGGTCATTGATTCGAAGTTACTTCACCCTCTACAGATGAAAGGCGGAGCGAAATAGGCCTAAAACGCGCGAACTCTAGGCCTATATTTTTTTGTTTCTTAGGCAGATTCGCCCCTCACTTCTAGGCAGAAAAAGATCGCTTTCTCACCTAGAGAAAAAAGAAATCCCCCTAAAGAGCTTTTCAATACTCTCTAGGGGGAAGTGTTTATCGCAACCTATGCGCTTCCTCTACAAAGGGAAGTTTCTCCCTCAAGAGGCACACATTACGAGGCCTATTTTGATCTAAAAGATTCTCTTACTTAAGGGGAACAAGAGAATTAATTAGTTCATCATCAGCAAGGAATGGCATGGTGATATGGTAGCCATCGGCGTGCGTCTTGTTAAATTCGGCACTCGTCTCCATAGCGTGCTCATTGCGAGCCCAAGCACGACGAGCTACACCGCCCATTACGTCCCAAGTCATGGCCGAGCGAAGGATGTTGTCTACGCGCTCACTTCCATCGAGTACCATACCAAATCCACCATTGATAGACTTACCAATACCTACACCACCGCCATTGTGCAAAGCAATAAGGCTCATACCACGAGCAGCGTTACCGGCAAAGCATTGTACAGCCATATCAGCCATAACGTTACTACCATCGCGGATATTGGAAGTTTCGCGGAAGGGAGAGTCCGTACCGCTCACGTCGTGGTGGTCACGCCCGAGCATGATGGGGCCTACCTCGCCATTACGCACCATTTCGTTGAAGCGCAAAGCAATAGCCAAACGCCCGGCAGCATCTTGGTAGAGGATACGAGCTTGTGTACCTACCACGAGTTCGTTTTTTTCTGCATCGCGGATCCAGATGTAATTGTCGCGGTCTTGCTCACGACGATCGGGGTTAATGCATTCCATTGCAGCGGCATCCGTCTTGCGGAGATCCTCGGGCTTATTGGTAAGGCATACCCAACGGAATGGGCCATATCCGTAGTCGAATAGCTCAGGACCCATGATGTCTTCTACATAGCTAGGCCAGATAAAGCCGTCTTTGTCGTCTACTCCATTACGGCTAATCTCGGTAATACCGGCATCGAAGCAGCTCTTCATAAAGGCATTACCATAGTCGAAGAAGTAGGTACCACGGGCAACGAGAGCTTTGATAGCCTCGAAGTGACGGTGCAAACCTTTGTCTACCTCTTCTTCAAACTTAGCACGGTCTTCTTTGAGCAGGCGAGTGCGTTCTTCAAACGAGAGAGTTACGGGGCAGTAGCCACCTTCGTAGACAGCGTGGCAGCTTGTCTGGTCAGAAAGGAGGTCGATATGGATATTCTTTTCGATAGCGTAGTCCAAAAGATCCACCACGTTACCATGGTAAGCAATAGAGCAAGCCTCGCCCTTCTTTTGCGCCTCGAGTGCCATACGGAAAGCCTCTTCGCGGCATTCGGTACGGTGCTTTACCCAGCCTTGTCCGTGACGTGTATCGATACGGCTCGAATCCACCTCTGCCGTAATGCTCACAGCACCGGCAATATCGGCAGCCTTAGGCTGCGCACCACTCATACCACCGAGACCGCTGGTAACGAAGAGTTTGCCTGCCAAGTTGCCCCCTGTAGGGATGTGAAGTTGCATACGTCCTGCATTAAGCAGCGTGTTGAAGGTGCCATGTACAATCCCTTGCGGACCAATGTACATCCAACCTCCTGCGGTCATCTGACCATAGTTGGCAACCCCCATCTGAGCGGCAATCTCCCAATCTTTGAGGTTGTCGTAGAGCCCTACCATCATAGAGTTTGTGATGATAACGCGGGGTGCACTGGGGTGAGAAGCAAACAAACCTAGAGGGTGACCGCTCTCAATCACGAGGGTTTCGTTCTCGGTTAGTTGCTCTAGATACTTGATGATGAGACGGTACTGAAGCCAGTTTTGGCACACCTGACCCGTCTCACCGTAGGTTACTAATTCATAGGGATAGAGAGCTACATCGAAAGAAAGGTTGTTCTGAATCATGACTTGGAAAGCCTTTCCCTCCAAACAACGGCCCTTGTAATCGTCTATCGAAGTAGCCTTAAGGTCACCCTCCGGACGGAAGCGGTAACCATAGATTTTACCACGAGTTTTTAGCTCTTCGAGGAACTCGGGAGCCAGCTGTGCGTGCAACTCACGAGGCACATAGCGAAGCGCGTTGCGCAAAGCAACACGTGTTTGTGCGGGCGTCAAGCGGAAGCCGCGGTCGGGAGCACGACGAATCCCTTCAACAAACGAGGGATAAGCGGGTAACGTAGCGTCTAACGTAAAAGATCTTGTACGATTTTCCATATGATGAAAGTAGAATAATTATACTCAATTTGTGAGGACTAAGTCCATAAGATGATCCCAAGGATCACTCGGCAGACTTGGTAGTAAACGATAACGGAAAGTAACCCCTATCAACTGAGCTTGAGGGGCTTTTTGTAGGAAGCGATCGTAGTAGGCTTTCCCACGGCCGAGGCGCACCCCTTGGGCTGTAAAGGCCACTCCCGGCACGATGATTAGGTCGAGGAGCGTGGGATCTACGGCATCTTCTCGAGCCTGAGTAGGCTCTTTAATACCAAAAGCTCCCCCCTCTTGCAGTTTTTCCGGATTGTACGAATAGAAAGCGATAGTCTCGGCATCCTCTACTCTAGGGATGAAAAACTCTTTATCCCCGGGTGCCGCCAAAAGACTCTGCAGGCTGGGCTCGTCCGGCAACGCCTCATAAAGACCAATACGACGCGCCTTCTGCCACATCTCCGTTGCCAGCAAAGCCTGAACAATGCTTTGCGCTGCCTCGGCTCGGTAGGCATCTGTCAGCGTCAGTTTATTAAGCTGACGTAGAGCAGCCCTAATATCTTGTTTGGATCCCTGCATTAGTCTCGACTGTGGTACAAATATACTATAGTTTGAAGGATTTGCGGGCAGCCTCAAGCATCGCGTCTGAGGCATAGTAGACTCGATAAAACGCCTCCACACCTAGGATATACTGAGAGATTTGGGCATAAAGCACACGACGAATCAGATCTTTGCTCTCGTAGAGCATACCCGGGCGCAACTCAATACCTTTTTCCGAAGCAAAGCGAGCGTAATCGGCCACTAGGGAAGTATTATCGTCCAAATAAGCCACAATGGCATCCGCACTCCCCAGGGACGAAAGGGTGCCTCGGTGGCTATCGGCATAGAGGAAGGCAAACTCCGTCATGGTACCGCTCTCTACGCAACGCAAATAGTAACTATTGATCCCTACACTATCCGCAGGAATAAACAGATCGGGCATGATACCAATACCGCCATATACTACGCGTCCCTTATCCGTTTTGTAGCGCGGAGCCTTGCTGAGCCTTAGGCTATCCATTTGGTTGCTGAAGGTCTCGCCGGCCTCAAATCTTCGCTGAAGATCGAGTTGATAGTCCATGCCTTCTCCCAGCGTGTAGCTCTTTTGAATGCAACGACCCGAGGGGGTATGGTAGCGAGCTATGGTAAGACGGAGCTGCGAACTATCGGGGAGGTAAAAAGCCGTTTGCACCAAGCCTTTACCAAAAGATCGCCGCCCCACGATTGTCGCGCGGTCGTGATCCTGCATAGCACCCGAAAAAACCTCGCTGCTCGAAGCAGAATATTCGTTAAGAAGGATGGTTAAGGGGAGTGATTGCAAGACGCCATTGCCATTCGCTTTGTACTCCTCCCGAGGATAAGCCTTACCCTCAGTGTAAACAATAAGCTGCCCCTCTTTGAGAAATTCGTTGGAGAGACGGATGGCCGGCTCTAGGTACCCTCCGGCATTGTCTCGTAGGTCTATAATAAGGTTGCGTAGCCCTTCATCACGCAACTGTGTGTACTTATCTAGGAACTCCGACACCGTATTGCGCGACCACTGAACGATGCGGATCACACCGGTGGAATCATCGAGCATATAGCCCACATCCACGCTGTGGATGGGCACTTCGCCGCGTACTACCTTCTTCGCAAGAGACTGCCCCTTGCGCAAGACCTGGAGAGAAACGACAGAACCCTCTTCGCCCAGCAAAATGCTTCGTACGGAGTCGGGGGATATTTTTTTTCCTGTTAAAGGCTGATTATCTGCCTTTAGGATGCGGTCTCCTGCCTGCAATCCGGCTCGCTCGGAGGGACCTCCGGGCAAAACTTCAATCACTACGGGAGTGTCAATCAAGGTATTAAAAGAAATCCCCACACCGCAGAAGCTACCATTGAGTCGCTGATTTTCCAAATCGCTCTCCTCTCTAGGGATATAAGCCGAGTGTGGGTCAAGCTCCTCTACCAGCTTGGGGAGGAGGCGCATCTGCAGCTCTCGCAGGTCTATCGAGTCTACATAATGCTCAGAAATCAGCTCCAAAACTTGATCTATGGGGCTGAGATTACGAATAAAAGATGAACGGAAAAATGGGGCACGAGTGGCAACCATCCAACTCAACAGCCCCCCAAAAAGCACCCCCAATAGGGCTACAATTGCGATTGTAAACGAGGAGAATCTCTTTTTCATATCCCCTTATATAGAGTCTTCGCTAAGGTCACACACTCTCTTTATCCGGAGCTACAAACTCCACTTCAATACCCGCTCTCCTCAGGAGGTCTACCCCATCGGTAAGCCGATACTCCTCACCATAGACCACTCGCTTTATCTTGCTTTGGATGATGAGTTTGGCACATTCTACACAGGGGGATGCCGTAATGTAAATGGTGGCGCCATCGCTATTATTACCCGAGCAGGCTACCTTGGTAATGGCATTTGCCTCAGCGTGGAGCACATAGGGCTTGGTAAGGCCGCTCTCATCCTCACACACATTCTCAAACCCCGAGGGAGTACCGTTGTATCCATCAGATATAATCATCTGATCTTTAACGATAAGAGCACCCACTTTTCTGCGGGTGCAATATGAGTTTTCCGACCAGATACGCGCCATCCTCAGATAGCGTTTGTCGAGTACTAATTGCTTGTCTTCTTGTTGTTCCATAGGTGTGGGAATAGTTGCTTACTCCGTCCTTACGATTTTTTCTGCTGCGAAAGTAGTGACAAATAATTAATCCACCACACCCCTCTTTCTTTAGTGCACTCCTTGGAATTGCGTGAGGAAACGCTTGTCGTTTTCGGAGAAGAGACGGAGGTCCTTTGCTCGATATTTGAGGTTGGTAATACGCTCCACTCCCAAACCAAAGGCATAACCGCTGTACTCCTCGGGGTCTATTCCGCTCTCGCGAAGGACATTGGGATCGACCATTCCACAGCCCAAGATTTCTACCCAGCCGGTGTGCTTACAGAAGGCACATCCCTCTCCTCCACAGATATTACAGCTTATATCCATCTCGGCACTTGGCTCCGTAAAGGGGAAGTAACTCGGGCGCAAACGGATTTTCGTATCGGGGCCAAATAACTCACGAGCGAAGTAAAAAAGAACTTCCCGAAGGTCGGCAAACGAAACGTTCTTATCGATATAAAGCCCCTCGATCTGATGGAAGAAACAATGCGCACGAGCCGAAATCGCTTCGTTGCGATACACACGCCCCGGACAAATAACACGTATAGGAGGCTGAGTTGTCTGCATCACACGCACCTGTACCGAAGAGGTGTGCGTACGCAATAAAACATCCGGATTGCGCTCTACAAAAAAGGTATCCTGCATATCGCGAGCAGGGTGATCCGGAGCAAAATTGAGGGCGGAGAAAACATGATAGTCGTCTTCGACCTCCGGCCCCAAGGCGATACTAAAACCTAGTTTTGCGAAAATCTGTATGATCTCCTCGCGCACTAGGGTCAAAGGATGACGCCCTCCGATGCTGGCGGGATAAGCCGAGCGCGAGAGATCGAGATGCTCAGTTGCCTCCTCCGTTTGTAGGGCATCACGCAAAGCATTGATGTGCTCTGTGGCCAGCGTCTTTACCTCATTGATAAGTGCCCCCAAAGTGCGTTTTTCTTCATTGGGCACACTCTTAAATTCCTCAAAGAGAGAAGGGATAATCCCTTTCTTGCTGAGATACTTAATGCGTAGCGCCTCCACTTCTTCGTGGCTCTTGGCGTGCTGTGAGCGCACCTCCTCTTGGAGGGCTTTGATTTTTTCTGCTAAAGACACGTGCTTTGCTTCTATTATGAGAGAGTTAGAAATCCTTCTATTATACCACAGGGAGGCTCAAAAGAGTGCGGCTCTAAGACCAAAGAAAGCAAGATAAACAACTCAACTCTACCCTTCGCCTCTCGCGGCAATTGCCACCCCCTACTCCCGAATGATATAAATCAAAGACTCGGAGGGATCCTCTCCCTCTATGAGCATCTGTAGAACAGAGTGCGCTATCCACAGACGATCCCTCCGGGCTTTTCTTGGGGAACCGGTGCTATGGCTCCGCGACTATTCAGCCCCTCAAAGCCATCTGCACCCTATTGTCTTGCTTAGGCGTTTACCTTAGCCATGTGTGCGATGAGGCAGAGTACCTTATTAGAGTAGCCCCACTCGTTGTCGTACCAAGATACAACCTTTACAAACTTATCGGTAAGGGCGATACCTGCCTTTGCGTCAAAGATAGAAGTGCGGGGGTCTGTGGTAAAGTCGGTAGATACCACCATTTCTTCGGTATAACCGAGGATGCCCTTGAGTTCGCCTTCCGAAGCCTTCTTAACGGCAGCGCAAATTTCGTCATAAGTAGCGCCCTTCTTGAGGCTCACCGTGAGGTCTACTACAGATACGTCCATTGTGGGAACACGGAACGACATCCCGGTAAGTTTGCCATTCAGCTCGGGGATAACCTTACCCACAGCCTTAGCAGCTCCTGTAGAAGAGGGGATGATATTGCCCAATGCAGAGCGACCACCGCGCCAGTCCTTGTTGCTGGGTCCGTCTACTGTCTTCTGTGTAGAAGTAGCGGCGTGTACCGTAGTCATAAGCCCCATTTCGATGCCGAAGTTATCGTTAAGCACCTTTGCAAGAGGAGCAAGACAGTTTGTTGTACAAGAAGCATTAGATACAAACTGAGTACCCTTCTTATAAGTATCAAGGTTTACACCTGTTACAAACATAGGGGTATCATCCTTAGAAGGAGCAGACATTACTACGTACTTAGCGCCTGCCTTGATGTGCCCTTCGCTCAACTCCTTGGTCAAGAAACGTCCTGTAGACTCAACCACATAGTCAGCACCTACGGCACCCCAATTGATGAGGGCGGGCTCTTTTTCGGCGGTAACGCGGATCTTGCGGCCATTCACCACAAGCATACCATCTTCTGCGCTTACAGTTCCTTCAAACTTACCATGCACAGAGTCGTACTTGAGCATGTACGCCATGTAATCTACCTCAATGAGGTCGTTAATAGCTACAACTTCGATGTCGTCTCTAAGAAGAGATGCTCTGAATACAAGACGACCGATTCGACCAAAACCGTTAATACCTACTTTAATCATTATGCTTTCTATTTAGTGTATGAAATATCTTTTCCATAGAGACGTGACAGCAAGAATGGCATTCGGATCCGCCAACCCATGCCCTCGTAACCATCTGCCACAGCCATCATATGGACTGTAACTCAAGTATCTGCTGCTCTCCCCACAAAGGTACTAAATCTTTAGTGACCAAGCCATCCCGAAGCCTCGGATACAGAAAAATTACAATCCCTTAGCACAAGGGGTAAAAATACTTTCCACAAAAGAGAGGAGAAGATAGTTTTTTGCAAAGGCTCTTAACTAGGTGCGAATATGTAATTCTTTGCCCTATATAACTCGTCTCAATTGCGGGAGATAGCGTATATTTGCGGTAGATATCTGAGTAATCTTTCAAGATTCAGCAAAATGACACCCGAGGAGCAATTAGCATTACTCTACCAAAAGTTTCCGGAAGTAAATGAGCAACAACGCGAGCAGTTTGCGGCTCTTTGGGAGCTTTATACAGACTGGAATAGCAAGATCAATGTAATCTCGCGCAAGGATATAGACAGCCTCTATATGCACCACGTGCTGCACTCCCTTGGAGTTACAAAGATGCTGCATTTTACGGCAGGGAGTCATGTAATTGACGTAGGTACGGGGGGAGGATTCCCAGGCATCCCGCTGGCGATACTTTTCCCCGACGTGCAGTTTACGCTCGTAGATAGCATTGGCAAAAAAGTGCGTGTTGCACAATCTATTGCCGAGTCTCTGGGCTTACAAAATGTTACAACACATCACATCCGTATAGAGGAGCTTCGGGAGAAGTGCGACTTTGTAGTCACCCGTGCTACCATGCTCCTAGGCGAACTGGTCAAACTCACACGCCACCTTTTTTCTCGAGAAGGGCACAACGCCCTCCCCAATGGCATCATTGCCCTCAAGGGTGGGAACCTAGAAGGAGAGTGTGCCGCCTACAAAAACAGGGTAATAGTAGAGGATCTCTACCCCTTCTTCCCCGATGAATACTTCCGAGAGAAGCGAGTGCTTTACCTCCCCATGCAGTGATATTCTCAAATAAATTATGGCTCTAGAAGTACATACCTTCAGCTTCAATTTCGTACAGGTTAATACCTACCTCTTGGTTGATAAAGCAATCCGAGAAGCTGCTATTATAGACTGCGGTTGCATGGTACCTGCCGAAGAAAATATACTCTCTTCTAAGGTAGAAGAGCTCAATGCCACCCCCACCCTACTCATCGCGACTCACCTGCATTTCGACCACGTTTGGGGCGTTCCCTTTGCTGCCCAAAAGTGGGGTCTCACCCCTCGCGCCCACCGTGTAGAGATAGAGACGATGCCCCCTTTTGAGGAGCAAATGCGCGCGTTTGGGATGCCTCCCATGCCCGAGCGCCACGACCTCCCCTACCAGCCTTTTGAGACGGGCGATAGACTAAAGCTGGGAGAGACTCACCTAGAAGTCCTTTTCGTGCCGGGTCACACTCCGGGGCATGTAGCCTTTTACGAACCCCAACAACACCTCCTATTCGCCGGCGATGTACTCTTTGCCGGAGGAGACATAGGGCGTACCGATCTACCGGGAGGGAGCTATACCACTCTTATCAATAGTATAAAAACGCAGCTGATGCCCCTTGACGACGATACCATTGTCTACTCGGGGCATGGACCTCAGAGCACCATAGGTTTTGAGCGGAGGGCGAATAGCTATATTCAATAAAGCCCATAGCTTAGAAAGCAGCCACGGAGAAGAGGTTATATCCCACCCCACAACACCGAGTACACCGTGACTCATCCTCAAGAAAATAAAAACTCTAAATCATAATAGTCAGTATGGATACGAATAAGTTTTCTACGCGGCACATGGGTATTTCCGACAAGGATTTACCCGAGATGCTTGCGGCCGTTGGCGTAAAGTCTGTAGACGAACTCATGCACCAAGTCTACCCCGAGAATATTTTTCTCAAGGAGCAGATTGATATCCCCGAAGCCATGACGGAGCGAGAGCTTGCAGAGCATCTTGCCGAGCTTGCTTCTAAGAACAAACCCTTCACTTCTTATATAGGTCAGGGGTGGTACGACACGGTTACTCCGGCTCCTATCCAGCGCAACGTGCTCGAGAACCCCGTTTGGTACACCTCCTACACCCCCTATCAGGCGGAAGTTTCGCAGGGACGCCTTGAGGCGCTTTTCAACTTCCAAACGGTTATCAGCGAACTTACATCACTCCCTCTTACCAACTGCTCGCTCCTCGACGAAGCAACAGCCGGAGCCGAGGCTGCCATGCTGCTTTTCAACGAACGTAGCCGTGCGCAAGTAAAAGCCGGAGCAAATACCATCTTTGTGGATAAGCGCGTATTTGAGACCACGCAAGCTGTAATCCGCACACGTGTAGAACCTCAAGGGATGAAACTCGTGGTGGGAGACTACCAAACTCTTGAGTTCACCCCCGATATTTTCGGAGTTATCATACAATATCCCGACTCGGTAGGAGCCATCAACAACTACGAAGACTTTGTAGCCAAAGCCAAGGCCAATGGTTCTACGGTTGCCGTAGCTGCCGACCTTATGAGCCTTGTGATGCTCACCCCTCCCGGAGAGTGGGGTGCTGATGTTGTTTTCGGCTCGGCTCAACGCTTTGGTATCCCCATGTATTTTGGAGGCCCCTCTGCCGGTTATTTGGCTTGCCGTATGGAATACAAACGCGAGATACCCGGACGTATCATTGGTATCTCTAAGGATGCTTACGGGCACCCCGCTTACCGCTTGGCTCTCCAGACCCGTGAGCAACACATCAAACGCGAGAAAGCGACCTCAAATATCTGTACAGCACAGGCTCTCCTTGCCACGATGAGCGGATTCTATGCCGTATATCATGGTGCCGAAGGGCTCAGAAACATTGCTCGCCGCATCCATAGCTATGCCGGCTATTTGGCTGCAATGCTCGAGAAGTTGGGCTACAAGCAGTACAACAAAGACTACTTCGACACCCTTATCATTGGGCTACCCGAGGGGGTAAGCATGGAGCGACTTCGTGAGGTTGCTCTCGACTGCCGCATTAACCTTCGCTACTTCACGTGCTGCACCTGTGTAGGTATCAGCATTGACGAAACCACCCTGCCCTCCGATTTGGGTGTACTCGGATATGTTTTCGCAGAAGCTGCCGGCAAAGAGGCGCCCGAAGTGGACAATGTGCCCCAAGATACGCTCTATGTGGATAAGAAGTGGCAACGCACAAGCGACTTCTTGCAGCACGAGGTATTCAACAGCTACCACACAGAAACGGAGCTAATGCGTTATATCAAACGCCTTGACCGCAAGGATATTTCGCTTGCACACTCTATGATTTCGCTCGGTTCGTGTACTATGAAACTCAATGCCGCAAGCGAACTCTTCGCCCTCAGCAACCCCTACTTCGCCAATATCCACCCCTACGCTCCCGAAGATCAGATAGAGGGATATACCGAAATGCTCGACAACCTTGCCGAGTACCTCGCTAAGATCACGGGATTCGACGCTACGTCTCTCCAACCCAACTCGGGTGCAAGTGGCGAGTACACAGGGCTACGCACCATCCGTACCTACCTCGAAAGCATCGGGCAGGGACACCGTGACGTAGTGATTTTACCGGCTTCTGCCCACGGAACCAACCCTGCAAGTGCCGTACAATGTGGCTATAAGACCGTAATTGTAAAGACCGACGAGCGAGGCAATGTAGACTGGGAAGACTTTATGGCACAGACCGAAGCCCACAAGGATCAGATCGCAGCCATGATGATTACCTACCCCAGTACGCATGGTATCTTCGAGACCAACATTATAGACTTGTGCCAACGTATCCACGACTGTGGCGGACAGGTTTATATGGACGGAGCCAACATGAATGCCCAAGTAGGCTATACCAACCCCGGCTTCATCGGGGCGGACGTATGCCACCTCAACCTACATAAGACCTTTGCGATCCCCCATGGTGGTGGCGGTCCCGGTGTAGGTCCTATCTGCGTACGCGCCCATCTCGCTCCGCATCTCCCCAAGCATGTAGTTCGCTTTGGCGATGGCAGCAACCAAGTATCCGCAGCACCCTACGGCTCAGCCGGGGTACAGGTGATTACCTACAGCTACATTCGTCTCCTCGGTATTGAGGGTCTTCGTGAAGCTACCGCTATGGCAATCCTCAATGCCAACTACATGGCGTCACGCTTCAAAGACACCTACGGCATCGTCTATACCGGTGCTACAGGACGCGTTGGGCACGAGCTCATCTTAGAGTGCCGCAAGGTAAAAGAAGAGACCGGAGTAGACGAAAACGATATCGCCAAGCGTCTGATGGACTTTGGCTACCACGCTCCTACGCTCTCTTTCCCCGTACACGGTACGCTTATGGTAGAGCCTACCGAGAGCGAAAGCAAGGCCGAACTCGATCGCTTCTGTGAGGTAATGGATTGCATCTACCAAGAGGCTCAAGAGATCGCTCAAGGTAAAGCTGATAAGGAAGACAACGTGCTCAAGAATGCACCTCACCCCCAATACGAAATTGTGGCTGACGAGTGGAAGCACAGCTATTCGCGCCAGAAGGCCGCTTTTGCCCTCCCCTTCTTGCAGGATAATAAGTTCTGGATCAATGTAGCTCGCGTAGACAACGGCTACGGCGACCGCAACCTCGTGCCCACCATGTGCGCTTGCGAAGAATTCTTTGCGAAGCTCAAAGAGGAGCAAGCGAAGTAATAGATACTTTTCCCTACCGCCTCTCCCTTGCCGGGGAGAGTGCAGTAGGCAACTCTCAAAATAGAGCTGCCCTTTGGAGGATTTACCTCCGAAGGGCAGTTTTTTGTCTCTTGAATTAAGAATGCAATGACTCTTTTGGGGAGACTAGAGCAGGATAGCGGTCAATATAAATTGCCTTATGATTTGGTTTTGTATTGCTGATCGGGATGATTATCAAAGGTGTGTTTTCTCTCTAGAAACGAGGCAAATTGCGGTAGTATGACATTCCTAACATGACTTTTGCTTCGTTTCAGATGATCGGCAATATCCTGAATACTTCTCCATTCCTTGCAATACTCAAGGAGTATTGCCTTACACTGGTCTTTTGTAAATCGCTTGGGAAAGTTTTTTGTTTGTGCGCCCGAGGTTGCATTATAAGCATCTGAGGTTGCATTATAAGCGTCTGAGGTTGCATTATAAGCATCCGAGGTTGCATTATAAGCATCCGAGGTTGCATTATAAGCATCCGTAGCACTATTCATTCGATACACAGTACCTCTACTTCGTCCCTCTGAGATCAGAAATTCTCCTTTCGTTAATTTTTGGAGCGTTTTTGTGATATCTGCAGTATGTAGTGTAAGTCTACTTTGGAGTCGGTTGTTATTGATGACACCTTCTGTCAAGGCCATTGAGAGGATCGTCCGCTCGTCTTGGTTTAGAAGAGCGATGCGTTCCTCTCCGAATCTCTGTTCCAACTCTTGTATGATGCGCTTCTCCATTAGGGCTTCGAGAGGCATGGTTAGTTCGACCTTGTTTGGGCGAAATTTTTCGTTGGGAAAGGGCATTTTCCAACCGATACTTTCCCAACCCCTCATGATTTTGTCTGCACCACTTCCTGCCTTTTCTGCAGCACCGATCAGCATAAACATTTGTTGAAGACTTTTATTGCGACACACGCTCTCTCCCCCTGCATAGTATTGACGCTGAGAGATCAACATCGTACCTGGATTGGAGAAGACGATACAATGAGGATAGCGATTGACCTGTAAGGTAGACTCTTCGCTGTAATCCGCATGAATACATAGGTTGGCAAATGCCTCACGTAAAGCCACATTAGCCTCTGTTTGATCTTTTCGTTGATTGCCTTCGAGATGAAAAGGAAGGGGCAACGTCTCCTGCAGTTTGGGTAATACTCGTCTATAAAACTGAAAGAGATTCGCTTCCCAAGTGCCGTCAGGACAGATGCGATCCAACCATCGTTCACCCTTGGTCGCAAGCGAAAACTCTTTGTAGTCGGGAAAGTAATGAGGAGCACAAAGCGGATCAATAATGGCTTCATATTTGCCAAACATCAGCAATCCTGCTACAGTAAAGCCTTCTTCTCCACTTTCACGATCGCGTCGATACCCTCCGAGTTTTTTCATTAACTCGAGATCTTCTTTGGTAAGCCATACGTGTCCAGGACTCACAAGATGAAAAAGTCTGCGGTATTGATCAAAGGAGGCTTGGTCAATATCTTCCCATTTGTAGCCCTGTAGAATGCGACTATCTGCAGGATGTGAAATGTTTGAATCGGATAACATACGTCGAACTTCGGCAGGAGTACAATGAAAATCGCCTTCAAATCCACGACAATAGGTTCCTTCTTCGGGATTTTGTTGACAATAGATTGGACGTCTTTCCCGTTGAGCTCGAGGCACATAACACAGAAGTACCCAGCTTCCCTCTAATTCGATTGTACGGACATCCTGCGGTGCTAGTATACAACTACTGATCACTTGCCGATTGTTGGCTTGCCTCCAAAGTTCTTTCTGCAAATGTTCAATTTCCTGCTGAGATAGACCTGCAAGCGAAAAAGAGTCTTTTCGTTCTACTACACCGAGTACAATAGTACCTCCATTGGTATTTGCAAAAGCGGAATAGGTAGGCCAAAATTCTTTGGGAAAGCCTCCTTTTCCAGACTTAAACTCAACATCACTACTTTCTCGCTCATCAATAAGGTGATAAATATAGTCTTCTACCGTTTCAGTATTGTACATACGCTGTTATTCGCGGAGGGTAAACTTGAGTACCAGGAGATCCTTTGGAAAGGAGAATCCTCACAAGAACAAAGGTATAGAAAAGCGATGAAGTAGGGAATGGGAAATAGTCTTAAGTAGGAGTGGATTAGGTGTGGAAGAGATGGGTGGAACTGCGGAGCAAGAGCTTTTTACCTACTCGGCATCATCGTTTTACTCACCCCTCATCCGTGGACTGATTCGTGCCAAATAGCTCAATCCCTTACCCCCCAAAGGAGCCTCGTACACACAAAAGAGAGGGACACCAAAATATCCCTCTCCCCTATCGTATGCTATGAAAAGATTTGCCTTAGAGATCGTCTTCTATGGAAGCACTCTTGGCATAAGCACTCGGCTTTGCCTCGAAGAAGTCAGTTTTGATTAGGTTCGAATTGCTGTACTGCGATACCCAACTCATGCTGGCAGGCTCCTCTTCGTGCCCCGGGAATATCACCCCAAGACCCAAATTGGCACTGCGCAAATTCGCTAGATACATAATATAGTCACTCACCATTTGCGAGGTAAGGCCTTCTATCTCGTCGCCAATTACGTACTTACCCCAAGCGATCTCTTGCAAAGCACCCTCTCGAATCATCTCTAGGAACTCCGCCTCACGCTCGGGCGTGAATAGCTCGGGTTGCTCTCGCCTTAACTCCAGTATCATAGAGCGGAAGAGCCATAGGTGTGTATTCTCATCGCGGTTGATGTAGCGAATCTCCTGGACCGAGCCCGGCATCTTACCCATGCGACCGAGGTTGTAGAAGAACATAAATCCCGAGTAGAAATAGACCCCTTCGAGGATATAGTTTGCGACCATCGTACGCGCAAGTTGATCGGGGGTTTTGTGGAGCTGGAAGTCGTTGTATATATCCCCAATGAACTTATTTCTGCGCAGGAGATGCTCGTCGTCGCGCCACTGGTATAGGATGGAAGTACGCTCCTCAGGCGAACAAATCGTATCGAGCATATAGCTGTAACTCTGCGAGTGAACCGCCTCTTGAAAGGCTTGGATCGTAAGGCAAAGGTTTACCTCATTGGCCGTAATGTATTCGCCAACGTTGGGTAGGTTGGCCGTCTGGATGCTATCGAGGAAAATCAAAAACGAGAGTATCTTGTCGTACGCCGTCTTCTCGGCTTTGCTCAAAATACGATAGTCTTTGACATCCTGACTGAGATTAATCTCTTCGGGGATCCAGAAGTTATTCATTGCCGTGCGGTACCAATTCGATACCCACGGGTACTTTATGTTGTTGAAGTCGTTTAGGTTGGTCGTATTGCCATTGATGAGCCGACGCTTCGAGAGTTCTATATCGCCATTCTCATTAAAGAGAGCCTTCTTTTTGAGATCCATAAGAGGGGGTGTATTTATGTAAGAGGAAAGGATTTGTTAAGCCGAACAGGTTTCGCACGCCTCCACCTCTAGAGCGAGACTGCGGATATAGTAGAGGGTCTTTACTCCCTCGTGCCACGCACGGAGGTAGAGATCGCGGATGCCCCCAAAGGTAATATCTTGAGTTATGTAGAGATTGACGCTCTGGGACTGATCGAGGTGGCGCTGACGAATACCGGCTGCATCCACCACCCATTTCTGATCGATCTGATGTGCTGTTTTGTAGAGCCAGAAGGTCTCGTCGGAGAGATCCGGAGCCACACGAGGCACAATCGAACCCTTCTTTTCTTCGAGGAAGAAGCGGTTCATAATGGGGTCGATACCAGCCGTTGTACCGGCAATGATAGAGGTCGAACTTGTGGGAGCAATAGCCATGAGATAGGCGTTGCGCATACCCAACTCGGCCACCTGTGCGGCAAGTTTTTGCCATCGTTCGCTCGTGTAGTTGCGCTTTGCAAAGTATTGCCCCGTTTGCCAATCACTCCCCGCAAAGCGAGCATATTGCCCCTTCTCGGCAGCGAGGAGAGACGAAGCCTCTATCGCATAGTAGTTGATTTGCTCGTATAGCTTATCCATAAAGCTGAGGTGCTCTTGGCTCTCCCAAGCAATACCGCGCTTAGCAAGTAGATGGTGATAGCCGCTACTACCCAACCCGATGGGGCGCATCTTTAGATTGGTAATCTCGGCATAGGGGATGGGGTAGAAGTTGAGATCGATCACGTTGTCAAGCGCGCGCACGATGGTATGCACCGTGTCTCGCAACTCGGTTGCACTCTCCGTATCAATATTCCCCAATACGAGAGAAGCCAAGTTGCAGACTACAAAATCGCCGGCTATGGTCTTCTCTATAACCACCTCTTCGCCCTCTTCCAGCACTACAGTCTGCTGCTTGAGGCGGATCTCGCTCTGCGACTGCGCAATCTCGCTACAGAGGTTGGAGCAATAGACAATACCGCAATGACCATTGGGATTCATGCGGTTCACCGTATCCCTGTTGAATATGAAGGGAGTACCCGTCTCCACTGCACTCTTGATGATGAGGCGCAGCATATCTTTGATGGCAATGGGGCGTTTGGCCAATCGGCTGTCTTGCAAGCACTCCTTGTAGCGGCGCGTCCACTCATCGCCCCAATAGTCTTCGAGGGCATACCCCTTGACCGAAAGCACCTCGTGAGGGCAGAGCATGTACCACGTGCTGTTGGGGTCTTCTTCCAGCTGTTGCCAAAAGAGATCCGGAATACAAACACCGGGGAATACATCATGTGCCTTCATGCGGTCATCCCCATTATTGGTACGAATCTGAAGGAACTCAGGCATATCTCGATGCCATATATCAAGGTAGAGGGCAACAGAGCCTTGGCGCACGCCCAACTGATCCACCGCAATGGCGGTATCATTGGCAAGCTTCACCCACTTGAGCACTCCGCCTGCCACACCCTTAAAGCCACGTATATCGCTCCCTACGGCACGGACTTTACCCAGGTAAATACCCATGCCACCTCCGTACTTAGAGACTTGGGCAAAGTTGTCTATCGTACGATAGATACCGATAAGGTTATCCGGCATCACATCAATAAAACAACTCGAGAGCTGACTAAGGGGCTTACGGGCATTGCTCATCGTGGGCGTTGCCATAGTCACCTTCAGTTGGGAGAGAATATCGTAAATCTTCGTTGCCCATTGCACTCTATGCCGTTCGGGCATCGCTAGGTGCATGGCAATACCCATAAACATCTCTTGCGGACTCTCTAGTATAATATGGTCGCTAGAGTGAATTAGGTATCGCTTGGCAATAAGATGTAAACTACTATAGGTTAAGAGGTTGCTACGGCTATTGTCTATTACTTTGGCCAGTTCGTCAATCTCCTCTTTGGTGTAATGCTCTAGGATATAACGCCCATAAAGCCCCTCTTCTGTGAGGAACTTTATTTTTGCATAAAAGCCCGATAAGTGGTACTTCTCTTCCACTTTTTCTAAGCCCTTACGCAGCTCTAACCCTAGGAACCGTTCCGCTATAAACTCCCATTTGGGAGCCTCGGGGGTAATCAACTCCACAGCAGCCTTGGTGAGCATCTGCAACGGCTCTGCCCCCTCTTTGTAGAAGGCATAAAACTTGGCATAGAGAAGGTCTAGGGCATAAGCAGCCCCCGTGTATTGCTCTTGCAGCTCTTTGAGTAGGGAGATCACCTCCTCATCGGCAATATAGTGGCGGAAGCGATTGATCACCTCACGCGCTTCGCTGTGCTTCGTTCGATAGAGGATATAAGCCTTAGCCACCTTATAGTAGCCACTAGCCATCAAGCGTGTTTCTACAATGTCTTGCACCATTTCTACCTCAACAGCTTCGGGAGAGCCAATCTCCGTAAGGATGCTTTCGCACAGAGCATTAAGCTCAGCTGGGGTAACACGTGTTTCGGTAGCTCGGAATGCTCTACGTAGAGCATTCTTAATCTTCTCCACAGAGAAAGATTCGACTTGCTTATTTCGCTTAATTATCTTCATCGAATGGGTCCTATATTTGTAACAAAGGTACTTCTAACTCCCCCCTCCTCGTATAGACAAAATCTATCACTACATAAAAAGAAAGAATACAAAACAGCCTCCCATAACGCGATGTGGGTATTGCAGCATTGTGGGAAATCAAGTACTATTGCGGTAGAAATAAATGGAAGAAAAACCATGAGCAATCAAAAGAATGCCTATGCCAAACTGATGAATCGATACGATGATGTCCTTACGGGGCGACGCTGGTGGTCGTGGCTCTACATGCGTGGCATTTGGCACACAGACGATAACCAAATAGCACGCGAAGTGCTCACCACGCTCCCCGACGACTTCTCGGGAAAACTCCTCGACGTACCCATAGGCACCGCCGTATTCACCCACCAAAAGTATAGTATACTGAAGCAAGCCTATATTGTCGGACTTGACTACTCCCCCCAAATGCTGGAGATAACACGAGCTCGCTACAACGGAAAAATCCCCCACAATCTGGAGCTAGTACAGGGCGATGTAGGTGCCCTCCCCTTTGAGGATGCCTCTTTCGATGCCGTACTATCCATGAATGGGATCCATGTCTTCCCCGATAAGGAGCGCGCCCTTAGCGAAATGTATCGCGTACTAAAGCCCGGAGGGATTTTCTTTGGCTGCCTATATGTAAAAGGGATGCGCCCGGTGGCAGATTGGTTCGCCCGCAACATACTAGAGAAGAAGGGCTTCTTTATGCCCCCCTACTTCACCCCTACGGAGTTTCACGAGCGACTCACCGCCCTCTATGGCTCCGAGGTAGAGGTCAAGGCACCCTGCTCCGTTGCGACCTTCCGCTGCACGAAGAGGTGAATGTATTAGCCCTTGAAAGTCGAGAAGTTATGAATCATGCCACAAAGAAGTTTCTTTGTCGTTCGAAGTTCAAGTCATCTCTGCGAGGGTACACAAATTGTCCGATAATCTGCGGCAGAAGACTGGAAAATACAGATGTTTGTTGTGGAAAGCCATGAAAAATGAAACACTATGCTATACTTTAGTTCGTCAAAGATTTACTATCCGTTCAACTCCGACATCGTGAACAAACTGCTCATCGTGACTGACTACAAGCAATGTCCCTTTATAAGTCTTCAGTGTATCCGCCAATATATCCATACTCGATATGTCAATATTATTGGTCGGCTCATCCGCGATAATCATATCGGGGGCATTTTCAGAAATGAGCAAACGGCATAAAGCCAATTTCATTCTCTCGCCCCCACTGAGACTTCCACACTTTTTGTCCCATGTTGACGCTGTAAACAGGAAGCGGTTCAGAAGCATTTTCAGTTCATGCTCGGGCTTCTTGGTATTGCAGGTTTCCAATAGACCATATACGGTCTGTTCGTTATCGACACACGAATACTCTTGGTCGAGATATAGGACATCCAATGGATTGCTCAGCCACAATTCGCCGTCCGTAGGCTGCAATACTCCGGCAATCAGTTTTAAAAGAGTGCTTTTGCCGCTTCCGTTATCGCCCTGAAGCCGGATACGCTCGCCGCTGTAAATGGATAGGTTCAAAGGCAGATGTTCCCACATAGTATCTCGGTCGGCATACTTGAATGTCACATTTGTTGCTTCAACCAATCGCTTGCTATTGTGTAATACGGAATTGCCAATATCGATTTTCATCGTTTTGCATTCGGCTATGGATGCCCGTATTTCACGCAACTCCTGATTCATATCAGAGAGTTTTTCTTGCTGCACCTTGTTCAGACGAGAGGTCGATACCTCCGATTTACTGCGCAAAAGTCCCATCGTAATGCGAGGCACACATTGCTTTTCGCTCTGTTTTTCGCCCCTCGAAGCGTGCTTTTGCTGCCGTTCCATCGTTTTCCGTGCCAATTTTTCGGCTTTTGCCAACTCTTTCTGCTGGTTTTGCAAACGAGATACCTTAGCCGCAGTCTCCGCATTGACAACTTCTTTATACTCCTTGTAACTCATAGGATATAATTGCATACCCATAGGAGACATCTCATAGATAGTCGACAGCATATTTAACAGGGTTCTGTCATGGCTGACAATGATTGTAGTGCAGGTAGCTATACGAATAAACTCGTATAACAAGGTTCGTCCCTTTGTATCCAAATGGTTGGTCGGCTCGTCCATCAAGACAATGGCGGGATGATAAATATCCAGTCCGGCTAAAAACACCTTTGTTTTTTCACCGCCGCTAAGGGAATCCATCATCATATATGGAGTTATATAATCAATATCCCATTTGGCAAAAGCTTCGGATATACGCTCCTGAATATCCCATTCGTCATCAAGGACCATAAAATCCTCCTCAGTGCCACGACCATCCAAGATAACCGAAAGAGCCTGTAATTTAGTCGATACTCCCAATATTTCGCCAACCATTTTGTTATTGAATTGACCGAAATGTTGCGGTATCATATAAGGGGCATCCTCGCATGACACTTTTCCTGTCGCAGGGGCAGTCAGACCTGCTAATATTTTCAAAAGAGTTGATTTACCGATGCCGTTATTTCCCACAATGACACATTTTTCTCCCGAAGATATGGAGAAACTTATGTTTTGGAATAGAATGTCTTTATTGGGATGTATATAAGACAAGCCTTGAACTTGTAAGCTCATAATTATTTGCAAGCATTTAAAATGTAAAAAGAAAATAGTAAAGACGACAAATCAGACTATACACCGAACATGAATTTGCTCGCTTCAAATTGTTTGAAATGCGTATAGCCTTCTCTTTTTTACATGGTTGTAAATACCCTTGTGCAAAGATAATACTTTTATTCGATAATGCAAACAGTTGCAGATTCCAGTATCAAGTTGTATTTTCCTTATACAACACGCCAGAAAGTCGGGAAGTGCTTGCCTGAAATCAAAAAAGAAATCAGCCGGAAAGGGAGTCCTAAACCAGCTGAAAAAGTTTTACAAATCAGGGAAGAAAAAATCCGAAACCAGGCAGTAAACGAAAAAGCCCACCCCCCGATAGGTTCGGGGGGTGGGCTTTCGTTATAAATTGGGATGTGCAGCAAGTCTATTATCCATGGGTGTAGGAGACGAGAGTTGCGTCCGGAAAGGGTGAATCTTGTGGAGGCTTTTCTCTTTTACCGCCTAAGCACTTCGTCTGCCGAGCGCACCTGCAAGCTAGGGCTTAAATAGTAACGAGGCTGAGGGCGGAAGGTGCTATCCCCTACCGAAACAGGGAATTGTGGCGACACTACCCCCGACAAACGCACCAGCAGAGCCGGTACTTCTGTTACACTTATCGGCATTTGGCGATTCTTTGCAAGGGTCGCAAGGAGTTGTCCGTTGCGCTTAGCGTAAGCCTCATTGTAGGAGACGAAAAGCGGAACTTCTAGCTCATCCTTTAATGGGAACTCGGAACCATGTAACTTGTGCTGTGGGTTAATCTCTCCCAACCCTTCGCCATGGTCGGGGATGTACACGAGTACGGCAGGACGAGGCAGGGAGTCTATTTTGGTTATCATTTCGTCCAAAACATAGTCCGTATAGCGAATGGTATTATCATAGCTATTGATACGCTCCTCATGGTACATACTATTGAGAGCCTCTACCGAACGTAACCCACGAGTCGTCGGCTGGTAGATGTCGAACTCCTCCGGACAACGTGCATCATAGCGGAAGTGACTACCCAAGGTATGCACAACAGCAAAGGCGGCTCTATTCTCCCGAACAATGGAGCGCAGATAACTCTCTAGGCGCGGAAGCAATATCTCATCGTACGAAGAGAGGCTATTAACCTCCTTACCCGAATAGTAATGATAGTCAGTTTGTTCCAACCCCGCCTGCACTACCGAGAAGTCGGATGCTTGATTCCCAATCCAAGCCGTGGAGAAACCGGCCTTGCGAAAGAGGTGCATAAGAGAGCCCTCATGTTGCCATCGCATAAAGTCTTCGGGGGTAGAGCGGCTAATCAGCATAGGTATAGAGAGGGCAGTTAGGTCGGCTCCCGACGCCACATCTTCAAAAAGAATAATCCGCGTTCTCTTCGAAAGGAGAGGATTTGTTTCCCGTTCGTAGCCCATTAGTTGCCAGTGCGAGGCGTTGCCGGTCTCCCCTATTACAAATATCACAATAGGGCGATCCGTGCCATAGGCAGGCGTAGTTGTGACCTCCAAGTTCCCCTCCCCAATGCGAGAAGAATAGAAAAGCTCCTGCCTCCGTACCCGCAAATAAGAAGCCGTACTATAGAATATGTCGTAGGGAAATACCTTGACGTACTTTGCAAACGTAGAAGAAGCGGCAGAGTCGATTCGCTCTAAAGCCGGTTCGTCGGAGGAGGAAAAGGGAATCCCTCTGGCAAAAAGTCCAACAGAATAGAGTACAAAAGCCCCTGCAATTCCCACCCGAACCCATTTTGATATCGGCTTATTCCCCCTACGCCAAGAGAGCCATGCCCATAGATAAATAGCCCAAACGATCAGCACAATGGCTCCTATCAAAAGATACATCCCTCCCAATTCGCTCGCCTCTCCGGCGTTGGTCTGGAAGGTGGCTTGTATCAAACCAAACGAGACGGGAGAGCCGGCAAGAATGAGAGAGGCAAGCTCCGCCGGGAAAAATAATTGGCACACAGCCCCCAACCACGGGGCATATTTCCGTCCCCCGACAGATGCCAACATACCCACCAAAAGAGCAGAAAGGACAAGTATAATGGCAAGACTATAGCCACTTGACCGCACCTCTTCGTCCGCCCAAACAATCCCAATCATCGGAGCAAAACACAAAAAACCCATCACCCCTAAGGCTACATAGGGGGGCAAATAAGGGATGTGCCGAGAGAACTTCTGCCAAAGAAAAGACTTCATGGGGTATAGTTATGCTACGCGCAGACGGGTACTACTTCGCCAACGCCTGGTTGGGAGCCATCTGCAACATATCCTGCGGTACAGAAGAGCATATAGTGCTTGCGAAGGCATCCAGCAATGAGGTGCGGACAAAATCGCTTCTGAATGCCAAATGAATGGCACGCACGGGGCGAGGGATCGCAAAGGGGCGTACCAGCGAGCGTTGGTCTGTACCCAAATAGCGCTCCGCCAACTTAGGAATAAAGGTCATCCCCTGCCCCCCCTCTACAAGGTGCATAAAGGAGAGTAGATTGCCCTCCGAATAGCGAATGGCGCGCTTTGCACTTGCTGATAGTTGGCAGTAGCGTACCAACTGATCGCGGAAGCAATGCCCTTCGTCGAGTAGCCAAAGGCGAGAGGCATCCACCTCACTACTGCGCACTACCGACGAGCAATAAATCTTTTCGTTGCGGGAGACATAGCCCAAAAACTCTTCGTAAAACAAGAGACGGTATTGCATCCCCTCTACCTCGGGCGCACTTGCTATGATGGCCATATCTATACTGCGCTCTTGCAAGGCCGCAAGGCATTGACTCGTCTTAAGCTCCACAATTTCGAGTTTAAGATTCTTGAAGCGGGCTTTCCATTTGGGCAAAACCAAGGGAATAAGATAGGGTGCTATTGTGGGCAAAACAGCCAGTGTAAAATCTCCCGATAGCGTATCTCGACTTTCGGCAATAAGCTCCTCAATGAGGGCCGATGCGCCCAACGTACGCCGCGCCTGCTCTATCACCTTTTCGCCAATAGCTGTAGGCTCCACGGGTTGTCTCTGCCGATCAAAAAGTTGTACCCCCAACTCCTCTTCGAGGCGTTGTATCATGGTACTCAACGTGGGTTGCGTTACATTACAGGCAGCCGCAGCTTTGGCAAACTGACGATGCTTGTCGAGGGCAACCAAATACTCTAGCTGTTGGAGGGTCATAGCAAAGAAAGATTTAGTTGATGGGGACTTTTCTGCGCTTTAGATAGTGTTTTAGAATTAAAATCGCTAGTACTAAAGCGACGAGCAAGAGCAGGGTAAAGCCAATCTCATGGCTGTACTTGGTAACCTGTTCTACGAGCTGTTCCTTTGTATCTATGCCCGGCACCATAGAGGGGAGGAAGTATCCCATAAGGAAAAGTATAGTATTCCAGAGCCCGGCACCAAGCAAGGTATAAAAAAGAAATGTGGCAAGAGGCATTTTTGCCAACCCTGCCGGGATAGAGATAAGCTGGCGAATCCCCGGCAAGAGCCGCCCTATAAACGTAGAGATAGCTCCTCTTTTATCAAAGTACTGCTCGGCTTTGATGAGCTTAGCTTCACTCAGCAAAAGAGCATGCCCCAAGCGACTATTCACAAAGCGATAGACAAGAGGCCGCCCCAACCAGAGGGCTAAGAGGTAATTGATAAGGGCACCGGCTATAGCCCCCAAGGAAGAGGCCAGCACAACGCCCCACGATGAAAGTTCGCCGGCTCGGGCTAGATACCCGGCAGGAGGCACCACCACCTCACTAGGGAACGGGATGAAACTGCTCTCGATGGTCATCAAGAGGAAGATCGTTCCGTAGTTGAGATGCTCTAGGCACCAAGCGATAAAAGAAAGGTCTTGCATCCCTAGGAAGTACTATTTTTTAGTAGCAATCTTACCCCAAGTATCCTTGAGAGAGGTTGTACGATTGAGGATGAGACGCCCCTCTTTTGCCGTATCCTTATCGACCACGAAGTAGCCAATGCGCTGGAATTGGTAGTGAGCTCCCACAGCGGCATCGTGCAAGAAGGTCTCCACTTTGGCATGAGATAGTACCTTCAAACTCTCGGGGTTGAGTAGCTCTGCCAGCTCTTTCCCCTCCACACTTGAGGGATCTTCGTCTAAGAAAAGATGGTCGTAGAGACGTACCTCAGCATCCATAGAATGCGCAATAGAGAGCCAATGAATCGTACCCTTTACCTTGCGATTGCTACCGGGGAGACCGCTACGTGTCTCGGGGTCATACTCGGCATATACCTCGAGAATGTTGCCATCAGCATCTTTTTTGCAGCCCGTGCAGCGCACGATATAGGCATTCTTCAAACGCACTTCTCCCCCGGGGGTGAGACGGAAATACTTCTTAGGAGCCTCCTCCATAAAGTCATCTCGCTCAATCCATAGCTCACGAGAGAAGGTGATAACATGGCTACCCGCCGTAGGATCTTCGGGGTTGTTGATGGCCTCAAAGTCCTCCGTTTGACCTTCGGGATAGTTGGTAATGACAAGTTTGATTGGATCGAGCACCCCCGATACGCGCGTAGAAATGCGGTTAAGGTCTTCGCGTACAGAGTGCTCTAGGAGGGCTACATCAATCATACCATCGTACTTGGTATACCCGATGCTATCGACAAAATTGCGAATCGCTTGAGGAGTATAACCACGGCGACGGTAGCCGCATATCGTAGGCATACGTGGGTCGTCCCAGCCTGCAACGAGCCCCTCTTTTACAAGAGCTAGAAGCTTACGCTTGCTCATCATCGTATGGGTTAGATTGAGTCGATTGAACTCATACTGACGCGGACGATAGTCGCTATCCTGAGGCTTTAATAGGTCTATAAAATAATCGTATAGGGGACGGTGAGGTACAAACTCGAGTGTACAGATAGAGTGCGTTACCCCCTCGAAGTAGTCGCTCTGCCCATGGGCAAAATCGTACATGGGGTAGACGTTCCATGTATTCCCCGTGCGATGGTGCGGATGTTTGATGATGCGATAGATAATAGGATCGCGGAAGTGCATGTTGCTTGATGCCATATCGATCTTGGCACGAAGGGTCATTGCCCCCTCGGGGAACTCGCCGGCATTCATGCGATGGAAGAGGTCAAGACTTTCCTCTCTGGGGCGATCCCGATAGGGACTTGCCACCCCGGGCTCTGTAGGAGTTCCCTTTTGTTTGGCAATCTCCTCGGCACTCTGCTCATCTACGTAGGCGTGCCCTTCCATAATCAGCCGCTCGGCAAAAGCGTAGAGCTGCTCAAAATAATCGGAGGCATAGTATATATTGCCATACTCAAAGCCGAGCCAATGGATATCCTCTTTGATAGAGTCTACATACTCCACATCCTCCTTAATGGGATTTGTATCATCGAAGCGCAGATTGCATACCCCTCCGTAACGCTGAGCAATACCAAAGTCTATGCAAATAGCTTTTGCATGCCCAATGTGCAGATAGCCGTTGGGTTCGGGTGGGAAGCGCGTCTGCACGCGACCCTCATTAAGCCCTTCGGCAAGGTTTTGCTCCACAATTTGCTCCACAAAATTAAGGGAGCGTTTTTCTTCTTTAGGCTCTTCAATAGGAAGAGCAGGGGCATTTTCGTTCATCTTTCTATACCGGCTACGATAGGATATAATACCACAAAGATAGTAAATAGAACGTTTGGGGCGACCTCCTCTTCCCCTCACTCCGCTCTTTCTCTAGAGCGAAAGGGCAGACGATCCCACCCCACCCTCCTAAGATAGGTAGCTCCCCCAGGATAGAAAAAGGGTTGGAAAAGCCTCGAGACTTCACCAACCCTTGTGGGGAAAAGAGCAAGAATGCTCTTAACAAAGTATAATAGTACTCACACTATTTGACGGGCACCAATTCGTACGTATGCGATGGATTGTACTGCATAGTCCAGAGGAAAGGAATCCAAAAAAAGAGTCCTCCCACAATTGCTCCGGCATCAACCCTTTCGTTACGAGTAAGCATTACATGGAAGTCTTCGTAGCCATCAAGTTTAAGAGTAATAGGAGTCACGCTTCCTAGAATCTTTGTATCGCTGTAAGTGTAAGGCGTTGTACCCACTCGCGACTGATTAATATACACAGCAGCACCCTGTGGTACGCTATTGATAATGGTGGTGCTTGCACAACTTGCCAAGGTGATAAGCCCCACAACAAGGAGGGCAAAATTTCTAAAGAAAGTTTTCATTCCTGTTTCTAATTATTTGTTCCGAAAAAATTCAAGGCAAAGGTAACAATTTTTCATTTCTGCACAACATCACGAAATAACCTCCCCTAGAGTAAAAAGAAAGCTAGGCACCATCTCGTAAAAGAGAGAGTGCCTAGCGAAAAAGTAGTGGGCTAAAAAGATTTCTCTTTTGCCCTATGGATTAGTGGCGAACCACCAGTACGGAGGTAGTAAGAGAGTTATCTCCCTTAGTAACCCCTACAATATAGCTACCTGCGCTCAGAGTAGAAGTATCAAGCGTATAGCTCTTCTCGCCATGGAGGTTGATTGTGGCCACCTGAGTACCATCCGTGCTAAATACAGCAATGTATTGGATGCCCTGTTCACTACGGATGGTAGTAGAAGCATCTGCCGGATTGGGTGCTATCATGGCATCATCCATCGTCACATCAATCTCTTGATTGGGGTTCTTACTATAGAAAGATACTCCATAGTTTATTTTGTTGTAGATAGTATGAGAAGATGCGGAGATCTGTCCCTGTTCATTCACTCGGAAAGCACCAAGAACGACAGTACCACTGCGTCCGGTGGCTCTCCTCACATAAGCTGTGTTTTCAAACTTAGGAGCATAAGAGACGCGCGCCTTAGCACCAATACCAGACTCAACAAAGTTCAAAGAAATACCAACGAGTTGCGCCCTTCCACCAACGACTGCTACGAGTAAAGAGCCCAATACAATACTATTGGATGAGCGATCAAGAAGAGGCTTTTCTCCACGGTTTTCGATCTCAAATGCAGGTGTGGTTTGTGCTTCGGGATCAATATCGTACCAGAAAGCAGAGCCTTGAGTATTATACGCAACAAGGGTAACCTCTTTATAAGAATCGGGACGAACGATAGTAACAGGTGTCTCTGATAGACGGAGGGCATTGCTCCCCGATAGACGAGCCTTGAAGTAACCTACCATCTCCTGTTCGAGGGTTTCCTTTAGATTAGCAAACCGAACATAGGGATAAACCTGGGTACCCTCGTAGAGATTGATAATAGGATCAAGCTCAACCTCTAGCGTCTGACCTGCAGGAATTGATACGAACGTGGTGCGCACTTTTTCCTCTCTAGGATACCATTGCTCGCCCTTATCAGCAGAGGTTAGATACAGCTCTATGGGGCCATAGTACTCCTTTTTGTTGGGGTTGGTAACCTCTACCTTAATCTTAGAGGGAGCAAAAGCATAAAACGCTTGACCGGCAACAAGTTTTGCCTGCATGGGCAATAGCGTATTATCATAGGCAATAGAATTGTCTACAATCTTACCGTCTTTAACCGAGAAATAAATGATCTGAGGCTCATCGTTGGTAGGTGCAAAAGCCTCTTGTTCGGGGAAAGCATCGTCGCCCCAGGTATAATGTATTTCATAGTCTCCATCGGGATACTTTTCTTGACTTATGCCAAAAAGGTAATCAACCCTTTTAGATGATAGCATCAGCAAAGAGACAGTCTTCTCCTTAGAGTCAATAACATCTGTAGTACCCTTTTTGTAGATGGTTGCTATAGATTTGATATCCATCTTTTTATAAGAGTACTGCGATACAATTACATCGGCACTAAGAGTTTCCCCATTACTGAATATATACCCACGTGTATAAAGGTTGGGGGCAGAGGGGCGAGGCTCTTCTCCGGGGTTATTGTCGCGGTCTGGGATAAGGTCTACAATAACGCTTTGTCCCATGTTGTAAGCACCCATACCGGCACCGATACCCAGCTCGGCAGGCTCAAGAGCATTTAGGCGATAGTACCCATTTGCCATACCGCTCCAACCCCAGTTGAAGTGGAAGGTTTTGTCACTTGCTTTGTAGCCATCACACACATAAGCGTGACCACCCTCTTCTCCTGCACCGCAGTAGAAGACAGGACGCTGAGCCTTAAGTTCTTCGAGAATAATCTTAGTCCAAGACTCTACCGTGTGTGCAGAGCGGAAGTGAAGACGAGCCTGTTTCTTAAAATGGAAACGCGTCTTAAGAGCTACCAAAGCGTCAGACACCCAAGCACCACTGGCCGATGAAGAGTAACTCATATCTACAGCGTAGCCAACTTCTTTGAGCAGAAGTCCAATCGCATCAGCCTCCTCTTTGGTCGGCTTGCGGTCATTGTCGAAGTTTTCCGGCATGTGACTCCAGTCATAATCTTTCTGACCAAAAGTTATGGAGCGAGTAACACCTTTATCCCTGTAGCTGTAGTCCCCGGGAACGGAACGCACAGGCCACTTATAGCTACGAAGTATTTGAGCCATAGCTGTAGCAACACACCCTGTTACTGCACGCCCTCCCATATCTGAGGGGCACATACTATTATAGGGATGGCCTTGATCCCAACGAATACCCTTGAGAAGGGGAGCAATATCACTCTCTTGGCGCAGAACCGATGCTAGACGAGACTGGCGAGGTTGAATGTAATTGGCCTCGGGATGGGTATAGAGATACTGATACTCAGCATCATACTGAGACATCCAGTAACGAACTTGTGCCGGAGCTTGTGCCAAATCGAAGTGACCCGTCTCCGAGTACCCTAGCACGGCAGCAGTACGATCATCTGCCGAAACAATCACAAAACCCTCATCAGTACCACGATTGAATACATAGTAATAGGCCGGTGAAGAGAGTAGTTGAGATGAATTGCCGGAGCGCAACTCGTTACTACCCCAGTGCGTATAAGTCAATGCCACAGGGGTTGAACTGCGGAGATCTGACCCATTAAGATAGCTCTCTGCTATCTTCTGTGCTTGCTCGGGAGTAACCGGCCCCGCCAGAAGCACCAACTGAGAGATCACTACCGCCAGTGTAGAGAGGATAAATTTTCTCATAGGTTCTATACTTATTTTTTAATTCGATATTTCGTTACTGTAGCTTTGTTGCACCAAAGAGGGTTGTTAGTGTCCATCCAACCATCCATCCCACAAAGATATATCTCTTGGGTCGAATTCTATCACTTTGTCACGTGAAAAGACTATGATACTGCCAATACTAAGGGATACGGCAGCTATCTCCATCGAGTATCACCCGCCCCTTTGCCAGAAGTTGTTGCAAGGCCTCAAAAAAAAGACTCGAAGGCACCCTACTCTGCTCTCGCCAAGAGACAAGCGGCAACGCCTTGCCTTTGGGGATAAGAGCCTCTGCCTCTTCTTGTAGTAAAGCCACGGCTTGAGAGAGGGACATAGAGGGAGAGGGGCGTTTATTCCGATGCGACAGGCAGACATCGCACATACCACAGGGCTCACTTTCCTCCTCGCCAAAGTAGCGGAGAAGCTGCTGACTACGGCAAGTATCAGACGCAGCCGCATAGGCAATTATGGCCTCAATACGCTCTGCCAATCGCTCTCGCCGCACCTCGTACACCTCTTGGGAGATGAGTAGATGCCGCCCCTCTTCGCGCCGAGTCAAAAGGAAAAGTTTGGGTAGAGACGAGCGCGGCACATAGTGTACAACGTTGCTCCGCGAGAGGTCGACAAGCATTAAATAGACCTCCTCCACAGAGCAATTAAGAGCTCTTGCAATGGTATCTTCTTCTATAAAAACGTACTCGGTAAAAATACCCGTATAGCGACGAAGCAAAAATTGGATTAGGGTATCACTTGCCGGCGATAGGGTTGCGTTATTGTACAGAGCCTCGCGATCAATGGTAAACAAAAGGCGTGAGTGCTGGTCTTCTTTGTCTCGATACTCCCAAACTCCCGCGATATCAAGCAGACGAATGGCGCTCATCGTATAGATGGGAGACAGCTTATTAAGTTTGATAAATCTCTCAATATCGACTAAGAACGTACGCAAAAATCCTTCGCCCATACCCACTCCTAGATAGCTTGTAAGCTGGTCGTACACATCCGAAAGAAACTCGCGAGAAGGAAATTCCTCATTAATACGCCTACGAATAAGCATGGGATCTCGCTTATCCACGAGTGCCACGGCATACGACTTCTTACCATCTCTCCCGGCTCTCCCCGCTTCTTGGAAGTACTCTTCGGGCGACGAAGGGAGCATCCAATGGATTACCGAACGCACATCGGGCTTGTCAATACCCATACCAAAAGCATTGGTTGCCACCATCACACGCACCTCACCGGCCATCCAACGCCGCTGTCGCTCGTTGCGCTCGGCATGGGTAAGTCCGGCATGGAAAGCGTCTGCCGATATTCCCTGCTCCCTCAGATACTCGGCTAATTCTACGGTACGTTTGCGATTACGACAGTAGACAATGGAGGTACCGGGTACTCCGGAGAGAATGCGTAGCATCGTTGCCGCCTTGTCACTTGTGTGCCGTACAACATAGGCAACGTTGGGACGAGAGAAACTTCGTTGGATAATATTGGATTCGGGGAAGTGCAGAACACGCATCACATCCTCCGCAACTACCCTGGTAGCCGTAGCTGTAAGAGCCAATACAGGAGCCTTCGGCAGCAAAGAACGCAACTCGGTAACTCGCATATAGGAGGGACGGAAGTCGTACCCCCATTGGCTAATACAGTGGCACTCGTCTACCACAATCGTACTTACCCTAAGCTGCGGCAAAATGGCGCGAAATAGGGGCGAAGCGATACGCTCGGGGGAGAGATACAAAAACTTATAAGCCCCCAAGACTGCGTTGTCGAGCGTGCGCTGGATCTCAAAACTCGCCATACCGGAGTGGATAGCCACGGCAGGGATGTTACGCTCTTTGAGGTGCTCTACCTGATCGCGCATAAGAGCAATGAGAGGAGTTACAACCAGTGTAACCCCTCGCATCATAAGCCCCGGGACTTGGAACGTAATGCTCTTACCGCCCCCCGTTGGGAGCAAACCTAGGGTATCACGCCCTGCGAGTATCGAATCGATAATCTCACGCTGCTTGGGTCGGAACTCAGAATACCCCCAATAGTACTGCAAAACCTCCTCGGGGGTCTCAAATCGCGTTTTTCCATTTCCGACCTCCTCGTCGTCAACCTCTTGCGAAGCGAGCATTTCCTCTCCCTCCCCTTGGGAAAAAGAAGGAGTCTCCGGCTCATCAGCAAAACCGGCAACAGAGTCTAGCTCGTAGCCATACTTATCGCAATAGGAGCGCCATTCCTCCTCGTCGTCAAAGGCTGGCGCACCCTCCACTCTTGCCCCTTCGGAAGATATACTCACAGCGTCCTAGGTAAAACGTTAAGAGACTCTATGCAGAGAAATTGTCCTCATGCTTGATATCCTTGACCAGTATTTGTATCGATGAAGTGCCATAATAATCGTTTTCCTCCACCGTATAACAGATAGAAAAGGGTCGGTAACTCTTGATGTAGGATATATGCGAAGAAAGCCCGTAAGCAATACCACTTTTGACTTGGAACATCTGTGGAGAGTCCGTCATCTCCAATTTGATATGCTCTCCATTCTTGCCCACAGCCTTACTTGTACCGGTATCGAAGAGGAAACGTGTCATAAAGATAGGCTTGGGATTATCAGGACCAAAGGGACCCATTTTCTGCAAGTTTTTGTGCAAACTCTTCGTTATCTCCACAAGGCTCAGCACGGCATCAATTTCGATTTCCGGATTAAACTGCTTGGCGTACACGTTCTCCTCGGCATAGTGCTGGATGCGCTCGGTAAATTCCTCCACCTTATCCTCGCTCAGAGTGAGCCCGGCAGCATAGGGGTGCCCCCCAAAGTTGGTCAGCAGATCACGGCAATGCTCTATGGCATGGTACATATCAAAGCCTCCATAGCTACGCGCAGAACCAGAGACTTTGTCCCCCTCTCCACTCAAAACCACCACAGGACGAGCATACTGCTCAGCTAGGCGAGAGGCTACAATGCCAATCACCCCCTTATGCCACTGAGGCTTGTGAATCACTATGATTTTGTACTTCTTATGGGGCTTAAACTCCTCCACAAAGCGCACGGCCTCTCGGGTAATTTGCTTATCAAGCTCACGCCGCTGCTCGTTGTACTGTACAATCTCGAGGCACTTCTCTTCTGCCTCCTCTATATCCCGACTAATAAGCAGATCGACCGTTTTTTTGCCGTCCATCATACGCCCCGAAGCATTGATCATAGGACCAATCTTAAAGACGATACTACTCATATCAATCTCCTCATTTGCCAAGTTGCAGATATTGATAATACCCCTCAAGCCCGGCGACGGATTACGATTGAGTTGCTGCAACCCAAAATACGCCAATATGCGGTTTTCTCCCAATGTGGAGACCACATCGCTCGCAATGCTCACGGCTACCAAGTCTAGCAACGAGTAGAGACGACGCATGCGTATGTTGTTGTTGATGGCAAAAGCTTGCATAAGTTTGAAGCCAATGCCACACCCCGAGAGCTCCTCAAAAGGGTACGTATTATCCGCCCGTTTGGGGTCGAGCACCGCCACAGCATCAGGCAAAACGCCATCCGGCGTATGATGGTCGCATACGATGAAATCAATCCCTAGAGACTTAGCATAAGCGATCTCCTCAATCGCCTTGATGCCACAATCGAGTACAATAATAAGCTTAACCCCCAACTCGTGGGCGCGGTCGATCCCCTGCTTCGAGACCCCGTAACCATCGTCGTTGCGATCCGGGATGTAGTAATGCAACTGATGATCGCTACAGCCCGATTGGCGCAAAAATTTATACACCAAGGAAACCGCTGTAGTGCCATCCACGTCGTAATCGCCATACACCAAGATATTCTCCTTCTTACCCAACGCCTTATTGATGCGCTCCACAGCCTTATCCATATCCTTCATGAGGAAGGGGTCGTGGAGGTCTTCGAGCTTGGGAGAGAAGAAATGACGCGCTTCGTCAGCAGTTCTAATACCACGCTTAACCAGTAGCCGCCCCACTACGGGAGCTAACTTTAGCTCCGCAATGAGTTCGTTGCTGGTAGAAATCTCTTCGTCTGTTAGAGGCTTCCAAATCCATTTGTTCGTCATTATATCGTTCTATTTTATTCTATCAGAAGGCGCACCAATCAAAGGCTCTCACACCGATCGCTCCGGCTACCTTATACCCTACTCTCACGGCAATATCTCTCCCCAAAAAGAGGGAGCAAGCTGCCCCCAAAAGAGTACGGCTCGTAAATTTACGACAATCTAATGAAACCTCACTCTTACCTAATCCTAAACTATGTAAGCAAGCCTTTTCAAACACCTCAAAGCCCCTCCCCTCATACCCACCCTATAGAACGCGAAAAACTCCAGGCAAAACCTCTCACACCACTGCCCTAGATTTTTTTATTTTTCAGGCAAAATGCCAACCCATTTTAGGGTGAGAAAAAAAGAAAAATAGAGCAGAAAGGGAAAGCATTACTACCTGATTTCCGAAAAGCAATTCGCCTTGCGATTCCACAAGAATATCCTCCCCAAAAATCATAAACAGCTTGAGCTAGGAAAAAAGCCCCCTAAATGGGGTGCTCCATTAGCTAAAAAGGGGTACTTTTGCAGAAGCAAATAACAGAGCTATTTTGCCGAGGGCAAAAGATGAGCCTAAGACGGTAGCTGTTACAAACCAAGGTGCAACGAATAATCTACTAACTACTATTGTAATGGTTTCAGAAAATCCCTATTTGGTCTTTTCGGGGTCTAAATCCCAATACCTCACTGAGCAAATTTGTAAAAGTTTGGGGTGCTCTATGGGGCGAATGACAACGCAACATTTTGCCGATGGCGAATTCGCCGTTTCGTACGAAGAAAGCATCCGAGGTAGAGATGTCTTCCTCGTTCAATCGACCTTCCCCTCGGCAGATAACCTCATGGAGCTACTCCTTATGATCGATGCTGCTAAGCGAGCATCTGCCCACTACATCACGGCTGTAGTTCCTTACTTTGGCTGGGCTCGTCAGGATCGTAAAGACAAACCTCGTGTATCTATTGGTGCAAAACTTATTGCAGACCTCCTAAGCACGGCAGGGATTACGCGCCTTATCACGATGGACCTCCATGCCGATCAGATACAAGGATTCTTCAATGTTCCCGTAGATCACCTCTATGCTTCGTCTGTCTTTATGGACTATATCGAAAAGACGATGCCTCTAGACAACCTCGTAGTCGCTACTCCCGACGTTGGGGGAACTAAGCGTGCCAGCAGCTACGCTCGCCACTTGGGGGTACCCATGGTTATTTGCCACAAAACTCGTTTGCGTGCCAACGAAGTTGCCGAAATGCGCATCATTGGGGATGTAGAAGGCAAAGATGTACTACTCGTAGACGATATTGTAGATACAGCCGGCACCATTACTAAGAGTGCGGACTTGATGCTCAAGAACGGAGCTAAGAGCGTGCGCGCTATGGCAAGCCATGCCGTAATGAGCGACCCTGCTACCGAGCGAGTAAATGAATCCGGGCTTTCCGAAATGATTTTTACAGACTCTATCCCTTACATCAAGGGCTCTCCCAAAGTAAAGATTATATCGGTTGCCAACCTCATTGCAGAGTCTATCAAACGCGTTTGCAGCCACGAGTCTATTAGCTCTCTCTATTCTTTCTAAGGAATAGAGCTCTCAATTACCTCTTTCTCCCTCTCGTAAGATTCTCTTTCTTACTCCCGAGGCGAGATAAAATAACGAAGCCCCACCGTCCCTTTACAGGAAACGGCGGGGCTTTTTATAACAGTGCTTTTCGTCTTTCTAGCTATTCTGTTCTTGTATGGAAGGGTACATAGGTAAGATCGGAGCCTACACCATTCTCCTCGTCATAGGCAAAGACCACAATATAATAATCCGTATCCTTCATAGTGGCCCTACGATATTCCCGAGTTAGTTTAAACTCTCCTTGAACGAGATAGGGAGTAAATTCATTCGAAAGATCAGCCTCTATTATCATCTTGGCCATCTTATACTCCATATTTTTCTCCCTGTAAAAGTCCACAAATTTCTTCTTCTGGATCGTTACACTGTACTTGTCGTTGGTCGAGGGTTTGATGAGAGCATCCACTCCATCCAGGTAAATATTCTCGATCCGAACGTCAAATGTTACGTTCTTTTTCTCCGACGACTTTGTCGTAAACTCCAAGGTTTTTACACTTCCTACCTGCTCTGCCTGGTCATTTAGAGCGTAAGCATATACCACATAGGTAGAGTCGGGATCCAACGTCAAGAGGCAGCCCGGTTTAGGCAACTTCAGTGTAGCAGCTCCCTTTGTGCAGTCTTCTAAGAACAATTCTTGCCAAGTCTTCCCGGGATTTGCCTCACTCAAAAACATAAACCAGCTCTTTTCGAAACCATAAATACCGGCCTCAGTACGAGAGCTTTCTGTCTTGTACTTCTCCCGAGTCATGGCATAATAGTAGTAACGCATAGTAGGATCTTTGGGGACAATCTTGATGGTAGCAGATGTTTTTTCCAAAGCCACGATCTCAAAATCAACCTCTAGCCCTTTGGCTTTCACCTCAACCGTGCACTTGGCTTCTAGTCCCTCTAGCTTAGCCGTTATGGATGCTTTTCCCTCTGCTACTCCCGTAATGGTTCCCTCTTTTACAGAGACAACATTTGGATCACTAGAGGTCCAAACGATACTTTTCCCATCAAGAGTAGCCTCTTTAGGCGTAGCAATGAGCCTAAGAAGTAGACTCTCGCCAACGGAAAGATTGACAGTTTCTTTCTCAAATTTTATCTCCGAAATCTTCTGAGGAGAGGGAGGTTTAGTCCCATTGTCACATCCCGCAAGAAGGAGAGAAACGAAGGAGAAGACTCCCACAATAAGCAACAAATTCCTTTTCATCTCTGACATTTTGATTCATTTATACTCTTCATTATAATCAAGGTCTTCAAGAAATGGAATAATTTATATCTCCATGTCATTAACCCTATTCGGCACAAATGTAAGATTTTTATTCGAAATGCCGCAATAAAAAGAACTGTCTATTATATATCTTCAACTCAACCACTCTTGCCCTCTCCCCTCGACTCAACAAAAAATTGCCCCATGAATGGTTATGTCATCCACAGGGCAATCCAATTCCCCCTCCCTCTGAGAGCAATTTGTTAGCGTGACATCAAGAGAGAACGCCCATTTGACTCCCTCACATTTCAAACTATACTAAGGTACAATTTGGAGAAAACCATCGATAATGTGTTGTATCGGATTAAGGATTTCAATTCCACTAAGGTACAATTTGGAGTGTTCCATTGTTTTTAGTCATTCTTAGTATCCATTTATTTCAATTCCACTAAGGTACAATTTGGAGCTCTTTTTCATAGCTCATTTTTTATCTTCCCATCTAATTTCAATTCCACTAAGGTACAATTTGGAGCGGTAATCACATACAGCGAGAGCTTGAGCAGAGACAACATTTCAATTCCACTAAGGTACAATTTGGAGTTTTATTATTCGTTTTTTGTCCTATAATCAAATACTTGATTTCAATTCCACTAAGGTACAATTTGGAGCTTCGCATGAAAGGTATATGATCTCACGTTCCTCTTATTTCAATTCCACTAAGGTACAATTTGGAGTATGAATCTAACGGGTATTCGGTAAATGAATCGTAAGATTTCAATTCCACTAAGGTACAATTTGGAGAAACCAGCAGCAGTAAGACGGGCTACCTGTCTAGAATTTCAATTCCACTAAGGTACAATTTGGAGTGCGGTTCCTCCTGATATCAAATCCGAAGTATAGTCATTTCAATTCCACTAAGGTACAATTTGGAGAAACACTGGCAATCGAATGAGTTTAAAACCTGCGATATTTCAATTCCACTAAGGTACAATTTGGAGGCCGCTGAACTAGCATATAAGCGACAGCTTGAGTTTATTTCAATTCCACTAAGGTACAATTTGGAGGCTCGTCAAGGTCTTGCTTTTTTCTCTGCATGTCTTGCATTTCAATTCCACTAAGGTACAATTTGGAGGGAGTACAACTTTAGATACTTCCTCGTGCATGAGTAATTTCAATTCCACTAAGGTACAATTTGGAGTCCAATCTGTTTTTGAACCGTCAGGGGTTGAGTTGTTGATTTCAATTCCACTAAGGTACAATTTGGAGTAACACGCAATATGGTTCAGCTGTAAGCTTAGACAATTTCAATTCCACTAAGGTACAATTTGGAGCACCCATAGGTTTCTTGAAGACCAATGTTGCTAAACTGATTTCAATTCCACTAAGGTACAATTTGGAGCTGTACATGTAAAGATAATAATCCTTAGTACCATACCATTTCAATTCCACTAAGGTACAATTTGGAGCTTTTACGTGGTATTGATATCCGTCATTTCCAACCAATTTCAATTCCACTAAGGTACAATTTGGAGTTTGCGTAGGTAATCGGGTTATTGTCGCGATCTCCAAAATTTCAATTCCACTAAGGTACAATTTGGAGTGCCCATACGGGAAGCTACTGCGTTTGCGTAGGTAATATTTCAATTCCACTAAGGTACAATTTGGAGTTGACCTTTCCAGCTGTTTGCCTTACTGTAACGTAATTTCAATTCCACTAAGGTACAATTTGGAGTTAAGCTCGTTAGAAAGATTGAATTTAGATAAGTCATTTCAATTCCACTAAGGTACAATTTGGAGCCGTGAAGTTAGACAGAAAATATCACATAAACAAGGGCTTTGAGAAACGTTTCCGATGAGATAATGAGGAGAAAATATCGTCGATGTGCAATCCTATGAAAAGGGCCGAGGATCGACAAGAGGACTAATTATCTGCTAACCAAACACTTCAATGGCGCAATCTATTTGAGGTATAGCTATTCCTCAGAAAAAGCTCCTTCTTCGACACAAAAAGGACTCTAAAAGCGCCATCTCCCTCCCACTTTGTAGGAGCTGGTACTTATCTAGCTCCAGCAATATTACCAATAAATACTGAAATAGAAAAGTACTCTCTTCAGTAGCAATCTATCGTTTAGTAGAAGCCTTGACCCTAGCAATCTTGTGCTACCTAGCATCAAGAACCTGTACTATAGGCGCCCATACAACAGAGAAAGACCTCTCGTAATGCTAGAAAGAATAAAACTTTCACGGCTCTCCATGGCTAGAGGAAATTATCTATCGCAGCTTTTTCTTTTCCCAATATTTCCCTCTCTAGTCTTTGCCTCTGTCTCGAAGAAAAAATAATAACGCTATCTTCTGTTTGATCCAAAATGCAGGATGCCTCAATCTTCAATTCCTTTAGTTTCACCTCTGTGATCTCTCCTTCAAAAACAGAGTTTTGGATCCAATTGAGGTATCTCCGGCAAAGCTTCAGCATCTTAGCCACGCGTTTTTCGCCAACGTCGTATACTAGAATAACGTACATTACCAATACATTCTAAAGGGTTCATACTCCTCTATTCCCAGCAAATCCTTCGCTAACTTATAGCACTCTAGACGAACCAAGTGCTTATAACTAACCGAACGCCCAAGCCGTCTGTGCTTTATTGTTTCGCTTAATCGCTCTTCAAAAGCCTGTACGAATATCTTTTTCCCCGAAGGATTAAGCACACAACGATTCAACTTATTATCAAAGTGCCGCTCTTGTAGCATCCCCTTATTCAGCACCTTAAAGATAGTTCTATCCACAAGAATTGGCTTAAAAATCTCAGAAACATCCAAACAAAGAGAGTAGCGCCTCTCGCCGGGAGTGTGTAAGAAGCTGATTGTCGGATTCAATTGCGTTTGATGTATTGATTTGAGACAAACGGTGTAACACATCATATTTCCAAACGAAATCAAAGCATTGACTTCATTCTGAGGGGGGCGTTTCGTCCTCGTTCCCATATCAAAATCATTGATGATGACGTCAAAAGCTCCGTAGTAAGCCTGTCTTATATTTCCTTCAATCCCCATTAGCTCTTCAATACTTTTTGTTGTAGCAATATGAGGAGTATACTGATCAATTTGCTCTACTATCGACTGCAAATCCTTCCCTCTATTGTGGTAATAACTTAGGTTTTTCTGCATATTGAATGCAGCTCCATAGACAAACTTTTGTGCCAATAGGAGTCGGCGGCTTTTCTTATGATACGCTTGCGCCTGTGCCAATATCATTTTGCCGGAGAGAAGGGATTCTTTAGGCATAAATGAGCCTGTATAGTTCTCGTAGTAGTCGAAGAAATGCACAGCAATATCATTCATTCCTAGGAAATTAAACAAGGAACTATTAGCTCGCAAAGAGCCAAAGACATACATATCTCCTACAGTCTCTACAGGGATATAGCGAGGGACTCCAAAGGCTTCTGCACCATCAGCTCCCTCTTCTATCGGGAGGAAACGCAACGAATTATCCTTACGAGACAACTCCCCCGGATTGAATAAATAAAAACTCTTTTTCATAGATACCAAATCTTCACAATCTCTAATATTACACATCTCTCTCCTGGAGAAGGTTTTCCCTAGTTTCCCCCTTCTAATCCGACCTCAGCTATCTTTCGAAAAAAACCAGCCCTATTTTCTAAAAAATCTCACCCAAAATGGAGATGCCTTTTTGGGTAGAAAATTTTGAAATATCAGGCAGTAATGCTTTTGCTTTTAGGCTGGATATTTTTCTGCATTTACTTGGTCGTAAAATTGCCCTCCTCTACGACTCCTCTCCCGAGAAGCAGAAGTCGTAGTAACTGCAGAGCTTACAAATCCGTGATTCGATACAGGAGGGACACTCCGAACTCTCTGTAATCTCTTCTATATCAGCCATTATCTTCTTGATATTTTCTCGATCAATATCCGTCAGCAAGACCTCTTCTGTTTTCCTCAGCTTGGGATATTCCAATATCCCCGTAGCTCCAAGGATGCCATTTTGTTCTAAAACATAGAGATAATAGAGCAGCTGGAGACGATGGGCTGGAGCTATTTTATTCGATTTCTTTACCTCGTGAACGATTTTATTCCTCGCGTCATAGAAATCTATTTTGATCCCATCAATAGCAAGTTCTTCGTAACGAACGGAACGTTGAGGGTAGGATTCTTCATGGATTAACTTGCCTTCGTAGACTAGATCCGAAGTGTGCTCCATCGTTATTCCTGAGGAAAACAACCACAACTTCCGATGGCAAACTTGATAGTAATTGAAGTGCGTTCCCGTAATAACCATAACGTAATAGAAGAAGAGATGTACCCCACCCTAAGAATACATCTCTTCTTTAGAAATCACATAGTTAGCATTGATTTTCGTAGTCGAAAGACTGCATCAAACGGATGAGATGCTTCTCTGCCGCCTCAAGAGCATCGGCACTTTCATTCTCCACCACAATGTAAGCAGCACAGGGAAGGGCTACAAACAGCTCAGCCCCGGCCTTCTCATCTACAATGGGTTTCGCCTTTGGCTTATCTCCTCCATCGTCAATTAGTTTGGCACGAATAGCTCCGGCAAGAGTATTAGCATTGTCACTAACAGCTATGGCTAAGGTCTCCATAATACTGAATGTACGTGCCTGGTTGGACGTAATGCGCCAATTTATCAAGGCATGGGCTAGAGCAGGTATCACTTTTTCACGCTCATCTTTGGGCAAAACTAAGCACTTACCAAAAACATTTTCACTCTCAACCCAACCTAAGCCTTTCAGTTTCTGTATTGTATCTGGGTCTATCTCAGGATCATTTTGATTAATAGAAACGGAGAATAGAGTACGCATATCTATCGCAATATCATGTACAAACAAGCCAGTAGTTCTCCGATTTTTTTCACTACTCACCCAGTGACGTCGAGATAATGTAGAATTGGTATTAGAAAGAAAATCCTTTATCTCTTCTTCAGTCAAAAGCTCCTTCTTTCCCGCTATGCGTACATTCACAGGATGATGATCTGAGCGATCGCTTCTATCAAATGTTATACTTTCATCCTGAGTTGTAGCCAACAACGGATGTAGAGGAACCATTGCTGAAATAGATAGAGGGCTACGGCGTTTCTTGGTTATACCGTCTCCGGCACGCATCCATCCTCCAATAAGTTGGTCAACATGCTGAGGGTCACAGGGAGACCATGGTTCCTTCTGAGACAACTCCTTCTTTGCCGTAATCTCATAATTAAATGTCACAGGAGCCATCTGTACGCCTAGGTAGTCTGTAAGAGCCTCCAGTATAGAACGCTTTACCTGTTGCCCACTAGAATAGGCCAAGTAACGACTAAATTGGGCATCAAAATAGGTTTTCTGTCCATCTTGAACACAGAATACTGTATGCTCAGCTCGCTTAAGTGCTCGCAAATAAATGTAGGGGTTCATAACTTTATTCGTTATTAGAGTTTTTACTATTAATCACTGCATAATGGAAACGCATCAATGTAAGGAAGTAGGGAACATTGTCCGAAGGCATCGTATTTATAGTAGACGCTATATCCTCAAACTCGTCCATAGAGGCATCAGCTTCCTCCACAATCTTTCCCATTCCATCTATAAAAGCCCTCTTATTGGTAGACTCTAAAAGGATTTTTACCATGTTACTTCTCACTGTTCGAGCAGTCTTTCCTCCCAAAGAAAAGTCTTGTAGTGTTTGGGCAAAAGCCTTAGCTTTATCCCATAATTCTTCGTTGTTCAACATAGCTAATAACCAAATTTGATATGTTTCGTACTGTATTATTTGTTCCTCATCATCAGACTTATAGGATGGGATCTTCCCTTTCTTCATAAGAGAACTTAGTCCCTTTGGTTCCAATGCCTTAAGACCAATAACTCCCTCTTTGCAAGCCATTGAAAAGCCAAATGCAGTACCAAATAGTTTCATTGCCCTCTTACTATTCTTTGTCCCAAAATGATGCTCATACAATTCATGAACCTTGCGAATGGGAGATAATACAAAGGGAATAAAACCAATAGTCTTATTCATTTTATCCATTTTGTACACATACCCCATCATCCGTGGGTCTGGAAAACGACGACTCACTGCCGCAATCAGATCGACCCAAGGTAAAGTTTGAATCTCTACAAGGTCATCTTTCATTGAGAATTTATCAGAAAAGTCTAGAGAAGAGGAGCTATCTCTAGTACTATACTTCTTTTTGAGCCACTGTCCATTCCAAGTATTGATTTGGTTCCCTCTCATCCGAGGAGTTGTATTTAGATAGTTACGATACAAGTCCCAGCCCTCAGCAATATCAAGCAGAATATCGGGTTTAGAAAAAAGAATTGTCAACTCACTTTCCTTGTTTTTCGTTCCCGCTTCACCTATCCCAACGCCCAACCCTGCTCCAATCCATGATAAATAGCATTCATCAGGATCAATTTTCTTTGGAGTAATCGATAGTTGACCAGAAGTCGTAGCAGATCTCCCTTGCGCTGGATAACCAACAGCAATACTTGCATCTGGGAGACACGTCTCAACTTTATCCATAAACTTGTCAAAGCGTTGCTTTCTTCGCTCTTCTGTCTCAAAAGGCTTCTTCCCTAAAATCAGATCCTTCCAAGCTGGCAACTTTGGACAATCATCAAAATTACCGACAAAGGGAGAATTGTTCACAGTTATCAGATACTTCTCGTGCCCAAGAAAGAGCGGATAGTATACTTCCACAAAGAAACTCTTGGGCGTATAAGCCTTGTTATGCTTCTCATTGTATGCTTCTAAGAATATCTTTCCTACGACTGATGTTACCATTGTATCGCTCTCATTTATAGTATTTCAAAACTCTTGTTTTTCTCTTCCTCCACAAAGTCCTCTACGTATCCTAGCTCCTTATCATAAGCTCTATCGGGAATAATGTAAGGATATGACCCCTCCTCTAGCTGTATAATCCCCTTAAATGATCGAATTGCTTTTGAGACAGGGATTTCAAGCTCTACCCGAGATGAGTAATTGCCCTGTAGGTAATCTGTATAATCGCTCTCCGTAATGCAGCAGACAGAATCAATGTCTAACATTTCGAGAAGAACCGACTTAGGTCTGTGCTTCAGCTCTTTAAGCGTCCATTGCCCTCCACTAAAAATTGAATGCAACTCAATATCGACTATAGGGATTTCGGGATAAACAAAATCCAGCAGGGACTGAACTTCCGTCTCATGGAAAGGGGCTCCATCTTTCAAAGCATCGAAACTTCTTTGCAAAACATCCAACTTATAGGGTTTGCATTCAGCCTCTTGATCAGGAGGAGCCAGCACATATATAGGCTTTTGTTGGCCGATAGTCTCATAAGATCGTCGCCTATTGATCCGACCAAAGCGTTGAATTAGCGAATCCATTGGAGCGCACTCCGTTATCATAACATCAAAGCTAATATCCAAACTAACCTCCACAACCTGAGTAGATACCACTATGCAAGCCTCCGTACCTTTATCGTATTTCTCCTTCAAATCTTGCTCCAAACGCGATCGATCTCCTCGCTTGAAGCGACTGTGAATAAGCATAGATGGAACTTCGGGATACTTTTCGTGCAACTCCATATAGAGCCTTTGCGCTCTCTTTACTTGGTTACAAACAAAAAGGAGCTTGCGTTTCTGTCGGATCGTTTCCTCTACGATAGGAGTCGCTTCTTCCAGCGTATTCAATTTATGAATAACGTGTCGGTCAAAAGTTGCGAGCTGCTCATCAGACAACTTTACCTCATACACTTGTTGAGATCCTCCTAAAAGGTTCAATAATGTATTGTACAAGATACTGGGCATTGTAGCTGTACCAATGTGTACACGACAACCTAGAACTATAAGTATCTCGACAATCTTTAAGACCATAGCTTGAGCAACAAACGAATAGGTGTGGATCTCATCCAAGATTACATCGCACCCTCGTAAATCTAAAGCCATCGCCTCATATCCTTTTAGCCCAAATGCAATTGCTCCCATCTGATGGGGTGTAAGGATTTTGATAGAAGCTCCGACATGATGAGAAAGCACCCGTTCGTACTTTCCATCCAGCTTCAATATAGATGCTGCATGGAGTGGATAAATCTGAGCTTCTGACCCTTTCAAATCTTGTTTTACCCTATCGTACATGGCATTAATAGAGGCTTGAAAAGGCAATGTGTAGAATACACGTCCCTCACACCGCCTCAATAAGAAATCGGTTTTGCCTGCTCCCGTAGGAGCCGTTACTAAGGTGTGGATACGAGGGTCGTCAGACGAAATTTGGGATAAAGGGTACAATGGGCTTTGCCTACTGCTGTAATAGGATAGATCCGGCTTGATAAATAGTTTTTGGAGAGCGGTATCTGTATAATCTTCTAGAGCTGAGGCCAAGTGGTCAGCAGCCATCAGTAGACCTTTCCAACGGGAACAATTGGGAGTAAGATCGCTACAATACTCTAGAGCATCATCGTAATTCTCTTCAGCCTCCTCGATAGAAATAGGACGTACTTGCCAGCCCAATTCCTTCAAAATTCCCAAAGCTTCTTTACTCCACAGCTCAAAATCTTTGCTATGATAGCTAAAGCATTCGCTCTCAATATCGTCTAAATCTAAGAATCCCTTATCTCCAATATCTTCACAAACAGACTTATGATGGGCAATAATCATCCGAGTAATAGTCTGTCTCTTTTCTACATCCTCAATCAATGATAAAAAGAAAAGGGAAGCAATCTCGTGACGAAATACTAAAGCACAGGGAGGAAGATTTTTCTGTTTCAATCGCTCTTGGAAAATAGGACTAGCCTTACCAATATCGTGAAGATGCGCTCCCATGCGAGCAATTTCGGGATCTAAACCTACATTTTGAGCTATACACATAGCTATCTTCGCAACATCCTCTAGATGCTGTTGGAGTGTAATCCCATTACTCTTAGCTAGAATGTGATCAAACATTTCCATCTCTACGATAGGATAGCTTCGCCTCCAATCTCTATTCTTCCGTACATGTGAGCATTATCATCAAAGCGATTGAAGCCAACCATAAAGGCGTCCGAAAAAGAGGAGCCAAACCGCAATTCAAATCCTGGCAGGGCATCAAATTGAGATTCCTCCATGAGTATTATATCTTTTTCCGGTAGTACAACATCTTCGTTGCGACACAAGCATAGATGTTGCTCCGAAGCTACAAGGGCATCCTCCTCCGTTGTAAAAGCAAGATAAAGAGAGGGATAAAGCATCACACCCCTATTGAGAATAGATTGCTCTCTCTCGTAACATTTTTCTTTTTTCCGGAACTTCCATGCTTGAGTCTGGGTTGTTTCTTGTTGTACATCTATACCTTTATAGGAGAGCTTATGGCGAGCAATTTTGTGTATTCCCTTATCTGATAATGTCTCGGGAAATAGTTTCTTTTCCATTCCCTCTACAATGGAAGGAGTGAGGAATTGCTGACTATACGTCTCTCCATCTCGAACGGCAGTCCAAGGCTTGATGTAGCCAAATGTACCCGAATAGTGAACTACAAATAATATTCTTTCCTTCTCCATCACATCTTTACTTTATGGCTCCAAATCCAATCCCCGTAGAGTTTCCCAAGCCGGCATTCCATGCCAAAAGTTTTGTCTCGGGGCTCCCTATAATCCGTACAGGAGACCAACTAACTTTATTCTTCACGCCTTTATAATCGACAAGCATCTCCTTAGCAACTCCTTCACAAGGAGCAAACTCTGCTGTTGCATCCCTATCATCAATCCCTGCTGCGAGGAGCTTTTTCTGTAGGTTTAGAGTCAATGCTTCATTGGCTTCTGGGTCTTGATACAACAGATGCTTGTAATGGTTTTCCTTTTGTTTAACCTTAAGAAAAATAGGACTTGCCGGATAAAACAATTCGCGTTTACTTAAGTCCGGATCCTCTTCAATCACAACCTCTTGAACGATTAACCCACAAAACATCTCCGGATCTTGCTGAATCCCTCGCAAAATCTGCCTTAAGAAATCAGGGTTACTAGCTCCAATAAAGAAAGTTGCTCGGTGATCAAAAAGAATACCCTCCAGATCTTTTACTGCCTTGCCCCCTGATAAGCGAGAGAATGAAAAGAGGGACGATTGCCCATGCCAAGTATTAGGTCCTAACCATTTATGGATACAACCTACCATTTTTTGCTGATGAACAAAAGGAACAATGGTTCCATTTGCTTGTACATCTAATAATAATCTCATAGAATTTCTGATAAACTAATTACCAAGAGCCGCCGGCTCCACCGCCTCCGGTAGAACCTCCACCCCAACCTCCGCCAGAGCTACCGCCCCAACTACTTCCGGAGCTTCCTCTACCCGACAATCCGCCTAAAATACTGCCTGCTGCAGCAGCAGTACCGACACCTCTCACAGGACTTTCTTTCGGTCTCTTCTTCCTATCTTCATGGTTACAATAGAGACATTTGTAATGGGTTATATAGTGGTTAGTCGTCTCTTCTCTTCGGACAACATAATAGGCATAAGTACCACACTTGGGACAACGAGAATAACGGGAAGGAAGCTCTTTCACCGGGAAAATATGCTCATACCCACAGCTACTGCATTGCATCGCTGCATACTCACGCGACTTTATCTCCGTCTCTAGAAGCATCTGCGGATTGAGTAGAGCACGCACTTTTGCTCGGTCACTAATGGGTAGCATTGCTTCCTTTCCGCAATTAGGACAACGCCTACTCTCCCTATCGAGCTTCTTACAAAGATTCCTTCCTAACAGGTAAATCACAATCCCAATAGGCAGACAAGCAATGGCAAATATCACGCTATAGGTTTTATTTTTCGACTTCAAGCGAGCCAATCGCTCTGGCGCACTCTTGTATTTGTATTCTCCCTTTTTCTCGAAAATATTCGTCAGTTTACCGTAGGATTTAACGGCATAATAAAGTACAAACAAGAGATAGAAAATGAAAAGAATATAGTCCCCTTCTTCATCTTCAGAGCTATTTCCTCCATCTGATCCCTCAAAATCACCCGTCTTAAATATCTCACTTATGGCATCTATTCCACTCATGAGACCCTCTGCATAGGCATCTTCTTTGAAGTAGGGTATCATACGATTTCGAATGATACTAGAACAAGTAGCATCGGGTAGTACCCCTTCTATTCCGTAGCCCGTGGTGATAAAAATCTTGTGGACGTCCATAACAAGAAGGATGAGCAGCCCACTATTGGTTTTCTTATTGCCCAATCCCCATGTGCGAAAGAGCTCTACACTGAAGTCTTCTATTGTCCGATCTCCTATGGAAGGCAGCACCACAAGGGCAGCATCTATGCCAAAATTTAAACGAAGTTGATGGAGCTTATTATCCAACTCCTCTACTTCCGAACTACCCAAGAAATGGTTAGGGTCGGATACAAAACGTAGACTATCCCCTATCTGTACATTAGGTACATCCTTTACTTCAAAGACATCTCGACTCTCCGTCGCCTCCACTGGAAGGAGGGTCAAGAGAGCCAGAAATATTCCTAATAAGGGAACTAAAAGTCTCTTCAAATTCATGGTATTATCTACCCATTTTTATGGACTTAGAATTGCACCGTAGGAGCGGATTCGGCTCCCTCTTGAGCTTTGAATTGGGGACGTACAGAGAAACCAAAAATCCCCGCTAGCATATTATTTGGGAAGCGGCGCACCAGCTTATTGTAGATAGTAGCAGCATCGTTGTAGCTTTTACGAGCTACTGTAATACGGTTTTCTGTTCCCTCAAGTTGTGCTTGTAGTTGTAGGAAATTTTCGTTTGCCTTAAGCTCGGGATATTTCTCCACTACCACCATAAGTCTATTCAAAGCTCCGGAGAGACCATCTTGTGACTTTTGGAAGTTAGCAAGTTGCTCTTCAGTCATATTACTTGGGTCTATGGTAGTTTGAGTTGCCTTGGCACGAGCTTCTATCACACCTTCGAGTGTTTCTTTTTCGTGTGATGCATACCCCTTTACCACGTTTACTAGATTTGGGATAAGGTCAAGACGACGTTGATACTGATTCTCTACCTGAGACCATTCACGATTTACGTTTTCATCTAACTCTACCATATCATTGTAACCGCTCATAAGCCAGCCTATAATGAGGATGATCAAGGCTACAATCCCAATAAGGATTAAGGGTTTCTTGTTTTTTGTCATAGTTTTATTCCATTAAAAGTTAGTAGTTATTTTCTCTGTTTGATAGGCTCTTTTCCTTTCTTTACGGACCAACCGAAGTAACCGACGAAGCTCCCCAATCCAAAATATTCTCCGTGTGCATAGGCAAGAAGCTCACTTTTGTGGAGATCTAATTTACCCGTCTCAGGGTTGAGCAAAGACTCATCTACCGATACACTTACAATCTCTGCCAAAAACATATCGTGCGAGCCAAGTGGCAAAATCTCACGCACACGGCACTCCATACTGAGGGGGCTCTCAGCTACTAGAGGACATTGTATCAATTGAGCCTGCTCGGGATGCAAACCCGTTTTTGCCCATTTATCTCCATCCCTACCACTAATAACGCCTGCCATGTCGGTGGCTTCTGCCATAGATAGAGTAGTGAGGTTGAGACCAAACTCCATGCTCTCTTTGATAAGCTCATAACTATACCGCTCGGGGCGAATGCTTACATAACACATTGCCGGATTGGTACAAACGATACCTGTCCAAGAGGCCGTAAAAAGATTGGTTCGCTCCCCATCTAGACTCGCACTCGTAACGAGCAGAGCCGGTACGGGACTAATCATCGTACCGGGTTTCCAGTGCTGTTTCATAGCTTATATGTCTCTCTCTTATTGTAAATCAACCTCAGTACCTACTACCTTACGACCACAATAGGCACACTGTATTACTCCCTTCTCATGCCCTTGTAAAGCCAAAAATCGGGTAGGCATAGGTTCGTTATTGGTAATGCACTTGGGGTTGGAGCAGCGTACAATGCCCACAATCTCGCTCGGCAACTCTACCGATTTTTTTTCTACTACCTTGTAATCTCGTATTACGTTGAGGTGTACATTGGGAGCAATAAGAGCTATTCTATTGACTATATCCCCATCGAAAAAGTGGTCGGCTATCTTGATAATCCCTTTACGACCCAGTACTTTGCTAGGGAAGTTATTACCAATCGTAATGGGGCTTTCCATCGTGTCTAAATGCAAAAGGGCAGCTACCTTAAAAAGTTTATCACTCGGGATATGATCTATAACGGTGCCATTGCAGATAGAGGCAACAGGCATCTCTGCTGAATATTGTTTCATACTTTACGTTTACTCTAGAGACTCAATTTTTTACCTCAATGCCCAATACTTCGGACAAAATACTCTGACGAACATACAATCCGTTGAGGGCTTGCCGGAAGTAATAGGCTGCCGGATGATCATCTACCTCTTGAGCAATCTCCTGCACACGAGGCAATGGATGCAATATTTTCAGGTTCGGCTTGGCAAGACGCAGCAACTCTCGGTCTAGTATATAGACGTTTTTGACACGCTCATACTCTTCCGGATCCGAAAATCGCTCCCGTTGTACACGTGTCATGTAGAGTATATCCGCCTCGGCAATTACCTCAGAGGTAAACTCGGTTACCTCCTCAAAGGGGATGTTATGCTCCCTACAATAGGAGCGATACTCCTCAGGCAAAGCCAACTCTTTAGGTGCCACAAAAATAAATCGTGGGGAGAAGGGTTGCATTCCCTCTATCAGCGAATGAATGGTACGCCCATACTTCAGGTCGCCCACCATCACTATAGTTTTCTGCTCTAGTGAGCCTTGAGTTTGACGGATAGAGTAGAGATCGAGCAACGTCTGCGAAGGATGCTGATTAGAACCATCCCCGGCATTGATAATAGGCACAGGGCTCACCTCTGTAGCGTACTGCGCTGCACCCTCAAGATAATGGCGCATCACAATAGCATCGGCATAGTTAGAAACAATCTTAATAGTGTCCTTGAGGGTCTCTCCCTTGGTACTACTAGAAGTACTGGCATCTGAGAAGCCAATCACCTTGCCTCCCAGGCGACAAACTGCCGTCTCAAAGCTCAATCTGGTACGGGTGGATGGCTCAAAAAATAGGGTAGCTACCACACGCCCTTGCAAAAAGTCACGGTTGGGATTGCGCTCGAATAGAGTAGCTCTATCCAAAATACGCATAATATCTTCTGCACTACAGTGGCTAATAGAGACGAGGTGTTTCATTGTCTAATGTAAAATCTAATACCAAATCTTACGTGCATTTCAGGGCTGATCGGAGATCATTTTAATCCTATAACCTCCGCTTCGTTTGACCTCAAATTCACTCAATACAAAGATACTATTTTTTATCTCTAAGAGGAAAGAAAGAATTTATATAGTCTCACCTCTTTTTGGGATAAGCCGGAAACGACAAAAACGCTACCCTCAAGATCGAAATTCTAAGGGTAGCGTATAGGTATCTAGAGGTAGCTTTTTCCTACGCAGAAAAGCGATGAAATAGAACCTCCGTTACATGCAAAGAGAGACAGGATTGCCACAGAGTGAACTCGCTTTCACCCATCCCGTAAAAGTCTTATTGCGACTATTCGTATGTTTTACCTTTACCCATTGCCCTTTTATTGCCATAGGCTGAACAACAACATCTGCTCCAATACGTATGGAGACAGGTGCAGACGAAGAGGGTTCTTTGAGAAGCTGAACATCTACACGCGTGGTACAACCAAGCAGTGAGCTATGAATCCATAGAGTAGGCATCTCTCCATCGCAGTAGAGATCTTCCTCTGTATCAAGTACCTGTATGGGGTTATCAATACGAAACCAACCATTCCATTCTTCCAAAACACTCACCATATAAGAGTGCTCATTGGGCATAAGTATACGCATAACCACCCCATTGGGTGTCTGACGCACATTGGTACCCGTAGGATCGGGGTCTGTAACCCAAGCCTGAAACACCGGTGCATGGCGTATATGGACAGGGCTTTGACTCGATCGAGCGGGTGGCTGGACGAAAGAAGAAGTAATCTCCCCCCTCCTCCTATCCCTTTTTGAAATTATTTGATGGAATACAAACCAGACCTACTAGATAAGATAGACTGTCCGCGATGCAAAGGCGTAGGGTCACGCTGTTGCAAGCTCTCGACCTTTGACTGGCTAGCTGATCTGCCTGACGGCGTACAGCAGCAGGAGATCGTCGAGGTACAGTTCAAGAATACGCGTAAGAACTACTACCGCAACGTGGATCACCTCGACCTCAAGCGAGGTGACTATGTGTCGAGCACTCTGCTGCGCTACCTGGCTCTCACGCTTTAACTCCGTCAGTACAGCTGCGACACGCTTTCAGAACTTAGCCCAAAACTCGCTCAAGCTCACTGGTCAGTGTGGCAAACTCAAGTGCTGTACCAACTACGAGGTGGACGTCTATATGGAGGCAAAGAAAGCCTTCCCCTCGAGTCGCATACCCCTAGAGACGGAGAGCGGCACCTACTACTTCAATAAGTGCGACCTCCTAGCGGGCGAAATCACTTACAGCCTGGCGCCTAAGAGTCTCGAAGAGCCTGAGACCATATCTGTAGAGCGGGCTAAGGAGATCATAGAGATGAACCAGCGTGGCGAGATACCCGAGACGCTCTCTGACCTGCAAGAGGCTCCGAAGAAGCCTAAGGACATACTCTTTGACAATGCGATCAACCGCTTTGACCAGCCGAAGAAGCGTAAGCGTCGTAAGACAAATCGGAAGCGAGAGCGTAGCAACGCCGATGCTCCTAGAGCGAAGGATGGCAACCCTACGAACGACCGTAGCGAGGTGCCTACCAAGGCAGCCGAGGAGGGTCAAGAGAAAGCCGACTCGCGTGAGGAGGACTCCACACAGCCCGATCGCAAGCCGAGACGCAAGCCTCAGGCAGGTGGTCGTCGTCGCCGTCCACGCATGAAGCCTCAAGAGGAGTAATCCACTACCGCTAGATCACTTGTAGCTATGAGCAGAGCCTGCAGAGGGTGCATCGTAGGGGGGCTAGTTTTGCTAGCCGTCCTGACGCTCGGCTCTTGCCACTATGCAACCTATCAGGAGCAGATGCAGACTGCAGAGCTACCACAAGCTGTATGGTCTGCCGAGCATCGGGTCACATTCGACAGTTTCGTCGAGCAGTCGCGGATGCTCCACACGCTCTACCTCTACGTGCGGTACAATAGCTGCTACGCATACACCGCTCTACCGCTCACCATCGAGCTTCGCTCCGCTCTAGGGTGGCGTGCTACGACCTCCGTGACACTCGCCCTCGCCGAGGAGCCAGGCGTATAGTCTGGTGAGGGCTATGCGCTACGTCAGCGACTATATAAGGTCAATACCTCACTAATCCCTCCTCACCCAGGGCTCTACACCATCGAGCTAAGGCAAGTAGCGGGGCAGGCAACCCTAGCGGGCATCGAGACGCTCGGCGTCGCTTGGGTCGCTGCAGAGCAGTAGCTTCGCATAAATACAAATAAAGCAGTCCCGCAGGGAGCACTACATCGCTGTAGACTCCTTGCGGGACTGCTTCGTTTTGTCAGAAACGTCTTCTAACGAATGAATCGTACGGTGCTAACGCCACGCTCCGTGACAACCTGACCGATGTAGAGTCCCTGCGCTAGGTCTGTCAGAGAGAGCCTTGAGGCAGCTGCCAGCGTGTAGCTGTCTAGCAGTCTACCAGCCGTGTCATACAGGTAGAGCGTACCCGTAGCAGGCTCTGAGAAGAGGAGCGCGTCGCCCTGCCAGAGGATCGAGAGTTCGTCACGCTGCAACTCTATGGGAGCAATGCCTAGAGGCTGAGAGAGGAATTGCTTGTCAATACGTAGATACGCACTGCGATAGTAGTTTGTCCCCGTCATATCCACAGCGCAAGCTGCGATAGTCTTGCCATCAGCAGAGATCGCGATGGTCCCCATATCTGTGATGCTCTTTTGCTCCGTCTCACCATAAGGTGTGTAGGAGTAGGTGAAGAACTCAGACAGATCCTTACCCGTCACACTCTTGAGATACTCCAGTATCGTGAGCTTCCGGCCATCAGGATAAACGACATAAGTCGTACGATCATTAGGATCCATGCGACCATCGGGATAGCAGATCCAGCCACCATCATGGGTACGGCCTAATCCGCCGAGACCATAAGCCTCCTTGATGTTGATCCGCTCGATGCTACCATCAGCAACATTTAATGCTCCGGGATAAGAGACAGTCGTATAGTCATCCCCCTCACCGATTAGCTCTTGGATAGAGATCATCCAGTATCCACTTGCTGGAGACATAATCTGCCAAGCCTGATCAGGAGCGACACCCTTGACCACCTTATCATACGCCTCTAGCCAAGCATTGTGATCCTTGTTGAACTTCGCTTTTTGCTTTTCGTATAGATCCGGGTCTTTCTCATAGTCTGCCGTCACGTAGTCGTCCCAGTCGGGCTCAGGGCCAGGCAGCGGAGCATCTAGATTGTAGATGAATGAGTCGCAAGGTGTAGAGCACTGATACTGTCCCTGCTCATCTAACTGCCAGAAGAGTGGTCTGTCAGAGCCATTGCGGGTGTTTTGTCGGCCTAAGATTTTCTTGCCATCAGGCGAGCAGAAGAAAGCCTGCGTATAGTTAGGTTTGTTGCCTAGATAGTCTTTGTCCAGCATGGGGAGTGTCTTGATCGTCCAGGAGCCGTCCTCACCCCGTGTGCCATAGATCGGGAGCGCCATGCTCGCCTGAGCATAAGTCGGGTCCATCAGATAGCCCACGAGGAACTTAGCGTCAGGAGTCACATAGACAGGTCTTACGTCAGGCCAGTTGCTCTCAGGAGTCTTGATCTCGTGTAGCTTCTCTTGTGCCATATTGCAGACATAAGCACCTACCTCATCCTGAGCAACAAAGATCTCGCCAGCATCAGAGACTGCGTAGATCATATACTTCTCAGCACCCGTCTCAGAGAGGAAGAGCGAGGTGGTGTCACGCTCTGTGTCGTAGCAAAAGGCTGTCGAGTTAGGGCTACCGCCGTAGATGTAACGCCCATTGGGGCTCGTACCATAGATGGAGAAGTTGCAAGCCTCAGCTGGTAGTGCCTTCGGCTCTTGCGTGATCTTACATACTGTCTGCTGAGCAGTCACTTCGTAGCTCAGAGCAAGAAGTAAGAGTAATGAAGATAGTAGTTTTCTTGTCATACCATTTGAATCGTTTAAGAGTTGATGTTACCACAAAGTTACCACTCTTTTTCATAACAATGGTATTACAATGATTTAATATTACTATAGCTAGCACAAGCAAAGATAATCTTTTTCTCTCTCATCAGGCTCAAGAGATATACTCCTGACCCCATCAATTTCTCTGCTTCCTATCTTCTTATTTATTTTAAAATATAGAATCACATAGAGGAAGAAAAAAGGCTGTTCATAGTGTAGATAGCTACTCTTGCCATACCGCTAAAGCTCCACTTATAAACTGGGATACCAACGCTAGACTAACGAGTTATTAAATCTATTATCAACATGGATTTCCCTTGGTTTACTCTAGCTTTGCTGCTATTATCAACAATAAGTCTTCTTGGTTTAGATTACTCTTTTTAGTTTTCTCCCTTTTCGGATCGTAGAAAACTATCCCAATAACTAAATAATAACTCGTGCTAACTTGGCTTGTGTAGCTCGGATTAATTCCTTAAGGGAGGGGGGATATTAGCTCTATTTGCCCGAAGATTGTTTTTCTTTGATAACAGGTTTGTAACGGCTTTTCTACAACTTATCAACGATTTTTCTAGTTGAAAACAGACTCGGAAAGTAGCTGGTTTTGCAAAATATATTAGCCTATTGTACCCTCCTATTTTGGCTGGAAACGGAATCTTTTTAGGGCAGGAGATTTTTCTTAATCAAGTACCTTTGTTACTCATGAATGTATTACGCAGAATAAATATCTAAGATGACTACAGAAGAACTCCTAGCATTTGACCGAAACCATCTATGGCACCCCTATACATCAACCATAGACCCTTTGCCCGTATATCCGGTGCAGAGTGCTAAAGGGGTAGAGATTACACTCGAAGATGGACGTGTGTTGATTGATGGTATGAGTTCGTGGTGGGCCGCTATCCATGGGTACAACAATCCCAAACTCAATAGAGCCATAGAGGCGCAGTTGAAGTCCATGAGTCATATCATGTTTGGGGGCTTTACGCATAGGCCTGCCGTAGAACTTGCCTCTCTTTTGCTCCCTCTTTTGCCTAAGGGTATCGACCAAATTTTTTATGCTGATAGCGGTTCGGTAGCTGTAGAAGTAGCTCTTAAAATGACTCTTCAGTACCATGAAAGTGTAGGAGACAAGAAACGAAAACATTTTGCAACCATTCGCTCTGGTTACCATGGGGATACCTGGCACGCTATGAGTGTGTGCGACCCGGTAACGGGTATGCACGGCATCTTTGGGTCGGCACTGCCGGCGCAGTACTTTCTGCCTCAACCTAAAAGTCGCTTTGGTGGTGAGTGGAATGCCGAGGATATAACCCCCTTTGCAGATCTTATTACCGAGCATGGGGAGGAGATTGCAGCCCTTATCCTGGAGCCTATTGTACAGGGAGCCGGGGGAATGTATTTTTACCATCCTCAATATCTAGTAGAGGCGATACGAAGGGTGCATGAGGCAGGTATATTGGTAATTTTTGATGAGATTGCCACCGGCTTTGGTAGGACGGGCAAATTCTTTGCTGCCGAGCATGCCGGGGTAGTACCCGATATTATGTGTATTGGCAAGGCTCTGACGGGAGGATACATGACCCTATCTGCCACCTGTACTCATAAGAGCATTGCCGACCAAATCTGTAGTGGTGCGGCAGGATGTTTTATGCACGGACCCACATTCATGGCCAATCCACTTGCTTGCTCTGTGGCTCTGGCAAGTCTGCGTCTCTTGCTTAATTCTCCTTGGCAGGAGCGCATAAAAGCAATAGAGAGCCAATTAAAGGAGGAATTAAGTTCGGCTGCTTCATTCGATACTGTTGCCGAGGTGCGTGTATTGGGAGCTATTGGAGTAGTGGAGATGCGAGAAGCGGTAGACATGGCAAAGATGCAGCGTCTTTTGGTAGAGCATGGGGTTTGGGTGCGTCCCTTTGGGCGTCTGTGTTACCTGATGCCTCCCTATATCATCAATCGGGAGCAACTCCATAAACTTACGACTGGTCTCTTGGCGGCTATTGCTGAGAGTAGGTAATAGACCTTTCTTCTTATTCTATATTCTTTATAGATAGAACATATAGTAGTAGTAGAGGGTGGGTTAATTGTGTTCTCATCCTAGGGCTATTCTCTACTTACCAACAGCCATATCTACCTATTATATACACTATATAAACAGATTATTCACCTAGTTATCAACATAGATTTAGCTGATAAAACCAAAGGATTAGACTACTTTTCAACAATAGAGTCTACCGAAGAAGTATACGATAAGAAGGAACTTTCCTTAATTTATGGGTTGATAAGAGGGTGATAATCCACTTATAACTCGTGCTAACTCGCCTTGTTTAGGTCGATTTATTTTGCTAATGGAAAAGAAAGGGGTAGTCTATAATCATAGATTACCCCCTATTTGTAGACAGATTATGAACGGATTATCTTTCTAAAAAGGCATAGAGAGGAGTAAGGATTTCTTCGAAAGTTTGGGGCATAAGGGAGCTACGATCGGGACGCCAAGGAGTGCTAACAAGGTGTAGGGTAGCCTGGAGAGCCTCTTCGATTTGCTCTAGAGAGAAGGGATCGAAAAGCACTACCTCTCGTGTCTCTTGCAGCATACTGGCAATTCCGGTAGCTTTGCTAATGGCACTATGTAGCCCGATGGTAAGAGCTTCGTTGGCTACCGCGCCAAATCTCTCTAGGGTGCTGGCAAGTACAAAAGCATCCGCCATAAGGTAATGGCTATAAAGCTCTTTTCCCTCTTTTCTCCCTGCGAAATGAATCCGTTGCCGGCAAGGAGTTTTCTCCGCTTTGGCACGTAAGAAGCCTTCTAAAGGCCCATCGCCTACGAGTACTAAGTGTACGTCATTTTGTAGTTCAAAGGCACGAGAGAAGGCAGAAATAAGACTATCTAGATTTTTTTCCGGCGAGAGTCTCCCCACGTAGAGTAGTATTTTGTCGGAGGGATGATGGGTATAATGGCTACGAAGTGCTGTGGCATCGGGATAGAGAGGGGGCAATATCTCTCGTATCGTTTCTTCCTCTTGCAGGATAGGTAAGGTGTGGTAGCGGTGGGCCTTTCCAAACTTGTGAGAATATACCTCTTGTGCCTTTCGATCACATAGTATCATCCCATCAAGCATACCGCTCTCGAGGATAATCTCTTTTAGGTCGAGTTGCTTTTTTACGGTCTCTTGGGCAAGGGAATAACTATCGTCTACCATGGGGACGATGCGACTATGGGGAGAAGCTATATAGCGAGCGGCAAGAGCAAGTAGGGTAGTGAGGTTAATTTCGCTGGTGAGAACAAGGTCGTATCGCCCCCGGGCTATGAGCTTGAAAATATCCCATCGCAGATTTTTTATTCCGGCAACTCCGGGGGATAGGTAGTTATAGGGAAAGCGAACTCGCGACTTTAGTAGGCTTTGATTGAAACTATGGTTCTCGGCTTCTTTTTCTTCAAAGTAGATGTCGCACCCATAGCGAGAGTAGAGAGCGTTGAAAAGATCTATGCGGTAGGGAGTGAGTGCGCGATGGATGATAAGGGTTCTGAGGTTCCTCCCTGATGGTTCTGTTTTCATACGAATCTACTTTCTTAATCCGAGACAAAAATACGAACATAAAGGCGAATCTCCATACCCTCCATCAATCGAACATAATAATGGTTTCCAATTTCCGGATTTTCTGAGGGGAGGTACAATGCGGATTCAAATTCGAGAAAATTGAGACCTTTGATAACCCTCTGTTTTCATGATAAATCGTTGATTACAAATAGAATGTGTATCGAAAATTCCCTTTCTATCTTTCCATCAATCTAGGATTTTAACCTCTAAAAATCTAGGATCCATCACCTAACTTACAAAAAGGGGTACCCAAATTGACTTTGAGCACCCCTCTTCTTACTTAGGACTTATTCCTCGGAAAATGTCAATCAATGACGTCCGGACCATCCAAAGGAACGAAGTTCATACTTGCAAATATGCGCTTACGTCCATCTTTCATTTTGATAGTCCATTGACCCAAAGTGAACTTATTGCCCTTCTCGGCATGGCTGTAGAGGTTTTTCTTATCCCCGGTTTTGGAGATCGTATAGCCCAAGCCCTTGACATAAGTATCGAAGGTACCCATTATACCGAAGCCTTCTCCTGCGGGTTTGATGATGTAATTGGCTGGGGTTACTTGCAAGAGTACTTTCACGAGTTTGCCCTCTTTCATTAGGTAGCGAGCTATAAACATTTCTTCGTACTCCTCTCCGAGTTTTTGTGAGCCGTAGATAATTTCCTTTCTTCCGAGCTCGTCAATTCTTTGTTCAAGGTATTTGCGGCCGGCTTTTTCTTCAAAATTCTTGATGGCATCTTCTGAAGCATTCCAGTCGAGCAAGGGGAAGGGAAGAGTTTCGAAGGTGGGTTCTTTTAGATTGAAGCCGAGGAAGGTACCAATCCCGGGATATTCTACATAGATGAATCCGGTAACTGTTTTGTACTTATCCGTCATGAGATTCATAAATTTGGGCGTCCAATCATTGCTTCCATAGATGAATCCATTTTTTTCTAAGAAGCTCTTCAACTCTTCGCTTTTGGCTACTTCCGGAGTCAAATCAATCTGAATAGACTGTCCCACGATGTACTTAATGACAGGCATCTTCTTACTCTTGGTTTGGAAAGAATAATACTGCATGCTTTCGTCTTTTTCCGCAGGGATATTGCCACGAGCCGTCTCAAAGGCAATGAGTTCTTCAGCAGAATCGAACCATCGTAGGTAGGGCAACATAAGCTCTCCTTCGGTTACGGTGATGGTCGCTTCAGCTTCTTTTCCGTTGTAAGTAGCCTTGAGGGTGGCTTTTCCTACCTTGAGAGCCGTGATTTTCCCCTCCTTAGAGATGGATATAATATCCGCAGGTGTGGTGCTAAAGGCCGCTTGGCTGGTTACCTCCTTTTTACCCAACAATACTTTGATTGTAAGTGTTTCGCCTACCTTGATAGAGGCTTCTTTGGGTGTAATGGAGAGAGTCTCTTCTACAACCGGCGGTTGGGGAGTGTTACCTTTATCACAGCTTTGGAAGCCCATAAACCCCACAACAAGCAGAAGTAGTGAGGTTAGATAATTCATTCTTGTCCGTTTCATTTTCTTTTCTGTTAGTTTGTTTCTCTACTTAGTATAGCTACTATGCACTCAGATGGCGAGACCCTTAGTTTGCTATCCTACTGACAAAGATATGCGTATTTGTGCTTGCATGTGTCGCTTCTTGGGCGATATTTGCCATATTTTTGATTGTAAACTTCCGAATTTGTGCTTCACATATCTTTGATATCACCACGATAAATACTACTTTTGTTTGCTGGAAACAAATAGAGATGGTGCAGAGATTGTACCACCTTGATATAGATGAGCATGAATATAATAGAGCAAATAGTTCTACCGATTGAGGATTATCGTTTGGCTTTCGAGGAGGAATATGCCCGAGCCTTTGTTACCGAAAGTTCTATAGTTGCTCAGTCTATAGAAAAGATCACAGCAACCCGTGGAAAGCATATTCGTCCTATCCTGATGGGGCTTCTTGTCTCATTACAGGGAAAGGAACCCAACCAACGAACAGTCTCGTGTGCAGTACTTCTTGAGATGCTTCATATGGCTAGTTTGATCCATGACGACGTGATCGATCAAGCTCCCTTGAGGCGTGGAAAACCTACTCTCAATGCCTTTTATGACAATCACTCTGCTGTATTGGTGGGCGATTATATCCTCTCCATAGCTTTTCTTCGTGCGGCAGAGATTGGTGGCTCTAGCTTGATACGCACTGTTGCCAATCTGGGAAAGCACCTATCGGAGGGAGAGCTATTGCAGATACAGGTTGCCACCGAACACACCATAGACGAGAAAAATTATTTCTCTATCATCGAAAAGAAAACGGCAACTCTCTTTGAAGCATGTGCCTCCTTGGGTATGTATAGTATAGATGCCGAGCCGAAAGAGCTACTGAAAATGACGCAACTAGGTAGGCATCTTGGGATTGCTTTTCAACTCCGGGATGACATCTTCGATTATACGAAAGAGGCAGAGGTAGGGAAGCCTGTGGGTAACGACCTCAAGGAGGGAAAGATAACTTTGCCGCTTATATACGTCTATAACCAAGCCGATGCCAACCTAAAGGAGCGGATAAAGAACCTACTTGATAAGGTGGAAAGCGACGAAAAAGCCATTGCGGAGTTGCTCCAAATAGCACACCAATTCGGAGGTATTGACTATGCCCAAAAGAAACTGGAAGAGGAGCTCTCAAAGGCCTTAGATGTTTTGAGAAGTTTTCCCAATTCTCCCGCGAATAACTCCCTTGTCTTGCTCACGGAGTACCTCGGTAAGCGCACCTATTGAGCATTTGCCAAAGCTCCTTACAGAGTGGAGTAGGGTAGTGCCAAAGGGAATTACCTCCCCTGTTTATCACATAGATATCATTTTCTCTAAGAGCATTCTATGGCTTCTTTATACCTTTGTGGGAAGAAAATTAGGACTACACTATGAATCGCGAAGAGTATGATGTGATTGTGGTCGGCGCCGGGCATGCAGGTTGCGAAGCAGCTGCCGCTGCGGCTGCAATGGGCTCGCGTGTACTGCTTATCACCCTCGACATGAATAAGATAGCCCAGCTGAGTTGTAATCCGGCTATGGGTGGAATCGCAAAAGGGCAAATCGTGCGAGAGGTAGATGCTCTTGGGGGATGGTCCGGATGGATCTCCGATGCCTCTTCCATACAATTTCGCATGCTCAATAGAAGCAAAGGCCCCGCCATGTGGAGCCCTCGTGCCCAGATCGATCGTATGCGTTTTATGGAACGCTGGAGAGAAACCCTAGACACAATTCCTAATCTTCACATCTGGCAAGATGGTGTAGCAGAGCTACTCGTAAAAAACAAGAGAGTAATTGGAGTTAAAACCTTGTTGCTCAAAGAGTTCTACTCTTGCTCTGTAGTGCTCACTGTAGGCACCTTCTTGGGAGGAATGATGCACTTTGGGCGTACCATGATACCGGGAGGGCGCATTAGTGAACCTGCTTCGTATGGACTCACCGAGCAGCTGAGGGACTTAGGGTGCCGCACCGATAGGATGAAGACCGGTACCCCGGCTCGTATCGATGGGCGTAGTGTAGACTGGTCTCTTACCACAGAGCAAAAAGGCGACGAAGGTGACTTCCATCACTTTTCTTACTGCACAGAGGGCGCGAATACCCTGCGTCAATTGTCTTGCCATATTCTCTATACTTCGCCCGAATGCCACGAGATACTTCGCGCCTCGCTCGCCGATTCTCCCCTCTACAATGGCCAAATACAAAGTATCGGCCCGCGATATTGCCCAAGTATAGAGACTAAGATTGTAACCTTTGCAGATAAGGAACAACACCAACTTTTCCTTGAGCCCGAGGGCGAAAATACCAACGAATACTATATCAATGGCTTCTCTTCGAGCCTCCCTCTAGAGGTGCAATTGGAGGCTTTACGTACCCTTCCGGCTCTACGTAATGTGCGTATTTATCGCCCTGGTTACGCCATAGAATACGATTTCTTTGACCCCACACAGTTATATCCAACCCTCGCACATAAGCTCCTTGGAGGGCTATATATGGCAGGCCAAATCAATGGTACTACGGGGTATGAAGAGGCTGCCGGTCAGGGGATTTTGGCAGGAATAAATGCCCACAATGAGGTTCATGGGTTAGGAGATTTTGTTCTACAACGCAGAGAGGCCTACATAGGAGTGCTGGTAGACGACCTCGTAACAAAAGGGGTGGATGAGCCCTACAGAATGTTTACTTCGAGGGCTGAGTTCCGTACGCTCTTGCGCCAAGATAATGCAGACGACCGCCTTACTCCCTATGCCATGAAGCTGGGATTGGCGTCCGAGCTACGCAGAAATCGCTTTACCTATAAGGAGCAAATGATAGAAGAAGTGAAGGCATTTATGGCTCAATATTCGGTTCGTCCCGATAGAGTAAATAGCCTTTTGGAACAGCAAGGAGAGCAGCCTCTAAAGCATGCAATTCGCCTTAGAGAGTTGTTGCTTCGCCCGAGATTGACCCTCGATCATTTGCTGGATGTTTTGCCGCCATTCCGTACGTTTGTGGAGAAGATAGCTTCGCAGCGAGAGGAGATCTTGGAGCGTGTGGAGATTGATGTCAAGTACGCCGGTTATATAGAGCGGGAGAAACAGCAAGCAGACAGAGCCATGCGTCTTGAGAGTATTACGCTGGGCAATCGCTTTGATTACCTTTCGCTGGAGCAACTCTCCACCGAAGCCCGACAGAAACTCGATCGTATTCGCCCCGAGACAATAGGCCAGGCAGCGCGTATTCCCGGGGTTTCCCCTCACGATATTAGCGTGCTTTTGGTACTCTGTGGTAGATAATTAGCCGCTTTTTGTTCCACGTGAAACAAAAGGCTCTTCCCCAAGATTTATGACCCTTGAAGAGATAAAAAAGATTCTTCCCACCCTTCCGCTTTCCCCGGGTTGCTACCAATACTACAACGCCGAGGGGGAGATTATCTATGTGGGTAAGGCAAAGAATCTAAGGCGGAGGGTGAGTAGCTATTTCCAGAAAGAGCATACCGATCGAAAAACACGCCAGTTGGTTGCTCAGATTGTGGATGTAAAATACATTGTTGTAGCAAACGAGAGTGATGCTCTTCTGCTCGAAAACAATCTGATTAAGACCTATCAACCCAAGTACAATATACTTCTCAAAGACGATAAGAGTTACCCAAGTATTGTGGTAACAAGAGAGCCTTTCCCTCGGATATTTGTTACCCGTACCATTGACCCCTCTTGGGGCGATTATTATGGCCCCTACACTAGCGTGGCTATGGCACACGGCATGGTGGGGATTATACGAGAGATGTACAAAGTACGTACCTGTAGGCATCGTTTTACCCAAGAGGCAATAGAGAGGGGTAAGTACACTCGCTGCCTTCAGTATCATATCAAGCGGTGCGAAGCTCCCTGTGAGGGCCTCGTGTCAAGAGAAGATTATCTCAATAATATTTCGGCTGCGGTGGAGTTGCTAAAGGGGAATCTGCGGCAGGTGATACAGCAAACAACCAGCCGGATGCTAGCGCTTAGCGAGGAGCTTCGCTACGAAGAGGCAGGACAAGAAAAAGTTCGGCTTGCTATGCTGCAAGCTTATAGTACAAAACACATCGTAGCTCCCGAGACGCGTCACAATATTGACGTCTTCTCTTACGAAGAGGAGGGGGCTATGGCCTACGTTAATATGATGCAGGTGCACGAGGGGGCTATCGTGAGAGCCCTTACGGTAGAGTATAAAAAAGCGATAGACGAAGAGGCTGAGGATATTTTTGCCACAGCCATAACGGAGTTACGAGGGCGTTATCAAAGTAGGGCAAAGGAGGTGATTTTGCCTTATCCCTTAGGCTGGGAGTCGTTGGGGCATTTCTCTATTACCATCCCCAAGCAGGGCGAGAAGAAGAAGCTTTTGGAGCTATCTATAGATAACGTAAAGAGGTATAAACTAGATCAACTTAAGCGTGCCGAAAAACTGAATCCGGAGCAGCGTGTACAGCGCCTGATGAATAAGATGATACAGGATTTGCACTTGCCTGTGGCTCCGCGTTACATTGAGTGTTTCGACAATTCCAATCTACAGGGAACGGCTCCTGTTGCTGCATGTGTGGTCTTTCGCAATGGAAAGCCCTCCAAGAAAGAGTATAGAAAGTTTCACGTGAAAACCGTAGAGGGGGCAGACGATTTGGCCTCTATGCGAGAGATTGTAGAGCGGCGTTATCGCCGTTTGCAAGAGGAGGAACTTCCTTTGCCACAGTTGATCGTAATAGACGGAGCGCGAGGGCAACTCGAAGCTGCAGTGGAGACGCTTTCTGCCATAGGTGTTGGCGCGCCCACTACTACCATAATCGGTTTGGCAGAGCGCATGGAAGAGGTTTATTTCCCGGGCGAAGAGGAGCCTCTTTTCCTCTCTCGAGATAGTGAAACCCTCCGTACGCTTATGCAGATTCGAGACGAAGCACATCGCTTTGGGATAACCTTTCATCGAAGCATTCGGAGTAAGAATCAAATTCACTCTGTGCTTGATGATATAGACGGAGTAGGAAAACAAACCAAGGAGGCACTGCTCCGGCATTTTCGGAGTGTAAAGCGTATAGAAGCTGCCGAGTTGCCCGAGTTGGAGTCTCTTATTGGTAAGAAACGAGGTGGCATTGTGTACAAAGCACTGCACCCTAAAGAAGAGAAAATATAGATACTAGCTTAGAGAATGAGAGTTGTAATACAACGGGTACGCTATGCTCGCCTCTCTGTTGGAGGTGAGCTTATCAGCCAAATCTCTCAAGGTTTGATGGTATTGGTCGGTATCGCAGAGGAAGATGGTCGCGAAGAAATTAACTACCTTTGTAAGAAGCTGGCTGCCCTGCGCATCTTTGATGATGACGAAGGGGTGATGAATAGATCCGTAATGGATGTGGGCGGAGAGGTGATGCTTGTAAGTCAATTTACCCTAATGGCCAATACTAAAAAGGGCAATAGACCTAGCTATATACATGCTGCGCGCCCAGAGATAAGTCGCCCTTTGTACGAGGAGTTTTGCTCCGCTTTGGAGAAGGTGCTCGGTAAAGAAGTGGCACGAGGACGCTTTGGGGCTGATATGCAGATCGAACTGGTCAATGATGGGCCCGTAACCATCACGATAGATACGGCTAGGGATCGATAAAAGAGAGCTATGACTATAAATGAATGGCAAAAATCCGTGGATGAATGGATTCATACTTACGGAGTGCGTTACTTCGATGAGCTAACGAATATGGCGATTCTTGCCGAAGAGACGGGAGAAGTAGCGCGTATCATGGCTCGCCGCTACGGGGAGCAAAGCGTGAAAGAGGGGGCTACTCTTGGAGATTTAGGCGACGAATTGGCCGATCTTATATGGGTAGCAACCTGCATTGCCAACCAAACCGGTATTGATCTAGAGGCGGCTCTGCATGCTAATCTGGAGAAAAAAACGCAGCGCGATAGGGAGCGTCATCGGCGCAATCTTCGTCTTCAGAGCCCTGACGACAGCTCTTTTTCTCCTTTGAATCACGCTCAATCAAAAGACAATAATAACTCGAATTAAGATGGAACTACAAGGAAAAATCCAAGAGACTTTTGAGCATTTTACTCCGGCATCTTCTCCCGAAGAGATCGACAAGATCGTTGAGGGGATTATTGCTCGTCGCTATAAAGCCGCTTACACGATAGAGACTCTTCGCTTTCTATTCAGCACCATAGACCTTACAACCCTCGCTGGGGCTGATACCAAAGAGAGTGTACAAAAGCTCGTGGAGCTGGTAAATCACACGGCTTCCCACCCCGAGGAGGGGCTTCCCAACGTGGCTGCTGTCTGTGTTTATCCTCTGCAAGTGCCTGTTGTAAAGGAGTTTATGAAAGCCGATGGGGTGCGTATTGCTGCTGTGAGTGGTGGCTTCCCCGCGTCACAAACTTTCCTAGAGATTAAGTTGGCAGAGACGGCTCTTACTGTGGCTGCCGGTGCTGATGAGATAGATATTGTGCTGAATCTCAATCACTTCCTGCCTGGAGACTATTCTGCAGTGGTGGAAGAAATAGAGGAACAGAAGGCGGCATGTCGCTCGGCACACCTCAAGGTGATATTGGAGACGGGTCTTCTCAAAGATCCGGAGTTGGTACGTAAGGCCTCGATTCTTTCGCTCTACTCCGGTGCCGATTTCATCAAGACGTCAACAGGTAAAGAGTATCCCGGTGCCGATCTTCGTGCTGCCTATACTATGTGTTGTGCCCTTCGTGATTACCGCAAAGAGACCAGTCTCTTGCGAGGAATTAAGTTCTCCGGAGGGATCCGTAGTGCCGAAGATGCGGTCAAGTATTACTGCATTGTGGAGGAGATTTTGGGTGCAGAGTGGATGACCAATAAGCTATTCCGCATAGGGGCAAGTAGTTTGGCTGGGAATCTTATAAAGGCTATTTCTGAATGTAAATAACCTTCGATCATTTTGTTATGAAGTCCATGGCTCTTCGGAGCCGAGGGAATTAGGTGATACCTCATAGGGGTGTCACCTATTTTTTTGAGGGGATTTTATTCTAGAGCTGGAGACTGATTCTTGGGAATTTCCTGCGTAATATTGCGCTCCATTGTTGCCTAAAAAAGAAAAGAATTTTGCCCGAGATTTGGGCGGATTCAGCCCGAGAAACATTTTTTTCTTGCCCTGTGGCAGAATCTTTTTCACCCAGCCTTTTCAAGGAGTTTCTCACGTAATAAAATGCTTTTTCGATACCCATCAGAGAGGGACATTCCTAAGCCGAGTATGGGAGTTAGAGGGCAACGACAAATGAATATCGCTTGGTGTGTCGGGTAGTAGTCAGCTCAATGGAGACAACGTAGGGCGTGTGGGGAGGTAGGGTGTAGAGCTGAGTAAGTTGCCCTTTGAGTAGTGCGCGACACCACGCTTGGGTAGCTGTGCGCCCCACGACTACCGAGCGATACCCTCTAAGTGTGTAGAGCGTGAGGGTGGCATTATTGGCAGGATCTTGTAGCGTATAGAGGGTAAGTGCGGCTATCTGCTCCGGAGTAAGGGTTTCTCCCTCGCGCTCCTCGATGGGCAAATCGCACTCTGTCTGTACGGAGTTAGGCCTACCGGGGGTTGCATTTCCCTGCTCGGGGCGTGCTACATGCCAATTATCGGGAGCGAGTGCCGGTCGGGAGAATAGGATGCGCTCTAGGGATACTCCTTCGCTCATTTCTCCTCGAGATGCAATTTTGGGCCCGTAGAACATCTCTTCCACAACAACCGAATCGCGGAGGGAGTAGAGTACTATTTGCCCCTCCCGATTGGGGAGAGCCGGGAGTTTCTCCACCTCGCTAAGGCTGTCTATTGAGCAATGGTAGTAGTTGGCAAGACCACGCTTCCAAGGAGTGATGGCTCGATATTCGTTGGGTTGAATCAGATGATTTTCTTCCACCATGAGGGGATATAGTTTGCTTCGCCGACCTTCTGAGCGTACCGCGAGAGCATAGTCTCGAATGTCAATGGGGTGTGTGGTGGGGTTATAAACCTCGACAAATTCCGCCGCGTGGGCTGTTGGGTGGGGGAGTACCTCGCTAAGGAGTAGATGCCCTTGGGGTAGGTGCTCTTCGTCGGGCTTGCCGAGTCCTATCGAGTCGCTGGGAAGAGATATTTCAAAATCGATCCGCTCCGAGGGGGCGAGAGCGCCATCTAGGGTTTTGATACCCCGAACAAAAAGACTGTAGTTGCCCGATTTGAATGGGGTTTCTAGATCAAGCGTGATGGTTTTCCCCTTGATGCCGGGGGTAAGAGTGCCACAGGAGGGTTGCAGATTAAAGTCGGCACTCTCTATACTTACAAGGCTATGCGTTATGAGACGGATGCTTTGGGGGGTAAAATCGAAGGAGGCAAAGATGGATTCTGTAGGGTTTGAAGGCGTTTCGTTTGCGGCGAGGGGTTTTTGGAAGTAGAGGAGCCGGTGAAGCGTAAAGTGCTGTGCGTTTTTGAGCGAGTAGCGTAGGGCAATGCCCGAGAAGGTGCCTTGTGCGTAATCTTGAGGGGGAAGACTTGTTGAGTCGCACCCTATGTAGACAAACTTCTGCTGGGGTTGTAGGCTCTTCTTTAGGTAAAGTTGCCATCCCTCTGTACCCGAATACGTGATATGCCAAGCGAGATGGTGGAGGTTGGATGAGGTAAATCGGATGGCGTCGTTTGCGTTGGAGGTGACGATAGGTTTGTCTCTATTCTTGTTTTTGTGTACTAGCTCTCCATTCTTGCCGAGTGAGAAATCTCCTTCAAAAAGCCCAATACTCCCTGTCTTCTCTCCCGAGAGATAGGCATAGCGACAGGTTGTATACCCATCCTCTTGCCTGGGTGCGCTCAAAGGGGCTATGAGCACAACAAAAGTATTGGCAGAGGTGATAGCAAAGTGAAAAGAGATCTCGCCTCGCCATGTATGTATGCCGGATAGCGAGGGTGTGTGGAGTAGAGTTGCCTTATTGTTGGTTCTTTTTGGGGAGAGGTCGTGGAGCGCAACACCTTGAGGGGTGAGGGAAAACTTGGCGAGCGTACCCTGCCATGGTGGGCAGGATAGGGTAGTCGAATCCGCAAATACAACTCGCTCTTGGGCTTTTATCTGCGCTAGAGAGACTAAGAGGAGGAGTAGTGCGAGACTAAGTCTAGAGGTCGACTTTACTTTATGCACGGCTATGGATAGCATCACTTTCCCCATACTAGGATATACCTTTAGCACTGATGTATTCATCTGTTTGGGACTTAGATAAGATATTTCTTTGCAAATTTAAGCATTTCTATCCTCTTGCAAGTTAGTGCCGGAGCGGCTCGTTCCCACTTTGTTATGGGAATGTTATGTATCTTTGGCGGGAGAATATCCGTCCCCTCTCTCGGGATTTTGCGACTCCCCGGAGGGCTTGGATTGTTGTGCTAAACGATTAGCAGTGATAGTATGAAACAGAATACTCCCCTTTGGGCTACCGCCCTCTTGATGCTCTCTACAGCCGCTGTACAAGCTCAAGAAGCACACTCTTTACACTGGCATGAGCAGCTTCAAAATCAAACTCTTCTTGCACACAGTGGGGCTATCCGAGGGTATAATCCTCGCTTTGCGGCTCCTTTTGTGGCTCAACCTCAAGGTGCTGTTCTTGCCGACCTGTTGGCTCGGAATGCTCACGAAAATTATCGTTTGGGACATACCCTTGCGGCGGAGACGATTCACTATTTCTTAACGAAAGTGCCGGTGGATGAGCGACGCCCTATTTTGTCTCTAGAGCGAGCTGCCTTGTATATGGCCGAGGGTGATTTTCATCGCGCACGCAATCTCCTCGAAAAGGTGGACGAAAGCGCCCTCTCGAGAGCCGAGCGTACCGAGTGGCAGGTGCGTACAGCGTATGCACTTCTGCGTACAAACCGAGGAGGAGATCGCCTAGATCCCTTGTTTGCCGAAGCTGCCCAAGCGAATAACCGCTGGGGGCGCATTGCCAAACTCTACGTGGCAAGCAGTAAGATGGCAAAGGGTGATTTGCAAGCGGCGGAGGCTATCTATCGCTCCCTTTCGGGGGATCGAGAGTTGGCTCCCGAGACGCGCATCGGTATGGCCGCACTTTCGTACTATTCGGGAGATTATGCCAAGGCGGTGGCCGAGGTGGGTGAGATTGAGCGTGTAGAACCTCGTCTTGCCTCTAATCCTTCGCTTTTACAAGTGGCCGGTAATGCCTATTATCGATTGGGAGATGCTCCTAATGCGAGTAAATATCTAGAGCGGTTTATCGAAGGTTCCCCCGAGTTTGCCTCTCCCGAAGATTACCTCTTATTGGGAGCTGCTTATATGGAGCAACAGAGATACGGCGAGGCCATAGATCCCCTTAAGCAGGCTACGCAAGGGAAGGGTGCTATGGGCTATGCTGCCAGCCTTTACCTTGGGCGTGCCTTGCGAGATCAGGGGAATTACCCCCAAGCTATTGTGGCCTACGAGCGAGCCGTAGAGGAGAGTGCTCCCACCCAAGTGCGGGAGGCTGCTATGTACGAGATGGCATTGGTTATGCGCTCATCCGGGCAATCCAACTTCGGACAAGATGTGCGCATTGCCGAGCGTTTCCTCAATACCTTCCCCACCTCCAAGCATCGCCCTACGATGGAGAAGTTCCTAACAGAGTTTTATCTCTCCAATACGGACTATGCCACCTCGTTGGCATCTATTCAGCGACTGAAGAAAACGACACCGACCATAGATGAGGCACGCCAATATGTTCTTAACCATTTGGCTCTTGATGCGCTCTCTCAGGGCAAATTCTCACAAGCGGCTAAGTATGTAGAAGATGCTCTTGATAAACAGTCCGTAAGCTCTCTATACAAGGGAGAGTCGCTACTCATTCAGGCAGATATACTACGAGCTCAAGGAGATTATGCCGGCTCTATTCGCCCTCTTTCCGCTTTCCTCGCTTTGCCGGAGAGCGCACAGAGACCCAACCGATCGGAGGCGCAGTACTATCTGGGGTATGCCCTATTCAATGGCGGGCGGTACGCAGAGGCTAAGGGCTACTTCTCCTCTTCTGCACAAGACTCTAAGCAAGGGGCTTTGCGTCAGAGCGATGCCTATACTCGCCTTGGGGATTGTCAGTACGCGACCAATTCTCTAGATGCTGCTTTTGCTTCTTACGAGCGAGCCATTAGTCTTGCCCCCTCACAAAGTAGTGATGCTCTTCTGCGTTTGGCGGAGATTAACGGACTTCGCAAGCAGTATTCTCGGCAGATAGCTTTGCTTGATAGGCTTATAACCTCCTTCCCTGATAGCCCTGCGGCAGCACAAGCGGCGTACCAAAAGGGGCGTGCTTACCTGCTCCAAGGGAATAACGATGCTGCGGAAAAAGCCTTTGTTGCCACAGCTTCGCAATACAGCCAAAGTGAGGAAGGGCGTCTTGCTCTGCTACAATTGGCTCTCCTCTATTACAATACACAACGTGTAGAGAAGTCACTCGATACCTATACTCAATTGATGCACCGTTATCCCAAAAGTGCCGAGGCTGCTACTGCCTTTACGCACCTAAAGAGCATTTGCATTGAGGAGGGGCGCACCGATTATTTACAGGGTGCTGTACAGAAGACGGGAGGGGTGTTCTCTTTGAGCGAGAGCGAGAGTCGAGAGCTAGAATTTAAGGCGCTCGAGAGAGAATATAAGCGTCGCTCCCAAGAGGTTGAACCCAAGATGGAGGCCTTTATTGCCCGATATCGTGTAGGGAGCGATGTCTCCACCATCCAAAAGTACCTCGCAGATTTGGCTTTTGAGCGCGGAGACAAGGATCGCGCTTATACCCTATATACTGCCCTTGCAGCAGAGGTTAGGCAGTTGCCCCGTGCCGCACAATCTTCGGTACTACAACGCCTAGGGGCCTTGCAAATAGAGCGAGACGATAAGCAAGCGGCATACGATACGTACCATACCCTTTATACCCAAAGTTCGGATCGTTCGTTACGAATGCAAGCGGCTGAGAAGGCAGCAGAAATGGCTCTCTCAATGGAAAAATGGAAGACTGCCATCGCTATAACTACAGATGCCCTCACGGCATTGGGAGAAGAGGGTGCTGAGAGGCTTCATCTTCTTCGAGGGAATGCTCATAGCGAACTCGGGGAGCGTGCTAAGGCACTCGCAGAGTACAAGACAATTCTTGCCAAGACGGATCTCTCGGCAGGAGCTGAGGCGACCGTCCACTATGCCACCCTACAGGCAAAAGGCTCCGGCAAAGAAAGACAAGAGGCCAAGCAGCTACTCAATAAGTTTATTGAGAAGGGTACTCCGCATGAGTACTGGCTCGCTCGAGGGATATTGGCACTGGCAGAGATCTATCGCTCCGAGGGCGACAAGGTCACCGCAGACCAATATGTGGAGAGTCTAAAGAACAATTATCCTAAGCGTGAAGACGATATTCTTGAGCGCATTGCACGCTATCAAGACCAGCAAACAGGTACCCCAAAGAGATAGAGATAAGTGATGAAACGATATTCCCATACACTATTTTTTGTGGCATTTGCCACCTTCGGACTTCTCACAAGCGGTCTTGCTCAAGCCCAGCAACCCACAAAACCGCAAAGGGCAGATACACTCCGTCGTGAACTTACCGTGGTAAGCGATGCCGAAGTACACCTGGGCACAGTGCAACCCTTGGCCTCCACATATCAATTTGATAAGCCCAAAGTAACACGGCTAGAGCCTATCCCCCCTCGCTCTACGGGCGATTTTACCCCTCCTGTACTATTGCCGGAGTATCCTGCTCTGAGCAATATGGCGTCGTGGGTGCCTCGCTCGAATAAGGCCGGCTACCTAGATCTCTCTCTCGGACTAGAGCCCGTAGTACGTGCTCAGGCCGGTTATACACAATGCTTCAAAGAGAAGCATGTTGTGGATTTGCACCTGCGTCACAACTCCACCTTCAACAATAATTCTCGTATCTATCAAGGAATCCCTGCAAGGCTTTACACCTATCGCCACCTAACGGACTGGGACTTAAGCTATGAGTATAGGGGGAAAAAGTTCGCACACTCCCTCCAGATTATTGGGGACTATGACCAGTTCAATTACTATGGTCTGGATGCCCAAACGGCAGCCTACTTGACGAGCAATCGCCCTCCCATGGAGGTAAAGCAGGACTACGAAGCCGCTATTTATCGTTATGTCCGCCCCGGTAATGTGGGGCGAGCCAATCTGTTTGGCCTTGATAATCAGACCTCGTTTCACTTCCTCGTAGAGCATACGGGCCATAACTACTCGCAACTTCCTGCCTTCTTTAGCAAGTGGAAGCATCACGAACTCCGTTTCATCGGCGACTTCGATCTTCTCTTTACTTCTAAGCAAGACTTTGCTTGGGGGCTTGCCGGTATGCTGCTCTATCAAGATTGGCAAAGAACCCCGAAAGACCCTAAACAACAAACCGTCTACGTGCCGGGGGGGCCGTTGCCTTCTCTCTACTTCAACATCACACCCAAGATTTATTTCAATGGTTGGCTGGGGAATACGGAGTGGCAAGTAACGGCGGGAGTGAATGTGCTTCCTCTTTCTCCGGTATTCAGAGGGTCGCTTCGCTGGCGTAATAATTTAGAGGTGTTTGCACGTGTGGATGGTAAGGTAAACATGCCCTCTTTGCACGAGTTGGCTCGGGAGAATCGCTATCTGCACCCCGATTCGCTCCTCCGTCCTGAGATGAAGTTTGTGGATAGCGAGTTGGGCATACGAGCACAACTGCCCGGTGGTGTCTCTCTCTCCCTCTCGGGAGGCTATGAGCGCACACGTAATACCCACTTCTGGCAACCCTTCCTTTTTGGCGAAAGGGCAGACAATAACACTCCTCGTTTCTTGGCTTTTACGCCTCAGTATGCAAGGAGCCAATCTTGGTTTGTTTCGGGGCGTATAGGGTATGCCTTGGGAGCGAAGTTGCAAAGCTCTCTGCAATGGACTGAACGCCGTTACAAGCTCGATGGGGGAGGGATAGCACAAGGAAAGCCCATCCGTTCGATTGACTTTTCTCTTATCTATAGCCCCACTTCGAACCTCGACATCTCGGCTCAAGCCTCTTTGCGAGAGGGGATTCCCTTTATCTCTCCGCACGATGCAACCAAGACCCTTATCACGGCGCAACGTGTGGCTCGCGTAGCTACGGCATGGCGCATTACAGACTGGCTTGCCCTACACGGAGAGCTGTCTGCTCCGTTCCTTCTTAGTAGCGAATATCCCTTGGGTTATCAAGATCCTAACTATATCGTAGGCATCGTTGGAGCCACGCTTCGCTTCTAAAATAAGGATAATATGTTGGGAAAACGTACAAAGTCTAGTGGAATGTGCCTACCTTTGTGCCGTCATGGGGAGATAGAACGCCTCCTCCCATTTTGTTAGGACCAAGTAGAAATATCAATACAATTCTAGAATAATAATTGAGTTTAGTATGCAACTGAAACGTTTTGCACTAGGTGTGCTTTTGATCTTTGGCTGCCTCGTACCCGCGAGTTTGCGAGCCCAAGATCCAATGATGCAGCAGTTACCCATTGATCCGGCTGTACGTATGGGTACGTTGCCCAATGGTTTGACCTACATTATTCGTCACAACGAAAACCCCAAGAATCGTGCTAATTACTACATCGCACAGAAGGTGGGTTCTGTTCTCGAAGAAGACTCACAAGCGGGGCTTGCTCACTTCCTTGAGCACATGGCATTCAACGGGACGAAGAACTTCCCCGGGAAGAACCTTATTGGATTCTTGGAGCGCATTGGTTGCCAGTTTGGGGCAGACCTTAATGCTTACACTGCATTTGACGAAACAGTATATACTATAATGGATGCTCCTACAGACAAGGGGATTGAAATTATCGATAGCTGTCTTCTTATCATGCACGACTGGAGCAATAACATTACACTCGACGGCAAAGAGATTGACGAAGAGCGTGGTGTGATCCACGAAGAATGGCGTTCGCGTGACAATGCCGGTATGCGTATGCTTACAGCCCAGCTCCCCATCGTGCTCCCCAACAATAAGTATGCAAAGCGCATGCCTATTGGTACAATGGAAGTAGTAGACAACTTCAAGCACAACGAAATCCGCGACTTCTACCACAAGTGGTATCGTCCCGATCTCCAAGGTATTATCGTAGTTGGGGATATCGATGTAGACTATGTAGAGAAGAAACTCAAAGAGATTTTTGCTGATGTACCTGCTCCCAAAAATCCTGCCGAACGCTACTTTGTAGATGTAGAAGACAACGCAACTCCTATTGTCGCTCTCGCTACCGACAAAGAAGCTACCTCTACCAATATCTCTGTAATGTTTAAGCATGACGTTCTCACTAGAGAGGAAAAAGGCTCTATTGCCGGCGCATTGGTAAACTATATGGAGGCTGTTGCTACTCAGATCATCAATGAGCGTTTTAATGAAATTACCATCAAGCCTAATGCGCCCTTCCTCCGAGGTGGAGCTTTCGACTACAACTACATGGGCATTGCCAAGACCAAAAATGCCTTCACCTTTATGGCTATTGCTAAGGATGGTGCATTCAAACCCGCTTTCGAAGCTCTCGTAGCAGAGATCCAACGTGTGAAGCAACATGGTTTCCTCAAGAGTGAATATGACCGCGCTCGTACGGATGTTCTCAAGATGTTCGAAGACCAATTCAAGGCTCGTGCTGACCGCAAAAATGGTTCGTTCTGCGAAGAATACAAAAACTACTTCCTTGACGGTGGCTATATCCCCGGTATCGAAGTAGAAAAGCAACTCATGGAAATGATTGCAGAGCAGGTTACTCCCGAGATGGTGGCTCAGTACATCCAAGAGATGATTACTACCGATGGTAAAAATCTCGTTATTACGGTTACCGGTCCCAAGAAGGATGGCATTACCTATCCTACCGAGGCTGAAATAATCGCTCTTTACAATGAGTGCGTTGCTAAACCCGTAGAGGCAAAGAAAGAAGAAGTAGTTGATACGAACCTCATTGACAAGGATCTCAAGGGTGGTAAGATTGTTAAGGAAAAGAAGAACCAGAAGTTTGGAACAACGGAGCTAACCCTCCAAAACGGCATCAAGGTTTACCTCAAGAAGACCGACTTTAAGGAAGATCAGATCCTTATGTCCGGTACTACAAACGGGGGTTTCCGTCTCTACTCAAAACCCAGCGACATACTCAATACTAAGATTGTAGATGATATTGTATCGCTTGGTGGTTTGGGCAGGTTCGATGCTATTGCTCTTGGCAAGGCTCTTACAGGTCGTACCGTAAGCGTATCTCCTGCTTTTGGCAACTTTACTTCAGGCTTTAGCGGCAACTCTACGGTGGCTGACTTTGAGACAATGCTCCAGCTCACCTACCTCTATATGACCGATATTCGTGCAGACAAAGAAGCCTTTGCTGCATACAAAGAAAAGACTACCGAAGCTCTCAAGATGGCCGAGCGTCAGCCCTTCGCTTCTCTCAGCGACTCTATAAACTACCTCCTCTTTGACAATGATATCTGGCGTAAGAAGGTGAAAGCTGATGATATGGAAAAGGTAAGCTATGAGCGCGCACTCCAGATGGCTCGCGAGCGTCTCTCTTCTGCTGATGGCTTCCAGTTCTTCTTTGTTGGTAACATTGACGAAGCCAAGGCTAAGGAACTCATCGTAAAATATCTCGGATCTGTACCCAAGGGTAAGGCTACTCCTAAGATGGATAGAACTAAACAAGCCGGCTTCCGCAAGGGTGAAAAGACAATGGAAGTATACAAGGATATGAATACTCCTACCGGTATTGTTATGGACTACCTCCAGGGTAAGGCTGTTTACGATCATAAGACGATACTTACAGCTCAAATCCTCAATGGGGTACTCGATCAGACTCTTATTGCCTCTATCCGTGAGCGCGAGAGCGGAACCTATTCGCCCTCTGCCGCTGCCGAGGTAGACGAATTCCCAACACCCGAAGGTTCTGTTACGGTTCAATTCTTCTGCGCTCCCGAGCGTGCTGCTCAGCTCAATCAGGTTGTATACGACGAGTTGAATCTCATTGTTAAGAATGGCGTAAGTCAAGAGTATTTCGACAAGACCGTTGTGAATATGAAGAAGCGTCATGCAGAACGTATTCGTGAGAATGGTTACTGGCTTGGCAACATAGAAGAATACTTCTTCAATGGTAAGAACTGGGTCGACAATTACGACAAAGTACTCGACTCTATTAAGCCTGCCGATGTACAAGCTCTGCTCAAGTCTATTGTTACCAGCGGCAATCGCTTGCAACTTTACTTCCGCAGCAACCAAACAGAAGCTGACCAAAAAAAATAATTTTTCAGCCCAGCATAGAGAGGGGAGTCTGACCTAAAGATTTCTCCTTTCTGCCCTGAGAGGATGTATCTCCGCAGCGGAGGAAATAGGAACACAACCTATTCCTTCTCTCGGGGATGCATCCTCTTTATTTTCTCCAAAGGGAGGTATATTCGAGGGAGTTACCTACCTACAAATGCCTCTATAGGAAGATTCTGTACCTATTAATTGGTACGAAATTTGCCTTTTTCTTCTATTCGGATGCTTAAATACCCCCGATTTATGTTCTTTTAGTTTGCGCAATAGGAATGTTTTCGTACATTTGCTGGCGAAGAGCGAAGGAGGGGGAGGAAAATTCCGAGGAGGCAAAGTTGCATCTGCCTCTCGTACCTTGATAAAAGTTGATTGACACAGGATTTTATTAAACGGATAATGTAATGAAGAAACAATTACTTGTTGGGAGAAATCTCTTTTTCTCCGCCTTTTTCGCGTTAAGCGGAAGCTGCTGGGCTGCGTATGCTCAGAGTGGGACTCCTACGGTATCGGATACCTATGTTGAGCTTACCACGAAAAATGCCGACGATCCCCTGGAGATTACGGTGAAGGGGGCGTCTTATGATGACCTCTGTTGGGTGGATCTTAATGGGAACAATAAGTATGATGGGGCAAGTGAAGACGCTCCTAGATTCTTTGGCAAGCTCGCAAAGAATATTGCTTCGGTGCGTGTTTATGGTAACATGGGAGAGTTGTCAGCCAATCGTACTAATCTCGTAAAGATTGATCTTACTCACAACCCTTCTACTCTAAAAGAGGTCTCAATCAATGGAAATGAAGAGCTGGCTGAGCTAGATCTTTCGAAGAGTCCTCAACTAGAGTCCTTAGAACTGGATGGGTGCAAAGCCATTACTAAACTTTCTTTCCCCGAGGGATCAAAGCTTACACTCCTTTCTTGTGGAAAGACCGCTATCAAAGAGCTTGACCTGAAGAATCTAACGGAATTGACCGCCCTTATGTGTGGCGAAACGGGGCTTACAAAGCTAGATGTCTCTATGTTGAGCAAGCTTACGAACCTTAGTTGCTTTGGAAACAAACTCGCAAAACTCGACATTAGTAACAATAAAAAACTCTTCTCTCTAAAGTGTGATGCCTGCGAGATGGAAGAGCTTATTTTGGGCGATGTAAGCACTCTTAAAGCCTTCTCAGTTAACAACAATAAGCTTAAACACATAGATGTATCAAAACTGACAGGGATTACGACAATCGCCCTGCAGGATAACCTACTGGAGTCTATTGTTGTGAGCAAGGAGATGTCAAAGCTTAATGAGTTCCGCATCTACAATAATAAGCTGAGTGCGAGAGCTATGATGTCTTTCATCGAGCAGCTCCCGAAAAAAGAGTACAACGATGGTTCGCTTTTTGTTATCAACACAAAGGTTGCAGATAAAAATGTTTGTACCAAAGATGCTGTTGCTAAAGCAAAGGAACTCGGTTGGACTGCCTACGATTGGCAAGATGGTATGGGAGACGAGGGGTACAATAAGTACGAAGGCTCTGATCCCGTAGAGGAAACCCTTGCCAAAATGACGGTTACCGCAAATAAAAATGATGGAAGATGGAGATTCCTTTTCAATGCAGAGGAGGAGGATAAAGCCAACTGTTTTGTCGATCTTAACGGCGATGGTAAGAAAGATGCCGGAGAAGAAATCTCCAATTGGAGTATGTATCTTGATGCCAATCACTACACTCGTAACACCAACTCCGTTACTATCTATGGTAATATTACAGCCTTCAGCTGTGGAAGCAATGACCTTACAGAGGTAGATGCTTCCGGCAATCCTAAGCTCAAAGTATTGCGTTGTACCAGCAGTCCTCTTGAGAAGATAGATATGACAAAGCTCACCAACCTCAAGGAGCTTATGGTAAGTCATACCGATATTGCCTCTTTGGACCTCTCAAAGAATACGAAGCTTCAGGAACTTTATGTTTCTTCTTGTAAGAACCTGAAGTCGTTGAATGTTACTGCTAATACCGACCTTCGTATCCTCAATGTTGCTTTCTTGAGAGATCTTAAGGAGATTGACCTATCAAAGAATGCGAAGCTTACCACGTTCTTCTGCGATACAACTTCTATTAAAGAGCTTGACTTCTCTAACAATCCCGAACTTGACCGCCTTGAGTGTGCAGGTACAGGCCTTAAGAAGCTCGTTCTAAAGGGTACTAGCAAATTGCGTGTCTTGCATTGCAACGACAATCCTCTAGGCAAGTTGGACGTTTCGGAATGTGCTGCTCTCGAAGTGCTTCATGCTCACCGTGCACAACTCACCGAGGCTAACCTCTCGGGTCTTAAGAATATGACCGACGTTTGGTTGGACAACAACAAATTGTCTCAGCTCGATGTGAAGTCGGCTTCTGCCCTCCGCGAACTTGATATTAGAAACAATGAGTTTAAGACAATTGACCTCAGTGGTTGTAAGAGTCTTGAGAACCTATTCATTGAATTCAATAAGGTTGAGGCTTTGGATCTCTCCAAGTGTGAAGCTATAAGTGTGATATCTTGCTTCCAAAACAATCTGAAGGGTGAGGCCGTAGATGCTCTTATTGCTTCTCTTCCCCAACAAGATCCCGACTTTAGTGTAGGTACTCTCCTTTTCGTAGACCTTACTCTCACGGGAGACAACAACAAGATCTACGAAGATCAAGTGCAGGCTGCTCGCAAAAAGGCTTGGACGGTATACGACCACAATGGTGGAGCTTCCATGGCTAAATATCCTGGAGAACCTCGTGGTCTAGAGTCTGTACGCGCCGAAGAGGTAACACTCTATCCCGTACCTGCAGATGTAGATATGACGCTCACTATTCCTGCTGAATTGGTTGGAAAGGCCATTGCTATCTACGATGCAACAGGGGCAAAAGTGCGTGAGTTTACTGCCACTGCACCCTCTATGCTCCTCTCTGTAGAAGATCTCAATGCCGGAGTATATGTCCTCTCCATTGGTTCTGTTTCTAAGACTTTTGTAGTTCGCTAATTAACCGATTATACTAGGAGTTCTCGCTCATATGGCTGGGAACTCCTAGTTTTATCTACAGAACACTATTAATCACAAAAACGCAAAATGAAAGCCTTTCGCTATTTCATGCTCGGGGGAGGGATTCTCTTTTCTTCTCTTGCTGCAACGGGGCATGCCACGGCTGCAGACCCATCTTCATACACAACTGATGGTCCAAAGATTGTTATGACTACAGAGGCCGTTTCCTCCTTTGTCCCCTGGGCTATCATGATAAAGGCAGATGCCGCCGATGCAGAGTCTATTTGGATCGACCTAAATAATAACCAAAAATACGACGAAGGCGAGGAGGCCAAAGTCAATACGGACAGAGCGGACGAATACTCCAAAACGGGAGCGACCGTAACTATATATGGAGCCGTTCGGGAGCTAACGGTTAATTTGCAAGCACTCTCCTCTCTGGTGGTTTCGGGGAATGAGAAATTACAAGTTCTCAATTGCTACAAGAATAAACTCACCTCACTTGACCTCTCCAAAAACAAGGAGCTGACCCATCTTACTTGTCGCAATAATCAACTCACGCGCCTTGATCTTACCGCTAATGGCAAGTTGCAATCGCTTGATTGCGCCGGCAATAATCTTGCGGATCTTAAGCTCAATCCATCTGCTCCTCTCCAGAAAGTAAACCTGAGCAGTAACCAATTCATAGGTTGGAGTGCAGCCGGCTATGCTCAGTTAGAAGAGGTGGCTTGTTTTGGCAATTTCATCTCTTCTGAGAAGATGACAACCCTCATTCAGTCTCTCCCGGTGCGCACTGCCGAGAATCCCGGTAGTCTCTATATGGTAGATACAGAAGAGTTCCCTAATGGACGCTATAGCGCTGATATTGTGAAGGAAGCCACCAAGAAAAATTGGAAGGTTTTCGACAATAAGGGAGGGAAAAAAGGTGTAACCTATGAGGGAGCATCCCTTACGATTGCTCCGGGAGAAGAGGAGTATATCATCATAACAACAAGTAAAACAACGGGTCAAGGTTCAGATACTTGGGGTATCAAAGCTGTGCTTGCCGATAATGCAGATGCAGGTAAGGCTTGGATTGACTTCAATGGCAATGGGGTTAAAGATGCGAATGAAATCATTAAGGAGAATGGAGTGCCCATCTACCTCAAGAAGACCGTTCCTACCATTGTTGCCTATGGTAAGTTTGCTGCTTTTGACTGTGGTAGTCTGGAATTAGCAGATAATTGTATCTCTGCGATCGATCTTGCTCATGCTCCTACTCTAGCCGTTTTTACTGCTTATAGCAATGAACTTACCGAGTTGGATATAACGAACAACCCTAATTTGGCTCAGGTTAGCTGTGCAAAGAATAAAATCGAAAAGGTAAACTTCTCGCAGTCTTCTAAGATGCAAGTAGTAGAGCTTTCGGAGAATAATCTCACCTCCCTGGATCTCTCTGCATGTGAAGAATTGAAGGCTGTTTTTGCGATGAATAACGAGATTTCTTCTCTAGAGCTTCCTGTGTCTTCTCAGATGGAGATGTTGATAGTTCCTTTCAATAAGCTCACGAGTATAGACCTTAGGGCGAACAAAAACTTACTCCAATTCGTTTGTGAGGGCAATAAGATAGAGTCGCTTAATGTGGCAGATCTTCGCAAGCTCTACCTCCTCAGCTGTGGTAGCAATAAACTGAAGAACCTAGACCTTCGCAATAATTCAAGTCTAAGGCTCTTGCGCTATGAAAATAATGATGATCTAGAGCCTGTAGATCTCTCCAGCCTCGTAAACCTATATCAACTCTACTGCGGCACGAAAAAACTTACCGAGTTGGATGTTACACATATGCCCGCTATCTATGAGTTGGATTGTAGTGAAGCAAGTCTTACCAAGTTCCTTATCCCTCAGGAGAATATCCTGCATTTGGTAAGTTGCTACAGCAACAAATTGGACGAACAGGCTATACGTGGCCTTGTTGATCGTCTCTGTGACCGCTATAAGCTAAATACGGCAGAGTTTGAGCCCGGTAGCTTTTATGCTATAAACACGAGCAACGATGCTGAACGTAATTTTGTCTCTACGTATGCTGCCGATGTGGCTCGTAGTAAGGGATGGGATACCTACGACTGGCAAGATGGTGAAAACAAAGGGAAGAATCCCTACACTGGAAAGCCCGGTGCTGCCGAGTTGCTGCATGGAGAGGCTGTGGCTCTCTATCCTACGGTAGCGTCTGAGACTATTACGCTCTCTATCCCTAATAAAGAGGGTGCTCGAGTACAGATTTATGCGCTAGATGGTACACTCGTGCTTAACACTGTAGCTGCTTCGTCTAAGACTACTATAGATGTTTCTTCTCTCTCAGAGGGAGTTTACTTCTTGCATGTAGCTAATCGCATTGAGCGTTTTGTGGTAGCTCGCTAAACCTTTTTCTCCTGTCTCTTTTGTAGAGAGTAGGAGATACACACTTTTAGGGTGTCTTGTATAAGGGGGCGTTTCTCCCTTTGCAAGATGCCCTTTCTTCTTTTATGGGAGAGATGCTCGGAAGGGGATTTTCTTCTTTGCTTTTCCTATCCGTTGCACTCGCGACTAGAATCTACAATTCTGAGAAATAGGGAGAAAACTTTTGTCAGGTGAGAATTTCTTATTACCTTTGCTGCGCTATACGTATAATTATGCTGTAGCAACTACATAAGTAGATTGGTTAATAAATGAAATAAGAAATGCCTACGATTCAACAGTTAGTTAGAAAAGGAAGGGAATCATTCAACGAAGTTGGTAAGTCGCCTGCTTTGGGGGCTTGTCCGCAACGCCGTGGGGTTTGTGTACGTGTGTACACCACTACGCCTAAAAAGCCTAACTCGGCTATGCGTAAGGTGGCACGTGTGCGTCTTACTAATGGTAAGGAAGTCAATGCGTACATCCCAGGAGAAGGTCATAACCTCCAAGAGCACAGTATCGTGCTTGTTCGTGGCGGTCGTGTGAAGGACTTGCCAGGGGTGCGTTATCACATCGTGCGTGGTACTCTTGATGCTGCCGGCGTTAATGGACGTCTTCAGCGTCGTAGCAAGTATGGGGCTAAGCGTCCTAAGGCTGCTGCAAAGAAGTAATTCCCTTTGTTTTTAGAGAGACGTGAGGGTAGGGGTTTTAGAGAATACAATAGTCGCCCTCAACTCAAAAATCTCTCATCCTCCTTTCCTGTTCTACAGTTGTTTTAAGCCAAAGAGTGGCTTAGAGAAAGAAGAAAAAAAGAACCAGTTTCGGGTTCAATTGGATAGGCTATCCTTAGAGATAGGTTGAGTAAATGCCCTTGCGTGGGCGTTGAAGACGTAAATTACCGACAACCAATTCGATTCGAACGAATTTTAGACAACAATGAGAAAAGCAAAGCCTAAGAAGCGTCAGGTACTACCTGATCCTGTATTTGGTGATCGTCAAGTGACTAAGTTTGTCAATCACTTGATGTATGATGGCAAGAAGAATCTTGCCTATAGCATCTTCTACAATGCCCTTGAGATTGTAAAGGGTAAGCTCGCGAATGAAGAAAAGTCTTCGCTTGAGATTTGGAGAGCTGCATTGGATAACATCACCCCTCAAGTAGAGGTGAAGAGCCGTCGTATTGGGGGGGCAACCTTCCAAGTGCCTACGGAGATCCGTCCTGAACGCAAGGAATCTATATCAATGAAAAATCTCATCATTTACGCTCGTAAGCGTGGTGGTAAGACTATGGCAGATAAGCTTGCTGCGGAGATTGTTGATGCTTACAACAGTCAAGGTGCTGCATTCAAACGTAAAGAAGATATGCACCGTATGGCAGAAGCCAACCGTGCGTTTGCCCATTTCCGTTTCTAATACATAACGCATCATGGCAAACGAAAAACATCTCGAATTAACTCGCAATATCGGCATCATGGCGCACATTGATGCCGGTAAGACTACGACTTCAGAACGTATTCTCTTCTATACCGGTCTTACTCACAAGATTGGTGAGGTGCACGATGGCGCCGCTACCATGGACTGGATGGAGCAAGAGCAGGAGCGAGGAATTACGATCACGAGTGCTGCTACTACTACTTTTTGGAATTACAACAACAATCGCTACAAGATTAATCTTATTGACACCCCGGGACACGTTGACTTTACCGTTGAGGTAGAGCGTTCTCTTCGTATCCTCGATGGTGCTGTAGCTGCATTTTGTGCTGTAGGAGGCGTTGAGCCTCAGAGTGAAACTGTATGGCGTCAGGCTGACAAGTACAACGTACCTCGTATTGCATACGTAAATAAGATGGACCGCTCTGGTGCCAACTTCTTCGAGGTTTACAACCAGATGCAGACGGTCCTTGGTGCCAATCCTTGTCCTATCCAAATCCCCGTAGGGGCAGAAGAAACCTTCAAGGGAGTAGTGGACCTCGTACGTATGAAAGCTATCCTTTGGCACGATGAGACTATGGGGGCTGACTATGATGTAGTGGAAATCCCTGCAGATCTTCAGGCCGAAGCCGAAGAATGGCGCGACAAGATGCTTGAAAAGCTCGCAGAGTGTGACGATGCTCTTATGGAAAAATACTTCGACGATCCTTCTACTATTACAGAAGATGAGATCCGTGCTGCTATCCGTAAGGGTGCACTCTCAATGAAGATTTTCCCCATGCTCTGTGGTTCTTCTTTCAAGAATAAGGGAGTACAAACACTTCTTGATGCTGTTTGTGCATACCTCCCCAGTCCTATCGATACTCCAGAGGTTACGGGTACGGCTGTTGATGATCCGGAGCAAGTTGTTACGCGCAAGACTTCTCCCGATGAGCCTCTTTGCGCTCTCGCCTTTAAGATTGCAACCGACCCCTATGTAGGTCGTCTCTGCTTCTTCCGCGTTTATTCAGGATCTCTCACGGCTGGTAGCTATATCTACAACACACGTACGGGTAAGAAGGAACGTATCTCTCGTCTCTTCCAGATGCACTCTAATAGCCAGAACCCAATGGAGGTAATTGGCTGCGGTGATATCGGTGCCGGTGTCGGTTTCAAGGATATCCGCACAGGGGATACCATCTGTGACGAAAACGCTCCTATGACTCTCGAGGCAATTGACTTCCCCGATCCCGTGATCGGTATCGCCGTAGAGCCTAAGACTCAAAAGGACTTGGATCGTCTCGGTGTTGGTCTTGCTAAGCTTGCAGAAGAAGATCCTACGTTCCGCGTTCAGACCAACGAAGAAACAGGGCAGACTGTAATTAGCGGTATGGGTGAGCTTCACCTTGAGATCATTATCGACCGTCTTAAGCGTGAGTTTAAGGTTGAGTGTAACCAAGGTCGTCCTCAAGTTTCTTACAAAGAAGCTATTACAAAGTCTGTTCAACTTCGCGAAGTGTATAAGAAGCAGACCGGGGGACGTGGTAAGTTTGCAGATATTATCGTGCGTGTAGAACCTGCCGATGACGACTTCGAAGGCGATCTTCAGTTCGTAGACGAAGTGAAGGGTGGTAACGTGCCTAAGGAATTTATCCCCTCTGTTCAGAAGGGTTTCCAACGTGCTATGAAGAATGGTGTGTTGGCAGGCTATCCTCTCGATCGTCTCAAGGTAACTCTCGTGGATGGTTCGTTCCACCCTGTGGATTCAGACCAACTTTCGTTCGAAGTTGCCGCTATCCAAGCATTCAAGAACGCCTCTGCACAGGCTGGCCCTGTCTTGCTCGAGCCTATCATGAAGCTTGAAGTGGTTACTCCCGAAGAGAACATGGGTGATGTCATTGGCGACTTGAACAAGCGTCGTGGTCAAGTCGGTGGTATGGAAACAAGCCGTACTGGCGCACGTATCGTAAAGGCAGATGTGCCCCTCTCTGAGATGTTTGGTTATGTAACTGCTTTGCGTACGATCTCTTCAGGTCGTGCCACTAGTACGATGACCTTCTCGCATTATGCAGAAGTTTCTTCGTCAATTGCTAAGCAGGTGCTTACCGAAGTTGATGGTCGTGTAGATTTGATTAAGTAATAAGCTCTATATAAAAAGATGAGTCAGAAGATTAGAATCAAGCTTAAGTCTTACGATCATATGCTCCTCGACAAGAGTGCCGAGAAGATCGTAAAGGCAGTAAAGGCTACCGGTGCTATGGTATGTGGTCCTATCCCCCTGCCTACGCACAAGCGTATCTTTACGGTGAATCGTTCTACGTTCGTGAATAAGAAATCTCGCGAGCAGTTCGAACTATCGTCGTACAAGAGACTTATAGACATTTATAATGCCTCTAAGCAGACTGTAGATGCTCTTACAAAGCTCGAAGTTTCCAGCGGGGTTGAGATTAATGTCAAGTTATAAACGTAGTAAATAACACAAGAAATGCCAGGATTATTAGGAAAGAAAATCGGAATGACTTCCGTTTTCAGTGCCGATGGTGTAAATACGCCATGCACTGTTATCGAATTGGGTCCTTGTGTGGTTACTCAGGTCAAGACAAGTGAACATGACGGCTACGATGCTCTTCAGCTCGGTTTCCAAGAAACCACTGAGAAGCATGCAACAAAGCCTCTCATGGGTCACTTTAAAAAGGCAGGAGTAGCCCCAATGAGACACTTGGCCGAGTTCAAAGGTTTCTCTGGAGACTACAAGTTGGGCGACACTATCAAGGTCGACATCTTTGAGAATGTAGTCTATGTGGATGTAATAGGTACTTCTAAAGGTAAGGGTTTCCAAGGGGTAGTTGGTCGTCACGGCTTTGGTGGTGTAGGTCAGTCTACTCATGGTCAGCACAACCGTCTACGTGCTCCCGGTGCTGTAGGTGCTTGTTCTTACCCTGCAAAGGTCTTCAAGGGTACTCGCATGGCTGGTCAGACGGGTAACGAACGTGTAACGGTTCAGAACCTCGAAGTAATTAAGGTAATGCCCGAGCAGAACTTGTTGCTCATCAAGGGTAGCATTCCCGGGCACAAAGGTTCAATTGTAGCAGTGGAGATCTAAAGTATGGAAGTATCTGTATATAACGTAAAGGGCGAAGATACAGGGCGCAAGGTTGTTTTGGACGATGCCGTATTTGGTATCGAACCCAATGATCACGCTATCTATCTTGCTGTAAAGCTTTATCGCGCCAATCAGCGTCAAGGTACGCACAAATCGAAAGAGCGTAGTGAAATGAGTGGCTCTACTCGTAAGCTCGGTCGCCAGAAGGGCGGTGGCGGAGCACGTCGTGGGGACATTAACTCTCCTCTTCTCGTGGGAGGAGCTCGTGTATTCGGGCCTCGTCCTCGCAGCTATAGCTTTAAGTTAAACAAGAAGCTCGTACGCCTTGCACGTCGCTCTGCTCTCTCCTACAAAGCGCAAGCTCAGGAGATTAAGGTTGTAGAGGCTTTTGACTTTGCAGCTCCTAAGACAAAAGATTTTGTAGCACTCACATCTGCACTTGGTCTTGCCGGCAAGAAGACTTTGTTTGTAATGAACAATATCCCTGCCAACGTGTACCTCTCGGCTCGTAACGTGCCTAGTGCTCGCATAGCTAATGCGGTATCTCTTAATACATATAGTGTATTGGATGCTACTCAGCTTGTGTTTACAGAAGAGGCTATTGCTACAGCTAACGAAATGTTTAAGGCTTAATCTAGGAGAGTACAATGAGTATTATTATCAAGCCTGTTATTTCGGAGAAGATGACAGCGATCACGGACAAGCAACCCGAGCGTTGCGCCTTCCGTGTTTCTCCTAAGGCAAACAAAATCGAGATCAAGAACGCTGTTGAGAAGATGTACAATGTGAAGGTGGTAGATGTCAACACTATCAAGGTTACTCCAAAGCTCAAGACTCGCTATACCAAAGGTGGTATTATCAGCGGTCGTGCAGCTGCCTACAAAAAGGCAATTGTAACTCTTGAAAAGGGGCAGTCTATTGACTTCTTCAGTAATATTTGATTGAGTAATGGGAATTAGAAAACTCAAGCCCACAACTCCTGGGCAGAGACACAAGATTATTGGTGCGTTTGACAAGATCACAGCCAGCACACCAGAAAAATCCCTTGTAGAAGGTAAGCGTAAGACCGGCGGTCGTAACAACACGGGTAAGATGACCATGCGTTACATCGGAGGTGGTCATAAGCAGAAATTCCGTTTTATCGACTTCAAGAGAACCAAGGATGGCATTCCCGCCACGGTGAAGAGTATCGAGTACGATCCTAACCGTTCGTCTCGTATTGCCCTTCTCTACTATGCCGATGGGGCAAAGGCTTATATCCTCGCTCCTGATGGTATAGAGGTTGGTCAAACTGTGATCTCGGGAGAGAATGTTGCTCCCGAAGTAGGGAACTCACTTCCCTTGTCTATGATTCCTGTTGGTACCGTGGTGCACAACGTAGAGTTGCGTCCCGGTCAGGGGGCTAAGTTCGCCCGTTCGGCAGGAACATTTGCACAGCTTGTTGCACGTGAAGATAAGTACGTCGTGTTGCGTATGCCTTCTGGCGAAACTCGTCGTGTGCTTTCTATGTGTAAGGCTACGGTTGGTAGCGTAGGGAATAGCGACCACGCTCTCGAAAAGTCGGGTAAGGCAGGTCGCTCACGCTGGCTTGGACGCCGTCCTCGCAACCGTGGTGTAGTAATGAACCCTGTAGATCACCCCATGGGTGGTGGTGAAGGACGTGCCTCTGGGGGCCATCCTCGCTCACGTACGGGGCTTTATGCTAAGGGTCTTAAGACGAGAGCTCCTAAGAAGCACTCTTCTAAGTACATTATAGAAAGACGCAAGAAAAAGTAACTCTGATAAGAACAAGATAATATGAGTCGTTCGCTAAAGAAAGGTCCCTTTATCAGTGTAAAGTTGGAGAAGAAGGTGCTCGAAATGAATGAGTCCGGCAAGAAGTCCGTGATCAAGACTTGGTCTCGTGCTTCTATGATCTCCCCCGACTTTGTAGGGCATACGATTGCCGTACACAATGGGAATAAGTTTATTCCCGTGTATATTACGGAAAATATGGTAGGTCATAAGTTGGGCGAATTTGCTCTTACACGTACCTTCAGAGGTCACTCTGGTAATCGTAAGTAAGAGAGTGTAATTGGTCCAAGTTGTAGACACAATACAAAGTACAATGAGTGATAAGAATAAAACTATGGCCACCGACGGTACAATCGATTGCTTCGCGAAGCTAAACAATGTACCGACATCTCCTCGCAAGATGCGTTTGGTGGTAGACAATATACGAGGTATGGAGGTAACCCGAGCATTGGGTATCCTTCGTTTTTCTTCACGCAAAGCTTCTGCTACTCGTCTTTTGAAGCTTCTCCAGTCTGCTATTGCCAATTGGGAGCAGGTGAATGGTCGCAAGACCGAGGAGGGAGAGCTTTATATCTCTCGCGTTTTTGTCGATGGAGGTGCAACGCTTAAACGTCTTCGTCCGGCTCCTCAGGGGCGCGGCTACCGCATTCGTAAGCGCAGCAACCATGTGACCCTTTATGTAAGTTCGCTTAATAACGCTAATAATCAGAAGCAGGATGGGACAGAAGATTAATCCTATAAGCAACCGTCTAGGTTATATCCGTGGCTGGGATTCAAATTGGTATGGTGGAAAGAATTACGGTCCAACTCTTCTAGAGGATAGCCGTATCCGCAAATATCTCAATGCACGTCACGCCAAGGCCGGTATTTCTCGTATTGTTATTGAGCGTGCTCTTCACCTCGTAACAGTTACGATTTGCACTGCTCGTCCAGGTCTTATTATTGGTAAGGGCGGTCAAGAAGTAGATAAGCTCAAGGAAGAACTCAAGAAACTCACGAAGAAGGAAGTACAGATTTATATCTATGAAATCCGTCGTCCTGAGCTCGATTCTTCACTTGTAGCCTCTAGTATAGCACGTCAGCTCGAAGGTAACGTTGCTTATCGTCGTGCCGTTAAGATGGCTATCGCATCTGCGATGCGTTCGGGAGCCGAAGGTATCAAGGTGCACCTCTCTGGTCGTCTCAATGGCGCAGAAATGGCTCGCAGCGAAATGTTTAAGGAGGGGCGTACTCCTCTTCACACATTGCGTGCCGATATAGACTATGCGCACGAGGAAGCTCTCACAAAGGTGGGAATGATCGGTGTAAAGGTTTGGATCATGAAGGGCGAAGTTTATGAGAAGCGTGATTTGGCGCCAAACTTCCAACAAGCCTCTCAGAACAACCAACGCCGTCAAGATTCCTTCGGTCGCAACGATCGTCGCCGTCGCAACAATCGTAAACCTAACCGCTAAAGAAAAGAAGGAAAGTAATTATGTTACAGCCAAAGAAAACAAAGTTTAGAAGGCAGCAGAAGGGTCGCATGAAGGGGAATGCCCAGCGTGGCAATCAGCTCGCTTTCGGTTCCTTCGGTATCAAGTCTCTCCAGACCAAGTGGATCACGGGGGCTCAGATAGAGGCTGCGCGTATCGCCGTTACTCGTTACATGCAGCGTCAAGGTCAGGTTTGGGTTCGTATCTTCCCCGATAAGCCTATTACCAGCAAGCCTGCCGAAGTGCGAATGGGTAAGGGGAAAGGTAATCCCGAAGGCTTCGTAGCACCTGTTACCCCAGGTCGTATGATCTTTGAGGTAGAGGGTGTTTCTTACGAGATTGCTAAGGAAGCATTGCGCCTTGCAGCTCAGAAGCTTCCCGTTACTACTAAGTTTGTTGTGCGTCGAGACTTCGATGCTACGAAAGAAAATGCGTAATCAGTAAGAGAGAGAACCTATGAAAATGTCTGAGATTAAGGAGCTAACAACTCCCGAAATAGTGGAAAAGCTTGAAGTTCTTCGCAAGAGCTACAACCTCGACCGCATCAATCATTCTGTTTCTCCTCTTGAGAATCCAGCATCGCTTCGCGCTCAGCGTAAGACGATTGCTCGTCTCGAGATGGTACTGGCTATGCGCCGTGTAGAAAATCAATAATAAGAGACTTCACAAGAATGATGAGAAATCATAGAAAAGAACGTGTCGGGATTGTGACTAGCAACAAGATGGAGAAATCCATCACGGTTGCTATCCGCTGGAAGGAAAAGCATCCCATCTATGGCAAGTTTGTAAATAAGACAAAGAAACTCTATGCCCACGACGAAAAGAATGAATGCAATGTGGGCGATAAGGTACGTATTATGGAGACTCGTCCTTTGAGCCGCCTTAAACGTTGGAGACTAACAGAAATCATCGAAAGAGCGAAGTAATAGACTATGATACAGCAAGAATCAAGACTCAAAGTCGCTGATAATAGTGGTGCTCGTGAGGTACTTTGTATCCGTGTACTTGGCGGTACTCGTCGTCGCTATGCTTCAGTGGGCGATATTATCGTTGTCTCGGTAAAGAGCGTTGTGCCTTCGAGTGATGTAAAGAAGGGTGCCGTATCTAAGGCTCTCATTGTTCGTACGAAAAAGGAAATTCGTCGTGCCGATGGTTCCTACATTCGTTTCAGCGACAATGCCTGTGTGCTCCTTTCTGCTTCCGGGGATCTCCGTGGTACTCGTATTTTCGGTCCCGTTGCTCGTGAGCTTCGTGCCGTTAATATGAAGGTTGTTTCACTAGCACCCGAAGTGCTCTAAAACCAGTTTGAATTTATGAGCAAGTTGAATATAAAGAAGGGCGACAACGTATTTGTCAATTCCGGCGAATATCGTGGTCGTACGGGTCGCGTCCTTAAGGTGTTGGCCGAAAAGAATCGTGTCATTGTAGAAGGGCTTAATATGATCAAGAAGCATACGAAGCCCAATGCAAAGAATCCTCAAGGCGGTATCATCGAAGAAGAAGGACCCATTCACATCTCTAACGTCAATCTTGTAGATCCCAAGTCTGGGAAAGCTACTCGCGTTGGTCGTAAGAAGGATGCCAATAACAAGAGTATTCGTTACGCTAAGAAGTCAGGAGAGGAGATTAAGTAATGAGCGCCAATACAACGAGTCTTAAGACTGAATATAAGGAGCGCATTGCTCCCGAGTTGATGAAGCACTTTGGTTACTCTAGCATCATGCAGGTGCCAAAGCTTTCTAAGATTGTGATTAATCAAGGTTTGGGTATTGCTACGGGTGATAAGAAGATCATTGATGTTGCAATTGAAGAACTTTCTGCTATTACAGGGCAAAAGGCCGTACCTACCTATTCGAAGAAGGATATCTCAAACTTCAAGTTGCGTCGCAAGATGCCTATCGGAGTTATGGTTACTCTTCGTCGTGATCGTATGTATGAGTTCCTAGAGCGTCTCGTGCGTGTCGTTTTGCCTCGTATCCGAGATTTCAAAGGGATCAATAGCAAGCTTGATGGTCGTGGTAATTATACCCTTGGTATTGATGAGCAGATCATCTTCCCCGAAATAAATATTGATACGATTACCAAAATATTGGGGATGAATATTACCTTTGTAACCACTGCGGAAACTGATGAGGAAGGTTTCGAACTTCTCAAAGAGTTTGGTCTTCCCTTTAAGAGCACTGCTAAGTAAGAAGAGTTATGGCAAAAGAATCGATGAAAGCCCGTGAGGTTAAGCGCCAAAGAATGGTTGCAAAGTATGCTGCGAAGCGCGCTCAGCTCAAGAAAGAGGGCGACTACGAAGCTCTCCAAGCAATTCCTCGCAACGCTTCTCCTGTACGTTTGCACAATCGTTGCAGCATGACAGGGCGTCCCAAAGGGTATATGCGCCAGTTTGGTATTTCGCGTATTCAATTCCGCGAAATGGCATCTAAGGGACTTATCCCCGGTGTAAAGAAGGCCAGCTGGTAAGAGCTCCTTTGGAAAGAAAGAGTATTTAAATATTGTCTGGGTAGCCAGATCAATTTAATTCAGAATATATATGACTGATCCTATTGCAGATTATCTGACAAGATTGCGCAACGCAATCAGCGCAGGACATCGTGTTGTAGAGATCCCTTCTTCTCGCCTCAAGCAGGAGATTACGAAGGTTCTCTTCGACAAAGGTTACATCCTAAACTATAAGTTTGAGGATGTAGATGAGTGTCGTGCTATTATCAAGGTCGCTCTAAAGTATGACCTTGCCCAGAAGACCAATGCCATCAAGGCTCTAAAGCGTGTATCACGCCCCGGTCTTCGTCGTTATGTAGGTTATCGTGATCTCCCTCGTGTACTTAATGGCCTTGGTATTGCCATTTTGTCTACATCTAAGGGTGTGATGACTGACAAAGAAGCTCGCGACCTCAAGGTAGGTGGCGAAGTATTGTGTTACATCTATTAATCACAGGAGAAACAGGTTATGTCAAGAATAGGAAAATTGCCCATAGCACTACCTAAAGGCGTTACAGTTACTCTTGCTGATAATAAAGTAACCGTAAAGGGCCCCAAAGGCGAGCTTACGCAGTATGTAGATCCTCGTATTAGTGTATCTATCGAAGAGGGTGAAGTAAAGCTCTCTCGTGCAACTGACGACAAAGAAGATCGAGCTCTTCATGGGCTTTATCGTTCGCTCGTCAATAATATGATTGTAGGGGTATCCGAAGGCTTCAAGAAGACTTTGGAACTCGTAGGGGTAGGTTATCGTGCTTCTAATCAAGGTCAGCTCCTTGAGCTTTCTCTTGGTTTTACACACCCTATCTTCTTTATGCTTCCCTCTGAAATAAAGGTGGAAACGAAGAGTGAACGTAATAAGAATCCTTTTATCTACCTCGAGTCTTGCGATAAGCAACTCCTCGGACAGGTATGTTCTAAGATTCGTTCATTCCGTAAGCCAGAGCCTTATAAGGGTAAGGGTATTAAGTTTGAAGGCGAGATTATTCGTCGTAAGTCGGGTAAAACAGCCAGCAAGTAACTCTAGATTATCATGACAAGAAAAGAACTTAGAAGACTTCGTATCAAGACGAGTGTGCGTGGTAAGATTAGTGGTACTAAGCAGCGTCCTCGTCTTACGGTATTCCGTAGTAATAAACAGATCTATGCTCAGCTTATCGACGATGTAGAAGGCCGTACTCTTGCTAGTGCTTCCTCTCTCGCTCTCGAGGCTGCCGGAGCTAAAAAGGAGATTGCCGCCAAGGTGGGTGAGCTTATTGCTCAGCGTGCCAAGGAAGCCGGCGTTGAATCTGTAGTATTCGATCGCAATGGTTATCTCTATCATGGTCGTATCAAAGAGTTGGCAGATGCCGCTCGCAATGGTGGTCTTAAATTTTAAGGAACAATGGCAACAGCATTCAATAGAGTAAAGTCTACCAACGACTTAGAGCTAACCGATCGCTTGGTGGATATCAACCGCGTAACTAAGGTGACTAAGGGGGGGCGTACCTTCACTTTTGCCGCTATCGTTGTGGTTGGTAATCAAGATGGCGTTATCGGATTAGGGCTCGGCAAGGCAGGTGAAGTAAGCACCGCTATTGCTAAAGGTGTAGAGGCTGCAAAGAAGAACCTTATCCGTGTTCCTGTTCATAAAGGAACTATTCCTCATGAGCAGAAAGCGGCCTTCGGAGGTGCTCGTGTCCTTATTCGTCCTGCATCTCAAGGTACCGGAGTAGTGGCCGGAGGTGCTATGCGTGCCGTATTGGAGAGTGTGGGTATTACCGACGTTCTCGCAAAGAGCCAAGGCTCGTCTAATGCGCACAACCTTGTAAAGGCTACTATCGCAGCTCTTGCTGAACTTAGAGATCCTCTTATGGTTGCGAAGTCTCGTGGCATCTCAGTAGAAAAGGTTTTTAGAGGTTAATAGGAAAGGAGAAGATAGACTATGTCTACAATCAAAATCAAACAAGTACGGAGTCGCATCCGTCGCCCCAAGAACCAAAAGCTAACCCTTGATGCCCTTGGGCTTAAGAAGCTCAATCAGGTTGTAGAGCACGAAGATACTCCTCAGATAAGGGGTATGGTCGCCAAGGTTAGCCATTTGGTGGAAGTAGTAGAGTAATAAGCATAAGCAATAGAGAACTATGAATTTGTCTAGTTTGAAGCCAGCAGCTGGTTCTGTTCATGCTCGCAAACGTATTGGTCGCGGTCCCGGTTCGGGGCTTGGCGGTACCTCTACTCGCGGTCATAAGGGGGCTAAATCGCGCTCTGGCTATAAGCATAAGGTCGGCTTCGAAGGAGGTCAGATGCCTATACAGCGTCGTCTCCCGAAGTTCGGATTCAAGAATATCAATCGTGTAGAATATCGTCCGGTAAACTTGGAGGTGGTACAGGATCTCGCAGACAAGCTAGGTTGTACTACCATCAACAAGGAGCTACTTATAGAGACAGGTTATGCTTCTGCTAAGGATTTGGTTAAGATCCTTGGATGTGGAGAAGTGCGTACCGCTCTTACTGTAGAAGCTGATGCTTTCTCTAAGAAGGCAGAAGAAGCTATCACGGCTGCTGGTGGTTCTGCTGTAAAACTGTAAACTTTATGAGGTTAGTAGAGACATTGAAGAACATATGGAAGATTGAGGATCTTCGCAAGAAGCTTCTTGTCACCATATTATATGTGGTTATTTACCGCTTAGGATCCTTTGTGGTGATCCCTGGGATCGATCCCGAAGCATTAAGCGCCCTTCAGTCTCAGACTGAGGGTGGTCTATTGGCTCTAGTAGATATGTTCTCTGGGGGAGCATTCTCTCATGCTTCGATCTTTGCGTTGGGTATCATGCCCTATATCTCCGCATCGATCGTAATGCAACTTGCCGCCATTATTGTTCCTTCTATGCAAAAATTGCAGCGAGAGGGAGAGAGTGGGCGTCGCAAGATAAACCAATGGACACGTTACCTTACGGTCTTAATCTTGTTGCTTCAGGCTCCTGCTTACCTCATGAACCTTAGTTCGCAACTTGCCGCAACAGGGGCTCAACTCCCTGCCGGATTCTGGTTCCAAGCATATGCTACAATCATCCTTGCCGGTGGTAGTATGTTTGTGCTTTGGCTGGGAGAGCGCATTACAGACAAGGGTATTGGTAATGGTATTTCATTTATCATTCTTGTAGGTATTATCGCACGTTTGCCTCAAGCTCTGTCTGCGGAGTTCCTGTTCCGTTTGAATAGTGCTGCCGGCGGTATGGTTGCCTTTTTGGCCGAGATTGTTTTCCTTCTTTTTGTTTCTGCCGGTGCTATCCTATTGGTACAAGGTACTCGCAAGGTGCCTGTACAGTATGCAAAGCGCATCGTAGGCAACAAACAATTTGGAGGCGCTCGTCAGTATATTCCTCTTAAGGTTAATGCTGCTAACGTGATGCCCATCATCTTTGCTCAGGCTATCATGTTTATCCCTATCTCTGTGATGAACATGGCTCGAGTAGGTGAAGGAAGTGCCTTTGTGCGTGCCTTTACGGATAACACAAGCTTCTGGTACAACTTTACGTTTGCCGTCTTGATCTTGCTCTTTACCTACTTCTATACTGCAATTACTATTAACCCAACGCAGATGGCAGAAGACCTCAAGCGCAATAATGGTTTTATCCCCGGGATAAAGCCTGGCAAGCAGACTCGTGACTACATTGACACGATCATGGATAGAATTACCCTCCCTGGGGCATTCTTCCTTGCCATTGTTGCCATTCTTCCTGCTTTTGCTGAATTGCTTGGTATTAGCGCAGGGTTTGCTCAATTCTTTGGGGGAACTTCGTTGCTCATCCTTGTGGGTGTAGTGCTTGATACGTTGCAGCAATTGGAGAGCCACCTCTTGATGCGCCACTACGATGGCTTGCTCAAGAGTGGTCGAATCAAAGGGCGTTCGGGGAGCGTTTCGGCATATTAATTTAGAGAATGATTACTCTCAAAACAGAAGAAGAAATTAGCCTCATGAGGGCGGCCAATCAGTTGGTTGGTCGCACCTTGGCTGAGGTTGCTAAGCATATTGCTCCAGGTGTATCTACCTTGCAACTAGATAAGGTAGCGCATGACTTTATTTGCGACAACGGAGCAACGCCGGCCTTCCTTGGATACGGAGGTTTCCCTGGGAGTATTTGTACTTCGATAAACGATCGTGTAGTGCATGGTATCCCACGGGCTGATGTCCTCCTGCAAGAAGGAGATATCATCTCTGTAGATTGTGGTACCAAGCTTAATGGCTTTACCGGGGACTCTGCTTATACATTTGCTGTAGGTGAGATCTCTGAAGAAAAGCGAGCTCTACTTGTGGCAACAAAGACTTCTCTTTACAAGGGTATAGAGCAAGCCGTTGCCGGTAACCGAGTGGGGCATATTGGCGAAGCAGTGCAGCGATATACAGAAAGTCTCGGTTATGGGGTGGTGAGAGAGCTTGTAGGGCATGGCATTGGTCATGACATGCACGAGTCTCCCGAGGTGCCCAATTATGGACGCCGAGGCACAGGCGCACTATTGCGCAATGGTATGTGTATCTGCATTGAGCCCATGATCAATATGGGAAGTAAGAATGTAGTATTCGGCGATGATGGCTGGACGGTACGTACCAAAGATGGTAAGCCTTCTGCCCATTTTGAGCACTGCATTGCTATCGTACAGGGCAAGGCGCAGATTCTTTCTTCATTTGATTTTATAAAAGAGGTTTTGGGAGATCGAGAGTTTTGATATGGCAAAACAAACAGCGATAGAGCAAGATGGCGTAATTTTGGAGGCTCTCTCCAACGCCATGTTTAAGGTCGAATTGCAGAATGGGCACGTTATTACGGCTCATATCTCGGGGAAGATGCGTATGCACTTTATTCGTATTCTCCCCGGAGATAAGGTAAAAGTAGAAATGTCGCCCTACGATCTAACTAAGGGGCGTATCAGTTATCGTTATAAGTAAATAGAGACTTCAAGAGATATGAAAGTAAGAGCATCTTTAAAGAAGCGTACGCCCGATTGTCAAATAGTACGTCGCAAAGGGCGTCTGTACGTGATCAACAAAAAGAACCCTAAGTTTAAGCAACGCCAAGGGTGATCCGCAACCAAAGAATAATACAAATATAGACTATGGCTATAAGAATTGTCGGCGTTGACTTGCCGCAAAACAAGAGAGGTGAAATTGCCTTGACCTATATTTTTGGTATAGGCCGCAGCCGAGCCGCTTATATCCTTGATAAGGCGGGTATCGACAGAAACATCAAGGTAAAAGATTGGTCTGACGACCAAGCTGCCCAAATCCGTGAGATTATTGGTTCTGAGTTTAAGGTAGAGGGAGACCTCCGCAGCGAAGTTCAGCTCAATATCAAGCGTCTAATGGATATTGGTTGCTATCGTGGTATTCGTCATCGTGCTGGTCTTCCTGTAAGAGGGCAAAGCACCAAAAACAATGCCCGTACACGCAAGGGTAAGAAGAAGACCGTTGCAAACAAGAAGAAGGCTACTAAGTAATAAGGCGATTATCATAGATAAGATATGGCAAAGAAAGTAACAGCCAAGAAGAGGGTGGTAAAGGTAGAGGCTACCGGTCAGGCACACATCCACTCTTCTTTCAACAACATCATTGTGTCTATCACCAACAACGAGGGGCAGGTTATCAGCTGGTCTAGCGCTGGTAAGATGGGGTTCAGAAGTTCTAAGAAGAACACTCCCTATGCAGCTCAGATGGCAGCTCAAGATTGTGCCAAAGTGGCTTATGATCTTGGTCTCCGTCGCGTAAAGGTGTATGTAAAGGGACCGGGTAATGGTCGTGAATCGGCTATTCGTACTATCCATGGTGCCGGGATCGAGGTAACGGAGATTATCGACGTTACGCCATTGCCACACAATGGTTGTCGTCCTCCCAAGAAGCGCAAAGTATAAGTTTTACGGCATAAAGATAAGAATAGGGATACTGACTGCATCTCGGATGCCCTGTGGTATTTCTCTTGTGTAGTGCAAGCGTGCATTCGCAACTCCCATATCGTTTCTTTCTTCCTCATTTGGAGGTTTTTGACCTATTCACTTTTCCCTCTCTTACGAATAGGACTGCGGCTGTCTACTCTCCAAGGATTGGGTGGAAGAGAAAGAGATGCGGAGACAAGAAAATACAAGGCTTTGCAAGCAAAGAGATAACTATTATAACACACAGAGAGACCCATCTCTCTTGAAGTAGAGGATGCAGGGTAAATGTCCCATTACTCATTAAATATTATGGCAAGATATACAGGTCCTAAATCAAAAGTCGCTCGTCGCTTTGGCGAGCCTATCTTTGGCCCCGATAAGGTACTTAGCAAAAAGAACTACCCCCCGGGGCAGCATGGTGAAGGTCGCCGTCGTAAGTCGAGCGAATATGGTATTCAGCTCGCAGAAAAGCAAAAAGCAAAGTATACCTACGGGGTGTTGGAACGTCAGTTCCGCAATCTCTTTAAGGCAGCTCAACGCTCTAAAGGGGTAACGGGTGAGGTGCTTCTCCAGCTTTTGGAGTGCCGTCTCGACAACATCGTTTACCGTCTCGGTATTGCTCCTACGCGTGCTGCAGCTCGTCAGATTGTGTCGCATCGTCACATTACGGTGGATGGCAATGTGGTAAATATTCCTTCTTACTCTGTGAAGCCTGGGCAGATTATTGCTGTTCGTGAGCGCGATAAGAGCATGGAAGTAATAGCCAACTCACTGGCAGGCTTCAACCACGGTAAGTATTCTTGGATCGAGTGGGACAACAGCTCAATGTCCGGTAAGTTCCTCAACATACCTCAGCGTGCTGATATCCCCGAGAATATTAAGGAACAACTTATCGTTGAATTGTACTCTAAATAATCCCTGACATCATGGCAATATTAGCATTTCAAAAACCCGAGAACGTAGTAAAGGTAGAGGTGCCTCAGTATGTCCTTGACGAATGCGAACCGTACGAACTTGTCGGTCGTTTTGAGTTCAAACCTCTAGAACCCGGCTATGCCAAGACGATTGGTAATGCCCTGCGTCGGATCTTGTTGTCCTCTCTTGAGGGGTATGCCATCGCCTCTATTCGCATTGATGGTGTAGAGCACGAATTTGCTACTATTCCTGGTGTAACGGAAGATGTTACAAACATTATACTCAATCTCAAGAAGATTCGCTTCAAGCAAAAGGTTGACAATGCAGACGAAGAGGTGGTAACAGTAGCTTTCCCTGCGAATAAAGACGTATTTACCGCAGAGGATCTCAATGCCGCTCTTAGCAACTTTGAGATAACGAACTTAGATCAACATATCTGTAGTTTCGACCCTCAGGTAGCTAGCAATGTCAAGATAGAGTTCCGCATCAATAAGGGGCGTGGTTATGTGCCCAGTGACGAGAATGCTCGTGAGGGAGACCCACTCAATACGATTGCTATCGACTCTATTTACACTCCTATTCGTCGGGTAATGCCCAAGGAAGAGTCTTTCCGTGTGGAGCAGAAGACCGACTACGAGAAGCTTATCTTGGAGGTAGTTACCGATGGTACTATTGAGCCGGAGATGGCTCTTCGCGAGGCTGCAAAGATCCTTATCGATCTCTTCTCTCTCTTTAGTGATGGGGAGATGCATATGGAAGAAGCCGGCGATGAGACGGGTGATGTAATGGACGAAGAAACGCTCCGCATACGTCAGATGCTAAGACAAGAGCTCGACTCTTTCAATCTCTCGGTGCGTGCTCGCAATTGTCTTCGCTCCAACAATGTCTTCACTCTAGCCGATCTCGTGAAGCACAATCGCCAAGAGCTGCTTAAGTTCCGCAACTTCGGTAAGAAGACGTTTGAAGAACTTGAGGGATTCCTCGCAGAGGTTGGCTTGGAGTTTGCTACCGACTTGAGTAAGTATAACCTAGATAAAGAGTAAAAGATGAGACACAATAAGAAATTCAATCATTTAGGTCGCACGAAGGCACACCGCGAGGCTATGCTTTCTAACATGGCCACTTCGCTTATTATGCATAAGCGTATCGCTACTACGGTGGCTAAGGCAAAGGCGTTGCGTGTGTATGTAGAGCCTATCATCACACGCTCTAAGAATGACAATCTTCACTCACGCCGTATGGTTTTCTCTGAGCTTCAAAACAAAGAGGCTGTGAAGGAGCTTTTTGGTGTAGTGTCGGATAAGGTTGCCAATCGTCCCGGTGGGTACACTCGTATTCTTCGTACGGGCTACCGTCTTGGAGACAACGCTGCTATGTGCATTATTGAGCTTGTAGACTTCAACGAGGCTATGCTTGGCGAAAGCAAGAAAGCTGCTCCTCAGAAGCGTACTCGCCGTTCGCGCAAGTCTTCGGCTGCTCCCGCAGAAACTGCAGCTCCTGCAGAAGCTTAATCGCTTTTCTGTAGAGCTTCGAAGAAGCGAGGCTACATTGCGAGGAGGCTTGTGATTAGGCTTCCGATAATATGTAAAGACCTCCATTCTTTCAAATACTAAGGTCCTACCCCACGGATGTGTTGGGGTAGGACTTTTTGTTTGTAGAGAGCTTTCTCCTCGGGGACTATCCACGGGGTAGGCGACGAGAGGCCGCACCTTGTGATATCGTTTAGTCCTAGCCGCGAATGGTGGCTCCTACATACTAATCCCCCCTCTCTATTCGTTTCTGTAGTATGTACGAGAAAGGATTGAGGCGTAGAGCGACCTCGTGGTGGCTCCTCAAAGGGGCGTTTTTGTTGCTATTAGGGGTAAGGGCTTTACCGCTGATGGGGCAATACGACGCCGTTTTTTCGCAGTACGATAGGGCGGCTTCCTTCTATAACCCTGCCGCCGCCGGGGGGCAAGAGGAGCTGGATATAACCGCCATATACCATCAGCAATGGGTAGGTATCCCGGGAGCTCCTGCCAATATCTCCCTTCTTGCCAATACGCAGGTCGATTTTTTAGAGCGAAAGCATGGGGTGGGAATAGCCTTCCTTACGCAGAAGAAAGGGCTTTTTGTCAATACCGACTTAGCCGGACAATATACCTTTTTTTTGCCCTTGTTTGAGGGGCAATTGGGCATAGGGCTACAAGCTGGTTTGTTCAATAGTGCCTTTGATGGAACGAAGCTTTTTCTGCCCGATGGTGAGGGTATTACCCCTAATGACCCTGCTTTACCCCTTACGCGAGTGTCCGGTAAGTCGTTTGATTCTGCGGTGGGGCTTTCGTGGCGCAATAAGCGGATGTATATAGGCGTGGCCTCGCATCACCTTTTGGCTCCACGTGTTCGGCTCAGTAATAATTATTCTCTTGAACTAAAGAGAAATTACACCTTTCACTCGTCTTATAAGTTCCCTTCGGAGACTTCTTTGCTTACTTGGACGCCCTCTCTCTTGGTGCTTACGGACCTTAAGGCATGGCGCATTGATGCCAATTTGCAGCTGGAGTATGCCGAGCATTTCAGGGCAGGGGTAATGTTCCGGCTGATGAATGCTGCAGGCTTTTCCCTCGGGATGAAGTTTGGGAGTGTAGCGGTAGGGTATGCCTTTGAGATGCCTATCAATCAAATGGCTAAAGGGAATTGGGGTAGCCACGAGCTGGCGGTCTCTTACCTCCTCCCCCTTAAGAAAAACAAAAACAAAGAGGTGCGCTACAAGAGCGTGCGTCTACTCTAGAGACCGGCTAGCCAACTTTGTACGATACTTGCACCGTGGGGCGATAGGTAGCTCTCGGGGTGGAATTGTACCCCAAATAGGGGGAGTGTTTTGTGACGGAATGCCATGATAGCCCCATCGCTTAGTGCCGTTGCCGTAATCTCTAATACGTTGGGGAAAGGCTCTTCTGCCATGCACCACGAGTGATAACGCCCTACCGAGCTATCGGAGGGGAGCTGCTCGAGGAGGGTACGCCCCTCTACCCCTTTTATCGTTAGCCTTTCTGCATGCCCATGTAGCGGATGGGGCATTTGCAATAGTTGCCCACCAAAGTGTAGGGCAAGAGCTTGATGCCCGAGACAAACCCCCAAAAGAGAGTGTGTATGCACAGTGCGAGCAATGAGGGGCATCAGCCCTTTCACCTCTTCAGGATGCCCCGGCCCCGGGGAAAGCAGTATCCCTCGGTAGTTCTCTAGGGGAAGGGTGGGGCAATGCTCTGTCGCCACAACATCGAAGGTGCAATTAGGGCATTTCCTAAGGATTTCTACGAGATTGTAGACAAACGAATCGTGGCTATCTGCCACCAATAGATGCACTTTGTTCATTCCGACCACGAAGGTACTACGGATTCTCTATACAGGGAGCGTTCTCTGCAAAAAGAGGGGATCCTCTCTCTAATGCTATGCCTTTTCCTTTGAGGGGGAAGCTATCTCTTCCTCCCTCCCATAGGCTCTCTTTGCATACGAACGAAAGCCCCCGTCTCTTGTAAGAGGCGAGGGCTGTAAGAGATGAAAAATAGTTGTATTCCGCTATAAGGGGGCGGCGTTACTTCGTCGTAATGTAGACAACTCCGTCTAATCCGAGGGCTTTGAGGTCGTATTTCTTCCCTCCGATGGTTACTTCCTTTTGAGATTTGTCTACGCGCATTTCTGCGATCTTTTCGCTAGGCAGGTTGCTTACGTCACTTACTACCTTGCCATCCAGTACATAGAGGGCTTTGGGCGCAGTTGGGCTACCCATTGTGGAGAACTTGCTATTATCCGCGCTTAGCTTGAAGTGGATGGGGAGGGTAAAGGAGACACGTACGACTTTTCCTTTGAGTTTCCCGGGTGTCCACTTGGGCATCTTGCCCACTACACGTAGGGCTTCGGCGTCGAGCAGTGGGTCTACACTTTGCACGATGGAGGGGCTGCTTACGCTGCCATCTTTTTCCACAATGAAGTGAACAAGTACCCTGCCTTCGATACTCTTTGCTTCCGCCTCTTTGGGATAGCGTACCTCCTCGGCAAGCCAGAGGAAGAGATTGTCATTCCCTCCGGGGAATTGGGGGAGTACCTCGCACGTTTCGTAGACGGGGTCTTCGTCCCCTACGTTTTGTAGGAGGGGGAGACGCTCCGCAACCGGGCGAGCCAGTAGGTAATTACCGCCTAAGAGGGTAAGAGCAGCCACGGGTAGGGCGAGCCATAGGCGTTGGATAGCTCGCTTGGGTGAGTTTTTCTTGTTCATCATTTTGATCCTTTCTTTTAAGTTGTTAGAGCCATTGTAGGGGTTGTATAGAGGGCTTACAGAGCCGTCTGTAGCGCATCTTAGGAGTTGGTATTGATAGGGTTTGCCCTCAATGCCTTGGGCTAGCACGGCCTCGTCGGTTAGGTGTTCAAGGTTTAGGCTGAGGTCTCTACGCAGTAGCCACATGGCGGGGTTCCACCACGAGAGGATAAGAGATAGCTCTGCGAGTAGAAGGTCTATGTAGTGTCGCTGCCGAGTGTGCTCCTCTTCGTGTGTGTAGACCATAGTCCACTCGTCCTCCTCTAGCATCTTTTGGGAGATGTATATCTCTCCAAAGGCACTAAACGCGGTATACCCTTGGGGGAGAAGTTGTATTTTCCGTCCATTGGGGAGGAGGTAGGGGGTGCAGTGCCGTTTGAGTTTGACCAGAGCTCGTAGGGCGACCAAGAGGCGAATCCCTCGAGCGAGTGCTCCTATCCCCCAAATGCAGCTCAAAGCTAGGGGGAGCCACCCCCAAATGGAGGGCGAGACCTCTTCCGTCATGGGCGATAGCTCTAGGGGGAATGGTGCGAGTGTCACTCCCTCTTGGGAAGGTGAGAAGAGTATTGACCAGTTGATATAGGGAACTACAATGCCAACGAGCGGTATCACCCACGCCGAGACGAGAATGATAAGGTAAAAGGCGCGAGTTGCCTTATGCCATGTAAGGGGGAGGAAGAGCCACCGCCCGAGCAAGGCTCCGAGGGCGAGGGATGCTCCGCTGATGAGTAGGTAGTAGAGTAGTACTTCCATGGGGTAAGGGTGGCTAAGAGGTGAGGTTACTTCTTCTGCTCAATCAAGTCTATTATCTCTTTGAGATCCTGGGGCGAGATACTCTCTTTGCGTGCAAAAAACTGCACTACTTGCCTGTAATCTCCTCCAAAGAAGTTTCGTACGATGTGCTGGAGAGAGGAGGCGGAGTATTGCTCTTGGGTTACTTCGATCCTGTACAGCATGGTCTTTCCGCTTTTTTCGGGTTGGATGTATTCCTTGGTGTGCAGGTTCTTTACAATGCTTGCCAGGGTGGTGTAGGGGGGCTTGGGTTCGGGTATCTTGTCCAATATCTGCCGTATGGCTACTCCATCCCCTAGCTCCCAAATAATCTGCATAACACTCTCTTCTTGAGGGGTTAATGGAGTGAGTTTTGTCTTGTTCATAGCTCTTTGTATTGCTTACCGAGCGCAATATACGAACTTTTCGTAGATAATCAACGATTTTTTCGTAGATATTTTTCTCTTTCCGATTTGGCTGAGGATAAAAGAGCCCTCTTGAGGGATGTTCTTCGAGAGGAGGGAGGGGACGAGGGGATTCGGGTATAGCTCTCTCTCAGCTTGTTTTTGGTGCCGTTTTCGCCCTCGGGGGAGTCGCGTGTGGGTCGTTGGCTAAAATCGTGGAGAAAACTATCCTAGAAATATTTTTATTTCAGCTGGTTTTATCCTCATATTTTGGGCAAGGAATATTTTATTTTCACCCAAAAGGGGAAACGGTTTTCACCCAGCATTTTTTCTCCGTTGTGCGCACTCTGGTTTTTGCAAAACGTACGTGTATGCCATTCTATTTGGCTTTCTCTCAAGGGTTGTTGGTATCTTTGCACAATTGATAATACAAACTTCAAGTAATAGAGTCGCAATACGGCGACAATACATAGGATAAAAGTAGTCTTAGCCGAGGAGAAGCTAACCGCTAAATGGCTTGCCGAACAGATAGGAAAGTCAGAAAATACGATGTCTAAATGCGGGTCGAATGAGATACAACCCTCGCTAGAAACTCTGTTTGAGATAGCACACGTGCCAGAGGTCGAAGTACACCTTTTGCTTTTTTCTACAAACGACTAAACGGATGAATAAGAATCAACTTGCAAACAAAATATGGGCATCAGCAAACAAGATGCGCTCAAAGATAGAAGCTAATGAGTATAAGGATTATATTCTTGGCTTCATCTTTTATAAGTTCCTCTCGGAGCAAGAAGTCAAGTTTTTTCTTGAAAAGGGGCTAGAGAAGGGCGACTTTGCTAGAGAACTCACTGAGGAAGAAACCGAAACCGTTGAATTAGCTCACAACAATTTAGGCTACTTTATTCCCTATGAGCATCTCTACTCTACTTGGTTAGAGGCTAAGCACGATTTCTCCATAGCCAATGTACGAGATGCGCTCTCTGCTTTCAATCGTCTCATCATTCCTATACCAGAGAAAGACACTAAGGATGCCAAAGAGCAAGTTGAGAAAACCCGCAAAGTATTTGTAGACATTTTTGAAACCTTGCATAGTGGTCTAAAGAACTTGGGCGGTACTGAGGGCGAACAGACAAGAGCTGTGCGCAATCTGCTCGAGCTGATTAAGGATATTCCGATGAATGGCAAGCAGGACTATGACGTATTGGGATTCATCTACGAATACCTTATCAGCAAGTTTGCTGCCAATGCCGGCAAGAAGGCGGGCGAATTCTACACACCACACGAGGTCTCCGTGCTGATGGCTGAAATCATTGCCTACCACCTCCGAGAAAAAGAGCAAATTGACATCTACGACCCCACGAGTGGTTCTGGTTCTCTTCTTATCAATATTGGACGCTCGGTCGTGAAGCACCTTGGGGAGAATTATGAGGTGAGATACTTTGCGCAGGAGCTGAAAAGGAACACATTCAACCTCACGCGCATGAATCTCGTGATGCGTGGTATCACGCCCCACAACATCGTCGTGCGCAATGGCGATACCCTAGAGATGGATTGGCCCTATTTTGAGGATGGAGACCCGGAGGGGACGTATAGACATCTTCTCGTAGATGCCGTGGTGAGCAATCCTCCTTATTCACAGAGCTGGACGCCTCCTCGCCAAGGAAGGACGGGTATACAGATCAAGATTGACCCTCGATTTGAGTATGGTATTGCCCCCAAGAGTAAGGCTGACTATGCCTTCCTCCTGCACGACCTCTATCACCTCAAGAGTGATGGCGTTATGGCGATTGTCCTGCCGCATGGGGTCCTCTTCCGTGGCGAATCGGGCGATGGGTCGGAAGGCTCTATCCGTCAGCAACTCATCGAAAACAATCATATAGATACCATTATCGGGCTGCCTGCCGACATCTTCTTCGGCACGGGTATCCCTACGATTGTTATCATTTTGCGCAAAGACCGCAGGGAGAACGATGTGCTCTTCATCGATGCTTCTCGTGGCTTTGCCAAAGAGGGGAAGAAGAACAAACTCCGTGCCTCAGATATTCGTCGCATCGTCGATACGCATATCCGGCGCTGTAGCATCGATCGCTTCTCTCGTGTGGTGTCGAAAGAGGAAATCCGCCAGAATGGCTATAACCTCAATATACCCCGCTATATCAATGCTTCGGAGGATCCGGAGTCGTGGGATATATACTCCATCATGTTTGGGGGGGTGCCTCGCAAAGAGCTTCTCCGCTTTGCCCCCTACTTCGAGGCTTTCCCCGGGCTAGAGGCTATGCTCTTTGCTCAGAATAGCGCCCCCTATACTCAGCTACAGGTCGTAGACTTGGACGAAGCCATCGGCACACATCCTGCGGTACTGGGCTTTAGACAAAGATACGAGGCTGCCTTTAGCGAGTTCCATCGCTTCCTCAAGCAGCAGCTCATTGAGCAGATGGAGACGCTGAGCATTGCCAGGGAAGAGGAGCGTATCACGGCGCACATCTTCCAGAGCCTTGCCGATGTGCCCTTGGTGGATCGCTACGAGGCTTATCAGCTCTTTGCCGATCAATGGCCGGCCATTGCGCAAGGGATTGAAATCATCCAGAGTGAAGGCTTCGGGGCTACTCGTGTGGTAGACCCAAAGATGGAGCTGAAGAAGAATAGTGCAGGCGAGGAATGCGAAGTGCAGAATGGATGGGAGGGGCGTGTGCTCTCTTTTGACCTTGTGCAAGCACACTACCTATCAGAGGATGTGAAGACCATACAGAGGCAAGAAGAGCGGCTTGCAGAAGCGACAAGCGAATTGGAAGCTACCTTCGATGCTCTGGACGAAGATGAGCGGGGCGAAGTCTCTACCGAAGAGGGGGCTATGCAACTCAAGGAAGTAGAGCGTCGCTTGGGGCAACTCCTCAGCGAGGTAGAGACCGGTGAAGTACGAGCTCTCGAAGCTTACCTTGACTGCTATGGCAAGAAAGAGAAGATGGTTTATATCTCTGCCCACCCTGAGGTGGACTGGCAGGCAATGGACACCGCTAAGGATGGCACCTATGCCATGAAGGAGGTGAAGGCGTACATCGATGCTTTGCGCAGGGCTTACCCCTTCGAGGAAGAGAGTGCGGAGGCGCAACTCCTTCGTCTCGTACAGCTCTCGTACGAAATCAAGAGTCTCAATGCCGGCATTAAACACAATAAGGCTCTACTCATCGAGCGCACCAAGGCGGTGATTGAAGAGGAGCTCTCGGACGAAGATATCCGCTCTTTGCTCTCAGCACAGTGGATTGACTCGCTCTACGACAAGCTTGGCGAACTCCCGCATCGGCTTATCACCGACTTCGTGCAACAGGTCAAAGACTTGGTGGCGAAGTATGATACTACCCTTATGGATGTAGAGCACGACATCCAAGAAGCTTCGGCTTCGCTCGCCACAATGATAGACGAACTCACAGGGTCTGCACACGACCTCGAAGCCCTCGCTGAGCTCAAGAAACTCTTGCTTAACGCATAACAACCCGAACAACAATGGATAAGAAGAAACCAGAGATCAGATTCAAGGGATTTGAGGAAGAGTGGGTAACAACTACGTTGGGAGAATGTTTTCAAGAACGTGTTGAACGGTCTGCGGAAGGCGAACTCATTTCTGTGACAATCAATCAAGGTGTTATAAGAGCCTCGGATTTGGACAGAATAGACAACTCAAGTGATGATAAGTCAAACTATAAAGTAGTGGAGGTCGGTGATATTGCCTACAACTCTATGAGAATGTGGCAGGGTGCTTGTGGTTATTCTCTGTATAAGGGCATATGTAGCCCAGCTTATACCGTGGTGATTCCTCAGGGCAATATCAACGTGGTCTACTGCTTCTACATGTTTAAGCGAAATGAATCTTTGCACCTCTTCAGAGTAAATTCTCAAGGACTTACTTCGGACACTTGGAATCTCAAGTTTCCTGCATTCTCTCAGATAAAATACAATATTCCCTCCGTCTCTGAGCAGGAGAAGATAGGTACTCTCCTCACGACCTTGGATAAGCTCATTGCCAAGCTCGAGGCGAAGCTCGAGAAGCTCCGCAAGCTGAAGCAGGCCTTGCTTGAAAAGATGTTTATAAATGTAAATGGTGGTGGAATGCCAGAAATAAGATTCAAGGGATATCCCGATAAGTGGGAGGTAAAGGAGCTGAGAGAGGTGGCAAACCTTAGAAGAGGATTGACATACTCTCCTGACGATATTTGTAAGGAAAGAAAGGGTATAAGAGTCTTGAGATCTTCAAATGTTGCAGAGGATATTTTTTTCTTGTCGGAAGATGATGTGTTTGTCAAACCATCAGCAGTAGATATCCCTTATTTGGACAATAACGATATATTGATAACTGCAGCTAATGGTTCTTTGCGATTAGTGGGGAAACATTGCCTTGTGACAGGCATACAACCGAACAGCTGTGTGCCAGGAGGGTTTATGCTTTGTGCATCAACTGAATCTCCGTTCTTTCTACAAGCATCGATGAGTTCTTCTTGGTATCAGACCTTTATCGATACTTATACGTTAGGAGGAAACGGATCTATTGGCAATCTCAGTAAGACTGCTTTAGAAGAACAGAATATTCACCTCCCCTCCATACCTGAACAACAGTGCGTAGGACATTGTTTTATGCAGATTGATACTCAATTAAGCAAGTCATCTATCAAGCTCACGAAGCTCCGCAGGATAAAGGAGAGTTTGTTGGAGAAGATGTTTGTATGAATAAAGCGAAGGCAGTAAGATGAATATATTTGAGAGTGAAGCCAAGTTTGAAGAGGCGGTCATCAAGGAGCTTCAGCGCAATGGCTGGTCGGAGCAAGTCATCAAGTATCCTACGGAGGAGGACTTGATGCAGAATTGGGCGAACATCCTCTTTCGTAATAATAGTGGTAAGGATAGGCTGAACGACCAGCCTCTTACCTCAGAAGAGATGCGCCAAATCATTGAGCAGATAGAGGACTTGAAGTCGCCCGTGGCACTCAATGGCTTCATCAATGGGCGCACGATTAGCATCACACGAGACAATCCCAACGACCCTGAACACTTAGGGAAAGAGGTGAGTCTCTCAATTTACGACCGATTAGAGATAGCAGGCGGAAAGAGTCATTACCAAATCGCACAACAGCCAAAGTTCGAGCGAGGCAAGCGCATCCTTCCCGACCGGCGTGGCGACCTACTCCTGCTCATCAATGGAATGCCCCTCATCCATATAGAGCTGAAAAGTAGTAAAGTGCCGGCGATGCAGGCCGCAAACCAAATCGAGAAGTATAGCCACGAGGGCATCTTCTCGCGCCTCTTCTCCTTGGTGCAAATCTTCGTGGCGATGAACCCCGAGGAGATGCTCTACTTTGCCAATCCCGGGGCTTCGGGACGCTTCAATAGAGACTACTATTTTCACTGGGCAGACTTCAACAACGAGCCGGTAAATGGCTGGAAAGAGATTTGCTCCGCCTTCCTCTCCATCCCTAAGGCACACCAGCTTATCGGCTTCTACACCATTGCGGACAAGAGCGATGGGGTGCTAAAAGTGCTTCGTAGCTATCAGTATTATGCCGCCAATGCCATCAGTACTCGTGTGGCCAAAAACGATTGGAACGCACGTGTACAAAAGGGCGGCTATATCTGGCATACCACAGGCTCGGGCAAGACGATGACGAGCTTCAAAGCCGCTCAGCTCATTGCCGCTTCGGGCGATGCAGATAAGGTGGTCTTCCTCGTCGACCGCATCGAACTGGGCTGCCAGAGCTTGCAAAACTATCGTAGCTTCGCTGGCGACAGCGAAGAAGTGCAGGATACCGACGATACGGCTATCCTCCTGAATAAACTCAAAGATGAGGGCGCAGGGAGTACGCTTATCGTGACCTCCATACAGAAGATGAGCCGAGTGAATGCAGAAGACCTGGCGGAGCGAATTGGGGAGCTGGAGCAGACACAGCGCAAGCACATCGTCTTTATCGTAGACGAATGTCACCGTAGTACCTTTGGCGATATGCTTATCACCATCAAAGGTACTTTCCCCCGTGCGCTCTTCTTTGGTTTTACAGGTACCCCCATCAAGGACGAGAACCAGAAGAACATGAATACTACACAGACCGTCTTTGGCGAATCGCTGCATCAATATCTATTGGCCGATGGTATACGAGATGGTAATGTACTCGGCTTTGAACCAAAGGCGATTGAGACCTATAAGGCCAAAGACCTGCGCCGAGCTGTGGCTCTAGAGCAAGCCAAAGCACGCACGGAAGCAGAAGCCCTTGCCGACGACAAGAAGAAGACGATCTATCTAAAGTATACACAGGGCAACACCGTCCCTATGGCTGGCTATGTGGGAGAAGATGGGAGATACGTGAAAGGTATCGAAGACTTTCTGCCCGAGAGCCAGTATAACAACGAGAAGCATCACCTAGCTGTGGTGCAAGACATACAAGAGAACTGGGATATGCTGAGCCAGTGCGGTAAGTTCCATGCCCTTCTGGCCTCTCGTAGCATTCCCGAGGCTATTGCCTACTACCGTCTGTTCCGGCAAGAGTGTCCCGAACTTAGGGTTACGGCACTCTTTGACCCTAGTATCGACAATGTGGAAGGAGAGACCATCAAGGAGGATGGCTTGGTAGAGATACTCGAGGGATATAACGCACTCTTCGGCGTGAACTACACTCTGCCCACTTATGCGCAATACAAGGTAGATGTGTCGCTCCGCTTAGCACACAAAGAGCCCTATCGCAACATTAAGCCTGAGGAGCAGCTGAACCTCCTCATCGTGGTGAATCAGATGCTTACCGGCTTCGACTCGAAGTGGATCAATACGCTCTATATGGATAAGATGATGGAATATGAAAACATCATCCAAGCCTTTAGCCGCACCAATCGTCTCTTTGGCCCAGACAAGCCCTTTGGCGTCATCCGCTACTATCGTCGCCCCCACACGATGCAACACAACATCGATCGTGCTGTGGAGGTCTACTCTGATGGCAAGCCCGTGAAGCTCTTTGCCGATCCTCTAGCGCATAACCTCAAGTGTATCAATGATCGCTTCACGGAGATTCAGTACCTCTTTAGGCAAGCAGGCATCCCAGACTTTGCCAAGCTACCCGACAACGAAGCAGAGCGAGGACGCTTTGCCCAGCTCTTTAGTATGCTGAATAAGTATCTCGAAGCTGCACGCATACAGTCCTTCCGCTGGAGCAAGCTCAGTTATAAACTCAAAGACGAAGATGGAAAAACCAAGCATATCGAGGTGTTACTTGACGAATTGACCTACCTCACCCTCGTACAGCGCTACAAGGAGCTTCAGAAAGGGGGTGGCGGAGGCAATCCCTCGTCTGTGGACGTCCCCTATGATGTAGACCCCTATATCACCGAGATAGATACTGCAATTATTGATGCCGACTACCTCAATAGCCGCTTTGAGAAGTACCTTCGCATCCTGCACAGCGGAACAGCTACAGCCGAGGAGCGTGCATCTGTCTTTGAGGAGTTGCACCGCTCTTTTGCCTCTCTCTCTCAAGAAGAGCAACGCTTTGCCGGCATCTTCCTGCACGAGGTAGAGCAAGGAACGGTAAGCCTAGAACAGGGCAAGACCTTAAAAGACTACATCGTAGACTATCAGAGCAAAGCTCAAAATGATAGCATTCACGAAGTGGCAGAGAATCTTGGTCTCGAAGAAAATCTCCTTCGAGAGATGCTGGATCTGCACCTCAACCAAGGGAACATCAACGAGTATAATCGCTTTACAAAACTTATTGAGTCGGTAGACGAAAATAAGGCGAAATCCTTCTTTGAACAGGAGGTCGGCAAGGAGCTTAGCAGGTTTAAGGTCAATAAGTTGTTAGACTCCTATCTCCGCAAATTTCTCGTGGAGGGATAGTGCCCTATCCTGTGTCCTTAGAGTATTATCAAAGACAAGAACTCTCACTCCTCAAGGATGAGAATAATGGAATCTGCATGGGGGCTGGTATTTGGCTAATTCAAAAAGAATCTGTACCTTTGCAGGGCAATTGAGATAATATCGCGGGGTGGAGCAGTGGTAGCTCGTCGGGCTCATAACCCGAAGGTCAGAGGTTCGAGTCCTCTCCCCGCAACTCTATACTACACATTACAGGTCTCCAAAATTCATCTAGGGTTTTGGAGACTTTTTTGTGCATTCTCTCCGCCTTCTTTATTACCCTTCGCCGTTTCTAGGGTTGTCTTGCGTCATTTTCTGTTTGGACGGTCGGCATCCTGTCTCTTGCTCTTTATGGGAGGCCTTCTATCGTCTCTATGTACTCTTCTTAGGGCTTTCCCTGTTCCATTTGAGGGTTATTCCCTCCTTTTTATCACCTAACTTGCGATAATTGGAGAGATATGGCGATGCTTTTTCATTACCTTTGTAGCCGGTTATTATAGAGCAGTATGCAAGAAATACGCAATATCGCGATTATCGCCCACGTAGACCACGGCAAGACAACGCTTGTTGATAAGATGCTACTGGCGGGCAAACTTTTTCGAGACGACAAAGCTACCGAGGTAGATACCTATCTAGATAACAATGCTATCGAGCGAGAGCGTGGGATTACCATCGTGAGCAAAAATGTGAGTATTCGCTATCGCGGTGTTAAGATCAATATTATAGATACCCCGGGGCACGCGGACTTTGGAGGCGAGGTAGAGCGTGTACTCAATATGGCAGATGGATGCCTTCTCTTGGTGGATGCCTTTGAGGGGCCCATGCCACAGACGCGCTTTGTGCTCCAAAAAGCTCTAAACCTGGGTCTCAAGCCCATTGTGGTAATTAATAAGGTGGACAAACCCAATTGCCGCCCCGGTGAGGTGCAAGACATGGTCTTCGACCTGATGGCAAGCCTTGATGCGAGTGACGAGCAGTTGGATTTCCCCACTCTCTTTGGTTCGGCCAAACAGAACTGGATGAGTGAGGACTACAATAATCCCACCGATACCATAACCCCCCTACTGGATGCTATTGTAGATCATATACCCCCACCTCCCATGCTGGAGGGGCCGGCGCAGATGCTTATCACTTCGCTCGACTACTCCTCTTACGTGGGGCGAATTGCCGTGGGACGCGTGCACAGAGGTACGATCTCCGAGAATAGCGATATTGTACTTTGCCGCCGCGATGGTTCCGTAGTACGTCAGAAAATAAAGGAGCTCAACACCTTCGAGGGGTTGGGGCGTGCTAAGGCCGAATCGGTCTCCTCAGGCGATATTTGTGCTATTATTGGATTGGAGTCCTTTGAGATTGGGGAGACGGTAGCCGATGCGTCTGCTCCCGAGCCTCTTACGAGTATCCGTGTAGATGAGCCTACGATGAGTATGCTCTTTACCATCAACAACTCACCTTTCTTTGGCAAAGATGGCAAGTTTGTCACCAGTCGCCATATCCATGACCGCTTGGTCAAAGAGCTGGATAAGAACCTCGCACTGCGTGTAGAGCCTACTGACTCGGCAGATTCGTGGCTCGTCTATGGGCGAGGCATTCTACACCTCAGTGTGCTTATCGAGACGATGCGTCGCGAGGGGTATGAGTTGCAGGTGGGCCAACCCCAAGTAATCATAAAGGAGATAGATGGAGTCAAGTGTGAACCGATAGAGCAGCTTACGGTCAATCTGCCCGAAGAGTATTCGAGCCGTGTAATCGACCTAATTACTCGCCGCCGAGGTGAGATGACCTCTATGGAGAGTAAGGGCGATCGCATCATGCTGGAGTTCACCATCCCCTCTCGAGGTATTATCGGGCTCAACAACTCCGTACTCACGGCTTCGGCAGGAGAGGCGGTGATGGCGCACCGATTTATCGAGTTTGCTCCCTGGCGAGGCGATATACAACGCCGCCTCAATGGCTCTATTATAGCGATGGAGAGTGGTACGGCTTTTGCCTATGCTCTTAATAACCTCCAGAGCCGAGGCCGATTTTTCATTGCACCGCAAGACGAGGTGTATGCAGGCCAAGTGATTGGGGAGCATACCAAAGACAACGATCTCGTGGTGAATGTGTGCAAAAGCAAAAAACTGACCAATATGCGCGCCTCGGGTAGCGACGACAAGGTGGCTCTTGCCCCTCCCGTCATCTTTAGCCTTGAGGATGCTCTCGAGTACATCAAAGCAGACGAGTACGTAGAGGTTACCCCCAATAGTATGCGTATGCGTAAGATTATCCTTGATGAGCTGGAGCGCAAACGTCGCTCTCGTAGCGAAGATTAAGGGTTCTCTTCCCTCCTGTCTACTCCGGAGGAGGGACCATAGTATAAACAAGAAATTAATTATGAAAGTAAGAAATCTGATTCTAGGGCTAGCCGTAGCTTTCGCAGGCTTTGCCTCTTTGGGTGAAGCAAATGCCCAAAAAACGTTTGAAAAAGGTACGCAGACTGCAAGTATTATGATTGGCTTACCCAGCACCACCGGTTTGTTCTCTAGCATTGTCGTTCCTCCCCTTACGGCAGTGTATGAGTATGGCGTTGTGGGCAACCTCTTTAGTAACGGCAAGGGTACTATCGGTGTTGGTGGTCAGGGCGAGTATGTCCTCTTCCGTTCCGGGGCTGATAACTATTCCGGTTATTTCTTCTTGGGAGGTCGTGGTGCATTGCATTATGAGTTCGTTCCCCAATTGGATACCTATGCCGGGCTTGCTCTAGGATGGTCTTTCGTAGGTGGTACTACTCTACGGAATAGCGGATCCTTCGGCACCCAGGCTTTTGTTGGTGCTCGCTACTATGTGACTCCTACTCTTGCCTTGGGGGGAGAACTGGGCTATGGCCTCACCCTTGTAAACCTAGGCGTAACTTTCCGTTTCTAAGCCGCGTCTATTAGGCTACCTCTCCTCCTCTTTTTATTGGAGAGATGCCGTCAATGTAGGGAGATGCTCCAGGTAGAGGGGCATCTCCTTTTTGTTTGGAGCAATAGGAATGGGGTTGATCTTGAAGATATCTTCTTTGCGTGACTTTGGGACCATAAGATGCCCTCTGATACCGTTTTACTCGGAGTTTAGATAGGGTTTGAAGCGAGAGAGTCTATTCCTAAGGCTGGCCTATTTTCTTTCTCTCTTTTGCTTGACTTGGGGTGTTTCTCATTTTGTTGAAAGTTTTTTTACACTTCGCTTTCCTCTCCTATTCTTTATTAAGGGTGAATGTCTAGTGTTTTAGAGGGGAGAGTTGGGCTTATTTGTTTATCCAAAGTGTTTTCAATGCAAAACAATACTTAAATAACCTTGTTTTTTTGTTTGGGTCATTTTTTTCTTGTTCCTTTGCAAATGATTGGGTGCGCATAGCGATGCGTTCTGTCTAATCGCAATGGGTGATAGATTTCGTTCCCTATTGGGAGTCTTTCACTCTTTTCGAGTCCATCTTTGGGGTGCATTATCTTCTTAGTTCGCTTGTGGCAGACTACTTTTCACAGAGGAATGTCTCGTTAGATTGTGCCCGTGAAGTTGATTTGAATGATAAATATAGCTCTTAAAAGCAACATATCAATATAGATAAATCGATAAGTATTAAAGATGAAAATGAAGATGATGGCGGGCGCGTTGCTCGCAGCTCTCGGCCTTTTTGCTTCGTGCTCAAAGTCTGGGAAAGATGTTCAAGATCCCAATCAAGAAGGATCTACGTATGTAGGTGTTACCCTTAGCATGGGTACTAATGACCTCCGTGCCAACGAAGACGATAATTACAGTAAAAAGGGCACTTGGAATGGGAAAGACGAGATCAAAACGATCGATGTGTACGTTGTTGACGTTGCTTCCGGCGTCGTTTCTACAGGGTTCTACAACAAGAACAATTTTACAATCACCCAGACGGACGGAGCTCCCTCTATCACGATTATTCCCAAAACTGCCATCCGTACCACTCCGGGGGCAAAAAAGGTGTATGCACTTGTCAATGCTTCAGCTGAGGTAACTCAAGCTCTTGCCAATGCAGATGCAACTGTATTCGAAAATGTTTACAACAAAGTGGCACAAGACTTCGCTATTGCCAGTCTTGCAAAGAATGAGAACGGAAAGGATGTTATCATGGCGTCGAATGCAAAGGAATGTTCTCTTACCGTGGACGATGGTGTAACAGCTGCAGAAGCTCTTGATACTACTGCTCCTCGTAACCGCGCAAAGGTGGAGATGAAGCGTGTGGTAGCTCGTGTACTCGTTACTACTAAAGAAGAAACCTATCAAGTAATGTACAGCGATGGTACAACCAAGATGGGTGTTGTAAAGAATATTTCTTATGCCGGTGCCCAAGGTGAGAAGAAGTTCTTTATCGGCCAGCAACTGACTCCTGAAGGTAAGATCAATACTCCCGCATATGCCTATGTTCCGAAGAAGATCGCCGATATTTGGGGAGCGGAAGGAAAGAATAGCTATGACTACAGCGACCTCAAGGCTCATACCTTTGACTCTAATCCTCGTTATGCGACGAAGCTCAGTGGTACACTTACGGTAGAGCAGATTGGAGAAAAGTCTCTTGCACAGACTCTCTTTATGTATGAAGCTTCACACAAGTATCAATCCAATCCTGCTAATACGGATGTAAATGCCTACGATGGTGATTTCCGTCGCGGTAATACTCCTTACGTGCTTGTACGTGCCCTCTTCGTCCCTGATGCAGGTGCTTTTGCCGATGGTACAGGGGCTACTTATCAAGAAGGACAAGACTTCTATCTCGGTGCCAATAACAAGTTCTACTCAACGGCAGAGAATGTAATAGACCCTGCAAAGGGAGGTATTAAAAATCAGAAGTTCCGCCACTACGTTAAGGGGAAGGTGCTCTACTATGCTTTTGTGAATCCCGATAGAGCTCCCGGTACTCTTGATGCTCCTGTATTCCGAAACAATATCTATCACATTAATATTACGGGCTTCAAGACGATTGGTACAAACTGGAATCCTCTCTATCCCGAAGATCCTGATAATCCTAACCCCGGTGGTCCTGAGAACCCAGACCCCAAACCTAGTGACGATCCCGATAATCCTAACCCATTCAATCCTGACGATCCTAACACTCCGAAGGAAACTTGGATGAGTGTTGAGATGTCGGTACTCGCATGGACAGTTCACTCTTACGATATCGAACTATCACTCTAAAGTCTCCGTTTTGAGTAACGGAAACAAAAGCTCCCAAAGGAGATCCCTCATGCCTCTTACCTCATCTCTTGAGGCATGGTGGGGCTCCCGCCGGAGCATTCACCTTCCTTATCTATTCATGAAGGTGTAGAGACGACTGCTCCACTTGAACTGTGAGGATGGAGTAGCTTCGCGTCTCATTATTCCTCTTTTATTTCTCTATAAATTAAGATTCAATTTCCCTCTGAACAATGAAGTTCTTACAGCGAATAATACCTTTGCTATTGCTCTCCCTCATAGCCACGAGTTGCAGTAGCTTGATTTATGAACAGGGAGACGATTGCCCTACCTTGCTCCGGTTTACTCCTTATGTGCAGACTCCTTGTATGGAAGCTCCTGCTTATCCTCAAGGGGTAGATCGCATGACTGTAGTTGTCTTTAATAAAGAGGGAAAACTCCTCGGGTATAAGACATTTAAGGATGTCGTTCTTTCGGAAAAGAGTGTATTTGAAGTTGCTCTCTCGGAGAATAAAGAGGCGGTTTACCGCTGTTTCTTCTGGGCTGGCGATGCCGAAGAGGACTATACCTATATACCTGAAGTTTCTAAACTTCCCACTCTTGCGGAGGCTACTTTTGGCTTGAAACTCTCCGCAAACGGTCGCCCGGGAAACAAACTCTTTCACACCCTCTATCATGGCAAAATAGATGTGCGCAATGCCGATAGCCATATAGAAGGTGCCTCTACCGTGCTTTACAGTAAGCCGCTCCTTACCGAATACTCCAACGACTTTGTGGTGCGCGTGACAGGGCTTCGGGAGTCGATGCCTTGCCGAATGGAGATTCGTGACAATAATGCGCGCTACAGTATGAATGGAGCACTTTCCTCTCCTCAAGTGCGTGTAGTCTACGCTGCGGATATCCCCTCCGGAGCTCCTCGTCGTGAGACAACGCTCCGTACGCTTCGCCTTGACGATGCTGCTACACAACCCGAGCTGGTAATGCTCCGCCCCGACACAGGCGAGGAACTCCTGCACTTCGATCTGAAAAAGGACCTCCTCAAGAAGCTCCCTAGCTATAAACCCGAATGCGACCACCTTTTTGTCGTGGATCTTAAGTTCACCCCCTCTATGGCGGTGGAGATCTCCATCAATGGTTGGGTGGTACATAGCTATGACATTGAATTTTAATGCCCACACTATATACAGCCTCTTTTGAACGCATGAAATCGAAAGTTTTATCTACCTATACACTACAGGGCACACTGGTGCTACTCCTTTCTCTTGTGTGGGGCGGTTTGGTCGGATGCTCTTCGTCTCAATCTTCGCCCAATGGCAACGGTGAGAATTATCTATCTGTGAACCTTAACCTGCGCGCGCAAGAAGATGGAAAGAATACGCTCAACAAAGACCTCCAAGACGAGGAAGACAAAGTGCACGAGTTGCGTATTATGCTCTTCCAAGGTGGAGACCTTAAGTATAATCTCTGCTATAACGTGCCTGGGGGTACGGGCACTGACTTTACATTCAATGGCGATCCCGCTGTGCGCAGAGCCGTCTTCAGACTCCCCAAGCCGGGGGTGTATGATATGGTCGTTATCGCCAACGAACGCGTGGACGATACGCAGGGTCCCTCTATTACGACCAAGCTTAATGGGATTGCTCGCCGTGATGAGTTGAATAGCATTCGTATCACGACTCCTACTATCTACAAGGCAGGTACTTTGCCTAATATCAAACTTCGCAGTCCTATGACGGCAGAGTATAAGAATGTGGATATGAATCATTCCGGTACTCAGGCTACACCCTATCAGATCATATTGCCCACCCCCTCTCGTGGTGTAGAATTACTACGAGGTATGGCCAAGGTGGAGTTGCTCCTAAAAGATATGATAGAGGTAGAGGAGTTGGCAAACAATCAAAAGAAATATTCTTGGATTGGTTCCGGCTCTTTCGAGCGGGTCTATACGATCCAAAGCGAGAACATGCCCAAGTCTTTTTCTCTTATGCCACAGAATCAGCTCACTCCCGATGCCGAAGTAGCGTCAGGGGTGCTTTTCAATAATATCCCCCTGCCTGCAACGCCCGATCCTAAGTGCGTAATAGAGCCGGCATCTCCGGAAGACCCCAGCATTGGGGGTGTACTAACGGCAGACTATAGGCTTGCTTTCTATATCCCGGAGTATCTGGCAAAGACAGGGCTTGCTGACGCCTCTAAGCCATTGCTCAAGTTCACCTACAAGTATTGGGAAGATATTTGGAACCCCTCTACTCTGAAAGAGAAGACCTCCAATCACCCTATGAAGAATCCGAACCTCGCTGCGGCACGGAAGTATCTGCAAGAGGTTGTAGATCTCCATGGTGGTAGCGTTATTACTACGGGCGATTATAGCGTCTACCGCAATAGTTGCTATCGTATTTCTGTCCGTTTTGTTCCAGATCACCAATGAATAGTTGTACTATGAAATCTATATTATCACTCCTTTCTAAGAGAATGTCCACTGCCCTAGGGGTGCTCTCTATTCTCTGTATCCTTTCGAGCTTCCCGCTCCGTGCGCAACAAGCTTCGGACTTCGAGCTCACCGCTACCGTTACTCCTGGGACTTGTGAAGCCAATGCGGAAATAGAGGCAAAGGTGACGTCGAAGAAGCCGATCTACACGATTAAAAGCGTCGTATATACCTATTATAATGAAACCTCGGGTGCCGTTGTTACAACAGTGGAGTCTCTCACTTCTAAGGCTACGGGCTTGCCCGCTGGGACTTATAAGGTTGTGGCTAAAATAGTTGTTGAGCTGTCAGGAGCTACGATAACTCTCTCAAAGGAGCGTATCCGAGTTACCACTTCGTATCGGGTGCCTACCATTGCTTTTGCGGCGTATCGCCCCTCGTTTAAGGAAAAAGCTACAGGGATGATATCTGTGCGGGTAACCAATGGTAGCGCAAGTGAATACACAGTAAAGCTAACGGAAGTTCCTACCGGATATTTGGGATATCGGGAGTTTACTTTTGCTAAGACAACCGATACAAAGTACTTCTACAATCTCCCTAAAGGGAGTTACACCGTACAAGTCTCAGACGCGTGCAACAACTATCCTGCACAAGAAATATATATATCTGATGAAGGGTTGCCTGCTAATGTAGAAAAACCTGCTCCGGAACCTATTAAACGCCATTGTGGTTGGTATAGCTTCCAGAGACCTTTTAATGAAAAGAATCTCTACATGAACAATGTTGATACTCTGAAAAAGTATTTGGAGATCGGATTCGATAAAAAAGCAAATCTAATCCCAGGTAATACATCGGTTTGGAAGAATTTTGAGAACTTACCCGCTACATTAGACGATGCTCAAGGTATTGCGTTTGACTGGTCTAAGTACCCCGGTAATACTCCTCTCTCTCTCAGACTAAAGAATGGGGATACATGGTATAAGATCGCACATGCCCCCCAAGCAGATCGCTATGTGCTCGCATATCAAGTTCGAGGGACTAATGAGATTAAAACATATGATTTGAGTTTCTATGATAAGGGGCCATGGACTTCTTCATATATAGTTTTCGCCGGATTCCCTTGCAACGGAGAGAAATATTCGAGGAAGACTTGGCTTGCTGCAAACGAGGACGTTGCCTATTGTGCTCCTGTTATGGTTACCGTAGCAGAGAAAGATAATCCAAATGTACAGGTTACCGACCCTCTTACCCTTACCGCCGATAATATTGATTGGCGGAATGGGGTTCCATATAAGGATAAAAATGATCCCTCTAAGCCCTATATGTTCGACCCTCAAAAAGAGTATATCATTACTGTAACAGATGCAAACAATGATGTGCAGAAAATGGAGATGGGCAAAATGATTCCTGATTTTAAGTATTTTCGAAAATACAGGGTGCTGGACTATTGTGGAGGACTGAATGAAACCAATTTTTATTTTGGTTATGGTATCCCGATCGCTAAAGTTATCCCTAAGTCTGGAGATCATACTGTATATAGGGCAACTACCGATATTATATCCCTTGCGGGTTATACAATTACCCTGATAGAAGTTCCTACTGGTTTTACCCCTGTAGCGCACTTCCTCCTTAAGTTGAATGTCCCCTATAGGGTGCCTGATAACTTTGGAAAGGAATGGTTTACTCCTTTTGGGAAAGAGGGCCTGAGTGGCTATCTGAATCAATTTGAATATGCTAGGCTTGCTCCCGGAATTTACAAGTTTAAGGTTAAGGATAAATGTGGTAAAGAACAGATAGAGACTGTCAAGATTGAGCCGCCTGTTGAGATCTTCTCTCTTGGCTCGCAGTCTCCCGCCCCTAAGATTGAGGTTAAAGAATGTGGGCGCGTACGTATTTATCCGTTTTCTAAAGGGATAGCAAATCTTATCCTCAAGAACGGGATCTCTTATACCGAAGATGACTTGTATATACACATAACCGAGTTGCCGGTAGGGGTGCATGAGGCCGATGTAAGGGTTGGTACCGGAGGAAAATCGCTGTGGCTAAAAGTCAAAGCTGATGCGGATAAATGCTATTTTGACTTACCTAGAACCAACGGCTCAATGAAGATGAGTCTTAAGATAAAGAGGGTAGAAAAGGGACAAGATATAGTGATTTACCCGAATTGTATCCAGAATGAGACCTCTGTAGACTTAGCCAATGCCAATCTTGGCTACGACCGAGATAGGTATGTAGGATATAAATGTCCTTCGGGAACGGTTGGTTATGTCTCCTTTATGCCTATCAACTATGTTGGGAATCTAGATGTTGCTATTCGTAAGACGAATAGAACTACTATTGCAGAGCAAAAGAATGTAACGGTCGATCCCTCCAAGGGCATTGAGTTTAATTTGAAGAGTACTGATGGTACCCCTCTAGATGATGACTACCTCCTCTATCTTAAGGATCTTAAATGTAAGAATGATAATGGAGATGGTACCCCTATTACCCTTTATGATGTTAACTCGATAAGCATTGTACGCACTACTTGGGTCAACTCTAAGTATTGTGAAGGGGATAAGATTAAGTTAGAGGCTGTTTCACTAGGTGGAGAGGTTAGATACCAGTGGACGCTGCCTGATGGTACCAAGTACCCTACTGATGGTCCCTCTAAGACTGCAAGGATCTATGAAATCACTCATGCTACCAATGCTCAGCACTCCGGAGAGTATACTTTGGTGGCAGAGAATATAATTTGTGATGGAGCTCCTACAAAAACTGAAGTGAAGTTTACGCTTTCGGTAGCTCCTCCCGTTCTTTGGTGGGCTAGCGACGCCCAAGATGCCAATTGGTACAACGTCAAGAACTGGCGCAAAGTGGATGGAGGAGAGGCCAATGCCATACCGGCTCTCTGTACTACGGTACATATCCCTGCCGAAGTAGATAATTACTTCCCGGATTTGGATCCTTCCATTTCTACGTATGATGCGAAAAAGCTAACCTATGGAGCGGCAGAGTGTAACGATGTTTACTTCCACCATGGTAGCCAAATGGGGCGTCCTCAAATGCTTCGCTATAGCCGTGCTTATGTAGACTATAACTTTGGCAAAATGGACGAGGGGACTATCAAGGCTCATGCCGAACCTCATTTCTCCCGAAGCGATAAGCGTTTGATGGCTCGTAACCGCTGGTACATGCTAGCCACTCCGCTCAAGAATATCCTCTCAGGAGACTTTGGCTTGGCAGGTTATCCTATGACCTTCCAGCGCCACTTTAAGTCCGGGCTCACCGATGCTTCCGGTCTTACTGAGGGCTCTTTTGAGAAGCCTGTGAATACGTTGGCTGAAAATATGAATTCATTCAACCATGCTATTGCCCTCAAGGTGGCAGGTTACGATGCAAGTAAGGTAGGCTACAAAGAGCATACGAATCTCAACTTCCTCAATGGTATTATCCGCATTCCTTACTATCTCAATAGAGACAAGGATGACTATTATCCGCTCCATAAGTATGATAAGCCAACCGAGACGTCGACTTTCCGATACTATAGTATGAGGACTCTTGCTCCTTTGAATAAGTTCGATCGTTATATTCGTAAGCCGGAGGAGGACTTCCGCTTTGTTTTCGAGACGAGTAGCAATAAGGCAATCGGGGCAATCACGGTGGCAGGTACATCTGTAGAGGGCTATGCCTTCCAACTTACGGGTGATACCAATTCTGAGTTGCGCATGGTGGGTAATCCTTTTATGAGTGCGATTGACTTCGATAAGCTGGTAGAGGTAAATAGTACCCTCATCGAGCCCTACTACTACATCTTTACCAATAATACGTGGAAGGCCTATTACAAGGGGGTTACTTCTCCTACTAGCACATTGCAGAAAGAGATTCTTCCGCTCCAAGCTATTGTGATAAAGAAAAAAGCAACAGGAGAGCTCCTCTTCCCCACTTCGGGCAATAAGAATGTACTCCTGGCTCCCAATAAGTCCTGGACTCTACAAAGCCGTACGACGGGCTCAAGCGACCCCGTGCGCAGGGTTTCTGTAGTGGCTACGAATAGTGCAGGACAGGGTGGAGAATCTATTTTGCTCCCCGATACGGAGCTATCACCGGCACCGGCACTCTTCTATCCGGCTATTGACGAAGTGCCTACGGTTTACTTTGTGGATACCGAAGTAGGTACCCCCAACATAATCCAATCGGGAGCCTCTCTCAGTGTTGTACCTATGGGGGTACATAGCTCGCTGATGGGCACTATCGAATTAGACTTCTCGTCCCTCACGAGCAACCTATTTACTCGCCTTTCTCTCTATGACCGCGCAACGCGTCGTGAGCATGACCTCCTCGCGGATCCGCATTACACCTATCAGAATGGTGTGAACGAGGGTACACGCTTTGAGCTTCGCATGGAGTATCCTGGGGTGAAGTTTGTAACCTCTCCTCACGAAGAAGGTGATGTGCTTCGCGTTATCCCCGGAGAGGATGGCTATCGAGTAGAGAGTACCATAGGAGTACAGGGCTATACTCTGTATGGTGTAGATGGGAAACAGCTTACGATGGACGAGGGGGTAAATGCTCTCCAGTTCGTTGTTGATCGTGCTCATTGTCAGACTGTAACGCTACTCAGAGTGCATTTGTCCGATGGCTCTACTCTCACGCATAAGCTCCCGGCTCTCTAAGGTTAGAAACGCCTAAACCCATATACTTTTTCTCCGCCACCTTCGCTTCTCCGAGGGTGGCGGAGATTTTTTTCTACTTGTCTCTGAACTCGCCTTATCGCCTATTCAGCGAGAAACTCGTAACTTTACCGCTTGATAACAAAGTGATTAGATAATGCATAAAGACGATATAAAGTACATTGGTTCGGCTCAGATAGATTCAGCGGGTTGCAAAGGGTGTGGCAAACAGCCCCTTAATAGCTACGACTGGCTCTCGGGTTATGCCGATGATATAGACCGCAATAAATACGTAGAGGTTCAGTTTAAGAATACTCGCAAGGTAGTCTTTACCAATCCTCTAGGGCTGGAGATACACAAAGATGATATGGTGGCGGTGGAGGGTTCTCCCGGTGTGGATATAGGGCGAGTGGTACTCACAGGCACACTGGCGGCTCTCCGATTCCGCCGTCAAGAAGCCCATAGTCGTGAGCCCATCCGTCAGCTTTTCCGCCTAGCTACCCAGAGTGACCTCGACCGTTGCGAGGAGGCAAAGCGCCGAGAGCATGGTACCATGATTGAGGCACGCCAGATAGCCGAGGAGCTGGGGCTGGAGATGAAAATAGGCGATGTAGAGTACCAAGGTGATGGGAGCAAAGCCATCTTCTACTATATAGCCGATGGGCGTGTGGACTTCCGTAAACTCATCCGCGTGCTGGCAGAAACCTTCCATGTACGCATCGAAATGAAGCAGATCGGGGCGCGTCAGGAGGCCGGACGTATTGGGGGGATTGGTCCGTGTGGCCGTCCGCTCTGTTGTGCTCAGTGGATGACCTCCTTTAAGAGCGTAAATACGGCTGCGGCTCGTTACCAAGATCTTACCCTCAATCCCGAGAAGCTCACGGGGCAATGTGCCAAACTCAAGTGTTGCACCAACTTTGAGGTCAATGCCTATGTGGAGGCTCAAAAGCGGATGCCACCGCGTGATGTGGTGCTAGAGACGGAGGAGGGGAGTTTCTATTTCTTCAAATGGGATCTCCTCAAAGGGGAGGTGACCTACACTGCAGAGAAGAATCGTTCTACCAATGCATGTACGATTACAACCCGACGTGCTCGGGAGGTGATTGAGATGAATCGCCGAGGAGAGAAACCTGCAACTCTACTTGAGGAGCGGTATATAAAGAAACCTGTTTCGCTGGATATTTTGGACGAAAATCTCCTTACTCGCTTCGACGATAAGGGGCGTAAGCGTCGCAAGGGCAATGGCAACAACAATCGAGGCGATCGTACTTCTCGCTCCCGTAATACAGGGGAAAAAGAAGCCGTAGAAGGGGCGAATCCTGAACGTAATACACCTCCCAAGCCCAAGAGAGAGACGGACACTCCCTTAGTAGAGGGGGGAGTCTCTGATCGTAATTTGCCTAGAGAAGAGGGTGCAGAAGAGGGGCGCGCAAATAATCGTCGTCGCCTCCCTGGGGATCGTTATTCCAATTCTCGCCGTCGTTCTCCACAAGAGTCTCGCGAGGGTGAGGGCTCACACCTCGAATTTGAGGGAGGGGCTCGCAGAGAGAGGCGTACCCCAAGGATGAGTGGTAACCGCCCCGTAGGCGATAGACCGATAAACTCGGAGGGAGAATCTACGGCTCGCCGAGAGCATCGGCCGCAACGCGATAGGCGTTCCGTTCGCCCGGGAGGAGAGGCTCGTCTTACCAATAAGGACACCGAGTCTCACCTAGAGTAATTCACTTTAGGCGCATGCTTTCTACGATGGCTTGGAGGTTTCGGCGAAGTCTGTTGCTGCTACTTTCTTCGTGCTTTGTCACCCTATTTTTCTGTGTGGTGGCTTGCCGTCCTACACGCGAAGCCTCTATCGTCTACGAAAAAGTGCCTAACGCGAGCTGGAAACGAGGCCAGCAGCTTTCGTTCCGCTTCTTGGTGACGGAAGCGCATCGCCCCTACTATTTTGACCTCCTTATTCGGCATAATAACAATGTAGAGTACTGTGACTTTGAGGTGTTGGCAACGCTCCGCAATGGAGCTCTCTATGAGCGACGAGATACATTGCACCTTCTTCTCTCGGAGCAGGAAGGGCTTTGGCGAGGAACCGGTGTTGCCCTTACTGAGCTTTCTTTCCCCTATTTACAGGGGGTTCGTCTCCCCACGTCAGGTATATATACTTTGACTTTAGAGCCGTGTAGTTTGCGACCCTCAATTCGAGGGATTGAGAATGTAGGGGTAGCCTTTTGCTCCTCGGCTGGGGTGTCTTGGTAGATGTGTGGGAGAAAAATCCTTGCCTAGTTTCTCTCTAGAAACCAGCTGGTTTATTTTAATGTCTCACCCAGAAAGGGGGAGACATTCTGCCTGAAAAATATTTCGTTTTAGCCCTGCACTTTTTGGAGTGTAGGGCTGTTTTTTTGAGAGCCCCCATGAGGGGGGGGGAGGAAGCTAGGTTTTCGCCTATTTCCCATTCATGAGAAGGGAGAGAAGAGAGAGGTGTTCGGAGATTCCTAATAACCCCAAAAGGGAGGCTTCGCTAATTGGTGCGAGGGGAAATGTTTTGTCAGAATGGGAAAAGATGTGAGGCCTTAGGTGTGATCAATCCCTAGAGAGAGGAGATTAGGGTTTATGCCACTAGTCTCTAGGAGCTGCTAAGTCCTTGGGTTACTTCTCGGCAAGAGAGAAAAGCAGTTGCCAGAGTTTGTCGTGGGGCGGTGTGGCGTGTAGTTCTATCTTTTGGTGGCTTACAGGGTGCTCAAAGACCATAGAGTAGCTTAGGAGGGAGATGCTTCCGTCGGGATTAGAGCGCGGTGCTCCGTATTTAAGGTCGCCCTTGATCGGGCAACCCATACCTGCAAGTTGAGCTCGTATTTGGTGGTGTCTCCCCGTCAGTAGCTCTATCTCCAGCATTTGGTAGCGCTCTGCTGTGGCAATTCGTCGCCAGCGGAGGTGTGCTCGCTTGGCATCGGGGTGATTCTCTTTTACAATGTAGGTTTTGTTTTGTTTGGCATTGCGCCAAAGCCAATCTATACACTCCCCTTGTGTGCCTTTGGGGCTGTTTTGTACCACAGCGCGGTAGGTCTTGTGTACTCCACCCTCGGCAAAGAGTTTATTCATGCGTGCAAGAGCCTTGCTGGTTTTGGCAAAAAGGACCAATCCGCCCACCGGTCTATCAAGCCGGTGTACCACGCCTACGAATACATTCCCCGGCTTATTGTATTTCTTTTTAAGGTAGAGGGCGACCATGTCCTCTAGGGAAGGGTCGCCCGTCTTATCTGCGTGAACAATCTCGCCCGGCAGTTTGCTTACGACGAGAAGGTGATTGTCTTCGTATACGACTTTCATTAGCAATTCATGCCGCCACAGCAATGAATAACTTGCCCCGAAACGTAGGCGGAGAGGTCGCTTGCAAGGAATGTTGCCACCCCTGCCACGTCTTCCGGCGTACCACCGCGGCGTAGAGGGATTTGGGCAGCCCACTGCTTCTTTACATCTTCTGAGAGCGCGTTGGTCATATCGGTGATGATGAAACCAGGGGCAATGGCGTTGGCGCGGATGCCACGAGACCCGAGTTCTTTAGCGGTACTCTTGGCGAGACCGATCATCCCGGCCTTGGAGGCGGAGTAGTTGGCTTGCCCTGCATTACCGCTCACCCCTACTACTGAGGCCATGTTGATAATGCTGCCACTACGTTGGCGCATCATGATGGGAGTTACGGCATGGGTTAGGTTGAATGCAGATTTGAGGTTGACGTTAATCACCATATCCCATTGCTCCTCGGTCATGCGCATGAGTAGCCCATCGCGAGTAATCCCTGCATTGTTTACCAGAATATCGATAGCGCCAAAGTCAGCAGCTACGGCCTCTACCGTCTTGTGAGCATCGTCAAAATCGGCAGCGTTGGAGGTGTATGCCTTGGCTTTTACGCCCATGGCATTGAGTTGAGCGATGAACTCTTCTACCTCGTCTGTGATCCGAATATCTGTAATGGCTACGTTCGCTCCCTCTTGGGCAAAGCGGAGTGCAATAGCGCGACCGATACCGCGACCTGCGCCCGTTATAAGGGCAGTTTTTCCTGCTAATAAGTTCATGATTTCTCTGTATTATCGTTGTTTTGATCTTGTTTTTGTGTGGGGTAGTGGTGTATCTCACCTCTGTAGCCAACGCCTCGGAATACTAAATACTCGGCGGCTCGGCGTAAGGAGTCGAACTCTTGGCTCCCCATGCGGCGCGTTTGCCGGTGTATGTAGGGAACTTCCAACCCCTTGAAAGCGTGTTGTAGGATATTGGCAGTCATCTTGACATCGCGCACCGAGAAAATGCCATCTCGGTTGCCCTCTTCCAGTATGGAGGCAATAATATCCTGCTCGCGGAGGTCAAACTTATAGCGAACCCGCTCCACACGGCCTATATCGTTGAAGAACTGAGCCTTGAGAGAGCCGTTGCGCATGACCACTTGCAAGATGGTATCCATGTGGGTATAGATGAGGCTCATCAATTTTTCGGGTGCAGAACCCTCGGACTCTGCCACAGCCTCAAGCCGCTTGCAGAGGAGATCCAGCTCTCGCCCTACCACAGCATAGAAGACATCGCTCTTGCTATTGAAGTACATATAGACGGTACGCCTACCCCGCTTGGAGGCTTCGGCAATATCGTTCATGGTGGTTTTCTCTACCCCAAAGCGCGCGAAGAGCTGACGAGCTGCGTCAATAAGCAACTCGCGAGTGCGCAGGCTCGATTGCCTTATCTTGTTTCTACTCGGCGTCTTCATCCTCTACAAAGTTATACATTATACATCATAGAGCCTAACTTTTGCCTGCAAAGTCTGAGAAAAGTCCCCTTTTATGTATGCTTTTCTCCCTATTTCTCGGGTGGCTATTACTGAGTAGTTTGCCTAGGGGTAGCCTCCACACAATTGGGGATTGCGTAGAAAAGAGAAGGGGAGTACCTTTGCCTTGGAGAAAAAAGTGTGCAGGAGAAGCTTTTTGGGAGTAGTAGGGAACCCAATCTCTCTTTCTCTTGTTATACACAGATATACAAAACGCATAATATGAACAGGTACATTTTACTTCTGATTTCGTTGCTGATATGTTTTAAGGCAACAGCTGTTACCCCTACTCCCCCGCCCAGTGATGCGAATATCATCGGGCACGTTGTAGATCAAGCAACCGGAGAGCATCTACCCGGTATCTCTGTCTTTGTTAAGGGTACCAACATTGGTACCACCACGGATGCTTCCGGGCATTATTTCCTTCGCCACTTACGCCCCGGGGAGGTTACCCTTGTGATGCGAGGCATGGGCTACCTTACGCAAGAGAAAAAGGTAACCGTGGTGCGAAACAAAATTGTGGAGGTCAACTTCGAAGCTCAAGAGGATGCCGTAGCCATTGACGAAGTGGTAGTCTCCGCCAACCGACAAACCACGCTCCGCCGTTTGGCTCCTACTGTCGTAACGATTGTGGACGAGAAGGTTTTTGGCAAGGTGAACGCGAATAATCTACTCCAAGGTCTCGTGTTTCAGCCCGGGGTACGCGTGGAAAATAATTGCCAAAACTGCGGATTCAATCAGGTGCGCATCAATGGTTTGGATGGACGTTACTCGCAGATCCTTATCGATAGTCGCCCTATCTTTAGTGCCCTAGCCGGCGTGTACGGTATTGAGCAGATTCCCACCAACATGGTAGACCGCGTGGAGGTGGTACGCGGTGGAGGTTCGGCTCTTTTTGGCTCTTCGGCTATTGGCGGTGTGGTCAATATTATTACCAAGGAGCCTAATGGCAATAGTTTTTCCATCAATGAGTCCGTATCGTTTACCGGTATGAGTCGCCCCGACAATAACCTTGGTATGAATGCTTCCCTCGTCTCACCCGACAATAGGATGGGAGCCATGCTCTATGGTCAGGCCCGCTACCGAACGCCTTGGGATGCCAATGGCGACGGCTTTAGCGAACTTGGCAAACTTAATGCGCGCACCGTGGGAGCTCATTTCTACCTCAAGCCTAGTGATTACAGCAAAATATCGGCGGATATTCATACCATTCAAGAGGATCGTCGAGGGGGAGATCACTTCGATTTGCCCGATCATGTCGCTGCCGTCTCGGAGCATCTTGGCCACAGTATCTACAGTGGGAACCTTAAGTACGACCTTTTCTCTCGCAACCTCAAGCACCACTTTCAGGCTTTTGCCTCGGGGCAATCTGTAGACCGTAATAGTTACTATGGGGGGCTCGCGGATCGTGCGGATGAGCTAGGGAAGGAGTTCGGTAAACTCGGAGCTCCCGTACCTAAAGAGCTGTATGGCGATAATTACGGAGTTACTCGCGGACGTACCTACATGGGAGGAGTGCAGTACAATTATAGTGCAGATCGTCTGCTCTTTATGCCTGCTGAGATCCTGTTGGGTGCAGAGTATGTGTATGACTTCCTCGATGACAAAATGCCCATCCGCTCGTGGCAGCAACGGAAAGACGACAAGGGAAACGACATCCTCGAAGGTGGCAAACTCCTCTCGGCATTCCCTGGTATTCATCAGCATGTGCACAATGCGAGTCAGTTTGCTCAGGTAGAATGGAAAAATCAGCACCTCTCCATCCTCTTGGGTACGCGCCTCGATGAGCATTCGATTGTAGGCAAACCGATTTTAAGCCCGAGAGCTACTCTGCGTTACAACCCGACTAAGGAGGTTAACCTGCGCGCCTCGTACGCTAAGGGCTTCCGTGCTCCTCAAGTTTTTGACGAAGACCTACACGTGAGCATCGTAGGGGGGGAAGCCAAAAGGGTAATCAATGGAGAGGGGTTAAGACCCGAAACCAGCCATTCTTTCAATATGAGTGCCGATCTCTACCACCGCTGGAAGGGAATTAGCGGCAATCTTCTTATAGAGGGCTTTTACAATCGCATTATTGACGTCTTTGTGAATGAGGAGCAACCCTCGCAAAACGATGGCGTGATGCGCCTCTTGCGCACCAATAGTCAAGGAGCGCGTGTGTACGGATGCAATATAGAGGGCAAGCTGGCATGGCGTAACCTCCAGTTGCAGGCAGGCTTTACCTATACTCAGAACCTCTACGACAAGGCCGTGGAATACGGAGAGTATACCGAGTTCGATGCCTCGGGAATGCCGATAATTGACGCGGATAAGAAGGTACAGAACCGTAAATTGACCGACCGACGGATGATGCGAACGCCCAATGCATACGGTTATTTTACCCTTGGCTATGAGCCGATTCATGCCCTCTCTTTCTCCTTCACAGGTACTATAACGGGACCGATGCTTGCACCCCATACGATAGAGTATGGAGCCGGTAGCGCCCAAAGCGATAGGGAGGCCAAGCACGATGCCGGCATATTTACCGAGCACTTCAAGAGCCATGGCGTTGCACCCGAAGATCGGATTGTGCGTATCGACGAGCTGACGACTACGCCCACCTTCGTGGAGTTGGGTGCGAAAGTCTCTTACCACTTCGATATTTTCCGCCACAGCGAGATTGAGTTGTACGGCGGTATCAATAACTTCCTAGACGCGCGCCAAAAGGATTACGACCAAGGTGCCGGTCGGGATAGTGCCTATATCTACGGGCCTACCCTCCCTCGGACGCTCTACCTAGGTTGCCGCCTCTCCTTTTAGGTGAGCCCTACCCCCTTCTTGCCCCTGTTCCCTTCGGCTTCGGACGTCGGGATACGGGGCGTTTTTTTTGTGCGTTTAAATGAGAGAAAATCACGTTTTGGCAGACCATGTCTAAAGGTTGTTGTATCTTTGCGAAAAGCAAAAACATAAGATATGCTAGTTAACTTCACAGTCGAGAATTATCGCTCTTTTAAAGAGGAACGAACCTTTAGTATGGAGGCATGTCCAATAAAGAAGCACAAAAAGTCTGTGATCAGCAAGTATAAGTATAACTTGCTCCCATTGGCTGTTTTGTATGGGGCGAACTCTAGTGGCAAGAGTAATCTTATTCAAGCTATTGCCACTATGCGAAGAATCATCAAGCAATCTGTGCGCCTAAATGAGGGTGAAGCTCTACCTTATGACCCCTTTGCGTTGGATGAGAACTCCGATTCTTTGCCTACGTCGTTTGAGATGCAGTTTATAATTGATGAGGCTCTTTATCGCTATGGCTTTGAATACAATGAAACCGAAATTATTTCAGAGTGGTTATACGAGAGGCGCTTTGGAGAGAGGGAGTATGAACTATTTGTACGTTCTCGAGATAGAATAGAGGTGTCATCAACAAGATTTCCAGAGGGCAAAGAAAAGGAGAATTTGACCAATTCAAATCGATTGTTTCTTTCCCTTGTAGCTCAGCTAAAAGGGGTGAAGTCTAACTTGATACAGGCTTGGTTTGGACGATGTAATGTGCTTTCGGGAATTGACGGTAAGGGTTATAAGAATGTTACGGAAAAGATGTTTTTGGAACATTTGGATGGCGTGGATGAGGCTCAGGAGTTCTTCAATACCTTGCAATTAGGCTTTTCCCATTTCTCGATGGAGAGGGGTGACGTGCCCAAAGAAGTTTTAGATAAAGTTCCGAAGTCGATAAAAGCTTTACTAGAACAGTCTCTAGAACGTAAGTTTATTGAGTGGATAACCACCCACAAAATTTACGATGAGAGTGGCTTGGTGATTGGAAAACGCGATTTCAACAAGGATAAAATGGAGTCGGAGGGCACAAAAAAAGTGATAGAGATTTCAGGGCCGATTTTCACCGTACTGAGAGAAGGTGAGACGCTCATTATAGATGAACTAGATGCAAAGCTTCATCCTCTTTTGACTCGGAATATCGTACTTCTATTTATGGATCCGGAGAAGAATAAGCACGGAGCACAGCTTATATTCGCCACGCACGATACCAATCTGCTTGACTTGGAAATTATCCGTCGTGACCAAATTTGGTTTGCAGAGAAGGATAAGGTAGAGTCTACCGATATCTACTCTCTTGTGGAATTCAAAGACGAAGATGGGAAAAAGGTTCGTAATGACCGAGATATCAAACGTGATTACATTCGTGGACGTTACGGGGCGATACCATTTATCGGGAAATAGAGGTTTTGTATGGGAGCTACGGGAAAAGACGAATTAGAAAGGATAAAGCGAAAACGAGGGAAAGATAAGCCCCCCAAAAAGCGCAGGGAGAATGTTCGTGAGAGGCAGGTGCGTTTTTTAATTGTCTGTGAAGGCACCAAGACAGAACCGAACTATTTTAGAGCCCTTCTTAAGAATAACACGTCTACGGTTAAGATATGGGGAGAAGGCCAGGGGGCGTCGGATTTGGTCGATAAAGCGTCAAGAATAAAGAAGGATTTGGAACGAAAGAATGACATGTCTTTTGACCACGTGTGGGTTGTTTTTGACAAGGACGACAGAGGGGATTTTAATGAGGCTATTAAGAAAGCCAATAAGTTGAACTTTAAAAGTGCTTGGTCAAATGAGTCTTTTGAGCTCTGGTTTTGTCTGCATTTTGAGTATCTCCATACACCTATAGGTCGATCTGATTACATCAAAAAACTTGAAGGTTTTTTTAGTAAGGGAAAGGGGGATAATAACTTTAAGTACAAGAAGGGTAGCCCTGATATTTACGAGATGCTTAAGGCTTATGGTAATGAGGATTCTGCCAAGGCTCATGCTGAAAATTTACGTGCATTATATAATGGTGATAACTATGCAGAACATAATCCCTGCACGATGGTTGATATCCTTGTAGAAGAGCTAGAGCATCCTGAGAAGATAAAGAAGATAAAAGTATGACCTCTTCGGGTGTCAATCTTTTTGGGTACACCTCAAGGAGACATAGATTGGGTGGGGACTCCCATTGGATTTCCCTCTGTTGAATTTTCGGGAAGGAAAGGAGATGTGCGAAGATGCTTAGGTAGAGAGGGTTATTTGGATAGCTGGTTTGCTGCCTCCGCGCCCCTCCCCAAAAAAGTTGTTACCTTTGGGTTCGGATAAAGAATACAACCCTCTTTGCCGGAGGTAACAGCCAATGAAGCAGACTACCCTTAACCTCGGGGGACGATTATTCTCCCTCGCTCAGCCCCAAGTAATGGGTATCGTTAATGTAACTCCCGACTCCTTCTATTCGGGGAGCCGCGTCTCGGGAGAGGACGCTCTGCGCACTCGCTTTGAGGAGATTGTGCACGAAGGAGGTACGATGATTGATCTAGGCGGCTGCTCCACACGCCCGGGGTGTACCATGCCGAGTAGTCAGGAAGAGATGGATAGGCTGCGTCCTGCCCTCAAGCTCTGGCGCGATGAGTATAGCGACATTCCCCTCTCGGTCGATACTTTTCGTGCCGATGTAGCTGCCATGGCTGTGGAGGAATATGGTGCCAACCTCATTAACGATATTGCCGGAGGGAGCGAAGACGAGAAGATGTTTTCTACGGTAGCTCGTTTGGGTGTGCCCTATATCCTGATGCATCTAGAGGGGTGCGTTGAAGGGATGCACCACGAGGCGACTTACCTCCCTGATGTGGAGACGGCCGTCCTCGACTACTTTGTTCGTAAGGTAGATACCCTCAGGCAACTCGGTGCCAAGGATATTATCCTCGATCCGGGCTTCGGATTCTCTAAGTCCCCTGATGATAATTACCGCCTTTTGGCACGCTGTGCAGAAGCCCTTGCGCCCCTGCAACTGCCCATTCTTATAGGCGTCTCTCGTAAGCGCATGGTTTGGCAGTTACTCGAATCCTCCGCCGCAGAAGCTCTAAACGGCACTACCGTACTTCATACCATAGCCCTACTGCAAGGGGGAGCGGATATCCTACGCGTGCATGATGTGCGCGCCGCTGTGGAGGCGATCCGTCTTGTAGAGCGGATGCGACCCTACCTCACCTTATGACCCTCTTAGCGTTCCCCCTAGAGATAATCCCCTCCTAAAGACAATGCCCATGCCTCTACTCTGGCTCACCTTCTCCTTCAAAGACGCCATAGACGTGCTGCTTGTTGCCGTCTTTTTGTACTACACCTATCGCATTCTCAAAAGCTCCGGCTCCAAAGCGATCTTTGTGGGTCTGTTTACCTTTGTGGCCATTTGGGTTTTGGTCTCTCAGATACTGGAGATGCGCCTCATGGGGGCTATCCTCGATAAAATTGTGAGTGTAGGAGCCTTGACGCTCATCATCATTTTCCAAGACGAGATCCGAAAGTTCCTTGTGGGGATGGGCTCTACCCGCCGATGGCGTACGGTACGCCGTTGGTTCAATAAGGAGGCGCGCGCCGCCGAGGTGGAGGAGAAAAAATATATTGCTCCGGTGGTTCTGGCGTGCCTTAACCTTGCCAAAAAGAAAACAGGAGCCCTCATTGCCATTCAGCACGCCATGGATCTCTCCAACTACATCCATACGGGCGAAATGTTTCGCGCCGAGGTCAATGCCCGACTGCTCGAAAATATCTTTTTCAAAAACAGCCCCCTGCACGATGGAGCGGTGATTATAGCCGAAGGCAGTATCCGTGCAGCAGGATGTATCTTGCCCGTATCGGGGGTGGACGACCTGAATAAAGACTTGGGCTTGCGTCACCGATCCGCCCTCGGGCTCTCTCAAGAAACCGATGCCATGGTGATTATCGTAAGCGAAGAGCGTGGCAAAATATCCTATGCCTATCGCGGTGAGATACACCAAGATATAACCACAGAAGAGCTTCGTCTAGCTCTTGAAGAAAACTTCTAATCTCCTTCGAAATATGTCTATGAAACGACTTATTCTCCTCCCCTTTCTTGCCTTTTGTCTTTTTGCCGAAGGGGGACTCTCTAGTTATGCCCAGTCTCGAAACGACAAGCAAATCTACTTCGATGCCCTACAAACAACGGGTACCATCCTCTCGAGTGTGCAGCGATATTTTGTGGATACGATAGACCTGCCGACCATCCACGCTCTGGGGATGAATGCGATGCTCTCGCGTCTTGACCCCTACACCGAGTACATGACTCCGAAGGATGCTCAGGCCTTTCGTGAGGCAACCACCGGTGTCTATGCCGGTATCGGAGCCATCATCAGTCAACGCCCCGATAGCACGGTGATCATAAACGAACCCTTCGAGGGGCAACCGGCCGAGAGGGCAGGGCTCAAACCCGGAGACCGTATACTCAGGATTGATGGGAAGAGCTACACCCGCTCCACTACGCCCGAAGTTAGCAATGCGCTAAGGGGCAAGGAGGGTACGGAGATTCACCTCGTGGTACAACGTGCCGGAGAGCCGGCTCCCCGTGAGTTCCGCTTTATGCGAAAAAAGATTTCGCTCAATTCGGTTGCTTATGCAGGGCGATTGGCAGGAGATATTGGTATTATCAGGCTCTCGCAGTTTACCCAAGACTCGGGTAAGGACCTCCGCGAGGCGCTTACCTCTCTTACGGAGAAGGCTCCCCTCAAAGGTCTTGTGATTGACCTGCGTAGCAATGGAGGGGGAGTGTTGCAGTCCGCCATAGAGATCGTAAGTCTCTTTGTTCCCCATGATACGGAGGTGCTAAGTGTGAAGGGGCGTGACGCCTCGAGCAACAGTACCTACCGCACCACATCCGCACCCATTGCCCTAGATCTTCCGTTGGTTGTGCTTATCAACGAAGAGAGTGCCTCCTCTTCTGAGATTGTAGCCGGTGCGTTGCAAGACCGCGATAGAGCCGTTATCATTGGAGAGAAAAGCTACGGAAAGGGGCTTGTGCAGAGTACAATACAAACCCCGGGTGAGGGGCTACTAAAACTTACTACGGCTCGCTACTATATCCCTAGTGGGCGGTGCATCCAAAAGATTGCCTACAATCACTTGGGCGACCGCACTCAGATTGCCGAAGAAGACAGCCTGGGAGCCGCCTTTTCTACTCTTGGCGGACGTACCGTGTACGATGCCGGAGGCATCATGCCCGACCTCAAGATTGTAGCAGATACCATGGCGAGTATGCTTGCCTACATGAGTGTGGATACCCTTGTATTCGACTACATAACGCGCTACGAAGCAACCCATAAAAACCTCGCTTCGCCCGAGCAGTTCCATCTAACGGATGCCGAGTACAACGATTTTATCACCTATCTCTCGACCCTCGGATTTACCTATCAACCCCGAAGCCTTAAGTATCTCGATCAGATGCAGGAGCTGATAAACTACGAGCAGGTGCCCGAGAATGCCGCTAAGGAGATGGAGGCATTGCGCAAAGTACTGGAGCCGGATATCAAAAGGGATGGTACGCGATTTAAGCGAGATATTAAGGAGTACATTGAGTCGCAGATCATGCTGCGTCGTTACCACAGAAAGGGCTACTTCGGATTCATTATGCCCAGAGATAAGCAGGTGAAAGCAGCTTGTGAGGTATTGGGAAACCCCTCTCGCTACAAGGGTCTCTTGGCTCCTCCAAAGGGAACCTCTCCCGCAAAGGGGAAGTGACCACTTACTTCCGAAGTTGATGAGTGGAGAATTTGAAGAATAATTAAAAACAATGAAGTATGAACGAGTATTTAAGAATACAAAACTTTGGTCCAATTGTTGATGTGGAATTGGATAATATCACGCCCTTAACCATCTTAATTGGCGAATCTGGTAGTGGAAAGAGTACCATCATGAAGACTCTTTCTATGTTCAGATGGATATATAAACGTGTAGTATTGCGATCATATGTTAGACAGGCAAAAATAAAAAAAACAGGCATTGGCATTCAGATGAGAACTCTTTTAAAAACATCCCAACTGAATGAATATATAAAGTCTGACACAGAAATTCTATATCGAAGGGGAGATTATACTATCTCCTATGTGAATGGTAAGTTGAACGCTCAAGCAGATATACCTATAGATGAGCTTAGTTTGGAAAAAATATGTTATGTTTCCGAGAAGCGCTCAATGATACCTGACTTCTTAGAGAATAAGATAGAGAAAAAAAATGCGAACTATCATCTGCGAGATACATTAGATAACTTCCTGCTTGCGGCTGACTCAATACGCCAATTGCCTTTGGATTATCTCAATGTAGAACTTAAAATAGAAAAAAGTAGCAAAGGTGATAAGTATATGATTAAAGGATCAAATAATCAGCCGTGCTCTATACAATTGCGTAATGCATCTTCTGGCACACAGACAGTAACGTCTCTAAGTTTAATTGTTGAGTATTTTGCTAAGAGATTCGACTCGCAGAAGTCTATGAATGCATCTTTATTTGCTTATTTGCAAGATAATGATAAACTTGATGTTTTTAGTACTGTAAAAAATATTGGTGCGATAGAACAAAAAAATGTTCACCTATTTGTGGAGGAGCCTGAATTGAGCCTTTACCCAGAAAGCCAAAGTCGTCTGATGGATTTTCTGATTGATAGATGTTTTATAGCTAAACATCCTCATAATATGACTCTTATGATAGCTACGCATAGCCCTTATATAGCAAATTACATAAATGTATTAATCCAGAGATCTAGATCTCAAGACTGTAGACAAATATTTGTTAAACCTGAAGATGTGAATGTCTATGAAATATATGAAGGTTCTGCTGGACAACTAAAGACTCTTGAAGAGAGGCCTATTATTGACACTCGTTCTATGTCTGATCCTATAATGGACATGTACACAGAATTCAACTCTTTGTAAGTATGGAGCAAATATTAAAGACTGAAATTATTAATATACTAAATAAGATTCAGCGGGGGAATGCTCCTCAGGTAGTAAATAATGAAATTACTCCTACTTGTATAGAAATATCTGATTATAAATTTGACCTTGTAGATTCAGAGGATGGAGCTCCCATCAGAACTTTTGAAACAGGAACAGCACATTATATAAATGGCAATGAGAATGACACTTATGAGCTAAAGATTATCTATTACGATGACTTTGTTCACCAATTTACATTTGATGATGGAAATGGAAATTCCCGAGTAAGCAGATTAAAAGATGGTGTGAAAGTATCGGATTTCCTTATTTATGAACAATCTGCCTCTAAAGCAATATTTATTGTTCAAGAGCTGTCTGAAGAGGATGCATCAACAAAGATAAGAGCTGCAAAAAAGCAACTGTCAGACACGTTAAATCAACTATACAAGTCTGAAGTAATAGGCAATTTTATTGATGCTTTTTCCCAAAAACTTTGTTTCCTTTCTGCCAAGGATAATCGAGGAATTGTTCCTTCTGAAGGAATGGCAGATGGTTTTGCTCAAATATATAATGTAGTACCTAACCCTTGTCCATTTAACTGGGGACAAATTGGAAGATATCACTTCTCCGCTTTTGAAACAAGCTATGTGGAGCTAATAAAATAGTCGTTTTATATAGAATGTATTGAATATTGACTGATACAGAAGAGTACAGCTGACCTGATGGGAAATACATAAACGACAGACCTAGGAAAAGTTTGGACTTTAAATTGCCGAATGAAGTGCTATCACTGATTTTGCCATACCATTACACTTGATGTTGGAATTAGCAACTCGCTCTTTTATCTACCCTTTTTTCCTTTTTCTCTCAGTGCAAGTCTGAAAGAGTAGCTGAAATATCCTCTAATCAGAGAAATAGCATTCTAAATCGGAAAATTTCTTACCCTATATTCGGGGTGTTCTCTTTTGAGGTCTTTATTCTACCTAGAAGATGGGCAGAATTGGGGTGAGGCAAAAGAAAACCCCTCTTTCTGCATCTCCTCGCTCCGATGTACGGGGGAGAGGGGCAAAAAGAGGGGGAAAGCGAAGAATCCGACCGCTTAGAAGGTCCACTTAAGACCTAGGGTCGGCATCACGAAGAAGCGATTTCCTGCAAAATTGTAGCTCAACTCCCACTCTGTACCTACGCTCAGACGGAAGTCGTCGTCCACGCCTTCGATCTTGTTTAGGTTGAGCCAGAATTGGGGTTCGGATAGGAATATAACAGGCGTTTTTGCCTTGCTGTCCCCATCATACCAGAGGTCCATAAAACCGTTGAAGGTGCAGAGTCCCTCTGCAAAATGGTAGTACCACGTTCCTGTTAGTTGTGCCGAATGGGGGCTCTTATTGCCGCGGATGTACTTATACATAGGGGTAACTGTAAACCCATATGAGAAGTCGGGAGCATTGAGTGCGTACGTACCCCCGAGGAGGAAGGCACTGTGGAACGAAAACTTGTTGGTTAGCCCGCCATTGTACTCAGCGTGGATAGCAAAGGGGGCTTCCCAGAACTTAAATTCACGAGCAATCTCCCAATAAGCACCGCGTATGCCACTCCCGCCGTAATCCATATCGATGAAGAAGAAGGTATTACCCCAACTGTCGGGGCGAAACATCTCTACCGTGGAGGTGAGACGAGGACGAGTAGGGGCATCTTTGCTGTAAATATGGCGCCCGAAGTCGTAATGCAATTGAATGTTTTGTGCCTTGGCAAGACGAGGTGCGGCACACAGGGCAACTGTCGTTGCCACAAAGAGTAGTAATTTTTTCATTCTTTATTCGTTTTTGTTTCTGTTGTTTCGTTTGATTTCTCTGGCTCGGGCAGGATAAGATTGAGTACTACAGCAATGACAGCCGAGAGCCCAATCCCTGCGAGAGAGAAGTTGCCAAATTGCATGATGGCACCCCCAATCCCTGTTGTAAGCGTCACAGAAATGATGACAATATTGCGAGAAGAACCGAAGTCTACCTTGCTATTGAGGAGGTTGGAGATGCCGGCTCCGGCAATGGTTCCGAAGAGAAGTAGCATAATACCGCCTAGTACGGCTTGTGGAATACTGCTAAGAAGAGCACTGACTTTACCCACGAGAGAAAAGACAATACCTGTAATCGCAGCAATGCGGAAGACAGAAGGGTTGCTCACCTTCGTTAGAGACATCGCCCCCGTCACCTCGCTATAAGTGGTAACGGGAGGTGCTCCGATGACGCTTGCCACAAGGCAGGCAAGTCCATCCCCAAGCATGGTGCGGTGTAGCCCCGGGTCTTTGACAAAGTTTTTCCCCGTAACACTATTAACCACGTACACGTCTCCAATGTGCTCAATAACCGGCGCAATAGCTACCGGAATCATGAAGAGAATGGGCTCCCAAGAGATCTTGGAGGGGAAGATTAGCTTGGGAAGAGCGAACCAATCTGCCGCCGCTACTTTAGTGAGATCTATCTCACTGGGGAAGAATATGAGAGCTAAGATATACCCTACGACAATGCCGCAAAAGATAGGGATAAGCTTGATAAGACCGCGGGTGTAGAGCGTTACGATAATGGCCGTCGCGAGCGATGCCGCAGCCAGCCACCAATTGGTCGATGCCATATTAACGGCACTCGGGGAGAGCGATAGCCCAATGAGCATGATTACAGGCCCTATCACGATGGGAGGGAAGAGCCTATTGAGTAGCTTAGTGCCCTGCCAGCGAACCAATGCTGCCATCACAAAGTAGACGGCCGATACACCTATCAAACCGAAAAGAGCACCCTCCAATCCGTATAATTCCGTTGCCTTGACAATGGGGGCAATAAAGGCAAAACTACTCCCCAAGAAGATGGGGACTTTACCTTTTGTTACAAGGTGAAAAAGCAGTGTGCCGATACCTGCCGAAAATAGGGCTGTAGAGGGATCTAGTCCCACCAACAAGGGGACTAATACCGTTGCCCCAAAGGCTACGAAAAGATATTGCACACCTACAATACCCTTTCTGATAGGGCTCAAATCGTTTGATTGGTTCATCTCTTATTTAATGTTGACAAATCTATTCCGCCCACAAAGGTAGCAGAAACTAGCGCAATATCCCCTGTCATGTGCAGGTTATTCTCTCCTTAGCACGCAAGATAATAGGGGTGGGAGGCGGTACTTGACAATGAGAAGTCACGAGTTCTCTCCCCTTAAAACAACGAGGGTGAGAGTAGAATGGATCCACCCTCACCCTGTTAAGGTTGAAGCCTGAGACGGTAATTTATTCGCTTACAAGTAGACGATAGGCTTTAGATCCCACGACGAGGACATAAGTACCCGGGGGTACTCCCTCTAATCCAATGTGTAGAGAACCTTGGGCATCGCACTGCATCTTACGCAATAGCACCCCATCAAGTGTTGTCAAGCGCACTTCTGCCGAGGCATTGGCACCTTGCAACTCGGTGTAGCCCGAGGCGGGATTGGGTGCAACAATAAGCGAATGAGAGGGAAGAGTAGCCGCCGTAGAGGTCAGCTTTTGCACCAAAGAATCCGGATTTTTGAGGATGAAAATACCATCATTGGTGCAGACGTAGAGCTCGCCTTTCTCATTAAAACGAGCCATATATACATCCGTGGGCGTGAAGCCTTCTGTAGTCCCAATTTTGTAAAAGACACCCTCTTTGGTCATCAAATAAAATCCTTCTGTCCAGCAAGAGATCCAGCGATTGCCTTTTGCATCAAAGGCAACATGATTGACATAGCCAGAGATAAAACCGTTAGAGGCACCATAGTTGGTATATTCGTTGGTAGTTAGGTTACGTACCTGTAGCCCCGTATTCGTGCAGATATACATGGAGCCGTCGGAGGCGAAAAGGATGTTGCGAACGTTATCATCGGGGAGCTTATGCTCACTCTTTGTGAGGGCGGCGAATTTACCCCCCTTGTACTGAATGGCTCCGGCTACTGAGGAGAGCCAAAGCGATCCGTCGGCTCCGGGGGTTATGTCCAAGAGCGAGTTGGTAGGCAATCCTTGCTCCTGCTTTATCGCTTCCCACTTATTGTTTGCATATTTGGCAAGCCCCCCAGAGAAGGTGGTGACCCATGCTACCCCTTCGGCATCTACCCATACATCGGTGACGGTACCTACCGGTAGTTTGCCTTCTCCTACGCCGTGGTTGGTCCATACCTCCATAGTTGGGTTGTAAACAGAGACGCCCCCATCGTAGAAGGCAGCCCAGAGTTGCCCCTTGGCATCAAGAGAGAGGCGACGAGCATTCAAACCAATCAGTCCTCCATTCGCTTGGGTAAAGCTTTTCCACTTCTTATCAGTGGCATCATAGTGACTTATGCCCGAAGTCGTTGCCACCCAGAAGCTCCCTCCATTGGAGAGTACTATATCTTTGCAGACATTGCCCACAAGTCCATCGCCCGAGTAGAGTGCCCATGTATTGTTTTCTGTCTGGTAAGCTACCCCTGTCTTGTGCGTTGCGAGATAAGCCTTGCCCTCAGAAGAAAACGTTATATCGAAGATGTCTTTGGCGTGCAGGCCTTCGTTCTCTCCGATAAGTAGCCATTTCCCACCTTCTTGGTGGCATACTCCAAAGCCATCAGTGCCGACCCAGAGCCTTCCTTTTGTATCAAACATTACCGTGGTAAGGAAGTTGTCGGGCAAGCCATTTTCGGTCGTTTGGGTGCTCCATCTTGTGCCATCGAAGTGTTGTAGTCCGTTCTGTGAAGCAATCCAAACGTCCCCTTCGCGCGTTGTAATGTCTTGGATAGATCCAAACGTATTAGATTCCTCTAGAAGTTTCCACTCTGTGCCTTCGAAGTAGTAAACACCGCTCTCGCAACCAGCCCACACCTTGCCGGCTTTGTCTATTGCGAGGGTAGTGAAGGTGGTAAAAGGGTTGGATGCGGGGTGATAATGGGTGCGCTCTGCTCCCTTTATGTAGGTGAGCGTAGCTCCATCGGCTACCCAATAGCCGCCCTTCTCGTCCTCTAGAATATCTTGAGTGAAGCCTCCCTCTAGGTCACCGCTCTCCGTGGTATAGAAGGTCCATTCTCCCTGTGGAGAACGCATGGCAAGCCCCTCTTTGTTGGCTGCGAGCCACATGTTTTTGTTCTTGTCTAGGAAGAGTTGGTTTGCAGCCTTTCCCTCCAGAGCCTGCATCCCTTGGAGCATTGTCCAAACTCCTCCCTTAAGGAGAGCAACCCCCTTGTTGGTGGCAGCCCATAGGGTGCCTTGCCCGTCGAACTCCAAATCGTAGACCTCATCGCTAGGTAATCCCGAGGAGGTGTTGTCGGTACCAAAGCGTACCCACGTTTGGGCTTGTAGTGTAAAAAGGCTTGCCACGAGGGCAGCGGTGATCAGAAAAAGTCGTTTCATCAAATAGCTATTATGGTTGAATTATTGCTCGAGAGTTGCCTGTTTAGAACTCCATGCGGTAACGGATGGGGCGCTCAAATGGAGGTGTATTGCCTTTGGAGGTGGCGGTATAAATCACATCATTCCACTTACCTAGCATGGTGCCTCGCATGTCAATTGGAGCATCCTTTATAGCATCGGAGCTGTAGGTCTTGCGCTGTGTGAAGTGATAGTTTAGCACATCTTCGGCTTCTTGGCTCTCAGTATCAGCAACGAAGCTACCCGCAAGAGCCTCTTGCCACAACCCATTTTTGCTCTTTGTTACGAAGAAGATGCGGAAGTCGTCCGTGCCTACGAGTGCGCTTTTGGACGATCCATCTGAGTTTTTCCCGTCTTCGGAAAGAGTCGTTACAAAGTAGGAAGAGTTTAATTCTACCTCTGTTCCATCCTTTAATATGGCAAAAACGGATCGATAATTGCTCTCCTCTTCGTCGCGACTTATCACATTTACAACCTCGCCTTTGGGGGCTGGGTGCCGGAGAGCCTCGAAGTCGTTGAACCAAATTGCACGCAAAAACGAAAGCACCTTTACTGTCCCATCTTTTTGGATGAAGTAAAGCATCGGGTTATCCCAGTGCTGACCTTTATTGATAAACACAATCTTAGAGCACTCATCTGTAAGCCCCGAGACCTCGTACTCGTCGTTGGCAGCGTAGTAGAAAGGAGCGAGGGGGATGTCTTGGATAGGATAGAATTCCCAGATCTTCTCGCGGAGAGATTTGGGGAAGCGTAGCCAAGCCTTGCCGTCTCTTAGGATGGCTTCGAATGCAATATCCTCCTCAATGAGCATAAGACCCAAGGGGCACTGTTGGACTTCCTCTTTGCCAGAAGTAGAGGATTGCTCTGCATTGGCAGAGTCTTTTTGCTTATCTGAGTGGTTGCTACCGCAGGCGGGTAGGATAAAAAGTCCCAAGAGGGCGGTGATTACAACGCTGTTTACGAGTCTCATAGTCTCTGTTTTTATTTATATGTCTGTGTTGCGTCTACGTCGCATATTTCTGCAATTTTGGAAGAGGTTAGCTCAACAGTATTGCCTATCCCTTCCCTACGGGTGAGGGAGAAGGTGCCCGTCTCTTTAATATCAAATGCCTTTGCCTCTTGCCCATCTTCACGTTCGAGATAGAATAGGTCGAAGGTGTAATTGCCTTTCTGTCCCTCATCAAGCCAATCGGGCCCCTCGAAAGTGCCTTGATAGACTTGTCCCCAAGTACCTTCATAACGATCCATCAAGATTTGGATTTTGTAGTCTGAGGTGAGCACGATTACAAGAGGAGGATTGCCCACTTCATTTAGTATGGGGTAGCGCAATTCGTGCTTTACCATAAAGGGGAGGATCTCAAACTCTTTGCCCGAAGCGTCTTTGGCAAAAATGGTTACGTAGGTGTTGTCCACCACTTTAGACTCAAAGCTTTTTATATTCTGGAGCTGTTTGATAGGGGCACTGGCATTAAAATCTTTGTATAGCACCGCTTGGAAGATATTGAGCAGCTGTACTCGCCCATCACTTAGCAGCATACAGAGCATAGGATTTACGTCTTGACCGATGTCGCCAACAAAGATATTGATGCAGGAGCCTGCAAGGCGAGTTACTTCGAACAGGTCTTTGCCTTCGGGATTTGCTACGTCTTCGGGAAGGTATAGCGAACTCCCGAGACTAAGCTCTTGGCGCATTGCTAGGGGTAGGTATAGGGAAACTCTCCCATCCTCTAGGAATACTTCGTAAGGAATATCACCGTCTACACTAGGGTAGGAGAGCTTGATGGTGTCTGATTTTGTCGTCTCATTTGTGTCTTTTTCTTGCTGTGATGAGCCTTTTTTACCGCAAGAAAGGCATGTGAACGAAACGAATAATAGAACAAATAGAAGTGTTTTCGTTTTCATGGATGTCGTCGTTTGGAGGAGGATAGTTGGCTAGATAAGGCAAAGTCCCTGCTCTTCTGTTCTGCAACTCTGCGAGCGGAGTGTGTGGTGAAAGGTGGGGGCTGAGGGACTTGAGCAGTCGTCTAAAAAGCCAAGAAGAGAGGCGTTGAGCATTCGAAACGCTCCGCCCCTCTTCAAGTGCCTTTGAGTATTACTTCAGCGGTTTGATGTGCTGAAGATTTACGGGTTTGATCATATTTTCGGGACTCAAGATGGTGTCAAGGTCTTCCTTCGATAGGATGCCATGCTCGAGTACGAGATCGTAAACGCCACGGCCTGTCTCCATAGCTTCCTTGGCAATCTTGGTTGAGTTCTTATACCCAATTACGGGGTTAAGAGCTGTTACAATGCCGATGCTGTTGCGGATATAATCGCGGCAAACATCTTCATTTGCAGTGATGCCATCAACGCAAAGGGTGCGGAAGGTGTCCATTCCGTTCATGAGGAGGTCGCAGCTTTCGAAGCAGCATTGTGCCATCACAGGCTCCATTGCGTTAAGCTCCATTTGGGCAGCGTCGCCGGCCATGGTCACCGTGAGGTCATTCCCGATCACCTTGTAGCAAACTTGGCTGAGCACTTCGGGGATTACGGGGTTAACCTTACCGGGCATGATCGAAGAGCCGGGCTGCATGGCGGGTACGTTGATTTCGTGTAGACCGCAGCGAGGACCCGAAGCAAGAAGACGGATGTCGTTGCCAATCTTATTGAGTTTTACAGCGATACGTTTGAGGGCACTAGAGTAACCAATCATTACTGAGGTGTCGCTGGTTGCTCCTACAAGGTCTTCTGTCAATTTGATGTCCCAGCCTGTGATATCTGCCGTAGCCTTGATGCAAGCTTCTGCATAACCCGGTTCGGAGCAGATACCTGTACCGATAGCCGTTGCCCCCATATTGATGGTGAGGAATTGCTTAGCCGCGAAATCGAGGTATGCCAATTCTTCTTCTAGGATAGCGGCAAAACCGCCGAATGTTTGCCCTAGAGACATGGGCACGGCATCCTCAAGTTGGGTACGACCCATCTTAAGGATATGGGCAAACTCTGCACTCTTTTTGCGCAGTGATTCGATCAGTTCTTCGAGGTGAGGACGCAGAGCAAGGTGTGTTGCATAGAGCCCAAGGTGGATAGCCGTAGGGTAAGCATCGTTGGTCGATTGGCTGCAATTGACATGATCGTTGGGCTGTAGATATTTGTATTCTCCGGCCTCGTGCCCCATGATTTGTAGGGCGCGGTTGCAGATCACCTCATTGGCATTCATATTGGTAGTAGTGCCGGCACCACCTTGGATCATATCCACGGGGAATTGATCGTGGTGCTTGCCTTCGAGGATTTCTTTGCAGGTGGCTACGATGGCGTTGTATTGCTCATCGGTGAGCAAGCCGTGGGCATGATTGGCAATAGCAGCCCCCCACTTTGTGTAGGCTAGCCCATTGATGAAAAGGGGATACTGATCTAGACGGAAACGACTGATCTGAAAGTTTTCGATACCGCGCAGAGTTTGCACTCCGTAGAGCTTATCTGCGGGGATTTGGCGTTCGCCCAAAAGGTCGCTCTCTAGGCGGATTTTAGAGTCGGGATTCATGTTCGAGTACGCTTATTAATAGTATTGTATTTATAGAATTCTCTGTTTGTACGCCTTTTGTTTGAGGACAAAGATAGCCATTTTAGTTAGCTTTTGCCCCCCCCGGTACATAAAGCAAGGCAAAACGGGAGGGGTGTGGAATGGGACGCTCCATCAGGGCGTTGTAAATACGCAGGCAGGCATAGGCGTCGAGGGCGGCATATAGTTGCTGTTTGAAGGAGAGGGTAGGGCTCTCCCAATTGGTCACTCTCTGAGATTTGCTAATGCGCTCCCCAAAGATGATGGCGTAGATATTTTGCAATCCGGCATCACGTATACCATAGGCAGGGCATAGGCTCTGTAGCTCGATGAACCCCTCGGGCTGCACCTCTGCACGGCGGCGCATTACCTTGTAGTCGTCGCGCAAACTTAGCCCAACTTTCAAGATGTTGGGGTTGGCAAGAAAGGCTTTGAGGCGGGGCGTAAAGTCTGTTTTATTTACACGGATAAGGTAAGCATCCTCCAGCGTAGAGATCTGTATCAAAGCTACTTCTGCGGTTTCACCTCGGGTGAAACAGGGTTTAGACTCGGTGTCAAAGCCCACAACGGGCTGCCGTTCTAGCTGGTCGAAGATCGCTTCTGCCTCTTCTGCTGTCTCCACGAGGTGTATTTGCCCCGGGAAAAACGCGGTATGAGAGAGGGTGGCGATCTCCTCTTTTGTAATATGCTCCTGTAGGGATTCCATTTTCTTTTCGTTAAAAATCCTCTGTTGTAGGCTCTAGTGGAGTCTCTTCGTCGGGCTCAAGACTCTCGGTAAACTTGAGGTGATGCAGGGCACGTAGGGCAGCCAAGATGCGATCGCCCCAATAGGTGCCAAATTGCTCAGAAAGCTCGTAGAGAGCTAGAGGGATGAGGTCGAAGACTTCGTCGCGAAGAAGCCCAACAAAGTTGCCGATAGGTTGATAAATGTCCGTAAGTGTCTCCGAGAGGCGTGCCGTAAGAGGGCGGTCGCTATACTGCATCTCGGGCGATAATGCCTCAAGGAAGAGGTCGCCTCGCCCAAATTGCTGCTCCAAACCTCGCTCTACGAGGGTATACTCCGTCTCGCTTACGTACTCCGGGAGAAAATACTCTTCCTCTTTGTCGAAGAGAGCGGCATCGTCTCCGCCCGATTGCAGCAAGGGCAGGGTTTTGATGTAGAGGAGGGGGAGTATCCTCAGCAACTTATCGGTAAGCTCAGCCGGAGCCATCTGTGCGGCATCGTGCAAGAGGGTGCAAAAGGGGACGGCTACTGTGGCAAATTCGAGTACCTCCGGCGTGAGTGCGGTTTGAGATTGTTTCATCACAAGTGGGGGAATGGGTTACTTGGCAAACCTGCCATGGGCGATAAGCCATTCGGCAATTTGCACGGCATTGAGAGCCGCCCCTTTGCGGATTTGGTCGGCAACGCACCAGAAGGTGATGCCCCCAGGGTGTGCAATATCCTGTCGAATGCGCCCTACATACACGGGGTCTTGATCCGCGGCCAAAAGGGGCATCGGGTACTGGAGCTGTTTGGGATCGTCCACAACAACGATGCCCTCTTGTGCCTCAAAAGCACGACGCGCCTCCTCGGGAGTAATTGCGCGTTCGCCCTCTACCCATATCGCCTCGCTGTGTGCTCTCAGTACCGGAACTCGCACGCAGGTTGCACTTACTGCAATTGAACTATGGAGGATTTTTTGCGTCTCGTGGTGCATCTTGAGCTCCTCTTTGGTGTAGTCGTCATCGGCAAAAACATCAATGTGGGGGATCACGTTGTACAGGAGTTGATGGGCAAACTTATTAACCTCAAGAGGTCTGTTCTCTGCCTCGTCTCGCACCTGCTGGCGTAGCTCTTCCATAGCTAGGTTGCCGGCTCCACTGGCTGCTTGGTAAGTGGCAACATGCACCTGCCGCAGAGGGGTTATCTTGTTGAGGGCATGTAGAGCCACCACCATTTGTATCGTAGAACAATTGGGGTTGGCAATGATATTTCTAGGAGTAACGAGGGCGTCGGTTGGGTTTACCTCAGGTACAACGAGAGGTACGTCTTCTGCCATCCGAAAGGCACTCGAATTGTCGATCATCAGTGCTCCGTGGCGAGTAATTACCTCGGCATACTTACGAGAAGTGTCTCCTCCTGCGGAGACGAAGGCTATATCCACACCGCGGAACGCATCGTTGTCTTGCAATTCTTCCACCTTGCATAGCTTCCCTGCTACCTTGTATTCTTTGCCTGCACTGCGAGAAGAGCCAAAAAGACGGATCTCTGCTGCCGGGAAGTTGCGCTGCTCAATGAGGCGCATAAACTCGCCGCCTACGGCTCCCGAGGCTCCTATAATTGCTATTTTTATACCCATATTTCTGTAGACTACTGACTAACTCGTTGATTCTAGTTGCACTCACCCTTGCACGGAGAAGAGAGCCCTCGCCGTATGGGTGTTGCCTCCCACAAAAGTAGTCACTTTGGGTGGATAAACATCGCCTTTCGCCTGCTTCTGTGGGGAGTTGCGTAGTGTGTATGGGGGTTGACTTGCCCTTGTGGCGTGGTGCTGTCTAGAAGAGTTGCGACCCCCTCTCAGCTAGGGGTAAATCTCTCTAAAGGGGAGAGGTCCGAATTTCTCTGGGTGAAAATTTTTCCGTTCCTGCCCAGAATTGCACTCCTTTTCTACCTGAAAAATAAAAAAGTTTTGGGCAGAAGAGGAAGTACTTTCTGCCCAAGAAAAAGTAAGAATCTAGGCAGCCATTTTTTCGTCCTCCCCTTTCAGGTGAAAAAGAGTGCGTACTCGGGTTCCCTCTACCAATCCGCTGTGCAAAGCACCTCTATGCCGTCAAGTGAGAGACCTGTGCCATCGCCCCGGCTTTATGCCCAAGGAGGCGGCAAGTTCTTCCGCTGGATTCGGATAGACGTAATGCCTCCAATTGAGCGGCTTCTTCGTAACATTTTATCCGAGAGGGATTGTTGTCCGCCATTTTTGTAGGTTTTTGCTCTCAAGTAAAATCCCATTTCCTCCTGTATACGTTGGGGAGGGGTTGGGCTAAGATTTGCCCGATAGCGGGATTTGTGCTACTTTTGCGTGGTCATAGATTATATAAGTGAAATAGAAATAGACAAGAGATACAAATGAACAGTACGTTTACCACAGAAGCTCCTCGCAGAGGCATCGTAACCGTCTCTATCGAAGCTGCCGACTACGAAAAGGCAGTGAAAGAACAACTCCGTAACATCCGTCAGCGTATGGATATGCCCGGTTTCCGCAAGGGCATGGTACCCCAAGGTATCGTAACAAAGAAGTACGGAGCTTCTGTAAAGATCGAAGAAATCAACAAAATGGTGGGCGACAAGCTCTTTGAAACCCTCCGAGAAAATAATGTGGAGTTCCTCGGTCAGCCCATGATTCAACCCAATGATCAAGATCTAGAGAAGGGGTCGGACTTTACTTTTTCTTTCCATCTTGCCCTTACTCCCGACTTCAATATACCTCTCTCTTCGGACGTGAAACTTCCCTATTGCACCGTAAAAGTGGGAGAAAAAGATATTGATGAGGCAGACAACTACATGCGTAGAGCCTATGGTAGCATGCAACAAGCAGAGGTAATGGGAGAGGACGACTCTCTCTATGGCCTCCTCGTAGAGCTAGACGAAGAGGGGAATCCCAAAGAAAACGGTCTTCGTAAAGAAAATTGTCTCCTTCTGCCCAAGAGCTTCAAGGATGAGGCCGAAAAGGCAAAGTTCAAAGATGTGGCTCTCCACTCTGTAGTGCGCTTCAATCCCTACAAGGCAGACGGAGAGACGGATGCTATCACCAGCAATCTCTTGGGCATCAAACCCGAAGAAGTAGAAGATCACAAGGGGGACTTTAACTTCGAAGTAGAGAAGATTAATCACTTTGTAGAGGCTGAACTCGGCGAAGAACTCTATAAGAAGGCCTTTGGCGAAGAGACAACAATCAAAGACGAAGCTGCCTACCGTACTGAGTTGGCAAAGCGTCGCGAGATGGAGTATGCTTCCGGTTCTAACAACCTATTTGCCAATAAGTTGATTGAATACGTAAAGGCAAATATCGGTACTCCCGAGTTTGATAAGGAAACCTTCCGTCCTTTCGTTGCCAACATTCAGAAGAAGAATAACGAAGAGCTTACAGAGGAGAGCTTCCAGTCCATCATAGACTATGTGTTCTTCACAACAGCCCTCCGCCAGATGGCAAAGGCACAAGGCGTAGAGGTTACAGATGAGATAATCCGTCAAGAAGCTCTTGGTGAGATTCGTCAGCAAATGGCGGCTTATGGCTATAGCGGTCTCCCCGATTCGATTTTTGAAACACTTGTAAAGTCTCACCTCGAAGACGAAAACAAGCGTGCCGAGACTGAGCTAAATGCAACAATCCGCCTTGTAGCTCTTGATGCTCAGAGCAAGGTGACTCTCGAAAAGAAAGAGGTTACTTCCGAAGAGTTTGAGAAGCTCTTCCATGGTACAAGTGAAGAACCTGCCGAAGAGGCATAAGGTAAACTAAGGAGAGAGACTGCTCTCCCCATCCATAGTTGCAGCACTCATCTCCCTTTGGTGTGGGATGGGTGCTGCTTCTTTTTTAGTAGCCGGAGAAAAGGAAGAACCCTATGAATGTACGTATTGAAGAGGGCTGGAAAAAGGTACTCGCCCCTGAGTTTGATAAGTTTTACTTTGAGGCTCTGACCGACTTTGTGCGCAAGCAATATCAGCAAAGAGCGGCCTATCCTCCCGCCGGACAGATCTTTAGAGCCTTTGATTGTTGCCCCTTCGATCGGGTGCGCGTTGTGATATTGGGGCAGGATCCCTACCACGAACCCGGGCAAGCCGAGGGATTGGCATTCTCTGTTCCCGAGGGGATTACTCCACCGCCTAGTCTACGTAATATCCTGCAAGAGATTGCAAGCGACTTGGGGCGTCCCTCCATCATACAGGGAGGGCACCTAATGCCATGGGTAGAGCAGGGGGTATTGCTTCTCAATGCCACGCTTACGGTGGAGGTGCACAAGGCTGCTTCGCATCAAGGGCGAGGTTGGGAGACTTTTACCGATGCCGCTATAGAGGCTCTTGCCAAGCAGCGCGAGGGGCTTGTCTTCATGCTTTGGGGTAGCTCTGCACGGCGTAAGGCCGCCATGATACCCCAAGGGAAACACTTCGTACTAGAGGCTCCCCATCCCTCTCCGCTCTCGGCACATCGTGGCTTCTTAGGCTGCCGTCATTTTAGTAAAGCCAACGAATATCTCCGCCGTCGTGGGCAACAGCCCATTGAATGGTAGAGCAACGCCCTCTATCCCCATTGACTAGGAGATAAGGGCGTGTGGTAGCAATGAAAAAGCCTAGAAGGCTAAGATTGTAGTATCCGAGCTTAGCGCATCTTGAGTGTCGCCAGAGAGAAAGCGGCAAGTAGCAGGGCTATAATCCAAAATCGAACAACCAACTTATTCTCCTTCACGAGTTTTTTTGGTATATCAATAAGCACTCTTGTATCGACATTTTGCACCGCTTTTTGGAAGTGATGGTGCAGCGGAGCCATCCTAAAGATACGTACAGGCCCTCCTGCCTTGTGCTTTGTGTGCTTGTAGTAGGCCGTCTGGATCATTACAGAAAGTCCCTCTACAACGAACAATCCGCATAGGATAGGCAAGAGGAGTTCTTTGCGCACCAAAATGGCAAAAACCGCAATGATTCCACCCAACGTGAGGCTCCCCGTATCGCCCATGAAGACCTGTGCGGGATTGGCGTTGTACCAAAGGAAGCCAATGGTGGCACCAACAAAGGTTGCCGCAAAGATAACAAGCTCTTCCGCCCCTGGTATATACATGATATTGAGGTAGCTAGCCATGTTGATATGGCTGGATACATAGGCAAAAATAAGGAGCACAACTCCGACCGGTGCCGAGGAGCCTGCCGCTAGTCCATCCAATCCATCTGTAAGATTAACGCAGTTGCTGATAAAGGTCACGATGAGGGTAGCAACTACGATAAATAGAATCCATCCGACAACCTCTTTGTGCTCAGCCTTGACGGGGAGGAGGTCCGCATAGTCGAAGTTATTGTTCTTGACAAAGGGGATGGTGGTCTTGGTGCTTTTGGTTTCTACGTTGGAATAGGTCACATTGGTGATCTTGCCTTCGTGTCGTACCTCCCGATTCTCGCGGATCGAAGTCTCGGGGCTAAGGTAGAGTACAAGCCCCAAAACGAGACCGAAGAGAGCCTGCCAAACTAGTTTGTATTTGCCCGATAGTCCTTTTTTGTTGTGCTTAAATACTTTGATATAGTCGTCAATAAAGCCGAGAAGCCCCATCATCACCGTGGTGATAAGCATCAAGATAATGTAGATATTGTCGAGGCGAGCAAATAGGAGGGCAGGTATAAGTATCGAGATAATTATGATGATCCCCCCCATGGTGGGTGTATTTTTTTTGGATTGCTCCCCCTCCAACCCTAGCTCCCGGATCGTCTCTCCGATTTGTTTCTGACGCAATTTGTCGATAATCTTGCTCCCTACAAGTGTGGCAATAAGGAGCGAAAAGACGAAGGCGAGTACGGCTCGAAAGGAGACATAATGGAGTAGGCGCGCTCCTGAGAGTTGCCAATCTTGCATTAAATCTGCTAGGTAGTAAATCATATGAATAGAGGCTGTATTTAATTTGCTTGGAGAGGAGTGTTGCGGAGGGCTAGGCGGAGCTCCTCGCGGTCGTCGAAGTGATGGCGTACCCCATGGATCTCTTGATATGTTTCGTGCCCTTTGCCGGCAACGAGTATTACATCGCGAGGGGTGGCAAGACGGCAAGCGGTGGCAATGGCACTACGTCTATCCACATTGGTAAGGCATTGAGCCTGTTCTTCGGGGGTTAATCCTGCCATCATTTCGTTGATGATGGCTTGAGGGTCTTCGTCTCTGGGGTTATCGCTTGTAAGGATAAGTAGGTCACTCCTGCGGAATGCCTCCTGAGCCATGATGGGGCGTTTCCCTCGGTCCCGATTCCCTCCAGCTCCTACTACGGTGATCACTCGCCCCCCCTGAGGTACTAAAGGACGGATGGTTTCTAAGACTTTGATAAGGGCATCGGGGGTGTGAGCGTAGTCTACAATACCGATTCTCCCCCCCTCGGAGATGACCTCAAATCGCCCTTCTGCCGTTTCAATCGTGCTGAGGGCTTGGAGCAAAACGTCTTGCTCGAGATCCGGCAATAGGAGCCGTGCTGCGGCATACACTAAGGTGATGTTGTAGGCATTAAACGCCCCTACAAGGGGAATCCATACGGAGCGGTCGTTGAGGAGCAGCTCTGTGCCTCGGAAGTCTCCCTCCACTACTTTGGCTTTGAAGTCGGCAAAACTCTTGAGTCCGTAGGTGTACTTCTTGGCGGAGGTGTTCTGCAACATTACAGAGCCGTTGCGGTCGTCCGCATTCACAAGAGCAAAAGCGTTGGGAGAGAGTTGGTCAAAAAACAGTTTCTTCGCACGTATATACTCCTGCATTGTGCCGTGATAATCGAGATGATCGCGAGTGAGATTGGTGAACAATCCTCCCACAAACTCCAGCGAACCTATGCGTCGCTGATGCGCTGCGTGGGACGAAACTTCCATAAAGACATGGCTACACCCAGCCTGTTGCATCCGGTAGAGCAACTGGGCTAGGGCTATCGGATCGGGGGTTGTGTGCGTGGCTGGGATAATTTCGTTGCCTATTCGATTTTCGACCGTGCCGATCAATCCCGATTTGTAGCCGAGTCGCTCAAAAAGTCGATGGAGCATAGTGGCAGTGGAGGTCTTGCCATTGGTCCCCGTCACCCCCACTAAGCGTAGATGTTTGCTCGGGTAGTGCCATAGGGCTTGAGCGAGGGCGGCAAGAGCTTCGTGTGCCGAAGAAACTGCAATATACGAGGCATCCGCTTGCTCGAATAGCGTCTTCTCTTCTTGCGAGAGCACGTGCTCCCCTACAATATATTTGGCTCCTGCCGTTAGAGCTTTGGGTACAAATTGCCAGCCATCCAGCTCTGCGCCCGGGATGGCAACAAAGAGACTGCCCGAGGTTACCTTGCGAGAGTCGTTGGTAATATGCTCTACAGAGGGGGACGTCCCTGCCTCAAAATCCTGTTGGGGCAGGTGCCAAGAAGCAACCGCTTCGAGTAGCATCTCTCGGGATAGAGACGCCGGTTGTAGGGAAGTATTGAGGGGTTGATCAGAATTCATGAGGGAATAATTTAGCAAAGATCATCCTTTGGGCACAACAACCCAAGAGGACTTGTTCTAACGTTTTTGTGGCGTTTCCTCCTTAGTCTCCGAGGTCGCAGGCTTTGGCTGAGCAGCTGCACGATACCCCAAGGTGAGTACGATGACATCGCCTTTTTGGAGGGGCATCCCATAAGCGCGAGACTGAGTAATGACGTGCCCTTGTCCCATTAGTCGCACCTTTGCACCACGGATTTGGAGTTGATATAGAGCCTCACTAACCGAGAATCCTACGAGGTTGGGCATAACGTTTTTGGGCACATCTGTATGAGCGCGTACCCTCCATTTCCCTTCGGAGATCTCTTCTACCGAAACCGGAGTCTCGTGCTGTATCTTCTTGTCTATCTCTAAGTCGGCTTTCTCTTGTGCCGCAAATTTAGAGATGGCTCCCAGTCTGCCGGAGGTGATATGTACCCCCTTGAGTTTATCCTGCTTCGGTACCATTTCGGTTACGCTGCGGGCTGTCCCACGACTGGCTACCGCCTCTGCAATGGCGCGAACTACCGCTCCGGGTTGGTGCCCTGCCGAGTAGACCGCTCCGGGAGGCAGCATGACGGTCGATATCACGGAGTAGCGAGGGTTGTCGCTAGGGAAGTATCCACAAAAAGAAACATAGTGCCCACAGTGCTCGTAGGTTCGTGTTTTAGGATTAAGGGTTTGGGCTGTACCTGTCTTGCCACTAATGGAGACAAGAGGAGAATTGACCGCCTTACCCGTCCCATCTACGACTACACCGCGGAGCATGTGGCGTAGTTGCTCGATAGTTCTGTCGCTACAAATGGAGTCGCGCAGCACTTTGGGTTGAGCAGAATAAATTACTCTTCCCGATTTATCCACGATACGATCGACCAAATAGGGGTTAAGCATTTTCCCCCCGTTGGCGATGGCGTTGTAGAATGATAGTATGTTGATGGGTGGATGGCGCGACACGTAGCCAAAGGAGAGCCACGCCAAGGTGGTTGCGTCCCACGTGTCTACCGGTTTGATTCCACTCTTTTGTGCTCCGGGGATCTCTTGGCAGCAAAGTTCGTCGAACCCAAGGTCTAAGAAGGCTTTGCGGAAGTCGTTGGGAGAGTCGTGGAAGCCGCCCACAATCATTTTGGCGATACCCACATTAGAAGAGTACTTCATCACCTCTTCGTAACTAATGGTTCCATACCCTCCTCTATTGGCATTGTGGTCGCGAACGAACCTCTTTCCATATTCCCAAACACCGTTCCCAACGTCTACCATTTGCTCCGGAGTGACGATGCCTCTGTCTAAGGCAATCATCATACTTACCGGCTTGATGGTACTCCCGGGCTCTACAAAGTCGATGCAAGCCGAGTTGTCGCGCTCTTTGTAGGCGGGGTCTTCGGCTAGTCGTTTGAGGTTGCTGATGGCAACAATTCTTCCCGTAGATGCCTCCATTAGGATGGCGGTGCCGTAGAGAGCATTGCTAGTCTCTAGTACCTCGCGGAGGGAGTTGGTGGCCACACGCTGCAGCTCTGGATCTATCGTAGTGTAGATGTCGCAGCCATGGATGGGGGCTGTGGTAATGATACGAGTGCCCTTGCGCGAGGCATAGGCCACCTGAGAGCGTCCGTCGGCTCCCGAGAGCACATCATCGTAATAGGCTTCGAGCCCACTTTTTCCTATCCCGGTTTCTTTGTTTATTGAGCCTATTGTGGCATCGGCTAAGTGGTTGTAGGGGCAGGCGCGTACGTAACGATTTTGAGACTTGAAGCCTCGATAGTAGGGACTTCTCTTCTTATTCCCTTTCCTGTCGTAGCGGTACATTACAAGCGAATCGGTAAAAAACGCATTGTACTCGTAGTAGGTGATAAGGCGACCAATGGGGTCTACGATAGGGTGAGCCTTGCTATTTCTTGTCTTCTGTATCTTCTGGCTCCATTCGTTAACGAGCTGATTGTGCGATTTTTTTGCTTTTATATCGGGGAAGTGACGTAGCACAGCATCGGCAAGGGTGTCGAGTACTTTGCGTTCGCCGCATTGCTCATACAGATTCTTGAGCCCCTCTGCTTTTAAATCTAAATCAATCTTGTAGTAGGCAACGGTTACGCGCAGAGGCTCTCCTGTGGAGGCATAGATATTGCCTCGTAGTGCGATCTCCTTTTTCTCGCGAGGCCCATCCAGGGTTTTGCTAAGGGCGACCCACTTATCTCCCTCTACACAGCCCGTCTTTGTGGCGCTGATAACGATCGCAAAGAGAGAAAACAAAGAAAAGACCACAAAGAGGGTGTGCCAAATACGCATGATGGAGCGTTTGCGCTTCTCTTGAGCATGATGCTCCCGCCGTTCTTGCACAGAACGTGGCTCTCGTTTGGCCTTAGATGTGCTTTCTTTGCCGCTAGGGTGAGTCTGTTCCATAAACAATGGTAATCGAGATAAATTACTCCTCTCTTAGATCATTGGGGATTGGGACGTATATAATGTAGGGGGCGGAGTCTGCAGGTGCTAGCGTGATGCCCTGCTGTCGGAGTCTCTCCAGAAGATCTTCTTGAGTGAGGGCATGGGTAAGCTCCGATGAGATAAACTGCTGTCGCTTTGTGTAGTCGTCCATTTCGGTTTGGAGTCGTTCTTCCTCCTTGAGCTGACCGGCGAGGATGTAGTGCAGCGTGATATTGAAAATAAGGCTGAACAATATAGTGACGAAGACCAAGCGATAGGGGCCTGTCAGTATGGCTACAAATCGATCGCCTTTGAACCCCATAAGGGAGCGACCGAGGAGGCGTCCGATGTTGCTTGCTACGGAGCCTTGCGAAGATTTTTTCGTCTGGCGGGTGGTAGACGATGTCTGTTGCGGTTCCTCTTGCTCGGTCGAGGACACTTTCTCTTGGGGCTCGGACGAAGACCTTTCTACACCGATGCTCTCTCGAGTAGACGGCGTGGAGAGTATCGGCTCCTCCTCTTGTGACCCCTTTCCCTCCGGAGCTACTTCTCCCCGAGAGAAAGACTCCTCAGGAGCCTCTTCTTCGTCCTCTTCTATAAAATAACTTTCGCGAAAATGAGTGGCTCTCTCGGGGGATGACTTAGTTTCTCCATAGGAAGTCTCATTAGAATCCCCCATGATTGGACTCTCATCTCTATTCGGATTGTCTCTATCCATCCCTATAATTCCCCCTAAAAATAACTAGACAAAGGTACTAAATAAGATTTGAAAGATCAAGAAGTATGGACGCGTAGCTGAGGGAACGCAAAGCCAATGCCCTCTCGGTTGAAGACCGTATAAATCTCCCGATTGATGTCCCAATACAACTGCCAATACTCTTCGGTGTGGCACCACCCTCGTAAGAATATATCTACGGAGCTGGCACTCAGTTTGCTAAGAGCTACCTGATGGGCCGGCTCGGGTAGGATGCGTCTTTCGTTAATGGCAATTTGTTCTAGGAGTGCGCGTACTCGTTCGTAGTCGGTGTTATACTCTACATTCACCACCCATTCGCAGCGTCTCAATTTCATTTCGCTGTAATTGATGAGGGCGTCGCTTGTGATTTTGGCATTGGGGATATAGATGGACTTATTGTCCACTGTAGTAAGAGTGGTAAAGAAGATGGCGACACGGCTTACAATCCCTTCTACTGTACCCGTAGAGATGTAGTCACCTACCCGAAAGGGGTGAGTAATCAATATGATAACGCCGCCGGCGAGGTTTTGCAGTTGCCCACTGAGCGAAGCCCCGATAGTAACTCCGGCAGCAGCCATAAGAGCGGCAAATGATACGGGGGCTACCCCTAGGGCATTAATGGCGGCAACCACTACGGCAATGAGTAGGATTACCTTGAGAATAGAATGCAAGAACCCACGTACGGCAGCTTCTAGTTTACGGCGTTCCATGGCACGATCTGCCACCCGAAGTAGCCACTTTACAATGAGGCGTCCTACATAAAATATAAGCACCGCGATTAGGACGCGGACGCCAAAATTGATGGCTTTCTCTAGCCAGTCTGAGAGAAGCCCCCCGTAGTCGATGTTTGTCAGCTTATCGGGAGTTAGCACCTCTGTAATGGGAGGAGCCGTTGTGGCAGTTGTGTCTATAATGGGTGGAATAGCGGGCATATCTAACGTTGTTTAGAGGTCAGAGGGAGGGGTATTGCTAATGGTAATGGCAGCAAGACGCGCTTTTTGTCGGGGTGTAATGTGGGCAGGGAGACAAGAAGCCGGGAACAAAAGAGTGTGACCACATGGCAGCTCTACTTCGTAGCCGGAGCAGTCTCTGACCGATACACTTCCCTCTAGAGCGACAAAAACGACGCACTCGTTCTCTCCCGAGGGAGGCATGTAGCATAGTGGTTGGGTGAGTGGAAGGGTGGAGAATACGAAGTAGGGAGTTTCTAGCAGTACATTGACTTGGTTAGGCTCCTCGTGGTAATCAATGCGATAGGGCGGGGTGGCATCGAAGTCGAGAGCTCTCTCTGCGGCTTCGAGGTGTAGAGGACGTTTCTCTCCGGCACTATCGAGACGATTGTAGTCGAAGATGCGGTAGGTTATATCCAAGGCTTGCTGTACCTCCAAAATAAAAGAGCCTGCCCCGATGGTGTGAATGCGCCCTGCCGGGATATAAAAGAGATGACCGCGAGCGATGGGGTCATAGCGGAGAAGGTCCGTAATACAGTCGCTTTTAATGGCTTGTTGGTACTGCTCTTGAGTTGTAGAGGCGGCAAATCCTGCCGAGAGACGAGCCCCTTTTGTTGCATCTACAATGTACCACATTTCGCTTTTCCCGTGTGGGAGCCCAAGAGAGGGGGCTAAAGCGTCCGACGGATGTACCTGTACCGATAGGTCTTCTCGAGCATCGATAAATTTGATGAGGAGGGGAAAGCGCGTGCCGTAGCGGCTGTAATGTTTTTCTCCTAGGATAGAACGCCCGGCTTGTTGCATCAGTTCTGTGAGAGAAACTCCTGCCAAAGCACCCTCTAGCACTACAGAAGTATGCCCCTCCATAGGTGATAACTCCCAACTCTCTCCTATCGCTCTAGGCTCGCTTAGGATGCCTTTGTAGGGCGCAATGCGGTAACCTCCCCACAGTACGGGGCGGAAGATCGGGGCAAAGCGCAGAGGATAGAGAGGAGTATTCATCCAATCAAATAGGAAAATTTAGGTGTCGGACACCTGTTTATGGATTGTTTTCGCGCGGATTATTGGCGCCATTAGTCCGATTTTTAGCTTTAATGGCATCGCGCTTTCGCAGTACAAAGTAAAGTACGATAGGGAGGAGCAGTGAACCTCCGAGGATAAGGTAAAAATCCCAAGAGGGAACAATACGCTCTTTGAGCAGGGCATAGAGGGCAATCCCTATTACCCATAACTCTAATCCTATGACGAGTAGGAGTGTGCGTTTTTGGGAAGGTAAGGATGACTTGACCATAACTCCTAAAGCCAAGGGGATTTAGCCGCGTATTTTGTGTTCCATCTCAAAGGGGATAATCATAGACAGCTCTACAAAGCCCATGTATTTTCCTTCTTCGTACCAAGGAATTTGATAGATGAGCTTTTTCTTTCCCTTCTTTTCTATGGTGTACACATGCTTCTCGCCGTTCTCCATCATACGCACGAGCAGAGAACGTGCGGGCTCGGGGTGGCAGTCAAGAATGTTCTTTCCCATCAAGTCAGTCCCGGGCTTTTGGTTTACCTCTTTGCTTTGGTTATTCATGTAGATGATGCGTCCTTCGCGGTCGCATACGGTCATCGCAATGTCTGCTTCTTTTAGGAAATCTATCATAAGGCTACTATGGCTCTCTATGGGTTTTGTCTTAATTGTGATGGTAGGGTTCGTTGTTTAGTATCGTGAGAGCACGATAGAGTTGCTCTACGGCAAGGAGGCGAATCATATTATGAGTGAAGGTAAGGCGACTAAGAGAGAGACGCTGAGGAATGGCGTTGTAGACCTCTTGTGAAAAACCAAAAGGCCCTCCTACCACCCACGTCCAACGCTTGGCGCCGGAGAGCATCTTCTTCTCAAGCAAAGTGGCTAGCTCTTGACTCGTGGGTTCTTTGCCCTTTTCGTCGAGTAAAACCACCTCGTCACTAGGCTTTATCCGTCGTAAGATTTGCTCGCCCTCTAGCTGTTTGAGTCGTGCTAGGTCATAACGAGTTTGCCCTCCCGATATGTTGGGGATTACCTCTATTTCAAAGGGGATATAATGAGAGATGCGCCCACAATACCCCTCAATGAGAGAGGTGAGTAGACGATCTTCTGTGGGACCCACAACGAGGAGGCGCACTTGCATATACTCTCTCTATATCTAGTACTACTCTAAGCTAAAAGAGGCAATGCCCCATCTCGTACTGAGTAAGGGCTTGCCTTTTTGTGATGTCTCTATTTTCTTCTCCCTCCGGAGAAGCATTTTCTTTTTTCCTTCCCTGTCTTTGTCGTGGAGGTTAGAAAGGAAGATCGTCGCCTTCGGCAGGAGCGTTAAACTCGCTCTGTGCCTGGGGAGCTACCTGCTGTGCTTGAGAGAATGAGGGGGCTCCTCCGGAGATCCCTTGGGCACCGCTGTATCCGTCCATGGGGTTCATAGATGGCTCTGCACCACGCTCTACGCGCCATGCACGGATGTCTGTATACCAACGGCCATTGAACTCACGGCTCTCAATGTCTACGGAGACGGTAAGGGTTTCTCCCTCTTGGATGGCAAACTCGTCCACCTTATTGCCAAAGGCATTGAAGCAGATCTTTTTGGGGTATTGGTCGAAGGTTTCCAATACATATTCTTGCTTTTTCCACTGATTGCCAGCCTTGCTTATCCCTCCAACTTCGGGGAGGACGGCTATAATGCGACCTTGAATTTTTAGATCCATATTCTGTATCCTATTTGTATGAATTTTAGCGAATTGTGGGCATGAAGCCAATGATGTGGCGTACTTCTTCCAGCGTCTTACGGGCACTTTCTCGAGCACGCTCTGCTCCCTCACGAGCCACTCTATTAAGGAACTCTTGGTCGCTACTTAGCTCTAGGATGCGTTCGCGGATGGGAGCTGTGAGGGCAACGAGATCCGCAGCGAGCTGAGCTTTGAGGTCACCATAGCGGATAGAGCAATCGTTGTAGGCAGTAAGATAGTGCTGGTAAGTCTCCGAGGAAGAGGCAATTTTGAGTAGCGTAAACAGATTGGCAATAGGCTCCGGCATTGTGCTATTAGGCTCTGTGGGTCCGCCGTCTGTTACGGCACGTTTCACCTTTTTGGTAAGGGTCTTTTCGTCGTCGATGAGGTAGATGGCGTTTCCTTCGCTCTTGCCCATCTTGCCGGATCCATCCAGCCCGGGTATTTTTATCGCCTTATCTCCAAAGTGCCAAGAGGCCGGTTCGGTAAAGTACTCGGTCTGGTATATCGTATTAAACCGACGTGCAAACCGACGCGCCATTTCCATGTTTTGCTCCTGGTCTTTGCCTACGGGCACCTTGACGGCCTTGTGGATAAGGATGTCAGCCGCCATCAAAGAGGGATAGGTGAGTAGCCCTGCATTTACGTTATTGGGTTGCTGGCGCGCCTTGTCTTTGAAGGAGGTGGTGCGTTCTAGTTCCCCTAGGTAGGCATTCATGTTGAGGTAGAGATACAACTCAAGCACCTCGGGTACATCACTCTGCCGGTAGATGGTTACTTTATTGGGATCGAGTCCACAGGCGAGGTATTCGGCAAGTATCGTATTGGCACCGCGTACGATGTCTCCAGGGTGGGGATGGGTAGTAAGAGAGTGCCAGTCTGCGATGAAGAAGAAACAATCGTACTCATGCTGCATCTCCAAGAATCCTCGCACAGCCCCAAAGTAATTCCCCAGGTGGAGGTTCCCGGTGGGTCTAATACCACTTACTACTCGTTCCATTATTAGTATGTATTATTCTACAATCTCGTGCAAAGGTAGCAAAATTAGGTACGTTGTACAATGTTTCCTTTTCCGCTTTTTAGAGAGATCTGAATACAAAACACCCTCAAAAGATCTGCTCTCTTGAGGGGGGGCTCACTAAACAACTATATAACAACTTTTATTTGGAGCGGAAAACGAGACTCGAACTCGCGACCCTAACCTTGGCAAGGTTATGCTCTACCAACTGAGCTATTTCCGCAGGTGAGAGACCACCAGAGATTGATGTGCTCTCCGTATTGCTGCTGCAAAGGTAATGCAAATAAATTCTTCTGACCAAATTTTGAGCAAGATATCTCGGAATAAGAGAGGTTGTGCTACTGCTTGATCGCTGCCTGTTTGGGAAGTCCTCTAGGGGGAGCCTTTGTAGCCTGCTAGATGGTTTGGAAAATCCTTCAGGTGAAAAAGCAAAAAAACACAGCTAAAAAGTACTTCCATTTTTGGCTGAGAAATTTTTGGATTTAGCCCGAAAATCAAAAGTTTTCTGCCCTGTGGATTTTTTATTTTCAGGCAACGTTTTTGCCCCCATGGGGGAGGCTGTCGATTTTTCCCAAGTGGCACCTTTCGGTCGGGCAGCCTCTAGAGTATCGGGAATATGCCGAGTTATTACTATTTTTGCACGAGATATACTACAACGTACAACTGAAGATAGAGATGACTAACGACCCTTCTACAAAGAGATTTAAGCGTACCCTTGTTACAACTGCGCTCCCTTATGCCAATGGACCTGTGCATATAGGTCACCTTGCCGGTGTGTATGTCCCTGCGGACATCTACGTGCGCTACAAACGAATGCGAGGAGAGGAGGTCTTGTTTATTGGGGGGTCTGACGAGCACGGAGTGCCCATCTCTCTCAAAGCCAAAGCCGAGGGCATCACCCCTCAGCAGGTGGTAGATCGCTATCACACGCTCATCAAGGAGTCGTTTGAGCAGTTCGGTATCGATTTCGATATCTACTCTCGCACCTCTAGTCGTGTGCATGCCGAGACGGCATCTCAGTTCTTCCGCACTCTCTACGATAACCATAAGTTCATAGAGCGTACGAGTGAGCAGTACTACGACCCTAAGGCAGAAGCCTTTTTGGCCGATCGCTATATCGTGGGTACTTGCCCCCATTGCCACAAGCCCGGTGCCTATGGAGATCAATGCGAGTCTTGCGGTACATCTCTTAACGCGACTGACCTCATCGACCCCCAAAGTACCATCAGTGGAGCAAAACCCGAGCTGAGAGAGACGACCCATTGGTACCTGCCTTTGGATCGCTACGAAGACTGGCTTCGTGAGTGGATACTCGATGGACATAAAGAGTGGAAGAGCAATGTATATGGTCAGTGTAAGAGCTGGATTGATATGGGGTTGCAGCCACGCGCGGTGAGCCGAGACCTTGATTGGGGGATCCCCGTTCCCGTGGAGGGAGCCGAAGGTAAGGTGTTGTACGTTTGGTTTGACGCCCCCATCGGTTACATTAGCAATACAAAAGAGCTTCTTCCCGAGACGTGGGAGACGTGGTGGAAAGACTCGGAAACTCGACTTATCCACTTCATTGGTAAGGATAATATCGTTTTCCATTGCATTGTCTTCCCTGCCATGCTTAAGGCTGAGGGGAGCTACATTCTCCCCGACAATGTGCCGGCTAACGAATTCTTGAACCTCGAAGGGGACAAGATTTCCACGAGTCGGAATTGGGCAGTTTGGCTGCATGAGTATTTGCAAGAGTTCCCCGGCAAAGAGGATGTTTTGCGCTATGTGCTTACGGCTAATGCGCCCGAGACAAAAGATAATGACTTCACTTGGCGAGACTTCCAAGCCCGTAACAACAATGAATTGGTAGCCATCTATGGCAACTTTGTGAACCGTGCCGTTGTGCTTACCCACAAGTATTTTGAGGGGAAAGTGCCCGAGATGGGGACGCTTACGGAGTATGACCAAGCAACTTTGCAGGAGGTGGCCGATTTGGTGCCGCACCTTGAGCGTCATCTTGATGAGTTCCACTTCCGCGATGCTCTACGTGATGCGATGCAGATTGCACGTATTGGGAATAAATATCTTGCCGATACCGAGCCTTGGAAGGTGGCAAAAACTGATCTCTCAAGGGTGGCTACTATTTTGCATGTTGCCCTCCAGATCTCGGCGAATCTATCCATAGCTTTTGCGCCTTTCCTCCCCTTTAGTACCCGTCGTTTGCTCGATTTGCTTCGTGTCGCTCCCTTTGATTGGGGCAGTTTGGGGCGTGCCGATTTGCTCGCGCCCGGGCATCAGCTGGCCGAGCCTTTCCTCCTATTCGAGAAGATAGAGGATGCCGCTATCGATGCCCAGATGCAGAAACTTGCTGCCGCCAAGGCTGCCAATGATGAGGCCAAGCGCAAGGCAGAACCCATCGCCGAGAACACAACCTTCGACGATTTCATGAAGATGGACCTTCGTGTTGGACGTGTTTTGGAGTGCGTTAAGGTGCCTAAGAGCGACAAGTTGCTCCGCTTCCGCTTAGACGATGGACTCGAAGGGCGTACCATTGTTTCGGGCATTGCCAAATACTACGAACCCGAAGAGTTGATGGGTAAGAACCTTGTTTTCATTGCCAACTTCCCCCCACGTAAGCTCATGGGAATTGAGTCGCAGGGGATGATCCTCTCGGCTGTGGATTATAAGACAGAACGCCTCCAAGTAATGATTGTGAGCGATGATATTGCTCCGGGTAGTCGCTTGGGGTAAGCACTACTCGGCTCTAAGTTGTCTCTCCAAGTTTAAGCTTTTATTCTTTTATGCAGCTGTCAAACAGATATATTGCACGTCTCGTCTCTTTGGGAGTTTTGCTCCTTTCTCTTGTGGCTTGTAGCCCCAAAGGGGAGGAGACGATAACGTTACACATCTTGCATACTACGGATGTGCATGGCAATTTCTTGCCTTTCGACTATGTGAAGGAATGCCCCACGACCGGCTCTATGGCTCGTCTTGCTTCTTATGTGGGAGCCTTGCGAGCTGAGGGAGAGCAGCCTATTCTATTGGATGGGGGAGACCTATTGCAGGGAGAGCCTATTACCTATTACTACAATTATGTAGACACCACAACAAAGCACGTTGCGGCTCGTATGCTCGACTACTTGCAGTACGACGCGATGGCTGTGGGCAACCACGATGTAGAGACGGGGCACCGCGTGTACGACCGCTTTGTAAAGGAGACTGCGTGCCCTCTTTTGTCTGCCAATATTTTGCGAGACCCCAAAAATCCCGAGGCAACCTACTTTACGCCCTATACAATGGTAGAGCGTAGTGGAGTACGTATTGCCATCCTAGGGCTTACCACTCCGGCTATCCCTCAATGGCTCCCCAGTGAGCTTTACGAAGGGATGTACTTTGCCGATGGGCTAGAGACGGCGCGCCATTGGCTCCCAATTATCCAAAAAAAGGAAAACCCCGATGTGGTTATTGCTTTGCTACACGCAGGGCGCGTGGATAAAGAGGGGGAGAGCAATGAAAACTTTGCTACTGCTCTTGCGGATTCCGTTGCAGGTATCGATCTCATACTCTATGGGCACGATCACCAGCAGCACGCCGAGCAGCGTGTAAACCCCAAGGGTGATTCTATTTTCATCATCAACCCTGCTAATCATCTCGATAGGGTGAGTGATGTCTCCATTACGTTGCACAAGAAGGATGGCAAGGTGGTCAGTAAGAGGGTCGAAGCTCGCTTTACGGAGCTGGATGCCTACGACCCGGATGAGGAGTTTATGAAGCAGTTTGCTCCCGATGCTACAGCTCTTGAGCACTTCGTTAAGCAGCCTGTTGTCAACCTCCTTACGGCGATCCGCACGGAGGATGCTCTGTTTGGTTTTTCGGATTACCTTGCCTTGATACATGATATTCAACTCACCATTACAGGGGCAAAGATCTCCTTTGCAGCTCCCCTCTCTGTTACCCAAACGCTTCCGCGAGGAGAATTAACGATGGGGCGGATGTTTGCTTTCTACCCTTATGAAAACTACCTCTACGTGATGAAGTTATCGGGGCAAGAGATCAAAGATTATCTGGAGTATTCTTATAGCCACTGGGTGAATCAAATGAAGTCGGCAAGTGACCATATCCTTCTATTGGAGGAAAATGCGGATTCTTCTTCCCGATTCAAAACAAAATACCCCACGTTCAATTTTAGTAGTGCTGCGGGGATTGACTATACAGTGGACGTGAGTAAGCCCGCAGGTCAGCGCGTCAAAATAGAGAAGATGTCGTCGGGAGAGCCTTTCCTTTTGGATGATATTTACACAGTCGCTCTCAATAGTTATAGAGGGAATGGCGGAGGCGGCTTGCTTACAAAAGGGGCAGGTATTCCCAAGGATCAGCTGGCAGATCGCATTCTCTGGTCTACAACAAAAGAGGTGCGTACCTATATGATTGATATTTTACGCTCTAGAGGCTCAGTTCTTCCTCCTCTTGCTGCTCGTCCTAATTGGCACTTTGTTCCGGATTATTGGGCTGAGAGTGCCATCGTTGCAGATCGGCAATTCCTCTTCGGTAAGCAGTAATTTTTTCTTTCCATTGCGCTGTGGCTAATGCACTAAAAGGTCTGGTAAAAGACACTGCCGTATATGGTTTGTCCAGTATTTTGGGGCGCTTCCTCAACTGGGCTTTAACCCCGCTCTATACCCGTGTTTTGGTCTCCACAGGTGAGTTTGGTGTGCAAACCAACCTCTACGCCTGGACGGCTCTTCTTATGGCTATCCTTACCTATGGTATGGAAACCGGCTTTTTCCGATTTGTAAATAAGGAGCCCAATCCTCAGCAGGTCTACTCTACAACCCTTATCTCGCTGGGGACTACCTCTTCGCTCTTTGCCCTCTTGTCCCTTCTCTTTTTAGCGCCGATTAGTTCACTTTTGGGGTATGCCAATCGGAGCGACTTGGTGGCAATGCTCATCTTTATTATCGCCACAGATGCCTTTATGGCAATCCCCTTTGCCTACCTTCGTTACAAGAATCGCCCTTGGCGTTTTGCTACCATAAAACTGACTTTTATCGCTCTTTCCATTGGGCTTAACCTCTTCTTTTTCTTGGTTTGCCCTTGGATTTGGAGAGTCGCTCCCGAGTTGATCTCTTGGTTTTATGACCCCGAGTTTGGCGTTGGGTACATATTTGTTTCCAATCTCATCGGCAATGGCGTTATCTTTTTGATGCTGCTGCCGTATATATTGCCCGCAGGATGGCATTTTTCATCACCCCTGCTCCGTCGGATGCTTGCCTATTCGCTGCCTCTTCTCCTCTTGGGAATTGCCGGGATCTTCAATCAAATGGCAGACAAAATACTCTTCCCGATTATTCTTACTGACCGCGTGGAGGCTGAGGCACAGCTCGGAATCTATAGCGCTTGCTTCAAGATTGCTATGGTCATGGTGATGTTTACACAGGCCTTTCGCTACGCATACGAACCCTTCGTCTTCAACAAAAGAGAGGGAGATGAGGCTGAGAGACGACGCTCATACGCCTTGGCTATGAAATACTTCCTCATCTGTAGCCTATTCGTTTTTGTGGGCGTAATGGCGGGTATGGAGATCTTGCAATATCTCGTGGGTGCCGACTATCGGGAGGGCTTGAAGGTAGTGCCTCTGGCCATGTGGGGCGAACTGATGATGGGGGTTTACTTCAACCTCTCGCTCTGGTATAAGCTCGTAGACAAAACTTGGTGGGGGGCTCTAATCTCCTCTTTGGGGTGCCTCTTTACCATTGTCATCATCTGTTGGGGGGTACCTCGCTACAGCTATATGGCTTGTGCTTGGGCAAGTGCCATCAGTAATACAGTGATGGCTGTTGTATGTTATTTGCTCGGACAGAAATATTATAAGGTAGAATATGAACTAAAAAATGCTCTATTCTATTTTATAATAGCAGGTATTGCAGTGGCTATCGTTGCCCTGAACCATCGCTATATAGCCCCTGTGATGCCGTGGCTCATGTGGGCTGTGAATATAGCAGTAGTGGGGGCTTTTCTTTTTATCATTATCAAAAAGGATGTGCCCCTTAGGGCTATCTTACAACGAATTAGGAGATAACTATGACTAATGAACCCAAAGGGCGAGACGACGAAGATCTCGACGAAATTTTCCCCGATAAGACTCCGGAGGCTCCCAAAGATAGGAGAGAAGAGATACGAGAGTATCTTGCTAATCTTTTCGACTTCCGCTCCGATAAGGAAGACGACTTCAACACGCTAGAAATGGTGCGTGCGGACGTGGACTTCCGGGGTACGAAACTTTGGATTCTCATTTGTGCCATTTTTGTTGCCTCTCTTGGGTTGAATACCAACTCCACGGCGGTGATCATTGGTGCGATGCTTATCTCGCCCCTTATGGGGCCGATCATTGGCTTTGGTACGGCTCTTGGTATCTACGACTTTGAGTTGCTCAAGAAGTCGCTCCGCAACCTAGGTCTAACGACCCTCTTTAGTGTACTTACTGCCACTATTTATTTTATCCTTACTCCTATTACCGACTCGGGGAGCGAGCTCCTAGGGCGTACTCAACCCAATATCTACGATGTGCTTATCGCCTTCTTTGGTGGTGCGGCAGGGATGATTGCGGCAAGTACCAAAAGCAAAGGGCAAGTGCTCCCGGGAGTGGCTATTGCTACGGCTCTTATGCCTCCGCTCTGTACCGCCGGATACGGTATTGCCACATGGCAGTGGCACTTCTTCTTTGGGGCTTTTTACCTGTTCCTCATCAACTCTGTTTTTATCGCATTGGCTACCTATCTCATGGTGCGACTTTTGCGTTTCCCCAAAAAAGTTTTCCTTGATAAGGAGCGTGGACGCAAGGTGCATCGCATCCTTATTACTATTGCCATTTGTACCATTCTCCCTTCGTTGTATTTGAGCGTTGGCTTGGTGCGAGATAGCATCTTCACGCGCAATGCCAAGTCGTTTGTGGAGAAAGAGCTTTCACTCACGAGCACACAAGTGGTTAAGTATAACCTCGGAACGCAGGATGGGGTGAGGGTGCTAGATGTTGTCCTTTTGGGGCAACCCCTAGAGAATTCTGAGATAGATAGTTTGCAAGGTCGCCTCAAGGATTACGGACTTGCAGGCACTCAGCTTCTGATCCATCAGGGCTTTGAAGATAAAACAGACCTAGGAGAGTTGAGGAGTACCGTACTCAAAGACCTCTACGAAAATAGTGATGCCATTATACAGCGGCAGCGGCAGGAGATCGACTCCCTCAAGCAAATTATTGCAAGAAGGGACTACTATGATGAGCTTGAAGGCTCAGTAGTAGAGGAGATGAAGTCACTCTTCCCCAGTGTGGAAAAGGCCTTTTTGGTGGCTCCCGTTCAGTCGAATAAGTCCGCTGATAGCACGCTCAATGTGGTGATACGTCCTCGTACGGGCACAGCCCTCTCCGTTACCGAGCGGCAAAAGATGATTGCATGGCTCTCGGCTCGTACTAAGGCCAAATCCATCGATCTAATCATAGACAGTCAGAAGAAATAATCGTTAATAATAAATTCTCATGAAGCTAAAAAGAATTCTACTCTCAGTAGCTCTTCTCTGTGGCATCGGCACAACGGCGATGGCAGACAAGGGGATGTGGCTACTCAACGAGCTCAATCAGCAGAACTACGAACGCATGAAGGAGCTTGGCTTTAAGTTGTCTCCAGAGCAACTCTATAGCCTTGGTCAGCCCAGTGTGGCAAGTGCAGTCGTAATTTTTGGTGGGGGCTGTACCGGTATTACAGTATCTAACGAAGGTCTTATCTTCACCAATCACCACTGTGGTTTTGGAGCTATCCAGAGCCAAAGTACGGTAGATCATGACTACCTCCGTGATGGTTTCCGCTCTAATAATCACGCTGAAGAACTCCCCATCCCGGGGCTTAGCGTTCGCTATCTCCGCGAGATCGTAGACGTAACTCCTCGTATCGAAGCTGCCGTAAAAGGCGCTAAGAGCGAAATGGAGCGTATGCAGATCATCGAAGAGTTGAGCCACAAAATCAATGCAGAGTACACGAAGGGGTCTACTGTAGTGGGTGAGGTAACTCCCTACTATGCAGGCAACAAGTACTATGTGGTTGTGTACAATGTATTCCAAGACGTGCGTCTCGTAATGGCTCCTCCCAGCTCTGTGGGCAAGTTCGGTGGTGATACCGACAACTGGATGTGGACACGCCATACGGGCGACTTTAGCGTCTTCCGTGTGTATGCTGATGCCAACAACAATCCTGCACTTTACAGCCAAAACAACAAGCCCTACAAGCCTATTTCGTATGCACCGGTTTCCCTCAATGGCTATCGCGAGGGTGACTATGCTATGACCATCGGCTTCCCCGGAAGCACAAACCGTTATCTCACTTCTTGGGGGGTAGAAGATGTGGTAAATAACGAAAACTCTCCCCGTATTGAGGTACGCGGCATCAAGCAAGCTATCTGGAAAGAAGCAATGGAAGCCGACCAAGCAACACGCATCAAATACGCTAGCAAATATGCCCAAAGCTCCAACTACTGGAAGAACTCTATTGGGATGAATCGTGGGCTTAAGAACCTCGATGTAGTAAACCGCAAGCGTGCCGAGGAAAAGGCTTTTGAAGCATGGATTGCCAAGAACAATTCTCAAAGCACCTATGGCCATATCCTACCCGGTCTTAAGGCTGATTATGCTAAGAGCGCCGCTATCTCCAAAGACATCAATTACCTATACGAAACACTTTGGGGCGGAACGGAGATTGTTCGTTTGGCTCGTGATGTAAACTCTGTAGGCCGTATCCAAGCTGCGGACATGCCTAAGTATAAGGGCCGTCTCGAAGAGCTCTACAAAGACTATCTCCCCTCTCTCGACGTGAAGGTACTCCCCGCCATGCTCGACGTTGTACGTCAGCGTGTAAGTGCAGATTGTCAGCCCGACATCTTCAAGTTCATCGATAAGAAGTTCAAGGGTAGCACAGAAAAGTATGCTCAGTACGTATTCGAAAAGAGTATCGTACCCTATGCCGATAAGGTAAAAGACTTCCTCAACCTCCCTGCCGACAAGCAGAAAAAGATCTTGGATAAGGACCCTGCTGTTGCTCTTTTCAATAGCGTACTCCCTGCCATTATGCAGGCACAAGATAAATCTGAGGAGATGATGCTGAATATCGAAAAGGGTAAGCGTGAATACTTCGCAGCCTCTCGCATTATGGATCCCAACCGTCAGATGCCTTCTGATGCTAACTTTACCATGCGTATGAGCTACGGCTCTATCAAGGGATATGCTCCCAAAGATGGTGCTTGGTACAACTACTACACAACGGAACAAGGGGTATTCGAGAAGCAAGATCCTACCAGTAGCGAATTTGCCGTACAACCCGAGATCCTCTCTCTCCTCCGTAGCAAAGACTTTGGTCAGTATGGCGTTGGTGATCACCTCCGTCTCTGCTTCCTCTCAGACAATGACATCACCGGTGGTAACTCTGGTAGCCCCGTCTTCAATGGCAATGGCGAGTTGATTGGTCTTGCTTTCGATGGTAACTGGGAAGCCATGAGTGGGGACATTGAGTTCGAACCCGACCTACAACGTACCATTAGCGTAGATATTCGCTATGTACTCTTTATGATCGATAAGTGGGCTAAGATGCCTCACCTTATCAAGGAACTCAACCTCGTAAAGGGAGACCAACGCGATCTAATGCCCGCGGGTAAGGGAGGCAATTGTCCCCACAAGAAGGCTCCGTCTTGCGCTAAGAAAGAAGAGTGTAGCAAGGAAAAGAAGTGCGCCGAAAAGTCGGCTGCTTGCACCTCTGAAAAGAAAGATGCTAAGCCCTGTAAAACCGAAAAAGCTTGTGCTTCTAGTCAAAAGTCCGCTGAAAAGAAAGCGAATTGCTGTTCTACGATGAAGGATGGTAAGCCTTGCACTGCCGACAAAGATTGCGCTAAAACGGGCAAGCCCTGTTGTGCTACGGGTAAGGCAGCCGCTGCAAAGAACGCAAATAGCTGCTCTAAGATGAAAGATGGTAAGCCTTGTACCGGTGACAAAGATTGCACTAAGTCTGGTAAGGCTTGCTGCGAAAAGAATAAGGAAGCTGCTGCAAAGAAAGTGGCTAAGAAATAATCATCTAACTCTCATAGCCTGAGAGCGAGACGATTAAAGATAAGGGGTGATAGGCATATGTCTATCACCCCTTTCTGTATACCATATGGATATTCATAGTCCGAAATATCTATGTCCTATAAATCTCATTGTCGAATACTACCTCAGGAAAACTAACTTATTCTTTAGCCAGCCATTGAGGGAAATGGATAAAAACCTAGGGTATTGCAAGTGCTGCAAAGCCGTGGGTTTTGCAATCAATACCCCATGCCATGACCCCTTATCCATGTCAGTAGAGATCTGATCTGTCACTGAATGAAAACCATCACATAGCAGAGATCTCCTCCCGAAACAAGAAGTCCCCGAAAGAGACCATAAACGGAATTTCTTCGGGGACTTTTTTCTTTGCCATTACACCAGAGATCAAAGTAAAGAAGCAAAAGCAAGTCGCGAGAATTTATATCTACATAACCATATCTCACAAAAGAGGGGCAAAAATGTTATCCTTCCCTAGGAACTTATGCCGTAGCTTCCTTTGTTATATCTCCGAGAAATATCTATTGATTTATCCAACGATAATGACGTGTGTAGCCACTTTCAGTTTCAAATATTCGATTGTCTTCTTTTAGCACATCTTTTAATATTTTGCCTGCATCCTTAGCTGCTTGGTCAAAGGCATATTCATGGTCATGACCAGCATTTATGTGACGGAAATATAGGATTCCTAGAGGGTAGTGCTCCCAATAATAATTATCTCCTCCTATGAAATCTCTAGCACAAAACCATTCGTTTTTGCGAGTAATGCACCAAGAATATACGGCTCCTTGTAAGAATGCTTTTATTTTTTGCAAGTCAATATCCGCAAGTCCGTGTACCTTTTGTATTCTTGTGTTGTCTCCTTTAAGCATAATACATCATGTGATAATCAAACTCTCACAAAGGTATAAATTTCTGCCAAATTATGTACAGTACCCCTATAGGTGAAGCAGGGGCGGTCAAGCTGCTCTGCCCGATTGGGCAACGGTTTCTTTACTCTGGTTGAATATCAATTTTGAATTCCCCCTCCAGAAGCATTCGATGATCATGGATAAAGGGGGGCTTTTCTTTTTTCAGCTGATTCTTTGGGGGGAAACTGCCCTAAAAAGATTTGGAAATTAGCTGGTTTGTCACTGCATTTCTGACTGAAAAATAAAGTTTTTCTGCCCTAAATCGATTTACTTTCTAGGCAGAGTCTATTTGATTGCTTCATGAGGGAATGTCTACCTCTCCCCAAGAGGAAAAGGGAAGTGCAAAGAGAGGCTTCTTTTGAGGGGAGCATCCGTACGAATCAGCTAGAGATGTAGTACCTTCGCTCCATGGAACAAGGGAAAAGCATCCAAACAGAAGACGAGCGCGCCATGCGTGCCGCTCTAGATGAGGCGTATCTTGCCAAAGAGGCGGGAGAGGTGCCTATTGGCGCCGTTGTGGTCTATCAAGGAAGAATTGTAGGGCGAGGACGTAACCGAGTGGAGCAATTGCAAGACCCCACGGCACACGCCGAGATCCTTGCCATCACGGCAGCAACGGAAAATTTGGGTGCAAAGTACCTTACTGATTGTACTCTGTACGTTACGCTCGAACCCTGCGTGATGTGTATGGGAGCCCTGCGATGGGCACAAGTGTCGCGGATTGTTTACGCCACCTCCGACCCCAAGGCAGGTTATCATGTATTAGCCCCTAAGGCTCCGCATCCTCGCGCGGTCATTGAGGAGGGGCCCTTTGGCGAGGAAGCCGCAGACCTTCTGCGCAGCTTCTTTTCGGAGCGTCGCTAGCGCACCTCGATAATTACGCTTTCTCCGGAGAGTAGGGTAGTACCGATTAGCCGATGGCTGCTCCCGGGGCGAATCTTCGTTTTCTTGTAAAAATCAACAGGCTTGAGGGGGAAATTGCGTTGCGAGAAATCTGCCTCGGGGTACGCTTGGTGCAACCGTTTTAATTCGCTGGATTTGGCAGGAATCACGCGTACGACTTCGTGGCACTTGCCTAGGAAGAGGCTAGGCTTTTGATCCGTGGTGTAGATGTGGCTATTTGGGTGCAGGGGTAGGGCGTTGTAGGCAATGCCGATGGAGTGGTAGAGGCCGCTCTTTTGTAGGGCAGCCCCCGGGAGCAGTAGATAGTGCCCTAGGGCTGAGGCAAAGTGATGGGGTTGTTCGCTTTCTCCTTCGGGAGTTCCACAAAATCTGTTTACTACGAGCCCCTCCGGGGATAACTGTACTGCAATGAGAGAGGGCGGAGTGGCTTCGCTCTGAGTAGAGAGTGTCGGGATGTAGAGCAGTAACTCCTTTACCTCGTCGCCACTCTGCACAATGTGTACCTCTTGTACGGAGGGGAGTTGCCGCAAGACCTCTTTAATGTCCTCCATGGGAGAGACTTTGATGAGGATTCGCCCTTGATACTCTAGCCTTTGTAGCGTGTGGCAGACTTCAATAGGGGATGGCTCTGTATCGGCAAGAGCGTAGGTGCGAGCTCCCCCCTGAGCGCGTCGAGCCGGATCGAAATAGAGCATCTCCATCCCGTTTGCTACCAGTCGCTCCAATTCGTCCAAAAGGGAGCCCTGTTGTATTTCTACTCGAGTTGGAGAGTAGCTCTCTCCCATAATGCGAGGGATGTTGTATTGAGCTGCCGTGGCAAAATCCTCGTTTCGCTCTAGGTAGATGGCGCGTTGGGCTCTCCTTGCAAGGTGTGAGAAGTCAATCCCTAATCCCCCTGTACCATCGACCAGAAAGGGGCTGGGTGCAAACGTATCTGCTTTGTAGCGTGCCGTTGCTTCGCCGGAGCTTTGCTCGTAGGTAATGCCCTCGGGTAAAAAGATGCCTAGTGAAGAAAGAGAGGGGTATTTGCGCGCTATTTTTTCGCGGTAGGTGATCTGTAAGGCCAAATGTTGGCGGAGGGTGGGAGATAGAGAAGACTTCCCAAAAAGGATCCGGTCGGGGGACTTATCTCGCCACTCGCCTTTTGCCAGATCCATTATTCTCTCGATTTCTTCTAGAGTAAGCATGGAGTGAAGGGGGAAGTAGGGCTAGAAGTCTAGTAGTTTGTAGCGTTTCCGCACCTCGGGCATATCTATCTTTTCTTGGAAGTGCCACCACTCCCGTGTGTAGCAACGGAGCCCTACACGATCCATTACAGAGCGCAAGAGCTGTCGGTTGCGCTGTGCTTCTTTGGTTATTTTGCCCTCTTTAACGAGCCTTGCCTCTTGGTCAGTATGGGCTTCCTCCCCAAAGAAATCGAAGTCAGTACCCATATCCAATAATGTACCCTCGGCATCAGCGATGGAGAGATCCACTGCCACACCATAATTGTGTCGCCCACCACGCGCTCCATTAGCTACGTAGACTTTGAGAGGCGTATCGCGCACAACGGCATACATCGTTCGCTGCACACTTATGGGGCGCGAAGCATCAAAAATTACGAAGTGATAGCCAGGGTGCTCCTTACTTAGCAGGCGTTGTGCCTCTGCTATACGTTGGGCGAATTTGGGCTGGAAATAGGCTCTGGAGAGACCTTTGTAGAGCTGTTGCTTCGTGAAGTTTTGCGTTGTGGCATATCGGAGGTCAAGTCGAATCTCGGGAGCCAAACTGCATACATCCACAAGTCCTGCAGCTTCCATTTCAGAGTCAATAGCCCCCTTATCTTCTTGAGAAGATTGAGTGCGGACTTTTAACAGCGGGAGTGCGGTACTATGCGCGACACAAACCAGCGAGAGTAAGAGGGTGAGGAGCTTGTGTTTCATCGAAGCGTAAAAAGAAAAACCCACCTAGGCAACCCCCAAAGAGGCAGGCTAGGCAGGTTTTATTCTGTTCTATAGGGGATTATTTTATACCCAAACGTGCACGTACTTTAGCCGTGAGGTCGATGGCATCCTTACCAGCGTGGAGGAATGCACCATACTCTAGTACATAGGTGCAACCGGCTTCGTCGCCAGCCTTTTTAATGGCATCGAGTACTTTTTGTTGGATAGGAGCAAGAAGTGTTTCTTGTTGCTTCTGGAGGTCTTGCTGCATTACCTGCATAGATTGTTGAATGCGGTTTTGCATGTCTACAAGCTCCTGCTGACGGCTTTTGCGGATAGCTTCGGAGAGCGAATTTTGCTCCTTGGTAAAAGCCTCCACCTTGGTGGTATACTCTTGTTGCATCTTCTGCACTTCTTGCGTGTACTTGGCATCAAGCTCTTGGAGGCGCGTCTGAGCTGCTGTAGTCTCGGGCAGAGCTGCCATGATCTCTTGCGTGTTTACCATGGCGATCTTTTGCTGAGCCACGAGTGCTAGGGGGCAGAGAGCCACCACCAAGCTGATGATAATTTTCTTCATACTGAGAATATTGTTGAGTGATTAATAATTGATTTTATGCTGTTGGAAGGGTTGCTGTCTGATGTTATTTGCTGTACCCCATTTTTTTGAGTACCTGATCGCTGATGTCGATCCCGGGATTGGCATAGATAATACCGGAGGTGCCTCTATCAAGTACGAGTTGGAAGCTATTGGCTTTTGCGATCTCTTTGATGGCTTCCCATATCTCATCTTGGATCGGTTTCATCATCTCATTGCGTTTTTTGTATAGCTCTCCTTCGGGACCAAAATACTTCGTTTGCAATTCGGCTGCTGCCTGTTCCTTTTTTACGATCTCGTCTTCGCGAGTCTTCTTTTGAGCGGCGGAGAGGAATACAAGATCCTTCTGATATTTTTTGTAGAGGGTCTCGGCTTCGGTCTGTACCTTCTGTACTTCTTGTTGCCACTTCTTGGAGACAGACTCGAGTTGCTCGTTCATCATCTCGTAGTTAGGGATGTTTTTGAGGATGTACTCCATGTCTACGAGAGCATACTTTTGGGCAAAGGCAGTCAGCGTAGTGGCCGCTGCAAAGAGGAGTGAGATTACTAGTCGTTTCATGTCAATTAGGCTTATATTCTACTTATATTCTGTTGGAGCCCCAAAAGGGGCTTAGGTTTATTTGCTATACGTTATTAGAACTCTTTGTTAAGCACGAAGTGTACATTGCTCCCCCCTCGATCGGTGCTGTTGTTGGGGCGATCGAAGCCGTATCCCCAGTCGATACCTAGGAGCCCCACCATTGGCAGAGTGATGCGAACGCCCAGCCCGGCAGATCTTTTCAGATTGAAGGGGTTGAGGTCTGAGATATTTGTCCAAGCATTTCCGGCTTCTATGAATGCAAGTGCCCAGATATTGGTCTGCCCCTGGAAGACGATAGGCATGCGAAGCTCGGTGGTGAGACGCATAAAGGCCGTGGCGTAGTCGTAGTTGCTACCTGCGATAGTCCCGTTTTTGTACCCACGTAGTCCGATGGTTTCGTTCATGTAGCCTCCCACATAGCCACTCATGCCGTCTCCACCCATGTAGTAAGTACCAAAGGGTGAACGCTTATAGGGGTGATACGAACCTAAAATCCCGAGGTCGAGACGATTCATCAGCACGGGAGTATATTGTACCATTTGGGGGTTGGCAAGGGGGGTAAATACGCGTCCTGTAAAACGCCACTTGTGGTACTCTACAAACTTGTAGCGCTTGTTGGCCGAGAGTCTGGGGTCTGAATAATCGACATTATCGAAGAGAGAATAGGGCGGAGTGGCCGTAACACTCAAAGAGAACTCAGACCCACGGCGTGTGTAGATGGGGTTGTCGAGCGAGGAGCGAGAGAACCTAAGTTGTAGGTTTATGTCGTTGGCAGAGCCGTTGTGGAAGCCCTCAAATGTATCGTAAACCCAGTCGTTGAGATGGTAGTAATTGTAGTTGAGGGAAGCATAGAACATAAACCAATTGTCGGGCCAATTGAGACGCTTTCCATACCCGATAGACCCTCCTAAGATGGAGAGAGATTGGTTGGGGTTGTACGCTTTCTCCATGAGAGCACTGCCGTCGTATCCGTAGCCGCCCCCATAGTTGCCGTAGCCTCCATATCCTCCGTAGCCGTATCCACCATACCCATAGTAGGGGTTGTAGCCTCCGGCTCGAGACGATATTTTATTGTTGTAGAAGCGAGTGTCTAGGGCTGTTTGGCGTGAATAGAAAATACTTGCAGAGAAGTAATTGGGTCGTTTGCCCCCAAACCAGGGATCGACAAAGGTGAGACCATATTGCTGGTAGTAGCGACCATTGGTGGAGACATTGAGCGAAAGTGTCTGACCGTCTCCCTGTGGGATAATTCCCTTGTACATGCTGGGATGGAACAGATTGTACATAGAGAAGTTGGTAAAGCTAAGCCCTACACTCGCGATAAGACCGGCTTGGCTCCAACCTAGAGACATCTCAAACTTGTCACTTCGTTTGGGCTCCAAGTTATACTCAATATCCACTGTCCCATCTTGAGTATTGGGCACAGGTTTGGGGACACTCTTCTCCGGGTCGAATTGGTTGAGTTGGTTGAGCGCCATGTACGAATTCATCAAGTCCTCTTTACTAAAGAGCTTGCCCGGCTTGGTGTAAAGCTCTCGACGGATCACGTTTTCGTACACAAGGTCATTCCCCTTGATGAGTACTTTGCTGATGGTTGCTTGGGGACCTTCGGTGATTCGGAGGTCTAGATTAACAGAGTCTCCCCCTACAATCCCTGTCTCTATGGGGTCTATGTGGGCAAAGATGTAGCCGTTGTTGTAGTAGAGGTTGGCTACAGCATCTTCGTCTACGGAGAGTCTGTTCTCGAGTCGTTTTTGGTTGTATATTTCTCCCGATTTTATGCCGAGCATGGCATTGAGGTACTCTGTAGGATACTTTGTATTTCCCACAAATCGGAGGCTTTTGATGTAGTATTTCTTCCCTTCGTCCAGCTTGATTCGGATTTTGATACGCTTGGGATTCTGGGGGTCTTTTACAATGGTGTCGGAGAGGATTTCGGCATCGCGATACCCTGCTTCGTGGTAGCGCGTCAGTAGGTTGTTGAGGTCTTCTTTGTAGTCCTTTTCGATGAATTTTTTCTGACTGAAGATCTCTAGAATGCTGGACCATGCGCGGCCTTTACCAAGGGAAAAGGTCTCGTTGGTCTTCTTCATGGAGGCACGTAGAGCGTTATTACTTAGCTCTTTATTGCCAACGAATTCGATCTGACTTACTTTGATTTTGCTCTTCTTGTCAATAACAACCGTAACGAGGGCATGATTTTGTTTCGAGAGGTCGTTTTTCTGCTCTACCTCTACGGTCATGTCGCTATAGCCCTTCTCGTCGAAGTATTTCTTGACAAGTTGTTTGGTGCGATCGATGATATTAGGGGTGAGCTGCATCTCGGCACGTAACCCGGTACGCTCCTCTAGGTCTTTTCGTTCACTCTTGGTAACTCCGGTAAAGGTAACCTGGGAGATTTTGGGGCGTTGCTTGAGTTGGATCTCAATCCAAATCTGATTGCCTTCGATTTTCTTTGCTATGATGCGAGCATTATCGAAGTATCCATTGCGCATAAAGCGGCGTACAGCATCGCTAAAGGCAATTCCGGGCACCTCTACGAGATCACCAACATTAAGTCCGGAGAGGCTGATGAGAACGGCGTTGTCGTAGCCCTCTCCCCCTGTTATCGCTATGTCGGCAATTCGATAGTTCGTGGGGCGTGCATAGTTGATTTCTACCTTATCACTTTTGGGCGGCTCGGGAGTATCTGTTTGAGCTCGAAGCTGAGAAGATAGAAGGGATAGCCCCGATAGGAGCAGAATCTGAGCTAGGAATTTACGCATCATAGAGTATCTTGAGGGGCTGCATTTGCTGCCGATGTTACTTTGTTTTCGTTGGGATGAATGGGGGACTGCCCCTCCACAAGTCCGAATCGTCTGTGGCGTTGAGAAAATTCGTAAAGCGCCTTTTGGAGGTCTTCTTCGTCAAAGTCCGGCCAGAGGGTCGGGCAGAAGTAGAGCTCGGAATAGGCTATTTGGTAGAGGAGGAAATTGCTGATACGAAACTCGCCTCCCGTGCGAATGAGGAGGTCGGGATCGGGTATGCCGTAAGTGGAGAGATAGGGAGCCAAAGGCTCGTCTCCCGATAGATCTTCTGGGGAGATTTTGCCCGAAGCTACGTCTTGTGCCAAGCGGCGGACAGCATGGTTTAGCTCCCATCTTGAGGAGTAGCTAAGGCACACAACAAGGGTAATAGTGCTATTGTGCGCTGTTTGCTCCATGGTGCGCTCCACGGCTTGGCGTGTGCTCTCGGGCAGGCGATGGAGGTCGCCAATAGCAAGGATGCGCACTCCCTCTGAGGCAAATTCAGGGGCATAGTGCTCCATACTCTGTGCCATAAGGGCCATAAGTGCATCCACCTCTGCCGTTGGGCGTGCCCAATTCTCCGAGCTGAAGGCGTAGACCGTTAGTGTCTTGATGCCTGCTTTGGCGGCGGCTGCCACGGTGCGTCGGAGAGCTGTTACCCCCTCCACATGACCGTAGGAGCGGTCTTTGCCTTGAGCTGTAGCCCAACGCCCGTTGCCGTCCATGATGATGGCGACATGCTTGGGTACTGCCTCGCAAGGCATGTTGGATCCGTTGTTATCGTGCAATTTGCTCATTTATGTTGCAAGAAGAGCCTCGGGAAGAAAATTCGTACGTGAACCCCAGGGTTATTAGCAGCATTCCATCCCCTCCTTTATACCAAGACGATTGAAGGCGGTATGGGTTGCTAAGAAAAGAGGATTCAGTACTGAGTGCATCCAGTCTATCGGTAAAAAACTGTCGCCCTCCGAGGGAGGCAATGAGATTGAGGCGGTTCGCTATTTTATATTTGATGCCGAGAGCTCCCTCTATCCCCGGCATAAATGTGTGAGCGTCTTTGCCAAAAGCGGCGCCTACGGATAGCCCAAGGGCAAGGTAGGGACTCCACCTACGTGTGTGGAGAAATGGGTATTTATCGCTATAAGCAAAGAAGTTATATTCCCCTCTAAAGGAGAGTAATAGGGCGTGAGCCGCAAAGTTGACTTTGCTTGTTTGTTTGGGATAGACTTGGTTCCGTATTCGGCTATTACCATGAATGTAGTTGTAGGAAAGATCTCCCGAGAAGGCAATGCGGAAATTGTGATTATAGCGCATTTGTGCCCCCAGCCCTCCACCTACGGATGCAAAAGGAATTACCCGATTGGCGTCGCCTAGGTAGCTATTAACCGAGGCAATCCCACCCCATTCTAAGCGATACTCTTGCGCATTAAGGGCAGAATGTATCCCGCCCAAGATGAGCAACAAGAGCCACCAAGGATAGTGAGAGAGCCTATTTCCCTCCGATCTGTTCGTGCAAAACTTCTGCATTGAGAGGGGGCTGTTTTTAGTTTAAGATGGAAGACCTCCCTTCCCAAATGGTTCGGTCGAGTGAACCATCGGTCTTCTTCCCGCCAAAGAGGAAGAAAATCAATTCATCTCGTGCGAACCCAAAGAGTTTTCCATATCCTCCAAAGGGGAGTGTTTCGTGAGGTAGCATGAGGGCGGAATTACGCGCCGTCCATGTGACCCCTTGGTCTTTGGAGCTGTAAATTGTAGCCCCTCGCTGAGGAGTGTGGCTAGCCGGATAGACGCAGTAAAGTAGTCCCTTGTTGCTCGATGTTGAGATGAGAAGTGGAGCCTCTGCCCCCTCAAAAGGAGGGAGTAGATCCTTGTCGCTTTGAGGCGTGGGCGTGAGCCAATCGAGACCGGTTGTCGTAGTCCAAGTAAGGCGAGATGGCTTGCCACTAGCTGTTTTTGCACCTACCAAGACGAGGAGGGGATGGTGTGCAACCTCAAAGAGGGCTGTGCTGTATCCGCTCATGGGGAAGTCTTCCGGCACTTCCTCGCCCCGCTTGTATACCCCATTGCCGGGGAGGCATGCGAAGTAGTTTTTGCCCGAAGGGTCTTGCTCTATCATGCAAACAGAAGGTTGGCTTCGTCCACGTTCTGTGAAGGCGCCAAGCAGTATGCTACCATTATTGTAGCGATTTTCTTCGAGCCATTGCTTTCCTCCGTCTAGGCTCACAATGCAAGTTTGGTGAGGAGCTGTTCCTAGAATGGCATAGAGGATGCCCTCTGAGGTGGCGATGGCACTTGTGACGGGTTTCCCCGATAGCCCTGTTGGCACTTCTTCCCATACGAGGGTGTTGGCAGGAGCGTGATAGAGCTGAGTCTGTGCTCCCTGAGATGCAAAGATATATAGATCCTTGTCTGACCGGCAGAAGATGGTTTCTTTGCCGCTTAGGTCGGGAAGTTTACCTGCGATAACAGGCATCCAATAATACGAATCAGGGTTGTTTATTTCCTTCAGGATCTGTACCGTATAGCTTTTCTTTAGCGCTTTTTCTTTGTTCGTAACCTCTACAGTAATTTCCTTATTCCAGCGGTCGCGAAGGTAGATAGAGTCCGCAGCACTACGCTCAATCTCCTTCCCGTCAATGAGCAACTTGAAGGTAGCCGGGGTTTGTATCCCAACCTTGATTTTTACCGAATCAATCTGAGTGCCATAGGGAAGAGGCTGAGCATTGTAGATTTTTCCCTTCGCATGATCGATAGAAAAGAACACTTTCTCCAAGGTAGAATTGGACTTTGATGTGAGTACAAAACTCGACACTTGTACCGTGGTTAGCTCGGGGTTTTGGATTTCCTTGTTGCTGATACAGCTTGAGGCAAAGAGGAATATGAGCAGCCCAAGTGCGGAGCTAAGGGTGTGTTGTATACTGCGATGTTTCATTGTGCACACTATATATTACGACACAAAGATAGCCTTTCTCCGTGAATACGACACTTCTACGGCTAAGAGAAAATGCAACAGAAATGCCCTTTTGCCGTGAGCACTTATCTTTCTAGGGGTACCTGATTTGCACCGATCTTTTGCGCATTGCAGAATCAACCCTTGCCTTGGGCAATATTGGTTGCAGACCTTGCGCAATTTTTCTCCCTTCCAAACGGGCAAAAAAAATAGCCCTGTATCCAAAAAAGTACAGGGCTAAATTGAAAAATTTTCTGGGTAATTTCTCTCCCACATTCCAGCCTAGAATGGAGAAAATTCTAGCGAGAAACGAAATGAAAATCAGCCTCGTTTCTTTTTCCCTCTCCGCCGAGGGCTTTTTCTAGCCGGCTATGCTATGCCGGAGAGTTGCAGGATGGCGTTGTATAGCTCGCGGTCGTTGCGTAACCGAGGTATCTTATTTTGTCCGCCCAACTTACCCTTTTCTTTGAGGTAGCGTTCGAATGATCCTTTGGGTACAGCCCGAATCTCCAAGGGTTGGAGGGTCATTCCCGGACTGCTCTTGGCTTCGTAATCTGAGTTGATTTTGCGTAATTCTTCGTGCAGACGTTGGGCAAATAGAGCGAGATCTTGAGGGGCTTGGTCGAACTCAATAAGCCAGTCGTGCCGTCCTTTGCCCGTAGAGGCATCGAAGTAGGGAGCTGCGGTGTATTCGGTAATGGTAGCCTGCTGTTCGCTACTTACCCGAGCGAGGGCTTCGTCTGCATTGCATACCATGAGTTCCTCTCCAAAGGCATTGATATAACTGGTGGTGCGCCCAGCGATGATGAATTTATAGGGATCGCGTTGGGTAAATCGGATGGTATCCCCTATGATATATCGATATAATCCTCCAAGGGTGCTAATAACAAGGGCATAGGTTTTGCCTACTTCCACCTCTACGAGGGGGATTGCTTTGGGGGTGGGGGAGTCTAGTTCTGCCAGCGGAATGAACTCGTAGTAAATACCATAGTCGAGCATCAGCAGCATGGCAGGGTCGTTGGGGTCATTTTGGATCCCAAAGAAACCTTCGGAGGCATTATAGGTCTCCCTGTACTGCATACGTGGCGAGGGAATGAGGCGTTTGTACTCCTCTCGGTAGGGGGCGAAGCTGATCCCTCCGTGGAAGAATACCTCCAATTCGCTCCATACTTCGCTTAGGTTATCCGCCTTGGTGTCCTCAAGCAGTCGTTTGATGAGGGTAAGCATCCAAGAGGGGACGCCCGAGAGGCTCCCCACGTTAGCGTCTCTTGTCTCGGCTATGATGGCAGGGATTTTCTCCATCCAGTCCTCAAGGAGGAGGGTTTCTTTGGAGGGAACTCGTATGGCACTACCCAAACGGGGCATTTGTTCGATGAGAATCGAACTCAAGTCTCCCCTAGAAATATCGGGCGTGAGGGGAGTGGGCTTTTGGCTTCCTCCGAGTACAAGACCCTTTGTCTTGAAAAAACGGCTGTCGGGTCGCGTAGCTAGGTAGAGCCATAGGGCATCCGATCCTCCTTTGAAGTGGCACATCTGTAGATGTAACGGGTTCACAGGGATGTATTTACTGCGCCCTCCCGAGGTGCCACTAGAGACAGCAAAGCGATTGCATCCCCTACGAACGAGCACGTTACTCTCGCCCTGGATCATGCGATCTGTGTATCCTCGTAAGTCTTCGTACTGCACAAGAGGCACGATGGAGGCGTACTGCTCGGGTGTGGAGACCGCTGCAGCGCGTGTAATCCATCCGTACTCCGTGGCACGGAGGCAGCGCATAACGCGTTGCCATTGGCGGTATTGTAGCTCCTCGGCTCGCTGTGGATAGTAATGATGGATAGTGGCAAGACGGGGGCGCATGGCCGTATAGATAGTACGAGTTAGAGCATCCATATAGAATATTTTGCTGCTATACTTATTTAGTGACACTGTGTTACCCCTACGAGCTTGTGGTATCTAGCCCCTAAGGGGTGGTAGTATACAAATAGCGTATATTGGTTGTGGGTGGGGTAGTGATTGCCCTCAATGGCTTGGGCTGTGTAGGGGCGGCTTCCCTCCCCTTTTGCTGCGAGGTAAAGGTAGGATAGGTAGCCCCCTTTAAGGAGTAGCTCTGCGGTATAGGCTCCCTCTTGGTCGGAGTAGTGCAGAAGACGCTCTTCGTAGGGGAGATAGTCGAATGCTTCACCTTCGAGAATGGGTCGCAACCCATCAGCTAGAGGCTCGCTTTCGAGTCGGAAGCAGACTCTGTAGTAATCGGTAGCAGTGGCAATATCGCCATCGAGATTGCGAGAGCGGATTACGTATTGCCCCATAGCCCCTTGGTCGGTACTATGGAAGTCGCTTTGGGATCGGTTGTAGTTGGTGTAGAGGATGAGCCTATTCGCCTCCTTCTCCACTGCAGAGCGTTCTACCCCCAGGGAGGGTATATACGGACTAAGGTATTCCATGGCGTGGTATTCGTTTCCTGCCTCAAAAGCGAGAAGTTCGCGCCGGTATTGGAGTTGGTCCAGCCCCCTAAAAGAGGGACGGCGAATCCATAGTACATTGTCGCGTCGGCTATTCTGTGCCACCACCAGCGTGAAGTCGAGGTCGGAGGTGCTTCCTCCCAAATGCTCTGTGCCCACACTTACTTCTAAGTGTTGCTTGTGTGGGTCTATTCCCCAAGTCTTATCTACACTCCCTACGAGGGTGGCAAGGGGCTCTACTACAGCGAATGCCGCTTGCACGAGAGGCCGTTCCGGCTCCATGGCATCGTAAACAGTCAGGAGGTAGTTGCCCGATAGAATGGGATGAGGAGAACTCGCTTGGGATAGCGTGAGTGAGTAGTGCCGGTAAGAGACTTTGGTAAGAGAGGAGGGGGTGGAGGGAGGAAATTCGCCTTCGGAGTAGCCTGATTGGAATTCTGTTTTAGCGAGACCGGAAGGGTTCCACCCGGTATCGCAATGCTGTAGTTGGTAGCGAAGGGTGTGCGGTTCGTCGTCTAGGAGGTCGAAAGAAATTAGTAACCCCTCTTTCCCACCTAGGGTGTAATAGGGAAAGGGTATCCACTCTTTGCGCTCGGGGATGGGTTTGATTTGTAAGGCGTTTACTCGCCCATCGAGCATGGTAGAGGGGAAGAAGCTTTGAGCACGAGCCCCTCCTACCACCAGACTTGTCAGCAACAAGCATAGGACGATACGTACAACTCTATTCATACGTCGGCAAAGGTACATAACTCTTGCTACTAGGGGAGCCTTTGGGCAGGGAAGCCAAAAGTGGTACGCCAAGAGCGAGGGAGGTAGCGATTGAGTAGGCGAGCGAGAAGAAGCTGCAGGAGCAGGTTGGAGACAAAAGAGGCGATCATGGCGAGGTTAATAGCCCATGTGCTGCCCGAGGTTAAGGGGAAAATCCAAAGTCTAAAGGCGAGCACGTTGAAGAGCATCAGTAGGATGATGGGGTAGCAGAAACGTGCGAGAACTCGCCATAGAGGGCGTTCGATCCATTTACCCACCTTAGAGCTGGCTCCATAGACAATGATAAGGAGGAAAGTAAAGTAGGGAAGCGTAAACAGCAGGAGCCATGGTTGCTTGTAGGGCGTCAGGATGCGCGCCACCAGCACCGCATGGAAAAGCAGTAGGGCCATGATCGTAACACGACCTGGCACGCCCCTACGATAAATCTTCTGCACCAAGGCTCCGAGAATGAAAAAGTGGGCGTTCTTTATGGTCCAGGCTAGGGCAAGAGGGTCTTGATGCGCCTCAACCTCGAAGAGCGTGCCTAGTGCGTAGAGCCCGAGTCCCACCCCATAAGCGATTACGGCTTGCTTGAGACTTAGTTGCTTAGGGATCACGAGGGTAATGCAGTGCAGCCAAAAGAGCGCGGGTAAAATCCACAGATAGCCGATGCTTTGTGTGCGAGGGAAGAGTAGCCATTGCGTATAGCTCGTAAAAGGGCAGCTCCCAGCCAAATAATTGGGTAGGCCAACAGCCACAAAGTAAAGGAGCGTGGTAAAGAGCCAATAGGGGAAGAGCAGGCGATCGGCTTTGCCTAAGAGCAGGGAGCCTCGCTTGCGGTTGGGGGATGGCGACTCCCCTCGAACACTCCAGAGATACCCCGAGAGGGAGAGCAGTAGAGGTAGCCCTGCAAAAAGTTTGTTTACATAAAAGGTGTACCAAGCAGGTACGGAAACACCCCCGAAGAGGGCATCTCCGCCACTGGGTGCCGCTAGCGCGAGCGCAAACTCAAGTATGGCAATAAACGATACAAACGAGATGTCTCGTCGTTGGAGGTGCTCTGTATTGCCCACCTTAGTAAGAAAAAGGGTTGGTTTGGGTTGAGACTAGTACTGTTCTTCGCTATTGGGGAAGTCTCTTGTCTTCACATCCGTAATGTATTGCCCCACCGAGGCGCGCACAGCTTGCCCCATCTCGGCGTAGAGGCGTAGGAAGCGTGGACGGAATCCCTCGTTCAGTCCCAACATGTCGTGCAGCACGAGTACTTGCCCATCTACGTTACCCCCGGCACCGATACCAATAATGGGGATGGAGAGTTCGCTCGCTACGCGCTCTGCAAGGGTGGCAGGGATTTTTTCCAAAACGATGGCAAAGCAGCCGAGCTCCTCGAGCAAATGGGCATCGGCTATCAGCTTCTTGGCTTCAGCTTCTTCCCGAGCTCGTACATTGTAGGAGCCGAATTTATTGATAGATTGAGGGGTAAGACCGAGGTGCCCCATTACGGGGATTCCTGCCGAGAGTATGCGTTGTATGGATTCGCTAATCTCGCTACCGCCTTCTACTTTGATGGCATCCGCATGGGTGATCTTCATCACTTTGATGGCGGAGTCTAGCGCCTGCATCGGGTTACCTTGGTACGATCCGAAGGGCAAATCCACTACGACCAAAGCACGCTTTACCGCCTTCATTACAGACTTCCCATGGTAGATCATCTGATCAAGAGTAATGGGCAGGGTGGTGGTGTTGCCTGCCATAATGTTGGAGGCAGAGTCTCCTACCAGTATTACATCCATGCCGGCACTATCTACAAGGGTAGCCATGGTGTAATCGTAGGCCGTGAGCATGGCGATTTTTTCTCCACGCTCTTTCATCTCCCGTAGTCGGTGCGTTGTTACTTTACGAGAGTCTTCGGGTTGATAAGTAGACATTGATTTTCTCTATTGGATTGGTACCATTTATTCCCCTCTTCGTAGGTGGAAGAGGGATACTCTTGATGTTGTCTTTGGGAAGGGTTTACTCTTGTTGAGCCTTTGTGGATGCGAAGAGAATGGGTGACGAAACAAGCCCAAAGGAGGAAGGTATGAGACAGTCCTTTTCTATCTATACCTTACTCCTTAGGAGGCGTTGGGTTAGTTCTTAGATATGCGTTGGGTTATTCCCACTCAATGGTGCTGGGGGGCTTAGAGGAGATATCGTACACAACTCGATTTACTCCTTTCACCTTGTTGATGATCTCATTGGAGACTTTTGCCAAAAACTCGTAGGGGAGTCGGCTCCAGTCCGCGCTCATGGCATCTACACTCGTTACGGCGCGTAGGGCAACGGTGTACTCGTAGGTGCGCTCGTCTCCCATCACCCCTACACTCTTCACAGGTAGTAGGATGGCTCCGGCTTGCCACACCTCGTTGTAGAGGCCTTGGCGGCGCATTTCGTTCATGTAGATAGCATCCGCTTCTTGTAGGATACGTACTTTCTCGGGGGTGATTTCCCCTAGGATACGAATCCCCAGCCCCGGCCCGGGGAAGGGATGACGCTCCAAAAGATGATCTTGCATGCCGAGGGCACGACCCACACGGCGCACTTCGTCTTTGAACAGGGCTCGGATAGGCTCTACGAGTTTGAGCTTCATACGCTCGGGGAGCCCTCCCACGTTGTGATGGCTCTTGATGACCATACCCGTAATGTTGATAGACTCAATAACGTCGGGATAGATAGTCCCCTGTCCGAGCCATTTCACATCCTTTATTTTGGCAGCTTCGGCTTCAAATACATCAATGAAGCCCTTGCCGATGATTTTTCTCTTCTGCTCGGGGTCGGTTACTCCGGCTAGGGCATTGTAGAATTGCTCGTGAGCATCTACCCCTATTACGTTGAGACCGAGACAGCGATAGTCCTGCATCACTTGGTTTGCTTCGTCTTTCCGCAGCAACCCATGATCCACAAATATACAAGTGAGGTTGCGCCCGATTGCTTTGTTTAGGAGCACAGCCACTACCGAACTATCCACGCCTCCACTAAGGGCGAGGAGTACTTTGTCGTTTTGGAGTTGCTCACGCAGCTCTGCTACAGTGCGCTCGATAAAGGCGTCTGGCGACCAGTTGCCCCCAATCCCCACGATGTCAATAAAGTTGGCAAGTAGCTTGGTACCCTCTTCGCTGTGGAAGGCTTCGGGGTGGAATTGTACGCCCCAAGTCTCTTCCCCTTCGATGCGGAAGGCGGCATTCTCCACCTCAGGTGTGCGCGCTATGGCACGGAAGCCCTCGGGGAGTCGGGTGATGGTATCCCCATGGCTCATCCACACAGTATTGCCTTTGGTTAGCCCTTTGAGAAGAGGATCTTCGGGAGCTGTAATCTCTAGCGCAGCGGGTCCATACTCTCGAGTTGTGCCCGGCTCTACCATCCCTCCGGCTTGATAAACGAGACTCTGCGCTCCGTAGCAGATGCCAAGGAGAGGGCAGCGCCCACGCAGTGTAGAAAGGGTGGTCTTAAAGGCTTTGGGGTCATATACTGAGTAGGGACTACCCGATAGTATAATACCGCGCACTCCCTTTAGCCCCTCAGGTAGCTTGTTGTAGGGAACAATTTCGCAGTAGGTGTTGAGGTCGCGGATGCGTCTCCCGATCAATTGAGTCGTCTGGGATCCAAAGTCGAGGATGAGGATTTTCTCTTGCATACTTTAGTCTCTAATAACTTTGGTGCAAAGGTAGCGTAAACTATCGGTCAATCGCTGATAATTCGCTACTTTTGCCCTAAGTATTGCAAGGAGGAGGTCTCTTTCCTCTCTTTTGCTGAGTAGTATGCCTCTGTAGTTCAACGGATAGAATAGAAGTTTCCTAAACTTTAGATAGGGGTTCGATTCCCCTCGGAGGTACTCCTGAATCTCGGTAAGACTTGAAATACTCTAGCCTTGTCTCGAACCCATTTCTCTTCGTTTTTACAGTGTGTTACAGAGAGCCTCTGTCTATAGCGGCATGTCGGTGCGGAGTGTTTTGCTGTCTTTGAGGGTCACGCGCACCTCTACCCGATCAAACTTCCCCTTGATTTCACTACCATTGCACGATAAGATACTTTCCGTAGGAATCCATAGGTAGTCGTTGGGCGTGAGTGTCGCTAGTGATTTTTGCTCTTTCTTTACAAGGGGTCCCGAAGGGTTTTTATATCCACCGCGAATAAAGTCTTCGATACTATCGTATGTAATCTCTACTTTGGATGTGAGTTCGGTCTTATCGTTGCCTTTCACCCCAAAGACTTGTATCTTTTTCATTTTATAAATGAGTTTCGTGCTCATGGGGAGGGGGATGCAGGTCATAAAGCCACTACCATCCTCTCCATGCTCAAGGGCAACCTCTGTAAATTCCTTTTTGTTTTTGGGGAGGGAGATATAGCTCTCGCTACCACCTTCATTACCTAATAGGAACTCCCATTTCAATTCTGGCTCTTTTTGCTCATTTGTTAGTGCTCTTAGACTGCACTTTGTGGGAATATGATAGCGATCTATGGCATAGGGAACGTGGAATGGTTTCGTTTTTCCTATAAGCTGAGTTTTATTGCATGCTACAATGCAAAGGGCTAGTAGAACAGCGGCTACTCCCCAAGAATATAACTTTTTCATAACTCTGTGTTGTTGGTAAATGTGCTTATGTTTATTGCGAATCAATACTATTGAGATTGAGCTACAGTGGTATGTCGGTGCGGAGTGTTTTGCCCTCTTTGAGGGTCACACGCACCTCTACTCGATCAAACTTCTCTTCTATGTTATTCTTGTCGCAGGAGAGAAGAAATTCACGTCCCTTTGTTGGGAATGGGTAATAATCATAGTTGGTAATACTCTCCAAAGATAGATCTATAGGGGTCCATATCCCATGAAAATCCGTTTTATATCCTCTTTGGATGAATGGTTCAATACTATAACTCGAAAGAAAGATGATGTGAGAGAGTGAGGTCTCATTCTCTTTATTGTAGCCTGCAACCTCAATCTTTTGGACTCCATATAGACATGGTAACATGGGAGGAAAGGCATAAAATCCTACTCCCGTTTCGCCATGCTCTCGTGCTATCTTTTCAAACAATTCTTTATTTGTCTTCTCCGTGATAGAGGATTCTTCAGAACGACTGAACCAAAGATTCCAATAGAGTTTAGAAGGGTCTTCTGACCTTTCTGCTTTCGCTACATAAACATAATTTGGTACGTAATAGGCTTCAATAGCATATTTATGCCATTTCGCTTTATCACATTCTGTCTTTGGTGTGCAGGCATGAAGAAGGACTACAGATAGTAACAAGGTCAGTGTGTTTAGTTTTTTCATAATGCCAATAAGTGTTTAATGCTTCTGATACATGAGAGAAAGTGTTGGAGACAACTTGATGCTTTTTCTTTTATTGTTGATTCTTTTCGCTTGTAAAGGTATGAATGAAAATCCAAATAGATGCATTTAGTTTTGATTTTTGTTTTTTTTGAGCTGAATGTGTGTCAAATTGTTTTTATTTCTGCTTATTACTGCCTATTTGTCTTGCTTCTTTTTGACTCTTGGAGAGTTGCAATCCTATCCCAACTCTAGATTTTATGTGTTACGGAGGAATGCAGTACTTTTGTTCCAGTGATGGGAGCCCTTTTTTAGGGTCAAATATCCTGAGAGAAAGAGCCCTCCTAATTTTATGGAAGAAGCTAAACGCGTAACAGAGCCGCACGAGAAAGTATCCCGCAGAGGGCATCAATGGTTTTTGCTCCTCCTTCTTCCCCCTCTCGTTTGGGGGATTGTTTTTGCGTGCTATCCCCTAGTTGCTGAGGAGATTCAGCCTCTGATTATCTTCAATCTGGTGGAAGGGCTGAAACCTTTAGGCCCCCCTCTCTATGTCGCACTAGCTGTGGCTTTTCTCATTATCGTCCTCTATCCGCGTACATCACAAGGGAAATCTCTTTTCTCTCGCCTCAGGCATGAGAAGGGAAGCGAACTGCTACGTCAAGGGGCGATTGCCTGCTGGGTGCTGGGGTATGGCAACCTTTTGTTTGGTGTTATCCCCAGCGTCATAGGTACGATAGCTCCATTTTTTGTGGGAATGGTGCTCTATGTCGTCCGGGCTATTCGCTTAGGCGAACGCCCTTTGTGGCAACCTCGTGGCTATATCCTCGCCATTGGGATTTTCTTATTGTACGACCTTTGTACCCTCCTTTGGTCTCCCAATCGTGCCGTTTCTCTGGAGTGGTGGATACGCGAAGCCAGCCTACTGCCCTCGATTTTCCTACTGCTGATGTATCCTCCGCATCCTCGTGATATACGTGTCTTTATGCACTATGCCCTCCGCATTAGCTACCTCTACCTCCTCAGCATTGTGGCGATCTATGTAGTAGTGTGTTGGGCTACTGATACCTCTTTGGGTGCGGCTTTTGGGCTTGAAAAAATGTATTTTGTGTTTAATGGGACGCCGATGGGGACGCTCTTTTTGGGTTCTCTTTTTGGGTTCCAACACTACACCTACCTTGGCTTTATCATGCTAGCCCCCATTCTCTACTGGCTTCTGGAGAAAGAGCGACAGCCCGAGGTCAGAAACCTTTTAGTGGGCTCTCTTGTGGGGTTCCTTCTCTTCGTTTTTATATTCCAGAGTAGGATCTTGATGTTAGTCATGGGAGGTGCTTTTTCCCTTGGGCTTCTCTACTTTTTTACGACCCTTGTTTTCCCACAAAAAGGTACTCAGAAGAAGCGGATTTTGCTCCTACTCCCCATTATCGCGGTGGCCTCTCTTCTCCTCTTTTTGTGCTATCCATCAGCCTTGAAATACCTCATAGATGAGCACCGTCTTAACCTCTTTGAGACGGCCATTATGTATCTAAAAGAGAACCCCCTTTGGGGCTATGGACTAGGCTCTGCAGAGGCTCTTATCTCTCCTTTCTATCAGGGAGAGTATGCCACACACTTCCACAATCAATATCTTTTGTGCTACGTAGAGGGGGGGATTATGAGCCTATTGCTTTGGGTCGTGATATTCATTTCCTACCTAAGATATGCCCTGCGCAGCCGCAACTATGCCGCCCTTATCTATGTGGTGATTATGCTGGTTGTCATGCTTATTGAGGTGATTACCTGCCTGAGTCAATACCTTATTGCTATGAGCCTTATGGCTGCATTCTTAATTTCTACACACCCCTATCTTCAGAAAAAATGACCATTGCGAACGAGATTTTTGAGCAACTCCGCGCTCAGGGTGGAGAGGAGAAAGCACGGCATCTGAGCCGATTTTTCAAATGTAAGCCAGGGGAGTATGGCGAAAGCGATCGTTTCTTGGGGGTAACGGTACCCGAGGTGCGCTCCGTAAGTAAGGCCTACAAAGAGAAAGTGAATTGGCAGGATCTCGAAGAGCTACTCGCCAGCCCTTGGCACGAATGTCGCCTTGCGGCTCTTCTTGCTTTGATGGAGAAATACAAACAGGAGCCTGAGGCGGTGTATAACTTTTACCTTGAGCATACTTCGGGAATTAACAATTGGGACTTGGTAGACCTAAGTGCTCATAAAATAGTGGGTGCCTATCTGCTCCGGCGCGATCGCTCGCCTCTCTATCACCTTGCCGGTAGCTCTAATATGTGGGAGCAGCGCATCGCCGTTGTCTCCACTTGGGCATTTATCCGTGAGGGGGACTGCAATGATACCCTTTGTCTTGCTGAAAAATTATTGCACCATCCCCACGATCTTATGCACAAAGCTGTAGGCTGGATGCTGCGTGAGGTGGGGAAGAAAAGGCTTGATCTTCTTCGAGATTTCCTCAATCGCTACGCCCATGTTATGCCTCGTACCACGTTGCGCTATTCGATAGAGAAGCTCCCTACAGAAGAGCGGCTTCGTTATCTAGGGAAAAAGACGAAATCTATTTCTTAATCCGAGAAGAGGGAGGGGAATTATGCCAGCTCCCCAAGAATGGTGCGGATGAGTGTGATAATCTCGCCAACAGAGCCGATGCCCGAAAAACGTACCATGCGAAGCCCTTTCTTGCTTTCTTCTAATCTACACTGGCGATGGTGGAACGAAGCATAGGCAATAAGCTGCCCAAAAAGAGGCCCCTGATAGTAAGGTGAATCCGGATCCTCGGGTAAGAAAAAGTAAAGAACCCCCGACCGTAGTACAATGCGTTGCACGCCGAGTGATCGACCCCAGCGGCGCAAAATGGGTACCAAGATAAGCTGCTCCACTTGCGAGGGAAGTCGTCCGAAGCGATCTTCGAGCCGCTCACGGAATTCCTTTACCTCCTCTTCTGTCGTAAGATTGTCTAGCTCTCTGTAAAGGCTGATGCGCTCAGAGTCTTGAGGAACGTAGTCGGGAGGTAACGATAAATAGAGATCGCTCTCGAAGGGGCAGTCCTCCTCGGCGGCAAGTTCTGCGCTCTCGTCTTGGAAAAGCTCCTCAAACTCCTCTCGTTTCACCTCTCGCACCGCCTCGTCGAATACCTTATGATAAGCATCGAATCCTAGGTCGGCAATAAAACCGCTCTGCTCGCTACCGAAGACATTGCCAGCCCCCCTAATATCGAGATCTTGCATGGCAATTCGGATGCCGCTGCCGAGGTCTGAATAGCTCTCAATGGCTCGTAAGCGACGCTGCGATGCCTCCGGCAGGAGATCCATGGGAGGGGTAATAAGGTAGCAAAATGCCTTTCGAGAGGAGCGTCCCACACGCCCTCGCAACTGATGCAAATCGCTCAAACCAAAATGGTGCGCACTGTCTATTATGATGGTATTGGCATTAGAAACATCAATGCCATTCTCCACAATGGTGGTAGAGACGAGTACATCAAACTCATGTTGCGAGAAGGAGACAAAGAGTTGCTCCAGCTCAGTTTGGTTCATGCGTCCATGCCCTACGGCAATTCGGCAATCGGGGATGCGCTGCTGTATCATGCGTGCAATTCCCTCTATATCGTCAATGCGATTATGGACAAAGAATACCTGTCCATTGCGGCTTAGCTCGAAGTTAATGGCCTCGGCAATAGCCTCAGGGTCGAAGCGAATTACCTCTGTAGCTACGGGATAACGATTGCGAGGCGGGGTGAGGATGTTGCTTAAGTCGCGCGTGCCCATAAGGGAGAATTGCAGGGTGCGTGGGATGGGGGTTGCGCTCATGGTAAGGGTATCTACATTGACTTGCAGCGAGCGCAATTTCTCTTTTACGGCTACCCCAAATTTTTGTTCTTCGTCAATTACAAGTAGTCCGAGGTCTTTGAACTGCACATTCTTCCCCACAAGCCTATGGGTCCCAACCACAATATCTATTTTCCCCTCCTTGAGGTCTTCTAGCAATTGCTTCGATTCCTTTGCCGACTGAGCGCGTGAGAAGTAAGCGACACGCACGGGCAAATCTTTGAGTCGCTCCGAAAAGGTGCGATAATGCTGGTAGGCAAGAATGGTGGTGGGTACCAGTACTGCCACCTGTTTGCTATCGGCCACCGCTTTGAATGCCGCACGTATGGCGATCTCTGTTTTGCCGAAGCCTACATCGCCACAAATGAGCCGATCCATGGGTCGCGGCTGCTCCATATCCTGCTTCACGGCCTCCATAGCCTTGAGTTGGTCGGGTGTCTCTTCGTAGATAAACGAGGCCTCTAATTCATGTTGTAAGTAGCTATCGGGGCTAAAGGCGAAGCCCTCGGACTCCCGGCGTGCTGCATAGAGACGAATCAAGTCTCGCGCAATATCCTTTACTCGCTTCTTGGTGCGCTCCTTTAGTCTGTTCCACGCTCCTCCGCCTAATTCGCTCAGTTTGGGAGGTTCGTCATCCCTGTTTCGGTACTTCGAGAGCTTCCTGAGGTTATGTACACTTACCAATATGTAGGCGCCATCTCGGTAGTCAATTTTCACCACTTCTTGCTGCTTCTCCCCGTCGCGTTGGGTGAATAGTCCTGCAAAACGCCCGATCCCGTGGTCGTAATGCACGATAAAATCGCCGGGGGTGAAGCTCTTGAGTTCTTTGAGGGAAAGCGAAACTCCGCCTGTGCGGATGCGGTCGCTCTGTAGACGATACTTGTGATAACGCTCAAATATCTGGTGATCGGTCAGGAAGACCATGGCGCTATCGGCGTCTTCGAATCCTTCGTGTAGGGTCAAGGGGAGTGGCTCGGGCATCAGAGAGGCTTCGCCCAAATCGCTTAGTATCTCTCTCAAACGCTCTGCTTGTGGTGTGCTCTCGGTGAGGAACCATACCCTATACCCCTTCTCTTTATAGTGCTTTAAGCCCTCAATAAGGAGATCAAAATTCTTATGAAATAGAGGCTGGGGGAGGGTAGCGAACTCTACTGTTTGGGCGGGAACGATGCCCGAGGGGAGCATCCCCAAAATCAGGCGATGGCAGTGGATCTCTTGGGGCAGTGTCTCGAGGGCGATTAGCTTGGTTCTCATCTCTTCGGTAGAGGAAAATCCCTCTCCCTCTACAAGCACGGCCTCCTCTTGGTATAGCTGAGTTATTCGCCCTAATGCCGCCTCATAATCGGTAAAGAGTAGCGTATAGTCTTGGGAGAGAAACGAGAAGAGCGATTGTCCGCCCCCTGCCATATTGGCAAGATTGGAGGAGAGGGTAACCTCTTCTAGCTTTTCGTGCGAGAGCTGGGTGTCTATATCAAACGAACGGATACTCTCTATCTCGGTGTCGAAGAAGTCTAATCGGATGGGTCGCTCTGCGTTGTACGCAAATATATCTACGATGCTACCACGGAAGGCCACCTCCCCGGGTTGGTACACATAGTCCGTTATGGTAAAACCTTCGTCCACGAACCAAGCTCGGAGCTGCTGCCTGTCCACCTCCTGTCCCACACGTAGGGAGCGGACATGCGTCTCCACTTCGTTGGCATTGGGGATTCCCTCCGCCAGCGCAAGGGGGTGGGATACAATAATCGGACAATCGCCCAAAGAGAGGCGCGCGATTAGCTCCGAACGAAGCACCTCGCTCCCTGCATCGGTATGCCCATATCGGATATGACGGCGGTAACTAGAGGGGAAGAAGAGAACGGATTCGCGTCCTAAAATCTGAATCAAGTCGCTGTAGAGATAGCCTGCACTCTCCTCGTCATTGGCTACAATCAGCAAGGGTTGTTTTGTCTCCTGTATGTGAAGCCCTGCCACAATCACCGCAAGAGCCGAACCTGTTACCCCCTTATAACGCACTGCCTCCCCGGGCTGAATGGAAGATAGAGTCTGAGCTAGAGAGCCAATAGAGGGGTGCTCACGGAGAGAGGTGAAAAGATGCTCCGTAGGGTCGGAGGTTGGGGGCAAAGGTTGTTTCATAAGGGGATAAAGAAAAATCTACCTAGGCTCTAAAGGCCTGCGGTATGGGTCGCTATGTTGCAAGGAGAGAGGCGTGAGACCTCTGAGTCGAGAGTCGCAACTTTTTTCGATTGGGACAAAAAAAGGGTGCCCAAAAGGCGAGGCTTCTCAAGATTCCTCACCTCTCTGTGGGCACCCCGTAGGTCGGATTACTTACGAGCGATTACTTCAATTTCGATAAGTCCGTTCTTGGGAAGCGTCTTTACGGCAACTGCAGAGCGAGCCGGGAAAGCACCCGAGAAGTGTTTTTCGTACACGGCATTCATAGCGGCAAAGTCCGCCATATCGGCCAAAAAGCAGGTTGTTTTGATAACGTGATCGAAGGTGTATCCGGCTTCGTCGAGGATAGCTTTGAGGTTGCGGAATACCTGTTCCGTTTGCTCCGCTACGCCTCCTTCTACAAAAGCACCGGTCTTGGGGTCAAGACCCAATTGACCACTTGTTATAAGCATGTTGTCGAATTCTACAGCTTGACTGTAGGGACCAATGGCTGCAGGAGCATTGGTTGTGCTAATTACTTTCTTCATATCTCTTCTCTATAATTAGGTGATATTTATTTCGTTTGCTTTTGGCGGAGAGACTCAAAAAGGAGTATCCCTGCGGCTACGGATACGTTGAGGGAGCCAATCTCTCCCACTTGGGGGATGGCTACCGATAGCGTGGCAAGTCGAGCCACTTGTGGCGAAACCCCTTCGTGCTCACTCCCCATCACAAGAGCCAGAGGCCCCGTAAGGTCGGTCGTGTAGTAGGTGTTTTCCGCCTTTTCGTTGGCAACAACAATCTGGAGTCCGCACTCGGCAAGGTATCCTACAGCTCCGCTTATTGAGGGTACTCTGCACACGGGAATACGCATCAAAGCTCCGGCGGAAGCATTCACGGCATCTGCGGAGACGGAGACGCTCCCTCGCTCGGCAATCACTAGGGCATGGGCGCCTGCACACTCGGCAGAGCGTGCTATTGCACCGAAGTTGCGCGTATCTGTTACCCCATCAAGTAGCACGATAAGGGGATCTTCTCCTCGCTCAAAAATCTGAGGAACCAGCATTTCCAAAGGAGTGTAAGAGACCTGTGCAATGATGGCAACACAGCCCTGATGGGCACCTCTTGTGAAGCGATTGAGCCGCTCCACGGGCACCTCTAGGACGGGGATTCTTTGCTCTCGTGCCAATCGTTTGATGGCGCGAATCTCCTCCGAAACAAGCGCACGGCGCAGGTAAATCTTATCAATCTCCTGACCTGCCTCTAGGGCTTCTTGTACGGAGTGGATGCCAAATATGATTTTTTCTTTAATCATTGTTTTGTAGTAATTCTTGGGCAGCAGCCATTGCTACTGGGGTAATAACGGAGCCGCTGATGAGGCGTGCCACCTCTTCTTCGCGCTCTTGGGGCGAGAGGGTACGTAGCTCGGTAGAGGCTCTCTCTGTCTCTTCGTTGTAATGCTTCGAGATCGCCATTTGGGCTTCGCTGCGTGCTGCAATCTGCGGCAAATGGGTGATGGCAATCACTTGCAGGTGGTGACCCAAGGTTCGGAGTACCTGCCCCATACGATCTGCCACGCGCCCGGAAACTCCTGTATCGATCTCATCAAAAAGAATGGTCGGGAGGTGATCACATGCGGCAAGTATCGCCTTGATAGTGAGCGTCAAACGAGCCATTTCGCCTCCCGAGGCAACGCTCCCTACGGGTTGTAACTCGGCATCCCCATTGGCACTAAAGAGCACTTCTACGCGATCGTAACCCGTGGGCGAGGGAGCATCTAGGGGCGTTACCCTAAATTCTACTCGGGCATGGGGCATCTCTAGTAGCCGTAATTCTTCCGACAATTTCTTGCCTAGTTTTAGGGCGGTACTCTGCCTGGTTTTCGATAAATTTTCACCCAGAAGTCGCACCTCTTTTAGGGCAGCTGCGGATTTTTTTTCAGCCTCTAGGAGAAGGTCTTCTTGCCCATCACAGAATTGCACCTTCTTGTGAAGCTCTTCGCGGAGGGCGATAAGTCCTTTTGTATCGGAGTGATGGTACTTTTGACACAGCGTATTGATGAGGTCGAGACGAGCCGCTACGTGAGCAAGAGCCTCCGGATCGGTATCTACCTGCTCGGTAAAAGAGGCGAGGTCTCTAGCCACATCGCGCATATCTATGGCGCAGGAGTTCAACCGCTCGAGGTGGCTTTCTACTCTGGGGAACTTGCTTGTAATCTCTTCGAGTTGGCGAATGGCTCCGGAGAGCTGACTGATTACGTTTGAGGATTCTCCGTCAAGCATCTCTTGTACTTGGTAGAGCGTGCTCTTGATTTCGTCGGCATGACGCAAAAGGGTCTCCTCTTCAAGCAATCCCTCTTCTTCGCCCTCTACGAGTTGGGCGTCGCTCAACTCTTGGTAGCGGAATAGATTGTAGTCATACTCCTCTCTGCTGCGAGCTATTTGACTTTTCAGCTCCTCGAGAGCGCGGGTGGCCTCTTCGTATTGAGTGTATGAGGCCTTGTAGGCGGGGAGGAGCTGAGGATTGTCCGACATCCTGTCTACTATGTGCAGTTGGAATTGGTTGCTCGAAAGCTGCAGATTCTGGTGTTGCGAGTGAATATCAATCAGCAGAACGCCTAGCTCAGACAGCGTAGCGAGGGAGACGGGTGTGTCGTTGATGAAACATCTACTGCGCCCCATTGCGGAGATTTCTCGCCATACAATGCAAGCGCCATCCTCCATCCAGAGATCTCTCTGGCGCAACCATTCTTCCACATGTGGGGGGAGTTCGACAAAAGTTGCCTCTATAACGCTTCGTTTTGCCCCTGCCTTGACGAGACTACTATCGGCACGGCGGCCTTGCAACATCGAGAGCGCTCCAACAAAAATGCTCTTACCTGCACCCGTCTCTCCCGTGATGGAAGTAAAGCCGGAGGCAAAAGAGACCTCCAAGAGATCGATGAGAATAAAATCTTGAATCCTGAGGAGTTGGAGCATCAGTGTCTATTGTTTTTTAGAGACTTAGGGAACTTAACGCTTGAGTGCATCGAGCGTATTACCCTCTGTGGGGTATATCTTGTTGAGGAGCTTGTAGGCCGCTTGCTTCTCTTCGGCGGTAGCTTTCTCTGCCACTTTGACCAATTCAGAAAGTTTGGTTTGGGAAAAAAGGATCAGAAGCGGAGTGCGAGGCGTGTTTTTCCAGACCTCCTCTAGTTGGTTAAGAGCCTCTAAAAGGGTAGTGCGACCTCGCTGCACGTTGGCAACAAGTTCGTCCAGACCTTTTCGGTGATAGGTGTACCACATTTGGCGGAATGGCTCTTGTGTAGGGTCGTTCAGGGCCTCTGCTATGGCGTATCTGTTGTAGTCGTTTTCATAGGCTTTCCATCCTTTCCACTCCGTGCTTGCCTGCCCGGCAATATTAACGAGCTGTCGCATTTCGTCGCGAGCCACGTTGCCTCCCAAGGGCGAGAAGCTATCGAGGTCGAGAGCGATTATGTAGTATGCGTAGAAAACGATGCTGGCAATGAGGTTGCTTCCTATGTCATTGGGGGAATAACTTAGGACGTCGAAAGATTGGTATTCGAAGTTAAGTTCACGGTCGCGCCAAACGAGAAGAGGAGATTGGTAGGAGCTGTTAAAGACAGGGCGTTGTGCCGTGATGTAAAGCTCTCCGGCGTACTTGCGCTCCTCTTCTACAGCTGTAAGGTTGATGGCAAAAGCGCATTCGATACGCTCTGCAGGGGAGTATTGTAGCGAAGTCCAACGCGTATTGTTGAGCATGTCGGTTAGTTGGCGTTCCATTTCTGTGAACTGACTGGCATTGACAGACCCTAGTCGTTCGGTATTGATCGTAACTTTTGCCTTGAGCTCTTGTGCAGAGACTTGTTTTGCTCCCAGCAGTAAGCAAAGCAAAATCAGAAACGGACGGACAACCTTCATTGCTGCAAATAATGGTTTGTGAGGTAGTTGAGAATATCCTTTGCTACCTCTTCTTTGCTCTTGAGGGAGCACTCCAAAGGCTCTCCCTCTTGGGGAATCAAGGTTACCTTATTGGTGGGGGTGCCAAAGCCGGCTCCCCTGTCGTTTATAGAATTGAGCACCATAAGATCCATGCCCTTACGTGCCATCTTGCGCCTTGCCTCCTCGTGATCAGAAGAGGTCTCCAAGGCGAAACCTACCATGATTTGATTCTCCTTTTTTTCTGCTCCCAGCGTGGCGGCGATATCCGGATTCTTTACAAGAGAGAGGGACATGGAGGCGCCTGTGCTTTCTCGTTTCATCTTGCCTTCCGCTTTATGCTCGGGGCGATAGTCTGCCACGGCAGCGGAAAAAATGGCAAGGCGGCATGAGTTTGAAACTTTTTGGCAGGCGGCTAGCATCTCGCAGGCCGTTGATACTCTCTCCACATGCACCCCTTGAGGATCGGGCAGAGAGGAGGGGCCGGAGACGAGATGAACTCGGGCACCTCGGCGAGCACACTCAGCAGCGAGAGCGTATCCCATCCGTCCGGAGGAGTAATTCCCGATAAAACGAACAGCATCAATCGGCTCGTAGGTGGGGCCTGCTGTGATGAGCACTTCCATCCCGGCTAGGCTAGGCTCTTTGCATCCTGGCTCTTTAGCCTCAAAGAAGTCGGCCACGGCTTGTGCAATTTGCTCGGGCTCTTCCATACGCCCTTTGCCCTCCAGTCCACTTGCTAGAAAGCCGTCTCCCGGCTCTACGACGTGCACTCCTCGCTCGCGGAGGGTCTGTAGATTACTCTGTGTTGCAGGATGGCAATACATGTCTAGGTCCATGGCAGGAGCCACCCAGACCGGAGCTTTCATAGAAAGATATGTGGTGAGCAACATGTTGTCGGCAACTCCTGTTACCATCTTGGCGAGGGTGGCTGCCGAAGCCGGTGCGATAAGCATGAGATCGGCCCACAGTCCTAAGGACACATGGCTGTGCCAAGACCCATCTCGGCGATCGAAAAACTCCGAGACTACAGGCTTTTGTGTAAGAGTGGAGAGGGTAAGGGGAGTAATAAATTCTTTGCCCGAAGGGGTAATGACGACCTGTACTTCGGCCCCCATTTTTATGAGAAGACGAATAAGCGTAGCACTCTTATAGGCTGCAATGCTGCCCGTGATGCCTAAAACAATATGCTTACCTTGAAGGCTCATAAAGGCTTGATGGAGGGATTGATTAGTTGTTTTCGGAAGCAAGTTTGAAGCGAAGGCGCGTAAGATGCCGCTTGGTGTCTTCGGGGAAGTCGGCTTTCATCACCCAGTCGTAATAACCCGGTTCTTTTTTGAGCACCTCGGCAACGGGTACGCCTTTGTGCTTGCCAAAGTTAATCACGACCTCGTCTTTTTCGTTGTAAACGAAGCGTCCTGCCAAGTCAAGATTCCGCTGCTGCATTGTAAAAGAAGATAGGAACTCAACATCGTTTTGCAGATCTTCGGGATAGCGGTCGAGCTGAGCCTTGAGCACTTCGAGCGTGGCGCGCGTGTCGGCTTCGGCAGAGTGTGCCTCGGTCAAGTCCTTATCACAATAAAATTTGTACGCAGCCTCTAGAGTACGACGCTCCATTTTATGGAAGATCGTTTGCACATCGATAAACCGGCATCGCGAGAAATCGACCTCTACGTCGGCACGGATAAATTCTTCTCCTAGGAGGGGTACGTCAAAACGATTGGAGTTGTAGCCCGCAATGTCGCACCCTTGAATCATAGAAGCCAAGCTCTTAGCCACTTGTCGAAATGTGGGACAATCGCGCACATCATCGTCGGTAATGCCGTGGACTACCGTGCTCTCCTCGGGGATGTGGCACTCCGGATTGAGACGACGCGTGCGCACCTCTTCGTGCCCATCGGGGTAGACTTTGATGAGGGAGATCTCTACGATACGATCTTTCTCGGGACTGAGACCCGTGGACTCAATATCGAAGAATACAAGTGGACGCTTGAGCTGTAGTTCCATAGAAGAAAGGGGAAGTTAGCGAGCCGTAGTAATGGGCATGATCACATTGGTTAGCTCCGTATCCTTGGGGTTCTCGGAGGGGATGATAACCATTGCTCGAGAGGCATCGGCAATCTCAAAGACGATGTTGCTCGACTCAATTGTATTGATAAGGGCAATGAAGCTATGTACCTTAAAGCGGAGCTTCATGCTGAGGTTAGAGGGATTCTCTATTGGGAAGCGTTGTTCGGCCTGCCGCACGTCTTGTACATCCATGCTGACTGTCATCAAATTACCTTCGATAGACATTTGCATCACTAGGGGATGATTGGGGCTGCTCATAAAGGAGTTCATGCGCTTGATGGCAGGCACAAACAGACGCCCTTCTATGGAGATGCGGTGAGGGTTGTCCCTAGGGATTACAGAATCGTAGGGCGGATAACGGCCCTCTACTAGGCGAGTAGAAGCCTCGATGTTACCAACTTTGAAGAACGCCTTGCGGTCCGTGTGCGAGAGAGTTACCTCTTCGTCTGTAAAAGACGCCAAGAGAGCGCGCAAGAAGTTCGCCATCTTTTGAGGCAAACAGAACTGATAGGGCGATTGTACTCGCACGTCGGCCGGCTCCACGATAGAGGGATCCACCACGGTAGAGTCTGTATATTTCGTAAGGATCTCGGTAGAGGTGGCTACCATTGCGAGGTACTTTGCTTTGAAGTCGAAGCACACAGAAGCAAGAATGGGTCGCCTAGCATCCTCTGCCATAGAGCCAATGGTAAGATCCAATCCACGACGCATGGCAGAGGCGGACATGGTGGCTACGTGTGCCGTTTCGGCCTCTTCTCTGTCTTTGTCGTCCTTAGGATAGAGTTCTCCATCGCTCGTTGCAAAACGGATGTAGCCCCCTTCGAAAGTCATCAGTAGGGTAGAGGTCTCCGCTTCGTAGTCGAAAAGGAGGGGTTGGTCGGGCAATCCCTTTACGTATTCCAATATATCCTTGGGATGAACGGCGAAGGTTGCGTTCCCTTCTGAGGCGATCACAGGTAACACCCCGCGGCTTCGCATCATGCCGTCAGAGCCTGTTACGTATAGGTTGTTGTCTTGTATTTCGAAAAGGAAGTAGGTGAGTACCGGCATCTCATTATAGACGGTGGGCACTACTTTACTTTGGTTCTGAAGGAGGGTCGAAAGCTCTCCGGAGGCTATTTTAAACTGCATATCAGAGGTTGTTGCTATAGTTATTCTTCGTAGGCAAAAGTAGCCATTTTTCTTGAAGGCTCTCTAGGGATTAGGAGGGATAAACAAGATTCTCTTCTGTTGCCACGTCGAGTACTTCTCGAAGGTACTTCTCGGCTTCGTAGCGTGCCATGGGGAGGTTGTGCAGGAGACAATTCCCGCAATCTCTAGGCTCGGTGCCGGGTACTACGCCCTCGAAGTCGCGCACAAAACGGAAAGTGGCTCGCATTAAGTCCAGGATGTCGTGAGAGGAGAGATCTCCCTTGATGAGGAGGTAGTTGCCTGTAAGGCACCCCATGGGTCCCCAGTAAACAATGCGATCGCGCCACTCGGGATCGTTACGAAGGTAAGTGGCTGCAAGGTGTTCGATGGTATGCAACTCGGGTACACCCATCACGGGTTCCCGATTGGGTTCCTTCATGCGAATGTCGAAGGTTGTAATTACCACATCGCCAAAGCGGTCTTTGCGGGAGACGTAAATGCCTCGCTTGAGGCGGATATGATCGAGTTGAAAGCTAGGTATTTTCTCCATTTTTAGGGTTCGTATTTGATTATACTAGATTGCATTAATGAGTTTATGGATGGCTGAAAACCGCTCGGAGCGGAACGCTTTTTCTCCCCAGAATCGGCGGTATTGCGCATAGCCGTCGGCTCGATCCGGGGTGTCGCTGATGAGCCGGATCACCATCAAGGGGAGGTGGTGGATGTAGGCCGTCTGCGCTACCGCTGCGCTCTCCATGTCCAAAGCCAGGGCGTCGGGGAAGTTGGCTTTGATAAAGGAGAACTCCGAAGGGGAGGATAAGAATCGATCTCCACAGGCTACCCCTCCTAGATGGAAAGGAACCTCTGTCTCCCTGAATTTCTCAACGAGAGAAGTTTCTACAGGATAACGCAGAGGGTAACCCTGTACTTGCCCATAGGGGATCTCGGCTCCGCAGTAGACGTCGTGATAGCAAACCCAATTAGCCACCACGATATCGCCTCTCTCTACACTTGTGCTGAGGGTGCCGCTTACGCCTATATTGAGGATTAGGGAGGGGGCGAATAAACGAATCGCCTCCGCTGTGGCCACTGCTGCAGACACTTTGCCAATGCCTGTTGTCAAGAGAAGCAAGGATTGTCCCTTATGTGTGGTGCCTTTCCAGCCTTCGAATCCAAGTGGAGACACCTCCTTTTTCGGGGGCTCAGAGAAGAGGGGGAGAAGCTCTTGCACCTCTTTGGGCATAGCTGCTACCAAGAGTATTTTGGCGGCACCTCCGTATCGTAAAGGCTTGTTCGTATCCATCGTTACAAAGATACAACAAAAAGCCCATCATCTACGCCTCGTGTGAGAGGGAGATGATGGGCAGTATAGAAACTCTTTTTTATCCTTTAATCCCTAAGAAATAACTTCTTAAAGCCCTGTCTTAGCGAGTTCTTCGTCCAAGAAAATTAGGTTTTGTTCCTTGGAGAGATTGATGCGATCGATGATGCTGCAAGCGGTGTCTTCTTCCTCTACTTGCTCGCGGATATACTTCCAGAAGAAGTCTTGAGAAGCCATGTCGTGCTCAGCGGCTGCCACCTGAACAAGCTCTTCGATCCATGCCGTTACCTTGCATTCGTGCTCGTATACTTGTGTAAAAGTGTCTGCTACGGAGCCAAATTCTGTGGGAACCTCCTCAAGGGGAAGAATGGTCACACGGCCTCCGCGGCGGTTTACAAAGTTCATCATATCGTAAGCGTGCTCCATCTCTTCTTTAGATTGAGCCATAAGCCACTTAGCCATCCCTGCATAACCTTTGTGTTGTAGGTACATAGACATGGAGAGATATAGGTTAGAAGACCACATCTCGCGGTTGATTTGTAGGTCGATGGCTTTCGTTACTTTTTCGTTGATTTTCATATCTTCAAATGCATTTTTTTTCTGTTGCTACTGATAAAACAGACGTGCCTTACTTTGGTTCAATGCGTACGACGCTCTTATTCGTAAGGGGGAGAAATAAAAAAAGCACCTACCCTCAATATCAAGGATAAATGCTTACAGGGAAGTACGCGAGATGAGATTTGAACTCATACACCGTAACCGGCACTACCCCCTCAAAGTAGCGTGTCTACCAATTTCACCACTCGCGCAAAATGTTTCAAGTTTTATGAGGTCTCCCTCAAAGCTGTCGTCGTGCCCAAGACAGGACTCGAACCTGCACGTCGCGAAACACTCGCACCTGAAACGAGCGCGTCTACCAATTCCGCCACTTGGGCTTCTTTGTTACTCCTTTCTCTTGGCATCAGGCCCAAACGAAAAGAGCCGCACACAATCGACTTCTATCTTATTCTTCAGCACTTGCTCCGTATTTCGCGGTGCGGACGGGACTCGAACCCGCGACCCCCTGCGTGACAGGCAGGTATTCTAACCAACTGAACTACCGCACCAAAACTCGAAGCGTGCTTCGACCGTCTTTGTCAAGAGCTGTAGAACAACCTCTGCTGTTCTCGTTTAACGCTCTCTCAACTCGAAAGCGACAGCAAAGGTACTGCTTTTTTTTATTTGTGCAATAGTCGGCGAAAATTTTTTCTGTTCCCAAAATGATTTTGACGTATCGATTTTTTGTTCCTTGCTTTGTAAGAGTCTGTAATATAGCGGAGTTAATGGATTTTGAGGGGTGCTGAGATCTCTTTGTGGGAGTATGAAGATTTTTCCTCTTCGCCCATCTTTACTTTTAGCTGCTTTGCAAGAAGAGGGAAAGGGAGTTATCTTTGTAGTCGTATTTAATTAGACCTTGGTAGTATGACAGGCAGACATAAAGAACGTATCCTCATGGCATTCGATACCATCGAAGAGGGATTTGAAGAACTCGAAGAACGCTTTGAACTTGTGCGCCCTCCTCACGGACGAGACTTCTCTCGGCAAGAGATTATGGAGCAGATTGCCTCAGCCTCCATTCTCTGTTCCGTCTTCGATATCCCCATAGATAGGGAGATTATTGATAAAGCCCCCAACCTAAAGCTAATTGCCAACTATGCCGTCGGCTTTAATAATATAGACATTGAGTATTGTAGGCAAAAGGGGATTGCAGTGGCCAATACGCCCGAGAGTGTGATTGCTCCTACGGCGGAGCTTGCTCTTGCCCTCCTTCTGTCTCTTTCGCGCCGAACGGCGGAGTGGGATCGCACTTTGCGCACGATGGGTCGAGATCTTAAACCCTCTAGGTTAGACCGATTGGGCTTGGATCTCCTTGGCAAGACGATCGGGATTGTAGGCTTTGGTAACATAGGTCGAAGTGTGGCCGTGCGCTGTCAAGCCTTTGGGATGAAGGTGCTGTACTACAAACGCCATAGGCTTTCGGAGGAGATGGAGCGGCAGCTCGGTGTGACCTATTGCGACCTCGATACTCTATTTGAGACAGCCGATGTGGTCTCTCTCCATACGCCTCTCAATGAGGATTCTCGCCATCTTGTGGATGCCGATAGGCTCGCTCGGATGAAGCCTTCAGCTCTCCTCGTCAATACCGCCCGTGGGGCAGTGGTGGACGAAAATGCCCTAGTGGAGGCTCTTACCTCCGGGAAAATTGCCGGTGCAGCGCTTGATGTATACGAAGATGCCGACAAGCCCAATGCGGCCCTCTTCTGCTTAGACAATGTGGTAATGACCCCCCATGTGGGAACGCAAACCTACGATGCTCGCCTTTCTATGGCTCGGGAGCTCACGAATAACGTGCTTGGGTTTGTAGATGGAGATCGCCCCGTAGCTTATGTAGTGCAGCCGGCTTAGGCTCTAGCTCTCACTTGAGAGGTTTCGGATAAATTACGCTCCTCCCTTCTGTCTATTCCCGTTGTTGGGGAAGATAGAAGAGGGGAGCGTTCTTTTTTTGTCCCTTGAAATAAGGCAAAAGTGTAGGCTAAGAAATTTAGAGCCACTGCCCTATACTTTTTTGTTTTTCGGGCAGAATGCTCTCTCGTAATCGGCCTATTCCCGAAAGAATTCTACCCTATAACGTTGTAGATTCTGGCCGGAGGTTGTTCCCTTATAGACTTTTTCCTGAAAAAGAGCCTCTGTGCAGAATATAAAGCGTATATTTGCGATAGGAATTGATACCTCCTGTGCATTACATAGTGATGATGCAAGGAAAGAATCACACAGGAATAGAAATCTAAAAAGCAGTTTGCACATGAAAATCTTAGTACGACTATCAGCGGTAGTGTGTTCCCTCCTTATTGCCCTCTCGGCGGGAGCACAAGAGAAGACTCCTCTCTCCTTTGGCTTGTATACGACCCTGGGTGCTCCCGAGGGTTTGACGATAGGGGGCTCAGTCTGCTTTATGCCCGAACTTTCGCTCCGCGCAGGGCTTGGCTTAATGCCTAGTCTGTCTTACTCTTCGCGAGTAGATGTTGATAAGGTAAAGGCTTTTGCCTCTTATGCGCAGAAACTTGAGAATCCTGTTGATCTGGATATCAATATGAAGTCGGGTTGGGTGCGAGGTCAGTTGCTTCTCGATTATCACCCATTTAGAAATCCATTTAGGGTCACGGCTGGTTTGTTCCTAGGTCGCTATCAAGCTCGCGGATCGGTACAGCTCGTAGATCACAAGACGGGTAAGTCGGTAGCCGAAGAGATGAGAAGGAAGGGAGTGTTGAACATGCCTCTAATTCGGCTAGAGGAGAATGGGGAGACTCTTTTTACTCTCCAGCCCGACGAAGATGCCTCTATAAACGCTTCCGTTGCGTCCCCTTCTTGGGTACAACCTTATATCGGGGTTGGCTATGGTTTTGCTGTGCCACGCTCTAGAGTATCGTTCTTTGGGGATTTGGGACTCCTCTACAATGGGCCTCTAAAGTTGTCTTCCCCTAACCTGAGAGAGGGTAACCTTAATAGCCTTGTGCCCCGTGATGAAACATTAAAATCGATTGATGCTTGGACGCGCCTTTTTGCAATTCTCAACTTGGGCGTCTCTATACGACTATAAAGTATTCCCTATTGTCCATCTTTTAGTAGGGGAGAAGTACTATCTGCTTCATGTTGTCTACCACTCTCTTATTGCAAGGGGGTGGTAGTGTTTTGTGCGGATAGGGTACTCTAGACGAGAGGATTTGATTCTTAATACCGAGGTTTATTCGCAATGAAAAGAGAGGGCTCCTCTTCGTTAATTCGTTACTAATCACATGGCTGCGGAGCGATAACAAAGGTCGTGTCGCCTTCTTTTGCCCTCCTTGTGTAGTACATTTCTGTACTAGTAAAGAACACAGATTACCTATAAATGGGTATAAAATGAGTTTGCGTATAATATTTAATACCTACTTTTGCACAAAGAAATAAGTATAAAACAGACAAATAAGAAGACCAAACTATGGAAAAGTCGATCAAAGGAACTCGCACAGAGAAAAATCTACTCGCCTCTTTTGCCGGAGAATCTCAGGCACGTAATAGATATACATTCTTTGCAAGTGTGGCAAAGAAAGAGGGCTATGAGCAGATTGCTGCCATCTTCCTTGAGACTGCAGAGCAGGAGCGTGAGCATGCCAAAACGTTCTTCAAATTCCTCGAAGGTGGGATGGTAGAGATTACTGCCATGTACCCTGCCGGTGTTATTGGCACCACGATGGAAAATTTGGCTGCCGCTGCTGATGGTGAAAACGAAGAGCACACCGTGTTGTATCCCGAGGCTGCAAACATTGCTGAGGAAGAAGGTTTCCCCACGATTGCAGCAGCATTCCGCCAGATTGCTAAGGTGGAGGCAGAGCATGAGCGTCGCTATCGCATCCTTCTAGAGCGAGTAAAAACAGAAACAGTATTCTCTCGCGAAGAAGAAATTATGTGGCAGTGCCGTAACTGTGGTTATGTGCTTACCTCGAAGAAGGCACCCGCAAAGTGCCCCGCTTGTCAGCATCCGCAGGCTTACTTCGAGCCCTGTAAGCAGAACTATTAATCCTACTTCTCAAGCGGAGAAGCCCCCAAAAAGTAGCGAGATACGAAGCTGCTTAGAAAAGAACCCCTACACTCTTTTATTACAAGAAGGGTGGCAGAGAATAGTGAGATGGGGGATTGACATATTTGAGAGACGAGATAAAAGGAGCCCACATCCTCTCGTTTCGTAAAGCGCATGGTAGCTATACCGCTCCATGTATTACCTCTAGTTTCAATCCCTAGCCGGGGTGCGAGTTGAGGGGTGCGGATTGAGCCAATGCGTTTTATTTGTTTGTGGGGTTGCCCCCTCGGAGCTCAAAAGGCGAAGGACCCTTCCTTATGTCTATGGTTTGATCTCCGGGGGGCAACTTTTTATATCCGAAAGAAGATCTCGTTGTACCACTTGGTGGGGTACGTTGGAGGAGAGCTAAAAAGGACGGCGAGGCGCCTTTGTTAAAGAAAAATGTTCTCCTCTCGTGGGGTGAAGTAAGGGCAGTATTTGTGTGCATAAGTATCGTTGTTTTTGGGGTCTTATTTGGGAGGAATTTTGTATTTGTCCTTTCAAAAGGGTTATGGATCGGCAAGAATGAGCTATTTTTGCAGGGCTAATGCTGCCCATAGGTAGCACAAAAGATACAAACGACACCAATAGGCAACTGATGAAAGTTCACCACGAAGGGAGAGGAATCCTGATTAGTTTCTTTCTTATATTCTTAGTTATAGATGTTCTCGCATTCTTGACTTCTCCTTATATTGCCATTCCTATTTTCTTACTAGTGAGTACTCTTACTCTTATGGGTTTGGCGTTTAATTTCTTCCGGAGTCCCAATCGGCACAATGAGGGCGAAGGGCAAGAAGATATTATTGTAGCTCCTGCCGATGGTAAGCTCGTGACTATAGAAGAGGTGTATGAGGGAGAGATTTTGCAGGCACAGTGCCTCAAGGTTTCTATTTTTATGTCTATCTATGATGTACATGCCAATTGGTTTGCATGCAATGGCGTTGTGCGTCACGTAAGCCATACGGATGGGAATTTCTACAAGGCTTTCCTACCAAAGAGTAGTACCGAAAACGAGCGGAGTGCTGTGGTAATAGAGACCCCTCAGGGGCATCGTGTGCTGGAGCGTCAGATTGCGGGGGCTGTTGCGCGACGTATCGTTACCTATCCACAAGTGGGAGAGGAAGGTACTATTAACGACTTTGTGGGCTTTATTAAGTTTGGTTCGCGCATTGATCTCTATCTTCCTCTTGGCACAGAGATATTTATAGCACCGGAGACAAAAGTAAAAGGAAATACTACCGTTATCGGTAAACTGCCCTCTCTATAATGATGAAGAGCATTCGCTACTATATCCCCAATTGCATCACTCTTGCTAATCTTATAGCAGGTTGCCTTGCCATTTATCAGGTCTTGGTCAATGGGGATGGCAATGCTGCCGCTTGGTGCATTGTGGCGGCCGGTGTTTTCGATCTGTTCGATGGCTTGGTGGCTCGTCTGCTCCATGCTCAGAGTGTTATTGGAGCAGATCTCGACTCTTTGAGCGATGTGGTTAGCTTTGGTGTCGCTCCGGCATTTCTTCTTTTTTCCTATTTGGGAAAGGAAACTCCCTCTATATGGGCGGCGCTTCCGGCTTTTCTGATTGCTGCATTCTCAGCTTTGCGTTTGGCTAAGTTCAATAATGATACGAGGCAAACTAGCTCCTTTTTGGGGCTGCCGGTACCAGCCAATGCTCTATTATGGATTGGTATTGTGGCTACGCTCTCCCTTTTGCAGCTCTCTACGGCTCTCCTATTGAGTATTGTGTATCCCTTGATATTGATAAGTTGTATCTATCTAGTGGCCGATATTCCTTTGCTTGCATTTAAAATCCACTTCCCTCTAACGGAGAAAAAAGATCGCATTCTTCTTTACATCGCGTTAGTGTTGCTTGCTCTTGGCATACTGTTTGTATCTCTCTTGGGATGGGCTGGGTTGCTTCCTTTTGTCGTAAGCTACCTTATCAGTTCTGCGTTCTACCGTCTTTTGTGGCGGCCTTATAACAAGTAGTGATCAGTTGGTAGTATGATTTTTTTCCTCATAATCCTCCTTATAGGGGTACTCTTTTATCTCTTCCGTATTCAGATCCTGAAATGGTTTTTGCGCCGTGCAGGGATGTATAATGCCTCCCAAGAAGCTTCTCGTTCTCAGAAGAGAAGAGGAGAGAGAGAGCCACACCGCTCGCCCGGAGAAAAGGTGGATATCACGACCGTGGATAAGCGTAAGTTTGATAAGGGTCAAGGGGAGTATGTAGACTTCACAGAAGAGAAAAACACGAACCCTGAGCAGTAGCTTAGGGGGGCTTCTGTGTCATAAAGTTTTTTTCTGTCGTTGGATTAGTGTCCGCTAGTGGTCTAATCCTTGCTCGTACAGCTCTGCTTGCGAGCAGATTTCGTTGTTAAAGGTCGTAATATTCCATTCTAGTAGGGTACCTATTTGATGGGATTTGACTACTTTTGCAAAACTGAATTTGTAGCAACGACAGAGATTGTAGTCATGGCTAAATCGATAAAAATACGAAAGGGCCTCTCCTTGAATCTGAAAGGGAAAGCCCCGCTGGAGCATTTGAGTGCCCCTAAGCCAAGCAGTACCTATGGGTTGGTCCCCGATGACTATGTGGGTGTAACCCCAAAGCTTTTGGTACATGTAGGCGATAAGGTAGAGTGCGGTACGCCTCTTTTTTACGATAAAACTTTCCCCGAAATTAGGTTCACAAGCCCTGTGGCTGGCGAGGTTGTCGCTGTCAATCGAGGGGCAAAACGAAAGATTCTGAGCGTTGAAGTGCGTCCCTCAGGGGAGACGGCTTCTGTCTCTTTTGCTCCTTATAAAAAGGAGAGTTCCTCTCGTAAGGTCCTCCTTGATATGCTACTTAACTCGGGAATGTGGGCGTTTTTCAAACAACGCCCCTATGATAGGATTGCCAACCCCGAGGAGATGCCGAGAGACATCTTTGTAACGGCCAATCTAACAGCCCCCCTCGCTCCCTCTATGGAGTACCTATTAAAGGGAAGAGAAGAGGATTTGCAAGTCGCTCTTTCTGCTCTACAGACGCTCACTAATGGCTCTGTGTATTTGGGCGTCCCTGCGAATTTTGCTTTTACAGCACCTCAAGGAGTGGAGGTTGTTTCCGTAGAGGGACCTCACCCTGCAGGTAATGTGGGAGTCCTTATTAACCATATCCGCCCCCTCAACAAGGGTGAAGTGGTGTGGACCTTAAAGGCCACGGACTTGCTCGTTGTAGGGCGTTTCTTGCGTACCGGTAAGGTAGATTTCTCTCGTACGATAGCCATTGCCGGCTCCGATGCTGCGCAACGTGGTTATGTGACTATAACTCCGGGAGCAAGAGTGCTAGATCTGTACGGCTCCGATCTATGCGTCAAAAAAGAGCACGAACGGATTATCAATGGAGACGTCCTTACGGGGGTACGTATTTCGGATGAGCGTCCATTTGCTTCGCTCAACATTGATCAGATAAGCATTATCCCCGAAGGAGATGATTACGACGAGGCCTTTGGTTGGATCGCTCCTCGCTTTAAGCAGTTTAGCGTTAACCGTAGCTACTTCTCGTGGTTGCTTGGGAAAAAGCGAGAATATGCCTTTGATGCTCGTATCAAGGGAGGCGAGAGGGCTATGATTATGAGCCATGAATACGATCGCGTTTTCCCCATGGATATTTTCCCCGAGCAGCTTATCAAAGCCACTATTGCCTACGATATCGACAAAATGGAGGCTTTGGGGATTTACGAAGTGGCTCCCGAGGATTTTGCGTTGTGCGAATTTGTCTGCTCTTCGAAGATGGAATTGCAGTACATCATACGCAACGGGCTCGACCTCCTCTACAAAGAAATGAATTAACCCTTCCCTATAGATATGAAAGGATTCTTTGATAAATATCGTGCGACTTTCTCCGAAGGGGGTAAGTTGCATGCCTTCCATTCGCTTTTTGAGGGGATGGAAACGTTTATGTTTGTGCCCCACGATACCGCTCGTAGGGGTACCCACATTCACGACGCAATAGACTCGAAGCGAGTGATGAGTATGGTGATTCTCGCCTTAATCCCCTCGCTACTCTTTGGTATGTACAACGTGGGATACCAGCATTACCTCGCCATTGGCGAGCTCGCCACTCGCTCATTTTGGGCGCTTTTTGGCTTTGGTTTCCTTGCTGTATTGCCTAAGCTCATCGTAGCTTATGTAGTGGGATTGGGGATTGAGTTTACTGTCGCTCAATGGAAAAAAGAGGAGATCCAAGAAGGATTCCTGGTAACGGGTTTCTTGATTCCCCTCATTGTTCCCGTAGATACCCCTCTATGGATGATTGCCGTAGCAACGGCTATGTCTGTGATTTTTGCCAAGGAAGTCTTCGGAGGTACGGGATATAATATTTTCAATGTAGCGTTGATTACTCGTGCTATCCTCTTCTTTGCTTACCCAACCATGATGACGGGGGACAGCGTTTTTGTTCGTACGAGCGATAGCTTTGGCGTAGGGGCCGGTACCTTGGTGGATGGATATTCCGGAGCTACTCCCCTCGGGCAGATTGCTACTGCCGGAGAATCTCTCCCCGCATTGCACAATATTGTAAACGAACCTCTCTCTTATCTTGATGCTTTCTTGGGCTTTATCCCGGGCTCTATTGGAGAGGTTTCTACTTTAGCCATACTACTAGGGGCTGCATTGCTTATCTGGATGGGGATTGCAAGTTGGAAGATTATGCTCTCGGGCGTTGTGGGAGCCTCCCTTATGGCTCTGCTTTTCAACGCTATCGGCTCTACGGCAGCCATGCAAATGACACCCCTCATGCACCTTTTGTATGGAGGCTTTGCCTTTGGGCTTGTTTTCATGGCAACGGACCCTGTAACCTCGGCACGTACCGAGACCGGCAAGTGGATCTATGGATTCTTTGTAGGGGTTATGTGCGTCTTTATCCGCGTGCTCAATCCCGGGTATCCTGAGGGGATGATGCTTGCCATCCTGCTAATGAATGTATTCGCTCCCCTTATCGACTACTTTGTGGTGAACGCGAATATCAAACGTCGTGCTCGCCGTCTAAAAAGGGCAAACTAACCAATCCGAGCTTTGTAATAGACAAGAAACTATGAATAGAGAGAGTAATACATACACTATAGTATACGCAGCCATTATGGTTGCTCTCGTAGCTGTTGCTCTTGCTTTCACCTCACAGGTACTCAAGGCACCCCAAGAAGAGAATATCAAGATAGATAAGATGGAGCAGATCCTCCGCTCCGTACATCAGGTTGCCCCTAGTAAAAAAGAGGTGACTAAGCTCTACAAAACCATCATCAAACAAGAGCTTCTCATCAATGCCAAGGGCGAAGTGCTTCGTACGTTTGAGGGGGAGGAGATTGCCAATAATGCCGCATTTAATCTAAATACTGCCAATCAATTTAAGTTGCTCGCAAGCAATCCCGATGCTGAGCTTCCTCTGTATGTCGCAGAAGTTGATGGGATGAAAAAATTCATTATCCCTCTCAATGGAGCCGGACTTTGGAATGTAATCTGGGGCTATATGGCTATTGATATGGACGGAACCACTGTCTTTGGCAGCGACTTTGGGCATGCCGGAGAAACTCCGGGGCTGGGTGCCGAAATAGCAACAGAGCACTTCTCCTCTCGCTTTATCGGTAAGCATATTGCCAACACAGAGGGGCAAGTGATAGGGATTGCCGTGGTGAAAAATGGTAAGTCGCCCGATGAACGTGAATTTGTAGATGGAGTAACCGGAGGTACGCTTACCAGCAATGGGGTTGATGCGATGCTCACGAGCTCGCTCAAACCCTACGAGAAATATCTTCAAGCCAACGCTACCAAATAAGGAAGAATAGAGATTATGGCAAACAAAAATAAAGAGGTTTTACTAGGGCCGCTCAGTAGCAACAATCCTGTACTTATCCAGGTGCTGGGTATTTGTTCGGCTCTTGCTGTTACGTCGCAGCTCAAGCCCGCTCTTGTAATGGGGCTTTCTGTAACGGCTGTATTGGCTTTTGCCAATGTTATTATTTCGTTGATTCGTAATACCATCCCAACACGTATTCGTATCATTGTGCAGCTCGTGGTGGTAGCAGCTCTTGTAACAATCGTAAATGAAGTACTCAAAGCCTACGTCTACGACATCAGCAAACAGCTTTCGGTGTACGTTGGTCTTATCATTACGAACTGCATCCTCATGGGACGCCTTGAGGCCTTCGCTCTCGGGCATAAACCTTGGGAATCGTTCCTCGATGGGGTAGGCAACGGAGTTGGATACGGCATGGTGCTACTCATTATTGGCTTTGTTCGTGAGCTTTTGGGTAATGGAAGTATTTTTGGCTTCCGCGTTATCCCTCAATCTTTCTACGATGCAGGGTACGCCAACTTTGGTCTTATGAATATGGCTCCAATGGCTCTTATCATACTTGCTTGTATCGTGTGGGTACAACGGAGTTACAATAAAAATCTACAAGAAGCGTAGAGAGAAGAGTAGGATAATTTATACTAGAAAGACTGATTATGAATTACGCAGTAGATCTTCTGAGCCTCTTCTTTCGCTCGGTATTTATCGATAATATGATCTTCGCTTTCTACCTCGGGATGTGTTCGTATCTCGCGGTATCGAAAAATGTGAAGACGGCATTGGGTTTGGGCATTGCAGTGACATTCGTGCTTACCTGTACCCTCCCGATCAACTATTTACTAGAAAACTACATCTTCAAAGAGGGTGCACTCACCTGGCTTAGTCCCTCTTTTGCTACAGTAGACCTTAGCTTTCTCTCCTTCATCCTTTTCATTGCAGTCATTGCCTCCTTTACCCAATTGGTGGAGATGGTAGTGGAGCGTTATGCTCCCACTTTGTACGCATCACTGGGGATTTTCTTGCCTCTCATTGCTGTGAATTGTGCCATCTTGGGAGGTTCTCTCTTTATGCAACAACGTGAATTTGTAGACCTAGGACAAGCAACCGTCTACGGCTTTGGTTCGGGTATTGGTTGGCTAGTTGCAATCCTTGGGATGGCTGCAATCCGAGAAAAATTGCAGTTCTCCAATATCCCGAAGCCGTTGAGAGGTTTTGGTATAGCCCTCATTGTTACGGGGCTAATGGGGATGGCTTTCGTTTGCTTCTCGGGGGTTAAACTTTAAGAGGCAACCCGGAGAGTTCGTAGAAGACTAAGTAATAAAAAGGAATACACGATATGGCGATTAATTCTATCGTAATCATTGCGAGCGTAGTTATATTCCTCGTAATCACCCTTATATTGGTCATTGCCCTACTTGTTGCTAAGAGCAAACTTGTTCCCTCGGGCAATGCAACCATCACAGTAAATGACGAGCGTAAACTCGAAGTCCCCATAGGAGGTACCCTGCTCAATATGCTACAAAACAACGGTATCTACCTCTCCTCCGCCTGTGGTGGAAGTGGTAGTTGCGGCCAATGTCGCTGCCGTGTGGTAGAGGGCGGTGGCGAAATTCTTCCTACCGAGAAGGGGTTCTTTAGCCGCAAAGAGCAGAAAGCGCATTGGCGTTTGGGCTGCCAAACGAAGGTAAAAGAGGATCTCAAAATCATCGTTCCCGAGTCTGTATTTGGAGTGAAAGAGTGGGAATGCGAGGTTATTAGCAACCGTAATGTATCCACCTTCATCAAAGAGTTTGTTGTAAAACTGCCCGAAGGCGAAGTGATGAACTTCAAGAGCGGTAGCTATGCACAGATCAAAATCCCCAAATACAATATCTCTTATTCCGACTACGATATATGCGATAAAGAGGGGAATGATCGCTTCCGCAAAGACTGGGAGCGGATGGCAAAAGTGGGGCTCTTTGGCTTGAAAGCAGTAAATACAGAAGAGACAATTCGTGCCTACTCAATGGCGAATTATCCCGCCGAGGGTAACATCATTACACTCAACGTGCGTATTGCCACTCCGCCCATCGATCGGGCTACGGGCACTTGGAAGGCCGGTGTTATGCCGGGTATTTCTTCTTCCTATATCTTCTCTCTCAAGCCTGGAGATAAGGTGACGATGAGTGGTCCCTATGGAGACTTCCACATTCATGAAGATAGCGATGCCGAGATGCTTTATATCGGCGGTGGGGCAGGGATGGCTCCCCTTCGTGCTCAGCTCTTGCACCTTTTCAATACGGTAAAGACGGGGCGTAAGGTCTCTTATTGGTACGGAGCTCGCTCTAAGAGTGAGATTTTCTATGAAGAGGACTTCCGCGAGATAGAAAAGAACTTCCCCAATTTCCGCTTCGTTATCGCCCTGAGTGACCCTCAACCCGAAGATAATTGGACGGGAGCTACCGGATTTATCCATCAGGTTATATACGATATGTACCTTAAAGAGCATGAGGCTCCGGAAGATATCGAATACTATATGTGTGGACCGGGCCCCATGTCCAATGCTGTCAATAAGATGCTCGAAGACTTGGGCGTGCCTCGTGAGCAGGTCAACTTCGACGACTTTGGCGGTTGATCTCGGAAGAAACATCAGAAGCGAAATGTACAAGGAGCTTCTCTAGCGAATATCAAGGTACTACCCAAAAGGGGAGATGGCCGAGAGCTTTGCTAGAGAGGCTCTTTTTGTAGAAGAAAGATTCCTTAGATACGATGGATGCAACCCGACATGAGGGGCTGGATGTCCTCCGTGCACTTGCTGCCTTTTTTGTGATTGGCATTCATACTTCGGGGCAGTACCTTGCTCCGGAGCATTGGCAGGGTAGCAACGGATATGTTGCAGCTCTGGTGCAGGGTTTCGTGCAGATAGGGGTACCTCTCTTTTTTATGCTGAGTGGAGCCTTTCTTCTGGCCCGACCCATCGAAAAAAGCACAACATTCTATCGCAAACGTTTACCTCGACTTCTCATTCCTCTCGCTGTTTGGCTTCCTCTTTACTACCTCTATTTTTTTGTCAAAGGGGCTGATGTTGCGGAGTATGCCCTCCATCTTTTTTGGGCCAAAGGCTATTTCCATCTTTGGTTTTTACCCCCTCTTCTTGGGCTATACCTTGTAACGCCTCTCCTTCGTAAGGTCATAGAGCGAGTATCACGCTCCAGAGACCTTGCCCTTATCGCCGTGGGGCTTCTCCTTTTGGAGGTAATCGGTAGCTTTTTCCTCTTCGTATACCAGGTAGAGCTGCCTATTCCCATTCTATTTATCCCCTATCTTGGATACTACCTATTAGGGTATGTCTTGAAGGAACATGCGTTGGCGAAAAAGTCTCTTTGGGGCGTGCTTTATGGAGCGGGTACGCTGGCTATGATAAGCCTGCTCGTGCTATACCATGGCTCCTCTTGGGCGGAGTATGTGACGAGCAACCTCTCGCCTCTTGTAGCCGTGGCTACTATTAGTCTTTTCGCGCTCTTCTCTTCGCTCCCTCGCTTATCCCATAATCCTAGGTTCCTAAGCTCCTTTGCTGCTCGTTCTTTGGGCGTTTATCTCATCCATATCGTGGTGTTGAATGTGGTTACAAAGCCCTTTCTTCTGTGGTTCCCCTCAATTATGGAGCAGGCTTTGCTCTCTATCCTTTTGCGCTGGAGCCTTACGGCGGTACTTTCTTTTATCGTGGTCTCGCTCCTGCAGAAGGTTCGCCCCTTACGCCCTTTCCTCTGAAAACACTACACTGCTCCCAAATCCTTAAAATTTACTCCCTGAAAAGGGGGAATGTCTGCCCTAAAATTTTTCCGTTCTTGCCCTAGATTCTACGAAAAACCACCCGAAAAACATTTCTTTTTCACCCTGTACTCTCCCAAAAGTAGCGCAATATTTTTCTGCGTTTCGCACCTGTCTTTGTTTTTTGTGAGGTAAAGAATCTAGATTGATGGCGCAACGCTTTCAAAATTGTATCTTTGTCCTCGTGTATTTCGAAGCTTAGTTTGTAAACTCCAATGGATGTTCAACGCAACACATTAACCGAGGAATATAAGAAGGCGGTGCAGGAGGCTTCCAAGGTAGTCAAGGCCGGGGGGATTATTCTCTATCCCACCGATACTATTTGGGGGCTGGGGTGTGATGCCACCAACGAAGAGGCGGTGCAACGTATTTTTACTATCAAAGGACGTGCCGAGAGTAAGGCTATGTTGCTACTTATTGATAGTGATGCCAAGTTGCCGGGATTGGTGCGTGAGGTGCCCGATATTGCCTATCAATTGATTGATGCGGCGGTGTCTCCTCTGACCCTTATTTACCCGGGAGGGCGCAACGTTGCCTCTTCGCTGATTGCTCCTGAGGGTACGTTGGGTATCCGTATTACGCACGAGGCTTTCTCGCGAGCCCTCTGTGCAGCTGTTCGGGTGCCTTTGGTTTCTACGAGTGCGAACTTCTCGGGGCAGCCTGCTCCCAAGATTTTTGCCGAGATTTCGGAGGAGATCAAGGCTGCTGTGGACTATGTCGTCCCCGTCCGTCAAGACGAATGCACGCCGGCGCGTCCTAGCGAAATTATATCCATAGGGTTGGGAGGGGAAGTAAAGATCCTGCGTTCATGAGTCGTATCTTATTGTATCGCCTAAGGTATATTCTCTCGGATAGTTTGGCTATGTTGCTGACTATCATTCTGTTTAATATCTTGCGGTACAATGTAGAGGGGGTAACTTCTTCTTGGGGGAGCCTAGGTGCCTATCTCTTGAGCCCACGCAATTTGCTTGTTAGCGGCTTGGTTTGGTCGGTGTGGATGGCTCTTTTTGCACTCTCCGGATACTATAATAAACCCATCAATAAGAGTCGTCTTGACGAGTTGTGGGTTACGCTCTGCTCTGTTTTTGTGGGTAGCGTTGTCTCATTTTTATTTTGGGTGGTAGACGATATTGTACTCGATACTCGGGTTTATTTGGAGCTCTTTGTGGGGATATTTGTCCTCGCTTTCTTTTGGGTTTATTTGGGGCGGCTCTGTATTACCCTAGGGGGGATACGAAAGAGGGATAACCCCGAGCATTGGGAGCGCGTGTTGCTTGTGGGCACCAAAAAGGAGGTGGAGCATCTTGCTCAATGCACCAAAACTATGCGCTTTGTAGAGAGAGGGCGAGTGCTGATTGACGAGGAGGCTACACCCGAATGTGCCGATTTAGAGCACCTATCCCACAGGATAGCCTCTATATTTTCTACCCTCTCCCCCACGGCTATTTACCTTACAGTCTCTCCTGAGTGGAAGCCTGTAGCAGGGCATCTTCTCTACTCAATGTATCGCTTCCATTGCCCCATCTATATAGAGGCAGAGAGTGTACCGCTCTCGCAACCGCGCCCTAAACTGACTCATGCTGTACTTATGGGGGTACCCATGATCGAAGTGACAGAGACGAATATGAGTGAGCTGGCAAAGAACCTCAAGTACTGCTTTGATCGGGTGGCTGCGCTCTTTGCTTTGGTTGTGCTTTCCCCTCTTTTTTTAGTGCTTTCTATTGCCGTTCGCCGCTCTTCGTCGGGGCCTGTTTTTTACCGGCAGGAGCGCATTGGCAAGCGAGGTAAGCCATTCCTTATTTACAAATTCCGTACCATGTACACCAATACCGAGGGTGAAACCCCACAACTTTCGTTCGAAGGGGACCCTCGCGTTACCCCTTTGGGGCGATGGTTGCGACGCTATAGACTAGACGAATTGCCCCAGTTTTACAATGTACTGCGGGGCGATATGAGTTTTGTCGGTCCGCGTCCGGAGCGGCAATACTACATCGATCAGCTCGTGGAGCATGCCCCCTATTACTATCTCTTGCACAACGTTTTGCCCGGGATTACCTCTTGGGGAATGGTGCGATATGGGTACGCTTCTACCCTCGAAGAGATGCTCGAACGCTTACGCTACGATTGGCTTTACTACGAAAATATGTCGCTAAAGCTCGATTTTGTGGTACTCTTTTATACGATACGTACGATACTAAACGGAGAAGGAAAATGACCTCATCGTCCACTACGACACAATCTGGTGCTCTCATGCGCTTTATCCTCTGGCGTGAGAAGCATATCAGTGAACGTGTATTTGTTTTAATACTTGCTTTTATCGTGGGACTGGCTACGGCGGTAGCTGCTTTTGTGCTCAAAGAATTGGTGCATACGCTCCAGCACTTTGCCACTACGGCGGCACAGCGAAATCAATATCTCTATTTGGTGCTTCCCCCGGTCGGTATCTTTGCCACCGCCATGATCGTGCGTTACGTGGTGCGAGACGATATAAGCCATGGGGTTACCAAGATACTTATTGCTCTGTCTCAGCGCAAGAGCCGTATCAAACCGCATAATATGTGGTCTTCTGTTTTGTCTAGTGCCATTACCATTGGGATGGGGGGATCTGTGGGAGCGGAGTCTCCTATTGTGCTTACGGGGGCTGCCATTGGCTCTAATTTGGGGCGGTTCTTCAAGATGGAGCAGCGCAACCTGATGCTCCTTGTGGGGTGTGGAGCTGCCGGAGCTATTGCCGGTATTTTTAAGGCGCCTATCACGGGATTGGTTTTTGTCATAGAGGTGCTTTTGATGGATTTGACCCTCGTGAGTATCCTGCCCTTGCTTACCACCTCCGTTACATCAGCCTCTCTCGCCTATATCTTGACGGGTCGTCAGGCTATGTTTAGCTTCATGCAAAGCGAAGACTTTATCCTAGATCGCATACCCTATACCCTCCTGTTGGGCATCCTTTGTGGCTTTGTGGCACTTTACTTCTCGCGTATTATGTTCTTTTTGGAGCGGCGATTTAAGCGTATCCCTAAGTATGTCAATCGCTTCTTGCTCTCAGCGGTGATTTTGAGTGTTCTCATTGTTCTTATGCCACCTCTCTATGGTGAGGGGTATAGTGTTATCGAGCAGCTTCTGAGCAACGACTACAGCAGCATCATGCAGGGGTCGCTCTTTGCCGGTTTGGGAGACTCGTACTGGTGGATTGTGCTATTCCTCACCTTGGTACTCCTCTTTAAGGTGTTTGCCTCGGTAGCTACCAACTCAGGTGGAGGTTGTGGGGGGCTCTTTGCTCCTACGCTTTTTGTGGGAGGGCTTACGGGCTTTCTCTTCTCGCATACCCTCAATTATTTCCCTTTTATCCGAGTCTACCTGCCCGAGAAAAATTTTATCCTCATGGGGATGGCTGGGACTATGGCGGCCGTGATGCACGCCCCTCTTACGGGGGTATTCCTCATTGCCGAGCTTACGGGGGGGTATAATCTTTTCCTTCCGCTCATGTTGGTTGTGCTCAGTGCCTATTGTACCATCCGAGTATTTATGCGCCACAGTATCTACTCGTTGCGTCTTGCCGAAGAGGGTAAATTGCTCACGCACCAAAAGGATCAGGCTGTGCTTACTCTGATGAATCTGGATAGTGTTATCGAGACGGAGTTTAGCAGCGTAGCCCCTGAGATGACGTTGGGCGATGTGGTACGAATCATTGGAGAGAGCCGACGCAATGTTTTCCCTGTGGTAGATGGGGACAAACGTTTGGTAGGGATTGTTCTTCTCGACAATATCCGCAATATTATGTTCCGCCCCGAGTTGTACGATCGCTTCCAGGTCGAAACGTTCATGGTTTCTCCTCCTGCCAAAATCTTGTCTACGATGTCTATGGAGGAGGCAATGCGCACATTCGACGATACCAAGGCATGGAATCTCCCTGTCATAGATGCCGAGGGGCACTACCTCGGGTTTATCTCTAAATCGAAAATCTTTAATACATATCGAGAGGTACTCACAGACTTAAGTCAAGGAGATTGACCTCTCTAGATCCTTTTTGTCGCACTATATGAAACAACAAGATATACGCATTCTCTTTTTGGGTACAGCCCCTTTTGCAGCGCGGCATCTCACCTTTTTGGTAGAGGCCGGTTACTCTGTGGTAGGGGTGGTGACTACTCCGGATCGCCCTGCAGGGCGAGGGCATAAGTTGCAGCCATCTCCCGTAAAGGTGGAGGCTCTTCGCTTGGGGCTCCCCATTTGGCAACCGGAGCGGCTCCGAGATGAGAGCTTCCTTGCAGAAATGCGTGACCTACGACCCACCCTAGGGGTAGTTATTGCCTTTAGAATGTTGCCCGAGGAGTTATGGGCAATGCCCGACTTCGGAACGGTAAATATCCACGCTTCGTTGCTTCCTCGCTGGCGTGGTGCAGCACCCATCAATCATGCTCTAATGGCAGGAGACAAGGAGACGGGCGTTTCTCTTTTCCGCCTTACCAAGGGCTTGGATGAGGGGCATATCTTGGGGCAACGCGCTCTCCCCATTGACGAAAACACCCTGTTTGGCGATCTCTACGATCGTTTGGCGGAAGAGGGCGTCCTCTTGCTCGAGGATTTTTTACAAGCGTGCCGAGAAGGCAACATCCCCGAAGGTGTGGCTCAACCGAAGGATACCGAAGAGCCCTATGCCCATAAGTTGACAAAAGAAAATACACGAATTGATTGGAGCCGATCTGCCCGAGAAATTCATAACTTTGTGCGTGGTTTATCCCCTTTGCCTACGGCATGGACTACTCTTGTCTCCCCCGGTGTTGGAGAGCCTTTGACGTACAAACTGTTTGTCACACGCGTCGTTTCCGAAGAGCCTCTGCCTGTAGGTACAACGCCCGGCACCGTGTTGCCCTCTCCTCGTCGCTCTCTGCATGTTGCTACAGGAGGTGGCATCTTGGCAATAGAAGAGCTACAAGCTCCCGCTAAAAAACGCTTGCCCATCGCGGACTTTCTCAATGGAGTACAGCTAGGAGAGGGGGCATTTTTTGAATAATTGAAGGACTAATCACACACCATACAGCCTATTTTGAATATGAAAATTCGATCGATTATACTTTCCATCTCTCTCTGCACTGTCGTGGGAGCTAGTTCGTTGCCCCTTTTGGCTCAGTTGAGTTTGGGAGGGATACCTTCTAATATCTCTACCTCTTCTGAGCTTCGCTCAGCTTCGTTTGAGGCTGAAAAGGTCATTACGTTGCCGGCGCCTCCAAGAGCTGAGATTGAGCGACTTTTGGAGGAAGAGAGTCTTGGTGCTCCCCTTGTGCGCGCCACCTTTAGGATGGGAATCCCACAGGAGGTTAACATCTCCCCGAGTAATAGTGGCACCCTATCGTACGACAACGAAGGGCGTTTGATTTGGGAATTAGCGATTCGGAGTGAGGGGGCAGCCTATCTTCAGCTCTTCTTCGATCGATATTCCCTAGAGGAGGGGAGCCGTCTCTTTGTGCTCTCTCCCGAGAGAAATATAGTGCGTGGGGCATTTGGAGCCCACAACAATACGGAGTCTAATAGCCTAGCCATTGCTCCTGTGGCAGGGGAGCAGCTCGTCGTTCGCTATGAGTCCCCAAAAGGCGATTACTCTCTCCCCAATCTGCATATTGGTAGTGTTTCTTATGGTTTTCGCTCTCTGATGCATGAAACCGCAGGGGTTTATAAGCCGGGCGAACCCTGGTTTGTGGGGGGAATAGACTGTGCCCCCAATATCGTAACGCATCCTGAACTCGACAATGTGAGCCGTAGCCTCGTGCTGGTTGTTGCTCGGGGTAGTGTTGTCTTCTCCGGAGCTCTCATCAATAATACTGCCGAAAATGGAGAGGCGTACGTGCTTACAGCTTCACACTGTCTCAACGGATCGTTTAGTTATGCCAACAACCAAGCTTATCGCGAAAATACGGCGCGGCAGTGTGTTTTTTACTTCAACTTCCGAAGTCCGACGGGTAATGTGCTTACTCGCCCCAGCGAAGAACAGACCCTCTCGGGGGCTGAGATTGTAGCATGGGATGAGGATCACGACCTTTGTCTCTTGCGCATTACGGGCGTGGAAAAAGAGGACGCGAATTCTGTAGGCAGGGTACCGGCTTCTTACCGCCCCTACTTTGCAGGGTGGAATGCAGGGGAGCATAATCCTCCCTATACGGCAATTCACCATCCTCAAGCCTCCACGGCTCGCTACACTCGCTGCGACAGCAAAATCCCTATTGTGGACTACGACGTAAAGAATAAGGTGTGGACTAATGCACACTACCACATCGATAAGTGGGCGGTGGGTACCACGGCCGGAGGTTCTTCGGGCTCTCCCCTCTTAGATCCGGAAGGGCGCATTATCGGAGGATTGACAGGGGGAAGCTCCTATTGTAATACCCCCTTTAATGACTATTATTTTGCTATCTCTCGTTGTTGGGAGGGTGCCAATATGTCAGATGCAACAAGGCTGCAACCATGGCTCGACCCTAAGTCTACAGGCAAGCGCAATTTGGGTGGACTTGACCCCTATGCTCCCCTTAATCCGCAACGTCTGTCGCACAATCTCTACTCGCTCCGGCGCGACTCTATTGAACGTACGGCAGAGTATGTCACCCGTATTTCCGGGGTGCGCACCTTTTATCATCTCTCGGATAGCTCTCGTGTATTGGGGCTTAAAATTGTGGCAACTACGGGCGGAACTTTCCCCTCCGGGGATATAACCCTCTACAGTGGTGATGCAAAAGGTCCCAAAGAGGAGCTTTATACAACAAAGCTTCGCCACCCTAACTACACGCATTTAGGGGGTAAGGCTCCTCGTACGCTCGGAGGAGATATGGAGTTTTTTGTGCCCATCCCTCAGAATGTGACACTTGCCAAAGATGCTTATTTGTACATCTCGGTAACGGGAGCAAAAGACAATTCTTCAACGCCTTTGCAGCTCCCCATCCTACGAAGCAAGCAACTCCCTCGTTCGGGCAATTCTACACAAATCCTTCCCCTTGGGGCTAGTTTGTGGCAAGAGTCGAATAGTGGGAATCTGCCCTCAGACCTACAATATTCCGGATCGTTTTGGATCGATGCTATTGTTCAGCCTATTCAGAATGGGAATTCTAAGGAAGAAGACCCCGCAAAAGAGCGTCCCTTCGTTGTCCTACTCGATAATACGATGCGGATTGTTCTTCCTAAGGGGGGCTCAGGCAAAACCGCTGTTGTTTCTCTTTATACCATATTGGGAGAACGCCTCTGCCGTGTGACTACCTCACAAAGCGTTACCGATGTTTCTCTCCCTCGGCTGGATTCGAATAAATGGGTACTTTGGTCAATTGAGTACAACGGAAAGGTATACAGGAATTTAACCCAGACTTTCTAAAACTAGAGGGGGAGCGTGTAAATATCAAAGAAGCCCCTTATAACAAGGACATCTTGGTAGCTATGATTACAAAGACCGGCTGGGAATTGGAGGTTTGTGCCTCGCAGTATTACGATGCTCTTGCCGCAGAAGAGGGCGGAGCGCAGCGCATTGAGCTTTGTTCTGCTCTCTCTTTGGGAGGGCTTACTCCCTCTCTGGGGCTCTTGCGGCAGCTCCGAACAAAACTCAGTATCGCCATCTTCCCTCTTATCCGATTGCGTGCAGGAGACTTTTGTTATACCCTGCAAGAGGTGGCAGTAATGGCAGAAGACATTCGTTTGATGCGCCTAGAGGGTGCCGATGGATTTGTCTTTGGATGCCTTACCTCTGGGGGGGATTACGATACGGAAGCGAATGCAAAACTTCTAGAAGCTGCCGGGGGATTACCCTGTACTTTTCATCGCGCCTTTGATGTTGCCCCTCGGCGTGCCGCGTTGCTCTCTTCTATCATAGAGGCTGGGTTTGTTCGCCTTCTCACCTCGGGAGGAGCTGCCACGGCTCTTGAGGGAGTAGAGGAGCTACATGAACTCGTATTGCTGGCAAAGGATCGTATTAAGATTCAATGTGGTAGTGGGGTGATGGCGGATAATATCCTCTCTTTGGCGCAAAAGACGGGGGCTCGTTGCTTTCATGGCTCTTTCCGTCGCCCCCTTGCGGATGGTTCTCTAGTCACAAGTGCAGAGGAAGTGACACGTGCTAGGGAGCAACTTCTCCTCCTGTAGAGAAAGTTGCCCTTTTCTCTTTTGTTTCCCTTCTTTTAGTGATAGGTGAGGGTAAAGAGACGCTCGGGAGCGAAAAGCTCCTGCGCCGTGCTTTGGAGTTGCTCTGCCGTAATGGCTTGTATTCGTCGCTCAATAACGTCTAGAGCATCGTACTTACCATAGAACAAAACACTCTTACCCATAGAGAGAAAAGCATTCTCACGGGCATCGCCTGAGATGGCAAGTTGTCCCATAAGTTGCCGCTTGGCATTGGCAAGTTCGTCTGCTTCTAGAGGGATAGAAGAGAGTTTCATGAGTTCGTCTAACACCTTTTGAGTCGCTTCTTTGGCGTCTCGATGGGCGCAACCAAAGTAGATTGAGAAGAGTCCTCCGCCCGAGAATATCGTGTAGTTACTATCCACGGAGTAGACCAGCCCGGCCTCCTCTCGCAGACTTAGATTGAGCCGCGAGTTCATCCCCGGCCCTCCCAAAATGTTGTTGAGCAGCGTCAGCACGATGCGTCGCTCGTCGTACATGCTGTAGGCAAATCCCCCCATAAGTTGGTGTGTTTGGTAGGTGTCGAAACGATGCGTAACATGCCGTTTGTTGGGGAGTAGAGCAGAGGTGGGATCCCAAGAGAGGGAGGGGCGCTCTATTTTTGTGGGAGGGGTACCCCCGAAGTGGTAGTTGCAGAAGTCGAAAATCCACGCAAGGTCGAATTGCCCCCGGAGGCAGAGGATCATATTGTCTGCCCGATAGTGGTACTGGCGGAACTCTCTAGCCGCTTTGCTTGTAATGCGTTCTACCGAGGCGGTTGACCCTAAAATATTATGCCCGAGGGCGGTACCATGGAATAGATGCTCTTCAAACTCATCGAAAATCATTTCGGCAGGAGAGTCGCGATAGCTATTAATCTCCTCGATAATTACCGTCTTCTCTTTTTTTAGTTCCTCCTCGGGGATATGGCTGTGTAGTACGATGTCTGTAAGTAGTTGCAGTGTACGTATGGCATACTTCTGCCCAAAGGCGGCGTAGAGGAAGGTCTCTTCTTTGGTCGTATAGGCGTTTAGGTCGGCGCCCACCACCTCCATACGATGTATAATCGACTTGGCTTTCCGTAGAGGGGTACCCTTAAACAGCATGTGCTCTACGAGGTGCGCCATCCCATGGTACCTATTGGGGTCTTGGGCTGCCCCCGTGTGTACGATGTAACCGGCGTAGGATATAGCACTGGGCTCGGGGTAGTAGGCAATGCGGAGTCCCGAGGGGAGTTGATACATTTGATAGAGATCGGTTTCGACGAGGGGTTGTAGCATAGGTCGGGTGTACGAGAAGACTCTTTTTGTGAAGGCGAGGGAGTGAATAGAAAATCTTTGGTGGCGAGATATGGGAGAGGCCCCTCTGTATAAAAGTACCCCTCAAATCTCTTAGGATAGAGACCTGAGGGGTATTTTCTTTAGGGTTGCTTAGCCTCTAAGAACCCCCGACTATTATGCTTCGGCAGGAGCCTCAGCAGCGGGAGCTTCTTCCTCTACGGCGGGAGTTTCTGCGCTTATTGCGGCAGCTTCTTCAGCCTCTTTAGCGGCCTCTTCTTCTGCCTTTGCCTTAGCTTCGGCGGCACGCTTTTCGGAAAGGGCTTGAGCCTTTACTTTGTTGATTTCTTGCTCTGCAGAGAGACGTTCTGCATTTGCCTTCGCCTTAGCTTCGTTGCACTTCTCGGTTACGGCGTTGAGTGCATCTTGCTTTTTCTTGCGCCAAGCTTCGAAGCGGCTTTCTGCGGTAGCTTCGTCGAACGCACCCTTCTTCACTCCACCAAGGAGATGCTTTTTGAGTAACACGCCCTCACGAGAGAGAATGTTGCGAGCGGTATCGGTGGGTTGAGCACCTACACCAAGCCAATAAAGAGCACGCTCGAAGTTCAGATCTATCGTAGCAGGATTAGTGTTCGGATTATAAGAACCTATCCTTTCAATAAATCTACCATCACGTGGTGCCCTGCTGTCTGCGACTACGATCTTATAGAAGGCGTGACCCTTGTGACCGTGACGCTGCAATCTGATTTTAGTTGCCATTTCTTTTTGTTTCTATTAGTGCTGTACACTTTACAGCGACGCAAAGGTACATCTTTTTTGGGAGATACGCTCCTTTTCACCTGAGCAACTTTTTGTTTCTCCCTAGAGTAAGGGGAAAACCCTCATTGTTCCGATTCTAGGGAACGAGTACTTTTTCTATTCTTGTTATCCCTCCATTAACTTGTTTTTCTACCACAAGATAGCAACCATGCGAGGGGAGAGTGATACCTTTCGTTTCCCCTTGCGAGAGTGCAAGGCCTCCGATGGGGAGCCCCTCTATTGTGTAGATCGTATATTCCGCAGCGTGACCATTGGGAGCTGTGATAAGGAGATTAGCACCACATTGTGCTATGTTTATTCCCGAGTAGAGAGGGCTTGCTAGGTTACTGGGCTCCCCCGGCCAATCCTCTTTGAGGTCGATGCGCCACCCATTCCGCAGCGGTAGCGTGAGGTCTACTTCGCTAGCTCCCGGGTTGTTGGCGAGTCGTAGCCATTTCTTCCACCAAGCCTTGTTCGCACTCACTGTTATGCCGGAGATGTCGGGTAGTTGGTTGACTATCTTTTGTAGTTGGGGGGTAGAGAATTGGTTGTTGGCAAGGAATAGAGAGAATAGATTGCTGGCAAAAGGGGCTATGTCTAGTTCTGTGAATTGGTTGCCATCGAGCCAGAGGAGGTATAGGTTTTTGTTCTCCGAGAGGTCAATTTCCCTTAATTGATTGTCGGAGGCAAGTAGCTCGCAAAGCTCCTTGTTCGCTTTTAGATCCAACTCTTGGAGTTGGGTTTTCTGGCAAAATAGATATTTGAGAAGAGGAGTCTTCGTTAGGTCTATCTTTTGCAAGGGGTTGTTGCTGCAACGTAGGTCTGTGAGAATGGGGGCCGATATGCTGAGCGATTGGAGTTTATTGCCCATTACCTCTACCTTCTCCAGCTCGGGTTGCTGGGTGAGGGTAAGTTGAGTAAACTCATTATTATTGGCATAGAGAACGTGCAGCGCAGGGTTGCCCGATAGATCAATTTGGCTTATCCCACAGTCATTCAGGTTGAGTACTCGTAGGTCGTCTAGTGTGCTTACATCAAGATGCTTGATGGCACTATTTTCGATAAACAACTGCTGCAACTTTTTGTTTTTGCTTACATCAAGTTGCTCTATTGGGTTGCTTCCACAACGTAGTACCGTAAGGTCTCCTAAGTGATCTACCTGCAAGCTGGATATCTTATTATTCTCGCAGCGCAGTGCTATGAGTCTGTTTAGTTCGCTTAGATCGAGAGATTCGATTTCATTCCCATAGCAAATAAGCATGTCAAGTCGGGGAGAATGTTTTACATCTAAGTTCTTGAGATGGTTATTGGCAAGGTGCAACTCTTCGAGCATAAAGCCTGAGGATAGGTCAAGCTGAGAGAGCTCGTTGCTCTGGCAGTGCAAGAAGCGAAGTCTCTTTAGTCGTGTTATGTCAAGCTCCTCGATGCTATTCCCTTTGTCGTTGTTGCCTAGGTAGAGGGCAATAAAATCTTGAGGGTTGCCATAAATGCGGATGGTATTCCCTTTGGCCTCCCCTCGTATGCCATCTACTCCGTAGTTCTTTGCCGGGAATTCTTCGCGCAAGCCATCTCCCCAGTCTATGGTGAATGGAGAGCGGCAGTGGATGCCTAGGACAACCTCTTTGGGCGCATTTCCCGTACGTTTGAAGGTGATGGCTTCCTCCTCTTGGGCATTGGCTCCCATAATAGAGCCTAGAAGCAAGAGCGAGCAAACTATTAAGCTACCCTTCTTTATTAGAAATCGTAACATAATCTTTAGCCTTCGTTTTCCATATAATTACCAGCAGGGGCAAACATGAGTACGAGTACCTTTTTGTCCCCTTCCTCCCCTGTTATCTCGGAGAGCTTGGTGAGGTTGATCATAATGTCGAGGTTTTTCTCCTTATTAGTCGCTACGAAGCCGTCTTCCCCTAGTGATTGAGGAGTGCTAAATCCGCTTGCAGCGAGTAGCTGAATAAAGGCTTCGGTGAGCGCAAAACTCTCCCCTTTGGGTTGCGTGGCATACTCTACTTGAGGATAGAAGCCCCAAAATTCATCAAATTCACCTGCCCCATTTTTGGAGACAAAGTAGCATCGGAATGAGATTTCATCAGAGGCAACATCGTACCACATAAGCGCGTGAAATCCCTCCTCAGGGTTGCTTCGCTCCTCGTTGTAGGTGCCATTGTGAGCCGCCTCATAGGCTTTGATCTCGTCTTGACTAGCCCCAAATGCCAAGGAGGGCATGGGTAGTGTGCTAAAGGTCTTGGACTCTTCGTAGGCTACAATGTTTGCTTTGGAGAGGTCGATGCTTTGCAAGGATCCTTTTTCTCCACTCATCTCTTGTAGGGTCTTGATGTCGAGGGTGTTGATCTCTCCTGAAACTATGATTTTTGAGGTTTTTGCATATTGCTCGTCCGATAGGAGGCTTCTAAGGCTGCCTGCCTTGTCTACACGGAGAGTTAGTGCTGCTTCGTTTTGGGCGAATAATACGCCGATAGAGAAGAACAGTGAGGTGAAAAAGAGAATTAGTTTAGTCATAACTCAAAATCGGCTTAGAGAGATACTTTTGTTATTCGGTTGTTGAAGGAAACGAAATAAACGCCTTGAGGTAGGGTAATTTCTAGAGCTGTGTTGGCAGAAGCTTTGGTTTGGTATAGGAGCTGACCTTGAGGATCGAAGATGTGTATCTCTCCTACGCTGTTGGGCAGAAGTGAGAGTACATTCTCTCTTGTTCTTATCGAGAGGATCCCCTCATTCTGTATCGGCAAAAGAGCCAAGGGCTTGCCTATCTCAATCTTAGTCTTGTTAAAATGAAACATAGCATTGAGGGCAAGGAGCATTTCCTCTGTAGGTACGTAGAGGGTAAGCCCCTCCTGATCGGGGAATGCGTCAATGTTGAATTTAGTAGGATTGCCCGGGGTGATGATAATTTGCTTTAGTTGGGTGCATCCCCTAAAGGCATGAGAGCCGATCTCTTTAAGAGATTGAGGGAGGGTAATCTCTTGGAGCTTTATGCTCCCCTCAAGGGCTTGGGCAGGAAGCATATCCTGAGGATACTTAGGCGAATTTTGGAGCTGCTGCCCATTGAGTAGCAGAGTGCTACCGGAGAAGAAAAATAGAAAAATTAGGACTAGTCTTTTCATCGGATACTTTTGTTGGGAACGTTATACCTGTCTTTGTAAGTTGCTCTCTGGGAAGGAGAATTTGCCTTAGATAAGCATAAATAGCGTTCCAAGGGAAAAACTTCATACCAAGAGAAAAAGCTTTCGCCACAAATGTAGTAAAAGATTTTGTTTTTATTATTTTGATAATATCAACATGTTTGTGGAGGGTCTCCTGGCTGCACGCGTCATGTTTTATGTTCAATAGATTTGGATCTGCTCTGTGGGGCTTGTTTATCTACTTTTTTGCCCTAATTCAGTTAGAGTGTTTGCTTTTCTGTATCTTTGTGTCTGCAAGTTTGTATCCCTCTTTTAGGGGGTTTATTTTGGAGTGATGGAAAGAAAGATTCAGAGGGCATTAATCTCCGTTTTTCATAAGGAGGGGCTGGAAGATATCGTACGTGCTCTGCACGATTTGGGAGTAGAGATCGTCTCTACCGGAGGTACTAAAGATTTTATAGATTCTCTTGGTGTACCGGCTGTGGCTGCCGAGGATCTTACGAAGTATCCCTCGATGCTGGGGGGGCGTGTGAAAACGTTGCACCCCGCGATCTTTGGGGGCATTTTGGCTCGTCGTGATGAGGAGAAAGACCTCCAAGAGGTGGCTCAGTATGACCTTCGTCTCTTCGACCTTGTACTTGTGGATCTCTATCCTTTTGCTGCCACTGTTGCCTCCGGAGCCCCTGAAGCCGATATTATCGAAAAGATAGATATTGGTGGAATTTCCCTCATCCGAGGGGCTGCCAAGAACTTCCGAGATGTACTTATCGTCTCTTCTTCTGCGCAATATCCCCTTTTGCTAGAGATCTTAACCAACCAAAAGGGATGCACATCGCTAGAAGAAAGAAAACGTTTTGCCGGAGCTGCTTTTGCCGTGTCGTCGGGCTACGATAGTGCCATCTTCAACTATTTCGATGGAGGAGAAGGCACCGCTTTGCGCATTGCTTACGATGGAGTAGAGACCCTCCGCTACGGAGAAAATCCTCATCAACAGGGGCGTTTCTTTGGCGATTTTGATGCTTATTTCGATAAGATACAAGGCAAGGAAATTTCCTATAATAACCTGCAAGACATCGCGGCAGCTTGCGATTTGATTGCCGAATACAAGGCTCCTACTTTTGCTGTGCTTAAACATAACAACCCCTGTGGCATAGCTTCTCGTGCAACGATAGAAGAGGCTTGGTTAGCAGCTCTCTCCTCAGACCCCGAGTCGGCTTTTGGAGGGATCTTGGTGGCTAATCGCCCCATTGATAAAGCAACGGCAGAGGCTATTGGGAATCTCTTCTTTGAGGTACTCGTAGCTCCGGATTACGATACAGACGCCCTCACGCTCCTCACGCAGAAGAGTAAACGTATCCTGCTTATCCAGAAGAAGCCTATCGAAAGTCGCTTTACTTTCCGCTCCGCTTTGGGGGGTGTTTTGATGCAAGAGACCGACCTTCGTAGCGAAAATAAGGGAGACTTTGAGGTCGTTACGAAGAAACAACCTACCGAAGATGAGTTAGACGACTTTGTCTTTGCCCAAAAGGTGGCAAAGCACTGCAAGAGTAATGCCGTGGCTCTCGTTAAAGATAGTCACTTGCTGGCAGTGGGGATTGGTCAGACCTCGCGTGTGGCAGCCCTCAAGCAAGCGATTGAGAAGGCGCAGCATTTTGGTTTTGATCTCCGAGGTGCCGTGTTGGCTAGTGATGCCTTCTTCCCCTTCGACGATTGTGTGACCCTCGCTGCCGAAGCCGGCGTAACAGCAATTGTACAACCCGGGGGCTCGATGCGTGATGGCGATAGTATAGCCAAGGCCGATGAGCTTGGGTTGGCCATGGTATTTACGGGAGTACGCCACTTCAAACACTAACTTGCCCTCTGAAAGACTAACAGACTAGATGTTTACAAGATAATGGGACTTTTCTCCTTTAGACAAGAGCTGGCCATGGACCTCGGTACTGCCAATACCATCATCATGAAAGATGGTAAGATAGTACTAGACGAGCCCTCTGTTGTCGCTTTCGATCTCCGCACCAATGAGGTGCTTGCCATTGGGCACGAAGCGCGTGAAATGTACGAGAAGGCACACGCTTACATCCGTACCGTTCGTCCCTTGCGAGACGGCGTAATCGCAGATTTTAACGCTGCCGAGCAGATGATACGCGGTATGGTCAAGATGCTGAATAAGAAGTCGCATCGACTCTTTACCCCCTCTCTCCGTATGGTGGTAAGTATCCCCTCCGGGAGTACCCAAGTGGAGATACGTGCCGTACACGACTCTAGCGAGCATGCCGGAGGACGTGATGTGTACATGCTTTTCGAGCCCATGGCTGCGGCTATTGGTATCGGAGTGGATGTCCTTGCGCCTCAAGGGAACATGATTGTGGATATAGGTGGGGGTACTACCGAGGTGGCTGTAATATCCTATGGTGGTATTGCCACGAAGCAGAGTATCCGTACGGCTGGTGATGAGTTTACCAACGACATTATGAAGTATATGCGCCAGAAGCATAATGTTCGTATTGGGGAACGTACTGCCGAGCAGATCAAAATACGTGTAGGAGCTGCCGTTAAGGATTTGGAGAATCCCCCCGAAGACTTTGTTGTTTGTGGGGCCGACCAAATGGATACACTCCCCCGTCAAATCCCTGTCTCGAGCGCAGAGATTGCCGGTTGTTTGGATGAGTCTATCGTAAAGATTGAGGCGGCAATTCTCAAGACATTGGAAGAGACTCCTCCAGAGCTGTACGGTGATGTGATGGAGAATGGCATCAACCTAACGGGAGGGGGCGCCCTGCTACGTGGGCTTGACCGCCGTCTCACCGATCGTTTTGGAATCCAGTTTATAGTGCCGGAAGACCCCCTTCATGCCGTAGCTAAGGGTACAGGGGTGGCCTTGAAGAATCTGGATACATTTAACTTTTTAATCCGATAGATCTTGATAAATAGAGAGGGGTATGTTTTATCCCCCCCCCTCTCTATTCAGACTCTCCCAGACCCGACTTACAAAAAAGGTGCACAAGGCGACCGAATTCCTCCTCTCCCGAGGGCATTGGATTCTCCTCTTAGTCATTGAGGGGCTAGCTCTTGTGCTGATTTTTAATAGTGAATTTTACCATCGTTTCCTCAATGTTGCCTTTTCTAATCGCTTGGTGGGATCTATCCAACAGGTCACGGGGGAGGTCTCTAGTTATATAGGGCTTCGGGAGAAAAATCGCCTACTTACGGAGAGCAATGCACAGCTAGAAATGCAGTATTTGCAGCTTAAGCAGCAAATGGATTTTGCTCTTGCCGATACCATAAAACCTCTCACTTTTGTACGAGACTCTACTGAAGCGATCCCCGAAATGCAGTTCCTTACCGCTCGGGTGGTTAGCTCAACGATTAATAGAGGGCACAACCTTATTGTGATCAATCGAGGTGCAGAGGCAGGGGTGAAAAAGGATATGGGCGTGATGAGTGCGCGTGGAGTTGTGGGGATTGTCTCCTCTGTATCGCAGGGCTATTCGGTGGTGGTGCCCCTAATAAATCCCTCGCTTAAGCTTAGTTGTAAGCTCTTGCGTACGAACCATTTTGGTTACTTGGCTTGGGATACGCCGGGCTCGGTAACATCAAAGCTAACCGACCTCCCTTCGCACGTTCGAGTAGCCATTGGCGATACCATCGTGACGAGTGGCTATAGCTCTGTGTTCCCCCCTAATCTGTATGTAGGCAGGGTGGATAGTTCGTATCATGTACGAGATGGGATTGCGTTGGGCAATGACAACATCCCTATCGCTTTGGGTACAGACTTTGGAACTCTGGATTTTGTATATGTCGTGATGGCGGGAGTCTTTGTTCCACATGAAGCATTAGACTCAGTTCAATCCCTCTATATTCCATAGATTATGGGGCGTTATCTACTTCTCTTTTGCAAGATTATAGTACTGGTTTTGCTGCAAGTGTGGGTCTTTAGTCCGCTCTATGTCTTCCGGTTGGCTACCCCTTTCCCTTATATCTATATACTCTTTCTTCTCCCGATAAATGTCTCTAAAATGGGGATTACTTTGTGGAGTGCCCTTTCGGGCCTTTTACTTGATATCCTATCGGGGACTCCCGGGTTGCATATGGCGGCTTTCACGGCTACAGGTTTTTTGAGGAGCTATCTTTTGCCTCTTTTTGTGGATGCGGATACAGATGGTTCTTATCCCCCTTCGCTTGCTGTTAGTGGCTGGGGAATCGCTCTCTTACTCCTGATCCTCACGGTATTCCACCATACACTTTTATTCTTGCTTGATGCGGTGGGTGCGTTTGATTTACCCTATTTCTTGCTTCGCTTGGGTACCAGTATTGTGGCAACTTATATACTCACCCTCGTGTGTCTGTTGCTGCTGGGATATCGCCCTCGTAAGCGTAGAGGTTAACCCTGTCTGCCCTTATGAAACAGGAGAATCGTAACGAAGCGCAACGCTCCATCTTCCTTATGGCTCTGGCCGTACTGCTTGTCCTCGGATATGTGGCGCGGCTCTTCTACCTCCAGATATTGAGCCCGGAGTATAAGTCCAAGGCAGAGAATAACGCCTTTTATCATCATGTTATCTATCCCGAACGTGGGGCTATTTTCGATCGTACGGGCAAGCTCCTTGTCTACAACGAGCCTGCCTATGATGTGATGGTTATTACTAAGGAAGTGGGCGAAAATCTAGATTCGCTTGCCCTCTGTCAATTGCTCTCGATCAATATCGAAACACTCCGGCAACGCTTCGAAGCTGTACGAAACCGTGACCTCAATCCGGGCTATTCGCCCTATACCCCTCAGCGGCTTTTGGCACAGGTTAGTGCAGGAGATGCCGGGCGTTTCCAAGAGCATTTGTATAAATTCCCGGGCTTCTCTGTACAGCATCGTAGTATCCGGCGATATGGTACGGAGGAGGCAGCCCATGTCTTGGGGTATATGAGCGAATGCAGTCCCGGCGATTTGGAGCAAGATAGCCTCTTGGCCCCCGGTGACTATGTGGGGAAATCGGGAGTAGAGCGCACCTACGATGCGGCCTTGAGAGGTACTAAAGGCTATGAAGTAATGCTTCGCGATGCACGAGGACGAATACAAGGAAGGTATAACAATGGAGCCAACGATAGAAAGGAGGTGGCAGGGCGTAATCTGACGCTTTCTATTGATGAGGGGTTACAAGCTTTGGGTGAGAGGATGATGCAGGGTAAGCGTGGCGGTATTGTGATGATAGAGCCTGCTACGGGAGAAGTACTCTGCCTCGTTACAAGTCCCGCCTATTCGCCTTCTCTCCTATCGGGGCGGGATATTGGGAAGAACCACCTCCTCTTGGCATACAATCCGGGGAAGCCCTTGTTTAATCGTGCCCTACAGGGAACCTATCCCCCAGGCTCAACTTTCAAACCGACACAGGCGGCAATTCTGCTCAACGAGGGGGTTATTACACCTCAAACGCTCTACACTTGCTATCGGGGTTACCCCTATATGCGAGGGAGACCTGCCTGCCACGGTCATGGTTCGCCCTTAGCTGTGGAGTTTGCCCTAACGACCTCGTGCAACGCTTTCTTTGCTTGGGGATTGCACTATATGCTCGATGATCGGAGGCGTTATCCCACGGTGCAGGAGGCCTTTACGCATTGGAAAGATTATATGGTGCGGATGGGGTATGGCTATCCTCTTGGGATTGACTTACCGGGAGAGAAACGCGGCTTTATTCCCAATAGCGAGTACTACGATAAGTGGTATAAGGCAGGATGGAACTCCTCCACCATTATCTCAAACTCTATCGGGCAGGGCGAAGTCTTGGCAACGCCCCTACAAATGGCTAACCTTGCAGCTATTGTTGCCAATAGAGGCTACTATTACCGTCCGCATGTTGTACACGAGATAGAGGGCATGTCGCTTGATACGGCTTATAGTCACAAGCAGTACACGGGCATTGCCGCGCAGCATTGGGAGATTGTGGCAAATGGCATGGCGGGGGCGGTACGTGCAGGTACTTGTCACGCTGCCAACTTTGCGCCCGGGGAGATTGAGGTGTGTGGGAAAACAGGTACTGCCGAGAATCCCCATGGCCCCGACCACTCCGCGTTTATCGGTTTCGCCCCTCGTAATAATCCCCAAGTAGCCATTGCCGTATATGTGGAAAACGGAGGCTTCGGGGCTACTTATGGGGTGCCGATTGGGCGTGTGATGCTGGAGTACTATTTGCGTGAAGGGCATTTGTCGCCCGCGGCTGAGGGGATTGCCTCTCGAATGTCTCACTCTTACCTTTCTTACAGAAATGCGCCCTAATGCTCCGTCTTCTATCTTTCGAAGGATTGATTGGATCCTAGTAGGCTTGTATCTTCTGCTTGTCGTTACGGGCTGGTTCACCATCTGCGGAGCCAGTTATAGCTTCGAAACGTCGAGTCTGATAGAGTCGGGGAGCCGCCCTGCTATGCAGCTTATTTGGATGGGGCTAAGCGGAGTCCTTATCTTCTTGATACTCTTGAGTGACGTAGGATGGTTTGAGACTTTTGCTCCCATTTTCTACCTCGTGATGATGGGGTTGCTGCTGGTAACAATATTCATTGCCCCCGATATTAAGGGATCGCATTCGTGGCTGGTGTTGGGTCCCATGCGCCTACAGCCTGCCGAATTTGCCAAGATTGCTACGGCTCTGATGCTGGCAACGACGCTCAATCGCTACAAGTTCCGCCTTAACTCTTGGCGCGCCTATGGTGAGGTTTTTGCTATTGTGCTTCTCCCTATGATGCTTATTTTCTCGCAAAAAGAGGCGGGTTCTGCCCTGGTGTATACCGCTCTCTTTTTAGCTCTCTATAGGGAGGGACTCTCGGGTATATTCCTTGGCTTGGCCTTTATCTCCGTGGTGCTTTTTGTGATGGCTCTATCCCTTGCCGATACCATGTGGGGGGCAACAAATGCTGCCTATTGGGCTATTGCTACGGTCATTACTTTTTGCATGTGCATTGCTCTCTTACTCAGCCCAAAGTCTCGCTCTCGCCTCTTCAGTTGGGGGCTGGTAGGCTATGCCGGAGTCTATCTTTTGGCACTTCTCTTTAATCACTTCTTCCCCTTCGATATCAGTTTTGTCGCCATCGGGATCCTCGCTCTACTCATCGGCTATTGCCTCTGGATGGCGGTAAAACGCTTTGCTCGTCGCTACCTACTCACGGCTCTTTTGGGGATTGGATGTGTGCTTTACTCCCTTTCGGTCTCATTTGTTTTTGACAATGTGTTGCAGCCTCACCAGCGAGGGCGTATTGCCGTTGCGCTCGGACTTAAAGAGGATCTAAAAGGGATGGGCTACAACGTAAATCAGGCAAAGATTGCGATTGGATCGGGCGGACTTACAGGCAAGGGCTTCTTGCAAGGAACACAAACGAAGCTCAGCTATGTACCCGAGCAGGATACGGACTTCATTTTCTGCACCGTGGGCGAAGAGCACGGTTTCTTGGGCTCTACGGCGTTGTTGCTGTTTTATTTACTTCTTATCCTGCGCTTTTTCTACTTGGCAGAGCGGCAGGTGAATGCTTTTGGACGAGTCTACGGTTACTGCGTTGGCTCGATATTCCTTTTCCATCTTGCCGTGAATGTGGGCATGGTACTAGGGCTGGTGCCTGTAATTGGTATCCCTTTGCCTTTCTTTAGTTATGGGGGCTCCTCGCTGTGGGGCTTCACCATCTTGCTGTTTATTTTTGTGCGAATTGACGCTGACCGCAAGAGGGAGCGTTCGCTGCGTCCCTTCTGATTTGTTAGGAGGTACTGCCTATCTTCTTAGTTGTTGATACGTTTTCGCAGGAATCTTTTGTAGATATAATAGAGCCAGGGACCCGGTACAAGGCGAGGGGGAATGCGCAGCAGAAGGTTGCGCACATACTCCCATTTGTTGATGAACCCGATTTTGTAGAAAGTTTTTTGCAGGCAGATGTCTCGCCGGATATAGTACCATCCTCTCCGGCGACCGAGGGTGGCGTGGTTCATACGAAAGTAGAGAAGCGACTCGGGTAGGGAGTGAAGTCGCCCTCCTTGTAGGATAACTCGTGCCCAGAGGTAGTAGTCTTCGAATAGGGGGAAGTGCAGGTATCCTCCGGCTTTTAGGATGGCGGCTTTGCGGAAGGCTACGGCAGGATGATTGACAGGGCAGCGATAACGTGCAAAGCGCACAATCTCCTCGTGCTTCTCAGGTAGGGTGCGGCGAGAGATTACCTCGCTCGGCGAATCTACAAATTCGTCAATGCTGCTGCTGAGAAGATCCACCTCCGGATGTTCGTGAAGGAAGGTGATTTGACGCTCAAAACGTGTGGGGAAGGCAATATCGTCCGTATCCATACGCACCACAATATCGTAGGTGCAATTCTTCATCCCCTCGTTTAGGGCATTGCCCAATCCTCCGTTTTTTTCGAGTCGTACCACCTTGAGTACTTCGGGGTGCTGCGCTTGGTAACCTTCGATAAGGACGTCTAGCTCCGGGGTAAGAGGTCCATCGCACACAAGTACCACCTCTGGGGCGGGGAGGGTTTGAGAGAAAACGCTATCTAGTGCTGCTGTGAAAAATTGAGGATGCTCCTTGTAGTAGGTGGAGAGAAGTACGGAAAACTCCATCCGTTTTTCGTCGATTGTGGAATTGTTCATCGTGTTAAATTAGTTCCTTCCTCTCTTTTCTAACGAGCTTTTCGTGTGGATATTGTCTCTCCCTCATGCTTTTCTTTGAAATGGATGTTACTCTGCTACAGGGGCGGCTTGGAGTAGCGTATGGGCATGTTGCAGGGCAAGATGGATGTCTCTACAGATGTTTTCTTCGCCTATCTGTGCGGCAATCCCGGACTTTTCGAGTGTTTCGTGTACTTCGTCTCGTACCCCCGAGAGTACAAGCACGATCCCTGCCGCACGGCACTTCTCGGCCATTATGGCGAGGTTGTGTGCGCCCGTGGCATCCATAAAAGGTACTCTACGCATCCGCAAAATACGCACCTGGGGCTTCCGAGCCACGAACTTAGTAACCTCTTCGAAGCGGTTGGCAATGCCGAAGAAGAAAGGCCCCTGGATCTCAAAAATCTCTACTCCGTGGGGTACCTCTAGGGGCTCTTCTAAGGAGGATTGTGCCACCTCGTTATCCAAAGGCACTACTCGCTCGTGGCGAACTACGTCGCTGGCAAGGTAGGTGCGGCGCATAAAGAGAAGCATACTCAGTAGCATCCCTATCTCAATGGCAATGGTAAGGTCTAGCATAACGGTGAGTACAAAGGTCACCACTAGCACAACGATATCTCCCTTGGGGCCATGTAGTATGGCAAGGAAAGACTTCCATTCGCTCATATTATAGGATACAACCACTAAGATGCCGGCAAGGCAAGCCATTGGGATATAGGCCGTAAGGGGGCCTAAGAAGAGCATGATAAGGAGCAGAACCACAGCATGTACAAGTCCAGCAATAGGGGTGCGACCTCCATTTTTGATGTTGGTCATGGTACGAGCAATAGCCCCTGTTACGGGGATTCCTCCCACAAAGGGTACCACCACATTGGCGACCCCCTGAGCTACCAACTCTACATTAGAATTGTGTTTCTCCCCAATAGCTCCATCGGCCACAGAGGCGCTCAGGAGGGACTCTATCGCCCCCAGCATGGCAATGGTAAAGGCGCTGGGGAGTAGCTCATGGATGGTGGCCATGTCGAGGTTGAGGAGGTGAATCTCGGGGAGCTTCGAAGAAAAAGTAAAGCGATCGCCAATGGTCTCTAACCCCGATACTGAGGTGTACTTTTGTAGGAAGTATACCACGAGTGTCATTAGGATGATGGCAACGAGGGAGCCGGGTATCTTTTTAGAGATTTTTTGGAAGTGGAAGACCAGGATTACCGTGGCAATGCCTATGAGAGTGGCACCCCAGTTGAGGGTGCTAAAGTGCTCGGCATAGACACTCCACTTGCCGATAAAGTCTCCGGGTAGAGCCTCCGTTGTTAGTCCGAATAGATCTTTTATCTGGGTCGTGAAGATGGTAACGGCAATACCGCTCGTGAAGCCTATTATAATAGGATAGGGAATAAAGCGAATCACACTCCCCAGCCGCAATACCCCCACAAGGATGAGGATAAGCCCAGCGATGAAGGTGGCAATGGCAAGTCCTTCTATGCCGTGTTGCTGGATAATACCGTAGACAATAACGATAAAAGCACCTGTCGGGCCCCCTATCTGTACGGAACTCCCGCCCAAAAACGAGACAATAAATCCTCCTATAATGGCGGTTGTGAGGCCAACCTCAGGGCTTACACCACTGGCAATACCAAAGGCTATGGCAAGGGGTAGGGCAACGATACCTACAATAATCCCTGCCATAATATCCTTGGTCAAACGCTCCGTTGTATACCCACGGAAGCACTTAAACAGCTGAGGCGTGAACCCCTCAAGGGCATGTTGCCATGCTCGTTGCTTTGTTGTATTCATAACGTCGGTAATTCCTAAAAACTACCGCAAAGATAGCCCCTTTTTCTTCATTAACATTATTCCTAGGGGTTACCGCATGTCTATCGGATAAGGTCTAGTACAGTCTTGTTGAGGTAGAATGTCTGTGTTTTATCCACCCATACAGCATTGTTGGGGGCTTTCAGAAGCTTCTCTTTTCCGCGCTTGAAGTCCTTATCTGTACCGATCGCCATTTTGGGACTAAAGGGATAGATGCGGAGCTTCTTGGACTTAGCGAGAGAGACCTCTAGGTAGTCCGGGATTTCGCCTTCGGTGCCTACGATGTGGCAGTCGTACCCTTCGAAGAGCTGTTTGTGTGGGGCATATGCCTCTTGAGTGATGAGGGGGAGTTGGCCCTCTAATCCCCAAAGTCGGCATAGATATTCATTGACTTCGGTGTTCAATATCATACCCATGGGGCGAGTGTCTTGGGGGTGGTAGGCTGCCAAGAATACCTCTTCGCCCGTGTGGCTATGGGTCGTAAATCCAAAGGGCATGTGCTGCTGATAGATAAGGATAACCACGGCACTCAAAGATCCGTTGTAAAGCCCTGTTTGTGCGGAGCTCCCCTTGCGTTGCTCTAGAGGGATGGGGCTATGCTCGTATTCTTCGCACTGGTAGAGGGCATCGAGTTCCTCGTCAGAGAGGTCAATAGCGGCGTAGTGGTGGAAGAGCTCGCGAGCTTGGTCGTTGGGAGCTTCGTTGAGCAGTTTGGCAAGTCCGGCAGCGGTGCGCTTAATGGCTGTGAGCTGACCGAAGAGTACTTCCGGTCCTTGCTTATCTGCTTGACGGAGTCGTTGCAATCCAATACTCAAACCACTATTGCCGTGGTCGGGCATGATAACAATGGCGGTATTTCCGTCACGGCGAGCGAAGTCTAGGGCTACCCCTACGGCTTTGTCAAAGGCAAGCATCTCAGAGGCAATCCCTACGGGGTCGTTGGCATGGGCTGCCCAGTCTACTTTGCTCCCTTCTACCATAAGGAAGAATCCTTCGCCCTCGGGGTCGTTGAGTAGGGAGATTGCTTTCTCACAACTCTCGGCAAGGGAGGGGATCTTGTAGGGATTTCGATCTAGGTCGTAGGGCATGTCGTAATCTTCGTAGAGTGCCCACATTTGCTTGCCTTGGTAGGCGCGCATGGATTTGAGGTCGTTAGCAAAATAGGGGATGCCCTGCTCTTTGAGCGATTGTTGTAGCGCGGGGGTTATGATCTTGTTACCTCCACCTATCACTACATCTACGGGTAGGTTTACGATCTGCGGTGCAATCCAATCGTATTTCTTGCGATTGTAGGAGTGAGCGGAGCAATCCGCCGGAGTAGCATGGGTAAATTCGCATGTAACAACAAGCCCGGTACGCTTCCCTAGCTTCCACTTGCCTGCCTCTAATAGAGTGGCCAGGGGTTGATAGGCGAGCTTAGGGTCTAGGGGCTGTAGGTCGTGATCGGTACTTACGGGATAGGTGGCAATAAATCCGCTCTGTGAGGGAATGCCCGTCATGTAGCAACTGGTGGTGGGGGCGGAGTCGCCGATGGGGGCATCGGAGCAGTAGGTGAGTACCGTCCCACACAGGATTGAGTCGAGGTGCAAATGTAGCTTATTGGGGTGTTGATAGCGTTGGTACCAGCGTGCTAGAGATAGCGCAGGTAGGGAGGTACCATCGGGTATCATCACAATAATGTTGCGCACGGGTTTTACCGTGCTAGGGAGTTGCCCCCACAGGGTGCCAAAGCTAAGGGCAAAAAGGGCTAAGAAGAGGATTTTCTTACGAATCATAATAGGGAAGGGATAAAAAGGTGTGGAATGTTTTTCTAATTGGCGTGGGATAGCTCGGGTATGATTTGAGCGAGTACGTTTACAACCTCTTCGCGTGAGACGCCGTCTGCCGGTATTACGAGTATCGTATCGTTGCCGGCAATAGTACCTACAATGGCGTTATTGGCAATGGAGTCTATGTCCACACAGATGCTGTGGGCATAGCCCGATCGCGTTTTAAGTACAACAAAAGACCCCGAGTAGTGGATAGAGCGAAACCCCTTTGTCCCCATAACACGGAATACTTCTTGTGTGGTTCGTGCTTGGTCGCTGGGCATGCGGTAGCAGCTAATATCCTCTCTGGAGTAGCGATCTTTGGTGATGTTGAGTTCGTACATGTCACGCGAGATGGTTGCCTGAGTGGCACTGATCCCATTGATCAAAAGTAGCTCGCGTAGCGTCTTTTGGTTGGGGACGTCGTTGTTGCGGATAAGACGACAGATGAGCGCTTGTCGTATTTCTTTCTTTGTTGCCATGATGCGTTTTTAATATGTCTAGGGGTATGTACTCCCTCTTTTCTGCCTCTTCTTCTCTCTCGGGCAACAGAGGGGAGAACACTCCCCTGCAAATATAGCGAAAATGAATAATATAAGAGACTTGAATAAGATCTCCTCTCCAATTTTTCCCTCTCCATCCACTTGCTCTGGCACCTCTCTCCAATAATCAAATCTTTCTTGCCTAATTTCTTGTCGGGATTCTGCCCTAAACTTTTTTCATTTCTGCCTGTGGAATAAAATTTTTCTGGCCTGTATCCATTTCTTTTTCACCCGGACTTTTTTGGCGGTTTCACGCGTGATTTTTTCCTGTTCACGCGCTCATCCTGGCGAGGTGGGCTATGCTCGTTTGGGTAATAATAGCTAACTTTGTGGGGCTTAACGCACGAATATATAAATGACTACGTTGTGCCTTCTTCTCTTTATCCCCCTGGGGGGGGCTTTGAGAGGAGAGTGGCAGAACTAGACCTAATGAATATTGCACAATGGATTTGATGAAAGAAATCGTAGCGCGTGCTGCTGCTAATAAGCAACGCATTGTGCTGCCCGAGGGGACAGAACCTCGTACTCTACAGGCTGCCGACAGGCTTTTGGCTGATGGTGTTGCAAACCTCGTTCTCATTGGCGAGCCTGCCGCTATCAAGGCTAAGGCTGCTGAGTTGGGGCTTACCCATATCGGTGAAGCAGAATTGATTGACCCCAATTGCCACGCCAAAAAAGAGGCTTACCGAGATCTCCTCATGGAGCTTCGTAAGTCTAAGGGAATGACCCAAGAAGAGGCCAATAAACTCGTGGTAAATCCTCTCTACTTGGCTTGTCTTATGATTAAGGCAGGCGATGCAGATGGCGAACTTGCCGGGGCGCAAAATACAACGGGCAACGTGCTAAGACCGGCCCTCCAGCTCATCAAAACAATGCCGGGGCTTAGCTGTGTGAGTGGAGCATTCCTCCTCTTTACACAAGCAAAGCAATACGGCAGAGAGGGACTTCTCGTGGTGGCAGACTGTGCCGTTACCCCCAACCCGAATGCCAACGAGCTAGGGCAAATCGCCGTGGCTTCGGCTACTACGGCTCGCGCTATTGGTGGTATGGAGCCCCGCGTAGCTATGCTTAGCTACTCTACCAAGGGGAGTGCCAAGGGCGAACTTGTAGATAAGGTGGTAGAGGGGTTGCGTGTGGCCAAAGAATTGGCTCCCGATCTCGCTATTGATGGTGAGTTGCAGGCAGATGCGGCTCTTGTGGAGGCAGTGGCATCCCTCAAAGCGCCCGATAGCCCCGTGGCTGGCAAGGCAAATGTGCTCGTATTCCCCTCTCTCGAGGTAGGGAACATCGCCTACAAGTTGGTAGAACGCCTCGGTGGTGCTATGGCTGTAGGGCCTATCCTCCAAGGGATGGCTGCACCTGTAAACGACCTCAGCCGTGGCTGCTCGGTAGACGATATTTACAAGATGGTGGCTATCACCGCCAATCAGGCTATTGCTGCTAAACAATAAAATCACCTTTTAGTCTCATATCTATAATATGAATGTATTAGTGCTTAACTGCGGAAGTTCGTCCGTAAAATATAAATTGTTTCAGATGCCCGAGGGCAAAGTTCTTGCCCAAGGCGGAGTGGAAAAATTGGGTTTGTCGGATTCTTTCCTAAAGCTCAAATTGCCTTCGGGAGAGAAGGTGGTGCTTGAGAACGATATGCCCGAGCATACGGTGGCTATCGACTTTATTCTCAAAACGATTACCGGGAGCGAATATGGCTGCATCAAGAGCCTCAGCGAAATAGACGCCGTGGGGCACCGCTTGGTACACGGGGGCGATAAGTTCAGCGAAAGCGTGGTAATTACCGACGCGGTAGTAGAAAGCGTGAAGCAGTGCATTGATCTTGCTCCTCTTCACAATCCCTCTACGCTTAAGGGCGTGGCTGCCGTTACGGAGCTAATCCCCGGCGTGCCTCAGGTAGGGGTATTTGATACCGCCTTCCCTCAGACGATGCCGCAACGTGCTTTTATGTACGCACTCCCCTATGAGTACTACGAAAAGTATGGTGTGCGCCGCTATGGTTTCCACGGAACAAGTCACCGCTTCGTAAGTAAGCGTGCCTGCGAGTTCTTAGGGCTTGACTACAATAAGGCTCGTATTATCACGGCTCATATTGGTAATGGTGCCTCTATGTGCGCTATCAAAGAGGGCAAGTGCATCGATACCACCATGGGGCTTACCCCTACAGAGGGGCTTATGATGGGTACTCGTGTAGGAGATGTAGACCCTGGTGCGCTTGTTTTCATTGGTGAGAAAGAGAGCATGTCCATGGCACAGCTCTCCGAGGTAATCAATAAGAAGAGTGGGGTACTCGGCGTGAGTGGTGTCTCTAGCGATATGCGCGAGATAGAAGAGGCTATCTCTCAAGGGAACGAGCGTGCGAAGCTCGCGTTGGAGATGTACGACTACCGCATTAAGAAGTATGTGGGAGCCTTTACCGCCGCTATGGGAGGTTTGGATCTTCTCATCTTTACGGGAGGTGTTGGCGAAAATCAGACCACCACACGAGAGTACGTTTGCGAAGATATGCAGTATATGGGTATTGAGATCGATAAGACGCTCAATGCTAAGATACATGGAGACGAAGCTCTGCTTTCTACCAAAGAGAGCAAGGTAAAGGTAGTGGTAATTCCTACCGATGAGGAGCTCATGATCGCCCTCGATACGGTGGCTCTTACCTCAAAGTAAATCTCTTCCCTTTCTACTAAGGAAGGAAGAAAGAAGCGGGTCTTACCTGTATGGGTAGGAGCCGCTTTTCTGTTTCCTCTCCCGTCTTTCTGATGCTGCGCCCCCTGATTAAAACCTCTCTCTTATAGATAAAAGAGGAGCCTATATATAATAGGTGTACCCCTTACAAGATGCGGAAACTCCTCGCTCTTGCCCTTTCTCAATGCTTCTTCTTTTTCCTCTTCGGATGAGATTCTCGCGATAAAAAGGGGGGATTTACATCTCTTCTTGGTTTCTCGATTCTTCTTTTTCTGTGGGAGGATTTCTCTTTTCCCCCTATCTGGAAGGAGAAATTTGCTCGTTGAAGTGAAAAATATTGTATGAAAAATTTTAGTGAATGCATTTTTCTTTATATCTAGGATATATGCGGTTCATGTTTTTCTGTCCCTTGCCTATTCGTTAATAAACACCCCTGTTTTTGTCTTGTGTTGCTGTTTTGTGTTCATATTTTATATAACATACAAACTTGATGGAGACGTTTTGAATGGGAAAATGGGGGATTATGTCGAGATTCTTTTTATCTTTTTGCGTTGAAGTGTATACAGCGGTATATACAGAACTACGTCGTAGATGGGGTTTTATTCGGAGAAAAAGTGCATAACTAGCCTTCCGGACTCAAGATTTTGCTGAGGACTATGGTCTGAAGACTTTGTCTTGAAGTCTCTTTGAGGCGTTTTGCTAAAACAGAGGTGCTTTACTTGGTGAAGTTCTCCGTTTTTGTCTTTTCCCTGATGGTTTTGCCCTGTTCTCTAAGTCTGCGACAACTTTGGATACTCGGGTGCAATAAATTGATTACTAATATAATTCAGAACGAAATGAAACAGAAATTTTTGAGTAAATGGATTTTTGCCGGAGCAGCCTTAGTCCTAGGGCTTTCTGCGTGCAATAACAAAAATGAGGATGACCTCGCTCGAGAGAAAGGGTATGATACCTACTCTACCATCTCTCTCTCTCTCCCCGCAAGCCTCCGTGCCGGAGATGATGATTACAATAAGAAGGGCGTGTATGAGGGAGTTGACCACATTAAGTCTCTCTCCCTTTACATGATTGATAATGCTAAGCCTACGGATAAACCAGAAGTTCGGCATTTTGATGAAGCTAATCTGCACCTTGATGGTGCAACCGGTAAGGTGACGATGGCTCCTTTCCGCACGAAGAGCGGGAATAAGACTGTATACGCTGTAGTCAATATTACCAATGCTATCAAGGTTGAGCTTGATGCTGCTAATAATGAGACAGAGTTTAAGGCAGCATATGAGAAAGCGTATGAGGCTTTTGGTGCAAATCCAATCGCTGTATTGGAAGCTGGTAAGGATGTGATTGTGATGTCTGGGAATCCTGTAACCCAGGAGATAAAACCCAATATTTCAGCTCTCAACGCTCCTGCTATCAATAATGTTCCGATCACTCTTACTCGTTCTGCTGCTCGTGTTTCTGTGACAACTACAGCTACAGAAACGAACCAAGGATCTGCGATATATGAAGTGAAGGCGACCCTTCCCAATGGACAGATGAGGAAGTTTGGTGAGATCTCGAACCTTAAATGGTCGGTGGGTCAATATGAAAATACCTTCTACCTCCTTCAAAGGGCAGATCGCAAGAGTCCTAGCTACGACTATGTTCCCTCCGCTGGTGATTGGAGTACTGAAGCTCGTGCTAAGTATAACTACTCAGAATTGAAGGACGCTAAATTCCTATCTGTTACTCATGTTACATCGTATGGGCTTGATCAAGTACGAGATATTGAATACAAATACATCTCTGAGACTACCCATGCCAATACTACGACTGCAGAAGCATCTTCTTCTGGTTATCGCAAGGGGAATACTACCTACGTGTTGATCAAAGGGCAGTTTACTCCTGCTGATGATATGTGGGCAGATGGCGAAAAAGACCTTTGGGCTTCTGGTAATGATCTTTTCTATGGCCTTGCTACCCAAAAGTTCTATAGCACAGAACAGGCAGCTAAGACTGCCGGTAATAATGACCGCAAGATCGTAACCTACAGGAAGGGGATGGTATTCTACTTCCTTTGGGTGAACCCTGATAAGATTGATGTGACCAAGTGGGCGATGTCTCCTGTATACCGTAACAACATCTACAACGTAGATATCAAGTCTTTCCAAAACATTGGTCTCTCTGGCAACCCATTCAACCCAGACCCCGACGATCCTGACAAACCAGACCCTGACGATCCTGACAATCCAGATCCCGAAGAGCCTCTGCCAACTGAGAAGACATTCATGGTAGCGACTATTACCATCACTCCTTGGGCATGGCATAACTATAGTATCGATCTCTAAATCTATGGACTCTGATTACATGGATATCCTTGTGGGGTAAGAAGTGTGAGAGAGAACCAAACTACGAATCAAGTGGGAGAGAGGTCCCTCCTCGGAGAAGTACAAGAGACTTCTCATGCGCTCTCTCCAAGGAAATCCCCTCTCCCACTTTCTAACTCTTATCAATGTAGTAATGAAGAGTATTTATAAGCTGTTGGGAGGCCTACCCCTCATGGTAGTATCTTTGTTGGGGCTGACTTCTTGCGACAAATGGATATACGAAAGCTTTGAGGATTGCCCTCAAGCAATAAAGGTGGGATTCTATTCCAAAACAGAGTGTGCGAATCAGAAATCCTATCCCCAACGGGTGACTCGGCTGAATATCTACGCATTCGACAAAAATGATGTGCTCTATAGTACTCATGTTGTGGACAATGTGCGTCTGTCTAAGGCCTATGAGTATTCTATCCCGGTGGAGAAGCCCGGTTTGTATACTGTCCTATCGTGGGGGAACCTTGGTGACCATTACTACGATATTGGCAAAGTGCAAGTAGGTAAGACTACGAAGCAAAATATACTTTTCCGCTTGCGACAAACAGGCAAGTGGGGGGCAGATCTTCGTGAAACAACGCTTTGGTATGGAGAGAGCCCCGTTGTACAAGTAGAACGGAATACAACGAACTACGAGCGCTATACGGAGACTTCTGTAAACCTAAGAGAGTACACCAATCGTATTGCCGTCATTATCGAAGGAGTTCCCAATCCGGAAGATTATAAGATAGAGATTGCCTCTAGCAATGGCACATATCAAGTAAACGGACGAGTTGCAAAAGCAGATTCTACTTTCTATCCTGGGGAGACCAAGGTAGTAGGGGATAGTACTTGTCGTGCCGATTTTACAACACTAAAGTTGGAGAGCGGACATAAAAATGCCCTCATCGTGACCAATAAAACGAAGGGCGTGGAGATGTTTCGAACAGACCTCGTAGGGGTAATTCTCTCTAGCAACTATGCGGAGAATATCAACCTCCGTTGTCTCAACGACTTCAAGGTAAGGCTTGTTGCACATCATTGCGATTGCCCCGAAAATACCTACCAGATCGTTGAGGTTTGGATTAATGATTGGCTTGTCCATACCTACAGCATTGGGGTATAGGGGATAGCCAAAGTAGATAACAAATATTCCCAGAGGGAGAGAATATGTCCCCTCTCTGGGGAAATATTCACCCTTGCCATACACACGCATAGAGATGTATTGCCGTGGTATTTGATAAAGGATATAACAATGATAAGTAAGTCATATTTGTCTCTCTTCAGAGGATTTGTCTCTTCTCTCTCTTGTCTCGTATTGGGAGGTTTGCTCCTAGTTTCGTGCGAAACCAAGGGTGCCGGGGGGGGCGATTCTCCCATCGATCCCGACCAGAAGCAAGCTTCTGATAGTACGCAGCTCTCCGTCGGGTTTCGGATGGCAGAGCCTGCTCTTAGAGCTGGGGGGACTATAAATACGAATAACGAAGACTATGTGTCTGAGGTACGTCTCATCCTTTGTAAGTCGGCGACAGGGGCGGTCGTTTTCAATAGTAAGTTAGATTTCCCGACAACGGGTATTGGCTCTAATACCAATGGCTATTCTAGCCGGAGCCTTCCTGCACGCATTTTGCCCGGCTTCTACAATGTTTATATAATAGCCAACGAGTCTTACTGTACCGGCGTCTTGCCAAAAGATCTCAATGCTCTAAGTACAGAGAGCGAAGTGCGTGATCTGCAGTGCGACTTCAAAAAAGACTTTGCTCCTTCCCAAGCCGCTAAAAAAGGCTTGCTCATGACCACTCGGAAAGAAAATTGTCAGATCCCAAAGGGGCATACACTGGCAAATCCTTTCGTCATAGAGGCAGAGCTTGATAGGGTAGTCGCAAAGTTGTCCATAGAGATCCGTAGACCTCAAGGGAGCCCCGCCGAGCAGAAGAAGCTATATGTAAGTGATATGGGGTTGTCTAAGGTGCCCTCTAAGAGTTTCCTCTTTACGGACGCTACTCATCCCACTTATGCCGGCACTTTGGATGTACAGCATACCTTCCCAACTTCTGGTACACCCCAACAAATTGCTTTTGGCTCTGTACAGTCTCGTTATATCCCCGAGTATACAGATGCGCAGCGTCTTCAGCTTGCTCTAACGATCCGCCAGGAGGGTGCCTCCGGAGAGCAGACGCGTATAATTGAATTGGGAAAAGATGATAATTATCTTTTCCGCCGTAACCATCATCACAACTATGTACTCAGCCTCAAAGACTGGAGCGATATAGCTGTAGGTATCTCCATCGCAGATTGGAAGGAGGATACCTCTTGGGGCTATGTCGGTGAGTACTTTAATCTCTGGTGTGCATCTGAGATTAAGCCGAATTCGAATATAAAGCTCCGCTTGTATACCTCTAAGCACGAGGTCCCCGTAGGGCATGAGGTAATCCTTGAGCCCATCAATGGCGCAAAGATTGACAACTCTACGAACAAAGTCTCGTTCACAGAAATGGATTACGGCGCCTTCAGAGAGTACACGCTACACACCGCTTCGTCAGGAAAATCTCTTAGGGTCCTTTACAAGGTGAGCGGTCGCTCTCCCAAAGAAGAAACAGCGTTTTAAGGAGCGTACATTTAATCCCTATAAAGATGAAAAGATTCTTTTCTCATACACTATACTGGCTATCTTGGAGCATTTTGCTTCTTTCTTCGGTGGCATGTAGCCACCAAGGGGAAGACGATTTGCAGCCCAATAACTATCTAAGCCTTGCCCTCAGAGTGCAAGATTCTCAGGTTTTGAAACAAGCCACTGCCACCCCCGAAGAGACGCAAATAGACAATGTCATGATTCTATTTTTCGAGACAATGGGTCAGCAGAAGCTTTGGAAGAACAAAATCTATGAGTATGATGCAACCGCTACGGGGCGCACCGATAAAGCAAAATGGGAAGACGGGCAGACCATGCTTTTCCCTCTCAACCCCGAAGAGGTTGGGCTCAAAAAGGTAGTCGTTATTGCTAACTATAAGGGAAAAGGTAGTCTCGAAGCTAAGTTGCATACCGTACAGAAGTTTGGAGACTTCTCGGATGCAACCAAACAGATTTACTACGAATCTGCCAGTGAAAGCTCTGAGATAACTGCTCCGCTTCTCTTGATGGAAGGGGCGGTTGACCATGCCTTTACGAAGGCGAATCGTAAGGCTCAGGTCGTCCTCAGAAGGGCCGTTGCCAAGGTTACGGTAAAGCTGAACTTGCAATGGCAACCCCTTGATGCAAGACGCACACTAGACACGGAGCGTTCTTTTTATCAGTTTAGGGATGTGGCAAAGCTAACCCACGTCGCGGAGCATGCCAACCTATTGCTGGACCCCTCTAACCGTAGCAACCGCTACAACGACAACCCTGCAACTGCTGCAGCACCCCTTATTCCTGGGAATAAATATATGTGGGCGTTTGCTCCTGTAGCGGCTCACAGAGAAGGCCCTTTTGTGGTTACCGCTTATATCAATGAGTATAATCAGGGTACAGACAAAACTAATGTACCCCCTTACCTCTATCTTGCCCTTTATGCAGATGTGCCGGAGTCTCATATCAATGACCCGGAAGGGAAGTACCCCCCTCCTGCAGGGGGCGATGTGTACCCCGCCCATAAGGGCTACTACTACTATAGAGTGATCTTGCCTCGTCTGGTGGAGCGTAATACTCATTATATACTAGAGACTCAGGTCTTGTCTGCCGGCTCCGGAGATGCTGCAAAGCCTGTAGATCTTTCTTCTACCGTTTCTATAAAGGGATGGTCTGAGGTCAATTTGTCGGGCGAGGGAACAGATAAAATTTATAATTAATAGTTGATCCCATATGAGTAACTATACCAAGATTGTCATAAGGCTGCTCGCTGCGATGGCTATAGTAGGGAGCCTGGGGGCTTGTGCAGATCGTAATGCAAAGGATCCTCAGGGAGCTTCTGCCGTTTCGGTGAAAGCTTCGTCTGTTGACGGAGAGCTTCGTACGGGAGAGATCAGTAGTTTACGCGTTATATCTTCTGTTCAGAACTACAATAAGCTGCTTAGTGTTCAGAGCGATCAAGTGAATTTCAGACTCCCCGGCAACGAAAAACAGACTCTGTTTTTCGTTGCCGGGGAGCGGGACGATCTCGGCGCGTTGCGAGCTACAGAGTTTAATCAGAAGGAACTTAATACCCAACAATACTTTGGCACCGATGGCAAAACAGAGCCAAAGTTGTATGTAGGTACACTCTCTGTAAATGATGGAGTGAACTCAATTTCTCCTATCACGCTCACGCCCACCTACGCCAAACTTTCATACAAGATTCGCTTCTTAAACGAGCGGCGCTCTTTCTCCTCAGGGCCGGAGCTTAGATCGGTACGTCCAAGGGAGATTACGAAAGTGTGGATTGCCAAAGTGCCTCCCACGTTTTCCTTAGGAGGGGTGAAGACTTATTACACATGCCCTGCTACCGATTACAAGACCTTTGAGCTCGGTAAAGACAAGAGAGGTGTCTGTTATTTGCCGGAGCACGATCCCTCCGACGTCAATGACCGTACCTACATCGGGATTGAGGTAAAAACCCCTTGGGAGGCTGCAAATAATCTGCACAGATACTATGTGGTAGTGCATGAGCCATACGATAATGTCAACTATGGAAAGATTATACGTGGGCGGCATTATAATATGACGATAACTCTTCCTGTGGAGATATACTAATGAGAAAGAGTCTTATAAAGGGTTTGATTTACAACTAAATAGAACGAAAATAGCATATTGTCTTCTATGAAGAAATATATACTACTCCTATTAAGCATGGTGTTGTTTGTGGCTGAGGTGAGGGCACAGGGTGCCTCTTATCCCAACTTTCACAACGCTACCCAGTTAGTGGAGTTTACGACATCTAAGAGTGCGGGTCAGAACTTTTCCTTCACCCTAGCTCCCGATGAAACAACGGGACGCCCGCAGTTCCCTGTGGTATTTATAGACTGGAACGGGAATGACAATCGGATGATGATAAACCTCAATCAAGAGGAGACTTTCGTTGTCAAGGTGCCTGCTTCTCAGGTTGTTAGCATTACCGGAGAGAATGGACTTTGGACAGTAAAGGCGGTAGATCAGTCTGTCACAAAGGCAACAACGAACACTGCCTCCATCCTGCAACATCTCTATTTGGATAAGAACCTATTGGGGCAGCCAGGCAATGGGGGAAGTGATTTTAAGACGAACAGAGAGCTTAAAACTCTTTCCGTCTCGAGCAACTACTACAAAACGCTGGAGGTGAAAGAGAATAAGAACTTGGAGACAATCAATGCCTCCTCTAACCTCTTGGAGAATATAGATTTGACAGGGCTGAGCCATCTTGTTGATTTGGATTTGAGCAAGAACCTATTTGCAGGTCCTCTCACTCTTCCTCAGAATCACTATAAGAACATAGATCTGAGGGTAAATAAATTCAAGATCTCCACGCTTCCGAACCTCCCCAACGGTACCTTGGCAAGTGCTTACCACTACAATTTGCAGGAGCGCTATGTACTACCTCAAACGGAGCTTACAGTGGGGAAGGATTGGATTGATCTCTCCTCTGAGCTTCATGCAAAGGGCATAGCTTCTTCTCAAAAGGAAACGAAGTATACTTGGTATGTCGAAGATAATGCCGCAACCGATAGTTACACTCGTCTCCGCGAGAATGTAGACTATGAAGTCTCTAATGGGAAGACTCGTTTCCTTCGTAACGTGAGAGGGCGTTTGTTTGTTGCTATGAGCACGGAAGCCTTCCCCCACTTCGATAGTTTTGAGCGCACTCCCGGGGCCTTTACAGTATCTGGAGAAGATCATATCAAGACGCGTCACGGGCACGCCGACTCTGAGCCGCTGTACACTCGCATCGCAGATAAGTACAATAATAACGAGCCTATCTATAGAAGTAACACCCTCTCCTTAAAGTACAACCTATGGTATGGTGGTACTGATAATACGTGGGCTAAGCCCGAAAACTGGACCGGGAATTATGTCCCTAAAACGCTGAAGTCGGATGGTGATAAGGTGGCGGAAGTGGAGTTTGCTACCAAAGCCAATAACAATGGGCACCCCGCTTTGCGCGATTTACATGTGGCAAAGGGAGAAGATCGTGTTGTTACTGAGCTTATCAATAAGAGCGAATCAGGTAAGGGTGTTATTGTGAATGCCGGATCTTCTCTGCGCGTAAAAGATAAGGTAGAGGTGGATAAGGCAACTACTTCTTCCTACGGGAATGCCGATCCTGCCTACCGTGTCCGACTAAAGTCAATCCCCGGAGAACCCAATGGAGTCCTGTTTTTCGACACTCCTGCAAAGAATAAAGATTTGTTCGTAACCGTGGAGTTTTACACTAAGGGCTACGACGGGAACTTTGATAAGCAGCACGCCAAATGGCAATACTTTGGTACGCCTATAGTGGAAGGGACTGTGGAGAAAGCTTTCCCCTCATCTGCCATCGTGCGTAAGTATAACCAAAGTAAAAACGATGAGTACGACGAGAAGTGGGTGCTTGCGCAGCCTACAGATATTTTGACTCCCTTCCATGGCTATGAAGTAACGCAACCGGTACCGGCTACCTATATCTTTAGAGGGAAACTCAATCTTGAGGCTCCCAACAATCTGGAGGTAGCGGCTAAGGCGGCAGGTGTGTTGTATGGTGCATTCAATTCGTTTGCCAATAGTTATACAGCTTCGTACAACATCCCTTCAATAGGGTTTGGTACGGGGCTAGAGCAGACGGTCTTCCTATACAACACGGGAAGTCGTATAGAGTGGCTTGCACACAATCAAGACGAGAGCTCAACTTTGGCAGGAACTTACCTTTCTGTTCCGAAACATCTTGCCGGTTCGGGGGACCTGCCTCGTGAGATCCCCTCTCTACAAGGCTTTATGATCTGCAATAAGGGAACGGCAAAGGCTTCCCTCACAATGCCCTACTCCGGCATCGTACAAGAGAAGGCCTCTGAGAAGCTTAGAGCCGGAGACGAAGAGGACGTGAGAGAGTTCTTACATATAGATGTAGCATCTAATGAGGGTGCAGACCGCTTGTTCGTATTCCGCAAGGAGGGTACGACTGCCGGATTCGATAACGGATGGGATGGTAGCAAGATCTTGGTAGGAGGCCGTCCGCAGCTCTATGTGATCTCGTCGGAAGGTCCTCTACAAGTAGCAACCTCTGCACAGATAGAGGGCTTGCCAATTGGTTTTGAGGCACCCAAAGATGGAGCCTATACGCTTTCGTTCCGCGTTAGCCCCGAGCTACAGGGGCGTTATCCTTCGCTATGCCTTAGAGACCGTGTAACGGGCACGCTTACCCCCGTGGGGCAGACCAGCTCTTACACCTTTGTTACTACTAAGTCTCTAGATAAGCATCGCTTCGATCTTGTAACTGAGGGAGAAGATAACCTCTCTCCTGCCACCGAGCCTATTCGTGTAGTAGGGCTAGGTGATACGAGAGTGTTGGTAGATAATACTACAGCTCTCGACTCTAAGGTTCTCGTTTTCGATGCTACAGGAGCCTTGGTGCTACAGGCTGAGATCCCTGCCCGTTCGGGAAAGGAATACTCTTTGTCTCTCCCTGGAACTTATGTGGTGAAGGTGGTTAATAACCAGACTTCTACAATTGCAAAAGTGTTGTTACCCTAATCTTGATGGAACATAACATGAGTCAGAATACTATTTTTAATTGCACTTCGAGGGGAATGGCGAGGCTGTCGGTTATCCTATTGCTTCAGTCTCTAGCCTTCTCTCTCTTTGCTCAGAATACCAATAGCGTGGGGATCAATACTACTTCTGTAGACCCCTCCGCCATAATGGAGGTAAAAGCCGATACCCCGGGAAGCCCTACAAAGAAAGGCTTCCTGCCTCCTCGTCTAGAGCTTAAAAACCAAAGGGATAAGACGACTGTGCCCATCGCTGCGGGTACCGAGAACAACGCAAAGGCAATGCTTGTGTACAATACGAAAAATACGTACAACTTTAGTCAGGGGCACGTCTATGCCGATAACTATTACTACTGGTTGGGAGATCGCTGGGAGCGTATGGTGTATACCCCTCTTGTATACGAAGCTGTTATCCCTCGAGAGTTTTATATCGAGGGTAAGACTAAGCAGGAGTTTACAACCGCACAGTTGAACCCTCCTCACAACACTCAAGGAGTCAATGGTAACGATCTCCCTCTTGAGTTTAAGGAGTCTCCTGTTCTTAATAGAGAAAATATATTCACCAAATTGGACAATAATAATTTTCAGGTGAATGTAACAGGAACGTATGATATGAGTGCCTTTGTTCACTACAATCCTCTTGCTACAGTGATTCAAGATAATCTCCCGAATGGAGTTGTCTACCATAAGAGAGCCTTCCTTAATCTAAAGATTCAGAGACAGGCTTCTAGGGCGGCTGATTGGGAAGACCTTGTGGTGGTGCGTGCTGCTTGGGGCTTCGATGCCGGAGGCTTCTTGAAGACAGCAACAATCAATTCGGTTTCTGTTCGACTCTTTAAAGGAGATAAGATACGCCTTGTTATACAGTCGCCCTACAAGAATAGTAGTCAGGGGCATGGATCAGAAAATCCCTATACGGGAACTGATACCGATCATCCTGTAGCGAGAGGTTTTCGTGCGTTGTTGTTAGACTTTAATCTTTAAGAGAGATAGAAATATATATATGAAAAGAAGTAGACTCTTTTGGATTGCGTCTCTTTTGATGATGCTCCCATTCTCTGGGAAAGGTTTTGCCCAGTCTGTTGGTGTTTTCACCAAAACTCCTGATGTTTCTGCCGCTTTGGATGTAGATGTTTCTGCTCTCCCTGCTAATGGGAAGAAGGGGATGTTGCTCCCTCGCGTGCAACTTACGAGTAAGACTGACCGTACAACGATTCCCAACCCTGCCGTAGGCTTGGTTGTCTATAACCTGGAAGATCGCGGTACTGGGGTTAATCAAGTTGAGCACGATATGTTCTACTTTTGGGATGGAACAAAGTGGCTTGATATGACCAATATTGATATTGTGATTCGAGAACTATTACCCCAGGTCTTTTTTATCCTACAGGGGGATACTCAGAATGTGGCTTCGAAAGCGAAGCGTCCTTCTTTATCTTTCGATGATGAGGTTCCGCTGACTTATTCTGAGAAGTCTGAGGTTGTGAAGGATGGTATAACTTATATAGTTGATAATATCACTCTTAATACGGGGAATAATGTCCGGTTGAATGATGCTGAAGATACTTTTGAGATCCTAAATGCTGGCGACTACGAAATATCTGGGATTATTGGGTATAACCCTAATATTTGGAAAAATGTTGGAGCCTTTGCTACATGTACCAATTTGGAATTTATTATCCAACGAAAGTCTACCCAGACCGGAGGACAGTGGAAAAATATTGCGCGCTGTGTATCTGCTTGGGGGAACAATACGGTCTTGAATAGCCGCCATATGGTGATCTCCCCCATGGTGGTAAAGTTTGAGAAGGGGGATAAGATCCGAGCTGTTGTTAAACAGACAAAAGGGGATAAGCCAGGTAGTGATCATGGTACTGCCCCAGAGTGGGTAGCTAATATAAACCCTGCAGGGGGGTCTAATACCTCTAAGGTGATCAAGATTCAGAAACTTTCTTAGTCAATTATTTTGTGATGAGATACAAATATATATACTATAGCTTTCTTGCTTTGAGTTTGAGCTTACTGGTAATCCCAGCCCATGCTCAGCAAGAGGAGCGTGCCGTTGGTGTAGGGACACGTACTCCCTACTCGTCTGCATTAGACCTGGATGTCTCTAATTTGCCTAATGGACAAAAGAAGGGCTTTTTGCTCCCCAAGGTTGCTCTTACAGGGAAAAAGGATACTCATACGATATCCAACCCCAAAAGGGCAATGATGGTGTACAATATGCAAGACGCGGGAAGCGGAGAAGAGAAAGTGTATAAGAATCTCGTGTATGTTTGGACGGGACAAGAATGGGTGCCTTTTTCTAATCTGCCGGAGATTCGCAAACTAAAGAGACCTATTCACTTTGTGCTTGCCTCTAAGCGGAAGATCTCTATTGATGTCTCAAGATTTAATAGTTCTCAAGGTATGACGTTGCAGTGGGATGCTAATGAGGTGTATTTGGAAAATAAGAAGGACGTAAAGGTATCGGCTGGAGCTTCTTTCGAAGAGATTGAGATCCTTACTGAGGCTTACTATGAGTTTACCGGGAGTTTTAATTTCAAGTCCAATGCCAATGGTGCCACTTCGGTAATAACTCTTCTTCAGAAAAAAACGGGTCATGGAGGTTGGGCTACGATAGCCTCTTCCTCCCTACCCTTTGATAGAGGGACTCAGACTTGGTCGCAGACGCTTGTTTTCCCGGTTGTTACCCATAAATTCAAAGGAGGAGATAAGATACGCATTGTGCTCAAGAAGGGAGAGGGAGAAAATCAAAAGCAAGGGGCTATGATTGCTTATGATCCATCAGAAGCTGAAGATATAACGATGAATATCCGTCTCACTCGATTGAGAAATGAGGATGAGAATTATGATTAAGTTCTGAGTTTTCTCCAATGGAAAATATTCTTTTGCACATCTAAGATATAAAAGATGTTGATTGGTTGTCCCCTTTACCTCTAGAGGCGAAGGGGGCTTTTTTATAGCCTGTTACGCACAAGGAAGCCGAGTGAAAAGGAGAGAAATATAGGGCAGAATTCGATCTGTTACAGGCTGGTTTCGCGCCGGAAATTGGCGAGAATGAAGGAGGAACTAGGCCTGTGTGTGCTCCTTTGCTAATGGAGATGCCGCGCTCCTGTTGAGGGGAGTGGCCGGCATACTCGCTGGGGCGTAGGGTGCTAGTCGCAGATTAGTAGCTATCTTTGTAGCATGGAAGTATATCCGCGTTATGTAGTTGAGGAGCCGCTCCTTCGGCGTAATTTGAGCCTTATTCGCAAGGTGGCGGACGAGGTCAAGGTAGAGATTATTGTCGCTTTTAAGGCCTTCGCCCTATGGAAGCTCTTCCCTATCTTTCGAGAATATGGCTTTGGTAGTACCGCTAGTTCTCCCTGGGAAGCTCGTCTGGGGTATGAGGGCTTGGAGCGTAAGGCACATGCTTTCTCACCGGCTTATCGGGCGCAAGATTGGGCAGAATGGACGCGTTGTTGTAGCCATATAACCTTCAATTCCCTCAGTCAGTACCGAGCGTTCTATACCCCTTCTTCGGAGGTCTCTTACGGCTTACGTATCAACCCTGGTTACTCTCCTGTGGAGACGGATCTCTATAATCCGGCTCTACCCGGCTCGCGTTTTGGGCTCTCGCCCGAGGAGTTGGGCTTGTATCTCCCCGAGGGAATAGAGGGGTTGCATGTACATGTTTTGTGCGAGGGAAATAGCTTCCAGCTAGAGAAACTTCTCTCCATCATAGAGCAACGTTTTACCTCGCCCCTCTCAGAAGCGCGTTGGCTTAACCTAGGCGGTGGTCATCTTATGACCCACAAAGAGTACAACGTACCTCATCTGATTGCCGTACTCAAGGCATTCCGTCAGCGTCACCCCCATCTGCAGCTTATCATGGAGCCGGGGTCGGCATTTGCTTGGCAGACCGGTTTCTTAGAAAGTCACGTGCTGGATATTGTAGAGCACGACGGCATTAAAACGGCAATTCTCGATGTTTCGTTTACCTGCCATATGCCGGATTGCTTGGAGATGCCCTACAAACCCGTGATACGAGGTGCGCACCACGACCCTGTGGAGGGGCTACCTACCTATCGACTGGGGGGGAATAGTTGCCTAAGTGGCGACTTCTTGGGAGACTGGAGTTTCGATAAGCCTTTGGAGGAGGGAGATACTCTTATCTTTGAGGATATGATCCATTATACTACGGTTAAGACCCATATGTTTAATGGAGTGGCGCATCCCGACCTCGTGTTACAAAAGGCTAATGGCGAAGAGGTGCTCCTACGTCGCTTCGACTATCAGGACTACAAAGAGCGAATGGATTGACGCCGGAGGGCAGTTTTAGTAGAGAGAAATTTAGATAGATATGGGATTATTCGGAATCTTTTCTAAGAAGAAAAAAGAGACACTCGATACAGGGCTTGAGAAGACCAAAGACTCGGTACTTGGTAAGATCTCTCGTGCACTCGCAGGTAAGAGCAAGGTTGATGACGAAGTGCTCGACAACCTCGAAGATGTGCTCATCTCCAGCGATGTTGGGGTAGATACCACACTCAAGATTATCAAGCGCATAGAGGAGCGAGTAGCTCGAGATAAGTATGTCTCTACCGCCGAGCTTAACGGCATCTTGCGTAGCGAGATAGAGGCCCTACTCACCGAGAGTGGTACTATAGACGGAGATAGTTTTGTGCTGCCGGCAGAGAGTAAACCCTATGTAATAATGGTGGTAGGGGTCAATGGCGTAGGCAAAACCACGACAATAGGGAAGCTCGCGTACCAGTTCAAAGCGGCTGGTCATAAGGTGGTAATTGGTGCTGCCGATACCTTCCGCGCTGCTGCTATTGACCAATTAAGCGTCTGGGCAGAGCGTGTGGATGTACCCATGATCAAACAGAAAATGGGGGCAGACCCTGCTAGTGTGGCCTATGATACGGTGGCTAGCGCCGTGGCACAAGATGCCGACGTTGTGTTGATTGATACAGCCGGTCGTCTCCACAACAAAGTGGGGCTGATGAATGAGCTTACCAAGATAAAACGTGTGATGCAGAAGGTAGTACCCGATGCCCCTCAGGAGGTATTGTTAGTACTTGATGGCTCCACAGGGCAGAATGCTTTTGAGCAAGCTCGCCAGTTTACTGCGGCTACCGAGGTGAATGCTCTTGCCGTGACCAAACTTGATGGTACGGCTAAGGGTGGAGTAGTGATTGGGATTTCCGATCAGTTCAATATCCCTGTAAAGTATATTGGCTTAGGGGAGAAAATCGAAGATCTCCAGGTCTTCCGTAAGCACGAGTTTGTAGCTTCGCTCTTTGGCGAATGAGAAGAAACGAAGTAAACGTAATTACGCTCGGTTGCTCCAAAAATCTTGTGGACTCGGAGCTCCTGATGCGTCGTTTTGCAGCGGCAGGCTACTCGGTGCGCCATGATCCCAAGCGCATAACGGGGGAGATTGTCGTGATTAATACCTGCGGCTTTATTGGTGCGGCTCAGGAGGAATCTATCAATACGATACTCGCTTTTGTGCGTGCTAAAGAGGAGGGGCGCATTGGCAAATTGATTGTAATGGGGTGCTTGAGTGAGCGATTCCGTGGTGACCTTAAAACCGAAATTCCCGAGATCGATGCTCTCTACGGCAAGTTCGATTGGAAAAATCTAGTGGCCGACCTAGGTCCTTCCTTCGCTCCCGAGACGGATACGGCACGCCTCCTAACCACTCCCAAACACTACGCCTATGTGAAGATTTCGGAGGGGTGTGATAGGGGTTGCTCCTACTGCGCCATCCCTCTTATCACGGGGCGGCAAAAATCGCGTACCATAGAGTCTCTTGTAGATGAAGTAAAAACGCTTGTAGACGAGGGCTGTAGCGAAATTCAATTGATCGCACAAGATCTTACTTCGTACGGCCGGGATCTTGGAGGAAAGGTGCTGTTGGCTCCCCTTTTGGAGCGACTTTCGGATCTCCCGGGGGTGCGTCGCCTTCGTTTGCACTATGCCTATCCTACTCAGTTCCCCCGAGAGATTCTCCCCATAATGAGGGAACGAGATAATATCTGTAAGTACTTGGATATTGCGCTGCAGCACGCAACCGACAATATGCTCCAAAAGATGCGCCGCAATATCACCCAACTTGAGACAGAGCGGCTCCTTGATGAGATTCGCAAAGAAGTGCCGGGGATTGCGCTGCGTACCACGTTGATCGTGGGGCATCCCGGGGAGACGGAGCAAGACTTTCGAGCCCTATGCGAGTTTATAGAGCGTAGGCAATTTGAGCGCATGGGTGCCTTTGCCTATAGCCACGAGGTTGGGACGTATGCTTACAAGCACTATCAAGACGAGATACCCGAAGAGGTGAAAATGGAGCGTCTAGAGCAACTTATGGCACTACAGGAGCCTATTGCCGAGGCGTATAGCCGTAGTCTTGTGGGAACTACTCAGGAGGTGCTTATAGACCGCAGGGAAGAGGAGTTTGTTGTGGGGCGCACGCAATACGATTCTCCTGAGGTGGATCCCGAGGTACTTATTCCCATAGAGCATGCCCATTCTCTCCGTGTTGGGCATTATTACCCCCTACCTATCGTAGGAGTAGATGGCTTTGATTTATTGGCGCAAGCCCCATTGTCCCGATAGTTATGATAGAGACCCTACAATGGATTAGTCAACTTGCCGAGCGATCGGAGTTGCAATACGAGAGTTGCGAAGAGCTGTGGAGCCTTCTAGGGCGCTTGGTTTCGGATCGCCTTGCATCTGCCATTCCCGTTTCTGTAGCGGGGGTGGTGACGTGGCAGGTGCGTAAAGAAATGGAGTACGTTGCTCTTTTGCCCTCGGGGTGTAGGCTTCTCGTCCCTCCCCGATTGCACCTTGAGACCGGTTTAGCCTCAAGTGCCACTCCCGACGACCTTGAGGAGATCTTGCAAGAGTCCTCCCCTCTCTCCCCCAAGAGTGTACATGCTTTTTATCAAGCTCTTACCGAGCAGATGTTGCACCATTTGCACAGCGGTAATGCTTTTCTTTGGGAGGGGATTGGACTATTTGAGGGCGAGGCTAAAGAGGAGCTGGCTTTTACATTTACGCCCTCTGAGCGACTCCTCCAGAGTATCAATAAGCCTTTTGATGCGTTTTCTCCTATTGCGTTGCCCCAAGACAGGGCTTTCGACGATCTGCCTCAGCGTGTTATTGAGCAGGAAGAGGAGCTGACAAAAATTCCGGTCTACTCAGTGTGCCAAGCTTTCCCAGCCGAAGAGGTTGAGGAATCCACTCCATCTCCCAGCCTTCTAGAGATAGAGGAGGTCGCCCCTGAGGCGGAGAACGAGGAGCCTCTTTTGCCCACAGACGATCTTTTGCCTCAGCAAGAAGAGGTGGTAGAGCTACCCCCCTTGCCTACCTTTCCCCCGGAGCTGCCCTCTCTCCCGGAAGAGGAGTTTATGGAGCTTTCGCCTAAGGAAGAAGAGGCGTGCTGTGCATCCGAGGATCCCATACCCCCTATTCCTACTCGATCCCACTCGCAACGTAAGGTGTGGCTTTGGGTTGCTCTCCCTGTGTTGTGCCTACTCCTTGTAGGGGGCTACTTTGCCGGAAGCAGACTTTTCTCCCGCTCCTCGTCTAAACCTGGTCGAGAAAAAACGGTTTCCGCCCCTCATCGCACAGATCCTATCCCTACGGATTCGGTGGTAGTTGCCCCAGTACCCGAAGTGGTTGAGGAGGTCTACATCACGATCAAAAAGGGGGATCGCCTAGCCGATTACGCCCGAGAGCATTACGGTAATAAGAAGTTTTGGATTTATATCTATCTTGCCAACGAAGAGAAAATCTCCAACCCCGATAATGTACCCATCGGTACAACGCTGAGAGTACCTCGCCCGGAGGAGTATAACATAGATGCCCAAGACCCCGAAGCTCTAGCGCGGGCCGATAGTCTCATTACCGTAGTGCGTAGTCGTCGCTAACAGCCTAGAAAAAGTTGTACATTTGCACCCAGAAAGATTGTAAGTAACCCTGAGAAGAAGAAAAAGAAGAATGAGCAATATCTTTGGAAACATCATCCCCAACACCTTTTTTGTGACCAAGGGGAGCGGAGAGAGTGATCTCGAACTCCACGCCGGTAGCTACCACATGGCTCTCTATGATGCCGGTATCTCCGACTATAATATCATGACTTATTCGTCCGTGCTACCTGCAACGGCTCGCCTTGCCACCATGGACGAAGTGGATATGCCTCCCTTTGGCTCAGAAATGAAGACGATTATGTCCGTTTCGCATGGCTATCAAGATGAGTTTGTATCGGCAGGAATTGTCTACGCTTGGATGTACAAAGACGAAAACTTTGATGAGAAAGTAGGAGGACTTGTATGCGAGGTAAACGGACGCTACCGCATTGAGGAACTTGAGTCTCGTCTTATTCGCGTGATTAACGACCTGCATCAGAAAACCTACAGCCAGTACTACCTTGGCGAACTTACCTTCCTCACAGAGGGTATAACCATTACCAAACGGTATGGAACGGCACTTGCCTCACTCTGTTTTGTAGACTTCGTTCAGCCCTCATCTCCCATGCTAGAGAGCTAATTCTCACCCTTAACTCACAAACAAATAATGAACAAATGCTACGCTTGGGTAGTGCGCTTTGCCTTGCTTTGCGCGCTATCCTTTGTCTTTTTATTTCCCCTTTGGGGGCAACCCTCGGCCCCACGAGCTACGGATCGGATCGTTGTAACACTATCTCCTCAACCCCTAGAAGGGAATCAAAAAGTTTACTTTTCTATCTCCGAAGGAGACCAAGTCTCCCTTGAGTCTCCCTCCTCGGGCACACTCTTGTTGGGAGAGAAAAAGAATCGTAAGCAAGCCGTTTCGTTGGAGTTACCCTCGGGCACTACGTCTTTTTCTCTAGTGGGTTCTCTGCGAGAATTCTTCATCCCATACAGAGTGAAGGGCGAGAATACCCCTAAGGTAGCGGCTCTTGATCTACAGGGGGCGCCTCGTCTTCTTACGCTTAACTGCGCGGGCAATGACATTACCTCCCTTGATGTTTCTAAGAATACCAGCCTTACCTATCTCTTCTGTGACGCCAATCCTATAGCCGAGTTAGACTTATCGGGACTGTCCAATCTCACTTCGCTCTCGGCTTCGGATCTGAAGCTAAAGAAGTTGGATCTCTCGGCAAATCCTAAAGTCGCAGCCCTAGGGATAGGGGGAAATCCCTTTGACCAAGACTTCAATCTCTACGCCTATAGCTCCCTACCCTTGCTCCAACTTACGTGCGATCGCTTGGGGTTAGAGGAGTTTGATTGCCGTAAATTCCCCAAATTAGAGATGCTCTACATCCATGGGAATAAGCTGAAATCTATGGGAGACCTTCGCCCTCTTCGCTCTTTACTGCACCTCTCCATTGGGGATAATCCTCTTCGCGATTTTGACGAAAACAAGCTACCCCATGGGCGGTTGCGCTCGCTTTATTGCTTTGGTCTGGGTATTTCTTCTCTCGATTTGAGCGGCTTTACCTATATCAATAAGGTCGACTGTAGCAACAATCAATTGACCCATCTCAGTGTCAATCGTTGCGAAAATCTAGAGGTCTTGCGTTGTGGACGCAATGCACTAACGGAGCTTGATCTGACGTCCCTTTGGCTCAAAGAATTGCAGTGCGACCGCAATCAGCTATCCGCTATCCTCTTGAGTGATAGAGCGAATATGCAGAAGCTCTCTTGCTATGGCAATAGATTGTCTTTGGAGCGCATGGAGCAACTTGTAGAGCGTTTGATTAAGAGTAGCCCTGAGCAGTCCCCGAGAGTTTTTACTCCTTTTACTACTCGAGCAGAGGTGCCAGAGTCTAACGTCTGTCCTGAAAGCCTCGTTGACAAGGTGCGTACTGCCGGATGGGAAGTGCGCGTCGTTACCGGTGTAGATGCCCAAGGGAGGGAGATTACAGAAGATTTTGAGGGCTCGCCTATGGCTCTAGAGCCTACACCACAACAATCTGTTTTTCTCTACCCGAATCCTGCCGGAGAGTATCTTTTGGTAGAAAATCTATCTCCAAATGCTTGGCTATACCTCTATAATGCATCGGGAGAGTGCGTACAAAAAGAGTTGGCGGGAGCATCGGGGAGCCTAAAGTTGCCCCTATCTCACCTCCCTGTTGGGAGCTACTTTTTGCGTACAGATGAGGACGTATTCCCCTTTATTATAGAGAGATAGGGAAAGGGTCTTCTCTGCTTCTAGAGGGACTTCCGAGAATCCCTTTGCTGTTCTATTGCTTTGTCTCTTAGGAGATTTAGGGCATTCTACTTCCAACTTTACATAAAAAAAGAACCCTGCTTCCCAGCGGGGTTCTTTCGTCTTGTTAAACCTAAATCCAATACTATTATGAATAAACCACGGTGCAAATGTACGATAAAATTTGACATGTGCAAGCGTTTGGTAAGAAAAATATCTAGATTCCTTTCTTTTTGACTTTGACCTGTCCGCTTTAAGGGCGAAAGTAGACGTTGTGTTCGTAGGAAGCTAAGCGTAGAAGAGGAGATGGGTTTGAAGAAATTTTTCCTTCCCCTTCTATGGGATTAGCCTTGCCTATTCGGGTAGATTTCGGGAGAGTTACTGGGGGTTTAGGCTAGGAGAAATACATCATCCCATTGTGCCGTGTTTTCCCTATTTCCCTACTTTGTGGATTTGTAATTTTTGCCAGTTCAATTTTTAATTCTAACTTTAGCTCGTCGCGCTCAGACCGGGGAGATATTCATCTAGAGAAGCTACCCATTCGAGGGCGTTCGCTTGATTGTTATTAGAAATTAGTTTTATTGTCTGGCCTATAATGGCCTAGACTTTAGTGAGAAATGAAGATGAAAAGTAGAGCTTTTTGTATTGCGTTTGCATGGGTGTTTTTGCTGAGTACTACTAGCCTTTTTGCTCAAGACGCAGGGGCGAAGGGAAAGAGCCAGCGTGGCGGTCTCTCAAGATGGCTTACCTCTGTAGTAGATGTTTCTTACGAACGGGGGATTTTATATTCGGATTATCGCCTTGGGCGTACTGCGGCATTGCATACTCAGTTGGATGGATTTCGAGTGCAGTATTCGCTTTTTCCTCACTTTGCAAAAGAGGGAGGAGACTGGTTGGGCTTGTATGTTGCCCTCTCGGAATATACTCGTAGAGCAGAAAATGACCCCTCAAGCCTCTCGGCTCTCTCGGGTTTTTATGGAGGATTGACCACAAAGCTTTATTTGCACAATAGGGGGAAGGTGCGTGTCTCTTGGGTTCAGAATGTAGGAGCTGTTCTTACAAATTTTTCCTTTGGTGTGGGATCGGCCACTCCCTTCGCGAAGAGTAAATGGGGCGTTGGGTTACAGGAAGCCATCAAATATGATTATATTTTTTCTTCGGGAGCTGCTTTTGGAGTGAAGGGGTATATCGACTATAGCCACCTGTTTCGCAATTCCTCCTTCTCCGGTTTTACTGTCAATCCACAGCATGTAACCTCTTTAGGTATTGCTGCTTCTTTTTCTTTCTAGCACTAGTCGTACCTTACTCTAGAGTAGTACTCTAATTTTAATCTTACGCGAGGAGGGCAAAATTTCTGCTCTCCTCGTTTTTTTGTTTAGGGTAAAATATGCGCCCTCCTTGCCTGGTTTTGGAGGAAAAATTGGGCGAAAAAAGCTTCTGTGCTGGGCAGAACTTTGTACTTTTGCAGCCGTAAATAGACTTTGTAAACCTACGGATTGATGAATTTCTACAAGTTATTGGGTTTCGACCCCTCTCGGCACAATCGTCGTACTGAGCTAATGGCTGGTTTTACCACCTTCCTTACGATGAGTTACATTTTGGCGGTAAATCCCGACATTTTAAGTCAAGCGGGGATGGATCAAGGGGCTGTATTTACAGCTACGGCACTTGCTTCTGCCATTGGTACTATCCTGATTGCTTTTCTTGCTAAGCTGCCTTTTGCCCAAGCTCCGAGCATGGGTATCAATGCATTCTTTGCCTTTACGCTCGTAAAAGGGATGGGGTATAGTTGGGAAACAGCTCTTGCTGCCGTATTTGTGGAGGGGATTATCTTTATCATTCTCACGGCATTTAATATCCGAGAGCAGATTGTAAAGTGTATCCCGCTCAATCTTCGCTATGCCATTTCTTCGGGGATTGGTATGTTTATTGCCTTTATCGGGCTGAAAAATGCAGGTATAATCGTCTCCAACGAAGCTACATTTGTCACCCTTGGGCAGTTTACTCCTACGGCTATTTTGGCTTGTATCGGGATTGTAGTAAGTGGTGTACTTATTGCCCTCAAGGTGCGTGGAGCCCTCTTTTATGGGATCTTGATCTGCACCCTTATAGGGATCCCTATGGGGGTTACTCAGTTGCCCGATGGTTTTATTCCGGTCTCTATGCCCAAGTCGTTGGATCCTACCTTCCTAAAATTTGACTTCAGTTCGCTCCTTAACATGGACATGGCGCTCACCATCTTTGCCCTTGTCTTTATGGATATATTCAATACGGTAGGAACCCTCATCGGGGCTGCTGCCAAAACGGAGATGATGGATGAGAAGGGGAATGTGCGCCACATCAAGCAGGCAATGATGGCCGATGCTCTTGCTACGAGTGTGGGCGCTACATTGGGCACCTCCACGGTTACAACTTTTGTGGAGAGTGCATCGGGGATCGCAGAGGGTGGTCGCACGGGGCTTACTTCCTTTACTACGGCGGCTCTTTTCATCTTGGCTCTCTTTTTTGCTCCTCTCTTTTTATTAGTGCCCAGTGCGGCCACCACAGGGGCCTTGGTCATGGTGGGAGTATTTATGTTGGATGCTGTACCCAAGATTGACCTTACAGACGTGTCGGAAGCTCTACCTGCATTCGTTACGATGATAACGATGGTGCTTACCTACAACATCGCAGAGGGGATGGCTTTGGGGATGATTTGCTATACCTTTGTGAAGCTACTCAGCGGTCAATGGCGTCAGATTTCCCTCACGCTTGCTATTGTTACAGTGCTGCTTCTCCTGCGCTATATATTCCAGTAAAAGCCTGTAAAAAAGGAGGAAGAGGCCTCTCTTCTTAAGAAAATAGGGTGCAAATGTTTGTCGGTTGTGGAATTATATCTACCTTTGCAGTCGCGTGTATGGAGAGGGGCTCCTGAGAAGACGCTTCCCCTTGCACACTTAGGATAGTAGAATAACAACATAAGATAGAAGTATAAAAGTAATATTGTAGACTATGATTATAGTTCCAATCAAAGAGGGTGATAACATCGAGCGCGCGTTGAAGCGTTACAAGAAGAAGTTTGACAAGACTGGTTCAGTTCGTGAGCTGAGAAGACGTCAGGCTTTTATCAAGCCCTCCGAAGTGAAGCGCAAGAAGATGGAAAAAGCCATCTACGTGCAGGCACTTCGTCAGGCAGAAGAGCAATAAACATAGGCTCCAAAGAACTACCGGCTCTTATTTTTTTAGGAGCTTGGAGGAAGAGAGGGAAGGAATGCTTCCGATCCTTTCTTGAATGGGATTCTTGGTGGCAGAGCCTTTTGATTTTTAGCTCTAGGGCGAGTCGTAAAATGCCATGTTGAGCTAAAACTTAATTGCCTCGCCTCTCTTTTTTAGTATGTGACTTAGCGTTGCTTCCCTCTTTTGTGTGGGGAGCGACGTTTCTCTTTTAGGAGCTTATGCCTCATTCGAGTATAGAACGTTTCCTTAGCTACCTCCGCTACGAGCGCAATCAGTCGGAGCATACAGTTGCGGCATACGAGTTGGATTTGCAACAGTATGTACGGTATGTGGAGGAGGTGCTAGGAGAGGAGTTTGTCCCCAGCGACGGGGATAGAGACCTGATTCGAGGTTTCTTGTCCTCTCTAATAGAGCAGGGGCGAAAGAGAAGCTCGGTGCATCGCAAACTGAGTTCCCTCAAGAGTTACTATCGTTATCTCGTAAAGATCGGCACGTTGGAGCAGAGCCCTGCTCGCTTGGTACGTGGTCCGCGAGGGGAGAGCCCGTTGCCTGCAGTGCTCTCGGAGCAAGAGATTCGTAACTTGCTTTATGCGCAAGAGGTAGACAAAGACGATTTTGTCGCTCTACGGAATCAATTGATCCTAGAAATGTTCTACGAGACGGGCATGCGTAGAAGTGAATTGGTAGGGCTTTTGGAGGGGGGCGTTGATTTGTCTTCGAGGGTACTACGTGTTTTTGGTAAGGGGCGGAAGGAGCGAATAATCCCCTTCGGAGATCGTCTTGCCGCTCGTATCTCAGAATATCTTGCACTCAAGCACCAAAAGGTAGGCTTATCTCAGATTTTTTTTGTTTCTTTGGGTAACCAACCTCTTAGCGGAGAGGTAGTGTATCAGATTGTACACGAGCGGTTGCAATCTATCCCAGGTTTGGCACGTCGAGGTCCTCACGTATTAAGGCATACATTTGCCACGGCTATGCTCAACAATGGAGCGCAGCTAATGGCGGTAAAGGAGCTTTTGGGGCATAAAAGTGTGGCTACAACGGTACTATATACACACACTTCGCTAGCAGAGTTGCAACAGATGTATAACGCTCATCCACGAGCATCAAAGAAGAAGTCTATTATGGAAGTTAGGATTCAATCAGTACATTTTACCGCTACTACGGCATTAGAAGAGTTTGTACAAAAGAAGCTCGATCGTTTGGATCGTCTCTATGGAGGTGTAGTTAAAGCTGAGGTGGTGCTAAAGGTTGCCAAGGGAGGCGAAGATAAGAATAAGGAGGCTTCGATTCGTTTGGAAGTACCCGGTCCCGACCTTTTTGCAGAGAAGCAGGCTTCTAGTTTTGAGGAGGCTGTGGATTTGGCTGTAGATGCTCTTAAACGTCAAATCGAAAAGATAAAGGATCAGCATTAGTATAGCCTTCAATCTTTGTTGGGGAGTCCTCCCGATGTCTCTATTGAGGGACGTGCCCGTTTGTACCAGAGAGGGGAGACCTGGAGGTTGTCTTTGAGACTTGCTTCATTCCTTCCGGTATTGAGGATTCAAGGTGTTTGTGATATAGATTGAGAGGACTTTTGTTCCGATACCGTGGGAGGGTATTTACTTCTAGAGTAAGCCCTCCCATTTTTATATCCTCTCTTTTCTCCAAAACGACCTCTAAACAACTTCCCTTGCCTTGAATCTCTCCTACAAAAAAGACCTAGAGAGACCTGTATGGTCATCCACATTCGGATGGTTTTGACTAACCTGAACTCCACGCTGAGCATCCCTTCCCAAAGTCTATAGCCTAATTCCCAGTCGTACGGAAGAGGTCTCTTTTGAAAAAAATCCTAACTTTGCATAGGAATAAACAATATAAAATGTATATGAAATCTACAGCAAAGATTCTATTTGGAGGTCTTTTTATGGGCGTTTTGTTGTTGGCTTGCCACACTTCGTCTCCCAATAAGGGAAAGACCACAACCTCTGGTGCAGACTCTGCCTACATCTCTTTCTCCTTAGATTGCCCTCAAGGGGTATTGCGCGACGGGAGTGAAGATCCTATCCATCAGGTTCGTTGCCTTTCTCTTTACATCTTCGATGGGGATAAGCCCGAGAGCAAATTGTTCGGGATTAAGAAGCTGGAGGGAAACATGGCTTCACCAACACCCATCAAACTCGTTCGTAAAGAGTGCTACATTCTCTCCTTTGTCAATGTTACAGAAACGTTGGAAAGAAAGTTGCAAGGCTATACACAGCTCAAAGACTTCCGTGAGGCTATCAAGGGGGATATCGCCTATCTCGCAGACCTGGAGGGGGGTAAATTCCGTAGTGTAACCATGTCTCCCGTAAACAGCGCACCCTGCCATGTTACGGAAGATCAGTTTAGTGAAACAATAGAGGGACTGGGAGAGAAAACTCCTTGCAAGTTGGAGGTAGAGCCGATGCTCGCTCGAGTTTTCGCTTATGGCACACCCCGCGTTGCGAACCAAGAAGCCCTGTTGTTGGATGAAAATATCTCTTTTCGTACGATATGTTTCTCTCGGGATTTTGATTTAATACGTCGGACAAAGATGGAGGGAGAGGTGCAGCCTCTTGCCAAGGATTATGCCTACAGTCCCGGTTATGAGGAGATAAAGGCTCAGTCTGCTGGCGCTTTGACGGATGAGTTTATAGGTAAATATCGAGTTGCTCCCAATCCAACGTTGTCTTTTGTTTCTGTGGGAAAGGATCGCAATAGCACAGACTTATCCAACAAGAGACTATACATAAAGGAGACAACTTGCCCACCCAATCATTTCCTTGTTTCCCTAATTCCCCATATTGTCGTAAGGGCAAAGGTAGTACCAAAGTCACTAAAAGATCAACTAGGGACAGAAGAGGGTTGGATCCGTTATAAGGGAGGAGCGATGAGGGAGAGCACATTTGCTTCTCTCGTACAAGAGGTGCTGAAAAATATAGATGCCTATGATAAGCCTGTAAATGGGATGCCTTCTGGATTTTTAGAGGCTTTGAAGCAGGGTTTGAAAGACTCGAAAAAGAAAGGTTTGATCACAGTTCGCAAAGCCTCCTTTACCATTAATGAGATACAATTCTATCACCAGTCTTACAATTATTACCTTCTCCCGATTCGCCATTTCGGGCAAACAGAAGCGCCTTTGTGGAACTCCTTCGGGCGTTACGGAGTGGTGAGAAATAACGAATACGCCATCCATCTTAATACAATTCTAGGATTTGGAAGTAACCTTTTCCCCGACAAGCTGACCACAGATCGTATAGCAGAAAAATCGTCTCTCTCCTTTACCCTCACTGTCAAGGAGCTCTCTTCGCATACAATTGAGGCTGATTTGGAATAAAATCTCTCCCTAATAAGAGATCCGGTGCAGCCCTAAATCTGAAAAGGTTTAGGGCTGTTTTGTTTTCGTTCTTCCTCTGAAACTCTAGGAAAATCAGCCTTAAAGTGCTCAAGGAGAGCAGGCTGCAATTTTGTGCCTAGAGGGGGAGTGGGGAGGAGTGTCCATCTAAATGCCATTATATACATACCTTTGTTGCCAAAAGTGCCAGCCAATAATGGGCTGGGAGTTTAAACTAAAAGATGATATAGAGATGAAGACATTTCGTTACACTTGGCTTGTGGCAACTATCCTAGTTGTAGGACTTCTTGCCTCTTGTAGCCCTAAGGGCGCTAAGAAATTACTCGAGACGATCCCTCAAGAGAGCCTATTTGTTGGCTATTGCAACGGGGTAGATTTGATCAAAAAGGGGAACTTTGAAAAATATCTCCCCAAAGATGCTACCATAGATGAGGAGTTTAGCCTTATGATGGATTTGGCCAAATCAATAAAGTTGCACGACCTTTTCTTCTTTATCACTCCGGAAAAGAATCTTACTTTTACCTTTTTCGTAAAAGACTTCAAGCAGTTTAGAGAAGCCTCTTCTAAGTTGGGCTATGGCGAACAAGGAGAGGAAAAAGATGGGTATTGGATTGCCTCTAATAATAATTCCACGATTGTAAGTAATAAAAAACAGGTCTGGATTTTTTCGAATGACATGGGCTTGGCGCCTCTTGAGGCAGTCAAGAAATATGTAGAAATTAAGCCTGAGAATAATGCTAATACTATACCGCACATCAGCGATATCTATGCTAAAGATGCCGGTATGTATATGAATTATGCTCTTATTACTGACCTAGAAGAACTTCGCGGCCTGAACTTTAACCACAACTATGCAGCTGACGAAGATATCGATTGGCGAGACTGGGAAGAAGATTTGGAAGAGCTCTCTAAAGAGGGGGTAGAGCAAGATGAGGTAGAAGCCATTGAGGAAGAGTCCCCTGAGACTATGGATCTTGAAAAAGCGCTCCCCATGCTCAAAGAGCAAAAGGATATGCGTGTAATTGCTACCCTCTCCTTTGAGAAGAAAGAAATCAAGAGCGAAATCAAACTTTATGATCCGGAGGGGAAGCCCTACACCAGTCCTTTTATGAGTGATGTTAAGGTGACAAAGGAACTTCTTGCCAACTTCCCAAAGGATGTCGCACTTATTGCTGTTTCGTCTCTTGGAGAGAAAGCCTTAGATGCAGTGTGCCAGGCATTGGCTCTTACAAGTGCATCGGAATCTGAGGCTCTCTTGGCGAAGCAGGTTATTTGCCGTCTTGGGGGAGAAATAGCCGCAGGCGTAAAGTTGCCAAGCTCAATCATGGATTGGGATTCTGCCCCTGAGTACATGTTGCTCGCTCAGAGCAAGAATAGCACCGAACTTCTCCTGCATTTGGATACCCTCTTGTGCCAAGGGACCGGGATGAAGAGTTCGCAAAATAATGGAGTGTATCACCTAGATGAAGACTTCTTTAATAGCGACAATGGTGCTTACTATGGCACTCTAAATAACTATGTATACTACCGAAATGCACCTTTTGTTCAACCCAAAGAAAGTGCTCTTGAGAACAAGTATATTGCCTCTTTTGTGGGGAGTTATGGGGGACTATTCGTTGATTTGTCTTCCCAATCTTCTCTAAGCACGCTTGTAAAGCAATTTACAGAGTATAGCTTAGATGGGTACCTAATGGTGCATATGTCTTCTCCGCATGAATCTACTATCGTCTTCCGCAATGATGCTGCTGAGGGGGATAATATCCTAGAAGGGTTCGTAAAACGCATGCTCCAAGCATAAGCAAAGTGCAAACAATTACCTTACAAGATACCCTGCCTTGTGTCTTCTCGGCAGAGCCACCTCTCCGGTCGGAGGTCTGGCTTCAGCCCGGGCTAGATCTAAAGCAGGGTGTCTCCTGTCTTGTGTCGGCGGAGAGCGGAGCCGGCAAGTCGTCGCTGTGTGCCTATATCTGTGGTTACAGACGCGACTATAAGGGCTCGATTCTCTTTGATGGAAGGGATATAAACTCCCTTACCGTGAAAGATTGGTGCAGGATAAGAAGGGAAGAAATTGCCTATTTACCCCAAGATTTGGCGTTGTTCCCTGAGCTTTCGGCAGCGGACAATGTATTCCTCAAAAACCGACTTACCCATTACAAGTCCAAAGAGGAAATAGCTCGACTTTTCGATACCCTTGGGCTTAAAGACAAGTGGGATAGTCCTGTAAGTAAGTTGTCCGTGGGGCAGCAGCAGCGTGTGGCCATAATACGCCTACTTTGCCAAGCATGCCAATTCTATCTTATGGATGAGCCTGTGAGCCACTTAGATGAAGAGAACAATAGGATCGTCGCAGAGCTTGTTCGGGAAGAGGCAAAAAAGCAGGGCGCGGCTGTTATATCTACCTCTGTCGGTAATCCCTTACTCCTCGATTATACGCATACACTCAAGCTATGAACCGTAATCTATTAGGGAAGCTCTTGCGTAAAAACGTAAGTGCAGGACAATTGATCGGCTTTGCTCTTGCTAATGTGATAGGGCTATGTATCGTGATGATAGGGTTGCAGTTTTATGCTGATGTGCGCACTGTTTTCTCTAGTGAGGATAGCTTTATCAATAAGGATTATCTGGTGCTCACCAAAAAGGTGGGGGGATTAGATGCCGTAGGCGGCCTTTTCTCGAGGGGGAATCGCAAGACCGGGGTGTTTGCATCCAAGGAGATAGCGCAACTCTCATCCCAGCCCTGGGTGCGTAAGTTAGGCACTTTCTCATCCTCCAAATACAATGTGATGGCTGTTGTTGCTCAGCCGGGGCAGGGAGGCTTGGAGACACAAATGTTTTTCGAATCCATGCCCGAGGAGTTCCTCGATGTAGAGGGGGCAGCTTGGCATTTCGATCCGTTTCAGCCTCAAGAGGTGCCGGTTATCATCCCGAAAGATTATCTAGCTCTCTACAACTTTGGGTTTGCCTCATCGCAAGGCTTGCCACGCGTTAGCGAAGGAATGGTGGGGTTAATTCCGATTCAATTCTATCTGACGGGGAGTGAGGGACAGAGCTTGAGCGTTACGGGACATATTGTGGGTTTTTCTAGTCGTATCAACACAATAATAGTGCCGGAGAGCTTTATGGAGTGGAGTAGTAGGCAGTTGGGGACATACTCTTCTGCAAACGAAATAAGCCGAATAATCCTAGAGGTCTCTCAGCCCGGGGATGCAAAGGTGGAGCAATACCTCAATGCACATAATTATGAGGTGGCAGGAGATAAGATGAATAGGAACAAAGCAAACTACCTCCTAACCATTAGTCTCGTTATTGTGCTCGCTGTGGGACTTCTTATCTCCACGTTGTCGTTTTTTATCCTCACCTTGAGCATCCATTTGCTCCTGCAGAAGAATACAGAGAAGCTGCGTATTTTGCTTCTATTGGGGTACTCTCCTTTTGAGGTTGCTCTCCCCTATGAGAGGCTTGTTTCTCTAGTGAATCTTACTGTTTACATTCTTGCTACGGGCGTGCTTTTTTTTGTGCGTAATCTATACCTTCCGAGGTTAGATGGACTTGCAACTCCTGGCAGTATATTCTCGTCTCTCGGTCTAGGTTTAATCATCATTCTTCTTATCTCTGTGGGGAATATCATTGCTATCAGACGCTTCATGAGGCGCCTTAGGTACCTATAACTTTCTCAGAATCGAAATTTGCAAAGAAGTTTTTTTTGCTAGAAGTTTGGTGATTTCTGATTTTGTGTGTACCTTTGTCTCCGATTCTTGAATGCCCTCCTGTGGATTGGTGTGTTTACAAGAGAATGCGGATCGTCCTTCCCGCTCAGAGGAGTGGTAGTAAATAGGGGATGATGCGCTGTGACGGAGGGGCAGTTACCAGAGTGGCCAAATGGGGCTGACTGTAACTCAGCTGGCTTACGCCTTCGGTGGTTCGAATCCATCACTGCCCACTCTCGAAGAGTGTAAATATAAGTCTCATTACGACTATAAGATGCCTGTGTAGCTCAGCGGTAGAGCACTTCCTTGGTAAGGAAGAGGTCCCGGGTTCAAGTCCCGGCACCGGCTCTCTGGAGTAGGGCAAAGAGATCGTTGTGTTGCTCAAATGAGAGAGTGCGCAATCTCCAAAGTAAGATCAATAAGAATATAAATTGCTATGGCAAAAGAACATTTCAACAGAACGAAACCGCATGTAAACATCGGTACTATTGGTCACGTAGACCACGGTAAGACTACTCTTACGGCAGCTATTACAAAGGTACTTGCTGATGCAGGTCTCTCGGAGGCTCGCTCGTTTGATTCAATTGACAACGCTCCTGAAGAAAAGGAACGTGGTATTACTATTAATACTTCACACGTTGAGTACGAAACCGCTAATCGTCACTATGCACACGTAGACTGCCCGGGCCACGCCGACTACGTTAAGAACATGGTAACGGGTGCTGCTCAGATGGACGGTGCTATTATCGTAGTTGCTGCTACTGATGGTCCTATGCCCCAGACTCGTGAGCACGTGCTTCTTGCTCGTCAGGTAAATGTTCCTCGTATCGTTGTGTTCTTAAACAAGTGCGACCTCGTTGAAGACGAAGAAATGCTTGAACTCGTAGAAATGGATATGCGTGAGCTTCTCAGCTTCTATGACTACGATGGCGATAATACTCCTATCATCCGTGGTTCTGCTCTTGGTGCTCTCAATGGAGATCCTACATGGGTTGCCAAGGTTATGGAGCTAATGGAAGCTGTAGACACTTGGATTCCTCTGCCTCCTCGTGATGTGGATAAACCATTCCTTATGCCTGTAGAAGACGTGTTCTCTATCACAGGTCGTGGTACTGTAGCTACGGGTCGTATCGAAACCGGTGTTATTCACGTGAATGACGAAGTTCAGATGATCGGTCTCGGTGCCGAAGGTAAGAAGACTGTTGTTACAGGTGTGGAAATGTTCCGCAAGCTCCTCGACCAAGGTGAAGCTGGTGATAACGTGGGTCTTCTTCTTCGTGGTATAGATAAGGATGAAATCAAGCGTGGTATGGTGCTTGCTCACCCCGGACAGGTTAAGCCTCACGATCACTTCAAGGCTGAGGTTTATATCTTGAAGAAAGAAGAAGGTGGTCGCCACACTCCTTTCATGCGCCACTATCGTCCTCAGTTCTATATCCGTACCCTTGACGTTACGGGTGAAATCAACCTCCCCGAAGGCGTTGATATGGTAATGCCTGGTGACAACGTGACGATCGACGTTAAGCTCATCGCTCCTGTAGCATGTAGCGTAGGTCTCCGCTTCGCTATTCGTGAAGGTGGTCGTACGGTAGGTGCAGGTCAGATTACAGAGCTTATCGAAGACTAATTATCCTCCTCTTTGTTGCACTCTCTTTAAGAGAGTGTAGAGGATGTCATAACAAGAAGGGCACTTATCCTTTTGAGTGATCTCTTAAGACTCTCGATGGAGGAGAGTGCTCTTCTTTTAGGAATACGGGTTTAGCTCAGTTGGTAGAGCACTGGTCTCCAAAACCAGGTGTCGGGAGTTCGAGCCTCTCAACCCGTGCTAATATCGTAGTATATGAAGTTTTTTAGCAAGATCGGAAGGGCCTTCAAAGATTCTTACAATGAATTGGCACACAAGGTGTCTTGGCCTACCAGAAGTGAACTGACAAACAGTGCGGTAGTGGTTATGATTGCCTCCGTGATTATTGCTGTCTGTATCTTTGCTGTTGATACGGTATTCAACTTCGGGATGGAGCAGATCTACAAGTTGATTATCTAATCAGAGTAGATTAAAGCGATAAGGCAGAGCATTCGTGCTGTGTAAGTTTATTGTTGTATGATTGAAGAAAGTAACGAGAAGCGCTTTTATGTGCTTCGTGCTATATCTGGGAAAGAGAAGAAGGTAAAAGAGACAATCGAGCGTGAGATGTCTCTCCCAGAGCCTTCTACAATTTCTCAGAGGGTGTTTCGGGTTGTAGTGCCAACTGAGAAGGTGATGACGCAGCGTAAGACCAAAAAGGTCATTATAGAGCGTCCTTATCTCTCAGGTTATGTGCTTATTGAGTGCATGATGAGTCAGTTGCTTATCAATGCTCTTCGCGACTTGCCCGACGTTATTGGCTTCCTTGGTAACGACAATCCTAGTCCTCTCAGCTTGGCCGAAGTGGAGAAACTCCTCCACGAGGTAGATACGACGAACGAAGGTCCCGATGTTGTGGATATGCAGTTCGTGCTGGGTGAGAGCGTAAAGATTATAGATGGAGCCTTTGTGGGCTTCTCTGCTACGATAGAAGAGATATTATCAGAAAAGAAAAAGCTCAAGGTGATGGTGAAGATTTTCGGTAGAAAGACTCCACTAGAGCTTGGCTACGCACAAGTTGAAAAAGAGTAATCTGTTACGAGTATTTGCTCTCTAGAGTCTATTGCCCTTGAGCTTCCAACAAGGAGATAGAATCCACTAGCAACGTGTGCAAAACTGTTTTATTCATAGATAAGACATTAAGACAATGGCAAAAGAAATTGCAGGACAAATCAAATTGCAAATTAAAGGTGGGGCTGCAAATCCTTCACCTCCTGTTGGCCCAGCACTTGGTGCCAAGGGGATTAACATCATGGAGTTTTGTAAGCAATTCAATGCCAGAACGCAAGACAAGGCTGGTAAGGTACTCCCTGTAGTAATTACTTACTATGCCGACAAGTCTTTCGACTTTATCGTTAAGACTCCTCCTGTGGCTGTACAACTCCTCGAAGTCTCCAAGGCTAAGACGGGTAGTGCAGAGCCTAACCGAAACAAGGTGGCTGAGATCACTTTGGAGCAGGTTAAGACGATAGCCCAAGACAAGATGACAGACCTAAACTGCTTCTCTATTGAGGCTGCCATGCGTATGGTTGCCGGTACAGCTCGCAGTATGGGTATTGCTATCAAAGGTGATTTTCCCGAACAACTATAAGATTCAATTGTAAGACATGAGTAAACTAAGCAAAAAGCAAAAGTTGGCTGCCGAGAAGATTGAACCCGGGAAGCTCTATACCCTTGATGAGGCATCATCATTGGTTAAGGAGATCACTTTCACGAAGTTCAATGCCTCCGTGGACATTGATATTCGTCTTGGTGTAGATCCTCGTAAGGCTAATCAAATGGTACGTGGGGTGGTAACTCTCCCTCATGGTACCGGTAAAGAAGTACGCGTTCTAGCGTTGTGTACACCCGACAAGGAAGCCGAAGCACAAGCTGCTGGTGCCGACTATGTTGGACTCGATGAATATATTGATAAGATCAAGGGTGGCTGGACAGACATCGACGTGATCATCACAATGCCCTCTGTAATGGGTAAGATTGGTGCTCTCGGTCGTGTGCTTGGTCCCCGCGGTTTGATGCCAAACCCTAAGAGTGGTACAGTAACGAACGAGATTGGTAATGCTGTACGCGAAGTGAAAGCAGGGAAGATCGATTTTAAGGTAGACAAGAGCGGTATCATTCATACCTCTGTAGGTAAGGTGTCTTTCACCCCCGAACAGATTAAGGATAATGCACGCGAGTTTATCAATACGATCATTCGTCTCAAGCCAACCTCCGCAAAGGGTACCTATCTCAAGAGCATTCATATCTCTAGCACGATGAGTGCTGGTATCAAGATCGATCCTAAATCAGTAGACCTTTAATAAGAGATTCTAAAGATGAGAAAGGAAGTAAAAGGTACCGTAGTTGAGAAGCTCTCAGACTATTTGGCTCAATATCCCCACTTTTATCTTGCAGACATTGAAGCTCTTGATGCAGTGAAAACTGCTGAGCTCCGTGCTGTTTGCAATAAAGAAAACGTTAAGCTTGTCGTAGTTAAGAACACCCTTATGCGCAAGGCTCTCGCCGAAAGCGAGACTGACTTTGCAGAGCTATATGGTGCGCTCAAGGGCAATACTTGTGTAATGTTTACGCAGAATGCTAATGCACCTGCTCGCATTATCAAGGAGTTTGCTAAGGCTAATAAAGAACTCGGTAAGCCCGCTCTCAAGGCTGCTTATGCACAAGAAAGCATCTACCTTGGCCCAGAGAATCTCGATGCCCTCGTATCTATCAAGAGCAAAGAAGAGCTCGTGGCAGAAGTGGTTGCCCTCTTGCAGTCGCCTGCTAAGAACCTGATTTCGGCACTCCAGGGTGCTGGTCAGACGATCCATGGTGTTCTTAAAACCTTGGAAGAAAGATAAGTAATAACAAGAAATCAACGAATAATCCATTCATACTACAATGGCAGATATTAAAGCAATTGCTGAAACCCTCGTTAACCTTACTGTAAAAGAAGTAAGTGAATTGGCTAACGTTCTTAAGGAAGAATACGGTATCGAACCCGCTGCCGCTGCTGTAGCTGTAGCTGCTGCTCCCGGTGCTGCTGGTGCTGCTGAAGCTGAAGAAAAGACCTCGTTCGACGTGGTTCTTAAGAGCTTCGGTTCTGCTAAGCTCCAAGTTGTTAAGGCTGTAAAGGAACACTGCGGTCTTGGCCTCAAGGAAGCTAAAGATATCGTAGATGCTGCTCCTGCTACCCTCAAAGAAGGTGTAGACAAGGCTACTGCTGATGCAATGAAGGCTGCTCTCGAAGAAGCTGGTGCAGAAGTAGAATTGAAGTAATCCCTCTTACTGCCTGATTATCAGGTAATCAATGGTTGAGAACCCTGCTTGCAGGAGTTCTCGACCTTTTCTTGTCTTTTTCCACCTACTCGTAGAGAATCAATAATCTAGCAACAGATGGCTAATACTACTGATACTATCAGAGAGAATTTTTCCAAGATACAGAATACATTGCCCTATCCCGATTTCTTGGAAGTGCAGCTTAAGTCGTTTCAAGACTTCTTCCAGCTGCAGACTGCTACAGAATGCAGAAAACAAGAAGGGTTGTACAAGGTATTTGCCGAAAACTTTCCTATAAAAGACACACGCAATAGCTTCACTCTCGAGTTTATAGACTATTGTGTAGACCCTCCTAAGTATTCTATCGAGGAGTGTATTAGCCGGGGGCTCACTTATAGTGTTCCCCTTAAAGCAAAACTAAAGCTCTCTTGTAATGACCCTGAGCACGTAGACTTCGAGACGCAAGTCAAGGACGTGTATCTTGGGCCTATCCCCTATATGACACCGAGCGGCACCTTTGTGATCAATGGTGCAGAGCGTGTAGTGGTATCTCAGCTTCACCGCTCTCCCGGTGTTTTCTTTAGCTCCAGTATCCTTCCCTCGGGAGTGCGTACCTTCTCGGCTCGTATCATCCCTTTCCGTGGTACTTGGATCGAAATTGCAACCGACCCCAACAACGTTCTCTATGCTTACATAGATCGTAAGAAGAAGGTGCCCGTAGCTACTCTTTTGCGTGCTATTGGCTATAGCTCCGACCGTGATATCTGGAGTGCCTTTGGGATTGGAGAGGTTGTAGAAACCTCAAAACTTCAGAACTATATCGGACGACGCGTGGCAGAGCGTATTGGTGTCCGCAACTTAGAAGAAGAGTCTCTGGACGCCGCTGCCGGAGAAGTAACGGCGCAGATGCGTTACGAACTTCGAGTGGAAAGAGACACGCTCCTTACCGAAGAGGTTGTGGAAGAGATCCAGAAGTTGCAGGAAGAGCGACTCACCATTCCCGACGTATTGCTCTTTAAGGAGTCTGATAATAGCAATGTTATCAATCTGCTTGTACAGACCTTGAGTAAGGATAGCACGATCTCCGAAGTTGAAGCTTGGAGACAGTTCTATCTCATCCAGCGCAGTGTAATCGCTCCGGATGACCTTACGGCTAAGGAATCTTTCAATAATCTATTCTTCTCGGATAAGCGTTACGATCTTGGGGATGTAGGGCGTTACCGCATCAATTCGAAGCTCAATTTGGATGTTGATCCCGATGTTCGTGTGCTTACCAAAGAGGATATTGTTTCCATTGTCAACCACCTTTTACTGTTAGCAACAACGGGTGCTAACGTTGATGATATTGACCACCTTTCTAATCGTCGTGTTCGTACGGTGGGTGAGCAGCTTGCCGCCCAATTCGGAGTAGGACTAGCCCGTATGGCTCGCACCGTCCGTGAGCGTATGAATGTACGAGATAATGAAGTGTTTGGTCCTACAGACCTTGTTAATGCTAAGACTATTAGCTCAGTAGTAAGTTCGTTCTTTGGTACCAATCAGCTCTCTCAGTTCATGGACCAAACGAACCCGCTTGCCGAGATTACTCATAAGCGTCGTCTCTCAGCTCTTGGACCTGGTGGTCTTACTCGAGAGCGCGCAGGCTTCGCCGTTCGAGACGTTCACTATACTCACTATGGCCGTTTGTGTCCTATTGAGACTCCAGAAGGTCCGAACATCGGCCTTATTTCCTCTCTTTGTGTTTATGCCAAGGTTAATAGTCTTGGATTTATAGAGACGCCCTATCGTGCCGTTAAGGATGGAAAAGTCGATTTCTCAGAGGAAGGGCTTAAGTACTATACGGCAGAGGAAGAAGAAGAAATGAACGTTGCTCAGGGTAATGCACCGCTTAATCCTGATGGAACGTTTGTTCGCGACAAAGTAAAGTCACGCTACGCTGCGGACTTCCCCATCGTTGCTCCTAATCAGGTGCACCTGATGGACGTTTCTCCTTCACAGATCGCCTCTATTGCTGCTTCGTTAATTCCTTTCTTGGAGCACGACGACGCCAACCGTGCTCTCATGGGATCTAACATGATGCGCCAGGCAGTGCCCCTCATCCAGCCCGAGGCGCCTATCGTAGGTACCGGGGTGGAAGGCAAATTGGTTCGCGACTCTCGTACCCAAGTTATGGCAGAAGGAGCCGGCGAGGTTATCTACGTGGATGCAGATCAAATCAAGGTTCGTTACGACAAGACCGACGAGGAGCTTTTCGTTAGCTTTGAAGAACCTGTTGTTACCTATCCTCTCCCCAAATATCGCAAGACGAACCAGAGTACAACGATTGACCTCAAGCCTATCTGTCGCAAGGGCGATCGCGTGGAAAAGGGAGATATCCTCACCGAGGGCTATGCAACTCAGAATGGAGAATTGGCTCTTGGGCGCAATATCCTTGTTGCTTACATGCCTTGGAAGGGGTACAACTACGAGGATGCTATTGTGCTTAACGAGCGTATCGTGCGCGAAGACTTCTTCACCTCGGTACACGTAGAAGAGCAACAACTCGAAGTGCGTGAGACCAAACGAGGCCTCGAAGAACTTACGAGCGACATCCCCAACGTGAGCGAAGATGCAACGAAAGATTTGGCAGAAAACGGGATCGTGCGCATTGGTGCACACATTGTTCCCGGAGACATTCTCGTGGGTAAGATAACCCCCAAGGGCGAATCCGATCCCACACCAGAAGAGCGTCTCCTCCGTGCTATCTTTGGCGATAAGGCGAGCGATGTAAAGGATGCTTCCCTCAAAGCTTCTCCCTCATTGCGCGGGGTCGTTATTGATACCAAGCTCTTCTCCAAGAATTTGGATAAGAAGCGCAAGGACATCAAAGAGATCACAGAGCGTATCGAAGGTGAGTACAGCAAAAAGAAAGAACAGCTTCGTAAAGTATTTATTGATAAGTTGCTCAAGCTCACCGATGGGCATACTTCCAATCTTGTAGAGGACTTCGCTTCTCTTGAGATCATTGCTGCCGGTAAGAAGTTTAACCGCACCATGCTCGAAAGTATTGACGAGTATAGCAACATTAAGAGCAGTAACTGGACAGAAGACGCCCATACAAACGAACTTATCACAACCCTTATCGCTAATTACATCCGTAAGGATAAGGAGTTGGAAGCAGAGTTCCGTCGTCGTATTCAAGACGAAACAATCGGAGACGAACTTGCTAGCGGCATCGTACAGACTGCAAAGGTTTATATCGCCAAGAAGCGTAAGATCCAAGTGGGAGACAAGATGGCAGGGCGCCATGGTAATAAGGGTATTGTATCTAAGATTGTACGTCAAGAAGACATGCCTTTCCTCGAAGATGGTACTCCGGTGGATATCTGTCTTAACCCTCTAGGGGTGCCCTCTCGTATGAACCTTGGTCAGCTCTTCGAAGCTGTGTTGGCTCGTGCCGGACGCAAGTTGGGCAAGCGCTTTGCTTCTCCTGTATTTGATGGGGCTTCACCCGAAGACATTGAAGAGTACATTAAGGAGGCTGGGATTGATCCCGGTGCTAAGACGCAGCTCTACGATGGAGGTACGGGAGAGCCCTTCAAGCAACGTGCTACGGTAGGGGTAACTTACTTCTTGAAGTTAGGCCACATGGTCGACGACAAGATGCACGCTCGCTCTATTGGTCCCTACTCTTTGGTTACACAACAACCTCTTGGGGGTAAGGCCCAATTCGGGGGACAGCGTTTCGGAGAAATGGAAGTTTGGGCCCTCGAAGCCTTTGGTGCGGCCCACATTCTACAAGAAATTCTCACGATTAAGAGTGACGATACAATCGGTCGCTCACGTGCCTATGAGGCAATCGTAAAGGGAACTCCTATGCCTACCCCCGGTATCCCCGAGTCTCTCAATGTTTTGATGAACGAGCTAAAAGGCCTCGGTTTGAGCCTTTCTCTGGATTAATCTAAACGCTCAACGTTTCTATATATATGGCTTTTAGAAAGGATAATAAGTTAAAGACAAACTTCTCCAAGATCAGAGTGTCATTGGCATCTCCTGAGCAGATTCTGGAGAACTCTTATGGGGAAGTCACAAAGCACGAAACGGTAAGTTACCGCACGCTCAAGCCCGAGCGTGATGGACTTTACTGTGAGCGTATCTTTGGTCCGGTAAAAGATTACGAATGCCATTGTGGTAAGTACAAAGGCAATAAGTACCGTGGAATTACTTGCGACCGATGCGGCGTAGAGGTGACCCAAAAGATGGTTCGCCGTGAGCGTATGGGGCATATTGCCCTCAAGGTGCCCGTGGTACATGTTTGGTACTCTCGCTCCATCCCCAATAAAATTGCGTATCTACTAGGGTTCTCCTCCAAGGAACTTGAGTCTATTATTTACTACGATCGTTACGTTGTAATACAGCCAGGTGTTTTTGCCGTCCCCGAAGGAGAAACCCCCGAGTCTCATCCGGTTAATTCGCAAGAATGTCCCAAATATCTAGAAGCAAAGCAGCTTCTAAAGAATGAGCATTACGAGCAGTTCTGCGATCGTATCTACGAGGACTTCCCTGGCAATGACAGCTTGGAGAACTCAGATCCGAATAAGTTTATCGCAAAGTCGGGTGCCGAGGCTATCTACGATTTGCTGGCCAATATCGACCTTGATGCCCTCGCAGACGAACTTCGCAATATAGCACAAACGGCAACTTCTCAGCAGAAGAAAGCTGAGGCTCTCAAGCGTCTTCCCGTGGTGGAAGCCTTCCGCGCTTCGGCAGGAATCAACCGTCCGGAGTGGATGGTGCTCAAGGTAATTCCTGTAATTCCTCCCGATCTTCGTCCTCTTATGCCTTTGGATGGAGGGCGTTTTGCCACCTCAGATCTCAACGACCTTTACATACGAGTGATCACGCGAAACAATCGTTTGGGACGTATGATTGAGGCAAATGCGCCTGAAGTGATCATGCGTAACGAAAAGCGTATGTTGCAGGAGGCTGTGGATGCCTTGTTCGATAATTCGCGCAAGACCAGCGCCCTCAAGAGTGATCAGGGACGTGCTCTCAAATCGCTCTCAGATAGCCTTAAGGGTAAGCAAGGGCGTTTCCGTCAGAACCTTCTCGGTAAGCGTGTCGACTATTCTGCGCGTTCGGTTATTGTCGTAGGTCCTGAGCTGAAGATGAACGAATGCGGTCTACCCAAGGATATGGCAGCTGAGCTTTACAAGCCGTTTGTGATGCGCAAGCTTATTGAGCGCGGGATTGTAAAGACAGAGAAAAGCGCGAAAAAGATCGTCGATCGTCGTGATCCTGTTATTTGGGAGATTGTCGAAAACGTAATCAAAGGGCATCCTGTACTTCTCAACCGTGCCCCAACGCTTCACCGTCTTGGTATCCAAGCTTTCCAACCCAAGTTGATCGAGGGTAAGGCTATTCAGCTACCTCCTCTCTCGTGTGCGGCCTTTAATGCCGACTTTGACGGCGACCAAATGGCTGTTCACCTCCCCTTGGGGAATGAAGCCATTGCCGAAGCTCAACTTCTAATGTTGGCTTCTCACAATATCCTCAATCCTGCTAGTGGTGAGCCTATTACCGTGCCTTCGCAAGACATGGTGCTCGGGCTTTACTACATCTCTAAGTTCCGCAGCTTGACTCCTCAAGAGCAAGAGCTTGAGCAGCAGGTTATTGACAAGAAACGTATCCCCTCCATTTTCTATAGTGCACAAGAGGCCTATATCGCTTACGACAATGGGCGTATAGATATCCATAAGCCCATTAAGGTAATGGTGCCCAATGCAAGAATTGTGGATGGAGAGCCTCAACGTGATGTTGTAGAGACCTCGGTTGGGCGACTTATGTTCAACGACCTTGTCCCCAATGAGGTTAGTTATATCAACGAACTCCTCGGGAAGAAGTCTCTCAAGAGGATCATTAAAGATGTGCTCAAGGTCTGCGGAGTTGCTCGCACAGCCCAGTTCCTTGACGACATAAAGAACCTCGGTTATCGTATGGCGTTCCTTGGCGGTCTTTCCTTTAACCTCCAGGATGTCCTTATCCCTGCCGAGAAGAAGAGAATTATCACAGAGGCTACGGCTGAGGCAGATAGTATTATCGAACAGAACCGTATGGGGGAAATCGATAATCAGACGCGCTACAACAAAGTCGTGGCTATCTGGAATGAAGCCACCGATCTTCTCTCTAATTTGGTGATGGAGGGCTTCAAAAAAGACAACGACGGCTTTAATAGTATCTATATGATGCTTGACTCCGGAGCCCGTGGTTCTAAGGAGCAGATCCGTCAGTTGGCTGGGCTTCGTGGTCTTATGGCTAAGCCTCAGAAGAGTGGTAGCGAAGGTGGGGCTGTTATTGAGAACCCTATTACTTCGAACTTCCTCGAAGGGCTTTCTGTACAAGAGTACTTTATCTCTACCCACGGTGCTCGTAAGGGTCTTGCGGATACGGCTCTTAAGACTGCCGATGCCGGTTACCTTACTCGTCGTTTGGTGGATGTATCTCATGATGTGATCATTAACGAAGAAGATTGTGGTACCCTCCGTGGTATCGAAGTCTCTGCCGTGGTAGACGAAAGCGACAACGAAGTGGCTTCTCTCGAGTCTCGCATCATTGGGCGTACTTCTGTACAAGATATCTATAATACGAACGATTATACAGACCCCAACCGCAAGCTTATTGTGGCTGCCGGTGAAGAGATCCGCGAACAAGAGGCTGAGCAAATCAAGGCTGCCAACATCAAGAGTGTAGAAATTCGCTCAGTATTGACGTGCGACTCGCGCTATGGCGTTTGTGCCAAGTGCTACGGCCGCAACCTCGCTACGCACCGTCCCGTTCAGATTGGGGAAGTAGTGGGGGTAATTGCAGCTCAGTCCATCGGTGAACCCGGTACACAGTTGACCCTCCGTACATTCCATGCGGGTGGGGTTGCCGGTAGCGAAAATACAAACCGCTCGATTGTGGTTAAGGAAGAAGAGGCTATCGTAGAATTGAGCCCGGACCTCCGTGCTATTGTAATCCCCGGTCAAGACTATCGTGTGATTGCCAGCCGAGAGTCAGAAATCTTCCTCTATCATCCCGAGTCGCACAACCTTTTGAAGACCTACGACCTCCAGTATGGTTCGAAGCTTCATTGCAAGACTGGCGATAAGGTAGTAAAGGGGCAAACCCTTGCTGAGTGGGATCCTTTCAACTCCGTAGTAGTGGCAGAAACTGCCGGTACCCTCGAGTATGTAAACCTCGAAGAGGGCGTTAACTACAAGGATACGGTCGATGCTACTTCGGGTTACCACGACGTGATGGTTATTGAGTCCAAGGAAAAGAGCAAACTCCCCGAGTTAAAGATCATCGATCCTGCCACAGGTACAGAAAAACTTTACTCTCTCCCTGCCGGCTGTCGTCTTACTTTCAATCCTAAGACTAAGGGTAAGATGCAGGTGAATCCGGGTGATGAGCTCTACAAGATACCTCGTGTGCTGGCAAGTGCCGGCGACATCACGGGAGGTCTTCCCCGAGTAACGGAGCTATTTGAGGCTCGTAATCCGTCTAATCCTGCTATCCTCTCCGAAATTGATGGTGTGGTAGAGATTGGTAAGATCAAGCGTAACAATCGTGAAGTCTCGGTTACAAGCCGTTTGGGAGAAGTTCGTAAATATCTTATCCCTACAGCAAAGCATATCTTGGTACAGAATGGCGATGTAGTGCGTGCCGGTACTCCTCTCTCCGATGGGGCGGTAACACCGAGTGACATTCTCGCGATCAAGGGCCCGACGGCTCTCCAAGAGTATATTGTAAATGAGATCCAGGGCGTATATCGTAAGCAGAACGTAGGTATTAACGATAAGCACTTCGAAGTAATTGTGCGTCAGATGATGCGTAAGGTCGAAATCATGGAGCCGGGCGACTCTCTCTTCCTTGAGAAGCAGATGGTCGACAAGCAGGACGTCCAAGAAGAGAACGACCGCCTCTGGGGTATGAATGTGGTAGAAGATGCCGGTGATTCAGAAAAATATCGTGCAGGAGCTCTTATTCCTGCCTCTGCCGTTCGAGACGAAAATAGTTCGCTCCAACGCCGCGATTTGACGCCGATGCGCGTACGCGAAGCTGTGCCTGCGACCAGTCGCCAAGTACTCCAAGGTATCACGCGTGCTGCCTTGCAGACGAAGAGCTTTATGTCCGCTGCTTCGTTCCAGGAGACCACAAAGGTGCTCAACGAGGCTGCTATTAATGCTAAGGTAGACGATTTGCTCGGTCTCAAAGAAAACGTAATCTGCGGTCATCTTATCCCTGCAGGTACCGGCTTACGGGCGTTTAATGGCATGGTGGTAATGCGCCGCGAAGACTATGAACGCGCTAAGGCTGCCCGAGAAGAAACCGGGCATGACCCCGAGTTCGTAGAAGAGGTAGCTGCTGAGGCTGCTACTGAGACGGCTGAGTAATCCGCTTTATCACTTCTTTTTGCTAGACCTTCTCTCATAAGCGAGAGGGGCCTACGGGAGAAGAAGATATTATTTCCCCAGTAAAAAGAGGGGCATGGTTATACACTCCATACGAAGGAGGGTAGGCCGTGCCCCTCTTCTGTTTCTGCTCTTTTAGGTATTATTTGGAGGGAGGAGGCGGAGACGTATTTCCTCTTCTTCCTCCTCCGAAAAGTCGGAGTTGAGGATTCACCTATGGTCCCGATTTTTTCTTCCACTGCTTCTTGATGGGGTCTCCGTCTTTTCTTCCACGGCCCAATAGGGGATGCCATTCTCCACACGCTCTTAGTCCACATTCTTTTCGCTGAAAAGGGGAATCTAGAAAATACTTGCCTATATTCGCTCTTTCTTTTGGCTAGAATGTAGTCTTCTCTTTACCTGAAACTTTTTTATTTTTCATATAAAAATGGGTGCGCATTTTGGGTGGAAACAAAAAATTTTTCACCGAGCAAACTCTTTTTCATTCCGCGAGGGGGTGTTCTTCTCTCTTGGGGAGGAGCTTTCGCCGGAGTCCGAATTTTCTTTTAAACCTGTCACTGCTAAATTGTTATGGTCCAGTGAATTGCGAGGTTGTTATGACCGATTTTGCAAGATGGGTCAATATGAAGAATGCAAGATTTTGCAATGTTTTTGACCGATTTTGCAAGATTTTTTTTGCCTAAGCACCCTACCTTTGCTCACAAGAAAACAACGCTCATGTAGGAGCAGAAACTGAAGGATAGAAGAAAAAATAGTCGTCTACCTATAAAGAGAGTTAGGAGGCAATTTATGATAACGAAAAGCACAAATCGTTCCGGAGAGCGTCGGGAGCAAAACCTTAGAATTCATGAAGACCGCATGGATCTTCTCGGTACTATACACGAGATGATCGAAGCGGAGTTCGCCCGACGTGAAGAGGGGCAATGGGGGAGCAAGCTACAGCCACGAGCGCCATCTGCTCCAAGGCATTCGGAGCTTGCTCCCAAGCCTCCTCTTTGCAGTGGTTGTCTTTCGCAACGATTTAGGGCGCTCTTTCAGAGGAAAGGGGATAGAGACAAAAGAGTCATAGAATAGAAAGTAGTAATATAGTATAGCAGTAGAGAAAAGAAAATAAACCCGTCTTGCCCGCTCTTCTCTTTGAGTGAGAGCACGTGACAAAAGGAGAAAAAGAGGGCAAGACACAAAACGAAGAAAGATATGAAAAAAACGGTACACAAAGGGGGGCTATATATAGTCTCCATCGCTTTAGCGTTACTAGGGCTGGTAGGGGCATCCTACACGTCATTGGCGCAAAAGCTTACAGTGTTGGGCAAGAGTATTCCTGTGGATGAGGATGCTTCGGGGAATCAATCCGGACACGATCTCGACAATGAGAAAAATTGGAATGGCTCTTGGTCTTGGAATCATACAACCAAAACCCTTCGCCTCACAAAACTTAAAAGTAATATGGATGTACGGGGCATCTATGTGGAGAATATTTTTAACCTTACGATAGAAGTAGCAGGGGAGTGTTTCCTCTTATCCTCTGAGGAGGATAAGCCTGTAATAGAAGGTCTAGAATCTAACATGACCATTACGGGAGTGGGGCAAGGTGCTGAACTAATAGTTCGTACCAGTAAAGATGGTAGTGTTGGCATTCTGATAGATAAAAATCGAGATCTCTACATAAACAATTGCTTGGTAGATGTTAGATCCGATGAGTATTATGGAGTTGCAGGCAATTATGATGAAAACAACACCGGTATAATCATCTCTAATGGAGGAGCCCTGGAGGCTTGGGGCAAGAGTGGCTCTATTGCCGATATCGGACAGTACTTCTCTGTAGAAGAGGGAGCAGATCATAAGGAAATTGATGTCAATAAAACTACAACGCATGCTCTCACAGCTGCTTTCCCTGATCGGGACGTGAAGTATGAGAATGGAGATATTGTGTATGCTTCCGGAGCTGATGCCGGTACTCTTGTGAAGGAACATTGGGTTTTGGTCACTCCTTACTACCCCATCACGATTGGAGGTAACAGGTTACGCAAGTATAAGAATGTTTTGAAATCTGAGAATTCCTCCTTTGTTAGTTCCGGGGAAGTTGAATATAATGCCAAGCAGCACACCCTAACCCTCAAGGATGCTACCATTGCTTTCGCTGGGGAAAATATTGGGATTTTGTCTAACCACCCCTCTACCTACCTCAGAGTAGAGTGTATAGGTGCAAATAAGATTACTACCGAAGCTGCGGATTGTTTCCTAACGAGAGACGCAGAAAGCCCTGTTTTTGTAGGGGAAAGAGATAATCCCTCTCTTGCGTTATATCCCGGTACAGGAGCTGAGTATTCCGGTATTTGGGATCAATCCGAAAAAGAAGATGATCAGCTAATTATTAGTGATATTAATCTCAAGATACAAAGTGATGGTCCCTGTATCTATACGAGCAGAGAGAATAAAGAGGTATCATTGGATTTTCTTAATGCTACGCTTACTAATATTAAGCCCGGCTATCTGTTGATTCAGGGCTTTAAGACGTTGGGGCTTGAGAATGCCTATATCTACTCTCCCCTTGGCGCTGTTGTGGATGGGGGTACTATCAGCCTTGACGGAAAGTCTCTTGCAGATACTACGTGCGAGATCAAGAAGGGTGCTGCTCCTGCTTACCAAATCACGATTGACCCAAATATGAAGAATGGCAAGGTCACACTCTCACAGAATGGTTCTGTAGCGTATGGAACAACGGTTACGGTAACAGTAAAACCGGATGGTGGCTACAAATTGGCAAAACTCACTGCCAACGGTGTGGATATCACGGCCACGAAGAAGTTCGTGGTGCAGGCAGCCACCACGGTAGCAGCTACCTTTACGAGAGACAATGCTATCGAAGATGTAACTGCTACGGAGGTACTCCTCTACCCGAATCCTGCGGTAGAAGCTACGACTCTCTCGGGTGTAGAGCCCGGGGCTATGGTACAGGTCCTCTCGCTCGATGGCGTAGAAGTACTTCGCACCATGGCTAATGAGGCAGGTGTAGCTCGTCTTGACCTCGCCGGTGTGGCAGCCGGTAAGTACCTCGTGAAGAGTGGTGAGACAACGGTAGTCCTACTCGTTACGAAGTAAGATTCTGTGGATAAAGAAAGAGGGTGAGGGCAGAGCTCCCCGTTGGGAGGCGCCTCTTGCCACTCTTTCCACCCTAAGTGAAGTCGGGGTTGTGGGTTCGCCTGCAGCCCCGATTTCGTTTGTCCGTTTGATTCTCCCCATTGTTTCCCTTCATAGGAAATAGGGCTACTAATTGCCTTTTTCCCTCTCTCTTACGAGGAGACCGAGGAGGAATATTGTGCCATGAAATACTTTTAAGTAGGGAGTTTGTAGTAAAAAATCCCCAATAGTGGGGATTGTGAACGCTGTTCATCTGCTCTACCTTTGCTTGCGAATTGATATGCAAGTAAATCTTATAATAACCCTATACAGATGAATGTTTTACAGCAATTTGGCTCCTATATGGGCAGCCGTAAACCCTTCCTTCCCATCAGTTTGGTGCTGTCTGGGCTGACGGGGCTTGTCTCTCTCCTCCCCTTTATCTTCGTTTGGCTTATCATACGCCAGTTGCTCGTATTGCCCGAGGAAGTGGCGGCGGATAGCGTTTTTTCTCTTGCTTGGTGGGCTTTTGGGACTGCAGCCCTGGCCGTTTTGCTTTACTTCCTATCGCTCATCTTCTCCCATGTTACGGCATTCCGGGTGGAGTGTTCCATGCGACGCTCTGCTGTGGCACGCTTGATGCGGATGCCTTTGGGCTACTTCGATACGCATACAACAGGGCGTATACGTAAGATTATTGACGAAGATTCGTCTCAAACGCACACCTTTATTGCCCATCTTTTGCCTGACTTGGTGGGGAGTATCCTATCACCCATCGGGGTACTTGTTTTGCTCTTCGTTGTGGATTGGCACCTAGGGTTGGTATGCATGATCCCTATTTTGATGGCATTTGCCACATTGGCCGTCATGATGAATCCAAGGCAACAGAATTTCCAACGGGAGTATCTTGATGCTCAGGAGCGTATGAGTACTGAAGCGGTGGAGTATGTGCGAGGGGTACCCGTTGTCAAGGTCTTTCAGCAGACCGTTTTTTCCTTCAAACGTTTCTACGATAGTATTATTTGCTATCGTGATCTTGTGATTAAGTGTACCCTTCGTTGGCGATACCCCATGTCGTTTTATACTGCAGTTATCAACGGTATTGCCTTCTTCTTAATCCCGATGGCAATAATTTTGATCCACAATACAGGCAACTATGGGGGTGTGATAGCCGACATGATACTATTCCTCCTTATTACCCCCGTTATTTCTGGTAATATCATGAAGATTATGTACCTACAGCAGGGGATGTTTTTAGCCGGTGAAGCAATCAAGCGTATGGAGGCTCTTACGGAAGAGACTCCCCTCCCCGAACCTGTGAATCCAAAATCTCTTACTTCCTACGATATTGCTTTCACGGGGGTTACATTTTCTTATCCTGGAGCCGAGACCCCTGCCGTGCAGGACCTCTCCTTCACCTTACCTACGGGTAAAACGTATGCTTTGGTGGGACCCTCAGGAGGGGGAAAGAGTACGATTGCGCGCCTAATCCCTCGCTTCTATGATGTAGCACAAGGGAGTGTCTCTATTGGGGGTGTTGATGTACGCGAAGTTCCCACCCACGATCTTATGGATGCCGTCTCTTTTGTTTTCCAAAATAGTAAACTCTTTCACACTTCATTGCGCCACAATGTAATCTATGGTACCCCTGATGCTACTGAAGAGCAGATTCGGCGGGCCCTCGATCTTGCCCAGTGTAGGGAGATTATAGACCGATTACCTCTAGGGTTGGATACTCAGATTGGTGCAGAGGGGACCTATCTCTCCGGAGGAGAGCAGCAACGTATTATTCTCGCTCGTGCCCTCCTCAAGGATGCTCCTATTATTGTTTTGGATGAAGCTACCGCTTTTGCCGACCCCGAAAACGAGCAATTGATTCGCCGTGCTTTGGCTGAGCTAACAAAGGGGAAGACTGTGCTTCTCATAGCCCATCGCTTGACCAATGTGGTGGATGCCGATGCTATTTTGGTAATTGATCAAGGGCTCCTTGTGCAGCAGGGTACACACCAGGCTCTTGTAGAACAGGAGGGGCTGTATCGCTCGATGTGGGAAGAATATAACCGCTCTATCAACTGGACAATCTAACCTTCTAATCCTCTAAGTCATTATGATTCACTTCATACAAAATCGTTTTGCCCTCTCTCGTGATGGAGCTATCTCCTTTGTTAAGGCTGTGGTGTGGTCGCTTTTGCTCAATCTTGCCCTCATGCTCCCCGCCATTTATCTCTTTCTCTACCTTACGGATTACCTTGATCCGCTAATACACCCCGGGGCTACTCCCACCTATGGCTTGGGCTACTATATCCTCATAGGTCTGCTTTGCTTCCTTGTAATCTTTGTTATTGCTTTTAGGCAGTATGCCTCTACCTATACAAAGATTTATACCGAGAGTGCTGAGCGTCGTATAGCTCTGGCCGAGAAACTTCGCAAGTTGCCTTTGGCTTTCTTTGGAGAGCGTAATCTTTCGGATCTTACCTCTACCATCATGGCAGATTGTACCGAGATAGAACATGTCTTCTCTCATGCCGTACCTCAGCTTTTTGCTGCTCTGGGTAGCATCCTCCTCATTGCTATCGGGATGTTTTTCTACAATTGGCAACTCTCTTTGGCTCTCTTTTGGGTTGTGCCTATAGCTTTACTTGTTCTCGTTCTCGCTAAGCGGGCGATGGCGCGTGATTTCAAAGGAGTGCATCGTACGACCCTCACGATAGCGCAGCAAATACAAGAAGGGTTGGAGAGTATCCAGGAGATTAAGGCGTATAACGGCGAAGAGGAGTACCTCAAGACCTTCGACAAGACCATTACAACTTACGAACGTCAATTGTTGCGAGGCGAGGCTTTTGGTGGGAGTGTCCTCAACCTATCTTATATTCTACTCAAGTTGGGAATTGCATCTGTTATTTTGGTCGGGGCTTACCTACTGGCAGATGGTACTATTTCCATGCTTACCTATCTTATCTTTTTGATTATTTCTGCCTCTATCTACAGCCCCATTATGGAGGTGATGAATAACTTTGTCGTCCTTCTCTATCTGAACGTGCGTATCAATCGTTTCCGCGAGATGGATCAAATGCCTATCCAGACGGGAGTGCAAGAGTGCCATCCTAAGGGCTTTGATATAGCCTTTGATGGGGTCGAATTTTCCTACGAAACCGGCAAACAGGTGCTTCGGGGCGTCTCCTTTGTGGCTCGCCAAGGTGAGGTTACGGCTCTTGTTGGCCCCTCGGGGGGTGGTAAGAGTACCACGGCTAAGTTGGCTGCTCGCTTTTGGGATGTGGACCAAGGGCGCATTACTCTAGGCGGAGAAGACATTAGCAAAATAGACCCTGAGACTCTGTTGCAATACTACTCTGTGGTGTTCCAAGATGTGCTTCTATTCAATGCCTCTATTGCCGATAATATCCGCGTCGGGCGTAAAGATGCCTCCGACGAAGAGGTACGCCGCGTGGCGCGATTGGCGCAGTGCGAAGAGTTTATACAGCGTATGCCCCAAGGCTACGATACGCAGATCGGAGAAAATGGAGAAACCCTCTCGGGTGGAGAGCGTCAGCGCATCTCTATTGCACGTGCTTTGCTAAAAGATGCTCCCATCGTACTGCTGGACGAGGCAACCGCCAGTCTCGACGTAGAGAACGAATCGAAGATACAGACGGCGATCTCTGCCCTCATCAAAGATAAAACAGTGCTGATTATTGCCCATCGTATGCGCACGGTGGCTCATGCTCATAAGATAGTGGTAATAAAGGAGGGGCAGGTAGTGGAGATGGGGGCTCCGGAGGAACTCCTGGCACAGGGTGGAGAGTTCACGCGTATGGTAGCTGCTCAGAATGCCTGATTTCTAACTCTATAACTAAAAAGATACTGGGTAGCCTCTTGCCGGCTGGTGAGCAAGAGGTTGAGCTCAGACCGAACGAGATACAAATAAAGTATATGAATAGTGCGATACAAAACAACCTAACCAAGGTGCCCGAGACGATGCTTATACCGCTTCGTGCTCGCTACAACGAAACCAAGCGACCCCATGGGATTATTCGAGATCCTAAGTCGGTGGAGATATTAGATCGTATTGAACCCTTTTTTGAGGGTAGGCGAGAGGTCTCGATTCTCTCGCAAATGGGAGTGGCTGTGCGTACGGATATTCTGGATCGCCTCACCCTGCAATTCCTAGAAAAGCACCCCAATGGATTCGTGGTTAACCTCGGTTGTGGATTGGATACTCGCTTTCACCGTTTGGATAATGGCAAGGTTACTTGGTTTGATTTGGATCTGCCCGAGGGTATAGACTTGCGCAGAAACTTCTTTGAAGAGAGTGAGCGATTCCATTTTGTAGCCGCCTCAATACTCGACCCCTCTTGGCTCGATCTCCTCCCCAAAGATGCCCCAAAACTCTTTATTGCTGAGGGGCTTTTGATGTATTTTACAGAGGAAGAGGTGCATTCTCTCTTAGCTACCTTGGCAGAGCGTTGCCCTCGGTCGGAATTTATTTTTGAGGCTATGTCTCCCCGTATGGCACGTCATACCGAGCAGCATAGTGATATGAAAGGGTACGAGGCGCAGTTCAAATGGGGTATCAAGTCGGGGCGAGATTTGCTCAATTGGGGCATAAAACTCCGCTTTGAGCAAGAGTACTTCTACAATATCCACCTCAAGAAAATGCCTTGGTATGTAGCTCTCTTTTACCAGACTGTAGCTCGCCGTGTGATGAAGATTGTACACCTAACATTGGGAGAGGAGCAGTTGAGAGTCGCCTGAGAAGTCGTACCTTTGCAGTCGGTATTTAGTAACCTGATAGACGATGAACGACTTTGTAGAAGAACTTAGGTGGCGCGGGATGCTCCACAATATCATGCCCGGGACAGAGGAGCAACTCTCTAAAGAACTCTCTACGGCATACGTGGGGATCGACCCGACAGCAGACTCGCTACACATAGGGCACCTTGTGGGAGTGATGATGCTTCGTCACTTTCAGAGGTTTGGGCACCGCCCCATAGCTCTCTTAGGTGGAGCCACGGGTATGATTGGAGACCCCTCGATGAAAAGTGCCGAACGCAACCTTTTATCTCTAGAGACCTTGCGCCACAATCAAGAGGCGATTGGTAAGCAACTTGCCAAATTCCTCGACTTCGATAGCGAGCAACCCAACGCCGCAAAGTTGGTCAATAACTACGACTGGATGAGCGAATGGCGTTTCTTAGACTTTATCCGCGAGGTAGGTAAGCACATTACCGTTAACTATATGATGGCCAAAGACTCCGTGAAGAAGCGTCTCGAAGGGACGGCTGGCTCGGGGCTTTCGTTTACAGAGTTTTCGTATCAGTTGCTCCAGGGCTACGACTATCTATACCTCTACCGCCATGAGAATTGCCGCCTACAGATGGGCGGATCCGATCAGTGGGGGAATATCACTACAGGTACGGAGCTAATCCGCCGTATAGAGGGGGGCGAGGCTTTCGCTCTCACATGTCCCCTCATTACCAAGGCAGATGGAGGAAAGTTTGGCAAGACCGAGAAGGGGAATGTTTGGCTCGATCGTCGCTACACTTCGCCTTACGCTTTCTACCAATTCTGGTTGAATGTGAGTGACGAAGATGCCGCCCGTTACATTAAGATTTTCACTTTCTTGGGAAAAGAAGAGATCGAAGATCTTGTAGCACAGCAGGCTGCGGCTGCACATCTCCGCCCCTTGCAACGACGTCTTGCCGAGGAGCTTACGGTACTCGTACACAGTCGCGAAGATTACGAAGCTGCAGTATCTGCCAGCGAGATTCTCTTTGGCAATGGTACGGCCGATGCGCTCCGCTCGTTGGATGAGGAGATGCTTCTCTCTGTGATGGAGGGGGTACCTCACTTCTCTATTGCTCGCGATACACTGGCTACTCAGCCCAAAGCGGTCGATCTCTTTACCGAGGGAGCTGCTATTTTCCCTTCAAAGGGAGAACTTCGCAAGCTCATCAAATCGGGAGGCGTGAGCCTGAATAAGGCGAAGCTTACAGATACAGAAGCTACGGTTAGTGCCAGTGATTTAATTGCCGGTCGCTACCTATTGGTACAGCGCGGCAAGAAGCAATACTACCTCGTAACGGCTGAGTAAAGAATTGCCAATAGGTGCTTGTAATGAAGCAGTTAGCCATTGTAATTGTCAATTACAAGGTGCCGCATTTTGTAGCTCAGTGCCTCGACTCTGTTTTACAAGCCACACGCAATATCGATGCTGAGGTATGGGTCGTAGACAATGCCTCGGGAGATGGCTCTCTGGAGATGCTCTCTCCGCAATATCCGAGCGTTCACTTTATCGCCAATAGCAAGAATGTGGGCTTTGCACGGGCTAATAATCAAGCCCTTAGGCAGGTTGATGCCGAGTACTCTTTGTTGCTTAACCCCGATACGCTTATTGGCGAATCGACGTTGGAGGCGAGCCTCCGCTTTATGCAGGAGCACCCTGAGGCCGGAGCTTTAGGAGTGCGCATGATGAATGCTCAGGGCGAGTTCTTAGCGGAGAGTAAGCGAGGTCTTGTCACTCCCTTTGTGGCATTTTGTAAGATTGCACAGCTAGGGCGGCTATTCCCGAAAAGTGTCGTTTTTAATCGATACTACCTAGGGCATCTCTCCAAAGAGGAGGTGCAGGAGGCTCCCATCCTATCGGGGGCGTTCTTTTTTGCACGTAGCGAAGCTCTTCGCAAGGTGGGATACCTTGACGAACGGTACTTTATGTATGGAGAGGATATAGACCTGTCGTATAGTATCTTACAGTCCGGCTATCGCAATTATTATCTGCCTATTCCGATGCTCCACTACAAGGGCGAGAGCGAGAGTGCAGCCCAAGGTGAGGGGCGTTATTTGGATGCCTTTTACGGTGCTATGGAGCTATTTTACGATAAGTATCATACGGGGCAGGCATGGCTCCGACGGCTGATGCACGGGGCTATTCGCCTGAAGAAGTCGCTGGATAAGCGCAGCCGAAAGAAGACGCTCCCTCTTACAAACCGACCTATCGCGGTGGATCTCAGGCAGCCTAATGCCCTAGATGCTATCCCCTCGGGGAGTGCCGTTGTGGTGGATTTGAGCCTTATCTCCTACGACCTTTTGTTGCAAACCATGTGTGGAGCCGAGGGGCGTGGTATTACCTTTCTTTTGCACGACCCAAAACGCAAAGTAACCCTGGGCCCTGGTGGTATAGTACCGGAATAAAATCCCCCTTTCCTCTAGAAGAAAAGGGGGATTCGCTTGTGGTAAGTCGCAATTCGGCTTACGGAGCGTCTACTCTAGCTTAGGGAGTGTAGCTACAATTTGGTCTCCAATGCCAATCGTATAGCCCTCGTGGATAAACACAACTCGACCAAACGAATCTGCAATGACCACCAGGGGCAAACTCCCACGTTCTCTATTAGTTGCCTTATAAATCATTTGACGAATTGTGCCGTCTTGGTCTACTCCATAGTGGCTTGCCTTGGGCAGTCGGGGAAACTCCGAAGCCTTGAAGCTCTTTGCAGCAGCCGACGAAGGGAAGAGGAAGACGAAGGGGCGTCCCCAAATGTTGAGTTTCTCTTCTACTCGCTCAAGGTCTTTGAGTACATGGTTGGTTGGCTCCGTACCCGGTTCGAGTAGTGCCAGAACAAAAAATCCGCGCCCCGTAGTGCTGATTAGGCTTTGGGTAGCCGTCTTCTCTTCTTTTGTTGGTTCGCCTTGTAGGGTGCAGTAGGGTTGCTCTACGTTGATAGAGCCCAACACAGATAGTTCATTCGCATCTTGGGGGAGAGTTAGGCTGAGCGTTGTTGTAGAGTCCCTCTCTATTTGGAATCGTTGCATCCGCACTTTTACAGCCCCTGAGGCCATACGCGTACCTGCGATGAGGTAATAGCGCCCTATGGCAAGAGGCATGGGTTTGGCAAATAGGTCAGAGACTTCTAAGGGTCCCTCTTCGTCGAAGTAGAGCGTTTGGGGGAGAGAGGATCCTTTGATGTGTGCGAGAGAGAAATGACTGTAGTATTTGGGTACAATGGAATTGGCGTTGTCGCTCTGCGACAAGAAGGCAACTTCTCCCTTAGGTTGGTCTGCCGGCGGAGTATCTAGAGGGTATGCTTGCCAAGTTTTGCCCCTATCAAAAGATATTTCTACCACCCTTAGGGTCGCATTATATCGAGAGAAAAGGCCTCGGGTACGGGCGAGTTGCACGAGAGCAATCTCCATACTTCGCTTATCTCCTCGTTTGTATTTCAGAAGAGACCCAAGGGAGAGAGGAGAGGGATAGCCCCCATCTCTTTGGCAGTCGGCAAGTATTTGTAGTGTGTTGGCAAGCCACAATTCATCCTCTACCAAGGCACCTACAAAGGGTTGCTCCTCTGCCACAGTGCGCCAATCACGTAGGGGTTCATAGGCAACGCGTGGAGAGTATTGATAGAGTAGCTCCTCTTGTGTAGCACCTGTGGGTACTTGCGCAAAGAGTTTTTCGAGGAGGGGGAGGGGAATATCTGTCCAATCCTTTTCGCTAAGCACGTGTAAGAAGTCGAAGGCGAGCTTTCTACGTTCGCTAGGTTGTGCATCGAGGAATTTATAGAGGTTTCGAGCATTGGCACGAGCGGTGGTGAATAGATGGCCTACGGCAGTGGGGGTAAGTCCCCATTTCTTGGCCGCTTCGTTGGCAGATGTAGGGGTGGCAAAAGTGGCTTCGTAGGCGTGACGGATAGAATCGTCCATGGCAATACGCTTGTCGCAGCTTGCTATCTCCTCTTCCGTTGCCCGTACGGGGATTGCATTCTCGTGAGGAGGGGTTAGCTTAAACTCCAGACTATCGGGGAGGTTCCCCTCGGGAGTAAGGCGCAGGATGGCAGGCTTGGATAGATCTGCCGGTAGGATATCGAAGGCCTGTTCTTGGCGTTTTTCGTCTTCTGCCCACACGAAGAGATCTCCGTGCCCTGTGGAAATCCCGGCATAACCACTGCCATTGGTACGAAGGGTAGCTACGGGGTAAAACTCGGCATAGTTGTAGACACAGAAGTGTACCAAGGCGCCTTCGCTAGGCGAGCCATCGGCATTTTTTACCACTACTTCGGCCTTGTGTGTAGGGGTGTAGTGCGCTGTGCAATTGATGGTTGTGGTGTTCCGCTCGGTAGAAATGATCTCCTCATTTCCTTCGTAGCGGCCAAATACTTTGGCGTGAACAAACATCGCACGAGAGGCTGCACCGTTAAACCACGCAATATCCAGGTTGGCGGCCGGTTCAGACCCTCCCAAGAAGTGCCATTCCCCATCAACCCATACCTCTACCCAGGCATGGTTGTCGTCGGTATGGGCCCAGCGCGGGGTGTATACTTGTCGAGCAGGAATCCCCATAGCGCGCAGGGCTGCTACGGCAAAGGTCGATTGCTCACCGCAACGCCCCAATGCGTTGTAGACAGTCTCCAGCGGCGAGTGTGTACGGCCATCACTCGGGGCATAAGTTACTTTTTGTCTACACCAATGGTTAATCTCGAGTACGGCATCGTGCATCGAAAGCCCCACTATGCGATCGCGTAGTTCGTTGTAGAAAATCGCTCTACTACTATCAAGAGGTTCGTTGTTGACTCTCGGGGGAAGTACAAAGTGAAGGAACTCACGATCGGGTATGCGTTTGCCCCATGGCATCTCTTTGCGCGCTTGGAGAGCCGTGCGTACATTGGCCAAGTGGAAGTCTACGGAGTAGTCCGCTACATCCGAAAAAGGCATGTAGGCATAGAGGAATTGCAGACCTTCGCGCTCTTCTGTCGTGAGGTCGTCTCGGAGAATTGCTTCGTAGAGATCACCTCCATTTTGGGCACGTGCAGAATCGAAATCTTCTTGTACACGCCGGCGCATCGCAGAGTCTTTTATTAGATGCCCATCACTGCAGGAGGAGAGCAGCAAACTCGTGATAGCAAAAAGAGCTGCTAGGAATAGGGAATGTAGTTTGTGAGGTTTCATATCATATAATAGTGTTGTTATTGTTTTCCTTATCGTAGGTTTTGCCCCCAATGGAGCTTCTCCCTTAGGGTCTCTGCAAAGGTGTGATTGCTCAGGCGAATGAGGCGTACAGGGTGCTTCGCTCGGGCAATCGTTAGAGGGGTTCCTGTTGGGAATACAGCCACATTACCATCTGTTACAAGCATAAAAGTACTGCTGCGAGAAAAAACCTTGAGGTGTAGTGTCACGGTGTCGGGTAGTACAATCGGGCGCATACTTAGGCTGTGGGGCGCGATGGGGGTAATGAGTAGTACAGGACAATCCGGTGAGACGAGAGGCCCATTCAGGCTAAGCGAATAGGCGGTGGAGCCTGTGGGCGTTGCAACAATCAGTCCATCGGCGGCATAGTCTGCCAAGAAATATTCGTTGATATGGGTCTCAACATTGATAATTGACCCCGTTTCTCTTTTTTGTATGGCAATCTCGTTGAGGGCATAGGCTTGGTATCCCTCTACTTCCACCGAGAGTAATCGACGCTCCTCTATAAGGTATTCGCCTGAGATAAGGCGGTCTATGTACTGGGCTGCATCGTGTATGTCGAGGTCAGTAAGGAAACCTAGATGCCCACTGTTAATCGCGAGAATAGGGGTCGTAGGGCTGGCAATGCGGTGTAGAGTACGCAGGAATGTACCATCTCCTCCAAAACAGATAATGTAATCTATTTCCCTCGGGGTCTTACCCGAAAATCTCTCCATTTTCTCTAGGGCGGTACTTGCCCCCGGGTGCTGTGTCAGCTCCGAAAAGAAAGTCTCCTCAAGGAGTATCTGTTCGCCTTTTTGAGCTAAGGCGGAGAGGAATGCAGCTACATCTGAAACTGCCTCTACTACGTGTCCGGAGCCAAATACTGCTACTGTGTTCATAGTCTATGGAACGAAAGTGGGGAGGGGAGAGCGAGAGCGGTTTTCTTGCAGGGTAATTCCATTTCTTTTTCTGCTCTATTCTCAAAAAGTTTTAGCCCTAAAAGTAGTGATAGTTTTGCCTGAAAAATAAAACTTTTCTGCCCAGAAGAGGAGACCAAAACCAGCCAAGGAAAAATAGCTCCTGAACTGATGTTCCCCAGCATAGTGAGGCTGGCTTGGAAGTCTGTTTTGCCTATTCGTCGAACCTCTTTCTCTGCCATCTCCGCAAGTTGTACTAAATTTGCTACCGACAAAGATAGTATTTACCGATGACTAAGCTAAGTGTAAATATCAATAAGGTGGCTACGATACGCAATGCGCGCGGTGGTAATATCCCCAATGTACTGCAAGTAGCTTTGGATTGCGAACGATTTGGAGCGCAGGGAATTACTGTGCATCCTCGCCCCGATGAGCGGCATATTCGCTATGCGGATGTACGGGCTCTCAAGCAGGTGCTCTCTACCGAGTTTAATATAGAGGGGAACCCGATTCCTTCGTTCGTAGACCTAGTGTTGGAGGTGCAACCTGCCCAAGTTACATTAGTGCCAGACGCTCCCGATGCCCTTACGTCCGATGCCGGATGGGAGGTGGCTCAGCACTTCCAATTCTTGCGAGATACCATTCGTCGCTTTGAGGCTGAGGGTATTCGCACATCGATATTTGTTGGCACAGACCTAGACAATATTGCCCGGGCTGCCGATACAGGATGCCGTAGAGTGGAGCTCTACACAGAGCCGTATGCCTCCGCTTTTCTAGAGGGAGGGGTGGAGCCGGTGATAGAGCGATTTGCCCGTGCTGCGGAGCACGCTGCTGCTTGTGGACTAGAGGTAAATGCGGGGCATGACCTCAATCTTGATAATCTCAACTTTTTTGCTCGTCGGGTTCAGCCCCTTGCCGAGGTGTCCATTGGTCATGCTCTTATCTCTGATGCTCTTTATTTGGGGCTCGAAGAGACGATCCGCCGCTACCGGCACGAGCTTATTCTCTAGCGTTTTATCCTAAAAAGAAAACATTAATAATAGTGATATGTACATACCCTTGATGCAAGTAAATGCCGCTGTGGCAGATACAACTGCCACCCTCGTTGAGGCTGGTACGGCTACTCCTGTTGCTACCCTTTCTGTATGGGATCTCGCCCTCAAAGGGGGGTGGATTATGCTTGTACTCCTTTTGCTCTCCCTCTTGGGGATCTATATTTTTGTCAAGAAACTCTTGCAGGTGAAGGCGGCGCACAAGTCCGATTCCTCCTTTATGGATCGCATTAAAGACTACATCAATACACAGAGGATCGACGCTGCACACAACCTCTGCATCTCTGTTAATACACCGGAGTCTCGCATGATCGACAAAGGCCTTATGCGCCTAGGTCGCCCCATGAGCGACATCTCGGTGGCAATAGAGAATGCCGGTAACGTAGAAGCCGGTAAGTTGCAAACCTCCATGCCTCTGATGGCAACCATTGCAGCATCTGCGCCCATGATCGGTTTCTTGGGTACGGTTACGGGTATGGTGCGTGCCTTTTTCGATATGGCCAATGCAGGCTCCTCTGTAGATATTTCACTCCTCTCCGGGGGGATATATGAGGCTCTTGTTACCACGGTAGGGGGGCTTATCGTAGGGATTATTACCCTTTTTGCTTACAATTATTTGGTGGCTCGTATCGACAAAGCCCTCAATGTACTGGAGGCGCGCAGCATAGAGTTTATGGATGCCCTTAACGAACTTAGTGGCGGCCATGAGGATGGCAATCAATAATCAGAGGGGATAGTAGCCATGGCACTCAAGCGAAAACTTAAGGTCTCCGAGGCTTTTAGCATGGCGTCGATGACCGACATAATTTTCCTCCTCCTGATCTTCTTTATGGTCGTGAGTACTCTAGTGGTGCCCAATGCCATCAAGGTCAATCTTCCCTCTTCTCAGTCTACAGCTCCGAGCGATATGCCTATGGCGAGAGTTACCATTACCGCCGAAGGGACTTGCTATTTTGCCCTAGAGGGCGAAGACCCCTTCGTCGTAGACGAGACTCAACTGCTGGAGCAACTGGCAGCGGCACACGATGTATCCCCCGATATGTACGTGGCTCTCTATGCCGACGAAGAGGTGCCCTACCGCGAGATTATAAAGGTGCTCAACGCAACGGCTCAACTGGATATTAGGCTGGTACTTGCTACCAAAGCGTTGCCTTCTGCACCCCAAAATACCCTAGAATAAAGGGCTAAATAATGACACGAGACAGACTTATCGCTCTTGGGATCACCATTGCCTTTCATGGGCTTATTGTAGCACTCCTCTTTTTGCTGCAACTCTCCACCATGGCGCGTTCGCATCCTAAGGAGATTACGTTGGTCCCCGTAGGAGTGTTGGGCGAAGAGTTGGCACGTGGGGGTGCCGGCAGTGAGGCTGCTCCTGCTCCCCCTAGCTATACGCCTTCTATGCCTACAGCTCCTCCTACGGCTCCCTCTCCTCATAAGGAGTCTCTTCTTACCCAAAAGACTCCCGACCAGCCCGCTGTGGCTCCTCCAAAGACAAAGCCCACGCCCAAGACCAATGAAGCGGCTCTTGCGGCAGAGCGTCGTGCCCAAGAGGAGGCTCGTCGTGCGCAAGAGGCAGAGAGAGAGCGGCAGCGTGCCATTAGCAACAAGGTCTCTAATGCTTTTGGCAAGAGTGCTTCTCAGGGTACCCAAGGCAAAGAGTCTACCGGTACCGGAGGTGCGCAAGGGCAAGGCGAAGGCTCTGCCACGGGTAGTAGTGTAGGGGGAGGCGCTTCTCTTGCCGGCCGTAATGTGGTGGGTAATGGAGGGCGTCCTGCTCGTCCTACGGGCTTTTCACCCACGCGTGGTACCGTGGTTGTACGCATCGTTGTGAATGCAGATGGCAAGGTAATAGAGGCTACCCAGCGATTAAGAGGTACCAATGTAACGGATAGTCGCACGGTGCAAGCCGCCATCCGAGCTGCCTTGGCAACACGTTTTAATGCTCAACCCGGAGCTGCCGATCAGGAGGGTACTATCACCTACCACTTTGATATTCAATAGATTTTCAGTCCTAAATAGCTATCATCGTATGGAACAAAAAGTTTATGTCTTCCTTGCAGAAGGTTTTGAAGAAATAGAGGCAGTGACCCCTATTGACCTATTGCGTCGTGCTGGTCTTAATGTGGAGACCGTCTCTGTAACGGCAGATCGCCTTGTGACAGGGGCGCATGGAGTGCCCTATACGGCAGACCGAGTTCTTGCCGATGTAGAGGGGCAATCTCCCCTTGCTATTGTATTGCCGGGCGGTCTACCCGGAGCACAAAACCTGCATGATACCCCCGCTTTGCTTTCTATGATTCGTCGCCAGCTAGAAGCCTCTAAGGTGGTGGCAGCTATTTGTGCCTCTCCTGCCTTTATTTTGGGAGAAGAGGGCTTGTTGCAGGGGAAAAAAGCCACTTGCTACCCGGGTTGTGAGCCCAAAATGAAGGGCGCTACCGTGTCTACAGAGTTGGTAGCGGTGGATGGCAATATCATCACCGGTAAAGGTCCTGCAGCCTCTATCCCCTTTGGGCTTGCCATTGTAGAGAAACTTGCTGGGGCTACTACCGCCAAAGAGGTGGCCGAAGGCATCCTATATAAGTGATTTTTCGGCAAAGAGACCTCTTTTACGTTCGTCTCTTTGCGGAGCGTTGCTGACCTTTAGTTTTGGACTTCTCATACGATCCGAATCGTCCTCTCAGTCGAGAGGAGGCTCTCTATCTTGCCTTTGAGGTAGACCGAGAGGCGTTGTACGAATTGGCGCACCGCACAACGGTTGCCTTAGGTCCTGCCTTCGATACCTGCTCTATTATCAACGTAAAGAGCGGTAATTGCCCCGAAGACTGCAAGTGGTGTGCCCAAAGTCGCCATTATACAACGGGGGCAGGGGTTTACCCTTTGCTCTCGCCGTACGAATGTACTCGCCAAGCCAGCTACAACCGCCGGCAAGGGATTCGCCGCTTTTCTCTCGTGGCAGGAGGACGATCCGTCTCCCTGCGTGAGACGCGTCAGCTGGCGGAGATCTATCAGAAGATCCGTTCAGAGACTGATATAGATTGTTGTGCCTCTCTTGGCTTGCTCGATGAGGAACGGCTACAGATACTCTACGATGCAGGTGTCTCTACGTACCATTGCAATATGGAGACAGCCCCCAACCTTTTCTCTTCGCTCTGTACAACCCATACTCAAGAGGGTAAGATTGCCACGATCCGCGCTGCACGCAAGGTGGGTATGCGTGTCTGCTCTGGGGGGATTATTGGCATGGGGGAGACATTGGAAGATCGTATAGACTTTGCGCTCTTTCTCCGTGATTTGGAGGTGCAATCCATCCCTATAAACCTATTGCAACCCATCCCCGGTACACCTCTTGATAGCCAAGCTCCCCTTAGCGAGGAGGAGTATCTTACCACGGTAGCTCTCTTCCGGCTTATAAACCCTAGAGCCTATCTGCGATTTAGCGGAGGGCGTATACAGCTCCCTCTCCCTGTGGTACGCAAGGCGATGTACATTGGTATCAATGCAGCCATAACGGGGGATCTGCTTACCACTGTAGGGGCACGTGCCGAGGAGGATATGGCTCTGATTCGAGAGATGGGCTACACTACCGATCTTCCTACCGATTGGGAGAGATAGTTTCGTATTGCTAGTGATGGTTTGCCCATTAGACGATGGTTTTTGCATTGTGATGCGTCTCTAGGAGGATTGGTACTGCTCCCTCTCTGACGATTTATTTGTAAGTTTGTAGACAGAAATTGCAAGAGATAAACGACTAATAAAACAACGATGAATCTATTCTTATTACAAGCAGCTGCTCCCGAAGCTGCAAAGGGCGGTCTAATGGGCGGTAGCTGGGGTACTATCATTATGATGGTGGTGCTAATCCTAATTTTCTGGCTCTTCTTTATTCGCCCCCAGTCGAAGCGTCAAAAAGAATTGCAACGCAAGCGCGAAGCAATGACAGAGGGAGATAAGGTGATTACTGCCGGAGGGATACATGGCAAAATCTCTAAAGTACTTGACAAGGAGTTCGTGATAGAGATTGCCAAAGATGTACAGATTCGCGTAGACAAATCTTCTGTTTACGCTGCCGGCGAAGACGTCGCAGCTCAGAAGTAATAGCCCCATATGGGGTGTATTCTCTAGAAGAGGGTAAAACACTTGCTCCGCAGGCGTTGTTAGACTGTGTACTTGCAAGTGTTTCTCTCCACTAGAGAAGAAAAAGACATCCTTCCCCTTTTTTCAAAGAAAAAGCTTGCTGCATGGATCTTCAGCTCTTTACTAAGCGTATACTTTCGGTAGGAGAAAAAGTTCCTCGCTCTGCCCCTTTGAGTGCACAAACGCTACGGGGGCGTAAGTTTTTTTCTTTCCTTGTTTTCTTGCTCCTTTCTTTGGGGTGGTGGTTGATAACGAGTCTACAAGAGCGTTATCAAACCTCCATTGTTATACCCGTAGAGTATCCGGACTTGCTAGAGTTCGCTCCTGACGGAGAGTTGCCCAAAGAGTTAAAAGTAAAGATCGAGGATACCGGCTTTTCGCTTCTTTTTAATTATACCTTTCGCGCCTACAGCCCAATAAGGTTGGACGTGGATATGGCTCGCGCTCGGAGTGATAGGCGGTTGCTGATCTCTTCCGCTTTGCTGAACCAAAGTGTGCAGGCTCGGTTGGAGTCGAGTTCTACGCGGATTGTATCAATTACTCCCGGGGAGATTGACTTCAAACTCTCTCGTTTGGAGTCGAAGGTGGTGCCGATAGAGAGCTGTGTATCTGCAGAGCCCAATGACGGGCATCTCCTTAAGAATCTTTCCATAGAGCCCGATCATATTACTATTTACGGCAGTAGGGATCAGTTACGTCAGATAAAGGCTATCTATACAGATAGCGTGCTTTTGCATCAGGAGGGCGAGTCTCTCGTGCAAACAAAGATGGTGCCGCTCCTGAAGCATGAAGGGGTGCGTCTGAGCATCCCCCAGGTACAGGTGCGTGCCGAGTTCGTTAAGTTCACGGAGAAAGTATTGGAGATCCCTATTGAGGTGGAGCATAAGCCTGAAGGTGTCTCTCTTACGTTGCTTCCCTCTCGTGCGCAACTGAGGGTAGCTATCCCTATGTCGATGTATAACACCGTGCGGGCAGAAGATTTTACCCTTATGATTGATTATAGAGAAGTCTTTGCTCCCAGTGCTGCAGATAGTACCTCTCGGAGCGGAAGTTCGCAGGGTCAGCTCTTTACGGTATATTTGGTAACTCCTCCGGAGTGGCTCATCAACTACAGCATTACCCCGGCTCGCATTCAATTTATCAGGGAGGGTGTAGCCGAGTGAGTTGCGCAGACATAAGGGTTCTGGGGATTAGCGGAGGCATTGGGAGTGGCAAGAGTGTCGTTTCGCGCCTTTTGCGCCTTCTAGGGATACCCGTTTTCGATTGCGACAGGGAGGCAAAAGCCCTGTACGACAGTGATGCGCAACTCAAAAAACAACTCCTCGTGCGCTTTGGCGAAGGACTATATCCCGAGGGGCGATTTGCTTCTCGCGCTTTAGCTCAGATTATTTTTGAGGATCCTCTCGCTAGAAAAGAGGTGGAGCAGATGGTGCATCCTGCCGTATTAAGGAGTTTTGATCAGTGGAAACAGCAGCAAGGGTGTCCGCTGGTTGCTTTAGAGAGTGCCATCCTTTTCTCGAGTGGGTTTGACAAGTTTTGTACCGATATTCTATGGGTTGATGCTCTGGAAGACGAGCGTTTACAACGCATTGTACAACGTGACGGAGTAACCCGAGAGGAGGCTATGCGTCGCATCGAAGCTCAGCGTAACAACACCCTTTCTGAGGGAAGTCGTGTTTATCGGATCGATGATAGTGCAGATCAAGCCCTCCTACCGGCTGTTCGCGCTCTGGTACAGGAGCTCCTACAATAGCTACTACCATTTTCTCCTCTTTCCCTTTGGTATTGCGGAGGAGGGGGGCGGAGACTCCTTTTTTATCGTTACTTTTGTGGGAGTCTTATCAAAGATTAGGAATATATGTTTAGGCGATATATCGCATTCTTAGGCCTTGTGCTTTTTGCATTGGGTACCACGGCTTGTAGCAAGATCCCTGACGATCATTGCCGTATTGTGCTGCGTTGGGAGGGGGTCGTTACGGATTCTCTTTCTCCTCGTCTCTATTTAGTCCACAACGATACCCTAGGAGGAAGTGTGGTAGATACGGTAGAGATAACCGAGAGGAAGGGGAGGCAAGCGCTGGATATATACGTGGATACCACCTATTCTCACCTTACAATTCGTTCCGAAAATTCCTCTTGGGAGTTGGCTTTTGAGATGCCTAGGGCAACGAAAGTGACGGTGGATATTGATTGGGAGCACCCCCATCTTTTGAGAGTATCGGGCTACCCCGAAGCTGATGTTCGCAGCAAATTTATTCGTGGAGAACGCAAGTTGCTCCGTCGTTACGACGAGGCTTTGGCGCAAGCTAATATGACAGAGGCAGACAGCCTTTGGTCTCTTGTGCGTCATCGCCTTGCGGAGTATATTGTAGATAACAAAGAGAAGCCCGGAGCCGATCTCCTCATGATGGAGTTTCTCCCCGGGCGAGAGGGGATGCTCTTTTTTCGGCAGCAATACCCCACGGAGTCGCTGCCTGAGCAGTTCCGTTACTACCATAATGAAAGAGAGCGATGGTCTGCCATAGGAGAGAAAGGAAGGTGGATTGATTGGTCTCTTTTGCCCATGCCGGACTCTCTACGGAGCCGAATCACCTCTCGTCCGGACTCTGCATTTCGCTATGCCGTTGTGGAGCTTTTGTCGAATGCCGAGCCATCTCCCTACGCAAAAGAGATCAGAGAGGTACAAAAGAAAAAGGCGAATCAATTTATTTTCCTAAGCTATAGCCTAGCCCCCAAGGCACAAGGTGCTTTCCCCTCTTCCGGGCAGGGCAATTTGCCTAATTACCACGCTATCAAATCTTCCGCAGGGAGTATTCTCTACTTCTCGGATCAAATGGGGATTACCGCCTTCCCCTACTATCTAGTGGTGGATGACCATAATATCGTCGTTGCTTGGGGAGAGGATTTTTCTGTTTTGCTGAAAACTCTGAGTTCTTTGCCTTGAGATAAGAGATTGCCATGCTTGTCAAAACCTATACCGCAGCCCTTGTTAGTGTAGATGCTCACCTCGTAACGGTGGAGGTGAATGTAGAGCCGGGGGCAGCTGTTACCCTTGTAGGACTGCCCGATACCTCTGTAAAGGAGAGTTACCAACGCATTGAGACGGCTGCCGAGTACTCGGGCTACCGACTGCATGGCTTCCGAAGTGTAATTAATCTAAGCCCAGGCGATCTTAAGAAAGAGGGTACTGCCTATGACCTCCCCATTGCGATAGGATTGATAGGGGCATGCCAATACTTCAAGAGTACATGTCTCGATCGCTACGTGATGGTGGGTGAATTGTCCCTCGATGGCACCGTCCGTCCTGTAAAAGGGGCTCTACCCATTGCCATAAAAGCACGAGAATTGGGGTTTGAAGGCCTTATTGTCCCGCGGGAGAATGCACGCGAAGCAGCCGTGGTGAATAAACTGAAAGTCTTTGCCGCCGATACCCTTGTGGAGGTGGTACACTTCCTTGAAGGGACGGGCGAATTGGATCTCGTGCAGGTGGATACGAGGGCAGAGTTTGAGGCGCATCGAGAGTATTATGTACACGACTTTGCCGATGTAAAAGGGCAAGAGAACGTAAAACGAGCCATGGAGGTGGCAGCTGCCGGTGGGCATAATATCCTGATGGTGGGGGCGCCCGGCTCGGGGAAGTCCATGATGGCCAAGCGAGTTCCCGGCATTTTGCCCCCATTTACGTTGGGAGAGTCACTCGAGACCACCAAGATTTATTCGGTGGCAGGCAAGTTGGCTCACAATACAACGCTTATGACGGCTCGTCCTTTCCGAGCTCCTCACCACAGTATTTCGATGCCTGCTCTTGTGGGCGGCGGCACTTCGCCTCGCCCCGGAGAGATTAGTTTGGCGCATAATGGCGTTTTATTTCTAGATGAGCTGGCAGAGTTTAATCGGAGTGTTTTAGAGCTCATGAGGCAGCCCATGGAGGAGCGAACTATCACAGTCTCCAGAGCTAAGGCCACGGTGGATTATCCCGCCTCTTTTATGCTGGTTGCAGCAATGAATCCCTGCCCTTGTGGCTATTATAATCATCCTACAAGAGAGTGTGTTTGTCCCCCAGGGTCGGTGCAAAAATACTTGTCGAAGGTATCGGGTCCCCTGATGGATCGTATTGATATTCAGATAGAAATTGCCCCCGTTCCTTTTGAAGAAATTTCCAAATCCACCCCGGCAGAGCCCTCTTCTCTTATCCGTTCGCGGGTAATAGCCGCTCGTGCGAGACAGACGGCTCGCTTTGCCGACTTCCCCCATGTGCACTGCAATGCTCAGATGACCGCCCCCTTGACGCAGCGTTTTGCTCGCCCCGACGAGGAGGGAATGCAGCTTCTTAAAAAGGCAATGGAGCGTTTTGGCCTCTCGGCACGTGCCTACGATCGTATTCTTAAGGTGGCACGTACGATTGCCGACTTGGCAGGAAGTGAAACCATTGCTGCGGAGCATATTCGAGAGGCAATTCTCTATCGTAATCTCGACCGAGCCTCGTGGGGTGTGGTGTGAAAGCCTACTTCCCTTTTTCTCTTTAGCTTTGATTAAACTCTTCTTTCTCAGTTTAATAGCAAATCTAGATTACCCTCTTCGCGAGATGTGGGCAAATTATTTAGGGCAAAGTGTTGTTAGTTTGGGATTTTATACTACCTTTGCAGTCGGAAAAGAGAGCTTCCTTAGCTCAGTTGGTTAGAGCATCTGACTGTTAATCAGGGGGTCCTTGGTTCAAGCCCAAGAGGGAGCGCGTTTCTTAAAGATAGTCCTCGATACCTATTCGGTTCGGGGACTTTTTTTGTCCATTCACCCTAAATATTTTTGAATATAGAGTGTTGGAGAGCTGTTCTTTAGGGATATTTCTGTACATTTGCATCGCGAGAGGATGAGTTAAAAAGGTTATTGCTTCTCCTTTTGTTGGTTATAAATTCACTAAATAGAAATTGATCATGAACGAAAACACTATCAATTCTTTTTTGATGCAGAACGCAAAGTTCTTCGATCCTGCTAGCCAGGCTCAGATTAAGCAACTTCTTGAAAACGTAGACGAAAGCAAGCTCGCTACTATCCAAGCTATCTCTTTTAAGGATCCTATGACAATGATGATCCTTGCGATCGTTGCCGGCTCTCTCGGGATCGACCGCTTTATGCTTGGCCAAGTAGGCCTTGGGGTTGCAAAACTTCTTACCTGCGGTGGGTGTGGTATTTGGACTATTGTCGACATCTTCTCTGTACAACAACGTACAAAAGATTTTAATCTCAATCTCCTTAAGCAAGCTCTCGGTCAAAACTAATTTTTGACATAGATAGGGGCTTTCCCCCCATATCGTAAGGATTTTCAAAACGGAGATTTGTCTTTCTCATCCCCCAATAATAACGGAAGAGGATGGGGAGGGCAGATCTCTTTTTATATCCTATTATTTTTGAAGAAGTAGTACATTTGTGCCAGGAAATGCCGATCCTCTCTGTCGAGAAATAGAGAGGTCAAGAGGGTGTTTAAGGTTGGGTAAAAACAAATAAAAACTATGACAGAGCAAACTATTAACAACTTCCTCCTTATTAATTCGAAGTATTTTGATATGAGCATGATGCCCGAGGTCAAACTTCTCTTGCAGAATGCCGATGAAAGCATGGCTCAAAGTATTTTCGCTATTGAGTTCAAAGATCCTACGACCCTTCTGATTATCTCTATATTGTTGGGGACCTATGGGATTGACCGCTTTATGTTAGGTGATGTTGGCATGGGGCTACTCAAACTCTTTACAGGGGGAGTGTGTGGTATTCTTTGGATTATAGACGCTGTGAATATTCAGCAGAAAACGAAAGAATACAACTTCAATAAACTTCGTTCTGCACTTTCCGGCTATCCAATGTACTAAGAGTAACATTGCACGATAGTATTGCTATCCCTCCCATCATTGCTTCCCCTAGTGGCAGTAGTGATGGGAGGAGTCTTTTTTAGGGGGGGCTCCGTCTCTATTTTCTTCTTGGCAGTGCCGTTTCCTTTTTTACCCAATATAGAGGCGATTTTTTGCCTGAGAAGTAAATCTTTTTAGGCTGATTTTCCCAGAGAAATTAGCCTAAAGTAGGAGAGGTCTTAGGGCAAGAACCAGAAAAATAATAGCCAACTCCACGGATTGATTGATGCGAATCCCCTTTTGGGCGTCCTGTAGTGTTAGTTCATGTGGGTGGCTACCAATGTAGGGTTTGTCAAATAGTTCGCCAAAGTAGTAGTGCGGCCCTCCAAATTGGCATTGCAGTATGCCGGCTAAGGCAGCTTCCGGATAACCGGAATTGGGGCTGGCGTGGTTTTTTCCCTCTCTCCAAACAAAGCCTAATAAGTCTAGCCTGCCGCTAACCAAGAGCATAAGTAGGGCTGTAAGCCGAGCCGGTATGTAGTTGGCTACGTCGTCGATGCGTGCTGCCCAGCGTCCAAAGAGGATATAACGGGTAGAGTGGTACCCAATCATGGAGTCGAGGGTGTTAATCATCTTATAGGTTAGGATACCCGGCAAGCCAAAAAGCAGGTAGTAGAAGAGAGGGGCTACCACGCCGTCGCTGAGGTTTTCGGCCAGCGTCTCAAGAGCAGCGGTGCGAATTTCTTGTGCGGAGAGGGTAGATGTATCCCGCCCTACGATGCGAGCTACCTGTTTCCTGCCCTCTTCTTCTGATCTTTCTACCGCAGCGAATACCATTCGCACTTCACGGCATAGCGTTGTGCCGGCAAGTGAGAAAAATAGGAAAATGAGGTCTAGGGGAACGATGGCCCAAGGGGAAAAATGGGATAGCCCCCTCTCTATGCCCCAGGTTGCGAGAGCGGTTGCACTGATGAGCCCGATGGCTAGAAAAGCACCTTTGGCAAGTCGGTGGTTGCCTCGATTGAGACGCTTCTCGCCCCAGCTGATCGCCTTCCCAAAAAATACAATAGGGTGCGGAAGCTGTGGGGGATCGCCTAGTAGACGATCGAGCAACCATGCCGGAATCAGGCTTGAGGCAATGAGGAGTAGGGCGGAGAGGTAGGTCATGTTGGGGAGGCTGAGGAGTGATAAGGCTATTTAGAGCTCTGCTGTTGATACCAATCTCTGAGCGCATCTACGAGGGCTTGATCGGCCTCTTCGCCTTGGCTCGCTACCCGAATGCAGGCAGAGCCTAGCGCCCCCATGTTGGTAGCATCACGTACTAGGATCCCCCGCTCTCGGGCTAGCCACTCTTTGAGGTCGGCACTGGTTGCGCTCGATACCTCGAAATGAAAAATAAAGAAATGGGTATCTGTGGGTACGATGGATAACCATGGGAAAGCGGATAGTTTGGCTCTTAGCGTGCGGCTACTCTTGAGGAGTTGCGCCTCAATGCCCTCGTATAGGGCTCTGTTTTGGAGTAGCCATTTCCCTGCTTCTATGGCTAATGTATTTACAGACCACGGATGGCTGAGCGCACGAATCCGCCCGAGAGTTGTACTGTTTGAGACAAGATACCCGAGCCGCAGCCCCGGTATGGCAAAACTTTTGGTGAGAGACTGCACGAGTATTACGTTGCCCAAACTGAGTGCTTCGCGTGCGCTTAGCACCTCTTTGGGGGAGAATGAAGCGTAGGATTGGTCAAAGACAAATACCTGCTCAGGGTGTTTTTGGATGTACTTTACTAGTTCCTTTTTGGGGATTACTTGCCCTGTGGGGTTATTGGGATTCCCGCACCAGATGACTTGCGCGCCTTGGGGAGTATCCGGCCATTGGCAAAAGGTGGATAGAGTATGGTGGTAGAGCTGTGCGGCATCTGCGTATTCGCTAAAAGAGGGCGAGAAGATGGCAGAATGCTTGCCCTCTAAGCTGTGGGCAACGAGGTAGATAGCCTCCGTAGCTCCGTTGGTTACCATTACCTCCTCCGGTGCTATGCCAAGCTGCTCTGCAAGGCTAACCTCTAGGCTGCGAGGGGAGGGCTCGGGATAGGAGGTGATGAGGGGCAACTGCTCCGATAGGTACCGATACAATGCCGTGTGGTCAATGATAGTGGGAACATTGCTGCTGAAGTTGTAGCGGATAGCTACCCCTTGGTAGTGATGCAGATCGTCTCCGTGCCCTTCAATCATAGTCTTGCATGATTTGGTAGATGCGCTCTACATCGACGTATTGCCGTACATGATCGGCTAGTTTGTCGTACTGTTCTTCTTTGTAACTCACGTAGTCCAGCGCCTTTTCTTGAGTTAATTTGTGTCCGAATGGGGCGAGTAATCGATCTACTACTGCCGGATTGTCGAGGATGCCATGGATGTAAGTGCCCCAGCATCGCTCGGAGAGTCGGGTACCCTCCGCGCTGCCGTCTGAGAACTGATTGGTAGGCGAGCAACTGGCCCCCTCAAGTAACGTTGTTTGCCCCATGTGTATTTCGTACCCTCGGCAGAGAGTGGGGTCGCCAAGGTGTGTGAACTCAACTTGACGGGTGACTTTCTCTTGAGTTATGGTGGTTTCTGTGGGGAGCAATCCAAGTCCCGGTAGGTGTTGATAGCCGCTTCCCTCTAGGTTGTCGGGGTCGTGCAGCATTTGCCCCATCATTTGATACCCTCCGCATATGCCTACAAGGGTCGTGCCTTTGCGGTGAGCTCGTACCAAACACTGCGCCACGCCGTTGTTTCTTAGTTCGGCCAGGTCGCCAAGGGTGTTTTTACTCCCGGGCAGAATGATAATGTCGGCCTTCTCTAGTTCTTTTAGATTGTTGGTGTAGTAGAGATGGATTCGAGGGTCCTGCTCAAGTGTGGAAAAGTCTGTGAAGTTGGAGATATGCCCCGTCCGTACAACGGCTATATTGACCTTTTCTACTTGCGATGTTCGGTTCTTATTGGCAAGGGCTACGGAGTCTTCCTCTTCTATTGTTATGTCTTGGAAGTAGGGAACAACACCCAAAACGGGTACTCCTGTTAGCTCTTCGAGCAATTTGCGCCCCTCGGTGAAGAGGGCAAGATCTCCACGAAATTTATTGATGATAACCCCCTTAATGAGCCGTCTATCTTCGGGCGATTGTAGCATGATGGAGCCGTAGACACTAGCAAATACACCGCCACGATCGATATCCGCCACGAGCAATACGGCAGCGTGGGCGTGGCGAGCCATGGGCATATTCACAAGGTCGCTATCCTTTAGGTTCAACTCCGATATGCTCCCGGCTCCCTCCATTACGATGGGATTGAATCGGCTACTAAGTCGGTCGAAGGCTCCGTGTACCTCGGCTCGTAGCTCCTCGCGCCCCTCACGTCGGAAGTAGTCGTAAGCATGGGTATTGCCAATCGGTTTGCCGTGGAGTACAACCTGGGAAGTTTGGTCGCTACTCGGCTTTAGGAGCAACGGATTCATATCGGTGTGGCAGGGGATGCCGGCTGCTTCGGCTTGTACAGCTTGCGCTCGACCTATCTCAAACCCTTCGGGTGTAGCGTAGGAGTTGAGGGCCATATTCTGAGCTTTGAAAGGGGCAGGGTGGTAGCCGTCTTGCTTAAAAATGCGGCAGAGTGCTGTTGCCAAAACACTTTTCCCTACGTCACTACCCGTACCGGCTAGCATAATAGGGCGGAGAGACTGGGGGTGTTTCATACTTCTTTCCCTTTCAGTTTTCGTTTGTAGGCAAAGGCTCTCCAGCGATCTTCTTGGAGCTGTTTTTGCCAAACTTCGTAGCGTGCCATGACAAAGAGGAGGTCGGAGAGTCGATTGATAAAGACGAGGATTTGTGCGGGCACGGGGTCCATATGGTGTAGGGTGACAAGCCTTCTCTCGGCTCGGCGAGCCACTACTCTTGCTTGGTGTAGGTGGGCAGCAAGGGGAGTCCCCCCGGGGAGGATAAAGTAGCCCTCTCGCTCATTGATCTCGGCATTCATGCGATCCATACACTCCTCTAGGTGCCCAACGAGAGAGGGAGAGAGGCTGTTGGGGTTATGATCTCTAAGGGTAGAGGGGGTGGCAACGAGGCTCATTACGGCCATCAGTTCGAGTTGTATTTCTCGGAGATCCTCTTGCCAAGGATGCTCAGTTTCGAGGAGAGAGCGTACAAGACCAAGGGCGCAGTTTAGTTCGTCTAGGGTGCCGTTGGCTTCAATGCGAGGGTCGTCTTTCGCCACTCGTGCGCCTCCGTGTATGGCAGTTGTGCCTAGGTCTCCGGTTCGTGTGTATACTTTACTCATGCATTCCAGAGGTCAAGGATATTGCGTTCACCCCAGTAGAGGTGCGTGTATCCGGCGATACAGTTTTTTATTCGGTAGAGAGGAGTCTCTACGTCGTTGCCCCGAGCGTCTTTTACGCTGGAGGCATAGTTGAAAATCGGTTCGTGGGGCGTGACAACGCTGCTGTAGTGAAATTCGTGCCCCTGCCACGGCTCCTGCCCTTGGATTGTGAGGGTGCGGTAGCCTAGGTGTAGGCGCATATTTTGCATTGTTGCCTCTTGGGGCAAGATGCCCACCATGAGGTAGCTTTCGCCTTTTTCGTCCGTAATAGAGCGACAGAGATACATCATTCCGCCACACTCGGCAAGTAGCTTCCCACCCTGGGCTACGTAGTCTCGGATCTCCTCTTGGAGCTGTCTGTTTTGTGCTAGCTGAGGCAAAAAGAACTCAGGGTAGCCCCCGGGGATATAGATGAGGTCGCTAGGGGGGAGGGAGCTATCGTTGAGAGGACTAAAGTAGGAGACGCTACCGAGCTGCTGCAGTTGGTCTAGGTTGGCTTGATAGGTGAAGTTGAAAGCTTCGTCCTTAGCTACGCTGATGCGGAGTGTCTCCTTAGGTGTGTCGGGGGTGAGTGTAGGGGCAAGGGCTTGGGTGGCACACAGCTCCAGTAGACGATCTACCTCTACGTATTTTTCGAGCGTCTCGGCAATGCGATCGGCATACGCATCGAAGTCGAGTTGGGCATCTAGGGTAAGCCCTAGGTGACGAGAGGGTACCGATAGTTCCTCCATACGGGGGATATAGCCGAGGCAGGGTACCTTAGCTGCCGACGCCGCTTCTTGCAAAAAGGCATAGTGTCGGGGGCTGGCTACCTTGTTAAAGATAACGCCAATGAGACGGATTTTGGGGTAAAACTGAGAGAAGCCAAACAGCGTGGCAGCTACCGAATAGGCGGTGCTTTGTGCATTGACTATCAGGAGGATGGGGAGATCTAATAGCTCAGCAATTCGGGCACTACTCCCTTCCATTCCCTTATAACCATCGAACAATCCCATTACCCCTTCGGTCACGGAGATATCGGCTTCTTGCGAGTGGCGTGTGTAGAGATTATGCAGATGCTCTCCGCTTGCGAGCCAATTATCCAGGTTGATAGAGACTCGCCCCGAAGCCATTTTGTGGTATTGAGGATCGATGTAGTCGGGACCGCATTTGAAGGGTTGCACTCTATAACCCCTATTGCGAAGAAGGCGCAAAAGCCCTGTGGTGAGGGTGGTTTTCCCTCCTCCCGAAGAGGTGCCTCCGATTAGGAATTGGGCTGTCATGGCTTTACGGCTTTTAGAATGGTAATGGGGTTGTACTCGTCTAGTGTGATGCGTTGCGAGGAGACAATGTGCCACTTGCAGCTCTCGGCGCCTTCGTAGAACGCCTCTCGGCTTTCGGGGCTTACGCTGTTGAAGACAACAACGCCTCCCTCAGTGAGATAGCTATTTATACGTTGAATCATGGAGACGAGCTGCCCGCCATGCCCCCCGATAAAAACGGCATCGGGGCGAGGATATCCTGTTAAATCCATCTCCATAAAATTGCCAATGACGGCGGTGATGCCGGGGGTGCCAAAGCGCCGAGTGTTGGTCTCCATGAGGGCGCGTCCTGCCTCTCGTTGCTCAAAAGAGATAATCTCTAGATGGGGGAATTGCAGTTTGGCTTCGATGGAGACGGAGCCCGTGCAGAACCCAATATCCCAAAGCGTTTGATGCGAACTTAGGTCTAGAGCGGCAAGGGAGAGTAGCCGAATGGGCATTTTGGTAATCATCTTGGCTCTGCCGTCGAGGAGGGCGAAGTCGCTCTCGGGGATGCCTAGAGGTCGATGTCGGGGGCGCGTCTGTTTGAGTATAAGACAGTTAGGGAGCGAGAAGGTGCGTTGGGCTACCTCCTCTATGGAATACTCAGCTACTCTCTCCCCGGCATTCCCTAGGTTTTCTCCCACAATCATACGATAGTTGTTGTAGCCATAGTCCAGCATTCGTTGGGCAATGGCATTGGGGGTTTTATTCCTATCGGTCAGCACACCGAGGAGGGGTTCCCCTTCTATTAGGGCTTGTTCGAAGCGTTTCCAGGGTCGCCCCGTGAGGGAGAGTGTCCGCATCCCTTCGTAGGGGAGTAGGCTGCGATGGGCGAGTAGTTGTAGCGAATTGAAGGTGGGAAAGACTTCGATAACCGCCTCCGGGTCGCGCCTTTGTACCGTGCCGGCAAACCCAAAAAATAGGGGGTCGCCCGAAGCAAAAACAACGATCTCTTGATGCTCTTTGTAGGCATCGAAGACGCCATCCAGAGGTACCGTTATATCAATCCAAGTAGCCCCTAGGGGGAGGAACTTTTCCACCAATTGGTGATGACGAAGTCCTCCGGAGAACACCTTGTTCTCGGTTATTATTTTGAGGACTGCCGAGGAGAGTTCTAATTCGGCGTCGTCGGTAATACCAATGATGTAGTACTTGCGTGCCATGCTAGATAGGGGCTATACGTCTCGCCCGGGATAGAGGGCGGCGGCATCGTCGTAGCAGAGAATGGCATTGATAAGGGTGGCGGCAAGGTTGCTACCTCCTCGTCTGCCTTCTACGATGATCTTAGGGATATGGGGGAAGGTATGTACTCTATGCTTCGACTCGCAGACGTGTACAAAGCCTACAGGAGCGGCTATAATGCCGGAGGGAGTGGCTTTACCTAGCCGTACTTGTCGGCATAGCTCGATAAGAGCCGTAGGAGCATTACCAAAGGCAAATAGAGCGTTGGGGTCTTCTTCTACGGCTAGGCGAATAGCTTCTTCCGCCCTTGTAGTGCCTCGCATCTTGGAGAATTCCACCACACGAGGATCGGTGATATAGCATTTGACCGAGAGCCCAAGTCGCTCCACAGCACCCTTGCGGATGCCTGCTGCCACCATAGATACATCGGTTACAATCGTTTTGATTTCACCCTTCTTGATGGCTTCGTGCATGCGTGCCACAGCGTTGGGATCTGTGTAGAGAATATCCTCCATGGAGAAGTCTGCCGTGGTGTGGATGGCATGGAAGAGAGCCCATCGCCTATCGATAGGCACCTCGGGGTGGCGCATTTCACGCTCTATCGTGCGGAACGATTCCATCATAATTTGCTGCCCCTTGCCCTCAGCTCCTTCGATGCGCTCTCGGTAGTAGCCTCGAGGCGTGATGATGGCATCTTGAGTTTGGTAAGACTGAGAGTTGCCGATAAGTACCACGGTAAACATATCAATCTCTTCGGGGTCGAATTGAGCCAACGTGGTGCGTACGACACGTTCCCCCGGGCGACCGGCTTCTCGCACATACCCTATAGGTGTGGTAGAAGCGCGCCGCTCCAAAAAGAGCGCTTTGAGCCGATGGAGCTGCCAATACCGCCCTTCGCTTTTGGGGTTGTAGACTGCGGTTACGAAGTCGGCCTCGGCAGCTGCTATGATGCGTTTCTCTATCTTTTCCCATGGGGTCATGAGGTCGGAGAGGGAGATAATGCAGAGGTCATGCCCAATGGGAGCACCCAAGAGCGAAGCCGCTTTTTGGAAGGCACTGATACCGGGGAGTACCTGGATCTCTATGGCACTATCCCGATCTTTTTTCATCTCGTAGATGAGGGGAGCCATGCCGTAGATGCCGGCATCGCCCGAACTGATCACCGTAACGCGCTGCCCTTTCTCCGCTTCTTCGAAGGCAATACCGGCACGCTCTCGCTCTTTTTTCATCCCGGTGTCGATACAACGAGCCGTGGAGGAGAGCCAGGGTTCAATGAATTGGAAATAGTATTTATAGCCTATTACTACGTCGCTTTGGGCAATGGCTTCGCACACCGCCGGGGTGATGTCTTGAGGGCTGCCGGGGCCTATGCCTGCGACTATGATACTGCCTTTGTTCATAATTAAGGGGAGAGGTTAAGGTTTTGTCTCGGGTCTATTGTCTTTGTATATGAGGTATTGCTGGCGCAACGCTCGGTATTTGCGGAGGTCTTCTTGCCAGCTTTTGCGTATTGCCTCCTCGCTCCATCCCTCTCGGAGTTGCTTGCGGAGTGAGGGAGAGCCTGCGAGGAGGTCGAAAGTGCGCTCGCGGTCAATGAGTCGCTTGCCCACCTTTTGGGTGCGCTTCTGCCAGTCAATGAGAGGGGCAATACTTAGCCCCCCTTGGGGGAGAGAATCCGTGTAATTCGTTCCATAGCAGCGTTGCCCCTTGTACTTTGCGTCGGTGGCTCCCTGCATAGATTTTGGGGTGAAGAGATATTCTCCCAACTCTTTATTAGGATACCCCAGTGCTGTAAAAGGATTGGGGGTGCCCCTGCCTACGCTTAGGATGGTGGCTTCGAAAAAGCACAAAGAGGGGTAAAGGCGAATGGCTTCGGGCGTCTTGAGATTGGGGCTTGGGGCTACGGGGAGCGTGTAACTATCGCCATGTTGCCAACCCTTGATGGGGATCACACGGAGATCGCACTGTATGCCTCCCGCCAGCCAACGCTCGCCGTTGATCATGAGAGCTAGCTCGCCTACGGTAAGTCCGTGCAGTACGGGGATGGGGTGCATCCCGATAAAAGATTGGCACGATGGGGAGAGAAGGGGGCCGTCTATGTAGTCGTTGGGGTTGGGGCGGTCGAGTATAACTACTGTGATATGGGCTTCGGCAGCGGCTTCCATTACATAGTGCATGGTGCTGATGTAGGTGTAGAAGCGAGTGCCAACGTCTTGTAGGTCGAAGAGAATAAGGTCTAAATCGGCAATTTGGTTGCGCTTGGGCTTTTTGTTATTGCCGTAGAGAGAAATAATGGGTAAGCCGGTGAGGGCGTCTTTCCCACTTGCCACGGAGGCGCCTGCATTGGCAGTTCCTCGGAATCCGTGCTCGGGAGAGAAAAGGCGACAGACCTCTACATCAAGAGCAAGAAGACTATCGATAAGGGGGCGTTGGTCTGTGCCGATAACGCCCGTATGGTTACTCACAAGTCCCACTCGCTTGCCACGGAGTAGGGGGAGTAGTTGGTCTAGCCGTTCCGCTCCCACTTGTATAGAGGTAGGAGGGAGCGTAGGGGCAGCAAAGAGCTTAGGAGCCCCCACAAAGAGGACTCCTAAGACAAAGGGTATAACCCTGAGTAAAAACTTATGGGCTAGGTTACTCATTTTTTTGCATCGGCTACACGCTTCTGGTCGGCAATGAAGGCGGCCAAACCATTGTCTGTGAGGGGATGCTTGAGCAGACCCTTGATAGCACCCAAGGGGCAAGTAGCTACATCTGCACCCACTTCTAGGCATTCGATAACGTGGCGCGTGTGGCGGATACTTGCTGCCAAGACCTCCGTTTCAAAGCCATAGTAGCGGAATACCTCCACGATCTGACGGATAAGCCCTACGCCATCGCCCGAAATATCGTCAATACGTCCCACAAAAGGCGATACATAGGTAGCCCCGGCTTTGGCAGCGAGGAGTGCTTGACCTAGATTGAAGATGAGCGTACAATTGGTACGAATCCCTTCACGAGAGAACTGGCGAACCGCCTTGATACCCTCTTCGGTAGCGGGTACCTTTACCACGATATTGGGGTGGAGAGCTGCTAGTTCGCGCCCTTCGCGGAGCATGCCCTCGAGGTCAGTGCTCATTACCTCGGCACTTACATCGCCATCTACTATTTCGCAGATTTTGAGGTAGTGCGCCTTGCAGTCTGCTTCGCCGCTGATACCCTCTTTGGCCATCAAGGAGGGGTTAGTTGTAACGCCATCTAGTACGCCTAAGTCGTTTGCTTCTCGAATGCTTGCCAGATTGGCTGTGTCGATAAAAAATTTCATTGTTACTTCCTCACTGTTTATTTGGGTGGTAGATTATTCTTGTTTTTTGTTGAGAGATCCTTCTTGCTCGGGGTACATAAACCACGAGGCATACATAGAATAGTTGTGGGCGATGCGTTGGTTCATCTCGGCACTTTGGGTCGGATCCACTTCTTTGATGAAGCGAGCCGGACAACCTCCCCAGAGGGTATGAGGCTCAATCTTGGTGCCCTTGAGTACCACCGAACCTGCCGCTACGATAGCTCCTTCGCCCACTTCCACGTGGTCAAGCAGTACCGAACCCATGCCGATGAGGGCATAGTTGTGTATCGTAGCTCCGTGAACGGTCACGTTGTGCCCGATGGAAACGTAGTCGCCCATCTCTATGGTGGAGAGCCCATATAGGGTATGCAGTACCGATCCATCTTGGATATTGACATGGTTGCCAATACGGATACTATTAACGTCGCCACGCAGTACCGCATTGAACCACACGCTGCAATGATGCCCCATTACCACGTCGCCAATGATGCAGGCCCCCTCGGCAAGGAAACACTCCTCGCCAATTTGGGGGGTAATCCCACGTACAGGGATGATATGCGCTGCCATCGTGGGTTAGAGTTTTTGGGTCTTCTCGCGAAGCCAAGCCGCCTCTTCTGCGGTAAGTAGAGGGCTAATCTCTTGGTAAACCTTCTCTTGATAGGCGTTGTACCAAGCGATCTCTTCTGCGGTGAGTAGGCTCTTCTCTACTAGACGATTATCGAGATAGCAGAGGGTAACAGTCTCAAAACCGAGGAAAGTCCCAAACTCGCTACGGCAATTCTCCTTGGTAACGATTAGGTTCTCAATACGGATACCCCATTTGCCGGCACGGTAAAGCCCCGGTTCGTTGCTTGTAAACGTGCCCACGGCCATGGGGGTGGGGTTGTTGTCTGTGCGGATATTCTGAGGCCCCTCATGTACGTTGAGGGCGATCCCTACGCCGTGGCCTGTGCCGTGACCGTAGGAGAGTGCTCTATCCCAAAGGGCTTTGCGTGCCAAGATGTCGAGCTGATTGCCACGGGTCCCCTCGGGGAATTGTGCTGTAGCAATGGCGATATGACCTTTGAGTACAAGTGTGTAGTCTACCTTTAGGTCGGCTTGAGGTTCTGCCTCACCAAGGGCAATGGTACGGGTAATGTCAGTCGTTCCGTCTTTGTATTGAGCTCCGCTATCGAGGAGCAATACGCCTTCGTTGCGGAGGGTGTAGGCACTCTCGGGAGTAGCTCGGTAGTGTACAATGGCGCCGTGATCTTGGTACCCACAGATGGTGTCGAAGCTATCTCCGATGTACATATCGCTCTGTGCGCGATGCTCGGCAAGGATGCGATCGATCTCCACTTCCGTAGGGGTTTCTCCTCGCTTGAGGGCAGCCTCTAGCCACATAAAGAAGCGTGTGAGGGCTACTCCGTCGCGGTGCATGGAGCGATCAACGCCTGCCAGCTCAGCCTCATTCTTATAGGATTTGAGCATGGTTACCACCGACACTCCCTCTATTTGTCGGCAATGGGGAGCGAGAGCGTTGTAGACGGCGCTTGAGATACGGCTCTTATCCACATACACCGTAACGCTAGAGGGGAGGGCAGAGAGGTAGCCAAAAATCTCTTGATAGCCCATGACGCGTACCCCTTGAGCTTGTAGTTCGCTTTGGAGGGTGGCATTTACTTTTTCTGCAAAGGTGAAGAGTACCGATTCTTTCTCCCCAATAAAGCCGAAGCCTACGCCTACGGGGTTGCACTCTACGTCGCAGTTGCGGATGTTGAATGCCCAGGCAAGTTCGTCTAGGGTAGTCAAGACAGTTGCATTTGCGCCTTTCTTCTTGAGATGCTCTAGGATGCGTTGTGTGCGTGCCTTAGTCTCTTCGCCCGAGTACTCTACGGGCTGAGGGCGGAATTCGTTCTTGGGGATGGCGGGGCGGTCAGCCCAAATGCCGTCAATAAGGTCGTAGTCGCTGTTTATCGTGAGACCAAAAGCGGATAGCGCGCGCTCCATTCTCTCAACTTCGGCTTGGCTTACGCAGGTGCCGTCGCACCCTACTACCGCACCCTCGGGTAGCTCCGAAGTTAGGAATTCTTCGATGGTAGGTACACCGGATACACCCTCTTTGTATAGCTCAATGGTGCTGCCCTCTAGCTGATCTCCGGCCTGAAGGAAGTAGCGCGAGTCCGTCCATAAGCCGGCCTTGTTGAGCGTTACTACTACGCTTCCTGCCGAGCCATTAAAGCCCGAGATCCAGGCGCGGCTTTTCCAGTGCTGAGGGGTGTATTCGCCAAGATGCCCGTCGTTGCTAACAACAAGGTAGGCTTGGATATTCTTTGCACGCATGGCACTCCGGAGTGCTTCGAGGCGTGAGGGAATGTTACTGCTCATAGCGTTTATCGTGTTTAAAGAGTTTGAGATTCAATCTAAGTCGTCTACCCCTCTGTGCTCTTGGCGCAGGAGGTCGGTTACCGTCTTGACGGGAGTAAATGTGTCGCTGGGCACCTCCACAAAGATGGTATTCCAGTGGTGCATGGCCCCGTTCCACAGCCCCGGTCGCTCTAGAGCCTGTAGTTGCTTGCCGTTTTGGCTCTTTGTGGCAACAAAAGCTGTGCGTTTATTCACGTAGTCTTGTAGGTGGAAGTGCTGCCCCTTGAAGTCGTAGGGGGAGCAAACAATATCCACGGGATTGAAGTAGCCGCTGGAGGCAAGGATAGAGGCGTCTCGCTCATTGCTTTTGTCGATTTGGGATGCCTCTACAATCTGTAGAGAGGTACTACCATCCGCCTCGCGCACTAGATAGGGGCCTCCTCCCGGCTCTCCATCGTTGCGTACCATGCCGCACACACGTATCGGTCGGTTGAGCTTTTGTTGGATGCGTTCTGCCAGTTCTTTGTCGCCAAGGAGGTCCACTTGGGGGAGCTGGATGCAGAGCACTTTGTGCAGAAAGTCTACCATCTCCTCGAGTTGGGAGTGGCTGCACTTACCCTTATCAAGCTGGCGAAGATACCCGAAGATGCGCTCTTGTACGGCCAGTAGAACCCCTCCCAAGAGCTTTTTGTAGAGTATCGTATTGCTCTTGAGGTGCTCCATGGTAACGTTGTCTATGTTCTTAATAAAGATGACATCGCTCTCCAAGTCTGCTAGATTGTCAATGAGGGCTCCGTGTCCTCCGGGGCGGAATAGCAAATCGCCCTCCTCGGTGCGGAAGGGCATCCCCTCCTCGTCTAGGGCAAGTGTGTCGCTGCTACTATTTTGGGTGCTGAACGAACTCTCGATGATGACGCTGTAGTCGCCTTCAATACGCGAACTGGCGCGCTCAATGTGTTGGCGGAAGAAGTCGATATGCTCGGGCGATACCGTGTAATGTATGCGCACTATGCCGTTGCTGTTTTTGGTGTAGAGAGCTCCCTCTGCGAGGTGTTCGGTAGCGGCGGTGCGAATGTATTTTCCGGGGTATTTGTGGAAGGGAACAAGTCCTTTGGGTAGGTGTCCGTAATTCAATCCTCGCTCTGTGAGGAGCGACTTTGCCACTAGGTCGTAACGCCCTCCCTCCAGTAGCTTTGCCACGGTACTCCACTCGTTGCGTAGGCAGCTCTCGCTAAGCTCGCCAAAGAAAGCGAACTCTTCGATATGCTCGAAGAAGTAACGTTGCTCTTCGCTTAGCTCTTCTTTGGTCTTTGCTCCTGCGTCGAGCAACTCGTAGAGGTGCTGAAACATGCGTGTGGCGGCACCCGAAGCCGGTACAAATTTGGTAATCCGGTGTTGGGGATCATAGTGATAGCGATCCCAAAGATCAAGGTAATAGGGCATCTCGTCTTGCTTGATACGCATGATGCCATACTCTATGCTGCAGCTTCCCTCTAGTTGAAGGTAACTCCTGCCGTCTCGCAAATAGGCAATTTGGGAGGAGGCTTCCTCTTGAGAGATCCCGTGCTCGGCGAGCTGCTCTAGGTCCTTAGCCGTGAAGATTGATCCCGTTTCGTCCATTCTGTTTTATTTTGTTTGCCTCAAAAGAGAGGGGGAAGATCCCTATACTTGCCCAAAGTTACGGATTCTTTGTGGCTTACTCGTCCCCTCCCTTTGTAATGATTGTGCGAGGAGAGTGTAGGGCAAACGAACCTTTGGATTTTACCTGTTTCTTTTCTACAAAGGTAGGGGATCTGTCGCTATCGGCAGGGGCTATCAAGGGGTGATTGTTCGAGGCGGAAGTCTTGAGAGGAGAGGGGGAGATGGAGAGCTTTTTCCGAGCTGCCTTTGGGAGCTTGCTCTAGGTGGATTATCTCGCTGAGGAAAAGGACTAAAATTCGCAGGGTGAAATATTTTTTGTTCCTGCCCAAAATGTTCTCCCATTTTTGGGTGGAAAATAAAAGAGTTTTGGGCAGAAAGTGGTCAAGGTTTTGCCTAGAAAAAAGTAAGATTCTAGGCAGGGTTTTGTCGTCTCTCCGCTTGTCCGAAAATGTAGGTGCCTCTTAATGGATGGTGCGTCGGGGCAATGGCGAAAGGGGAAGAGGGGCAAAAGGGGTGTTTTATTTCCCTTGTTCGAGATAGGGATTGTACATCATGATGGCGTGGTTCTCGGCAATAAGTTCGGTTGTTTCTTCTTTGGTCGCTTTGTGCCGTACCTTACGCCAAATCTTATTGTGGCGTGTATAGCCTCCCCACCACTGCTGGCGTATGCTGGGGTCTGTTTCAAAAACCTCGTACTCCCAAGGGATCGGGGCATCACACGAGAGGGTGCCATGCAGGAATTCCTCGTCGAGCCAAAGGTGTAGAGAGAAGGTGTGCTCCGTATTGTTGCGTACCACGAGGTCTATATAATTATAGGAGAGGGTTGCCCCACAGGCAAAGGGGATGGTGCGTTGCACGTCGGGGAAGACGTCGAAGCTGTGCCGCCAGCGTTCTTGTACGGAGAGGGGGCTGTGGAGTGTTATCCAATAGAGTAGATTGCCCAGTTGACATAGGCCTCCGCCGACCCCTCGTTGTACTTTGCCATTGTGTAGTACCATGCCTTCTAGGTACCCTTTTCGGGCAGAGGGGCGACCCACCAAGCGCCAAATGGAAAAGGTCTCTCCGGGGCGGATTACCACGCCGTCTAGTTTGGCAACGGCAAGGCGTAGGTTGGTTATTTTGTTGTATTGCAGCTCCATATCTACATCTTTGAGCCTACGGAGCAGGGTAGACTGATGCTCAAAGAGGAGGTGCGAAGTCTCTACCCCGTGGCGGACGCGTGCGTAATGCTCGGAGCCGAAGAGCCAGCGAAGTTTTCTTTTGAGGATATAAAATTCTCGGCCTAGGTAGTGCCGCAACTTCCCTCGCTTGATGGGGCTTTCGACTTCTTGGGGTATCATGGGGATTGGTACTAAAAAAGGGGGGATACTTTCCTGAGTGAACTCGTTCGGTATTCCCCCCTGCTATTCTTTGGTTTAGCGTGTGGTAATCATTGTTTAGAGCTTGATACCCAATTTTTGGGCAATTGCCTTGGGTAGTGCGTTCTTGTGAACAACGATATTCATCGTGCGACCGGCTGCATAGTTTTCGCTGATGTACCAAATACCCTTGTAGGCACCGGCTTCACCCCATGAGTTCTTAATCATGAAGAAGGGGCGACCAGCTTGGTTCTTAGCCATACCGTAGATAACCATCCCGTGGTCATCGGTTAGGGTATAGTTGTCGAAGCACTTTTGGCGATATTCTTGAGTCGGATTGATCTCGGGGCAGTCGGGAGTGTTGATCTGCTTTAGGATCTCTGCACGGCGAGCAGCGGTGCTTAGACCAATCCAGCGAGCTTGATCCGAACCTGCGGTTTCGATAGCCTCTACGTCGGCAAGTACACCGATTCCGTCGCGATTGAAGCCAACTTCGCTCACGTCGGCACCCCAAGCGATGGGATAACCCGTCTGGATAGCGTTACGCATTACCTGCATAAGTTCGTCGATGGGGAGGTTGTAGCTATCGCTCCAGCGCCAGTTGTCTTCGATTTCGAGACCGAACTTTGTATAGAAGGGGTGGTGCGTATAGCTCGTAAGAGATACGTAGTCATCCGCATTGATACCGAGGCTCTTAGCAAAGGTCATGGGCGTGTAGCTCTTGCCTTTGTAGGTGAAGTTCTGAGGAAGTTCGCCCAAGTAACCATCAATCATGGCATCGTAAGCCTTGCGCCATACGGGAGAGAGCTTTTCGTTTGAGTTCTTAACGATAGCATCGAGGTAGCCCTTTGCAGCATCTGCCATTTCGTTGTGCGCATTGCGCTTTGTGCCGTAGTTAAGCCCTGTCATTACCTCTTCGGGTACAGCACCATAGTGCTTGAATACGTAGAGTACATCGTAGAATGAGCCACCCTGACCGAAGTTGAGTTTGCCGTGGAGACGCACGTACTTATCGGCTTTGTCGCGATAGCTGTGGCTTACCACGAACATGTCCGAGAGGTCATATTCGGGCTTGCCCATACGGAGGAGTTCGGCTTCGAGGAAGCCAATCGTAGAGTAAGACCAGCACGTTCCTGAGTTCCCCTGATCCTTGATGGAGGTGATGGGAAGCTCTTTTACGACCGTGAATTGGTTGGTTTCTACCTTAGCGTCTTGTGCGTTGAGGCATCCCAACGAAAAAAGTCCGGCTAAGAGTGCAATCGAAATCTTTCGCATGATTCTTTTTGTTTTGTACTTATATAATATCTATTGTGAATATCTTTCTAGTCTAGAGAGGGCGCAACTTGAGCGCTTGGATAAACTGATGGAGAGGCGTTTGGGGCTCGGCAGCCAGGGAGCGGAAGATCTCTAGTGGCGTGATGCTTCGTTGGCTGCGTTCCTCTTCTATGGTCTCGATCTGCCGCACTTGTAGCGTGATGTCGCTATTGTGTAGCGCCCCTCGGAGGTAGCCCAAGAGGGAACCCTTGATGCGTTCTACAGCGTTCACTTGCAGCATATTAAACATGATTGCCTCTATCTCTGTGCCGTTGTGGAGCTTGGGTAGTACCTCATTGAAGGCGTTCTTGAGAAAGAGGTTCTTTTGCAAATGTTCCTCTGCATAGGCATTCCACGCAATCTGCATTTCAGTCTCAGTAAAGGACTGTTTCTCTTGAATGGGAGCCTTGGGGGCAGCTGCAGAAGTCGCAGTGGGCGAAGGAGCTGCCGCGGGACGAGGAGCCGGAGCTACAGGGCGAGGCGCTGCCACGTTTACCGTTGGGGTTGGCTTGGGTAGGTCAATGGGTTGTGGAGCCTCTGTGGGAGCTCCTGTTTGGCGAGGGGTGGGTGGAGCACTAGGGCGTGCCGGAGCCGGAGCCGCGATTGGTTGTGGTCTAGGTGCGGCAATAGGGCTTGGCGCAGAGGGTGGTGCCGCTGCCGGTGTTGGGCGTTGATTGGGGGTGTGGCTTGCCGAGACCCCTTCTTGAGCAAGCGAGGTGAGGGAGAGGAGAGTCATTTCTACCAAAAGTCGCTTAGCATTGCTATTGCGATATTCTTTGAGACACTCCATCAGTTTTGCGATCGCTTGGTACAAAAATCCGCGTCCGGAAGCCTGAGCCAATTGATTATATGAGGCCTCTGTCTCTTTGGTTAAGTGCAAAAGAGGCAGCGTCTGTGGGTCGAATGCTAAGAGAAGGTTGCGCAAGAAGTCGGTCAAACCCAAGACAATCGTCCTAGGGTCGAAGCCTCGCATGATGAGTTCGTCTAGGAGAAGGAGGGTAGAGGCATAGTCGTTGTGTACGAGAAGGTCCACGAGGCGGAAGTAGTAATCGTCGTCTAGGATGTTGAGGCTCTCTAGGGTACGACTATAGGATACTTCGCCATCGGTATAGCTCGCTATTCGGTCGAATACCGAGAGGGCATCGCGCATCCCTCCATCGGCTTTTCGGGCGATTAGCTCTAGGGCCTTCTCTTCTACTTGGATCTCTTCTAGCTGGGCAATATGCCGCAACTGCCCTATGATAACATCGCTAGGGATGGGTTTGAAGTCGAATACCTGGCAGCGAGAGAGGATGGTGGGAAGTATCTTTTGCTTCTCGGTGGTAGCCATGATGAAGACGACATACTCGGGTGGCTCCTCCAGCGTTTTGAGGAAGGCGTTGAACGCCGCCGTCGAGAGCATGTGCACCTCGTCGATGATATAGATCTTGTAACGCCCTACTTGGGGAGGAATGTTTACCTCCTCGATGAGCTGGCGTATGTCGTTGGCAGAGTTGTTGGAGGCTGCGTCCATCTCAAAAACGTTGAAAGAACGCTGCTCGGCAAAGGCTCGGCAACTATCACACTCGCCGCATGCCTCGCCACTTGCAAGGGGCGACGCGCAATTGATGGCTCTAGCAAAAATACGGGCTGCGGAGGTCTTCCCGACCCCTCTTGGGCCGCAAAAAAGATAGGCGTGCGCCGTCTTCTGCTGTAAAATAGCCCTTCGGAGAGTTTCACTTACAGCCTCTTGACCTAGTAAGCTCTCGAAGGAGTCCGGACGGAACTTCCGGGCTGATACTACAAACTTTTCACTCATAATGATTGCAACGCACTGGGTAGACTCCTAAAGTCTATCTTGCTACAAATGTACGTATTGTTGCGAGAATACCCAACTGACTTATGCCTGGGGAGGGTGGGAAGCGGCAGGGTAAAGGCGAAGTCCCCTGCCGAGCATGGCAGGCCTGTAGCGGTACACCTATTAGATGTAAAGAGCCCATTGTTTCGCACATTCGTTGGAGATCGCATAAGAGAGAACCGCCCATAATCACTTCTATCCTCGGACTGCTTCCCCCGAAGAGCTTGCTCTAGGAATGATAATTTCTTGGGCGGCGAATTTTTGAGTACGGGACAGAAAGGGAAAAAGAATTAGGCTGTATTATATTCTGTTTTTATGGGTGATTTATTCATTTGTGGATTGTTTTTATGTCATTTTGCTGCCTTATTAATGTATATTTTGCCTAATTGCACGTATGGAAAATAAATCGCTTATATTTGCGTCGTGGGTGATTTCGTAGTGGATTTCCCCCGATGTAGCGTGAAGTAATAACCCTTAATTGATAAAGACATATGATTGATTTTAGCAAGTATCCCGCAGAGCCGTTTCGCATCAAGAGCGTAGAACCGGTTGCCATGATCGACCGTGAAGAGAGATTGAGAGTAGTAAAGGAAGCCGGTTACAACACCTTCCTAATCAACTCCAAAGACGTGTATATCGACCTTCTTACCGATAGTGGCACGAACGCAATGAGCGATCGCCAGTGGGGTGGTATGATGGTGGGCGATGAGGCGTATGCCGGTAGTCGCAATTTCCATCGCCTGCAAGACACGGTGCGTCGCCTCTTCGGGTTCAAATATATTGTGCCTACCCATCAAGGGCGTGGGGCAGAAAATATCTTGAGTCAGATTGCCATCAAGCCGGGGCAGTACGTACCCGGTAATATGTACTTTACCACCACTCGCTATCACCAAGAGCGTAATGGAGGAATCTTTGTGGATATAATCCGCGACGAAGCCCACGATGCCACGCTCGACATCCCCTTCAAAGGGAATATCGACCTCAATAAGTTACAACGCCTTATTGACGAGAAGGGGGCAGAAAACATTGCCTACGTCTGCCTTGCCGTTACGGTGAATCTAGCCGGTGGGCAGCCTGTCTCCATGGCCAACATGAGGGCTGTGCGTGAACTTACCAATAAGTATGGTATTAAGGTTTTCTACGATGCAACTCGCTGTGTAGAGAACGCCTACTTTATCAAAGAACAGGAAGAAGGGTTTGCCGATAAGAGCATTACCGAGATCGTTCTAGAGATGTTTAGCTATGCCGATGGCTGCACGATGAGCGGAAAGAAAGACTGTTTGGTAAACATTGGTGGCTTCCTTTGCATGAACGATGAGCACCTATTCCAAGATGCCAAAGAGATGGTGGTTGTCTATGAAGGTATGCCTTCGTATGGAGGTATGGCAGGTCGCGATATGGAGGCAATGGCCATTGGTTTGGAAGAGTCGATGCAGTACGAGTATATCCGTCACCGAGTACTACAAGTACGCTATTTGGGCGATTTGCTCAAGGAGGCAGGGGTGCCCATTATCGAGCCGGTAGGGGGGCATGCTGTCTTCCTCGATGCTCGCCGCTTCTGTCCGCACCTCACACAAGAGCAATTCCCAGCCCAGAGCTTGGCCGCAAACCTCTATGTAGAGAGTGGCGTGCGCAGTATGGAGCGTGGTATTGTATCGGCAGGTCGTGATAATAAGACAGGGGAGAATCATACTCCCAAGTTAGAGACGGTGCGTCTCACCATCCCTCGCCGTGTCTATACGTATAAGCATATGGACGTTGTGGCAGACGGGGGGATTCGTCTCTTCAAGCACAAAGAAACCATCCGAGGATTGCGCTTTGTGTATGAGCCTAAGCAGCTTCGCTTCTTTACGGCTCGTTTCGAAGAGATCTAATTCTTTGCTTTAAGTTTCTTCTTCAGGATTCGATACGTACCCTCGCCCTTTGTTGTGGAGTAAAATCTCAATAAGGGCGGGGGTGTGTCGTTTATTATTTCGGAAAGCCGTAACTTCGCCGGAGAGAAAGGCGAAGTCTTATGTCCTAACTTTCACCTCCGAGAGAGGGGAGTTGGGTTTCCTTTCTCTCTGTACCACTAGAGTGTGTTAGAAGTAATGGCAAAAGCATCTGTAGGAGATCGAGTGCGTTTTTTGAATGCCCAAGGAGGAGGCATCGTGCGCCGTATTGAAGGGAAGGTAGCTTGGGTAGAGGGGGACGATGGCTTTGAGTTGCCCACCCCTTTGCATGAGTGTGTTGTGGTTAATGAGCGTGACACCTTTGTGCCTGCCTACCGTACTCCGCGAGAAATTCAGGAGGAAAAAGAGGCAAAGCGAGAGCGTCGCAGTGGGGCTTCGCAGGCATCCCAAAAGGTAGTGCCAGCTCCTTCTTATACAGTATCCCAACATAAAAAAGAGGAACTTCCACCTCCTCAGACTTTCCTTCCGGAGCGTCCCGAGGGCGAACAGCTCTCTATTTATATCGCATGGTTGCCGGAGGATTTTGTTACATTCGGCAATTCTCCGCTCGAGTGTTACCTGATCAATGATAGCAATTACCACGGATATTACACGTTGTCTGCACAGCAGAGTAGTGGTTATTACCGCCTTGTCTCCACAGGGATAATAGAGCGCGATACTAAACTGTTGGTCGATACCATTCCCCTTGCGGAGCTCAATGATCGGGAGTGTTTACACCTATCTTTCCTTCCCTATAAACCCCATAAAGCCTATAAGCATAAGGAGCCAATCTCAATCGATTTCAAGCCCGATGGAGTGAAGTTCTTTAAGCGTCATTGTTACGTAGATAACCCGTTTTTTGACGAAGATGCCCTTGTGCTCCCTCTTGTGGAGCAGGACAAATCGCGTCACGCCACAGTAGCTCCTGCAGACCTTGAAGCCTTGGCAGAATCCATTAAGATGCCCAGAGCTCAAAAAGAGCCTGCTCGCCCCCAGCGCGAGGAGAGGCGAAAAGCGCATAAAGAGCCACTAGTCGTGGATTTGCACGCAGCGGAATTGCTCCCAACGTTGCAGGGTATGTCTCACCACGACATCTTGCAGCATCAGTTGTCGGTTTTTAGGGAAACAATGGATAAGCACCTTAAGAATAAGGGAATGGAAATCATCTTTATTCATGGTAAGGGTGAGGGTATCCTGCGCAAAGCAGTTCTTGATGATTTGCGTAAGCGTTACCCAAAGGCTTCGGCTCAAGATGCCTCATTCCAAGAGTACGGCTTTGGTGCCACTAAGGTGACAATTCACTAGCATTCTATTATAGTGTAGGGTATGGCTCTGGAGATTGAACGCAAGTTTCTCGTTAAGGATAAGGCCTTTTTAGAGGCTGCAGAGAGGCATGTCTCTATATGTCAGTACTATCTACACCAAGACGAATCTGGGGGTGTGCGTCGTGTTCGCTTCCTAGATGATAAAGTATATCTCACGATCAAAGGACTTTCTTCTCCCGATGGTTTAGTGCGAGAGGAGGTGGAGCGCGAGATCTCTTCGGAGGAGGGCCAGTCGCTCCTCGCGCAGGGGCATGAGGGTAAGGTGAGTAAAACTCGCTATTACATACCCTATGCTTCTTATTTGTGGGAGGTAGATGTCTTTCACGAGGAGCTCGAGGGGCTTATCATTGCCGAGGTAGAGCTCCCGAGTTTAGACGCTCAGCCTTCGCTCCCCTCTTGGGTGGGAGAAGAAGTTACCGGAGATATTCGTTATTACAATAGTGCGCTGGCGCGAGTGGGGCAGTACCCTTTCCCTGCTGCCGACCAGAGCAAACAACCGTCCAATACTTAAGTAGCATAAACTTATGAACAAACGATTTTTTCTTACTCTTTTGTTAGCATTTGTCTGCTCCACACTCGCCTACGCCGATGGGGGAATGTGGCTAATGCAGCAAATCAACGGACAGGTGGCACGGATGAAATCCCTCGGGATGCAACTCGAAGCTACCGATATTTACAATCCCAACGGCTCGTCGCTCAAGGATGCGGTGGTGATGTTTGATGGGGGATGTACGGGTGTATTGGTTTCGAATCAAGGCCTGCTTCTTACCAACCATCACTGTGGCTACGACCAGATACAGAAGCACAGTAGTGTACAACACAACTACCTCAAAGATGGTTTCTGGAGCTATTCTTTGGCAGAAGAGCTTGTAAACCCCGGTCTTGAGGTGGAGGTGGTAGATGAGATAACAGATGTAACCGCCGCGGTAAAGAAGGAGTTGGAACGCATCAAAAAGCCCTCGGGACTGGAGTTCCTCTCGCCAAGATACCTCTCCTCTCTTGCTCCCGAGATCGTGGGTAAGAAGGTTGCTTCGCGCCCTGGGTATCGCTACGAGATTAAGGCTTTCTATGGGGGTAATCGCTACTATATGTTTACCAAAAAGGTATTCCGCGATGTCCGTTTGGTAGCTGCTCCTCCCAGCTCTATTGGTAAGTTTGGTAGTGACACGGACAACTGGGCTTGGCCACGTCATACGGGAGACTTCTCTATTTTCCGTCTCTATGCCGATAAGAATGGCAATCCGGCTGAGTACTCAAAAGATAATGTCCCCTACCGCCCCAAGCGTTGGGTCAAGGTTAATGCTCAAGGCGTAAAGGAGGGAGATTTTGCTCTCATCATGGGCTACCCCGGTACTACTTATAAGTTCTTTACGGCTGATGAGGTGACTGAGTGGAGCGAAATTGACAACAACATTCGCATAGAGATGCGAGGGATTCTCCAGGATGTGATGCTACGTGAGATGCTTGCCGATCCCAAGATCAATATCATGTATGCCGCTAAATATGCCTCTAGTCAGAATGGCTACAAGAGAGCACAAGGGGCCAACTGGGCTATTCGCCGCCGCTCTCTTCGTGAGATCAAGTTGGCTCAGCAACAAGAGGTACTGGCGTGGGCAAAGCAAAAGGGTATTGCCACAACCGAAGAGGCCGTTCGAGCTATCAGCAAAGCGATAGAGGGACGTCAGGATCTTCGGATGCGTCAGCGTTATCTCCTAGAGGGGATCCTAATGGGTATTGAGATGAGCAATGCTCCTACCGCAGATAGTGATATTGCTGAGCATTGGAACGATCCCGCAAGGCGAGAAGCCGGCTTGCAATCGATTCGCAAGCAGTTCGAAGCCTTCTTTAATAAGGACTATAGCCCCGAAGTGGAAAAGGCCTTGGCTACAGCTCTTCTAACTCGCTATGCCGAGCGCATCCCCGCTGAGAAGCAACCCATCTCTATACGTGAGGGTATTGCCGAGTACGGATCTGTCAAAGCGTATGTAGAGATGATTTTTGAGAAATCTATCTATGCCTCTCGTGAGCGTTTCGAAGAGTTTATGAAAAATCCCGATCGAGATCGTCTCTTGCGCGACCCTATGAGCCGTTTTGCAGCATCTGTCGCCTATGAGCACCAAAAGCTGGCAAAAGAGGTGGCTGCCTTTGACGCTCCGCTCGCTGCGGCGCAACGCTCCTATGTTGCCTCAGTGCTTGACATGAAGGGGCAACCCAATCTTGCCCCCGATGCCAACCTAACACTCCGCTTTACCTATGGTGAGATCAAGGGGTATCAACCGCGTGATGTGGTGACCTATGGAGCCAAGAGTACCCTAGAGGGAGTAATGGAAAAAGAGGATCCCAATAACTGGGAGTATGTCGTGGATGCCAAGCTAAAGGCTCTCTACGAAGCCAAGAATTATGGCTGTTATGCCAATTCGGATGGCTCGATGCCGGTCAATTTCTGTGCAACAACCCACACAACGGGTGGTAACTCAGGTAGCCCCGTGATGAATGCCCGTGGCGAGCTTATCGGACTCAATTTCGACCGCAACTGGGAGGGAGTAGGTGGTGATATAGAATATCTCCCCAACTACCAAAGGAGTATCATCTTGGACATCCGTTACCTGCTCTTTATTATAGATAAGTTTGCAGGTTGCCAGCGTCTGATTGATGAGATCCAACCGCAGTTCTAACCCAATATTGTTCTAAATCAAAATAGAAGAGATGGTATTCCCTCTGCTGTAGAGCGTGGGTTGCCATCTCTTTTTCGTAAGTTATGGAGAATGAATTTCTGAAATTAGAGGAAGACATTGTGCGCATGCTTCGCACGGTCTACGATCCCGAGATCCCCGTAAATGTTTACGACTTGGGGCTTATATATAATGTGGATATAAAGGAGGATGGGCTAGTAACCATTACGATGACCCTCACGGCTCCCAATTGCCCTGCGGCAGATTTCATTTTGGAAGATGTGCGCCTAAAGGCTGAGAGCGTGAAAGGAGTCTCTCGCTGCGATATCGAATTGACTTTCGAGCCTGAGTGGAATCGGGAGATGATGAGCGAAGAGGCAAAATTGGAGCTAGGCTTCCTCTAAACAAATTCTCGCCCAAAAGTTCTCTCCCTTTTTGCCCAAGAAATTTTTCATTTCTGCCTGATTTTCTCAGAAATCTTGCCCTAGACTTTTTTATTTTCCACCCTGTGTTTTCAGAAGTTCTACCCTTCTCGTAAAAATAGACTCGATACTCTGTGATTTACTTTACAAGCGACGCGCACTTAGGTTCGCACTATCACCCTGATGCTTCGGCTGTGGAGCGTAGGTTGGTGGCTTGGCTGGATGCAATTGCTCCCGATGCCGAGGCCATCTACTTTTTGGGAGATATGTTCGATTATTGGTTTGAGTATCGTCATGTGGTACCCAAGGGCTATGTGCGTTTCCTGGGTAAGGTGGCCGAGTTGGCAGACAAAGGGGTAGAGATTTATTTCTTCCAAGGAAATCATGATGTGTGGATGCGCGATTACTTCGAAAAGGAGTTGGGCGCACACGTCATAGATCATGCCATGGAGGTGCAGTTGGGCGGAGTTACTTTTCGTCTTTCACATGGGGATGAGGAGTATCGAAAGGAGCGTTGGGTTAATGATGCGATGTACAGGCTTTTCCGTGCAAAGTGGGCACAACGGCTTTACGCTGCCGTGCATCCGCGCTGGACGGTAGGGCTGGCTCTCGGGCTTAGCGAGCGGAGTAGGCGAAAGGGGCTGCAGAAGCAGTCTGTCTCTTATGGGGGCGATAATCCCTATTTCCACCTCGAGGATGAATGGTTGGTACGTTGGGTTAAGGCCCGTCGTGAGCAATTCTCCCATGTACAATACTTCCTCTTTGGACATCGTCACTTGCTGGTAGATCTGATGTTGGGAGAGGGGCAGCGGCTCCTTATCTTGGGAGATTGGCTTCATTACAATAGCTATGCAGTGTGGAACGGTCGGGAGCTTTCTCTTGAAACGTTTGAGCTATCCGACCTCCCAATGAATGGATGAACCCTTTTGATGTTTTTGGGTGGTGATTTGCTCGGAATCAGTTGCTATATAGTGATAAATTACTATATTTGTCCCCAGTATAAAACGCAGGAGCGTTGTGCATTTCTCGCGGAGAGTGCAGGTGTTTCTTGCCAATATGCCGATTATGAAAAGGTTAGCACCGAGTGCCGTCTTTAGAGAGAGGGGTCTCCCTTTCTCCTCCCCGAGGTGAGTTCCGGTGCCTTAAGTGGACTCCCATACTATGTAGGGATTACGCTCCTAGCCACAGAGAAAGATATGAAATAAGATACTACTTAGGAGAAAGTCGAAGAGAGAAGAAAAGGTAGAGCGTGCTAGAGCGCGACAAAGAAGATAGGACAATCGCCCCACGTTGTGTAGCGGTCGCCCTTTTTCTCGTGAGTGCTACTCGTTCCTTCTTTGGGTACAGGGCGATAATCATCCTCCAAATCTTCCCTCTCCCTTATGGCTTTAGAGAATAAAAAAGAACAGATAATCAAATTAGTAACAAGGAAAAAGAAATGTCTATGAAAAGATTGGCACTATTCTTCCTTACCCTGATGATGGGGTTGGGTTGGGCTGTAGCCCAGAATAGAACAGTGACAGGTACCGTTACTTCGGCAGAAGACAACGAACCTATCCCTGGCGCAAACATTGTAGTCGTGGGGCATACCAACATTGGTACTACGACCAACTTAGAAGGGAAGTTCCAGATTTCCGTTCCAAGCAATGCAAAGCAGCTTCAGTTCTCATTTGTGGGGATGAAGACACAAGTTTTGGACGTGAAGAGCGTCATGAACGTGGTGCTTGCTTCGGATACCGAGGTGATGGAAACCGTTGTTGTTGTAGGTTATGGCTCTGGTCAGAAACTCAGCACCGTATCGGGTTCTGTAGCTCGCGTTTCTAGCGAAAAGCTAGAGAACAAACCCGTCGCTAACGTAATGGACGGACTCCAAGGTCAGGTTGCTGGTATGCAGGTACAGACCTCTAGTGGGGATCCTAACGCTGCTGCTTCGGTACAAATCCACGGTAATGCTTCTCTTGGAGCAGGGGGGGCACCTCTTTATATCATAGATGGTGTACAGACATCTGCTAGCGTGGTTATGGCCATGAACCCCAATGACTTTGAGTCTATTACTGTACTTAAGGATGCTTCTTCTACCTCAATTTATGGTGCTCGTGCTGCCAATGGGGTTATCGTAATTACTACCAAGCGTGGTAAACTCAACGAAGATGGGCGCATCTCTCTCAACGCGATGTATGGTATCTCTTCTCTCATTAGCGATCGTCCTATGCATCAGATGATGACCGGGCAGGAGCTTATCGAATATCAACTCCGTCATACCAATGGTAAGGCTGCTCGCAAGAGATTCTTGGATGGATTCCAGGGAACAGCTTTCGATGGAACTGTGACACAGGATGAAAATGGCGACTATGTTGCTACTGTTGGACGCGACTATGACTGGCTCTCTTTCTTCCTCGGAAAGAAGGCTCCTACGTTCCAGGCAGATATGTCTATTTCCGGTGGTACTGACAACGTTTCCTACTATGTGTCTGGGGGTTACTTCACTCAGGAAGGGATCTCTAACTCAATCTCAAGATATAATAAGATTAACCTCCGTAGCAACATTGATGCCCGTGTAAAATCTTGGCTCCGTGTTGGTGTCAATATTTCTGGAGGTCTTGTACAGCAAATTTCTGCAGATGCTTTCAATAGCGCCTATGTTGATGGTGGTACATTTGGTGCACTCACTATCCCACGTTACTATAGCCCATATACTCGTGATGCTAATGGTAATTCTACCAATACTAGGGCAGACTATCTTACTTTCCACCGTCTCTATCCTGCAATCACGGATGCTGTCCTCTACAACCCCGAATACAAAGCTAAGTTTGTAAAGGAGGGGTCTAATAGCTATCGTTTTGGTGGTTCGGCATATGCACAACTTCGTCCCGTTGATGGTCTTATCCTCAAGAGCCAAGCCGGTGTAGATATGGTCTTCAGTCGTGACGAATTGCTCCTATATCCTAAGCACCCCGAAGTGAGTGGTTATGGTATCAATAGACAGTCTTATGATGGCTCTTATGCTATTACCTGGACCAATACGGCTGAGTACAAGTGGAAGCAGAGCGACAACAATAACTTCACTTTCCTCCTCGGTCAGGAGTTTGTAGATAGCAAGAGCGAAGGCTTCTCCGCACGTGCTAGAGGTCTTACGAATGAGAAGTTTATGATGTTGAGCCATGGTATGAAGGGTAATTATCTGACTCTCCCCAGGCAGTACCGCACGGCTTATGCTTACTTCTCTCTCTTTGGTCGTGTAAATTACCTCTTCAAGGATTACATGGCATTCGACTTTACACTCCGTAACGACCGCTCTTCTCGCTTCGGTGCTAAGCACCAAGCTGCTACCTTCTTCTCTGTTGGTGGTATGTATGACTTCATCCGTTCGGGTGTGGTTTCTGATAAGGGGGTTGTGAGTTCGCTCCGTCTTAAAGCCAACTATGGTACACAGGGTAACTCCTCAATCCCTCTCTATGCATCCTATGCTCGCACAGGTACCATTAACTATACAGACGAACTCGCATTTGGTGTTACCTCTATTGGTAACGACGATCTCGCTTGGGAACGTCAAGGTATGTTGAGCGTTGGTGTTGACTATGGTATGTGGAATGATGCTCTTACTGTAGACCTCGCATTCTATAACAGAAAGACTACCGACATGTTGATGAATGTACCTCTCCCTTACTCTACAGGTTATTCATCTCGTTGGGAAAATGTGGGTGCCATGACTAACCGCGGTGTGGACCTCACAGTGAATTACAACTTCCTTCGTACCAAAGATTGGGATGCTTTCGTTTCTGCAACCCTCAACTACAACAAGGAGCGCATTGATAACCTCTTTAGTGAAAAGACCAATAAAGATGGTTACCACGTAGGTGAAATTCACTACGCAGTAGGTAAGTCTATGGTATTCTACCAAGCTTCGTATGCAGGTGTTGACCCAAAAACTGGTAAGCAAATGTGGTACAAGCTTGATGCAAATGGGAATGTAACCAAAGAAACAACAACTGAGTATAGTGATGCCTTGAAGCATCGTATTGAGCATGCTTTGCTCAGCGCTCCTTTCTCCGGAGGTGTTCAGATGGGTGTAACTTGGAAGAAGCAGCTCTCTCTTACGATGGACTGGACTTTCCTCGCAGGTGTTTATTCTCTCAATAATGACCGTTACTTCCTCGAAAACAACGTAAGTGGAGGATTTATGATGTTTAACCGCTCCAAGAAACTTAAGAACGAGTGGAGAGATGATCTAACTGACGAAGAAAAGGCAAAGGTGACAGCCCCTAAGTTTGACGAACAAACGGTAGTTGATGATCGTTTCTTGGAAAACTCTTCTTTCCTCCGTCTCAAAAACATTCAATTGGCTTATACTTTCCCGAAGAGCGTATTTGGTACACAGAAGGTGATCACCGGAGCTAAGGTTTATGTTTCGGCTCGTAACCTCCTGACTATTACGTCTAAGGAATACAACGGCTTCGACCCTGAAACAAGTGCCGGCGGCCTTACGCTGAACAGATTCCCCAATACGCGCCAATTCGTTGGTGGCATCCAACTAATGTTCTAATAAAAGACCTATAATTCGTAATTAGACAGATGAAAAAAATAGCATTTTTCCTCAGCGCTATCCTCGCGTTTGCTACGATCTTTACATCGTGCGACGTAACGCGCTTGCCCGAAGGAACTCCTCTGCAGGAGCCTTTCCAGGATATCAAGATGGCAAAGCAGAACCGAGATGCCGTCTATGCGTTGCTTATTGGGGTGGAGTCTCCCAATAATCTGAATTCTGCAGATATACAGACAGACCTTTTCCACCTTACGCAGCTTGATAACAACTCTCTCAAGGGGCTTTATACCTGGCAGGAGCAGTCTGTTCTTGATCATGATAATATTAATTCTTACTACGCTGCTTACTATCAAACGTTGGTGCAGGCTAATTACTTCATCATGCGTGCGGAAGAACTTATTGCTAGCGCTGAGTATAAGACTACAGACGAAGAGAAGACTCTCCTCAAGCAGTACATCGGAGAAATTAAGATCATGCGTGCTCTTGCACACTGGCGTTTGATCCAACGTTTCTCTAAACCTTGGGATGGCACAACAGATAATGACGAGCAATCGGGTATTATTTTGATGAAGCAGTATGATCCTCTCAAAGGGGCTAAATCTAAGAAGGCAACACGTGCCGAAGTTTACAAGGCTATGATTGAAGACCTTGACTATGCTATTGCTAATATTGCTGACGATGCCAATAAGGATGTAAAACCAGCTATCTACCTTACTCGCGACTATGCTTACGCTATAAAGGCTCGTGTATGTCTTACAATGCACGATTGGCAGGGTGCTGTAGATGCTTGCAATGCTTTCATGGATAAGTATCCTATTAATGTTGATGGAGATGCTGCCGCTAAGACGAAAGCTCTTTCTTCAATTTGGCATACTGAGGACAGCCCTGAAATCCTTGTTCGTCTCCGTGCTACGGCTCAAGATGGTGCTGTTCGCAGCTCTCTCCTTGCTGGTAGTCATCAAGAGGGGTATAGCAATCCTAGCGACTATAAGGATAAGAGCAGGGCTTGGTTTATCTACTACACTCCCTATCTCGTATTGGAAAAGTGGGTGGTAGACCTCTATTCTGCAAATGATATTCGTAAGGAAGTGTACATCGGTACAAGAGGCTTTTATCGTGATGATTGGCCTTTTAAATTCAATACTCTCACAAAGTATTCAGGTAATAAGGCTCTTAATACAGACAAGAAAGTCCTCGAATTCAAGTTTGGTGTTCACCTTTTCAATGTAGCTGAGGCATACCTTATCAAGGCAGAAGCTCTTGCTGAACTTGGAAAGACTTCAGATGCTGCCGAAACCATTGTTAAGCTTGAGAAGTCTCGTCTCTCCTCGGGATATCCTGATCCCCTAGACTTTGGTACGAAGGATGAGGTGCTCAAAGAAATCCGCAATGAGCGTGTACGTGAGCTTGTGGGTGAAGGTTTCCGTACCAACGACCTTGTACGTTGGGGAATGGGCTTCAAGCGTAGTGAGCCTCAAGCAGGAGGCCTTGCTAATGCTGGGGATCAGCTCTTTGGTACACCTCATGCTGTACAAGAAGTTGGTAAGGATCTCGAAAAAGAAGCTAGTGATAAAATGTTCATTTGGGAATTCCCTCTCCGCGACCGCGAGAACAATGAGAATCTCCAGAACTTCCGTAACTGGCGTTAAGATTCTATTTGAGGAGCTAACGCATATCCCGCTTCCCTGCTAGGGGAAGGGATTCACCTCCTCTCCGATACTTACTAAAAAACTCTCCCTCTCTCTTGTAGAGTGGGGGAGTTTTTTATTTTACAGGTCTAAGGAGGTGGAGATTTCCTTCCCGAGAAGCCTATTGGGCTAGAGGAGAAAAGAAGAGAAAACAAGGGGATAGAGCAGAGGAAATACAAGAGGAGAAGGGATATTTTTTTGTTGTATCTTTGCCCAAGTTATGCAGAAGAGAAACTTCGTTCACCCTTTGCTTGTGGGCTTATTCACCTTTCTTTGGATAGCTCTACCCCATTCGTCCCTTCGGGCGCAGTCTTTGGAGGAGCTTATGGCAGCTTTGCCCGAGGGAACAATCCCCTTTTTGGATGTTGAGGCTCGCGAGTCTTTGGTAAAAGCCAAGCCTACGCAGGAGGTGGAGGTGCAAGCCTTGGGGGCTCTTCTCGTGCTCAAGGTAGAGGAGCGAACCAAGCGTTTCCTCTCTTTCGGGACGGGGGCACTCTCTTTCGAGATGCTTGCTTTACCTCATGGTGGAGGGGATATCCTTTGTTGCATTACCACGATAAAGGAGCCGTTTGTCTACTCAAGTATTTCCTTTTTCAATAAACGCGGCGAGACGCTTTCGCCCGAGAGTCTGCTGCCGAACTGCCCCATAGCCAATTTGCTTTTGCCTGAAGCGACTGATCAAGATAGGGCAAACGTTTTTGGGCTTTCGCGCTCTATTTCTTTCTCTTCTAGCGAAGAAATTTTGAATGTCTCACTCGTGCCGGAGAGTGCTCCTACGGAGGAGGAAAAAGAGCATTGGCGCACCCTACTACGTCCGGAACCCCTTCGTCTAAAGTGGAAGCGTAAGGCTTTTCAACTTCAATAACCCTCGAATCCGTTTGGAGAGATAGCTCTTTAGTTTTATATGCAAGCCCTTACTTCTAAGCAAAAAAAACTCCTTATTGTAGCAGCTTTTATTGTTGTTGTTTTTCTCTTGGGGTTGTTATTCTTTTCTCTTCTCTCTAGGGAGCGTCGTCATTTGGACAAAGAGAAAAAAGAACTTGTGGAGATGGAGCGCGCTAAAATGCAGGAGGAGCTTTCTATCCTTCAGGAGGAATTTGGCATTCAATCACAGAAGATTCGCGGAGCTCCCGGCTATGGAGAGAATCGCTTGCACATAGTTCCCGATTCGCTTCTCGATCAATTGGGAGAGGCTCAAGCCAAGATAAATAGGCTTACGGAGGAGCTACGCGCAGTAAAAGACACCGATGCTAAGCGCATTAATGAGCTATCTCAGGAGATTACATCGCTTCGCAAAGTTTTACGCTCCTACGTGGAGCAGATCGATTCGCTTCAGAGGATCAATACGGAGTTGCGGGAGGAAAACCAGAAAATGAGCGATCATATAGAAGCGACCGAGGCAGAGACGCGTAAATTGGCAGGGGAGAAAAGTTCTCTTACCGCCCAAGTAGCTCGCGCTGCACGTCTCGAGGCTCAAGGTCTACGGACTGCAACTCTCGACAAACGAGGGCGTGCCACTCAGCGGATTGAGAAGATACAATCGATAAAGGTAGAGGGGACTATTGCGCGTAACGTTACGGCACAACCCGGGCGACGTATCCTCTATTTACGCATCCTTAATCCTAACGACCAACCACTCGCTGGGGATGGTGCCGCTTTCAGTTATGAGGGGAGCACGTTGCATTCTTCGGCTTCCAAAGAGATAGAATATGGTGGGGAAGACCTTCCCTTTGTGCTCTATTGGAATGTGGCAGAGACCCTGCTTGTGGGCACTTATCGCGTAGAGTTGTTTGCCGATGGGTCGCTGGTAGGGCGCACCTCTTTTACCCTTCGCGATTAGACGCTACACGTGAGGCGATAGGCTTTATCTGCCGGACGCTCTCTTCCGATCACCCATACATCTTGATTTATCCTATACCCTCTCAGCAAAAAAAGAGGTACTTTTGTGCGTTAAGACAGCAGTGCACGCCAACGCAGTATGAGTACAGAGCACTTTGTGTGGAGTAATAGGATAACTGCCTTTTTGCTACTCTTCTTCCTGATCTTGGGGGGAGGATGTACGATGCGTCGCCCTTCGGCTTCTTCTTCGCCTGCTGTTTTACCCCATGAAACACCGAGAGATTCGCTTGCTTTAGCCTCTGATTCTTCTTTCTCTTCTGCCCCCACCTTACCGGAGTTTGCTACTGCGGTAGGCAAAGAGGCCTCCCTTGGGCTAGATTCTCTCCCCCCTGATTCTTTAGGGAGGTCGGTTGCATTGCCCGATTCTTTATCTGCTACGATACTTCCGGATAGCTTGTCAGAAAAAGTGGAAGAACCGGATTCTCTCTCCACTCCTTCCGAGGGGCAAGAAAAACCTATTGTGCTAGAGAGTGTGATCGAATTTGCCGCAGAGGATTCTATTGTGATGCTGGGGCAAAATCGTGTTTACTTCTTTGGCAAGGGCAAAGTGGACTATCAGTCGATGAACATACAGTCCAACTTCATGCATATCAATACCGATAGTTCGGAGGTGTATGCTCAGTATGTTTTAGACGACGAGGGGCATCCTATTGCTTACCCCTCCTTTACGGACGGCAAACAGAAGTTTGAGAGCGAGACGATGCGCTACAACTTCCGAACGGAAAAGGGCTATATCACAGGTATCCTAACCCAACAGGGGGAGGGCTTTTTGATGAGTGATGAGGCAAAGCGTATGCCCGATAATACTATGTATATACAGGGCGGACGTTATACCACGTGCGACAATCACCTCAACCCTCACTTCTATCTCCAGCTCACAAGAGCCAAAGTTGTCCCCGACAAAAACATAGTGGCAGGCCCTGCTTATATGGTAATGGGGGGAGTTCCTCTCTATCTTATTGGGTTGCCTTTTGGCTTTTTCCCCTTTAATGAGCAGCGTACCTCGGGGCTTATCATGCCCTCCTACGGAGAGGAAGCAGATCGAGGTTTCTATTTGCGAGGCCTAGGGTTGTACTACGCTATCAACGACTATGTGGATCTAACGGCCCGTGCCGATCTTTATACCAAAGGCTCTTGGGGGCTTTCGCTTGAGTCTAACTACCGACGGCGTTATATGTATTCGGGGCATTTTAGTGCAGGCTATGTCTCTACGTCTCGGGGGGATAAACAGATCCCGGGAGACTACTCCAGAAGTAAGGATTTTACTGTTAATTGGTCGCATACGCAGGATCCAAAAGTGGACCCCTTGCGCACGTTCTCGGCAAGTGTCAACTTCTCTACAAGTAGCTACAACCACAATTCAATAGATAGGATGTATGACCCCGATCGTCGTGCCGAGAATACAAAAGGATCCAGCGTGAGCTATTCTCGCCGCTTTACCAGCATCCCGCTCTCTCTTACGGCCGCGCTTAATATCGATCAGCGGTCGCGAGACTCCACCCTATCGGTTTCGTTACCCAACCTTTCTGTTTCGCTCAGTACGATTTACCCGTTTAAGAGAAAAAAACGAGTGGGTAAGGAGCGTTGGTATGAGAAAATCTCGATGAGTTATTCGGGATCTTTCCGTAATAGCATTACGACCAAAGAGAATCTTATATTGCGGAGTAGCCTAGTGCGGGACTGGCGTAATGGGATGCAGCATAGTATCCCCATCTCTGCCTCCTTCGACCTCTTCGACTACATTCGTATTACCCCTTCGGTAAGCTACAACGCCAAGTGGTACACCAGTCGTAGTACCATGCGCTACGACGACGAAAAGAAACGCCTGGTAGATGCTGATACCACTTTTGGTTTCTATCACATCAATGACTTCAGTGTCTCCCTCTCTGCCTCCACTACGCTGTACGGATTCTATAAGCCGTGGAAAATCTTTGGAGACAAAGTGCAGATGATACGGCATCGCATTACGCCCTCTGTCTCGTTGGGGTATACCCCCGATTTTAGCGATCCTTTCTGGGGATATTACCGCACGGTGCAGTATACAACGCCCGAGGGAGAGTGGCGCGAGGAACCCTACAATCTCTATCGTAACGGTATCTTCGGGGCTCCCGGTCGAGGCAAGTCCGGCGCACTTTCGTTCAGTTTCTCCAACAACTTGGAGATGAAAATCCGTACCCTCAAAAGTGACTCTACGGACAGCGAAGAGGCCTTTAAGAAGATTAGTTTGATCGACCAACTTGATTGGCGAGCAAGCTATAACATGATGGCGGACTCGTTGCGTTGGAGCAATATTTCCGCTTCCATTTCTTTTCGCTTTTCGTCCCGTTTTTCATTGCGCTTGAGTGGGGAGTTTGATACTTATCTCTACGATTACCGACTCGATTCAAATGGGAAGCCCATTCCCTTCCGCGTTGATAAACTTCGTTTGCTCCATGGGAAAGGCTTTGGCCGATTGATTGGTACCGGCACCGGTTTTAGCTATCAATTTAACAATCAGAGCTGGGGTAAACTAGTGGCATTCTACCATAAAGTATTTAAGAAGAAAGGTAGTGATGCTCCTGAGGAGCCACCTTTGGGCGATACTTCGGCACCTAGGGACGACGCTTCTCCTTCGCAGACCGGTCCCATCAATCTAGCCGGGGAGGGAGTTGTGTCTCGTCAAAGAACGTCGGAAGAGATCCTAGGAGAGCATGACGCAGATGGGTATGTGTTGTGGAATTTCCCTTGGAATTTCTCTTTCAATTACAGTATGAACCTAGGCTATGACCGTGCGAATTTTGATATGGAGCGCAAAGAGTTTCGTTATAAGTTGACTCATAACCTAAGTTTCCGTGGGGATTTTAAGCCCACAAAGAACTGGTCGTTTATGTTTGATGCCAACTATAACTTCGATCTCAAACGTATTACCAACATGACCCTTTCTATCTCGCGCGATTTGCACTGCTGGCAGCTCTCGGCGAGTGTTATTCCCATTGGTCCCTATAAGAGCTATACGATTACTATCGGTGTTAAGTCGCAGCTCCTCAAAGATCTCAAGTATCAGCAGAGCAATCTCACAACGAGCAATAATGTCTCTTGGTACTGATTCCCTTTTTATTTTATCCGCTACACTATGAACGTTTACGAGCATCTCAAGCAGAGAATCCCCCCTGTAACTCTCAATCTTATCCTTATCAATTTACTGATTTGGTTGGCACAGATTGTTTTTCTTCGCCTTGGTTTCGACCTCTCGCAGGTGCTGGGGCTCAAGTACTACGCAGCGGATTCGTTCTACCCCTTTCAGCTTTTTACTTATGCTTTTTTGCACGATACGAGTAGTTTGGCTCATATCATCTTCAATATGTTTTCGCTCTTCATGTTTGGAGGGGCGGTGGAGCAGCGGATGGGGTCGTGGCGATACCTATTCTTCTATGTAACCTGTTTGGTTGTTGCAGGAGTTTGCCAAGAGATTTTTTGGTTTACGGAGTTGCACGATGTTGTTTCCTCAGGAGCTGAGATGATAAACCTTAACGGAGTACAGACACTCCCCTTGCGTAGTTTCCTAAATCTCTTTGTAACCATCGGAGCTTCGGGGGCTGTGTTTGGTTTGCTCCTTGCTTTTGGGATGCTTTTCCCGAATGTCCCTATGTATCTTTTCTTTATTCCTATTCCCATCAAGGCGAAGTACATGGTGATTGGTTATGGGCTTCTGGAGCTTTTCTTGGGTATCTCTAGTTACGGCGATGGCGTTGCGCATTATGCCCATCTAGGTGGGATGTTAGGCGGCTTGGTGCTCTTGCTCATTTGGAGAAAGAAAGGAGTTGTACGATGAACCGCCCGAGGCATATCACATCTTTGCGTGCATTTTGGCAGCAATCCTCTCCGGCATCCCGCCTGATTAGCATAACGGTAGGATGGACGCTCCTCCTTTGGATTCTCAAAGTTGTACTTCAACTATTGTCTGCCCCCTCTTCGTGGATTGACGTCCAGCTCGCTCTCCCTGGGAGCCTTTACACCCTAGGGCACAGACCTTGGACGCTCTTTACCTATATGTGGTACCACAACGACCTCGGTCATCTCGTGGTAAATATGCTGCTTCTGTACATCTTTGGACGCCTTTTTCTAGCCCATCTCACCTCCCGACAATTCTATATTGTCTATATCTTGGGAGGGGTTTTAGGAGGCTTCCTTTACCCTTTGCTTTTTTCGATTCTCGATGCCGTGGGGCTCTTTTATATCCATCTGCCCCTTTACGGCTCCTCGGCAGCCATTCTTTCGTTGATTGTAGCAATTGGAGGCTACTGCCCAAAAGAAAAAATCAGATTCCTTTGGGTTGGATCCCTCTCCTTGTACGTTGTAGCTCTTATTTTTGTTGTAACGTCGTTGTTATTCAATCTGAATAGGAATGTTGGGGGCTCTATTGCTCATATTGGGGGAGCTGTGTGGGGGTTGGTTTTTGCTCGTTCCCTAAGGGGTGGAGTAGATGTTACGCGCCCGATAGTCCTCTTGTATGATCGGGTAGCTTCGCTTCTAAAGGGACGAAAAACGACCTCTCGGGGAGGAGGCTCTCGGCGGCAACGTCGAGAAAAAGCATCTTCGACTCAATCCTCTTTTGACGGGGGAGATAGCACTTCCGCTCACTCTTCGTCGGTCGATTCTTCCCCCAAGGCTTCGGACGGCCCCACCCTAGAGGAGGTGCTTGACAAAGTGAAACGCTCGGGCTACAGTGCTCTCTCCGATGAAGAGAGAAGCCTGCTTTTCGATAGACCTTCTCGGCAAGACGCCCCAAAAGTCTAATTATTTTGCTAGCTTTGTACTACCTTCGGATAAACTCCGGAGGAGGGCTTTACTAAGTTGTAAAGCACAAGGCTACATGACGCAAAGATCCGATATTACACCCCAAGAGCAGACGGCTCGCCACACCCTTAAACGGCTTTCGAGACCTAGGAATACAACTCAAAAAGCATCTTCGTCTCGAGCTTCTCGCTGTCGCAGTTTTTGCTACAATCTCTTTCATTCGGTCTCGTGGCTCATCAATCTCTTTTTGGTGGCATTGCCCTACCTCTTGGCTCTTTTGGGGCAGTACCTCTCGCCCCGATTTTTCCTCTTTCCGGCCTATTTGGGATTGGCTTTCCCTTTTTTACTTTCGATGGTTGTGCTTTTCTTGCTTTTTCGCCTTGTGCGGAGGCAGTGGCGCGGCTTCATCTTTAATTTCCTTCTACTGGCTCTCTCGTGGTGGAGCATCCGGTCATATATCCCCTTACATCCTACGCCTTCGGTAATTCCACCTCATGCCGTTAAGGTCTTGTCTCTTAACTGTCAGGCTTTTGCTTACGAGAAGCATACTGCGGATAAACCCAACCCCACGCTACGGTACATTAAGGATAGTCATGCCGATATTGTTTGCCTGCAGGAGGCGGCCATAATGCGCGATGATTCTCCCTACGTCTCTGCTAAAAAGATTGCGGAGTATCTACCCGAGTACCCCTATGTAGTTACGCGCTATGCCCAAGGAGACCGCGGTACTAGTTTGATGCTTCTCTCTAAATTCCCCGTGCGCAATACACGTATGTTGCCCCTTGAGTCTACCTTTAATGGCGGCATTGCCTATACGTTGGACGTAGCAGGTCGGGAGCTAACGGTTTTCAATTTACACTTGGAGTCTTTCCGTCTCACTACAGAAGATGGAACACGCTACGCTCGTCTTGCTCGAGAGATAGAGGCTGTTGCCCTCAAAGAGCAGATGGAGCAAAAGTTGGGCCCTGCCTTTCTTAAGCGCGCTAAGCAAGCTGACCGCGTGCATGTAGAGATTATTCACGAGAAGACGCCTTACATACTTGTCTGTGGCGATTTCAATGATACTCCTATCTCGTATGCCCACCAGCGTATCGCTTCCGGCCTCATAGATGCTTATGCTTCTACGGGTTGTGGGGCTGGTTATAGCTTTACCTTTAAGCGGTTGGGCTTCCGTATCGATCATATTTTGCATAGTCGCAGGGTTAAGTCCTATAATTGTAAGGTGGATAAATCTGCAACGATAAGCGATCATAAGCCCTTATCCTGTTTTATCTCCCTCGAGTAATTTTAATTCCCTTTCCCTTGCTATGGAGACTACACCCCAACATAAGTTACGTGGCTTGCTGATTGCCGGTACCTCTTCGGTGGCCTTCGGCTTTATCCCCCTTTTTACGTTGCCTTTGATGGCGATAGGGTTGCGTACCCCCTCTATCCTTACCTATCGCTTTTTGTTTGCGGCCCTTGCCATGTTTCCTCTTTTGCTGTACAAAAAGATAGATCTTAGGCTCACTGTGCGAGAAATCGGGGTTTTGCTCTCTTTGGGACTTGTCTATATTGCCTCAGCTATGGGGCTGCAGTTGGGGTATCATTATATGCCGAGTGGGGTAGCCACAGTAGTCCATTTTACCTATCCTGTCTACGTTATCTTGCTCATGTTGCTCTTCTATAGGCAAAGACCTACGAGGGTTATGATTCTAGCCATTCTCCTTGCTTTTTTTGGGGTACTTTGCCTCTCGGGCTTGGGATTGGAGAAGGTGGATCGGCGATTTTTGATAGGGATGCTCATTGTCGCTCCTACGGGGCTGGCGTATGCTTCTTATATGGTTATTGTCAATAAGAGTGTGGTGCGTACAATGAATAATATCAAGCTTAGCTTTTATGCCCTGTTGGCTTGTGGGAGTGGATTCCTAGTGATTGCCCTCTTTTGGGGAGGTCTACAAGCGATTCCTTCGCTTGAGGCCTGGGGTTTGACTATCGCCCTTGCGATTATCCCTACAGTGGTTGCCAATATTACACTGGTGGAGGGGGTAAAGCTGATTGGCTCTACTATGAGTGCCATATTGGGAGCCTTGGAGCCTCTAACCGCTGTAGTGATTGGTTTTTTGGTCTTCGATGAGGTGCTAACGCCTTTGCGCCTTGTGGGGGTTTTTCTTATCATACTATCGGTGCTCCTCATTGCCCTCTCGGGGCGTATTGCCTACTTCTTCAAAGTTTGGCATCTGCGCAAGAGGCATCGTTAGCCCTTCTGCTTGGTTTAGAAGTGATAGGTCCCAATATAGAGAGATAATGTCTTATCCTGTTCTTGTAAAAGTGCAGGGCAGTTTTTTTGTCCACGTTGGAGTCGATTTTTTCTTGGGTAGAATGCGACCTCCACACTGCCCAAAAATTTTTTATTTCTTAGGTGAAAGTGGAGAGACATTCTGGGCAGGAATGGAAAATATTTCACCCTGCAAAACTCTTCTTTTCCCCGTAAGAAAATTGCTTTTCCCTCTCTACAGGGGGCACTAGAGACCGAATTCTTTTAGATCTGACGCTATTAAAACGCTATTGTACAGTTTGTTTGTCCTCTTTTCTTTCTGTTGAAGTTGGGGGCGTGGGGGTGCCTATAGTCCCTATTCCTCTCTTTTACACACTTTCTTATGTATATGGAAAAGGAGAGGTCACGGGAAATTCTGTGGAAAAATAGCTGAGACTATTGCAGAATCAAAAAGTATTTGTACCTTTGTCACCGCAATTTGGGATAGGGGTATAGGTCCTTGAGAAAGACGCCCCATTAGATTGCTTAGGGTTATGGCCCTTTCGTCTATCGGTTAGGACGCAAGGTTTTCATCCTTGAAAGAGGGGTTCGATTCCCCTAGGGGCTACCAAATAATTAAATAGCAAAGTAAGAAGAATAAAGAGAAATGGCAAACCATAAGTCATCACTGAAGAGAATCCGTCAAACTAGCTCTCGTCGTCTGCACAATCGTTACTATGGTCGTACGACCCGTAATCAGATTAAGCGTTTCCGCATGCTTACAGACAAGGATGAAGCTAAGGCGTTGCTTCCTAAGGTGAGCTCTATGATTGACAAGCTCGCTCGTGAGCGCATTATTCATAAGAATAAGGCGGCTAACCTCAAGAGCAAGCTCGCTCGTCAGGTTAATCGCATGATGGCTGCTTAATAGCCTTTAAGGAGTATAGCATCCGCCCGAAAGGGAGAGAATAGAGCTCTCGATCGGGAGGAAGTTACCAGAAGAGGGGAGAGAGGGAGTAGATTGCTCGGCAGTTCTCCTCCTCTTTATAATAGCAGTCGTGGCTTTGATGGCCCTTTCGTCTATCGGTTAGGACGCAAGGTTTTCATCCTTGAAAGAGGGGTTCGATTCCCCTAGGGGCTACAAAAGAAGGTAGAGAAGCCTCTCAACGTTGGGTTGAGGGGCTTCTTTTTTTTGTTTTCTCTTGTGTTTTTTTGTACATTTGCGAGGTAGACTTATAAGTTTGTAGTTCTTTCTTTTCCTTTATGTGTAGAAGGAGGTGCCTTTTGTTTTTATCCTAAGGTATTATTTCTTTCTGTATTTTAGGGGGATGAAGGTATGTAGGGTTCACTTAAACATGTGAGTTGTATGAATACAAATGGAGTAGCTTTATCCGTATTTTCTCAGTCAAGTAATCGCTCTTTTTTCCTACTTCTATTGAGTTTGTTGGGGATGATTGTCTCCAGTTGTAGTCCCTCGGGGGGTGGCTCCGAGCCTTTACCTCTTTTTACTCTCTCCGATACTCTTGTGCAGTTGGAGGTGGGAACCGAATTTACCCTCAAAGTAAATGTCCCTACTCAGGAGATTGAAAGTGAAGTAAAAGACCCCAATATCGTTTCGATTGATCAGAGGTTGTGCATTAAGGCTCTAGCAGAGGGGAGTACAGAGATCCTTCTCAAATACAAGGGTTCTCGCCAAGTAGTACATGTGTCGGTGGTTGCTCCTGCGTTTGATCAAGAGCGTTTCCCAATGCTGCCTTGGCTCAAAATGGGGGCAACAGAGGAGGCCGTGAAAGCTTGGGAAGGGAAGCATGGAGGCGAAGTTTTCCTTAGTGGGAAGGTGCCCGATAGCGAGGATGAAACTTATATAACCTTCCGGATTAACGAAAAAAGCTATCCCTTTAGGGAGTATTTCTTCGAGAGAGGAGTATTGGTTGAGAGCCGTGTATATGCAGATGATTATGAAGAGTATTGGACCCTTGACGAAGGGGGTAAGCCTACCCCTAATGCCCAAGATCTTATTTCTCAATGGGGGTTTCGCTTCTATGGTTACAACAACGAGAATGTATATCCTACAGCAGTGGGGTGGAGTGCTGCTCTCCGCTTGATGTGTTATTATGGACCTAGAATAAAGGCAGGGAAGACCTTTATGATGTTCGATTTTTTCGAAAGTGACGAGCCTTCCGTAGTGCCTGATGAACCGAAGGAGGCGACTTTTCTTTTGACTCCAACCCCAGGAGGGCCATCATCTCTCTCCATTATGATTGAATCTCTAGATGCTTTTACGATAGATTGGGGAGATGGGAAAAAGAAAGAGTACCCTGCAGGGAATTACGAACTCGAGAAGATGATTAAAGGAATGATCCTTGGTACGACTTTGCGTGTAGTGGCTCCCAAGGCTACTTCTTTTGGCGTGTTTGGTGCAAAATTAGATGACATAATTATAGGAAAGGCCTCCAAACTCGAAGAGCTTCGTCTTATTGGAAGCAATCTACAGCAGTTAGACTTGAGCAAGTGTCCTGCCCTGCGTTTTCTCTCTATCGGCAATAATAAATTGAAGTCTCTGGACCTCAGTCATAATCCAGATCTAGAGGAATTGCACTGTTATAAAAACGAGATTTCCCATCTAAACTTATCATCGTGTCCCAAGCTCAACCTTCTCTATGCTCAAAAAAATCAATTGCAAGAGGTGGATTTATCAGCGAACCTCGCCCTGCGTAACTTGGCTTTGTCCACAAATCCATTGCGCAGTATAGACGTGAGTAGACACACTTTGTTAGAGGAATTAACGCTCTCTGATACACAATTAAAGACTTTGGGAGCATTGCCTCCCCTCTCCCATCTCCTTACCCTACAGCTCGCTCGGCTAGGGCTGACAACCGAAGAGTTGAACGCCATATATACTGCATTGCCCGACGTAAGGGGTATCCCCATCGCAGAAGATGAGAAGCCTTGGAAGTGTGTACTCAATCTGCGAGAGATCCCCAATGCTGCCAAGAGTTCTCTCCAGATTGCTAGAGACAAGGGTTGGAATATCCAGCAATAGACACAAATAGTCATCCTTTATAAAATATTTTTCATGATGAAAAAGCAAGTACTCTTATCACTTATCTTCGGGCTATTTGCCCTTGGATGTATCTCAAAAAGTTGGGCACAACATCCCAAGGCCCCTTTGGCTATCGGTCTCTCCACAGAGAATAAAACAGACGAGCTAACCTTGACGATACAAACTGTAAAGCCCATTAAGATCAAATGGGGCGAAGTAGAAAAAGACTACACCCCAGAGCAAGTGGACGAAGCCGGAGGTGAGCTATCGGGTACCACCTCCACGGGTCGCATCGTGATTTATTATTTCGACAAAGACGCCATAACTTCGCTTTCGGTTGCAGGTATGTCACTTACACGCGTAGACTTCTCTGGTATAAGTGCGATTTCTGAATTCTCTGCTCCCGACAACAAGCTTACGTGGATTGCGCTTGAGCAATGTCCCAATTTGACCTACCTAAATCTCTCTCGTAATAAGTTTGAAGAGATGTTTGGAACGTACTTCAAGAATTTGGAAGATCTTCGTCTGGATGGCTGTGGACTGAAATCCTTTAATCTACAACACTGTCCTAATCTCCGCAATTTTAGTATTAGAGACAACGAATTTACGGAGCTGGATCTCTCCATACTCGAAGATTTGGAAAGCATAGAATGCAGCAAAAACAGCCTTGCGGGGAGCATTGACTTCTCTGTTTGTCCCAAACTCAAGACTATAAAGGCAAAGGGAAACCAGCTGACCAACATTAATATTTCGGGTCTTTCTTCCCTCGTTAAACTAGAGGTTGATGGGAATGAATTGCTCGAAGTAAAAGCAAAGGACAACTCGTCGTTGGCCATTGTAGACCTCACAGACAATAAAATGGATGCGTGTGCTCTCGACGATCTCTACCGAGCACTCCCAAAAAAGGCGCAGAAAATCACTGTTGGAAAAGACCTGCTCGTAAAGAACAACCCCGGTGCTAAGACTGCCAAAAGTAGCCTCGCAGAGGAAAATAATTGGGTAATAGACCAGAAGGGGGATGGTACTGGATGTGAGAAAGCATTGGAAGAAACTACCTCGCCTAGCACCCCATATGCTTTTACCCATGAGGGGAAAATATGGGTTGTTACCCCCGCTGGTGGTTATGCTGCAACGCTGTATACCCTTGATGGGAAGCGCTTGTCCACTCAATCTTTGCCCTATGGTACAGTTTCTCTCTCGGTCGCACTAGCTTCGGCTAATTACCTAGTGGTTGTAGAGGCTGAGGGTAAAGAACCTGTGACCATAAAGGTGACTTTGTAATATCTTTGGACTTAGGATTTATAGCATAGGTGACCCGTGCATCCCAAGAGGAGCAGAGCGGCCTATGCTTTTGTGTTCCTTGATGGAGCGTATGGCCGGGTGGATTAAAAGATTGTTGTATCCCTCATGGGGGCTGTCCACTTCCTTGTTGCAAAGGAGGTTTGCTCAGCGCATTGTAGTGGTAACGGGGGCTTCGAGAGGGATCGGAGCGGCCCTAGTTCGTCTTCTGCAATCCTATCAGGTTCATTTCGTTTTGGTGGCTCGTACGGAACCCGAATTGCTGCAACTTGCCCAAGAGGTGGAGGCTTTGGGAGCATCAGCGGAGTGCTACGCGGTGGATCTTCGAGAGCGAGAGGCACTTCGTGATCTTTGCCGGATTCTTGCGGAGCGTTACCCTCGAGTGGATTATTTCTTCGCCAATGCCGGGAAGTCGATTTGCCGCTCTTTGGAAGACTCTCAAGAGCGTTTGCACGACTTTGATCGCACGATCGATCTCAACTATCGTGCCATGGTTTACTTGGCACAAGCGCTCTATCCAGCCCTTGCAGCGACTAGGGGGGTACTTGTTTATACCTCTTCGGTAAGTCTATTATACCCACCGGCTCCCCATTGGGCCGCCTACCATGCGTCAAAAGGGGCTGCAGATATTTGGCTGCGTACAGCTCGTGAGGAGTGGGCTTTGCGTGGAGTGCGCGTACGCATTGCCTACATGCCCCTTGTACATACCTCCATGGCCGACGTTAATCCTCGCTACGTCCATCTCCCCGGCTACACCGCGGAGGAGGCGGCTACTCGGCTTATCCGCTTGGCCGTTGGACGGAGATCTTCTTATGCTCCTTGGTGGGCTCGACTCTCTTCTCCTTTGTCTTCCCTCTTTCGTGGGATCGTAACCTATACCTACCGACGCATGTCTCACTGATATCTCTTCTATCCCTATATGCACCAACCAACCTATTCCCTCTCTGCGGCTCTCCGTCAATTGCATTTTATTACCCCTCGGGGGATTGTTGCATGGGTGAGGGCTTTTTTGCGAGATGGAGTCTCTCTTATGACGCTCTTAGGCTACGCTGCCACCATTTATCCTCAGCGAGAAGCTCTCCTCTATGAGGGGCAATCTCTGACGTATCGGCAACTTTATCAAGAGGCTCTGCGTCTCGCGTTTTGTTTTCGGGAGAAGGCTTATTGCAAGCGAGGAGGGCGAGTCGCTCTTCTCTGTCGCAATCACCTAGAGTTGGCTCTCCTCTTGCCAGCCCTCTCTCGCTTGGGGATAGGAGCCTATTTGCTCAATACCGATATGAGTGAAGAGCAGTTGGTGCGTTTCCTCGTGGAGCGGAAGTACGATCTTTTGATCCTAGATGAGGAGTTTCGTCAGCGTTATTTCTCCGACAAAGAACCGTCCACTACCCTCCTTACCACGGAAGAGCTGAGTAGAGTGCGCTCGGAAGACGACGGAAAGTCTCACCGCTCTTTGCCACGGATTGGCCGAGGGGCCGAACTCTCCGTGCTTACGGGTGGATCAAGTGGAAGCTATAAATCGGCAGGTCGTCGCCCCTCTGCTATTAACTTTTTGCCTCCTTTGCTTGCCCTCATTCGCTCAATTGGAATTCATCGGGGGAGTACAACCTACCTCGCATTGCCCCTATTTCATGGCTTTGGTTTGGCAACATTGTTCGTGGCTTGGGTGATGGGAAAACGTGTTTGGCTCACCCGCCGTTTCCGTGCTGAAGAGGCTTTGGAGGGGATTGAGCGCTACGGCGTGGATGTTTTGCCCATAGTACCCGTAATGCTTGCTCGTATGATGCTTTTGCCTCAGGCTGCGAGTAAAATGAAGAGTTTGCGCTGCATTATTTCCGGAGGAGACCGCCTCGATCGCAAACTTGTAGCACAAGTGCATCGGGAGGTTGCCTCCATCATTTATAATCTCTATGGCACGTCAGAAGCCGGATTTTTTCTTCTTGCAACTCCGATGACGCTAGATTTTTATCCCGAAGAGACGACCCTAGGATACCCTATTCGTGGGGTACGATGTGCCGTGCGAAACCCTGATTCGGATGGGGTAGGGGAGCTGTGGGTCTCTTCGCGCTGGGCTATGCAGGCAAGACGCAATAGCTGGCAGGCAACCGGAGATCGGGTGTGGTGCAGTAAGGAGGGGGCTTATTTCCATCGGGGGCGGGTTGATAGGATGGCGGTCTGTGGCGGAGAAAATGTTTATCCAGAGGTAGTGGAGCGTGTGATTGAGAGTCATCCCGAGGTAATTGCAGCCCAGGTGTATACGATCCCTCATCCCGAATTCGGTAGCGTGCTAGCCGCCCGTGTCGAGCTTTCTACGGATTCTGTGCTTACGGCAGAGGTGCTTTCCTCTTGGATCAAACCCAGGCTCTCTCGGGCGGAGTATCCCCACAAAATTGAGTTCGCCCCTCTAAGCATGCTCTCTACGGGTAAGAGGTCTTCTCTTTAGAGGTGAGTTTTGCCACGTTTATTCTCCTCTTTTGTTGTGCAGATGGGCATTGTTTAGTGTGAGTTGCTTACCTTTGTGGAGCATAGCGGAGGGCTTGTAAAGACAGAGTTCTCCCTCGGAGAAAAAGATAATGTGGGTAATAACGACGATAGTACTAGGTTTCTTGATCGGGGTTTTGGTCTCTGCTCCTATGGGTCCCGTGGGGGTACTCTGTGTGCGTCGTACGCTACATTGTGGGCGTAGAGAGGGTTTGATCACGGGCGTTGGAGCCATGATTAGCGATTTACTCTACGCTGCCGCCTCCTACAAAGGGATTACAATGGTACTCGACTTTATCTACCGATACGAGTTCTTTTTGCAAATTATTGGTAGCCTTGTAGTGCTCGCTTTTGGGATTCATATGTATTTTTCTCTCCCGAGTTACGATGTCGTAGACGAGGGGAAGAGTACAAACGCTTGGAAGCTGATGACCTCTGCCTTTTTCTTTGCCTTGGGCAATCCGCTTATTGCCTTTGTGTACATGGCATTCTATAGTCGCTACAATTTTGTGCCCGACACGCCTACTCTAGGCTGGCACTTTGTGGTAGCAATGCTCTCAATAGCGCTGGGTGCGATCTCTTGGTGGTTTGTAATTACTTACCTTGTACTGCGTCTCAAGGAGAATGTGTCGGTGGGAGGGCTTCGGATCTTCAATAAGATATTGGCTCTTGTCTTTGTTGGAATCTCTCTTGTTGGGCTAGCTATGTGCTTGATTAAGTTCACTTAATTCCTCTCTGACGATGCAACGTAATTGGCATTATTATCTTGGGGTTTTGCTGACGATTGCATTAGCTGCAATTGCCGTCTGCCTTGCTAAGATTCCATTTATCACAACTCTACACCTATCTCCTTTGATTATCGGTATCGTACTCGGGCTTATCCTTGCCAATACGATACGGAGCCGTTTACCCGAAGGGATGACTCCCGGATTGAAATTTGTGGGGAAGCGCATTTTGCGTCTTGCAATAGTCTTTTATGGTTTCCGTCTTACGCTCTCGGATGTATGGGCCGCAGGCTGGGCTACCCTCTTAGTCGATGCCATTGTAGTCTCTTCTACCCTATTGCTAGGAGCAATGGTGGGGCGTTGGCTCCGTCTAGATAGGGAGACCTCTATGCTAACCTCTGCGGGAAGTGCCGTTTGTGGGGCTGCAGCCGTATTGGCTAGCGAACCGGTTGTGGGCGCTAATTCTGCCAAAACGGTGGTAGCAGTTTCTACGGTGGTTTTGTTTGGAACGCTCTCAATGTTCCTATATCCCGTCCTCTATCAATTGGGAGTGTACCATATGAGCGATGCCCAAGTTGCGGTATATACAGGGTCTACTCTGCACGAAGTTGCCCATGTGGCGGGTGCGGGTGCTGCTATGCAGGCATCCAGTGTGGCAAGTACTTTTGACATTGCCGGCACGGCCACCATTACCAAAATGATACGAGTAATACTCCTCGCCCCTGTACTTATTGTGCTGGGGATGTTCTTCCAAAAGGGAAACAAGGGAGAAACTCGGGCTACAAAACGCATTGCTATCCCTTGGTTTGCCGTTTGGTTCCTTATCATTATTGGGCTCAATACACTCCTGCTCTCCTTAGCTTCTACTTATGGCTTAGAAGATACTTATGCTTCTGTGCGAGGCATTATTCGCTGGGTAGACGACGTTATGCTCACCATGGCTATGGCGGCTATTGGTACAGATGCCGTATTTGCTCGCTTCCGAGAGGCAGGATTTAAACCCTTTGCTCTCGCTGCCGTGCTCTATATTTGGCTTACGGTAGGGGGCTATTTTTTGATAAAACTTATTGTCTAGTAATCCTAAGAGGTATATGGAAAACAGGCCTCACGAAGGCTTCAAGGGACTTAGCCCTTCTGCCAATCGATCCGTTTTTATGTGGGCAATCTTGTTGCCTATTCTGTTGCTTACGCTTATTTTCGGGCGAGAGGCCTTGCCCTACTTGAGTGGGTTTTTAGGTGCTATTACCCTGTTCTCTATCTTGAGAGGGCAGATGAGATTTCTTACTAAGAAGTGGCACTTCCCTCGCTGGCTGGCCGCCTTCCTCCTCATCCTTGAGACCCTTTTTCTCTTCCTCCTCCCGCTCGCCGGTATTGCTTCTATGCTGATAGATTTGTTTACACACAATCATATCGACCTTAATGAATGGTACCACCAAGCTGTGCAGTGGGTAGATGAGGCCAAGGAATGGATTGGAGTAGATTTTGTGAAACGAGATGGATTCTTTGTTGAGCAGGTTCTACCCGCCCTTACTAAGATGGGTCAAACCTTTACGACAAAGATCGTTGTCGGGGTTTATTCTCTTGTGGTCAATAGCGTTGTGCTGCTCTTTGTTCTCTACTATATGCTCTACGAACGAGAGTATTTCGAGACTGCTATCCGAGAATTACTCCCCTTTACAGAAGAAAATAAACGCATCCTGGTATCCGAGACGCAGCGTATCATTGCGGCTAACGCTGTGGGGATACCGCTGATCGCCATTGTTCAAGGAGGATTCGCCTATCTCGGCTACATCTTTTTTGGTGTAGAGGGAGCACTTTTTTATGCTGTACTTACCGCCTTTGCTACCATCATTCCGATGGTGGGTACTATGGTCGTTTATGTCCCTCTCGCTCTGGCTTTTGGTTTTGCAGGAAACTGGGGGTCCTGTATAGGCCTTTTGATCTATGGATTTTTGGTCATAGGGGGGATAGACAATGTAATTCGCTTCCTGCTCCAAAAGTCTCTTGCCGATATTCACCCTCTTGTTACCGTCTTTGGCGTTATTTTTGGGGTAAGTATTTTTGGTTTTTGGGGTGTAATTTTTGGTCCTCTTCTCCTCTCTCTTCTGATACTTCTTCTGAATATATTCCGTCACGACTACGTCCCCGGCTCTGTTGCTCAGCCTTGTGCGGCTCGAGAGAATAGGGGAGGGTTGATGCCTAAGTGGGCAAAGAAGAAAAAAAAGTAGCCTCTTTGGTCGCTCCTTTCTGGCTGATTTTATTTTTCTTTTAGACTGATTCTTTTGGAGAAATCAGCCTGTGCGGATTTTCTTTTAGGGCAGGAGTAAATCTCGTGTCAATCCCCGCTGTACTAAAGAAATGTTACACCTTGTGCTAGCTCCTAGTTTATTTCTTTGTTATATCCCTTCATTAAAATAGTAGAAACGCTTCTTTCTCTAAGAAAAAGGCTACCTTTGCGGATGCAAATGTGTGCTGGGTCCCTATTTTTTGTGACTTGGTCTGTTTTGATGGATATGAAGGAATGAAGAGATTAGATATATTATCAGTTGTACTAGTTTTGCTCTTGACAGCCTCTTGTCGCTCGGCAAAGAATGTTCTTTATCTGCAAGATCTTGATAGCGTTGAGAGTGCTGGTTATACTCGGCTAGAACCTACAATACAACCTGGAGACCTGCTTTCTATTACCGTTAATTCAAAGAATCCGGAGTTATCTGCTCCCTTTAATTTGCCGATGGTCAGCTATACATCTTCTGTTGGCCGTGGTATAGGTGTTCAGTATTTACAAGGGCATTTGGTGGGAACTGATGGTACTATTACATTCCCTCTTCTCGGGAAGATAAATGCTGCTGGGCTTACAAAACAACAGCTTATCAATAAAATCTCACAAGAGCTTATTGCTGGTAATTATATCAAAGAGCCTATTGTAACCATCAATTTCCAAAACTTTAAGATAACTGTTCTTGGGGAAGTGGCTCGTCCTGGTAGCTTTACGATAGACAATGAGCGAGTTACTATCTTTGATGCGATTGGCATGGCTGGAGATATGACAATCTATGGGCGTCGAGACAATGTGATAGTGGTCCGTGAAGCCAATGGAAAGCGAGAGATCTATACGCACGACTTGCGGTCTAAAGATGTATTCCGCTCCCCTTGTTTTTATCTAGCGCAAAATGATGTGGTATTTGTTAATCCCAACAATACCAAGATACAGATGAGTGAGATAAACCAAAATAATAATGTTGGGGTATGGCTTAGCCTTGTGGGGAGTGTGACTTCCGTCTCAACCCTTGTTATGACAGTGGTGCGCAACTCAAAATCTTCTAACTAATATCTCTACCATATATACTTGCTTGACGAACAATGGAGTATAGAGAATCCGAAACAAAATCTATAGAACAAGAGCTCAAACGCCCTTCTCTCGTGGAGGCTGCATCGTTTATCACCCTCTCGGATATAGGGCTTATCTTACGTTCCAATTGGTATTGGTTTGCCATAACTTTATGTGTTGCTATTGGAGGAGCTTCTGCTTACCTCTTGCATACTCCCAATGTGTATAAGCGAGAGGCTAGCATACTGGTCAAGGATAAGATGGATGCATCGAATGTGCTTAGCGAGCTATTCGAGTCTTCTGCCTTAACTTCTCTAGGAGGAAAGAGTGCCGTGGAAAACGAACTCTTTATCCTAAAAACAGACTTTCTTATCGACCAAGTAATAGAGAGGCTTAACCTAGATGTTTCCTATTCTCAGAGCAGGGGGATAAGGACTGAGATGCTTTATAAAGACACTCCTCTTGAGGTACGTTTTGTAGGAAATAGTTCTGATGTCTATTGTAAATTGGAGGTCTCTTCTGTAGATGCTAGCCATGTATCTCTTCTTTGTGAGGAGTCTTCTATAGAAGCAGCTAGGGGTACAACTTCTCAAGTACAGATCGGAGTCCCTCAAGATACTCCTATGGGGCGAGTGTTGGTTACTGCTACAGAGCATTTCCCTTCATCAGAAGCCTCCTTCTCTTTAGAGGTAGAAAAGAACACTCGTGAGAGAAGCATTCGTTCTTTTTCTCATATTTTCAATGTTTCGTCCGCAAGTAAACAAGGGTCTATTATCACCTTGACAATGCAACATCAAAACCCTGAAGTTGCAGAAGATTTTCTCAATACCCTCGTGCAGATCTATAATGAGAACTCGCGTATGGAAAAGGTACGAGTAGCTCAAAAGACCGAGCATTTTATTGATGGGCGTCTTGCTATCATTGGAGGAGAATTAGGTAGTGTTGATACCGAAATAGAGCAATTCAAACAGAATAATCGTATTGCCGATATCCAGCAGGAGGCTCGAAGCTATATTACGGGTACTGCTGAATTTGCACGGCAGATGACCGAAGTGAATAATAAACTTGCGGTGGCTAATTATCTAAAGGATTATCTAAAGTCTCCTAGTTCGAAAGACGAACTTATTCCCGCTAATGTGGGGCTTAATGAAGCCTCTGCGGATAATTTAATCCGAGAATACAACTCCCTTCTTTTGCGTCGTGACCAATTAATTGCCAATGCCGAAACGCAAAACCCTGTGGTAGAGACATTGGAGAAGCAACTTGCCTCCATGCATGTGGCTGTGGTCAAGTCGGTGGATAATTTGATCAAATCCTTGTCAGTCCAAGCTGCCAGCATCAATAGGCAAGCAGGGCTTAATGAGGGGCGTATCTCCTCCGTGCCGATGCAAGAGAAGACGGTAGGATCAATCTACCGAAACCAAAAAATCAAGGAGGAGCTTTATTTGTTCCTTCTTAATGCGAGAGAAAAGAACTCCCTCGCCATGGAAGCTGCAGACTCCGAGATTCGTTTGATACAGCCTGCAATGGGTTCTTCCATCCCTGTTGCACCTCGCAAGGGCATGATTCTTTTGGTCGCTTTTATACTAGGGTTGATTCTCCCGGCTGGGGTCCTTTATCTTCGTTTCATCATCAATAATAAGGTGAGAGGATGCAAAGATATCAAGTCGTACACCTCATTGCCATTCTTGGGAGAGATCCCTCGTTACGAAACGCAGTCTCTGCACCATAGGATTATTCCTAAAGTTTTTCGTTCAAAGGAGAGTAAAAGACATTTGCGTCAGAAAGAGAGATACAAAAATATCCTTCTTTTCAATGCCAAGGAGCGCGTGGTTATTAGTGAGGCCTTCACAGTGGTTCGTACGAATCTTGCCTATATGCTTCACGGGATAGAGAGCAAGGGTAAGGTGCTTATGACTACAAGTGCTATCCCCGAGTCCGGGAAGACATTTATTTCGGCCAACTTCTCTTCTTGCCTTGCTTCCCTAGAGGGGAATAGAGTGCTCCTTATTGATGCGGATATTCGTAAGGCGAGCCTTAGCGATGCTTTGGCAAGCTATATGACCCAACGTAGCAAGGGTGGGCTTTCTTCTTATTTACTTGGAAGCAGTACGGATCTGTCGGATCTGATTGTTCGGATTGATGCAAGTTCGCCATTTGACTTCCTTCCTGCAGGTGTGGTTCCTCCTAATCCCACAGAATTGCTCCTAGGAGATCGTTTCTCTCAGCTTATTGAGAAGGTGCGTGAAATGTACGATTATATCCTTATTGATAGTGTCCCCTTTGTTAATGTAGCCGATGCGCTTATTACCAATCGAGTAGCGGATATGACCATGGTAATAGTACGCGAAGGGCACTTGCCACGACCCTTATTGTTGGAAATCGAGGCTTTATATAGGTCTAAGAAACTGATCAATCCTGCAATTGTACTCAATGATGCAGGGGCCATGAGTGGTACTACAGGTAGTAGCTATGGTAGCTACGGAGCATATGGATCCTATGGTGGATATGGATCGTACGGCTCCTATGGTAGCTAGGATGTTGCGCTTTGTAGCAGGGCGACACGATGTTTTTCCTGAAGAGACGAGAGTTAAATATTGTACGAGAGGGCTGGCTCAAGGGCATGCTTGATGTGCATTGTCATCTCTTGCCCGGGGTGGATGATGGAGCTCGCTCTATGGAAGAGTCTCGTGCTTTACTGCAGATAATGGGGACTGTTGGGATTGAGAGTTTTATACTTACCCCGCACATTTATAGTCGATATCCTCAGAATAACGCCATCACTTTACGGGAGCATTTCGATGCTTTTTTAGCAGATCTTGCCATGCCTCAGGTGTCGATTAGCTTGGCGGCAGAGTATATGGTAGACAATCAGTTTGAGGCACATCTCGATGAGCCTTTGCTCACATTAGGAGACTCTCGTTACCTCCTTTTTGAGTTTTCCTTTGCCGGAGCACCGATGGATTATCCCAATTCCATTCGTTCCATCCGCTCTTCAGGGGCAAAGCCTCTCCTTGCACATCCGGAGCGTTATCTCTATTTTACTACTGAGGAGTACGAAGCTCTCAAAGATTTGGGTGTCTCATTCCAGCTCAATCTATTCTCCCTTACGGGCATGTATGGGGAGGCAGTGCAGAAGCGTGCTCGGCAGATGTTGCTCTCCGGTTTTTATGATTTTGTGGGGACGGATACGCATCGAAAGGAGAAGTTCAATAAGGTAATTGAGCAGCCCATGTTGCCTCGGCGGTTTGAATCTCACCTTGCTACCTTAATGGACAATAACAGGTCGCTCCTTGCTTCTAAGGCATAGTTTACACCCTTTCTCACTAGTAGCATATTGCCTCCATCCTAAGGGGGGAAAAACGAAAAGTACAAGACTGGTAGAGAGTGGAGAGGTGGCTAAGTCGTTATGTTATAGTAGGATGAGGGCGATTTTTAGCTCCTAGGCATGGAAAACGAAAAGTACAATCCGCTTTAAGTCACTTGAATTTGGGTTTAAGTTTGGCCTCTAGCGGTAAATGATTGGTAAATGCGGTAAATGAATCCGCTTGAATTGGGTTGCATTTTGCGCCCTTTTTTTGTGCCCTTTTATCTCGATTGATCGCATGGTGTGTAGAGGGTGTATTTTGCCCTCTGAGGGGATTGTGCAGCATCGGTGGCGTACGTATCGGGAGATACCGCTAGAGGGCGTAATAGCGGCGTTTGCGGGCGTTACAGGGGGCAGGCGGATAGATCGCATACCTCCGCGCTGCCGTCAGACTAAAATGAGGGGTATTTGCGGCTCCCTGCGCGTGTCTTATGGTGTCGGATTTAGTGGCCGTTTAGAGGGCGGTAAATGGGTGGTAAATGAGCGGAGATCGGAGGGGGTATTTACCGCCTTTTGGCTCCCTTTTTACCTCTTTTACTCGCCTTTTGGTGTGTTAAAATAGAGTTAAAAATGGCAATAGGGGGACAAATGGGGGGACAAATGGGGGGACAGTCTTAGATGTTGATAACTTGCTTTTTGTGACTAATGGGGGGACAACTCGATACCCCTCTAGAGTGAGAATCTACCCCCCATATTGCCCTTTTTAGAAGCCAAAACGCCAAAAAATCGTGAGAAACTACCCCCCTATTACCCGCATGTGTTTTATTGACAGTGCGATTAATGGCTTGATTTTAAGCTGGTTGTGTATAATTTATTAGGGGCGGTATTTTTGAAATCCATTTTTTGCTACTTATTTGCGAGTAGTGAGAGTAATTTATCTACTTGCTCTTGTGTTTTTGTTAGCTGGTCTTGGGTGCGTAGCACTATGTTTTGCGCACTATCTCGTTGCTTAATTAGTAGGTCTATTGTGTTTTGTGCTGTGCGGAGGAGCTCTATACACTGCTCTACCGAGGTACAATTTTCTGCACAAGATGCTCCTCCTAGGGTGATACTAGAATTGTTGCCTACAGTGTATTGATTACCTATATTGTTTGCCGCGATGAGCGGCGATCCCTCTCCTCTTGTTATGTAGCTTTTGTTCACGCTGTGAAAAACACTTGCCAGTTCAGCAACAAATTGATCTGTTATTGGTCTTTTTCCGTTCATGCACTCTGATATGTAAGCCTTGCTTTTGCGCATCTTATTTGAAAGGTCTGTCTGATTGTAGACCTCTCCATTATTTCGCAGAGCTTTTATTACATCTGCAAATCTTTGATTTTTAGATACTTCCGAGTCTGTCATAGAACTAGTTGTTATTTTGGATGGAAATATTTATTCAGCATCGATTGTTTTATGAACAATAAGTTATACCTTTGCGCTGTGAACATGAATACAACGTGTACAAAGATACAGAAATGGAAACGAAAAGAAGAATAGAGTACACGCCTTGGGTACGGCGTAAGATTGAGGAGGCTATCGGTTGTAGCCCCTCGATGATTAGTAGCTCGCTTAATTACAAGCGTAAGACATCGCTCTCTAATGCTATCCGCAACGAGGCACTACGAGTTGGGGCGAAAGAGATCGTTACGGCAGATGCCGACAAGGTGCTGCTTATTGAGGGGGATACCCTTATATGGCAGTATGGAAGCCATAAGGCGACTATCGACCTTAAACTCAAGTCTATTATTATCAAGGATGGCGACGACGAGGAGAAGAAGTTTGAGCTTACAATCACTAATCTAAGGTCACTAATCAACGGGGTAAAGAAATGAAACTACTTAAGATAGAGACAGAGGATGGTGCTGTCATCGAGTATCGCTATAAGGATGTTGAGCAACTCAAGCGACTTTTGCCCCGCTCGCTGCGTATTAAGATAGGAAGAGACGTACTACTCGGAAACTATGTGCTTATAAGAGAGAATGTAAAGATCGGAGACGGCTGCATAATCGGGGATGATGTAGAGATCTGTAGTGACGTGATAATTGGTAACTACGTACAGATTGGTGCATGGTGTGTTATAATGGATGGCGTGCGTGTAAAAGACAAAGCATATTTATCGCCAGCAACTGAAGTAACTGGCGAATAATAGGTGTTATGGAGTATATAGACAATACTAGATGCATCAGCGTCGATGAGCTGAGTGAGATTGGTCTCTCATATGAGGCCCTCAAAAAGCTCTGTCAACGAAAGCAGGTGCATCGTATACGTAAGGGCTGTCTCAATACTCCTGCTCTGTATGATCTAGACAGCCTCCCTTGGCGGTATAAGGTACAAGTTTACGAACGTTACCCTGACCTCAAGGAGAGAGAGGAGAGTAAAATGTTTGTCGATGAGATTGAGTTGGATATGGCAGCGGTGCAGTACTATGCTGAGTACCTCTTGTCGGACGGGCGGCACTTACCGCTCGATAAGCAGTCGGAGTACGCTAACAATGCATCAATACTCAATGCGTATCACAGGCTAATAACGGAGGCGGACGGAGAGCGCATCAAGCAGAGTCAACCGCGCCTCCCCCGAGCGGATTTTTGGCACAGGGCTGCCGAGGCACTCCCCCGCATCGAGGGGCGATGGCAGAATAGTCTCCCTCGCAAGGATCGGAGCCTGCAGCGCAAGTATAATGAGTACCAAAAGCGCGGGTATGAGGCACTTGTGAGTGCCAAGTTTGCCAATCGCAACGCCCTCAAGATCGAGGGTGAGGAGCAAGAGGGGCTATTGCTTAGCCTTATTGGTCACTACAACAACCTAGACGACACGGCGGTAGCTGCTCTCTACAATAAGATTGCAGAGGGTAATAGCTGGGAGGCTATCTCGGCGGCTACGGTGCGGGTATGGCGTCGCAAGCACAACAATCTTATCATGATTGGGCGTAAGGGCGTGCGTCAGCATCGCGCGCATCGACAAATGACCGTTAAGCGGAGCAAACCAACCGCCGCTTGCTATATATGGAGCATGGACGGATGGACTGCCGAGCTCTTATATAAGGATAAGCCCAAAGGCGGAGGCGCAACTACCTACCACAAGCGTAAGACCGTGGTAGTGGTGCTTGACCCCTGCTGTAATTACCCTGTTGGGTACGCGGTGGGTGACCACGAGAGCCCGGCTCTCATCAAGGCGGCGTTGCGTAATGCGATCCTACACATCAAGTCGCTCACGGGTACGCTCCTGCGCGTCAATCAGCTACAGACGGACAACTACGCAATTAAGAGCCTTACGCCCCTGTATGCTGCCATCGCGGCACGTGTTACCCCTGCCAGCGTTGGCAACGCTAAGGCAAAGCCGGTAGAGTCCTATTTTGACTACCTAAATACGCACTACTGTCAGACGCAGGTAAACTGGGCAGGTAAGGGGGTTACCTCCCGAGGGGGTAAGCAACCCAACCAAGAGGCACTTAACCTACACCGCAAGTATTTTCCGACCTCGGTCGAGGTGGTAGAGCAGATTGCGGCGATCATCGAGGAGGAGCGCAGGCAAAAGCTTGAGGAGTACAAGGGTTACCTCAGTGCTCTCTCGGACGAGTATCGACTAGAGATGCCCCGCGACCGCTATCTCCTACACTTTGGACTCGATACGGGTAAGACGATCGCTCTCGAGGCTAACGGATTCCGCCCGACGCTGCTCGGGGCGCGTAGGGATTACGATTGCTTCGACCCCTCCCTCCGCGAGTGCAGCATATCCGAAAAGTGGACGATTAAGTATGACCCGGACGACCTCGGCACTGCCCTTGCAGTCAATGCGGACGGCTCGCGTCAGTACCTCTTGGAGGCTAAGGATGAACAACCGATGGCACTTGTGGAGCGTAAGCCCGGCGATGCGGCAAAGTTGGCACGCATCGAGGCATACAATAAGGAGCTGGAGCGCAAGCAGGTAGCTCGTCTTACTAGCTGTCATGATATTGCTGCAGGGGTGATTGATCAAGCTAAGATTAAGGGCTTTTTGGGTGGCTGCTTGCTGGTGGATAGCAAGGGACAACACAAGGATCAACGGAGTAAGGAGATCGGTACAATGAGTGAGGAGGTAGACTATGAGGAGGACTACGAGGAGATTGTAACCTCACAACCTACCGATGAGGGCGATACCGCCCTCGAAAGAGAAAGAAAATGGCTTAAAAAACTATGATTAAACGGCGTTTAATCGAGGGTTAAACAGAGATATGAGACGGAGAGAGATTGTATTAGACACTATCAAGACGGTATGGATCTTGATTACGGGGCTGTCCCTAATGGCAGAGCCTCGCGAGGACTTGAGTGCGCTTGCCCTTGCCCTCTATTACTTAGTAGTGATGGGCAACTTTATTGCCGCCTGGAGCTACTTTGCGCGACACTCACTGCCGCGCTGGATCGAAAGAAAGAGACGAAACAACTAATAACTATCAAGATATGGACAAGCGAGAAATAACGGAACAACTCAGAGCGTATGTTGCGCTCAAGGGCTCTCAGAAGAAGGCGGCAAACAGCCTCGTAGGCGTATCTAGCGCGACAATTAACAAGATCCTCAACTCGACGGACTTAGAGAGCATCTCGGAGGAGATGTGGCGCAGCATCGAGAAGCAGACACGACGCAAAGAGTCGGGGTGGGTGCTGGCCGAGACACAAGCGTATCAAGAGATGACCTTTTTGCTCTCGTCTGCGCAGCGTGATAGCCTTGTAGCCGCGGTTGTTGGTGAGGCCGGGAGCGGTAAGACAGAGGCCTGCAGGGACTACGCCTCGAGGGGCAGGAGTATCTACCACCTAGTCTGCTCGGAACACTGGAACCGCCGCACTTTTGTTGCTAAGCTGCTCAAATCGATGGGGGCGAACGTGGCCGGCTGCACGATTAACGAGATGATGGAGGACGTGGTGGAGACGCTGAGTAAGACGGATAGCCCCCTCCTTATCCTCGACGAGGCGGATAAGCTGAGCGATCAAGTGCTCTACTTTTTTATCACGCTTTATAACCAGCTGGAGGGGCGGTGCGGGATTGTCCTTTGTGCTACCTCTTACCTCGAGAGTCGTGTTAGACGGGGGCTGCGTCTTGGTAAGCGAGGCTATCAGGAGATATACAGCCGTATCGGTCGCCGCTTTGTTGCCCTCGAGGGTATCAGTGAGGAGGATGTAGCGGTAGTGTGTCGCGCTAACGGCATCAAGAGCGATCGCAAGATACGCGAGATCAGCAAGGAGAGCGAGGGCGACCTGCGCAGGGTTAAGCGAGCTATATGGGTAGCTAAGAGTGAGGCTGCAGCGTAAGGATGAGACGAGCATACTCTAATAGTAACGTACTTACCGCACAGTTTACCTTGGCGGATTTCGGGGGCGCGTGGCGTGACCATCTCGGGCTGCCGGCTCTACAGGGTATGTGGTTTGTCTATGGTAAGAGCGGGAGCGGTAAGACCACCTACTGCTTGCAGCTCGCTAAGTACCTCACGGAGTTTGTCCGCAAGGTGGCGTACAACTCCCTCGAGCAAGGGTTGTCGCCCGCTATGCAGCAAGCGTGGAAGCGTGCCGGGATGGCGGAATGCGGCAATCATATTATGCTGCTAGATCGGGAGCCACTCCCCGAGCTCCGCAATCGCCTTGCCAAAAAGCAATCCCCGGATGTGGTCTTTATCGACTCTGTGATGTACCTCGAGGATGCACCGGCTAGCGAGCTCATTGCCTTGCGGCACGAGTACCCTAGCAAGCTCTTTGTCCTTATCGGTCAAGAGCGAAACGGGGACGCTTACAATAGTAAGCAGATTAAGCTCAAGCACGACGCGGATATCAAGGTGAGAGTGGTAGGAGGGATCGCACGATGCGAGACTCGCTACTCGACAGAGGATGGCTACGGAGGGGCGGATTACATAGCCTTTGAGGCACGAAAAAGGAAGTTTAACGCAGAAATGGATACGGAAAATGAAAATCTCTGAAAATAACGGCACTATGACGATTGTTGTGTGCAATGATAAGATAGTAACACTAGTAAGTAATAATAGTATGATGGACTTAGATAGTCAGGCATTTACCATGTCGCTCAATAAGAGCAGAATCTGTATTGAGTGGTTTTGGGGTACTAATGAGCATGGCGACTGCCTCTATGGGTTTACCCCTTTTGGGGCTTATGCGCTCTATGAGAATAAGGGGTGGTGGGTCGCAGAATCTATGGATGGAGTAGAAACAATCGTGGAAAGCAAAAAAGAGGGTATCCGGGCTATCAATATGGACTTTAAGAGCCGGGTTTTTGAGTTGCTCGGCAGGCCTTTTGTACCCTACGATCGCATCAAGGGGTCGTGGAGATCTTGTGATGAGGACGGATCTGAAGAATTTGAAATTGGCGAGGAATATTAATATGGGACAAATCAGAATTGAGGGCATACGATGGTCATCGTGTGATCGGCGTACATGGCTCGGGACAACACCCTACATGGTCTACACGATAGAGCCCGTGGTGCGTGGTTGGGTACTCGACGCAGGAGGGGAAAAAGAGATACTCCCCTCCCTCGTAGAGGCAAAGCAGCGCGCGCTGGAAGACCATGTGAGCAGGGCTAAGCAGGCACTCAGGATTAAGGGATGGAAAAACGACGAAAGGATAGGAGGAGTATGATGAGATCGTCTACTGCAGATAATATCCTGCACAAGGCAATGATGCAGGCACATAAAGACTTGCGCTCCCTTAAAAGTGAACATGAGTATGATATTGAGTATGCAATCTCCAACCTCCGTATGTCTGCCGAGGCGGCGGCGGAAGCAGCATACGACGAGGGTCGTAAGCATCTTATACAAGACGCTCCACTTTTGTTTTGGATACATGGTGAGGGGTGGGCATCAAGCGACCTTATAGCAGAGACCCCGCTTAATACGTATGTAATAATGCTACAACCTACATGCTGCATCTTACAAGAGGTGCACGGCGCAATAATTGGGAAGTATAAGACAATAACAGACGCTAAGGCGGCTGCTAACAACCATCTCCGAGATGGGATGCGGACGCTATTAGGGATAGAAAGATGGTAATATGGTACCCGATAAATATCATTTAGAGTTTTTAAGGCAGCAGGAACGTGTTAGACAGTTTTTGTACGATGGTAGATTAACAGACAATGAGCGAAAGACTATAGATGATACCTTATCTATTATGTCTGAAGTCGTTGAAGGAATAATGGAGGCAATGTTTAATGATATAATCTCTATTATGGTAGATAAGATACAGCTGGACTGGAGGAGTAATAATCAAGATGCGTTTGTCCTCTGTTGCCGCACCCCGTTTGTTGCATATAAAATCTCGGAGAGCCGAGGATGTTTTATACTCAATAAGGATATTTTGGCGCGCCCCGAGAAGTATTATAATCTTGACGAAGCTATGATAGCAGCTCTTAACCATCTCAAGACCGGGCTTAGAGAGATGCTGCATGTACCATCATATTTAGACAAGGCATTTTGTGTTGATAACGATGAAAGAAACTAAGGTAATGGATAAGATCCACAAGGATTTACTCAAGAAATACCATACCCTCGCGGGGCAGCTGGGTATGACGGATGAGGACAAGCGAGCTTTTTTGTCTCAATTTGGAGTAGAGAGCAGTGTCGACCTCTCACAGCATCAGCTTATTGACGTGTGCGCTTGCCTTGCGCGTGAGCTCGACAAGCGAGACGGACGCGACTCAATGGATGCGCTGCGTAAGCGGCTTATTGCGGTTGTCGGTAAGTACCTCAAGGCGTGCGGTAAGAGTGAGATTAATATCTCTTACATCAAGGCGACTGCCTGCAGGGCAGCGGGGATACGCGAGTTTAATCGCATCCCCCGGGAGCGACTCCGCTCTCTCTATGGGGCGTTTATGCTTAAGCTCAAGGATATTAATCGAGTAGAGGCAATGTATAAGGAGGCAAGGAGATGATGATACTAATCATACTAGGCGTGCTCTCGTGCACTCATGGATATGCGGATTGCTTGTATTAGGCCTTGTTAAGTATTTTAGGCGTGATGACAAATGGGGCAGGGCAGGAGATGTATTTATCGGGATGAGCTTAATTAGCTCGGCTGTGCTCGATGCTGTAGGTATATACAAATTAATAACACTATAAGATTATGATTACAAAACTGCATTATGAGGTTAAGGTACGCTATGAGCGTATAGACGACCTCGGCAAGGCAAAAAAAAGTAACAGAGGTCTATATCGTCTCTGCTCACATGTCGCATGAGGCTGAGATCGCAATGCTTAACGAGCTTAGCTCTTATCGAGATGTAGAGGTATTGAGCATCAAGCAGCTCAAGATCGAGCAAATTGTTGCCTCTTATGATCGCGATAAGCATCGCGACAAGTGGTATCGCGCTCGATGCGCAGTGCTGGAGCTTAACGAAAAAAATGGGTGTACTCGACGTACGTCAATATCAGTAATAGTCAATGCAGACGACTTTGACGACGCTGATAATCGTCTGCACGTCTGGCGAGATGCTATGACGAGTGATATAGAGCTGCTCAGTCTATCAATTAGCACAATAAAGGGTTGGTTGATATGATATATAAATAGATAGTAATAAGTAGAAAAATGGGAACAAAAAAGGTAGACTCTAGGGTCTGTAATATCAAGGTATATGTAGGTGGTAAGAGTGCCGAACTACAAAAAAAACTATTTGAACTTGGGTGCAAGTGGTATGATGGAACAAGACGTATACAAAATACTGACTGCCCCTTTTTGTATGTCAATCAAGAGGGAATGATCCTGGAGGGGCATTGGATGGACGTTTTTGTTTTTGACTCGAATCGCGAGGAAAATGTGGATAAAGTCCTAGCAATGCTCCCTGTCTCAGAGGAAGATGAAGCATGCCCATTTAAGGCCTATGACCGTGTGCTCGGACGCGACAGAGAAGACCTGGAATGGAATATTGATCTCTTTGTGAGGAAGGCAGAAGAACCATATAAATATAGGTGTTTTAGGCACTTTTATAAATATTGTATACCATATGCTGGGAACGAGCATCTTGCCGGTAGGATTAACTAGACAGAAATAAAGATTATGGAAGAACAAGTAACGATGACGCCCGAGGAGCGGGCTGAGTATGAAGAATTTAGGGCGCAAAAAGCCCGCGAACGGGAGGAAGCAGCGCGCAAGGCGCAGCGTGAAGAATACGCTCGTCTTGTCTTCTTGCAGCTTATCAGAGTACATAGAGACAACAACGTACATCTTATCATGCTTAGTGACGCGGTAGACCCCATCTCCCTTGTATGTTACGTGTACATTATCTGCCCCGTGCCCCATATTAGGGTATATTTTAACATTCGACAGCCAAAGATTGGGGCGTACAGGGGTGGCATCCTTGCCAGGCTCGCCCTTGTCGCCTTGCGCACCCTTAGCCCCTTGTGGACCTTGGATGCCTCGAGGGCCCTGTACCCCTTGAGGACCGGTGACCGCGCGGATAAACTCAGTGTCGTTTTTGAGGGTGGCCGTCACCTCTCCTAGAGTAACGCTCTTGCCAGGCTC